>Ga0206107_1000002_pt1 | contig 592678 bp, 481 predicted proteins | sample 2B0metagenome_FD_148652 | JGI IMG/M metagenome (GOLD analysis project Ga0206107, IMG submission 148652) | Enriched microbial communities from leaf-cutter ant dump, University of Wisconsin, Madison, United States - 2B0 | ecosystem: Environmental > Terrestrial > Nest > Insects nest > Nest dump... | reverse complement strand
CGGCACTTGATGTAGGAATGAGAAGGCGAAAAGGAGAGATAGGCGTTACCACCCATTTCGTACACCAGTATAAGAAAGAGCAGGGGCAGCGATTTGCACTGACCGCTGTTTTGGGCCATCAGCTTTGAAACGAACATATTGGTTGGATTTTCGTGACCGAAGGGATCCCGAAAGTCATAGGTCTTGGGAAAGGTCGTGGCCGTCTTCTCGTGCAGGGGAAGCTTGATGTCCAGCGTATCCGTGAAATACTGATGCGTCATATACAGGATGGCGTCATTGTCTTGCAGCGGCAGTTTTTCCTGCTGCATTTTCAGCCGGATGAGGGTGGTCATCTCGGTTATCGTTGTCTGATAGTCCGTATAGCTCATCCGGTGGCCGAAGAAGGCATTTTCGGTCACGAAGACCGCCCGTTTCAGGTCCGGTGGCCTGCGACCTTCCAGCATATCCGTCAGCTCCTGGTACGCCGAAACAAAGTGCGCATGGCCGGGTGCGGATGTCTGTGCCGGAAAGCGATACGAAATAGTCTGCTCGTAGCTTTTCAGCTCCCGGACGACGGAGCGGACGATATCGACAGAGGAAGCGGCTTTGCCGGGAATGGTACTGCTGTAGTTCAGCGTTGTATTGTTTTTGCTGAGTATGCGGTAGATATGATCGGGCCTGATGGCCTCTGCCTTTTGGGGTTGCAGGGCCGATCCGTAGTTGTGTTTGGTCCGGGTATCCGGTTCTTCTTTTTTCTGTTCGGTGGTATAGCTTTGATTCTGAGAGACGGGGGTAAACTTTTTAAAAGCCGGGCGCTGCGGTTCGGCCAACTGGGCGAAGCTTTCTACGGACAGGGTTGTGCTCAGAAAGCACGCAGCTGCGGATAGCGAAGTAAAGGAAAAAGGGGAGAGGGAGCTTGCAGCTTTGGCAATCTTCCTGAGGGACTGTAAAAAATACGTAGTCAATGTGCCGGGATACCGGCCACCGGACAAAAAAATGGATAAGGACATGGTAGCTTATTCGTTTTTGATCATTTTTTAATGTTATTCTTTATTATCTGTTGTTCAGAGAAAAAATAGTTTTCTTACAGAATTACGAGGATCGGATCATGTTGAAATAACCTTGATTTCGATTTTTCCATAACTAGGGTTTTTTAATTAGCTTTGTTGAAGCAAACTTAATTGTTTATTCGTATTAAAGAATGAATAAAATATTCACATAATGAATATTTTATAGCTATTTTAAAAGAACTTTAAGCAGAAATATGACAACATTAGGGACAAAAATCAGAAAGATAAGAGAGCTGAAAAATCTAAAACAGGAATATATGGCTAATGCTCTGGGTATAAGTCAGCCAACATATTGTAAAATCGAGACGAATGAGATTGCCTTGACTCATGAAAGACTAGAAGAGATAGCAAATGTTTTTGAAATATCGGTTAAAGAAATTCTGTCATTTGATGAGAGTAAAGTATTTAACGTGATGCACAATCAGAATGCGACCGGAGAAGTGCATATTCAACATTACCATGAATCTTCCAAAGAAGTAAATAAGCTGTATGAAGAGAAAATTCGTTTACTGGAAGAAATGAATGATTACTTGAAGAAGGAAATAGAAAGACTGAAATCTGTCAAGTAGCATGGAGTAGGGGTAAATTCTTTTGTCCCCTTATTCATTGTTTTAGCAACCTTTTACTCCTCCATATATATTAAAGCACCATAATCAGAGAGCTTCTGGCTATGGTGCTTTTTAAATATCTTATTGTTTGCTTCTGCCAGCTATCTTTGGAAGCTCATCGTCTATCACATCCAGCAGCTGTAAAAGAAAATACAAATCTTCCGGCATACAGGCGTAGGGTCCTAGTAGTGCGTCCTGTTCCATGCTGAGATAATGGAAATAAATATTACGAAGGTTTCGGCTTAGTCGTTTGGCAGGAACAGCCAATACTAAAGCATCGAGTTCTTCGATGATACGGGCATTCAATTGGGAATGCCGGGGGAGCTTTACCTTGCGACGTTTGTCGCTTGTAGATTTTTCTGTCGTTCGCATAATAGAAAAATGTTTGAATAATAATGCCCGGATAGGAAGTGCGAACGACAGCTTGGCTGTTGTTTAGGGTTCTTACGAATACCCTCTTCCTCCGGGCAGACTTTTGATCGGTTGTTGAATAGAAATACCACTGTAATAAATTAGTTAAATTATATCAGGTGGCATCTCTGCCAACCTGTCGTTCGCATTGCGAAACTACGGGTTTTTCAGCAAAACAAAAAAAGCTTAATTACAATAGTTTGTGTTTTTTGATTAACAGAACGGTATCTATCAGGATGGGGTCTTTCTGATTCTGCAAATTTTTCGAATTGGCCGATAGGTCAGTATATATAATATTAATTCAGGGCTGTTGAAATTTAGATATTTCTGAGTAATATTAAATAGAGTATTATGTTAATTGTCTCTTTTTAGGCTTTTCTCAACCTTATTTCAACTCCATTTTAACTTTTTTTAACACTGTTTCAAGTTTAATCTGACATGATATCAGGTTTTTAGTAATTGTTTGTCGATGAATTGTTTTTTTGTAAGGATTAGTTCGTCAAATAAGCGTTAATACTTTACGTTACCGGAGAAAGCACTTTTCCGGAATTTTTATGATGAACACTCTATATCCGATCATAGGTTCATTGGGCAATGAGCTTATGAAAATTCAGTCAGAGGGTCATACCTCCATAGTAGCGGCCAAACGGTCAGTGTATCGGGTGAGAGAGTGTTGCAAAGATTTGTCAATCTGGCTTCTCTCCAATCAGATTGCAAGTCTGTAAGACGAGATATTTTTTTTCAAGGAAATCAAGGTAATTATATATAGCAATCTATATTACTTTACAGACTTGCTTAATATAGAGAGTAGTAAACCAGCCTGGGACTCTAAGGCTCAGAAGAAATACCTGAAAGACCATCTATACAGGATAGCGGAACATATCAATGCCCATCGCAGTCTATATCAATACCACCGAAGTGGAATGACGGAATGGGATCACCGGTATTTTAGTCGTATCAAACGCTATGACAACAAATACGACATATTTGGTAATATCATCCAGTGCGAAGATGACTACTCGTCTACGCATGATATGCTATATGCCCGGGTAGTTGCCAATGATATGCTGGAAAAATATCTGTTGCAGGAGCTTAATAAACTTTCTATTGCTCCCGAATGCTACCATGAGGATAGTTTGTCTGCCATCGGAGCAAAGGGAAGACGATTGAAATGGACAGCTTCCAAAGCAGCATTGATTGAGCTTATCTATGCCATCTAGGCGGCTGGCAGTATTGAAAATGGGAAAGCGGAAATAAAAGAAATCGCAACAGCTATTGAAGTGATTTTCCGCATCGACCTGGGAGATTTTTACCGGACCTATCTGGAGATCCGGAATCGAACTAACAGGGGCAAATATTTAGAAGAGCTAAAATCGACTCTTCTAAATAGAATGGATGAAGATGATGAGTGAATATATCAGATCCTATAAGGTCTGCTCCAGCGTTGAAGTTTATTTAGCTTTTTCTTTGAAAAATGTCTGAAAAGAAAAAGCCATCGTTTTTTTGCACGTTGTATTCTTACTTCCATTTCTCTTTGGGTGATATTGGGCTCGGTATAGGTGCCATTATCATAGCATTCATAACAATATAGTTTACTTGGATTACCGTTAGCTTCGGCGCCTCTTCTGATGTTAAAACTCTGCATATCGATACCGCAACTTTGGCATTCTTTGTATACCTTTCCCTTTTCAAATAATTCGCAATACAGAATATCGGTATGAATGTTCTCCGTTATCTTCCATTGTATAATACCATAAAATATTAAAGCAAATCCAAGTAAAAATGATACCCATAGTACTATATCTGACTCCAATGCTTTTTCGTCAGCATCTTTATTATGTATACCATTTTTTTTTGCCAATAGTGTCTGTTTCTGATTGATTCGTAAAGAATCAGTCTTGCTCTGATAACCTGTAGCTTGTATTATTTCAAACTCTTGATTTAATAATTCTTTTTCTAATATGAGCGCTTGAGCATTTTTATTGATTTGGCTATTGTTCTGATAAACAAAATAAGAGGAGCTTACAATTAATATGACTCCAGCAATGACTAGTGTCTTATGCAGGCTGTCGGGCAAATTTGGAATATTCATACATTTAATGGTTTATGTTTTTCAATCCCCAAGTTGGTACCCAAGCTGGGAATTTCCAAGGTTTGTGTTTTCTTCTTTTATTATCCTCTGATTACCAGAAAAAATACCATTGCCCGTATCTTGGGTGTTTTTCCCCTTGTAGTGTGATTTTTTAATTTTATAATCAATATTATCAATTGATTATAATTTTTTTCAACTTTTTTATACCAAGCTGTGACCGCCCTGCGGATTTAACCGGCCCATCTTAGCGAACTTTGACCTAATCAAAACAGCGAAAAAGTACCAAACAAAAGAAGGAGGGCCCAATGACCTCTCAAGCTCTCGGTTGTTTACTATTAGCGCGTTATTCCGCAAAGCGGAATAACGATTGTTGATAACGTCTCCGGCTGTTGTCTGTCGTCAGCGGAGAATTGAAAACCATTGTGGAACCGGAAAAGTACTGTAAAAGCCCTGGCAGGAGTGGTTATAAACAAAAAAAGCTATCCGTATGGATAGCCTGTGTAGCCCGTAGGGGAATCGAACCCCTGTTTCCAGAATGAAAATCTGGCGTCCTAACCCCTAGACGAACGGGCCATTTTTGAATGGTGATGCAAAAGTAGAAGATCAGAAGCGTAAATGCAAAGTATAAGTATGATTTTTTTTCATTTTTTTTCACTCATACGGACATGGAAAAAATTTTGATTTTGGCCTGTACTTATTGTATGTTTGTACGATAATTTTGTTAACATAAACTTATCTATAAAAATATGGCTAAAGTTAAAGTCGGAATAAACGGTTTCGGACGAATCGGAAGACTTGTTTTTCGTGCTGCCTCTACAAGATCGGATGTGCAGATTGTAGGTATCAACGACCTGATTGATGTAGATTATATGGCATATATGCTTAAGTATGATTCTACTCACGGAAGATTTCAGGGCGAGGTTGAAGTTAAAAACGGGCAGCTGGTAGTTAATGGCAACACCATCCGTGTTACTGCTGAGAAAGATCCTGCAAACCTTAAGTGGAATGAGGTAGGAGCGGACTATGTGGTAGAATCTACCGGGCTATTCCTGACTAAAGAAACTGCTGAGAAGCATATTGCTGCCGGAGCGAAAAAAGTAGTAATGTCTGCTCCTGCAAAGGATGACACGCCGACGTTTGTAATGGGTGTAAACCAGAAGAAGTACACAAACGATATGAACATCGTTTCCAATGCTTCCTGTACAACCAACTGTCTTGCTCCGATTGCAAAAGTATTGAATGATAAGTTTGGAATACTTGAAGGTCTTATGACTACTGTGCATGCCGTGACAGCTACCCAGAAGACGGTAGACGGTCCGTCTGTAAAAGACTGGAGAGGTGGCCGTGGCGCTTATCAGAACATCATCCCTTCCTCTACAGGCGCTGCTAAAGCCGTAGGTCTTGTTATTCCCGAGCTGAAAGGCAAGCTGACAGGTATGTCCTTCAGAGTACCTACAGCTGACGTTTCTGTAGTTGACCTGACCTGCCGTCTTGAAAAACCGGCTTCTTATGAGACGATCAAAGCCGCTATGAAAGCTGCTTCAGAAGGTGAATTGAAAGGTATCCTGGGATATACGGAAGACGAAGTGGTTTCTACCGATTTCCTTGGTGATGCAAGAACCTCTATCTTTGATGCCAAAGCCGGTATTTCATTAAACGATAACTTTGTAAAAGTAGTAAGCTGGTACGACAATGAGTGGGGCTACTCAAACAAAGTGGTTGATCTTATCCAGTATATTGACTCTGTGAAATAAGCGCGACGCTTTTTCAGATTGCATATCAGAACCCCTGTTTTTAGATAAAGCAGGGGTTTTTTATTGATTGTCACCTGTTGTTCTTTTGAGCTTTTCTTCGAGAAGCAGTATGATTTTTTTCAGATACTCAATTTCCACATAAGCAGAGTCAAGCGCTTTGTTCTTCTCGATAATTTCCCGTTTCAACAGCTCAATCAGCTCATCTTTGCTAAGCGGCGGGCTCTGCTGTTGTGCATTGAGCTCATTGCCGGGGAAATACAGACCGAAGAAATTAAAATTTAAAACTTCCGAAAGCCGCTTCAGCAATGCCGTATCGATACTTTCCCTGTCGAAAATATCATACACAAGCGGTCTGCTTTTATTAATCAGTTCGGCCAGTTCACTTATTCCTATTCGCTTAGCCCTTACTACCTCTTCAATTTTTTTGCCGATATGAACCATGCCCAAAAATCTTTCATTTTAATGAATTTATATTGTGATTTTTGTTTATATAATTTTACATTTGGTAAATATTATTTTACATTTGATAGTTTTGTATTACATTTTTGTATGGGAAACAGACAATATACCCTGCTCAATCGCTACGGAGAAGCCATCGGCCATTTGAACATAACCGTATTTGAAGATCCCGGCTATAAAATCGGCACCTTAAAGGATATGAACAATAAGATACATATGCTGGCATTTACAGGGATGTGTCCGGATGAATCGATCGCTTTTGCCCTCATGGATAAGATTGGCAATAAGGAGCAGCTGTCCATTTTGCCTGTTTTGCATAAAAACAGAGCTTCCGGAACACACTGAGTGCCGGAAGCTCTTATAGAACCGTATTGTTTTTTCTGCGAATAGTTGAGGCTTAATTCTTCTGAATCAGAGCGACTGCATAGGCACATACCCCTTCTCCGCGGCCTACAAATCCCATCTGCTCATTGGTAGTGGCCTTGATAGAAACAGCATCTTCCTCTATTTCCATTACTGATGACAGCGTTTTTTGCATGGCAGGGATATGAGGGTTGATCTTTGGAGCCTCAAGGGTCAGGCTGCAGTCAATATTTCCGATACGATAACCTTTGTCTGCCAGCAGCTCAGTCACTTTCTTCAGCAGGATTTTGCTGTCAATATTTTTATACGCCGGATCATTATTGGCAAAATGAAACCCGATATCGCGGAGATTTGCTGCACCCAGCAGCGCATCGCAGATAGCGTGTATCAATACATCGGCGTCCGAGTGTCCCAGCCCGCCTTTAGGATGCTCCAGTCTGATGCCGCCCAGCCACAACGGTCTTCCTTCTGCCAGCTGATGAACATCATAACCAAATCCTACCCTGATTTTCATGTCGTTTTTCTTTTTTAAAATTATGCTTTATGATAATATAATGTATTGCTGTTTTCCTTTCGCAGTATCTTGTGCTTGACTGCATCAATATCGCCAGAGGTTACCGCAGCGACTTTGTCCGCTTCGCGGTTGATCAGCTCCGTATCTCCCAGCAGGGTATAGGTAGCAAGATTCATGGCCTTGTTCAGCAGCTCCACTTCATCAAAAGCCATGGTTGATTCTGCCTGGTTTTTTACTTTGCTGAGCTCCTGTTCGGGTACAGATTCAGACAAAAGCTCTTCAATAATTTCGTCAACTGCTTTTTCGCCGTCTTCGATGCTGTAGTTATCATTGAGCTTGCCACCGATGATCAGCAGGCCCGGCTCAAACGATCCGATGACACTGGAGCTGATGGAATTGAACAGCTCTTTTTCCTTGACCAGCCGTTCATACAGCCGGGAAGACTTTCCCCTGCCCAGCATATCCGAAAGCAGATCGCTGGCGTGGTAGTCCTGATCCATACGGCTTCCCATATGGTAGGTGCGGTACCAGGCATTGAGGGGCACGCTGGCCGACACATCCAGTCTGCGGGCCTCTGTCTGTACGGGCTCGGCCGGTAGTGCACGATGATAGGGAGCGCCTGCCGGTATCGGTCCGAACCATTTGTCTGCCAGACGTTTTACTTCTTCCGTTTTTACTCCGCCTGCTACGACCATTATGGCATTGTTGGGAATATAAAACTTGTAAAAGAAATTCCTGACATCGTCCATGCCTGCGTTTTCAATATGACTGATCTCTTTGCCGATCGTGGCCCAGCGATAGGGGTGGACCTGGTATGAAAGAGGGCGCAGCTTGAGCCATACATCTCCGTAAGGCTGGTTGAGATAGCGCTGCTTGAACTCCTCGATCACCACATTGCGCTGTACTTCTAGCACCTTCGGGTCAAAGCTCAGGCTGAGCATGCGGTCTGATTCCAGCCAGAACGCCGTTTCAAGATTATTGGCCGGAAGGGTAATATAATAATTGGTAATATCCGGTGAGGTAAAGGCGTTGTTTTCTCCGCCCACTTTTTCCAGAGGCTCGTCAAAAGAGCCGATATGCTTTGATCCGCCAAACATCAGATGTTCGAAGAGATGCGCAAACCCGGTTTTGTCCTCGCGCTCATCCCGGCTCCCTACATTGTATAGTATGTTGACTACTGCCGTAGGAGTAGTATGATCTTCATGCACGATGACAGTAAGTCCGTTGTCGAGTGTAAATGAGTTATAATGGATCATTTCAGTGTAAAAGTTTTTATAATCCGGCTAAAAAAATAAACTTGCTCCTGCGAACAAGTATAGGCAAATATACTTGTTGAAATTAAGTTTTACCGTTTATTTTTAGTAAAAACAGAACGACGTACGCTTTTATTGGATGTGTCTATGGATTTCAACTACGAAGGTATCGGAAAAGACCGGCTGGTGTACCTGTACAGGCAATTGGTAAAGCCCCGGCTTATTGAAGAAAAGATGCTGATCTTGCTGCGGCAGGGGGAAATCAGCAAATGGTTTTCCGGTATCGGTCAGGAAGCCATATCGGTAGGAGCGGTCAATGCCCTCAATCCGGATGAGTACATATTGCCGCTGCATCGTAATCTCGGAATTTTTACAGGCCGGAATATGCCGCTGTTACGTCTGTTTGCCCAGTTTCAGGGTAAGAAAAGCGGCTATACGAAAGGACGCGACAGATCCTTTCATTTTGGCAGCCGGGAGCACCATATTGTGGGCATGATATCGCATCTCGGTCCTCAGCTTGCAGTAGCTGATGGCATTGCGCTGGCTGCCCGGCTGTCCGGAGAAAAGAAGGTAACGCTTGTTTTTTCAGGAGATGGAGGTACCAGCGAAGGAGATTTTCATGAAGCAGTAAATGTCGCAGCAGTATGGAAGCTTCCCGTGATTTTTCTTATTGAAAATAATGGATACGGCCTTTCCACCCCTAATTCGGAGCAGTTTTGCTGCAGTAGCTTTACAGACAAGGGTATAGGATATGGTATCGATGCCATACGGATAGACGGCAACAATCTTCTTGAAGTATACACGACTATACAGACACTGGCCGAAGATCTTAGGCAAAATCCCAGACCATGCCTGGTAGAAGCCATGACTTTTCGTATGCGAGGGCATGAAGAAGCATCCGGTACCAAATATGTGCCGGCAGATCTGCTTGGTCAGTGGGCTGCCAGAGATCCGATACACAACTATGAGCTGTTTATGATCGATAAAGGCTTTCTCACCGGCAAAGAAGCCGATGAAATAAAAAGCGCGCTGAAAGAAGAAATCGATCAGGCATGGAAAGCCCTGAAAGAAGAGCCTCAGCCTGATGGTGATGAGCAGGAGGAGCTGGGAGATGTATTTATGCCGTATGATTTCAGGCCGGCCGGACCGGAAACAGGCAACCGCTCTTCCCGCAGGTTTGTCGATGCCTTGTCAGATGCGCTGGCCCAGAGTATGGAGCGTTATGACCGTCTGATTCTTATGGGGCAGGATATCGCCGAATACGGAGGGGTCTTTAAGATAACCGAAGGCTTTGTTCAACGTTTTGGCAAATCCAGGGTCAGAAATACACCCTTGTGTGAGTCTGCCATCCTTGGTACAGCCCTTGGCCTGTCCATATGTGGCTACAAATCCATGGTCGAAATGCAGTTTGCCGATTTTGTAAGCTCCGGATTTAATCAGATTGTTAATAATCTCGCCAAGTCTCATTACCGGTGGGGGCAGAATGCAGATGTTGTAATCCGTATGCCCTGCGGTGCCGGAGTGGGAGCCGGGCCCTTTCACTCTCAGACCAATGAAGCCTGGTTTTTTACCACGCCCGGATTGAAAATCATGTATCCTTCCAGTCCCTACGATGCCAAAGGCTTGCTCAATACCGCATTGGAAGATCCCAATCCGGTTCTTTTCTTTGAGCATAAATATCTTTACCGTTCGGTCAGCGAGGATATTCCTGACGAATATTATACGATAGAGCCTGGCAAAGCCCGGCTTGTCAGGGAAGGCAATGATCTGACCATAATCACTTTCGGGCTGCCGGTGCATTGGGCTGCTTCTCTGATTGATGAAACGGGAATATCGGCCGATCTGATTGATTTGCGTACGCTGGTACCCATGGATAAGGAAACCATAGAGCGAAGTATCCGTAAAACGGGAAAGGTGCTGATCGCAAATGAGGATACGCTCACCGGAAGTGTAAGCGGTGAGATTGCCGCATGGGTTGCGGAACATCTTTTTCAGTTTCTGGATGCTCCGGTGATGCGGGCAGGAGCATTGGATACTCCTGTACCATTTGCCGGAAAGCTGGAGGATAACTTCCTGCCTAAAGAACGTTTGCGTATGAAAATGAAAGATTTGTTGGATTTCTAATAAATTATTATATTTTATCGTTAAATTTGGACGTAATACTTAGTGCTATATGAAGATTTTGTCGAAGAAGAGCCTTGTAAATCAGCTTTGGATGATCGGTCTTGCAGGTGTGCTGGCTGTTGCCGGAGCATCCTGTGCGAATAAGAGCTATCCCTGTCCCGGACTCGGCCAGGCTGATGCTGCTGATCTGAGCATGTTTAATTCCGACGGGCAATTAAAGGATAAGCACAAAAAGAAGGGCAGAATCAATAAGGAAACGGGTATTGTCAATAAGAAAAATCCGAAGAAGATACAGAAGCAGAGAAGAACCAGAATCTAATTTTGTCTTGTTTAGTCACACATCTTTCATGAAATATATTTCCTTTTTCCTTGTATTGTCCGGATTTGTGCTGCTGTCTGCCGGAGCTGCAAACGCGCAGCGCAAAGCTGAACGGACAAGTGACAAGGAAGCGGCTGGTAATAAGGGTGACAAGATCGACACCCGTCCCCGGAAAATGCGTCAGAGCAATAAGGAAATGGGAGAAAACTCCGGAACCATAGCCGTTAAAAATGCCAATATGAGGAAATACCAGGGTACAACCTCTTCCGGCAATATACGGGTTGCTTCGCAGGTGGATAACCGGCGGACTGCCAAGCTGGCGGCAAACAATACAGGGGATATGCGCGTTGATCTCAGCGGCCAGCGTAAGACGGCCAAAGCCATTGCCGGCAATACAGGTAGTATTGATATGAAGGCAGTCAATGAGGCGCGTGCTGAAAGTCGCAAAACCCAGAAAAAGATTGCCAGTAATGAAGGAGATATCGGTGGCAACTATCTGGCAAGGCGCGAGGCCATGCGTCACAAAAAAGGCAAGGAGATTGCCAGCAGCTCCGGAGATATCCTGGTCAGGACACTGAATCAGAGAGCCCGCCAGATACGTAAGAAAAACAAGGATATTGCGAATTATAAAGGAGATATCATTGTTACAAAACGTAAGAAGGGTATGCATCCGAGTGCTGTCTATCGTGGTGGCAAGGTGAAGAATTCATACACCGCGAAAGAACGTTACAGAAAACGTATGATGAAGCGTATGAGAAGACAGAAAGGAGTGGAAGACGCGAATTATATGAAGCAGAAGATGCGTAAGCCGAAACATAATAAAAACGAAGCAGAAATCTGGTATTGATATGAATTGGAACAAATTGACAGATCTGCAGCAACTGCAGGAGCTTAAGACAGAATCGGAGAATGTAAATGTGCTGATCTTTAAGCACAGTACCAGATGCTCTATAAGTTCAGCGGCATTAAACCGGCTGGAGCGTGCATGGCAGGACGGGGAAACGGGTAAGGTAAAGCCATACTATCTCGATCTGCTTTCATTCAGGGAAATATCCGACCGGATCGCTTCGGAGTTTTCAGTCGAGCATGAATCGCCTCAGGTTCTCCTGATAAAAGATGGCAATTGTGTGTATACTGCCAGTCACATGGGAATCAGTTACAAAGATATAGTAACCAAAGCATCAGAATAGCTTTTTGTACGATAATCAACAGTAGAAGCAGGGGCCGTTTTAAGCAATCACCCTGCTTTTTTTATTACAGATGATTTTTTACTCCTGAACCAATAGGCACATTGAAGGTTAGAATATAATCCGGTAGTAAGTAACAATAAAGATCTGATAAAATGCAGTTCCGTACATGGCTTATGGCCTTATTTTTTGTGGTATTTGCCAGGCTGGTGTCTGCGCAGCAGACCATTATGGTGCTGAACTATGAGCAGGAAAAAATCATTGGAGCCAACTTTCACACCAATGCCGGCCTGATCGGCGGGGTGATGGCGCAATTTGTCAAAAAAACAGGCCGAAACAGCTGCCGGCTGGCAGGGCTTGAGATTGTGCATATAAAGCATGCTCAGGAGGTAAAGGTAAGCAGCTTCAATACCGGTAATACATTCATATTGGGGAAACAGAACTATTTGTTCTCTGTACGCCCGTATTACGGGAGACAATGGATACTGTTTCCGCCTGCCAGAGAAGAAGGAGTGCAGGTCAACGGAAACCTCTCAGGCGGCTTGTCTATCGGTATTGTAAAACCCTATTATATCGAATTTGACTACTCCAGATCGGGAGATTTCAGTGTTGTGGAAAAAGAGCCTTTTGATCCGGCCAGGCATAGCAATGCCAACCGTATTATGGGCAGCGGAGGCTTTTTCCGGGGTTTTGACAAATCACAGATCGCACCGGGGCTTCATTTAAGAGGGTCTTTGTCCTTCTATTTCGGCAATTACGGCAAACGTATTTCAGGTCTGGAGGCCGGAGGACTTATCGAAGCCTTTGTCCGGAATGGTTCCGGGGGGATTGAGGGAAACCGCATCGTACTGATACCTTATACCCAAAATCCCTGGCTGTATACCTCTTTGTTTCTGAATGTCTTTCTGGGCTGGAGAAAGTAATCTGGTTGTTCAGTCCGGTGCAATTACCGAATAAGCCTCTGCAGCGTGCATTTCTTTTGACCATTTTTGTTATATTTACTAAATTATAGTCTAAAAATCGAAAGCGATGATTGAACTGCCAGTGATTTCACCTGAGGCCAATAAACGAACAGCCAAGCCTGACTGGCTGAGAGTGAAGCTTCCGGTTGGTAAAGAGTTTCGAAAAGTACGGGCGCTTGTAGATGAATATAAGCTGCATACCATATGTGAAAGCGGCAATTGCCCCAATATGGGGGAATGCTGGGGAGCCGGTACGGCCACGTTTATGATTCTGGGCAATGTATGTACGCGGAGCTGCTCTTTTTGTGCAGTAGCTACCGGAAGGCCGAATGAATATGATGAGGATGAGCCAAGGAGAGTAGCTGAAGCTGTCAGGCTGATGGGGGTGAAGCATTGTGTGCTTACCTCGGTAAACCGTGATGAGCTAAAGGACCGGGGAGCTGACATATGGCATAAGACCGTTGTGGAAATCAAGACAACTTCTCCTGAAACAACCATTGAGACACTGATTCCTGACGTAAAAGGTAACTGGGAAGCGCTTGAAATGATGATTAGCGCAGGGCAGGAGGTAGTTTCGCACAATATGGAAACAGTAAAGCGTCTCTATCGTATGGTGCGTCCTCAGGCAAAATACGAACGTAGTCTGGAGCAGATCAAACGCACGAAAGCCTATGGCAAAAGAACCAAGTCGGGGATCATGCTCGGATTGGGGGAAACAGAGGCGGAAGTAGTGGAAGCTATGGAGCATCTTGTGGAAAACGGACTGGATATTCTGACACTCGGCCAGTATCTGCAGCCAACAAAAATGCATATTGAAGTAGCAGAGTTTATTCATCCCGATCAGTTTGCGCGTTACAAGGAGCTGGGAGAAAAAATCGGATTGAAGTACGTAGAGTCCGGCCCGCTGGTGCGTTCCAGCTATCATGCCGAGAGACACGTGAATGTATAAGTAACGGAATATATATAAGATAAGGCCTCTGAAGAATCATTCTTCAGAGGCCTTTATGTTTACATATGTCAGAGAAGGTTCGGACAAGCGCTTTTTACATCCTAGCGGCTGAAGTCCTCGAAGTCTACGGGATGGTTGCCTGAGGCCCTCGAAGGCAAAACAGATACTCTCATACCAGAGATATAAAAATACAAGCAGGCTTCACTTCCCGCCGATGACCACGTTGCTATCTTTGAGTCTTAAGCTTTAAACTTCAACCTTTTAATATGGTATGGCAGGTGCCTGATCCTGCTATTTTTTAATCGAAATCTCTGGCTAAAAGAAAAACGGCAACGAGATCCTCGTTGCCGTTTTTATATCTTGTAATACAACGTTGATTTACAGGTGAATCACTTCACCATAAGCGGCTGCCGTTGCTTCCATAATTGCTTCGGACATAGTCGGGTGCGGATGTACCGCTTTGATAATTTCATGTCCGGTAGTTTCCAGTTTCCTGGCTACTACGACCTCAGCGATCATTTCCGTCACGTTTGCGCCGATCATATGTGCTCCGAGGAATTCTCCGTATTTGGCATCAAAAATCACTTTTACAAAACCTTCTTTCGCGCCTGCCGCACTTGCCTTGCCGGAAGCGCTGAACGGGAACTTGCCGACTTTGATTTCATAGCCTTTTTCTTTGGCCTGCTTCTCGGTAAGTCCGACAGAAGCAATTTCCGGCGTGCAGTATGTACATCCGGGAATATTGCCGTAGTCAAGCGGCTCAGGGTGCTCTCCGGCGATTTTTTCAACGCATATGATACCTTCGGCTGATGCAACGTGCGCAAGAGCCGGTCCGTGCACGATATCACCGATGGCATATACTCCCGGAATATTGGTACGGTAGAAATCGTCAACGATTACTTTTCCTTTATCCGTAGCTACTCCTACATCTTCCAGGCCGATGCCTTCCAGATTGGTTTGTACACCTACCGCTGACAGCACGATATCGCACTCAAGCGTTTCTTCGCCTTTTTCAGTTTTGACCTTTACCTTGGTTTTGCTTCCTTTTGTATCGACAGCTTCCACAGAAGACCTGGTCATAATGCTTATTCCAAGCTTCTTGTATTCTTTCTCCAGTTGCTTGGAGATATCTTCATCTTCTACCGGTACGATGTTTGGCATATATTCCACGATGGTTACCTTCGTACCCATGGCAGCGTAAAAATAGGCAAATTCAACTCCGATGGCTCCGGAACCTACAATAACCATTGACTCCGGCTTTTTCTCCAGTACCATTGCCTTTCTGTAGCCGATTACCTTTTCGTTGTCGATTTTCAGATTAGGAAGCTCTCTTGACCGTCCGCCGGTTGCAAGAATGATATGCTTTGCTTCGTAAACCGTTTTATTGTCCTTCTCATCGGTTACCTCAACCTTTTCTTTTCCCTTCAGCTTGCCAAAGCCATTGATGATATCGATTTTGTTTTTCTTGAAAAGAAACTGAATTCCTTTGCTCATACCGGCTGCGACGTCCCGGCTTCTTTTGATAACTGCGCCAAAGTCTGCGCTGGCTTCCTTGACCTGGATGCCGTAATCGGAAGCATGTTTGATATATTCAAATACCTGAGCGCTTTTAAGCAGGGCTTTGGTTGGAATACAACCCCAGTTAAGGCAGATTCCACCCAGTTCGGCTTTTTCAACAACTGCCGTTTTCAGGCCAAGCTGGGAGGCACGGATAGCAGCTACATATCCGCCCGGACCGCTGCCGATTACGATCACATCATATTTTGCTGACATAGTATATTCAGTTTTTTTTCTAACTTAATACAATCTTAGGCGGCAAATTTATACCAGAGTGTACAAAGTACCAAGTTAAATTTGGGAAGTATTTATTGATTTGTCCACAAATTACTTAAAACCGGATGTATTTGGGACTGAAAATTATCTTCACAACCAAATTCTTTGGACGGATGTTTTTGGTACTTACCATGAATTCCCTATTTTTGGCCGCTGATTAATAGAATAATTGAAAATAATCAAGGAATAATGGGACTACTACAAGGTAAAAACATACTTGTCACAGGAGCTTCAAAAGGAATAGGAAGAGCGATTGCTACCAGGTTTGCTCAGGAAGGCGCTAACGTAGCCTTTACCTATTTGTCCAGTGTTGAAAAGGGTGAGGCTCTTGAAAAAGAGCTTTCTGCGCTTGGTATCAAGGCAAAGGGATATCGTTCGGATGCATCACAGTATGCAGCAGCAGAAGAGCTGGTCAATCAGGTAATTGCTGATTTCGGCTCAGTGGACGCATTGGTCAACAATGCCGGTGTAACCAGAGACGGGCTGCTGATGCGTATGAGCGAGGAGCAGTGGGACACAGTAATTAACATCAACCTGAAGTCGGTTTTTAATCTGACCAAGGCAGCGGTTAAACAATTAATGAAACAAAAATACGGTTCAATAATTAATATAACATCTGTAGTTGGTATCAGAGGAAATGCAGGTCAGGCTAACTATGCTGCATCCAAATCAGGCATCATTGGCTTTACCAAATCAGTAGCGCTGGAACTTGGAAGCAGAAATATTCGCTCCAATGCGATTGCTCCGGGCTTTATTGAAACAGAGATGACCGGTGAGCTGGATGCAAAAGTAGTGGAAGAATGGAAAAACAGTATTCCGCTGAAACGTGCAGGAAGAGCGGATGATGTGGCCAACGCAGCGGTATTTCTGGCATCAGATCTGTCGGCTTATATTACCGGTCAGGTAATACAGGTGGATGGTGGTATGCTTACCTAAGGCGTTTATATATTCGTTGCATATTCACATAAGTTTTTATATTAGCCTTTCCAATCAACCGGAAAGGCTTTCTTTTGTATGGAGAGATTTAAGATACTTACTGAAACTTCACCGTGGTATATTGTGCTCTGTGTGGTGGCTGGTCTGACATATGCAGCGTTGCTTTATACCAGATCCGGCCCCTGGACGAAGATGACCGGCCGGATTTTGTTCTCTATCCGCTTTTTGGCGGTATTTCTGATTTGTTTTTTACTGACCGGCCCCTTGATCCAGCTGATCAGAAACTATTTTGAAAAACCCTCAATTGTCATTGCCGTCGATAATTCGGAATCCATGCACTATGGAATGGATACGACAGGACTTATCCGGCTGAGAGCAGAAATCGGGCAGCTTGCTTCCCGGCTGCAGAGTGAGGAGGTAGATGTTGAAATTATAACGCTGGCAGGACAGACAGATCCGGAAACACTTGATTCACTTCAGTTCGGTGAGAAATCAACCAATCTGGGTACCATGCTTGCCAGCATCGAAACCAATTACGAAAACCGCAATCTGGCCGGAGTTGTATTGCTTAGCGACGGAATTTTTAATGAAGGAATGGATCCTTTGTTTCGCCAGTATACTTTTCCTGTATTGACCGTGGGCTTTGGCGATACGACTACCCGTCGGGATCTTAAAATCAAAAATCTGCTGTACAACAGGATTGCCTATACAGGCAATAAGTTTCCTCTGATTGCCGAAATACAGAATACCGGATTCTCAGGGCAGACGATCCGTGTTAAATTAAAGCAGAGCGGAAAAACACTGGAAGAAAAAAGTATACAGCTGGCGGGAAAAACGCTGGTGGAAACAGAGTTTTCCATCGCATCTTCCAAACCCGGCCTGCAGCATTATATTGTGGAAGTTGAACCTTTGGAGCAGGAGTTTACCGATCAGAACAATTCGGCACATGCCTATATCGAAATTATGGATGCCAGAGAAAAAATTCTGCTGGCTGCCAGTGGCCCTCATCCCGATATCAAGGCCCTGAAGAGTGTAATCGAACAAAAAGATAACTATGAGCTAAGCCTTTTTATTCCGGGTATCACTTCATTGAAGGAGGATAAATACGATCTTGTTATTTTTCATCAGTTGCCGGACTTCAGTGGCGGAACAGATATGCTGGTACAAAAGCTGAAATCCATGTCATCATCTTTCTTTTATATCACGGGCAATCAAAGCAATATTGCAAAGTTGAATCAGGTAAACGAAGTGTTGGAAATTACCACCAGAAGCACACAGAAAGATCTCGTCAATGCCAGCTTAAGCAGTGGATTTGAAAGATTCAGGCTGGATCGGGGCGAAGCTTCCGTGCTTGGTAAATATCCTCCGTTGATTGCACCATTTGGAACCATCGTCCCTAAAGCCAGTTCCGAAATAGTCCTGTATCAGAAGGTCGGATCAGTGGTTACCGATAATCCCTTGCTTGCTTTACGAAACGAAAGCGGGAAAAAAGCCGCAGTATTGACGGCTGAAGGTATATGGCAGTGGAGACTGGAAGAGTTCAAATCAACCGGATCAACACAGTTTTTTGATACGTTCTTTAATTCCTTGTTCCAATATCTCTCTTCCAGGGAAGATAAACGCAAATTCCGGCTGGCTCCCTTGCACAATGAGGTCAATGAAAACGAACATGTTGCTTTTGAGGCCCAGTTGTATAATGATATCTATGAGCCGGTATATGGCAAAAAAATCAGCCTGAATATTAAAGGAGAAGACGGCAGTGTGCTCCAGTACGCCTTTACCAATACGGAGAGCAATTCTGTTTTTGAAGTAAAGGGACTGAAGCCTGGACTATATTCGTATACCGGTAGTGTGGAGCATGCCGGGCAGACGTATCAGGCAGCCGGGGAGTTTCTGATCAGAGAACAGCGATTGGAAGCGTTAAATACCCAGGCGAATCATGGTATGCTTCAGGAGCTTTCTCTAAAAACAAACGGACAGTTTTTTGCAGCGACTCAATGGAATGATCTTAATGATCAGTTGAAAAACACAGAATTGCGGTCAATTATCCACTCAACGGAAGATTTCAGGGAGATTATACATCTGCCCTGGCTGCTGATTCTGATTATTATACTGATCTCCGCAGAGTGGAGCATACGGAAATATAGCGGGGGATATTGACCGGATCCGGATGGTCGGACATGTATATTTCTTATGTCAGCTTGCAAAGACAACCGGCATAAGAAATATAACAGAGTTCATCCGGCTTATTTTTTCAGAGGAAACCGCATACGGTAGCTTACATCAACTTTCCCTTTGGAAATGTCTGCCAGCTTACTTTTGAGCAGTTTTCTGCGGATAGAGGAGATATAATCAACAAAAAGCACTCCTTCGATGTGATCGTACTCATGCTGAAATACTCTGGCCTTCATGCCATCCAGCTCTTCAATGTGCTCGTTCCAGTTTTCATCATAGTATTTTACCTTGATTGCCTCCGGACGGTCCACATGTGCTCTGATACCCGGAATGCTCAGACAGCCTTCTTCATACGACCATTCTTCTTCATATTCTTCCAGAATAACAGGATTGACAAAAGCCTTTTTATATCCCTGCAGATTGTCCGGATCCATCGGTTCTGCATCAACAACAAACAGCCTGAGGCTGAGACCGACCTGCGGGGCGGCAAGACCAACTCCGTTTGCTTCATACATCGTTTCAAACATGTCTTCGACCAGCTTATGTATATCGGTGCCTTTTTCAATTTCTTCCGCTTTCTTTTTCAGAACCGGGTCACCGAATGCAACTATCGGATATATCATAATTATTCTTTATCGTTTGAGTAGTTAGTGTTTTTTCTCCAAAAAAGACTGCAAAATAATAACAGCGCTTATTTTATCAACGTTCCCTTTGTTTTGTCGGTCCTTTTTTTTCATGCCGCCCTGTATCATGGCGTTCATAGCGATCCTGGAAGTATACCGTTCATCTTCAAAATACAGGGGAATATCCGGAAATACTTTGGCCAGCCGGTTCGCAAAATGACGGACATTTTTTGCATTGTCTGATTCTTCCTGATTCGTGGTATTGTGCGGAAGGCCGACCACAAACGCTTCAATTACTTCCTGCTTGTGATAGGACAGCAGAAAAGCTTCTACATCTTTTGAATGCAGGGTGTCCAGAGCAGTAGCGATGATTTTCAGAGGATCGGTCACTGCCAGTCCGACCCGTTTGGTGCCATAATCTATTGCGACAATTCTTCCCAAGCCCGGTGAACGTTTACTGATTTTCAATTTTCAAAGATAGCTGAATTATATTTAGATGGAAAAGCCGGATCCGGCTTTTATCAGCACAAATGCAATTTCTGCGTGTATCGGTATACATATATGCAGCACAATCAAACTTTACTTTTAAAATTATAGTTAACTTAGCGGTATATATTATACGATAACCTGCTACTAATAACGTGTCAAAATATTATAACAACCGTTCCCAGATTAAGCTACCTGTTTTTCTTGCGCTGGCCCTTGTATGCGGAATTTTTATCGGAGCAATGTTTTTCGACTCATCCAGGAAAAGTGATATAACCGCAGCATACAGGAAAATTGCCGATGTACTTACCTATATTGACAAGGATTATGTAGATACGGTAGAGCTTGAGAAACTCGCAGAATATTCCATTATCAAAATGCTCGAAAAGCTTGATCCGCATACGGTATATATTCCGAAATCGGATATTCAGCTGGCCCATAGTCAGCTGGAAAGCGACTTTGAAGGCGTGGGTATTGAATTCAACATTATCCGGGATACGATTATTGTCGTGGCTCCTATAAGCGGAGGGCCTTCAGATCAGGCGGGTTTACTGGCCGGAGATAAGATTGTCAGAGTCAATGATTCCCTTGTTGCCGGCAAAACCATCAGCAATGCCGATGTATTTTCGTTGCTGCGTGGTAAAAAAGGCTCCACTGTTACGCTGACTGTACAGCGGGGTGCACAAAAAAAGCATTTTGATTTTCAGGTTGTAAGAGACAAAATTCCTACGTACTCCATTGACATTTCCTACATGGTGGATGCAGAAACGGGATATATAAAAGTAAGCCGCTTTTCGGCCGGGACGTACAACGAGTTTAAGGAAGCGCTGGACAAGCTGAAAGCGATGGGAATGAATAATCTGATTCTGGATCTGCGTGATAATCCCGGAGGATATATGGACCGTGCAACTAAAATGGCGGATGAATTTATCAGCGGAAATAAGCTTATCGTGTATACCGATGGCAAAGACAGCAAATATGATCAGCGGGTATATGCCAGCAGAAAAGGCGTTTTTGAGGAGGGGGCCATTGTTGTATTAATTAACGAAGGCAGCGCTTCTGCTTCGGAAATCGTTTCGGGCGCATTGCAGGATAATGACCGTGCATTGATTGTCGGACGTCGTTCTTTTGGCAAAGGACTTGTTCAGATGCCGATATCGCTCAAGGATGATTCTGAGCTCAGGCTTACGATTTCAAGATATTATACACCAAGCGGGCGCTGCATACAGAAACCATATACAGGTGCATCGCTGGATGAGTATAATAACGATCTTTTGAAGCGATACAATCACGGGGAGTTTTTTCATCTGGACAGCATACGGCTCAATGATTCACTGAAATATACCACGCTTAATGGCCGGACAGTATACGGAGGTGGTGGTATTATGCCCGATGTATTTGTGGCAAGAGATACTTCTTCCTTTACCAATTACCTGGTTGAGCTGTTTAACCGGAATATTATCCGGGAATTTACGCTTAATTATTATTCGGTAAATAAGGAAAAGCTGGAGCAGTACGACGTTGAGGAGTTCCGGAAATCCTTTCCGATTACCGATGCCATGCTGGATGAGGTGATACGCATGGCGACCGCTTCCGGGCTGAAGTTCAGAGAGAAGGAATTCAAAAAATCCAGGGAATATATCAAGCAGAATATGAAAGCGTACATAGCCCGCAGCATCTGGGGAAATAATGGCTTTTATCCGATCCTGAATGCAAGTGACGAAATTTTTATTCAGGCTATGAAGCACATGGAAGAAGCCAGAAAGCTGGTACGGAAATAATATGGAAGCTCTCTTTCAGAGCGGAAAAACATATGCTGAAAAAAGGATAGCTGTTATCAGTATTTTCATGAGGGTATGTGCATAAGTTTATAGGACCGGCACTGGTTTTATTTTTAACTTTGCCGCTCTTTCCTTTGTATTAAAAAAATAATCGGGTTTAGAAATGAGCATTAATCTTACCAACAGGAAGAAATTTGCCAAAAGACATATTGGTGTTACAGATGCGCAGCTGGCAGAAATGTTGTCAGTGATCGGAGTCCAATCGCTTGATCAGCTGATTGATCAGACTATTCCGGATACGATCCGGCTGAAGGAAAAGCTCAGACTGCCTCAGGAGAAGTCTGAGTATGTTTTTCTGAGCGAGTTCAGAAAGCTTGCAGCAGAAAACAGCATTTTTAAATCGTATATAGGACAGGGATACTATGATTGTATCACGCCTAATGTTATTGTCCGCAATATTCTTGAAAATCCGGGCTGGTACACTGCCTATACTCCCTATCAGGCCGAGATAGCCCAGGGAAGGCTGGAAATGCTGCTCAACTACCAGACCATTGTGACGGAGCTTACAGGTATGGAGATTGCCAATGCTTCGTTGCTGGATGAGGCTACAGCGGCGGCTGAGCTGGTCAATATGTTTTACAATGCAAGGAAAGGCAACAGGAAAAACGCGGATACCTTTTTCGTTTCGGAGGCCTGCTTTCCGCAAACGCTTGATGTGCTTAAAACCCGTACCGCTCCGCTTGGCATCAAGCTGCGGATTGGCCGGGTGGAAGATATTGATTTCACGGATACCGCACTTTTTGGTATTCTGGTGCAGTACCCGGATGCGAAAGGAGAGGTGCGTGATTATAGTCAGCTGACTAAAGCAGCGCATGACCAGGATATTCCCGTCGGGTTTGCCGCCGATCTGCTGAGTCTCGCTATTCTTACATCTCCCGGACAAATGGGGGCGGATGCTGTTATCGGAACTACGCAGCGGTTTGGGGTACCCATGGGATTTGGCGGACCTCATGCAGCATATTTTGCGACCAGAGAAGAATTCAAACGTATTATTCCGGGACGTATTATCGGTATATCCGTAGATGCGGAAGGGAAAACCGCTTACCGGATGGCGCTGCAAACACGTGAGCAGCATATCCGACGGGAAAAAGCAACTTCCAATATATGTACCGCACAGGTTTTACTGGCGGTTATTTCTGCCGCTTATGTAATTTACCACGGTCCGCAGGGCTTGAAAGGGATTGCTGAAAGAGTGCACGGCATGGCCCGGTTGCTGGCAGACGGGCTAAAGCTTGGAGGCTTTCAGCAGCTGAATCCCTGCTTTTTTGATACAATCCGTATTGAGGCCGGTGATCGCCTTGAAGAAATCCGGCAACGGGCGCTGGCCGCGGGCATCAATCTTTTGTATGATGAAAAGAGTGGCTGTATTCAGATCTCAGTGGATGAAACTACAGAAATTACTGATGTTGCCGCCGTGGCACAGGCATTCGGAGTGTCAGCAGACTGGGGCAAGCTGGCAGAAAAGCTGGATATTGTTTATCCTGAATCATTACGGAGAAAGGATGATTATCTGCATCATAAGGTATTCAATGCGTATCATACCGAACATGAGCTGCTTCGCTATCTGAAGCAGCTTGAAAACAAAGACCTTTCTCTGGTACACTCCATGATTGCACTGGGCTCCTGTACGATGAAGCTCAATGCTACGACCGAGATGCTGGCGATTACCTGGCCGGAGTTTGCGGGTATTCATCCTTTTGCGCCGGATGATCAGGTAAAAGGCTACAAGCGACTTTTTACTGAGCTCAGAAGCTGGCTTGCCGAGATTACTGGTTTTGCGGACGTATCTCTGCAACCCAATTCCGGAGCGCAGGGAGAATACGCCGGATTGCTTGTGATACGCAGGTATTTTGAAAGCAGGGGAGAAGCGCACCGCACGATTGCCCTTATACCGTCTTCTGCGCATGGTACCAATCCGGCAAGCGCGGTCATGGCAGGATTCGAAGTAGTGGTTGTCAAATGTGACGATAAAGGAAACATCGATCTGGATGATCTCCGGCTGAAGGTTGACAAGCATCGTGACCATCTGGGGGCACTGCTGATTACATACCCCTCGACCCATGGCGTATTTGAGGAGCAGGTGCGTGAAATATGCTCAATGATACATGCTGCAGGCGGACAGGTATATATGGACGGAGCCAATATGAATGCGCAGGTAGGCTTAACCAGTCCTGGATTTATAGGTGCTGATGTATGTCATCTGAATCTGCATAAGACATTTTGTATACCACATGGCGGTGGAGGGCCTGGTATGGGCCCGATAGGCGTTGCCGGACATCTCGTTCCTTTCTTACCCGGACATCCGGTAGTTCAGGTATCGGGCACGGAGGCCATTACGGCTGTTTCTGCTGCTCCGTACGGTAGCGCCTCGATATTGCCGATTTCCTATGCCTATATTTCCATGATGGGTGAAAACGGGCTAAAAGATGCGACCCGGTATGCTATTCTGAATGCGAATTACCTGAAGGCTCGCCTTGAAAAACATTATCCGGTGCTCTATTCAGGAGCCAATAACCGCTGTGCACATGAGTTCATACTCGACTGCCGCAGCTTTAAGCAGAGTGCCGGTGTAGAAGTAGAGGATATTGCCAAGCGTCTTATGGACTTTGGCTTCCATTCCCCGACAGTGTCCTTCCCTGTACCCGGGACGCTGATGATCGAGCCGACCGAAAGTGAGTCTCAGGCAGAGCTTGACCGTTTTTGCGAAGCAATGATCGCTATCCGGGAAGAGATAAGAGAAGTAGAAGAAGGCAAAGCGGATAGAGAAAATAATGTATTGCAGCGGGCTCCGCATACAGCGGAAGTCGTTGCCTCAGACCACTGGGATCGGCCATATTCACGCGAAAAGGCTGCATTTCCCCTGGGCTGGATCAAAGATACCAAGTTCTGGCCTTCAGTGAGCAGAATAGACAGCGCCTATGGAGACAGAAATCTGATTTGTACCTGCACACCGGTGGAGGCATATATCGAATCTGTTTAGTTTCTGGCATTCTGAAGAAAAGACAGCGGTTTTGTAAACAATCTGGCGCAAATCCTGTTTATGCTACGTTAAAGATCCGGGAAATAAAATGGAACAAACGAGTTGACTAACTGATCGAAAGGACCAGCATAGTGTCTATGCTGGTCAGCTGAATCTGTATAGTAACGTTGTTTTAAAGAAATCCCGTCATCAGTAGTGTTTTAACAGCCTGATTTATGCTAAGATATTACTCGTTTATAAAACGAGCTGTTTTTTTTCTGCTTTTCGTAATCCTGATCATTTACTGTCTGAGCGTAGCCAGAGCTTTATTGTATCCTCTGGGACTGGGAATCCTTTTTGCCTATTTATTATATCCATTGGGACGGTTTCTGGAAAAGCACAGAGTTCCTCGTATTTTGTCCAACTTTATATGTCTGATTATAGCGGCCGTTATATTTTTTGGTATCATAGTACTGATTTCTTCTCAGCTGGCTGTTTTTGTCAAAGACTTTCCTCAGCTAAAAAACAAGACCATTGCGAATATAGATCAGGTAGTCTGGTCAATGGAAGAATATGTCGGAGTCTCTGCCGATGTACAGAAGCAATGGATTAAATCCAGAATAAATGATGTTTTTGAATCTGGTAGTCAGTTGATCGGTACAGCGTTAAATGCGACTGCCGGGACCCTTGTCGCGCTGGGTATATTGCCGGTATATGTATTCTTTATTCTGTATTATCGGAATAAGTTTATAGAATTTATTCTTTTGATTGTGCCAGATCGTATTCATGACAAAACGCATAAAATACTGGATGAAGTAACACATGTCATTAAACGCTATATGACGGGTATAACCGTGGTGGTGCTTATTCTGTGTGTGGTCAACTCTCTCGGACTGATGATTGTCGGAATAGACTATCCGGTTCTGCTTGGTATTATTTCGGCTTTCTTTAATTTTATACCCTATTTTGGTACCCTTATTGGTGGTTGTGTGCCGTTAATTATTGCATTGATTACTACGGAGTCACCCCGCTATGCTTTTGGGGTAGCTGTTCTTTTTCTTATTGTTCAGTTTGTTGAGAATAATATACTCACACCGAATATTACCGGTGGCAATGTGCGGTTAAATCCGTTTATGACCATACTCAGTATTATGGTTGGCGGTATGTTGTGGGGTGTGCCCGGTATGTTCCTTTCTGTACCCTTTCTGGCAATGTTTAAAATTGTCTGTGATCATGTTGATGCATTGAAACCGGTTTCTTTTTTGCTGGGAACCGATGGTACGGAAGATCATGCGCTGACACTGGCTAAGCTAAAACAGCTCTTTAACGGGAAAAAATAGATTGACCGAAATGCTATCGGGAAAAGGCAAAATTATCTTTAAAATTAGTTACCTTCGCAGCATTCGATATTTTAATGCTAACATTGAAGCCATACTGCTATGACAGTTGTTCCATATAAAGAAAGCGAAGCCGGTAAAAAAGAGCAGGTTGCAGCTATGTTTGATAATGTTTCTGCACGCTATGATCTGTTAAACAGGGTATTGAGTGTGGGGATTGATGTGCACTGGAGAAAGAAGGCAATTAAAGAATTGAAAGCGCTCAAGCCCGGAAAGCTGCTGGATGTAGCAACAGGCACGGGAGATCTGGCAATCATGGCGGAAAAGATGCTGAAGCCGGAATCAATCACCGGAGTAGATATTTCAGAAGGAATGCTGGAAGTCGGCAGAAAAAAAATAAAAGAATCGGGCCTCGGCAACGTTATTACACTGCAAAAGGGCGATAGCGAAAACCTGATTTTTGAAGATGGGACTTTTGATGCGGTGATGGTGGCTTTCGGTGTGCGGAATTTTGAGAATCTGGAAAAAGGTCTGAAAGAACTGAACAGGGTGCTGAGACCAGGCGGTAAGGTAATGATACTTGAGTTTTCCAAACCACAAACTTTTCCGGTCAACTACTTGTATAACTTTTATTTTAAATATATTTTGCCATTTATCGGGAGGCTTGTTTCGAAAGATATGTCTGCCTATTCATATCTTCCGGAGTCCGTAGAGAAGTTTCCGTTTGGCGATGCATTTTTGGAAAAACTCAAAGATGCCGGATTTAAAAATGTACAATGGAAAAAATTAACTTTTGGCATAAGCTCGATCTATACCGGAATAAAATAGTTCTCGCTTTTTGTTTTGCCTTACTTTTTGCCGGACCGGTACACAGTCAGATTAAGAGAAAGCAAACCAATCTTCCGAACTATGACGACCGAAAGCTGCATTACGGATTTACCCTGGGGATAAATACTACCCGTTATAGATTGCTGCATTCAGAACATTTTGTCCGTGAGGATACGGCCATGTCAGTGCTGGCTCCCCGGTCAACAGGTTTTTCACTCGGTTTTATTCTCAATTACAAGGTTGCCGACTATTTTACCGTACGGCTTTTACCTACAGTCTCCTTTTATGAGCGTAGTGTAGATTATATTCTTAAAGGAGGAGTGGGAAACAGGCAGGTGACGGAGTCTACATTTGTTGAAATCCCGCTCATGGGGCAGTATCGTTCAGAGCGGAGAGGCAATCTCCGCATGTATATGACTGCCGGACTAAAAGCAGGTATAGAAGCCGGGGCCAAAAAGAAAGAAAAAAAGGAGACCGATCTCAGGACAAATAACTATGACCTGTCCTTTGATTACGGATTTGGTCTGGATATCTTTTATCCTTTTTTTAAGTTTTCTCCTGAAATCAGGTTTTCACATGGGCTGCTGAATTTGCTGAACGATGATCCGAATGTATACTCACAAAGCTTGAATCGCATCTCCACCCATACGGTGAGCTTGTTTTTACACTTTGAGTAGAAATTTTTAGATTTATTATATATGGACTTTTAGGCAATTTTTATAAATTGCATAGATTTTTTTAGGGAAATTATTATTAACTCAAACAATTAAATAACTCATGAAAAAAGTTTTACTTTCTGCTTTGTCCTTAGGAATGGCACTGTCTGCTTCGGCACAAGGTGTTTCTGAGGTTGGCGTATTTGATGATTTTGCCAAGAAAACGGAATATTCTGTAGAAACACCTGCAGGGTCAGGTGTATACAAAGGTGTTTTCTGGTGGTCTCAGGAAGCGCCGGCTGAGAATGGTTTTGAATTCAGCACTGTCAGAGATGGCAATGGTGTTTTGGTGGTTGACATTCATCAGCCTGCCAAAGCTTACGAGCCATTTGGTGTTGGATTTGGGGAAGATGGAGAAGATCAGCCTTTTACGGTTGATTTGTCAGGGGATGCTGTAGTAAGCTTTACGTTTAAGAATACAAGTGAAGATGCTGTAGAATTCAAAGTTGCTTTACAGGATATAAATGGTATAACTCTTGGCTTTGATAAAGCCTTGGGTACTCCGGATAATACGTTGTATCAATATGAAATCGGCGCGACTTCGGATAATGGCATCGGGGCAAACGGAACAAATTCTGTAGCAGCAGGGGAGTCCGTGGACTTTTCGTATGATTTCAAGAATGCTTTAGCAGCTGAATATGTATTTAATCCTGATGATCCATATGGATGCAATAACTTACCACAATGGGTAGAAGGTTGTGATGGCGGTACCTGTTTCGATTATTCTAAGGTGAAGGCTATGACTATCACTGTGGTAAACAATAATGGTGGTGTTTATAACAATGTGGCTGATTGCTGGACAAAAGAAGCTTTTGACGGTACTATTGAGCTATCCAACGTTATCATGGGTGCGAAAGTAGTAGGTCTGTTTGGAGCGAAAGTATCATCAAACAGTGTAAATGTATACCCAAATCCTGCCAGCAGCTATGTTACTTTTGGCAAGAAGCTGACAAACGGATCTGTATACAACGCTCAGGGCATGCTGGTTGATACGTTCAATGCTGCAGAAGGCTTGAATGTATCTTCTTATGCGGAAGGTGTTTATTTTATCAACACTGCTGAAGGTTCTGCCCGAATTGTAGTTAAGTAATTTATACTCCTGACTAATAGTATAAAAAAAGAGGCTGTTTTATAACGGCCTCTTTTTTTATATTTATGTTTTTGCATATGGCAAAAACATATGAATCTATTTACACTTACTATTGGAGAAAGCAGGTATAGCCTATACAGTGCCTGGCGGCTTGCAAATCTCTGTATTCACCTTTCTTTACTGATTACGTTTATAATGGTTGCTGCTGTTATTGATCTTTGGAATAACTGAATATTGTTTTGTAAGTCTTTCCAAAATCAGACATCATCAATACCCGCTAATTCCGGATCTTATTCAATTATTAGCTGTAAAAACGATCTGTCCTGTTTCTCCGATGACCGATATAGGAACCTTTCATTGTATGATTTTCCAGTCATTACAGAGAAAATACTTTCAACTGTTCCATACTATACCGGTTACATCCTTTTTGTGCTGAATGTATCCTGATACTATGTAATGTCGGGCTTACAGAGAACTTAAATGTTTTGATTGTTTCCTGGTGGGTGATGAAATTCATTTTTATAATGTGTTTTCAAATCAGTAACCTGAACATTTTGTACCAGATGTATTTATTTTACAGAAGTATAATAACAAAAAAAACGACCTGTGATTTATTAATCACAGGTCGTTTTCAGATCAGATTTTTATCTGTATTATAACTATTTTACAATAAGCTTATCAATTGCGATAGTTTCACCATCAGCGATTACATGGATCATGTACATGCCTTTTGTGAATCCTGATACATCAAAAGAAGCTCTATCGTTGCTTGCATTGAAGGAAGCTACTTCTGTGCCCATCATGGTAGCTACTTTGATTTGAACGTTTGCAGCACCTGAGTTGTCAAATACGACATTGGTCAGACCATTTGCCGGGTTAGGGAAGATGGAAAGCTGCTTGCCTGACAGTGATTTGAATATTGCAACCGGATTTAGTGTTGAGAAAGAAACTTCAGTTGGCTCTGATTCATCCTCAGCAGCACCAAGCGCGATTACTCTGTATAGATACTCAGTGTTAGCCGTAAGCCCGGTCAAGCCATAGGAAGTTTCTTGTACTGTTTGTACTGCTGACCAGTTGCCGTTATCAGACTTTTCAATTCTGTATCCTGTAGCGCCGGTTACAGCAGTCCAGGTAAGAGTTGCTGAGCTTTCAGTAATTGCAGAAGCTGCTACATTAGTCGGAGCGCTAAGCCCCTGAGAAGGATCCGGAACCTCTTCAACAGTTGTATAAGCAGCTGCAGAAGAAGCACCATTCAGGATGGCAAATACTCTGAATTGGTCTCCGGCGCTTAGTTCAGATAACGCTATGGCATAACTGTTAGCAGATAAATTTTCTTCTACAGTGATCCATCCGTCATTGCCATCGCCTTTTTCAAAAACGTAAGAAGCACCGGCAGTCTCAGTCCATGTGAATACCAGGTCGGCTCCGGATGCTGTATATTCGATAGCTGGCGTGGCAGGAGTTGTTCCTACTGCACCGATAGAGAAGTTGGTAACAGTAAATGTTCCGTCAAATTCCTGAGGTACATCAGAAACTATTTCAGTGCTTAATGGAGTGAAATAAAGCTCGGTGACTTTTGTGTAATCAAAAGTATTTTCTGTGGAGGGACAGTTTACAGCTTCGTCACATCCCCAGCCAGTTACAACTTCAAGACCCAGAAGATTCTGTGAATAGGTTTCTGTTGTTCCTTCAGCAATTTCGAAACCTGCCTGTATTTTTCTGTTGCCCCATGAAACTGCTCCTGCCGGTATGATGATTTCTGCGCTGCGGTCTTCAATGTCCTTAAGCTGTACACGCAGATTCATGTTAGCAATGTTGCCGGATAGGTATGCAACGGTTAGCTCGATGGTAGCGTTTCCGGAAAGATCTATGGTATTGTCATCACCGAAAGATACACCAAAGCCATCATAGATACCGGCCGGCTGATTAAAGGTAAATTCGAGACCGTTTGCTGTACGATTCATTGTTCCGGTTGATCCCTTTTCATTGGCTATATACCAATATACTCCGCCATATGCGCCGGTAAATTCTTCTTCATTGGAAAAATCATCTTTAGCCCAAGTTGGCCCAACTTGCGCAAAAGCACAAGGCATAGCCATTGTCAGGGACAATGCTAGTAATAGTTTTCTCATGTGTTATTAAAGGTTAAAAATTTACAATTTCCGGTTCAAATATATGTTTTTTTTATTATTTAAATGGACGATAGCATTTTTTTCTTTTCCGTATTACGTTCTATTGTGCAGTATTGGTATAGTTGTATACTAGGCTAGAATGGCAAGGTAACCGTGAAAGGAGAGAAATGTTTTTTTAAATTCTAAATAAAAAAAAGAGGAATTTATGAATATAGTTTTCATCGACTTTATTTGTGCTATACGTTTTTTTATTACATTTGTTTTAATCAAGCGATTTTTTGGCACCAGTTGCTAATCTGTTTTATTTTTTATAAACTAAAATTTCTAATGATGAAAAGAGAAGTTTTATCAGTAGTAACACTATTGATGTGTAATTTTATTGCGTTTTCCCAAACGGTTTTTTCTCCTGGAGGAATAATCGGAACTTCTGTTAATGATAGTATTGGAATGGGTATAAATAGCCCAACAGAATTTGTGCATATTCAGGGGCAGGGGATTTCACCCTACTTGAAAGTTGATCGGGTTGGATCACCCAGCTCTCCTTACGGGGGGTATGGAATCAAAATCGGAACCAATGGGAGTCTTTATACGAATATTTTTCCCAGCTGTGGTAGTGGAGCCTTTTTCATAAAAGGAAATGATTCTAATGGAAATGTTATTATGTTTAGAGGTTCTTCAATAAATTTTGGTACAGCTCCTACCTGTGCAGGTGGTAGCGGAGGAGCCTTTAATTTTGGTGGTGGCAATGTTTGGGTTAATGATGGCTTGGTGATATCTGCTTACAATACACCGGGGGCTGGCGGATATACTCTACCGTCTGGCTACAAGCTCGCTGTGAATGGTAAAGCAAATTTTAGTGAAGAAGTTGTGATTGGTAATGTAATATCCTTGTCTTCTGGTTATCAATTGTTTGTAAAAGAAGGAATCCAGGCTGGAAAATTGAAAGTTAATGATAGTATAATTATTTCAGGAACATCGGGGCCTACATATTCGTTACCGACAGGCTATAGGTTAGGAGTGAATGGAGATGCAAACTTTACAAATAAAGTAGTCATTGGTCCGTATGATTCTTTTACTCAAGGGACTCCTTCAGGTTATAACTTATTTGTCTCTAATGGTATTATAACAGAAAAGCTGAAAGTGGCTGTAAAAACTACTTCTGAATGGGCTGATTATGTGTTCTCTGATAAATACAAGCTAATGTCTTTGAAAGAAGTAGAGCAATTTGTAAAAACGAATAATCATTTGCCTAATGTGCCTTCAGCTCAGGAAGTAGTCGAACATGGAATCGATGTAGCCAGGATGGATGCCAAGCTTCTGGAAAAGATTGAAGAGTTGACGTTGTATATTATCGAACAGGATAAGCGAATTAAGGAATTAGAACATTATATTAAGTTGCGTTAAGCGATGAGAAACATATGCTTTGCTATTTTGCTGTTGTCATTGTTGTCGTGTGAAAAAGAAAAATTTCCTGATGCAACGAATGATGGAAACAATACGTTCGGCATGCGTATTAACGGAGTGGAGTGGACTCCTGATGTTAAAACTTTCTTTAATGGAAAGATAAAACCGAAGGCCATTTTTTTTTCCGGCAATTCAACATTGGTGCTTGAAGCAGTTGGCGATGGTGAATGTTATTTTTCCGCAACGATTAACGGCTTGGGAAGGTATTACTTAAATAAATCATTTTCGCCTTATGAGACAGATCAAGTTTGGGATCCCGTACTGTATCGAACCAGATATTCGCTATTGACTCAGCATTACATTTTGCATGATTCGTTGGAGAGTAACATTACAATAACCCGATTTGATACTATAAACAAAATTGTATCGGGGATTTTTAGTTTAAGATTAGAAGATAGTATAAAGCATGAGGTAAAAGAAATTACCGAAGGGAGATTTGATTTAGTTTATTATCGAGAAGAGAATGAAATTTAGAGTATTAGTTTTATTGGTACTGATTGTGTCATCAGGTGTGTTGATTGCTCAGCCTTTTAGTTTAACTTCGACAAGAAGTTATTTAGGGTCAAATGCTTCAGGTCAGTACCAGATTTATAGAAGCAGTGTAAATCATTCAATTACACTAAATAATCTGCGTAAGCCATTGATTTTTGTGGAAGGTTTTGACCCGGATAATAGCTTTGGTTTTGGAACATCCGGGAATATTTACTCAATGATTAATAGTACTGCTACTAATAATTTGGCTTCCAGTATTCATACTAGAGGTTATGACATTATTATTTTGAACTTCAACGATGGTGGAGATTACATTCAAAGAAATGCTTTATTGCTTGTCGAATTAATTGAGTTGGTGAATAGTAATAAACCAGGAACAGATCCTATTGTTATTATGGGATATAGCATGGGAGGTTTGGTGGCTCGGTATGCGCTCAATTATATGGAGGAGAATAATATAGATCATGAGGTTCAATTGTTTATTTCTGTAGATTCTCCGCATAAAGGGGCGCATGTTCCCGCCGGAATTCAAGCAATGGCTAAGATGTTCGATTCTCCTGCCTATCTAACAATGTTTCCTGATTTAGCAAGTAGTTTATCTCAGTTAAATGCTCCGGCTGCCAGACAAATGTTAAAATACAGACTTAGTAGCTCTTCAGTTCTTTCAGGGGAGCTTCCATTAAATTTTGACTTTGTATCCTTTTTCTCGGAACTTGATGGAATGAATGGATGTAATGGGTTTCCAAGTAAATGTAGAAATGTTGCTGTATCCTTGGGAAGTTGGAACGGGATTGGGCAGCGCTCTGAGCTCGATTTGGATAATAATGGTATACGAGATTTACAACATTCAGCTTTTCCAATAATTGAAATCAATATTCCTAAGGGAAGTCGGGATGAACTGTGGATAGTTGATATGAATGAATGTGAAATAATGGCATCAGTTCTTTTTCAGATGTTCATTTCAACCTGTGCTTCTAGTGCATATCCGGATTTTTCCAATCGATATAACTATTCAGGACTTGGAAATGATTCATATGCGACATTTTGGTATTTAAATACAGAGCTTTTTCCTTTCATTTTTCCTGGCGGAGGCTCCAGTAGATTATGGTGGTATAAAGATGAGGAACCTCTGGATTTTGCACCTGGAGGATTTATGCCTTTATACGATGACATAACTTCGGCCTTAGGTGGTTTTATAGATTGTTATGCCGGATATGCTAAAAATAGTACATTTGTTCCAACCATAAGTGCATTGGCTTTTGACACTGATAATGCATTTTATAATATAGCTTCAGATGTTAATAAGTTAAAAAAGACCCCCTTTGACAATATTATAGGTATAACAGGCGATAATACTTCGCATATGATAAATACTTCATTCTATTCGCAGGTTTATCCCATTGTGAACTTTATATTAGATGAAATTAGTAACGATTATGGGGGAACTTGTGCGTATGATATAAAGACATTGTCAGGAACGGTGAATAATGGTCAGAATATAGCTGTCAGAAGTGCAGTGAAAGTTTATAACAATTCGTCTTACAATGTTCAAACTGGAGCAAATGTTGGTCTCTTTGCTTCTCAGAGTATAGTATTTGAGCCTGGGCTTTTAGTGAATAATGGAGCTATTTTAGCTGCAGAAATAAAGCCGTGTGCAGAAAAGGCTTGTCATTGGCAACCAGAGAACTATAATAATTTCAATTCGAGACTTGCGACTGGTGGTGATACTACGCATATCACCTATAATCGCGAATATTCGGAAGATTTGCCAATGAACGAAGCTGTTTGTGAAAAAATTACCCCTAATCCTAATAATGGAAGTTTTTCTATTGATATGAAGCTTGGAAATACACGGTACGAAATTATCAATTCCTTGGGCAATACTGTTGATATGGGAACACTTTACTCGGGTAATAACCGAATCTTCTTTGCTGGTAATACTGGTGTTTATACTTTTATAACATATGATCAGGAAAATAAAGTTATTGGGAAAGAAAAATTTATTAAATATTAGATTTTATTAATGTCCTATTAGAATTAATATATATGAGTGTTAAAGTTATTTCTTGACATGACACTCATTTTTTTTACTTTTTTCAATTTCCTCTCTCAGCTGCTTTCGTATCAGCTTATTTGAAGCTGTTTTCGGCAATTGGTCAATTTGTTTCAGCGACTTTATCCGAAACAGCGGATTGAGGTTTTTGCTGATTTTTTCCTGTAGTGTTTCTCTCATTTTTTCAGTATCCAGCGTTTTGTCTGAAGTAACAAATACGTACAGGCTTTCAGGGCCGGTTCCGTTTTCAGAAATTGCCACGGCAGCAGATTCTCTGATGTCCGGATGGGTATTAACCTGTTCTTCGATTTCCAGTGCGCTTACCTTGATTCCACCCAAGTTCATGGCATCGTCTGTGCGGCCTGCACTTCTGTAGAAAGTCATGCCTTCGCTCAGAATCCGCACTAAGGCATCGCCATGCCTGCGGAGTTTTTCTTTGTTGGGGCCGGGTGGTACGCTGGCATAGTATTCCTGATGATGATCTTTATTCAGCAGCTGCTGGCTGAGACCGATAGAGGGCGGCAGAATATATACTTCTCCGCTTGCTAGCGGTGCGAGCTTGCCTGCTGATTTCAGAATCATAAAATCCAGGCCGAGCGCCGGTGTGGTAAAGACGGAAGGAGATGCAGGCTGTAAAACGGTTCCGGTTACATAGGCCCCGCCTATTTCTGTTCCGCCGCAATATTCGATTATGGGTGCCTGAAAACGTGCGAGCCCCATCAGATAGAAATAATCATCGGGATTGCTGGGTTCTCCGGTGGAACTGAACAGGCGTACGGTCCAATTGAATTTGTCATGAAAGTCCTGAGCTTTCCATGATTTTACCACGGATGGTATCGTGCCAAGAATTGAAATTTTTTCTTTTTCTACAAATTCACCGTATTGCAGTGTTGTGGCAGCGCCGGTGTAAACAACGAGTGTTGCTTTGTTGATAAAGGCCGCATAAATAAGCCAGGGAGCCATCATCCAGCCCATACCGGTTGTCCAGGTTATCCGGTCCTCAGGGCGTATGTCATGATGAAAAAAAGCATCTGAAGCCGATTTGACCGGGGTAAGCTGGGTCCATGGGATGGCTTTGGGGGTATTGCTCGTTCCGGAGGAAAACAATATGCTGCTTATGTACTCGGGATATGTCTGGTAGCTGTCAAAGTAAGGATTGCCTTCATGAATGATTTTCTCATATTCATAATCGCCTTCCCGAATAGCTGTATCTTTTGCTTTGCGTATCAGAATAACCGGGATTTTGCCTGGAACCTGCTTGGCTTTTTCATATGTTTTTATACTTTTTCCGTTGTAAAGATATTCGTCAATGGTTATTATAGCTTTGGCTTCACTGATAGAAATACGTTTTTCCAGCTCGGCCGGTGTGAAACTGTCAGCTACAAGCACATTGGTAATTCCGGCTCGTATTGTTCCCAGAAATGCAATAACAGCTTCTGTGCAGAATGGCAGGTAAAGAATGATTCTGTCTCCCGGACCAAAGCCATGAGAGAGCAGACCGGAGGCAAAGCAATTCACTTGTTGCTGCAGCTCCAGATAGGTCAGTTTTTGTGTGGTTCCGTTTTCTGTGCCTTCAATTAATGCGGTTCTTTCATCCGGGGCCTGAAAACAGCTGTCTGTTATATTGAAGCGTGCGCCTTTGCACCAGGCTGGATTCTCAAAGCTTACGCTTGTGTCAAGGACAGCTTGATAGGGAATGCTAAATTTTATATCCAGTTTGCTTATTGCATACTTCCAGAAATCTTTTCGTTTGATGCTGGCCCAGCTGAAAAATTGCTGATAGTTATCCAGGCTCAGCTCCCTCATGCATTTGGCAAGATTTGCTTCTTCCAGCAGCTTATTATCCGGCATCCATATTACTGGTATATGATTGTCGGCGTAGAGCTTATTGTACTGATCCCGGAGTTGGGGTGAAAAACGAAAGTCATTTTTTTTAAGGATAAGTCTCCACTGATGGTATTTTTGATTCAGATTCATAACTAAAAGTGGGTTAGAAAAAGATGCATTCCTATTCTGTAATAACGGGGAAAACGGATAAAAGATTTAGGAAAAAGAAAAGCGACAGGCCTTCACGATTCAGTATTCTGTTTCGTAAGCTCCTGCCGCTTATTGATTATGTGGTTGATACTTCTTCTGAAACCGGATGTTTTACCAGAAGTATGAATGCGTGAATTACTCCGGGTAGCCAGCCTATCAGTGTCAGTAATATGTTTAAGAAGAATTTGCCTCCTATTCCAAACCGGATTACTACAGCAATCGGCGGGAAAAACAACGCCAGAATTCTTAAAGCTAAATTACTCATTATCTCCTCCTCATTTTTAATCCTTCTGATATATCAACGCTGGCAGAAAAAAATGCGTTCGGGATAGAGGATGATTTATTCAGTATCGAATATCCGGGTTTTGTATAAATAAAAAAGGCTCAGGAACTGAGCCTTTTTTATTTATACAAATTTTACAGATTATATCTTTGCAATGATGTTGATATTCAGGGTAAATATATCATCAATGGCTTTGTCCCCCAGATTGTCGAAGAAGCTCCCGGAACCATATTTGATATCATAGCTTGTACGATTTACATCAATTTTGGCTGTTCCACTCAGTGTTTTTCCATCGGTAATCACTTTCGCAGGAAATTCTACCGGTAAGGTTTTTCCTTTTATGGTTAACTGGCCTTTTATAGCATATTCATCTTGTTGGGCAGGTGATACTGAACTGATCACAAGTTTTGCTTCAGGATGTTTTTGTGTGCTGAAAAAATCGTCCGATTTAAGGTGTCCCACCAGTTTCTGGTTATATTCTTCATTGGTCAGGTCAGTACAGGTAATCGATGTCATATCGATAATAAAGTTACCACCGCTTATCTTCCCGTCTGTGAGCTGTACAGTGCCGGATTTGATCCGGACATTACCTGTATGCTCTCCGGTTACTTTTTTGCCTGTCCATGTTACGTTGCTTTTATCAGGATTTACCTGCAGTACAGATTGCTTGCTAAGCGTGAAGGCAGCCATAGCTGCAAACAGGATTGAAGCCGCCAGGGTATTAAGGAGTACTTTCTTCATAATCAGAATTAGTTTAGTTGATACAGTTTGGTTGTGGAAATTAATAACGTAAATATATGTCTAAACAATATATGTTTCAACTTTTATTTAAAAAGCTCAATAAACATAAATTGTAATAAAGATAGCTTTGTTTAGTTAGTTGCTGGAATACAGACTGTTTCTGAAATGGTTTTCTATAAGATAATATTCGTTTCCGTTGCGCTCAACGGTGAGGAATAGTTCCCGGTCTGCCAGCTTGATTTCAAGAATTTTTATGGCTTGCTCTTGCCCGTTACGTTCCCGTAACTTTTCTTTTCCATATAGCTCTTCATAGTGCTCGAAAGTTGCTTTATAGGCTTCGAGCGCATTGAACTTGGTGTTTTGTCCTGAGAGCCTGAGCTTTTGTGTTTTTACACCTATAAGCTGGTTTTTTCTGAATACATAATAAATATGGGATGCATATCCTGAATCAAACTGAACATAGTGGATTTCGTCTACATAGTTTGGCTTGGACAATTCTTCAAGAAGAATGGCTGTTTCTTTTTTCTTGACTTCATCTTTGGACTCAAGCCAGTACGAACTTCTGTAATCCTGGGCAGATGAGATCAGCATTATATGAAAAAACACGAAGAATAAGCAATGTTTCATAATGTATAGCGTATGGATAGGCTTTTCGCCAGAGAAAAGCACTGTGCACATCATTGGCAAAATTAAAGCCAAAAATATTAGAATTTTCTTAAATTCTTATACTTAGTTTCTGTATTTCATTAAATATAGCTTATTAATATTGATCAATGTTTTTTGTTGAACGAAATAAACGAAGGATAATTTAGATAATTATTATATAAATAGATGAAACTTTTGGAATACTTATTGATTTTATGAATATTCACCTGGCAAATTATTAGTATAGCTTTTACGATTCTATGAGAAAAAATAGTTCAATACTCACCTTTGTTTCCTTACTTTTTGTATTTAACTCTTCCATGCCTTCGGGTGAGGGGGATAAGGATAAAGACAAAGTCCTGGCAGGAGTCATTCTGCACAGTCTTGTGGCGGGACATTATCAGCAAAAGGAGATTAATGATGAATTTTCGAAAAATGCTTTTGATGCATACATAAAGAATATTGATTATAATAAGCGTTTTTTTACCAGACAGGATATAGATAAGCTCAGGAAGTGGGAGTATAAAATTGATGATGAATTTAAGGCCGGCAATTTTGATCTGATGAAAAACAGCTATACGCTGCTGAAAAAAAGAATAGAGGAGGTTGAAGAAATTTATCAGCAGATATTGTCAAAGCCATTTGATTTTTCACTGGATGAAAAGATAGAGACAGATCCTGAAAAGTACGATTTTCCTGTAAACAGAAAGGAGCTGGAGGAGTCCTGGAGGAAGTATCTGAAGTTTCAGACACTGATACGCCTCAATGAGCTTGAAAAAGAACAGCTGAAAAAAGCTGAAACGGACAAGGATTTTGCTCCCAAGCCGATTGCAGAACTTGAAAAGGAAGCGAGAGAAAAGGTATCGCAATCCCAGACAACCTGGTTTAAGCGTATAAAGCAGTTGAATGAAACGGACTATCAGGCTATTTATATCAATGCCATACTTAGCACGTATGATCCGCATTCCAATTATTTCCCGCCGAAAGCCAAAGAGAACTTCGATATTCAGCTCAGCGGGCAGCTTGAAGGTATAGGGGCTACGCTGATGGAAAAGGACGGGTATATAAAGGTTGAAAAGATCGTGCCTGGCAGCGCTTCGTGGAAGCAGGGAGAGCTTAAAGCCGGTGATATTATCCTGAAGGTTGGTCAGTCTGCTGATGAGCCGGTGGATATCGTAAACATGCGTCTGGATGATGCTGTACAGCTGATCAGGGGGAAAAAAGGAACAGAAGTCCGTCTTACGGTGAAAAAGGTGGATGGAAGCATCAAGATTGTACCTATTACGAGAGATATTGTCATTATTGAAGAAACGTATGCCAAATCGGCGGTTTTGGATAATGGTATAAGAGCAGGCTATATCAAGCTGCCTCAGTTTTATGCTGATTTTAATAATAGCGGCGGGAGAAGCTGCTCGCAGGATGTGAAAAAGGAGATAGAAAAGCTGTCTGATGAAAAAATAGAAGGGCTTATTCTTGATCTTCGAAACAATGGTGGTGGCTCGCTGAGGGACGTGGTTGAAATGGCAGGATTGTTTATTGAAAAAGGCCCGGTAGTGCAGGTTCGTAGCAGCGACGGAACGCTGGAGATTCTTGAGGACTACGATTCCAGAGTGCAGTATAAAGGGCCTCTTATTATTCTTGTCAACGAGCTGAGCGCTTCGGCATCGGAAATCCTGGCAGCAGCCATGCAGGATTACGATCGCGGGGTTGTGGTAGGAAGCGCTTCTACATATGGCAAAGGCACTGTGCAGCGTATGGTAGATCTTGATATGCTCATTCCGCCTGCTTACGGCAGTGTGAAGCCTCTGGGGGCGATGAAGCTTACCACTCAGAAGTTTTACAGAATCAATGGCGGAGCGACGCAGCTCAAGGGCGTAGCATCGGATATCATTTTACCGGATGATTATGCTTATATGAAAGTTGGTGAAAGGGAGCTGGAACATCCTATGCCTTGGGATGAGATCAAGCAGGTGTATTACAAAGACTGGAAAGATGCTCCTGCTCTGGAAAAGCTGGAAAAGAAAAGTCATGCCCGGATTGATACCAGTTCGGTATTTAAAAAGATTGATCAGAATGCCCGCCGTCTGAAAAAGACGTCTGAACGTTCGCTGTTCCCGCTAAATCTCCAGGCTTATCAGACGGAGCAGAACAAGCTGGAAGAGGAAAGTAAACAATTTGAAAATCTTTTCAGTAATATAGACGGTTTTAACGTTGATATGATCCGGGCAGAGGTAAGCGCTCTTGAGTCGGATACAGCCAAGGTAAACAGAGTTAAAACCTGGCATACCGAAATTAAAAAAGATGTGTATGTCTATGAAGCTATGCAGATACTCAATGATATGAATAAGAAGTAAGTTTAAACATGATTTGTAGAAAAGCGTCTGATATATTGTATCAGACGCTTTTTTTATGAGTAAATCCGGATATATGATCCGGTGCTAAATGTTTACGTGTTTTTTTAGATAAAAAAGTTGTAAAACATTCATATCAAAAACATAAAAACGGGAATAGGCGACTTTACTGACTGCTGGCGACAAACATTCATCTTTCCGCTTCTTTTTAAACAGAGCATTCCAGACTTCGATAAATTCAGCCTTCGCCAGCCGCCATGTCCGATCTTTGAGCAGCTTTTTTGCTAATGATTGGGTATCAGCTATAAATCAACATATAGCGAAGTAAGCACCTGGCCTTATCCCGGAAAATAAAATCATGAGGAACTACTCCCCAGCCCTGAGTGTTTTTAACTAAGCGGAATGAATGTGGGATGACTAAAACTGATTGCTATGCTGAACGGGGTGCTGATAGTGGATGATGATAATGTGAGCAACTTTATTGCGGAAAGAGTGATAAGGAGCCATGGTGAGGTGCGTATGGTTACCTCTGTGACGGATGGGAGACAGGCTTTGAGCTACCTGAAACATCAATGTGAGGGAGATGAGGCATATGCCTGCCCTGATCTCATATTGCTGGATCTTAATATGCCTTATATTGATGGTATGGAATTTCTGCTGAATAAAGACAGATTTGGGGTTCCTGAGGATATTCCGGTAGTAGTGGTTACTGGTGTGGACCCATCCAGGGAACAGGAAAAAATTCTGGGAGATCTGGGAGTATCATACGTGGTAAAACCATTAACCGGAGCTAAGTTTGATAAGATTCTGAATGAAGTTTTTTACAAATCATAGTCAGAGGGATTGGATTATGATTGTATAAATGTTTTATAAAGGTATTTTTTTGATTTTTTTCATAAACTTCCCATTCTTACTTTCGTAGAAATGCAGATGTCCTTTCAATAGTCAATAATAATTGTAAGTAAGGTTTTTTGGGTGTTTTAAGAGGGAAAGTACTGATTTTTGCGTACTATCATGTGTTTTCGAATCGTTAGATGAAATAGTTTTCCGTAACTTAGTTCTGTAAAAATTATATCGTATAGTTGGTTTTCTTATGAAACGAGGTATCCTTTTTTTGTTATCGGTTCTTTTTAGTGTGTTTTTGTATGGTCAGCAGCCCTACAGGGAATATTATGAAGATAATAAAACACTCAAAGCTGAAGGGTTTATAAAAGATTCACTGCCTACAGGCGCCTGGAGTTTTTACAGCGAAAACGGAGTACGGATAACTCAGTGTTCGTTCAGAGAAGGCCTGGCTGAAGGAGTGATGGTGCATTTTCATGATAACGGAAAAATTGAGCTGGAAGCTCTTTTCGAAGCAGGAATTGAAAATGGCAAATGGCTGGAATTTTATGCTTCCGGAAAAGAAAAAGTGGTAGGAGCCTTTAAAAACGGTCAGAAGAACGGGAGCTGGAAAGAGTATTTTTCCAATGGCCAGCCAGCGCTGGAAGGCTATTATAAAGAGGGGCTGAAAACCGGTAAGTGGCTTGAATACTACCCGGATGGTATTGTCAAATCGGATGGCGAATACCAGGAGGGTCAGCAGGAAGGAGCCTGGAAAGAATATCACCCGGATGGAAAGTATGCGTTTGAAGCACATTATAAGGCAGGTAAGCCTGATGGCCTGTTTAAGAAATACTACCCTGCGGGGCAGTTGCACTGGCAGGTGGTGTATATTGACAGCCTGGAGCAGGGAGAGTGGATAAGATATCATGGAAACGGAAAAATAGCAGAAAAGGGTTTATATAAAGACGGGAAAGAGACTGGCTTATGGCAGGAGTTCTATAGTAATGGTCAGGTCGAAAGCGAAGGTGCGTACAAAGAAGGAGCACTCGATGGCAAGTGGACGGAATACTATGAAAACGGTACGGTAAAATCTGTTAATGAGTGGAAAGATAATCTGCTATGGCAAACTGCAAGCGCGAGTGATCAGAATGGTAAAGTACTGGATCCGGGTAGTGTCAAAGAAGGAACAGGAGTACAAAAGCTGTATTATTCCAATGCAGCTCTGATGGCAACCGTTACTTATAAAGATGGCAGAAAGGAAGGAGTTGCCAGCTCTTACTACCGGGATGGTAAGCTGAAGTCGCAGGTTAGTTACATTGCGGACAAGGAATCCGGGATAATGAAAGAATACTTCCCGGATGGCACACTGGCTGCTGAAACAATTTTTAAGGATGGTAAGCCGCATGGTGTTTATAAAGAATATCTGGAATCGGGGAAGCCTGCTGTTGTAGGGTATTATGTAAACGGACAGGAAGACAGCCTCTGGGTGGAGCTTCATGAAAACGGAAAAATACTTACAGAAGGATATTATGTAAACGGCTTGCCGGAAGGAGACTGGTATCAGTACTATGAAAATGATACGATTGCTTCATTCGGAGCTTTTGAGAACGGGAAACAGACCGGAGTATGGCAGGAGTTTACCTATGATGGTAAGCCGGCGAGCATCGGAAAGTATGAGAATGGCCTGAAAACCGGCTTCTGGAAAAGCTGGCATCCGAATGGCGAAGTACGTATGGAAGGGTATTTTATTAATGGTCTTGAGGATGGTTTCTGGAAAATCTATTATGATAACGGACAGCTTCTTTCCGAAGGAGCTTATACTGCCGGTTTGGAATCCGGTCCATGGAAAGAGCATTATCCCGATGGGAAACTGCAGGCAGAAGGAAATTATGTGGCAGGGAAAGAAGATGGTGTATGGAAAAATTATTATGCCAACGGAGTATTTAGTCATGAAGAAATCTATGACAGGGGAAAACTGACGGAGGTTGGGGATATGCATAATGCAAGCGGTAAACGGGTTGCTAAAGGCTCTTTTGCCAAAGGCAACGGCTCCCTTAAAACCTATCATCAGAATGGCAGAACGGCCGCAGAAGGAACATATAAAAACGGACTTCCGGATGGAAAGTGGAAATATTATTTTGACAATGGGATATTGAGCGGAGAAGGGGAAATGAAGGCCGGATTGCGTGAAGGGCATTGGAAATTTTATGTGAATACAGGTAAGCTGGAGGCGGAAGGAAGCTATACAAATGATGAAATGTCCGGTATATGGAAGTTTTACGAACAGGGAAGGGTTAAATCAATTAAAAATCTGGATATTGAAGATGTGGATCTGTAAAAGTTTGTTTTGTTTGCTGGTACTGGGCATAACGGACGGTTTGCTGGCTCAGGATACTGTAAGGACATACTACGATAACGGACAGATAAAATCTGAAGGATTGATCAGTAAAGGTATGCGTCAGGGCTGCTGGTATTTTTATTACCCCAATCAGATGCCCAATTCAGAGGAGTATTATCTCAATGACGAGCTGCACGGAAAAGTAAAGAGCTATGATTTTGAAGGCAGGCTTGTCAGTATTGAAAATTACGAATACGGACTGGAGCAGGATTCTGCATTTTACTATTATCCGGGCGGTGCTTTGAAGCGTAAAGGTATTTTTAAAGACGGTCTGTATGCCGGAATCTGGCTGGGATATCATGAAAACGGCAGACTGAGTCAGTCAGGGGCTTATGTTCTGGGAATGCCTGACGGACTATGGCGGTTTTATGATTCAGAGGGCCTGCTCAGTCATGAAGGAATGTATAGAGAAGCTAAGGAAACCGGTTTATGGAAAGTATATCATCCGAAAGGATATATACAGGAAGAAGGGGAGATGGATGAGGGAAACCGCATCGGAGTCTGGCGCCAATACAATAAAAAAGGGAAAGTGGTAAAAACCCGGCTTTACTAAGCCGGCTATTTTGTAATCCCCTGTCTGTATCGTTCGTTTAGCTGATATTCCAGATCGTTGAGACAGTTTTTAACCACAGGCTCATAAAGCTGCACTTTTTCCATCTGACTTAGCGAGTCGTGGGAAAGAAGATCGTTGATTGAAAACTCTTCTGTCATTTTTTCAGTTGTACACTGGCAATAATCCTGAGCAAGATCTTCATCGCCGGCAGAAAGCTGCTCTTGGCTTACATAAAGCTGCACACACTCTGTGGTTAAGCTCTCCTTGTCCGTGTCTGTCCAGGCGCGTCCCTTAGTGACCGGGGCAAAGCTGACGGATTTGTCGGGATTGTTCTGAATGACAGTGATGATACCGAAGAAACTGAGCAGAAACGCGAAACCTTTGGCTTTTTTCGTGTGTTTTAATAACCAGAAATCGTATTGTTCCCTGGAATCCTGGGTTTTAAGTAAAGGCTTCAGAACCTTAAAGACAAACAGAAAGATTGTAACTCCGATTATGAGTGAAACCACTCCGCTTATGAACAAGAACTTCTCCATCGCTTTTCAACATCTCATTTAATGGATTAACTCCACAGGTAATGATCTGTTAAGCGAACAGGAAGATATTTTCGGAATAATAAGCCGGGAAAGGCTATTCCGGCAGCTTTCTGAGTATATCAAGCTCCAGGCTGAAAGAACCGCTTAGTATCGGAAAACGGCACCATGATCTGGGATCCACATTGAAATCATCCAGGTGAAAAGATGGTGCTATACGCTCACGCTTCCACTGATTCCGTGACCACATTCTGTAAAACTTGATTATATGCTCTTTCAGAAGGGCAGGGGTTTCCAGTTCTTGTGCTTTTAGTAGTTCATAGGTTTCCAGAGGCGATTTCCGGTTTCTGATTGCCTGCAGCTCGATTTGCAGGAGTATATGATAGGGCATCAGGTCTTTCTCATCTGTTTGTGCATGTGTTTCCGGGCGCAGTTCTGCAGTAGGGGACAATGCATTTACGTGGCTCAGACCCGGCTGATTCAGGTTCTTCTCGGCCCATATAAGCCAATTGCGAATAAAGTGCTTGTCAACACCTGCAATGGGTGCTATGCTGCCCGAGGTATCTCCGTCCATAGTGGCATATCCTACATCGCCTTCGCTCCGGTTACTGGTCGTGATCAGCAGAGCATTTTTTATATTGGCCAGCATCCAGATGATCGGAGACCGGGCTCTGGCCTGAATATTTTGCAAGGCGATATCATCTGTTTCCCAGCAAAGATCACGTTGGATAGCTTTTTCAATCGTATTTGTATAAGCATCAACTGGCTCATCGATTGTCCAGTGATGAAAGGTGGCGCCGATAGAATGTGCGAGCTCCCGTGCTGAGTTTAATGTGGCAGGACCGGAGTTTTTTGTACCCTGATAGGCAGTGGTCAATAATAATCTGGTCAGCGCTGGGATCGTATCGGCTTTTTTATCGCCGGAGATAGCAAGTTTTGCTCTGAATGTTTCCAGACCGAGTTCGTCTACTCCCCGTTTTATCATTTCTGAGACCATAATTGCGCAGGCTGAGGAATCGGCTCCGCCGCTCAGAGAAAGTACAAAGCCTGAGCTTCGGCTTTTTCTGAGATAATCAAATAGTCCCAGAGACGTTGCTTCCCAAAACTCGTATTCCCGTTCCCGTTCATCGTGGGTAATCTCTTTAGCAACGCTGGTATTTGTCTCAAAATCGACTTCGGCGTATATGAGATTGCTGTTTTTGAAGGAAAAGCGGTTATTGCGCTGCAACATTTTTCCGTCTTTGTATATAAGCACCTCTCCGTCGTATATGATGCGTCCGGCTTCATTGCCCAGCAGATTGGCATAAATGTATGTACAGTGAAACGTATCGGAGCTAGAGGAGATAAGCTGATAGCGAAACTCGGATTTACCAAAGGAGAAATGACTGGCGCTGGGATTCAGTATCAGGTCAACGTTTTTCCGGCTCAGACGACAGGCAGGTCTGACAGAATCCGATACCCAGGCGTCCTCACAGATTTCAAAACCAATCCGGGCACCGTGTGACTCGATCACAATCTCGCCGAAAGGAACTTCAGCTCTTTCGACCGTGAGATGCGTTTGTTCGCCGGCTTTCCAGGGAGTAAACCAGCGGGGTTCATAATGCACGCCTTCTCCGGCCAGAAACTGCTTGGCAGCGATCCCCCTTATCTCTTTATTTTCAATAAAAGCACAGCAGTTATAGAGATTATCTCCGACACGGACAGGCAATCCTATGGCAACGGCGATATCATGACAATGATCACGCAGGGCTATCAATAGTTCCCAGGCTTTTTCGGGCATCCACCGGCTCAGAAAGAGATCTTCACATCCATACCCTGTTATGCATAGTTCCGGGAGGCATAAAATCCGGATACCTGTAGCCCGTGCTTCATCAATTGCACTTCTGATGTTGTGAATATTGTTTTCCCAGTCAATGGGAGTCTGATTGAGTGCGGCTCCGCCGATTTTTATATAGGCCATTTCTGTTGCTCTGCTATCCTTTGACAAAAGAACACAATTTTTGGCAATAATGGTATGATCGTCTTACCAGGGATAAAATTGAACCGGAGTACCCGGAGAAAGGCAAGGTATCCCGGCGGGGTGTAACGCAATACCGTGAGAAAACATGGTGACTCTGATATCACCGCTGCCATTGCTGTGACAGGGTATGAGGCTATTCTTATGTTCGGATATCCTGACCGGGAAGTATTCGTCCATATCTGATTTTTTTATTCGTTCTATATCAACGGGCAGCACAATAGAGGTTTGCTCTTCGGCCATAAAGCTCTTGCGGATATACGGCTCAACGAAAACTTTCAGGGCGACCTGCACAGAAACCGGATTGCCGGGCAGGGCGAATGCTATGGACCGGCCTTGGGTGCCAACCCACAGAGGTTTGCCGGGCTTGATGGAGACTTTATGAAAAAGGCATTTATAGCCGGCCTGTTCCAGCGCTTTGGGAACAAAGTCTGCTTCTCCCATGGATACTCCGCCACTGATAATCAGAATGTCGGCCTGCTGACTGTCAAAAGTCTTCTGAAGCTGCTGCAGATTGTCCGGGACATGGGTGACGAAATCGGGAATAATGGAATATTTCCGGAGAAAACCTTCTATGGAGTACGCATTGCTGTCGCGTATCTGATAATCGGACACAGAGGAATCAGCCGGTTTTACTTCATTGCCGGTGGATACGATATGGACGACAGGAAGACGAAACACGGGGAGCTGGCCAATTCCGAGTGCGGCAAGGGCAGCATATTCCAGCCAGTGAATCATACGACCTTTTACAGGAATTTCTCTTCCGGCTGTCAGATCTTCTCCCTTAAGCGCGATATTCTGACCTTTTTTGAGGGCGGAGGGTGAAAAGGAGACAGTATGGTTGCTGACGGCTGCTTTTTCTACCGGAATCATAGTATCCATAAAAGATGGAACCGGAGCTCCTGTCATTACTCTGATGGCTTTTTCCGGACAGGGCTCTCCCTGCCAGAAGGAACCAGCCAGAACCTCGCCAGCTATGGTCAGCGGATTATCGGTCCGGATATAATGGCTATTGACAGCAAATCCATCTACTGCAGCCCGGTCGAAGGGGGGATAGTCGCGGTCTGCGTATATGTTGGCAGCTGCGACTCTTCCCAGTGTTTCGCGTAAAGGCGCTTTTTCTGATTCGAAAGGTCTGGCATGCTCAAGAATTGCCTTTCTGGCTTCGGCAACACTAAGTAAGGGAATGTGCATAGGTAAAAGAGTTGGAAAGATAATTTAATGACCATTACCCCGTAACATACTTTTGGCGTGAAAAACTACCGGAAGAATGGCATCCAGTGATTCCCGCACTCCGTTGGTGCTTCCGGGAAGAGTGATAATCAGTGATTCACCGATACTCCCGGCAACTGAACGGGACATCATGGCCACCGGGGTGCGCATTCCACCATGATTGCGCATGGCTTCCACAATCCCCGGCGCATCTTTTTCAATGATTTTTCTGACTGTATCGACCGTATTGTCTCGGGGCCCGAGTCCGGTTCCTCCGGTAGTGAATATGAACGATATTTTCTGTTTCGTCCATTGCAGAATCTGATCCCTGATCCGGTCCGGATCATCGGGTACAATCTGGTAGTCTGCCACGTGACAATTATTGTCCTGCAGCATTTCCTGAATCAGTCTGCCTGATTTATCTTCTCTTTTTCCGGTGGCAGTAGAGTCGGAGCAGACAAGAACAGCAGCATTTTTTACACTTTTTGTATAGAGGGCGCGATCACTTTTTCCTCCACTTTTATGTAGCAGCCTTATAGGGCCAATGGACAATTCTGCTTGTCCCAATGGTTTCAGAAGGTCATAAATGGTAAGTGCTGTCACAGATACAGCGGTCAGCACCTCCATTTCGATTCCGGTGCGGCCGATTGATTTACCTTCAATAATTATGGCGACTCCGCCTGCAGCGTTCAAATCATCAGGAAATTCCTCAAGGGTACTATTGCTGTTTTTTAGCTGAAAATCGATATTCAGGCTGTCTATGGCAACCGGATGGCAATGAGGAATCAGGTGATGGGTTTGTTTTGACGCGAGCAGACCCGAGGCTTTGGCAATATCAAGCAGATTGCCTTTGGGCAACTGATTTTGCCGGATACGATCAATAATATCGTCCGGACAGCTTACAAAGCCTACTGCTCTGGCAGTCCGTAAGCTGACAGATTTATGTGTGATATCTCTCATTGTACCTCGCTTGTTATCCTATTTATTGCAGAGCATCCAGTGTGCTGACATCCAGATAGACAACTCCCTGCTCCACTTTTACGGGATATGTTCGTACGGAATATTCGTCTCCGTTAAGGCTTTGTCCGTTTTCAAGAGAAAAGGTCTTTTTGTGATACGGACAGGCTACTTTAGGTGTGCCGCACTGATCGCCGATCATTCCGCGGGACAGAATCATCTGTTTTTTGTGCGGGCATTGATTGTCTATAGCAAACCACTGGTTGCGTCTGGTATAATTGAAGATGGCGATCTGATGGCTGTTGTATTGAACACAACCGCCGCCATCGGGATGAAAATCGGACGCATGGGCTACCGGAACCCAGACTTCGGTACAGGTTTTGGTTAACATGGTTTAAAATCGGTTAAATGGTTAGTAAATGAGATTTCGGTTAGTTGTGCTTATTTGTTCCAGTCGACCGGAATCTTCTGATCACGCATAGGCTGAAATGCGACGGAAGGATCTTTTTCCGGACTATTGATAAAGTGGCTGAAAAGCTTTCTTTTGTTTGTATCTTCCACGGCGTTTTTCCATTCACACTGATAGGTTTCGATGTGATAGGCCATGTCTCGTTCAAGCTCGTCTCCTATACCCAGTTTATCATTTATGATTACGTCTTTCAGGTATTCCATGCCACCTTCCAGCTTATTGAGCCAGGTTGCTGTTCTGGTCAGTGGTTCCGCTGTACGTATATAAAACATCAGAAATCGGTCGAGGTATCTGATACATGTTTCCTTGTCGACATCAGAGGCAATCAGCCGGGCATGTTGCGGTTTAGCTCCGCCATTACCACATACATACAGGTTCCAGCCTTTTTCTGTAGCAATGATGCCAAAGTCTTTGCTTTGTGCTTCGGCGCATTCTCTTACACAACCAGATACGCCGCCTTTGATTTTGTGAGGGGCACGGAGGCCCTTGTAGCGGTTTTCGACTTCGATGGCAAAAGAAACGGAGTCCTGTACTCCGAAACGGCACCAGGTCGATCCTACACAGCTTTTTACAGTTCTGAGCGATTTTCCGTAGGCGTGTCCGCTTTCAAAACCGGCAGCAATCAGCTCTTCCCAGATGTATGGAAGATCGTTGAGCTGGGCTCCAAACATATCAATACGCTGGCCACCTGTGATTTTTACATACAAATCATATTTTCGGGCTACTTCTCCAAGGACAATAAGCTTATCTGCTGTAATCTCACCGCCTGCAATTCGCGGTACTACTGAATAGGTGCCACCTTTCTGAATATTGGCAAGAAAACGATCGTTGGTATCCTGAATAGTTGCCTGCTGAAGTATCTGCTCGTTCCAGATACTTGCCAGCAGCGAACCAATGGCTGGTTTACAGACCTCACAACCGTCTCCCTGTCCATACCGGAGCAGCAGCTCATCATAGGATTTTATTTCGGATGATTTTATAATTCCGAAAAGCTCCTGTCTGGTATAGCTGAAATGCTCACAAAGCTCTTTCTTAAGCTCTTTTCCGGAAGCAGCCAGCGTGGCCGTGAGCAGATCGTTGAGCATAGGTACACAGCCGCCGCAGCCCGTGCCCGCCTTGGTACATTTCTTAATCCCGGCTATATCGCTCAGCTCATTGTAGCTTACGGCATTGCATACGTCGCCTTTGGTGACAGCTTCACAGGAGCAGATCAGGGCAGAATCAGGGAGCGCCATAAGCCCGGCTGACTGATCATCGCTTCCGGATGTTTTCGGCAGAATCAGGCTTTCCGGATCTGGCGGCAGCACCAGCTGGTTTTTGACAGTTTGCAGCAGCATGTTATAATCGGCAGCTTCGCCTACCAGTATACCGCCGAGCAGATATTGACCATCATTGCTGACATTGATACGTTTATAAGTGCCCTTGCTTTTATTGTAATAGGAAATGACTTTAGCATCCGGTTCCTGGCAGAAAGGATCTCCGAAGCTGGCAACATCCACACCAATCAGTTTTAGCTTGGTTGATAAATCAAAGGGGGTAAACGCCTTATTGCCGCCGGTCAGGTTATCTGCCAGCACTTCAGCCATCTCATAGCCGGGGGCTACGAGGCCATAGATCATTCCCTGGTGCAGAGCTGATTCTCCAATAGAATAAATATCCGGATCAGAAGTCTGAAGATGGTCATTGACCTCGATGCCACCGCGGTTTCCGGTGGTTAATCCAGCTTCTCTCGCGAGCTCATCGCGGGGACGTATACCTGCTGATACAACAATTATATCGAGATCTATGGAAGTGCCGTTTTCAAAAACTATTTTTTCAACGGATTTTTCTCCTGCTATAGCTTTGGATGCCGTATTGAGATGCACTTTGATGCCGAGATCCTCAATTTTGTTTTTTAGCAGTTCTGCACCCGATTCGTCCAGCTGCCGTGGCATAAGCCTGGGAGCAAATTCTATCACATGTGTTTCTACTCCAAGATCTTTAAGGGCTTTGGCAGCTTCGAGCCCTAGCAGACCGCCACCGATCACAGCGCCTCTGACCGCTTTTTGTCCAAGAGAATAAATAGTTTCAAGATCTTCTATCGTTCTGTATGGCACCACTCCAGGTTTGTCAATTCCTGCTACAGGTGGTATGAAACAGGATGAACCGGTTGACAGGATGAGCTTATCATAGGTCAGTGACTGGCCTGATATGGTTGTAATTTTCTTTTCTGCTGGCAGAATGCTGGTTACCTGCTCTCCTGTGATCAGTCTGATATTGTTCTGTTTGTACCATCCTGCCGGAGCCATGAGCAGGTCTTCGGCCGACTTTCCGCTGAAATATTCTGACAGGTGAACTCGGTCATAAGCGGGGCGGGGCTCATCCCCAAAAACAATAATTTCATATTGAAGATGTCCACCTTTACTGACCATCTTTTCGCAAAACTTGTAACCAACCATGCCATTGCCTACGACAATAATTCTTTTTCGTGCTGTTGAAGTATGTTCTGAGTTCATGTTTTGTCCCGATTAAAGTTCGTATTCAAACATAGTAAATATTTTTCAAATATAAGTAAAAATACGTAATTTAAATTTGAAAAAATTTACGTATTTGTTTCAGGGGATATTTGTCCGGGGTTTTAAAATGATAAGAATATTAATGAAATTGGACAGTCACTCCTTGGAATTATGCGTAATTTCGGATATCTTATTAGTTATTATCGGTAGTTAATGAATAATCAGGAAAAGAAAGAAATCGGTAAAAATACCGGAAAATCTTTAAGTAAGTTGTACATTCTTGCGCTTTCTGCGGTAGCGGTTTTGACAATTGCAGGGCAGGTGCTGATACAAAGGGCGATTAGCTCTCAACAATCAGACTCACATGTGATCAATCTGGCAGGAAGTCAGCGTTACCTTAGTCAGCAGATTGTTAAGTTTAGCATTCTGATTCATAAAGATATAGAGCATCAGGATTATCCGGCAAAAGCCGGGCAGCTTCTTAACTACATTCATATGTGGAAGAAAGGGCATTATGGTTTGCAGTTCGGTGACAAGGCACTTAATCTGCCGGGAGATAACAGCGCGGTGATTACCCGCATGTTTGAAGAAATAGATCCTTTTTTTGAAAAAATAGCAGAAAGTGCGGATAGTATTGTGGCGCTGGCCCCGGTTGGAGCTTCGGAGCACGGAAGGGTGGGGGAGTACGTGCAAAAAATACTACAGAATGAGGACGCTTTTTTTCAGGGTATGGACAGGATTGTAAATCAGTACGATCTCGAAGCAAAAGCAAAAGTGGCTTTTCTTAAAAAGGTAGAATATGTACTGGTGCTGGCAACGCTTATAATATTGCTGCTGGAAGGCTTGTTTATTTTCAGACCTGCTGCAAAAAAAATCAAAGAGACTATTCGGGATCTGACCGAGTCAGAAGACAGATCAAATCAACTGGCTGCAAAGCTGAAAATAGCCAATATGAACCTTCAGAAATCATTGAAGGATCTTAAAGATGTTAACTTTGCAATGGATAAGGCAACTATACTTGCCAAAACAGATCGCTACGGAATTATTACGTACGTGAATCATAAGTTTTGTCAGATTATGCACTATGAAGCTTCTGAGCTGGTTGGGCAACGATTCAATCTGGTGAGCAGTCACTATCACAGCAAGTCTTTTTTTGATCGCATGTGGGAGCAGATATCTGCCGGAGAAGTGTGGAATCACGAAATACAGAATAAGACCAGAGAAGGAACCAGTGTCTGGCTGGATGCTACTATTGTGCCTGTTCTTGACAATCAGGGAGTGCCGGAAAGCTATATTGCCATATATTCGGATGTGACGGCAAGGTTCAGACAAAGCATTAATGAACAAAAGATTCGTTCGTCGTCCTTAATTGATGGTCAGGAAAAAGAGCGGAAGAATATAGCCAGAGAGCTTCATGACGGGCTTGGGCAAATGCTGACTGCTCTTAAATTTAATTTTGAAGGAATAAAAGGCGGCCGAAGTAAATCAGAGCAGGAAAAAATTGCCGAGATCAGGAAGCAGATCAGTGATACGATTCAGGAGACCAGACGTATTTCCTTTAATCTGATGCCCAGTGTATTAAATGATTATGGGCTGCTGCCGGCAGTAAAGCATCTGGCTGATCAGGTTGCCAAATATCATCAGATCGAGGTGAGTGTTGAGAGCGACTGGAAGAGTGAGCGTCTTGGCAGACAGATAGAAACAAATCTTTATCGTATAATTCAGGAAGCCCTGAACAATGCTGTGAAATATGCGGAAGCGGATCAGGTTTTTATTGCAATCGACCGGCTTACAGATTGTCTTCGCCTTGAAATAACGGACAATGGCAAAGGTTTTCTTGTAAAAGAAGCAGACCGAAAGAAAACAGCAGGGTCCGGCAACGGAATTACGAATATTCAGGAACGAACGGACCTGATTAACGGAGAATTTCAGATTAAAAGTGCGCCGGGACACGGAACGAGAATCTTGATCAAGGTGCCATGTGTGGTATTGGTTTGAGATGATTGTTATAGAAATATGTATATTTAAGGCATGGAAAAAGTAAATATTGTTCTGGCAGATGACCATAGTATCGTAAGAGACGGCATAAAGTCAACGCTCAGCAGTGAAAAAAGAATCAAAGTGACAGGAGAGGCAGCTAATGGAGCAGAAGCAGTACAGGTTATTTCAAAGCTTAATCCGGATGTAGCGATTGTTGATATTTCCATGCCGGAAATGACCGGTATTGAAGCTGTTCGTAAAATTACGGAAATGAAGCTCCCGACCAGGTGTCTTATTTTATCCATGCATGACAAGGAGGAGTATGTGATGGAAGCGATTGAAGCAGGTGCTGCGGGATATTTGCTTAAGGATACAGAACGCGAAGAATTTATCAAAGCAATATATGCTGTGGCAAAGGGAGAAAAATACTTCAGCACAGCAGTGTCCGGGATACTTGTCAACGGATATTTGCATAAGGTAAAATCCGGTACAGTAGGAGGAAGACCGATGGAAAGCGGTTCGGATGATGCCAATCTTACCAGAAGGGAACGTAATATATTGAAGCTGGTTGTAGAAGGTAAGAATAATAAGGAGATTGCTGAGCAGCTTGCTATAAGTATCCGGACTATCGAGACTCACCGTGGCAATATCATGAAAAAAATGAAAGTGAAAAACGCTGTTGAAATGGTGAAGAAGGCAATTTCTGAAAGATTGGTATAGAAATCGCGGATAGGACCGGTACTTCCTTCAGAGCCAGTTTCCCCCTATTTTTTGATTAACTCTCATTATATTAATGCGACAGTTGTATTTTTTTTACCGCAACTGGCCGTATCATCTGATGCCTTTCTTTTTTCTTTTGCTGATAAGCAAGCAGCACGGGGATCAATCCATTTTGTGCCTGATATACTTGAATTAATTGTATGTATTTTATTTTAAGTTACATTTTTCTCCTTTTTTAATTTTTTTACGTAAAAATACGTACGTATTTAATTTAATTTACCTACTATTGTGATAAGTAAATACACTTGTTTCATTTTCACTCAAGCAGGCCCATGAACAGAATCTTATCAATGAATCTGCTGATTATCATCCTCGTCGGATGGTATACAGCGAGCGCTCAGGTAGAACTGGGAGCACAACTACGCCCGAGAGCGGAGTACAGACATGGTTTTAAGACGCCTATCGCAGACGGGCAGGATGCGGCTTTTTTTACGGAACAGCGGTCCAGGGTTTTGATGGCTTATACCAAGAGTCAGCTAAAAGTCGGACTTTCCGTCCAGGATGTCCGGATATGGGGAGAAACCGGACAGATTAACAAATCAGACGGACTTACTTCTTTCCATGAGGCTTATGCAGAGTATGCGTTGACGGAAGGCTTTTCCGTAAAGCTGGGAAGGCAGGAGCTGAATTATGATGATGCCCGCATATTGGGAAATCTTGACTGGGCGGCACAGGCAAGAAGTCATGATGCGCTTGTTTTCAGCTATACAGATTCGTTATGGAGCCTCCACACCGGGGCTGCTTATAATCAAAACAGCTCTCCGCCTGAACCGTCCAAGCTGACAGATAACTTTTATCAGACAACGGCTTCTTTTGCGGTACCGGGTGGCGGGTTGCCTAATCCCAAACAGCTATATTATCTCTGGTGGCAGCATAGTGCAGGAAAACTCAGGTATTCGCTGCTGGCCCTCGGAACCGGGTGGCAGGTACAAAGTGATTCATCGGTCAATTTTATGTGGACACTGGGAGCTAATCCGGAGTATCGTATATCGGATAAAATGAAAGTTTTTCTGTCTTTCTATTATCAGTTTGGCAAAGACAGGCTGGATAATACGGTGGATGCGATGCTTGCATCAGCCAATTTTTCCTGTCTGCTGTCACCCGGAGTAACTATGACCATAGGCGGGGATTATGTTTCCGGTAACAGACAGGATGCGACAGCAGGAACTACCGGTGCATTCGATCCGCTGTTTGGCACTCACCACAAATTTTACGGATATATGGATTATTTCTATGTAGGCAGCCCTCATGGCAATGTCGGGCTGATCAACCCATATATCAAAACATCTGTCAAGCTCTCTTCCAAATCTCAGCTTGCCATAGATCTGCATCAGTTTATGGCTGCAGTACCGGTAGCCGACCCTTCTGATGCAGCAACAAAACTGTCTTCGTCAATAGGTCAGGAAATTGATCTTACCTATACGCTGAAGCTTAGTCCGGGGGTGGTTGTGACAGGAGGCTATTCGCATATGCTGTATACTTCTACAATGGAAGCTATTAAGTCGGTTGATACCGGCAGGACAGCCAACTGGGCCTATCTGATGCTTTCATTTAACCCGGGTATGTTTAAACTGTAAAGAAGAAACGATTTTATTAACCTGATAATAACCAAAATTATGCTAAAGAAACTATTGAATATTGGTGTGTATGTCATGGTAGCAGGAATAGTAATGTCCTGTGGCGGCGGAGCAGGCCAGCCGGAGACTGATGTGCTGGTAGCAGGTGTGGAACCATCGGGTCAGCCTGAAAAAGATGAGCTTCGTCTGGGATTTGTAAAACTGACAGATATGGCTCCTTTGGCTATTGCCAAGGAAAAAGGTTTTTTCGAAGATGAAGGACTGTATGTAACACTAACAGCGCAGGCTAACTGGAAGGTATTGCTTGACGGGGTGATTGCAGGTGAGCTGGATGGTGCTCATATGCTTGCAGGGCAGCCGATAGCTGCTACGATTGGTTTCGGAACAAAAGCGCATATTGTGACTCCTTTCAGTATGGACCTGAACGGAAATGGTATCACCGTATCAAATGAAGTCTGGGCGCTCATAAAACAGTCCCTGCCTCAGAGTAACGGAAAACCGGAGCATCCGATTCGTGCCGAGGTTCTGAAACCGGTTATTGAGCAGTTCAGGAAGGGAGGCAAGCAGTTTCGGATGGGGATGGTGTTTCCCGTATCCACGCATAATTATGAATTGCGATACTGGCTGGCTGCAGGGGGGATTCATCCCGGATATTATACTTCCGGAGATGTAACAGGGACAACGGACGCTGACATTTTACTTTCGGTGACTCCGCCTCCTCAGATGCCTGCAACACTTGAGGCAGGAACAATCAACGGGTATTGCGTAGGAGAGCCATGGAATCAGCAGGCAGTTTTTAAAGGTATAGGAGTACCGGTAATCACGGATCTGGAAATCTGGAAAAACAATCCGGAAAAAGTGTTTGGCATGACCAGGGAGTTTGTTGACAGGCATCCGAATACAGTCATTGCACTTACCAAAGCGTTGATAAGAGCTGCTAAGTGGCTGGATGAAGACAATGGAAAAAACAGAGCAGAAGCTGCGAAAATTCTTTCCATGCCGGAGTATGTCGGAGCTGATTACGACGTAATTGCCAACAGTATGACGGGTACTTTTGAGTATGAAAAAGGAGATAAGCGGGCTCTGCCTGATTTTAATGTTTTTTTCAATTATCACGCGACCTATCCTTTTTACAGTGACTGCGTGTGGTATCTTACACAGATGCGTCGCTGGGGACAGATAGAAGAAGCAAAAAGTGACGAGTGGTATGCGACAACTGCCAGGCAGGTGTATTTGCCTGATGTATGGCTGAAAGCGGCACAGGCGCTGATTGCGGAGGGCGTTTTGAGCGAAGATGACATTCCGAAGGGTGACGGTTACAAGCCGGTTGATAATGGGTTTATCGACGGTAAAAGCTATGATGGAAAACAACCCAATGCCTATCTGCAGTCTTTTTCAATTGGTCTGAAAGACGGTCGGTTATAATCTGATATAAAGCAAATTTTGAGGTTACGTTTACAGATATGAAAGATAAACTTATTTTAACGCTGACACGCACCGGTATGGGCTGGTCTGTACCGGTAGTGCGGATTTTCTCGGGAGAATTTACGAAAGAGCAATTTCTCCAGCTTTGGAAGAATCAGGGTATTCCTGTGGTTTCCATAACGATATTTCTGCTGTTGTGGGCTTACGGAGCTTCCAAAGTAAATACCAGCCTGGGGAAAATGCCCGGGCCGGTTGAAGTATATGCTGCCGCGCAAAATCTCTGGCGGCAGCATCAGGAGGAGCGGATAAAGGCGGTTCAGTTCTATCAGCGTCAGGAAGAACGAAACCGTAAATTGCTGGCCGGCAATCCGGCACAGGTGGTTAAGGTGCGTGAGTATACCGGAAAACCAACCTATATTGATCAGATCAGAACCAGCCTGCTTACTGTTTTCGCAGGTTTTACCATTGCAACTATGGTGGCTGTACCTTTGGGAATTGTATGTGGACTGAGCAGAACGTTTATGTCGGCTCTCAACCCGCTTATACAGGTATTTAAGCCCGTATCTCCACTTGCCTGGCTTCCGATTGTGACGATGGTGGTAAGTGCGCTGTATGTTTCCGGTGATGGCTGGCTGGCAAAATCGTTCATCATTTCTGCTATTACGGTGGCACTGTGTTCACTCTGGCCCGGGCTCATTAACACCGCACTTGGGGTCGGGTCTATTGACAAGGATTATATCAACGTAGCAAGAGTGCTGAAGCTCGGTCCATTGGAGAAAACGTTTAAAATCGTTTTGCCGGCATCCCTGCCTTATATTTTTACCGGTTTGAGAATCTCACTGGGTGTAGGCTGGATGGTGCTTATTGCTGCTGAAATGCTGGCCCAGAATCCCGGGCTTGGCAAATTTGTCTGGGATGAATTTCAGAATGGCAGCAGTCAGTCTCTGGCTCGTATCATGGTGGCGGTATTTACGGTTGGTATTGTTGGTTTTATGCTTGATCGTGTTATGGTGGCATTACAGCGTCTGGTTAGTTTTGACAAAAATCTGCAGACAGCCTGAGGCAAAGGTCAGGTTTGAAGAATGGAGAAGTTTAAAGCTCAAGACTGAAAAGATTGCAGCGAGGTGGGGCTGAGCCTTTGGTTTTGAACTTCTTTCTTCTTAACGGTGAATGTTACTTGTAAATCAATAGACAGCGAAGTAAGTACCTGATACTATAAACAGATTATAACTATGGCTTTTCTGGAACTGAACAATGTGAGCAAAGCATATGGTACCGGCAGTAAGCGTACCTCTGTGCTGAAAAATATAAACCTGCATGTGGAGGAAGGAGAGTTTCTCGCGATTGTGGGCTATAGCGGAAGTGGTAAATCAACCTTGATCAATCTGATCAACGGACTTATCAGGCCTGATGAAGGACAGGTTCTGCTGAATGGTAAACCGGTACTTGAACCGGGACCGGACAGAGGGGTTGTTTTTCAGAATTACTCATTGCTTCCCTGGCTGACGGTTTATGGCAATGTGCTTATGGCGGTAGAAAAGGTTTTTCCTCAATGGACAAAAAAGCAGCGGGAAGATCATGTGAAGAAATACATTCACATGGTCAGTCTGCAACATGCTATGGATAAACGCCCTGCCGAGCTTTCCGGCGGAATGAAACAACGTGTATCGGTGGCCAGAGCGCTGGCTATGAATCCTTCCGTTCTGTTGCTCGATGAGCCGCTGAGCGCACTGGACGCTCTTACACGTGGCACATTGCAGACGGAGCTGCAGCGAATCTGGAGTGAGGAAAAGAAGACGGTGATCATGATTACCAATGATGTGGATGAAAGCGTTCTGCTTGCAGATCGTATAGTGCCTCTTAATCCCGGGCCTGATGCTACGCTCGGACCTGCCTTTCCGGTTTCCCTGCCGAGGCCCCGGCACAAAACCGGGCTGAATAGTAATCCGGAGTTTAAAAAAGTCAGAAATGCTGTGACGGCTTATCTGATTGAGGCTGGAGAAGCCCGAAAGCAGAAGAGCTCGGGAGAATATGTATTGCCGGATTTGCAGCCGGTCGATCTGAGAGTCGGAAACAGTGTTTTTTTTAAATAAAACAGAGCATGATAGCGAATGAACAACGAATGATGCTCAACTGCATCGATCTGGCAAAAGTCTATCCTTCAAAGAAGGGTGACTTTACGGTACTGAGTGATTTTAATCTGAAAGTCAGTCAGGGAGAGTTTGTATCAATCATCGGGCATTCAGGTTGCGGCAAGTCGACCGTGCTTTCCATGATTGCCGGACTGAATACGATTTCCCGCGGGGGAATTGTGCTGGATGGGAAGCATATCGCCGGTCCCGGCCCTGACCGGGGAGTGGTTTTTCAGTCACCGTGCCTGTTCCCCTGGATGACGGCGCTGGAAAATGTGCTGCTTGGAGTAAAAAAAGTTTTCCCGCATGCCACCAGAAAGCAGACAGATGATATTGCCATGTATTATCTGGATAAAGTTGGTCTGAGTGATGCTTTTCATAAACGTGCGGGTGAGCTGTCCAATGGTATGCAGCAACGGGTCGGAATAGCGAGGGCTTTTGCCCTGAAACCTAAAATACTGCTGCTGGATGAACCTTTCGGAATGCTGGACAGCCTTACCAAAAGCGAATTACAGGAAGTATTAATGGAAGTGTGGACAAAAGAAAAGATTACTGCCATTATGGTTACTCATGATGTGGATGAAGCGATATTTTTATCCGACCGGGTTATTATGATGACGGGCGGTCCGTTTGCAAAAGTTGGCGATGTGCTTTCCATACATCTGGAAAGACCGCGTGAACGAAAGGCTGTGCTGGCGCATCCGGATTACTATGATCTGAGAGGGCATCTTATTGACTTTCTTGAACAGCACTAGGTTTTAGCTGCCAATGCCGCAGCTTTTCCGGATAGAGAATATCTGAAAATTTTTGGTAGATGCTTCGTTTGGGAGCAGGTTAGTTATAATGGTTGCCCGGGTTGTATGATCCGGGTTTTTTTAGATCAATAGGAGCTTTTCAATTCTATCCAGCCCTCATAATGCTGATTTAAAAGCTTATCGTAGATTCGGTAAAAGTAAATACCATTATTATCTCTTTTTTCCGGCCAGGAATCAGTATACGAATCATTTGTATAAACTCGTTTACCCCAACGGTTATATATCTCCACCTGAAAGCTTCTGGGTATTTCAGTTCGAATCAAAAACTTGTCATTTTTTCCATCACCGTTAGGTGTCACCAGATTGGGAATAAAAGGCCGGCAATCCACCGTTTCGATCATGACCGATCCGGATGTCGTAAAACATTGATTGAAGGCTTCGATGGTATATATTCCGGAAGTATTTACAGTCAGTGATGGACCGTTGGCAGCACCATTCCATGAGCTGCTATCGGCATTGCTTATCTCAGCGGTTATTACTGCTTCGATACCTTCACAAATAGTCTGCTGGTTCTCGATCTTAATTTCCGGTGGGTGGATTAGAGTAATACGGATGCGGTCATCCACCGGACACTGTTCTTTCGTCACCGCATTTAAAAAGTATTCTCCTGCTTTATTGACAGTAATTGATGCGCTTGTCTCTCCGGTATTCCAAAGCAACCTGTCATAGTTATCCGCTCTCGATACGTGTAAAGTAAGATCCGATCCCTGACAAAGCGACGTGCCCTGATCCGATTGAATAATTACTTCCGGTTTTTCAAAGACACTGACCTTTATGGTATCTTTGTCTGTGCCACAGGTATAGCGGGCTTCCACGCTATAGGTGCTGCCTTCAAAAACGTTGATAGTTTGCGTATTCTCTCCGGTTGACCATTGATAGGAGTCATATCCATCCGGAGCCCGGATCGATATGCCCTGAGCAATGCTGCATACAAGGGTGTCTTCGCCTATAGAGAACCTGCCTTGAAACCTGTCCTGAACATTCACTCTGACAGTATCAGAAAAGCTGAAACAGCCAAATTGCGCATTTACCTGATAAAGCCCTTCCTGAGAGACAGTAATTGTTTGGGTGGTATCACCGGTTGACCAGCTATAAGTATCCATACCTTCCGGAGCGCTTAGGGCCAGGGTGGAGTCCCGGCATAGGGTTATGCTGTCGGTGAGTGCAAAGTCAGGCATTATTTTAATTACGGAAACATCATCGATAAAATACTGAGCACTACCGTGTTCATCAGGGTATATCGACGTTTCGGCATTGCTTCTGAAATTGCCGATGGTTAAATACTGCTCGCCGCCTTCTGCTTTGTAGGTGCCGGATATCTTTACATAGTTAACGGAATCAGTAAGAAAATTTCCCGAAGGATTTTCAATCTGAGGAACTATATCATAAAATGTCGGAAAAGAGCCGTTGTAATTATGCAAGCTGTCTTTTGATACATAGGCTCCGATTCTGTCGCAGGCAATTCTGTTGGAAGAGAAATTGTCTCCGAAAGTGTAACTTCTTTCATTATTCACTTTTTTTACATAAAAAGAAACCTCATAATAGCAGCCTGCTTCTAGCGGATTGGAAAGTTTTACAGAGGGGTAACTTCTGAGCTCTTCCATAGTACCATTGAGCTCTCTCTGACTATATACCACTACATATATAAAGGCATCTCCGCTTCTGGGCTGGTACCAGCTTATGGGACCATTGTTGAGATTTCGTATTCTTTGTATATTGCAGTCATTAAAAAAGCCAACTGTAAAAGATGTTGTGGCAAACCAGTGTTTGGGAGTCAGGCTTCGAAATCTCCGAAACCTTCCATCGTATAGACTTCCCCCCACACTGCAATAGCGGGAATCACAAGAGTACCGGTCATTTTCTCCATTCGGATTGTCATAATTGCATGGATAGTACTCCTCAAATCCGGGATTGGGTACGAGGTTTTGTCCTGTTGCTGAAAAGCAGGTTACAAACAAAAAAGCAAAGAATACAATGACATTCTTCATGTGTTAAGAAAACAGGGCTGTATATAGATACCGCCCTGTTTGAGGATTTGGTCTCTTAGAACCTGACTATTTTTCCTGAAGTAGGTTAGTTATAACGATTACCAGGGTTGATTTCAGATCAATAAGAGCTTCTCAATTCTACCCAGCCCTCATAATGCTGATTTAAAAGCTTATCGTAGATTCGGTAAAAGTAAATACCATCATTCTCCCTTTTCCCCGGCCAGGAATCAGTATACGAATCATTTGAATAAACTCGTTTACCCCAACGGTTATATATCTCAACCTGAAAGGCTCTGGGTACTTCGGATCTGATCAAAAACGCGTCATTTTTCCCATCGCCGTTGGGCGTAACCAGATTAGGAATAAAAGGCCGACAATCCACCGTTTCGATCATGACCGATTCGGATGTCGTAAAACATTGATTGAAGGCTTCGATGGTATATATTCCGGAAGTATTTACAGTCAGTGATGGACCGTTGGCAGCACCATTCCATGAGCTGCTATCGGCATTGTTTATTTCGGCGGTTATTACTGCTTCGATGCCTTCACAAATAGTCTGCTGGTTCTCGATCTTAATTTCAGGTGGGGATAGTAGCGTAATACTAATCCCGTCATCCACCGGACACTGTTCTTTCGTCACCGCATTTAAAAAGTATTCTCCTGCTTTATTGACAGTAATGGATGCGCTTGTCTCTCCGGTATTCCAAAGCAACCTGTCATAGTTATCCGCTCTCGATACGTGTAAAGTAAGATCCGATCCCTGACAAAGCGACGTGCCCTGATCCGATTGAATAATTACTTTCGGTTTTTCAAAGACACTGATCTTTATGGTATCTCTGTCTGTGCCACAGGTATAGCTGGCTTCCACGCTATAGGTGCTGCCTTCAAAAACGTTGATAGTTTGCGTATTCTCTCCGGTCGACCATTGATAGGAGTCATATCCATCCGGTGCCCGGATCGATATGCCCTGAGCAATGCTGCATACAAGGGTGTCTTCGCCTATAGAGAACCTACCTTGAAACCTGTCCTGAACATTCACTCTGACAGTATCATAAAAGCTGAAACAGCCAAATTGCGCATTTACTTGATAAAGCCCTTCTTGAGAGACAGTAATTGTTTGGGTGGTATCACCGGTTGACCAGCTATAAGTATCCATACCTTCCGGAGCGCTTAGGGCCAGAGTGGAGTCCCTGCATAGGGTTATGCTGTCGGTGAGTGCAAAGTCAGGCATTATTTTAATTACGGAAACATCATCGATAAAATATTCGGCACTGCCGTGCTCATTAGGGTATATCTGCGTCTCGGCATTGCTTCTGAAATTGCCGATGGTTAAATACTGCTCGCCGCCTTCTGCTTTGTAGGTGCCAGATATCTTTACATAATTGACAGAGTCAGTAAGAAAATTTCCCGAAGGATTTTCAATCTGAGGAACTATATTATAGAATGTTGGAAAAGAGCCGCTGTAATTATGCAAGCTGTCTTTTGATACATAGGCCCCGATTCTGTCGCAGGCTATTTTATTGGATGATAGACTCGCGTATGTGGTATATGTCCTTTCATTACCTGCTTTTTTTACGTAAAAAGAAATCTCGTAATAGCAGCCTGAATCAAGCGGATTGGAAAGTTTTACGGAGGGGTAACTTCTGATTTCTTCCATTTCTCTCTGTCCATATGCTACTACCATAATAAAAGCCCCCCTGCTTCTGGGCTGGTACCATCTTATGGGATCATTATGGAGATTTCGTATCCATTGTATATTGCAGTCATTAATAAAGCCAACTGCAAAAGACGTTGCGGCAAACCAGTGTTTGGGAGTCAGGCTTCGAAATCTCCGAAACCTTCTATCGTATAGGCCTCCCCCCACATTGCAATAGCGGGAATCACAAGAGTATCTGTCATTTTCTCCATTCGGATTATCATAATTACACGGATAGTAATCGTCAAATCCTGGATTGGGTACGAGGTTTTGTCCTGCTGTTGAAAAACAGGTTACCAACAAAAAAGCAAAAAATACAATGACATTCTTCATACGTTAAGAAAACAGGGCCGTATACAGATACCGCCCTGTTTTAGGTTTTGGTCTCTTAGAACCTGACTATTTTTCCTGAAGTAATTTTATCGGTTTCCAAATGATACATATAAATTCCTTTGGGGAGATCGGACATGTCAAACTCCTGCTCATGCTGACCTGAGGGCAGACGCTGGTTATTGAGTATCGGATATACATTGCCATGCATATCGGTTACCCTGAGTGAGACTGCCTGGCTTTGATCAACAGGAAAAGAGATCGTTAAACGGTCCTTTACCGGGTTCGGGCTGACTACAACCTGACCAGCGTCAAGTAATTCATAGGTGGTTGCAGCCTGCCTGCAAAAGTTGACATTGGTAAAATAACCAATGCTGCTCTGACTGCCGCATGGATTTCCTACGGTATAAGTTACTTTGTAGCAATTGTTGGGATTGGAATAGAAATAAAACGGATTGCCTGCTACTGCGCCAATACCGATTCCGTTTATATTGCTTGGGTCATTGTCCAGAATATCTTCCGAGTAAAAAGAACCCACATTGGAAAGAACCGTGCCGTTTACACAATTGACCATATCGATATCTATCTGGTAATAGGTTATAAATCCGGAGCTGCTATTGCCATTGATGTTCGTATTTAACTGGCATGAAGGGTTTCCGGGCACCGTAGTATTGGGTGTCACATTGGTCGTCGTTCCAATCGTAAAGGTGAAGTTGGAAGTCGGGGGCGGATATGAAATGACATTTATTAAGGCCGCAAAGCTTGCCTGCTTGCATTGGTTCTGTGTTTCCAGTACCACCAGATAGTAGCCTGTATTTGAGCTTAAAAAATTGGAGTACAAACTTTTCAGGTTGATGCTGCCCGGAGGCGCCGAAGCTGTCCAGGAGGGGGTAGCGCCTATTTCAGAATTCTGGGACCCGATGACATCAGAATTATAGATTCTGACTCGATAGCTTGTTACATTAGAGGTTACAGGATTCAGATTGATAGACGAAGCATTGCATACCATCAGCGGATTTACGGGACTGACCGGTTCGCTGTTGATGGTCGTACCGGCAAAAGAAATCGGACCAACTCCAAAGAAATAATCATAGTCCTCCCCGTCAATCTGATCCGGAAGAGTATACACTAAGTACGAGTCGCTGTAAACGGTGACACCTGACAGACCAGCGCTGCTCACAACATCCGTAGTCTGATTGATTTTTCCTAGTGAGCCGCTATGTACTGCATAAATATAGCCGTCCTTGCCCGTTTCCAGTTGAGTATTGGCATAATTATTACTGCTTGTCAACCTGGTACTGATTCCGGTGGACAGGTTAATTTTGAAAATACCGCCCGCTGAAGAGCTTGCATTTATGGACACATAAAGCGCAGAATCATCGGAAGAAAACTCCACTCCACTGACGGATGGACTGCTGCCCCCCGTAGAAATTGTATAGGTCGTAATTAGATAGCCTGTGGTATTCAAATTACATACATAAACCTCATTATTACTTCGGTTTCCCCAGGCTAGAAGCCCGCCATCGCTGGATAACTCTGCTTCATGCGTATAGGTGCCACCGGAAGATATAGGCACCATCGATCCGATGCCGCCTGAGGATATGGTATATTGTTCAACAGAAGATGGCCCAACAGAATACAGATACCGGACCGAACCATCAAGCTTGGATACCGCAATACCTGCAGGAATGCTGCCTGCATTGTTACTGATCAGATTATCTTTACTTACAATGGAAACAGTGCCTGTGGCAGATACCGAGATCTTAGAGTAGAGTAAGTCATGCGTAAACAGATCAGATAGCTTATAAATTAAGTAAAAATCCCGACAGGTTCCGGGAACAGGAACAACAGCAACTTCCTGCATGATAAATGCAGCGCCAATTGTGAAAGAACCAACAGGAGCGCCGCTTCCATCGAATAAGGATTCATCTTTCAGGTAAAACAGCATATTGCCATTTTCATCAAAGGCGCCATTGCTAACATAATATCCACCTGTTCCGGGGCTTCCGGGCAAGGTAGATGCAGACGGTGTTGTTCCTGTAAAATCAATTTTATTAGGTGGTAATACCCAATAATTCATTTGAGCATGAGCCTGAAAAATATGGCATACCAGCACAAACAAGATAAAAATAATGGATTCTTTTTTCATTGTAAAAAAGGTGTTTTGGTGAAAGAAAGTATAAAAATTTTTCCGGCCGGAAGGACAATTTTAATAATTTTGCATATAAACAGCAAGCTTGTATCGGTTAAAATGGTATTTGCTGAGATTTTAATTGAAAGATGGTATGTGGTTTTATTTGTGGGGAAAGTGAGAAGTGACACTAAAAGAGCATGATATTTTAGTATGGGTAGATTTTTACAGAAAGGTATCAGTGAAGCTCTGGTAAAAACAGATGTATATAAACCTTCGAAGAAATAGGGGGATTGGGGCGATGATATTGATTCTATACTACTTTAGCTCTGAAAACAGAAACTTCAACCTGATAAAGAGTGTTCCTGACTTCAATAAACTTTAGTGTCTGCTGACAACTGCGCCGCGATCTTTGAGCATTAAGCTTTGAACTTATTTTTATCGGAGAGAGTCAGTGTGTAGCAAAGCAAGCGCCTATCTCTATTAAATAGCAAATCAGGGAGACCTGAACGATCGTCCCTGATTTATTTATCCTGTTATAAAAAGAGAGTTTTAAGCGACTTTTTGATTAAGCTGAAACTCCCGGGGAGACTGAATTTTTCTGGTTCTTTTTGGAGCAGTCCGAGCATGGGTAGTGTATAAAGTCAGTCCGGTAAATGTAATTCCGCCGACAAGATTGCCCAGTACAGTCGGAACCTCATTCCAGACGATATAATCCATAAAAGAAAACTCACCACCCATCATCAGAGCAGAAGGGAAAAGAAACATATTGACGACTGAGTGTTCGAAGGTCATGCCAAAGAATAAAGTAATAGGCATCCACATAGCCAGCACCTTTCCGCCGACGGAGGTTGAAACCATAGCACCAACAACTCCTGTTGATACCATCCAGTTGCAAAGTACCCCTCTTATGAAAAGGGTAAGCATTCCCGCTGCTCCATGCTCTTTGTAACCGAGTGTGCGGGCTTCGCCGATTGATGCGATGAGTTTTCCTACCGGTGACGGTTCATCACTGAATCCATAGGTATACACTATCGCCATCATGATTGCTACTGTGAGGGCTCCCAGAAAATTTCCGAGAAAGACTAAGCCCCAGTTGCGCAGAACACCCGCAGGAGTTACTCCTGGTCTTTTGTCGATGAGCGCCAACGGACCCAATACAAATACACCGGTCAGCAAGTCATAGCCAAGAAGATATAGTATGCAGAATCCAATAGGAAACAGCAGCGCTCCGATAATAGGATAGCCCGTCTGATGTGTTACTGTGACAGCAAAGACGGCGCCCAGCGCCAGTATGCCACCGGCCATAAAAGCTCTGATAATCGTGTCCCGGGTAGACATGAAGATTTTTGACTCTCCGGCATCCACCATTTTGGTTACAAACTCAGTGGGTGCGAGGTACGTTGCATTGGAATAAGTAGTCTGGTCTTTCATAATAGGTAGTTGGAAATGGTTATCCTACTCTTTAGGCTTTTCGGTTCCGCCTCTGACTTTTGGTGATGTAGTCAGATGTGTTACTACAAACATAGTATTTTTTACGTAAAATTACCTAATTTTAAATTTAATATTTTTTAATTTGCTACGTATTTTGTTCCTGCTTAATAAAAGCTGTTTTAAGGTATATTGCAATACGTTTTCGTTTTATTTGTTTTATAAATCAGTTGTTTTTAGCTTTTAAATTGAGTTTTGTAAGTGTTTTTTGGTATACATATATGGGTGTTTTACCTTTTATTTCTTAATAATATAAGTACAAATAAGTTTTTTTTAATAAGTAAATTTACCTATATTTGTTAAGCTTAAATGTGTGCTTTAATTCCAAATTGAACCAGATGAATAAACGGGAGTCATATCAGTCAACTTGTTCTTACTGTGGAGTAGGATGTGGCATTAAAGTATACAAGGACCGGAACAGCAGAGTAATTGTGGAGGGAGATCGCGAGCATCCGGCCAATAAAGGTATGCTTTGTTCCAAAGGCATGAATCTCCATTATACAGTATCAGATACCAGTGACCGGTTGCTTTATCCGCATATGAGAGGTAACCGGGATCAGCCCCTGCGTCGTGTTTCGTGGGATACAGCCATCGGCCGGGCTGCCGCCGTTTTTAAATCACTTATCAATAAATATGGTCCGGATTCAGTAGGGTTTTACGTGTCTGGTCAGTGTCTTACCGAAGAATATTATCTCGTCAATAAGCTGACCAAAGGGTTTCTTGGTACCAATAATATTGATACCAACAGCCGCCTGTGTATGAGCTCTGCCGTGGCTGCATACAAAATGGCGCTGGGTGAGGATGCGGTTCCGGTAAGCTATGAGGATATCGAGCTGGCAGACTGTTTTTTTATTACGGGTGCTAATCCGGCCTGGTGTCATCCTATTCTGTTCAGGCGCATCGAAGCGCATAAGGCTGCTAATCCCCATATAAAAATTATAGTGGCAGATCCCAGAAAAACGCAGTCAGCGCAAATGGCCGATCTGCATCTGCCTATAAAACCGGGAACAGATAGTATACTTTACCATGCGCTTGGCAGGTATATTATTGAAAACAATGGTATTGATCATGATTTTATACGGGATCATACCGAAGGTTTTGATACGTATGCCAGGATCGTGTTTGAGCGATCACTGGAAGAAGCGGCTGACCTCTGCGGAATCAGTCTCGATGATCTTACGCTGGCCGGAAAATATATATGTCAGTCTTCGGGTTTTCTTACGATGTGGGCAATGGGATTGAATCAGAGCAGTGTGGGAGTTAATAAGAATCTTGCTCTGATCAACCTGTCCCTGATCACCGGAAAAATAGGAAAACCAGGTTGCGGACCATTCTCATTGACCGGACAGCCCAATGCAATGGGAGGCAGAGAAGTCGGCGGGATGGCCAATTTATTGCCGGCTCACAGAAATCTGGCTGATCCTCTGCATCGTAAGGAGGTAGCAGACTTCTGGGGTGTACCTTCTCTCCCCGAGAAACCGGGTTATACAGCAACAGAGCAGTTCGATGCCCTGCTTTCCGGACGAATGAAAGCCATCTGGATTATATGCACCAATCCGCTGGTCAGCCTTCCTGATGCCCGGAATGTGGAGATTGCTCTCAAAAATGCAAAGTTTGTTGTAGTGCAGGATATTTCCGGCAAATCGGATACGCTGCAATATGCCGATCTGGTATTGCCTGCGGCGGGGTGGCTGGAAAAAGAAGGGACGATGACCAACTCCGACCGGAGGATTACCTTGCTGGAAAAAGCGTTGGAGCCGCCAGGGGAAGCATTACCAGATATGGAAATTTTGCGTCGCTTTGCAGTCGAAATGGGATTTGGGGAGCATTTTGACTACCAGGATGCGGAACAGGTTTTTCTGGAACACGCAGCGCTCACAAAAAATACCAGAATTGACATCAGTGGCTTGGACTATTCCATACTGAAAAAACGGCGGGCAGTACAATGGCCCTTTCCGGAGCATGCGGAATCAGATACTCCGAGACTTTTTACGGATCATCTTTTTTATACAGCCGACAAAAAAGCAAGAATCCATCCTGTCTCGGATCAGCATCAGTCGGAAAAAGTGTCTGAGGCCTATCCGCTGATTCTCACAACGGGACGAATCAGGGATCAGTGGCATACAATGACCCGTACCGGCAAAGTAAGGAAACTGCAGCAGCATATTGACAAGCCTTTTCTGGAAATTCATGAAGAGGATGCCGCTATACGTAGTCTGAATCACGGAGATATCGCAGAAATATACAATGACCGGGGGATAGTAAAGGTAGTTGTTCAGATAACTAATGAAATCAGGCCGGGGGTTGTTTTTTTGCCAATGCACTGGGGGAAAACCCTGAATAAGGATTTTTCAAGAACCAATAATCTTACAGCTCCGATTATTGATCCGGTATCCAAAGAGCCGGATTTTAAATATTCGGCTGTTAATGTCCGCAGATTTAACAAACCATCCGAACGCATTATCGTCGTGGGAGCCGGCGCTGCCTCATACCGGCTGGTACACAGGTACCGGGAGCTGAATGCGCAGGATTCCATAAAGGTTTTTAGCAGAGAAAAGCATCATTTTTATAACAGGGTTATGCTTCCTGATTATATAAGCGGACATATGAGCTGGAGCCAGCTTGTCAAGGCAACGGATGAAGAAATGGAAAATCTGGGAATAGTGCTCAATGCCGGAGTCGGTATTGAGTCAGTTGACAGATCCGGGAAGTTTGTAACAGATACCAATGGCAATATTCATCCCTATGATAAGCTCATTCTGGCTACGGGAAGTAGGGCTAATATGCCTGCGTCTGTTGCGACATCCCTCGATGGAATCTTTACCATGCGCCAGAAGGAAGATGCCGACAGGCTGATGGAGCTGGTACATGGCGGCATGGAAGCGATCGTTGTGGGTGGTGGCCTTTTAGGACTGGAGCTGGCAGACTCTCTTACTGCGCTGGATGTAAACGTAACCGTAATTCAACGCTCATCCAGATTGATGGACCGGCAGCTGGATCCGGTAGCAAGTGAACTCCTGTATGAAGAGTTGAATTATCGGGGCATCAAGGTCTACTTCAATGATGAATTGCTGTCGATATCCGGCAAAGGACGGGTATCCGGAGTTCGGTTGAAAGGGGGAAAGTATATCAAATGCCAGCTTGTTGTATTTGCCATTGGCACCATTCCAAACATAGAGCTGGCGAGAGCCTCGGGGTTGAAATGCAACAGAGGTGTTGTTGTCAATGACTATTTGCAGACTTCTGATCCGGATGTATTCAGCATCGGAGAAATAGCGGAACACGGAGGCAATCTCTACGGCATAACGGCAGCAGCTGAACAACAGGCAGAAATTCTTGCAGAATATCTGAACGGAAACGAATCTTCCTTTTATACGGGCTCATTGTCTATGAATATATTGAAAGTCAGAGGGCTTGATCTCTGCTCATTGGGAGTTGTCACTTATCCTGAGCAGGATCCCGGCTATGAAGTCATCACTTTGCTTGACAGGAATGCCGGATACTACAAAAAGTGTATTCTGCATCAGGATCGTATGGTTGGCGCCATTTTGTATGGTGATAAATCGGAGTTTCAGGAGTATAAGGAGTTGATCTCAAAAGGTATAGAGCTTGCCGACAGAAGGCATAAGCTTCTGAGGCCGGGTCAGTCGGTTGCCCGGCAGGTATCCGGACGTCTGGTATGTTCCTGCAATAATGTCGGTCAGGGCAATATTGAAGAAGCAATAGAGAACGGATGTACGGATTTACGAAGCATTTGTGAAAAGACGGGTGCAGGTACGGGATGTGGCAGTTGCAGACCAGAGGTAAAGAAGATAATGGAGACAGTAAGCAGGCAGGAGGTTCAAAAGGTAAACTGAAAGCGCTATGACGGGAAAATACAGCATAGGGAGAATATTTATTCCCGGAGGAATAGTTTCTCCGGGGGATTTGCGGAGAATCGCCACCACAGCATTTCATTTTGGTATTCCGTTTCTGAATCTGGGATTCCGCCAGCAGATAATGCTTCGGTATAAAGAAAAGCAGCGGGCAGATCTGGAAGTACGTTTTGCCAACTTACAATATGATTTCAGGTCGGGGCCGGTAAAGGAAGCAAATATCGTGAGTTCATGTCCGGTACAGGGAATAGCTGCCGGCAGGAAGTGGCTCAGTGAAGGAATCTATCGGGAAATCCTGGCCTCATTCTCCTATACTCCGGCAATTGAAATTAACATATGTGATCCATTGCAGGGAATGTTTCCTTTGTTTGGAGGGAGGCTTAATTATCTTGCTTCCGAGTTCGAAAATTACTGGCATCTATACATTGTTCATCCTGTATCTCTGGTACGCTGGGAATGGCCGGTACTGATTGATAGTCGTGAAATCGCATCGCTTTCCTTTGAGATTGAACGGATACTGACCGGGCATCCGGACATATCACTACCTGAGCTCGAATCAGCAATATATAATCTGAAAGAATGGACATTCCGGCTGGTTATTGATAAAGCAGTCTTCCGGTCCCGGAGATTTTTCTATTACGAAGGAATTCATTCTCTTGGCGGCAATAGCTACTGGCTTGGTATTTATGAGCGCCTGAATCAATATCCGGTAGAGTTTATGGAAGCTGTAGCCATGCTATGCAGTCAGACAGATATCGGTAGTATATCCATTACGCCATACAAATCCATAATCATTAAGAATATCAGGGAAAAAGATCTGCCACTCTGGGAAAATCTGCTGGGAAAATACCGGATTAATACAGCGCATTCTGCTCTTGAAGTGAACTTTTTGTTGCCGGATATGCATCAAGGGGCGTTGAAATTACGAAAGTCTATTGTCGATTATTTTGATAACCGGGAAGTTCGCTCCGAAGGTCTGGTGTTTGCCCTGCACGCGGAATCCATTCCTTTTCCCGATGCATTGGTTCTGATCGAGGAAGTGTCCGGAATAAGCGTCATGGGTAAAAAGTTCTTCGACATGTACAGGATACGCTATAAAAAGGATTTTAATGCGTATGAAACGGAATACATAACATTCTCAGATTATATAAAAAAACGCGATATACCGGAAGTGCTTATTTATTTGTGCAGTCTGTATTATGAGCGAGTCCGGGTACGGCAGGAAAAAAAAGAGCTTCCGGAGCAGAAAGAGCCGCAATCTCCCGTCAGCTACAGCTGCTCTTTTTGTCTGACAGAGTACAGTGAGGAGTACGGTGATTCGTTCAATGGTATTATCCCCGGAATTCCTTTTGAATTATTGTCAGAAAGCTATGAATGTCCCCTTTGCGGGGCTTCCAAAAATAGTTTTGTAAAGATACCAGCAGAAGGAGGCGGATATGATCACTGACAGCCTGGGACGTTCATTCAGAAAGCTAAGAATCAGTCTTACCTCAGGGTGCAACCTTGCCTGTACCTATTGTGTGCCTCAGGGAAATCCTGTAATTAAAACACAAAGACAGGAGGGGCTAAGCGCAAAACAATTTGCTGCTCTGGTAGAAAAGATTCACAGGATTAATCCGCTTGATTCGGTTCGTCTGACAGGGGGTGAGCCACTGTTGTACAGAGAATTGCCCTATCTGACAGAAGCTATTGCCGATATGGGTATTGAAGTGGGTATGACTACTAATGCGCTTTTGTTAAAGAAACATATTGCCACGTTATATCAGGCCGGATTGCGCAATGTAAATATATCGCTGGATGCTGCAGACCCGGTTATTTTTTATCGTATGACGGGGAGTCTGAAATATGAGGATGTATGTCAGGGGATAGAGATGGCTCTTCAGACAGGAATATTGGTCAAGCTAAACGCTGTAATCATCCGGGATGTGAATGAGAATCAGATCCTGCCTCTGCTTGAATATGCCGGCAAAAAAGATATTCCGGTCCGTTTTCTGGAGCTTATGGCGATGGGGCATCTTCATTCTGCTTACAGGGATAAGGTGATTACGGAAGAAGCAATTCTGAAATGTATCACCAAATCATACCGGATTTTTCCTTTCTTAAGAAAAGCCGGGGCAACGGCCCGTTACTGGCAGACAGAAAATCATATCCGCTTCGGGATAATCAGCAATCACAGCCAGCCCTTTTGCAGCGATTGTGATCGGCTGAGACTGGATAGCCGGGGCAATATATACGGATGTATAAGTGCAGGAAAAGGTTATTCCATAGTGGAGTCCACATCGGATGATATATCTGACAAGCTGAAGTCTGCGCTTGAACAGAAACAAAACACCTTTACGGGAAGTACCATGTCTATGCAATATATAGGAGGTTAAATCAATCAATATGCAAGTCAGTGTTTTTGTATTTGCAGGGCTTAAAGCATTTTTTGAGCCGTGTTTTGAACTACAGCTACCGGATAATGCTCCTGTGACGGAAATGATCGGAGCATTGCGGCGACAGAATTCCGGGAGTATGGAGTTGCTTAGCCGGTCCCGTGTAGCGGTAGATGAAGAATTTGTATCCAATGACTATAAATTATCAGACAATGACCGGATATACATACTGCCCCCCTCCAGCGGTGGCTGAGCCCTTATCGGTGCAACCGCTTTATTTACCGGCCTTGCTTGCGGATATTCAGGATCCGAGAGCCGGAGCTGTGGTTTTGTTTAGCGGAGAGGCCCGGAATCACTCAAATGGTTCGACAGTGGTGGCGCTGGAGTATGAAGCATATGAGCCTATGGCGATCAGAATGATTAACAATATTGTCGCAGAGGCGATCGATAAGTTTTCGCTGCATAAGGCTTTGTGCAGACACAGACTGGGAAGGGTGGACGTAGGGGAGAGCGCAGTAGTTGTTATAACTGCTTCATCGCACCGGGCCGAGGCTTATGCTGCCAATCGCTATATCATAGACAGGGTAAAGCATGAAGCCCCCATATGGAAAAAGGAACTATTTATTGACGGCACCAGCAGCTACAGCCATAATTGCAGCTGTCATGCACATAATACAGAAACAGATGATTAATATACTTATTCTTTGCGGAGGTCTTAGTACCAGAATGGGAACGGACAAGGGCACATTAATGGTACAGGGAAAAACATGGGTGCAGCATGCTATTCATTCGGCTCAAATTGCCAAAAGTCCTGTTTTTCTGTCTGTAAATGCTGCACAGGCAGAAAAGTACTCCGGATTATTTCCCAATAATCCGCTTATCGTTGATGACTTTGCTTTTGCGGAAGGACCGCTGAAGGGTATTATGACTGCACATAAATGTTTTCCGGATACTGACTGGCTGGTAATGGCCTGTGATATGCCGGGCGTCTCTTCACGTACGGTTTTAAGTATTCTGAAAGCATATCATACGGACAAACGGGCGGATTTTTATCTTTTCGAAACCGGAGATGGTCTTCAGCCTTTTCCCGGAATTTATACAGCAGGTATTCTGAAATGGATATACAACTACAGTCTGATAGGAAAGTTGCAGAATAACAGCCTTAAAGGAATAACCGAATTTGGAAAAGTATACCGGCAGTCCCTTATACCGGGCAGAGAAAGTGATTTGTATAATTATAACAGGGTAGAAGATTTAAAAAAGCTGGCTAACTGATAATAGAGAGCTTCTGGCAGGCATTTTCGGCTGCTGCCTGTTCAGCTTTCTTTTTACTAAGCCCGTTGCCCTGGCTGACAGGTTCATTCTCGATCAGAACCTCAGAAGTAAACTCTTTATGGTTTTTTCCTGAAATTTCTTTGATCAGGACAAATTTGATGTCTTTATTGGTTTTCTGAGCCCACTCGATAAGTATGCTCTTAAAGTTTTTATTTACGGAAACAATTTCTTTCAGGTCGAAATTGGGACTTATGAGCTTTTTGATAATAAACTTTTTACATCGCTTGAATCCCTTGTCGAGGAATACAGCGCCAATCAGCGCTTCCAGCGCATCGCCATAGAGTGACTTATGAGCATAGCTGGATTTGTAGCTGTGAAAAGTAATGATACGATCCAGGCCGATCTTAAAGCCAAGCTTGTTCATTTCCTCGCGATTGACAATACGCGCTCTGATCTCTGTCAGAAAGCCTTCGCTTTTGAACGGGTATTTCTTAAACAGTAATTCGGCTACTACTGTACCAAGTACCGAATCTCCCAGAAATTCGAGCCGTTCATAGGAGTCTATGTTATCTTTTGCTGCGGAGGAATGCCTCAGCGCAGTTTTATAAAGAACAAGATTGCCTGGCATGTAGCCGGTTATGTTCTTAATGGAATACATTAACTCTTTGTCACGGCCGGAGCTACGCAGCAGAGAATATATTCCTTTGATGGACACTATTCGCTATATTTTCTGAGAATTATAGAACAGTTATGACCGCCAAACCCGAATGTATTGCTCAGAGCGATGTTGATTTCTCTTTTTTGTGCTTTGTTAAACGTCAGATTAAGACGACTGTCAAAGTTCTCATCATCCGTAAAATGGTTGATGGTAGGCGGTACAGTCTGATGCTGTATGGCCAGGATACAAGCCAGCGCTTCAATAGCACCTGCAGCTCCAAGCAAATGTCCGGTCATCGATTTGGTAGAGCTTATATTCATTTTATAGGCATGTTCACCAAATACAGTCTGAATAGCTTTTATTTCACCGAGGTCTCCCAGTGGAGTGGATGTACCATGAACGTTGATGTAGTCGATTTCCTCAGGACGTATGCTGGCGTCGCGAAGGGCATTAAGCATTACGTTTTTGGCGCCGAGTCCTTCGGGGTGAGGAGCGGTTAGATGATAGGCATCGGCTGACATTCCGCCACCGATGATTTCAGCATAGATTTTTGCTCCCCGGGCTTTTGCGTGCTCAAGTTCTTCCAATACGATTGCGCCGGCACCTTCACCCAGTACAAAACCATCACGGTCTTTGTCAAAAGGTCTGGATGCTGTCTCCGGAGAGTCATTTCTTTCCGAAAGGGCCTTGAGAGCATTAAATCCGCCTATTCCGGATTCGGTAACAGCGGCTTCGGAACCGCCTGATACAATAATATCAGCTATTCCCAGGCGAATATAGTTGAATGAATCAACAATCGCGTTAGTGGAAGAAGCACAGGCGGAGACCGTGACAAAGTTGGGACCGCGGAACCCATTGCGAATGGAGATCCAGCCGGCACTGATGTCAGCGATCATTTTAGGAATGAAGAAAGGATTAAATCGGGGGGTGCCATCTCCCAGGGCGAATTGGGATACTTCGTCCTGGAAGGTGCGTAAACCTCCGATTCCCGATCCCCATATTACACCTATTCTATCGGCATTAAGTTGAGATAAGTCTATTGCGGCATCTTTGATAGCCTGATCGGAACAGACTACGGCAAACTGAGTAAAAGGATCCATTTTTCGTGCTTCCTTCCGCTCGATAAAGTCTTCCGCATTAAAACCTTTTACCTCGCAGGCAAATTTAGTTTTTGATTTCTCAGCATTGAATCTTGTTATAGGAGCGGCACCACTTACTCCTGCCTCCAGGTTTTTCCAATATTCTTCAACATTGTTACCCAGTGGAGTAAGTGCACCTAGTCCTGTAACAACAACTCTTTTTAATGTCATAAAAGATTGTAAAGTGGGGAATAATTTATAAACCTTTCGTGAGCTTATTTCACGTTTGCTTCAAGATAAGAAACAGCCTGGCCTACAGTTGAAATGTTTTCAGCCTGCTCATCAGGGATTGAGATGTTGAATTCTTTCTCAAACTCCATGATCAGCTCTACCGTGTCTAAAGAGTCAGCACCAAGATCATTGGTGAAACTTGCTTCAGGAGTTACTTCAGATTCCTCAACTCCTAGTTTGTCAACGATAATACTTTTTACTTTTTGTGCGATTTCTGACATTGTTTTAAGTTTTTTAGTAAAACAGGTGCAAAGAAATAGGAAAAAGTAATTCCAGTCAAACAAAATTTTTTTATTCTTTTTCTGTTAGGATTTTCTTTTACCTTTGTCAGATACTAAAAAGAGTGGCCAGAAGGCTGTTCTTTAAAGGAAAAAGACAATGAAAATAACCAGGCTCAGGGTTGATTTTGACTATGATTTTCATCTTTTCGGACTTATATCTCCGGTAAAAGACTATAAACTGGCCTGGCATTTGAATAAATCCTTAAATTTGCATCTGCGCAGAGAACCTGATTTACAATTTGAGTTTCTTGATAAAAGTAAAATTTATATATGCAATTTTATTTTTGGAAAGGAATATAGTAGCTTTAGGCTCTTAAAAAATAAGGCATGCGAGTTTTATAATACAGCAAAGCCCTATATTGTTCCAGAACTAAAGGAATATGATTATCTGTTAGTTTTTAAGGATGAGGCAGATGAGGTTTTATCCGGTGAGATTCTGGAATTATTGAAAGAGGTACCCGTTGTACAATACGTAAAAGAAATAGATTTAATTAATCTTAGATCAAAAGAGAATTTAATTTTTAATTAAGCGATGAACCGTTCAAAGAAAACAAAAATTATTGCTACCGTTGGTCCTGCAAGTAATACTAAGGAAAAGTTATGGGAACTGGTAGAAGCAGGAGTAAACATCTTCAGGCTTAATTTTTCTCATGGTACGCATGACCAGCATCTGCAGGTTATTAAGTATATAAGGGAATTAAACGAAGAGCATAACTGCAATATCGCCATTCTTCAGGATTTACAGGGCCCGAAAATCAGGACGGATGAAGTAGAAAATAACGGTGTCGAGCTTGTTGAAGGTGAAACAATTACTATATGCAGAGATAAGATTCTTGGTAATAGTAAGCGTATCAGTACCTCATATCAGAGTCTTACTTCAGATGTTAAAGTCGGAGATATGATTCTGATCGATGATGGGAACATCGAGCTGAAGGTGCTTGAGACGAGCAATGGGGAAGTTAAGGCTGAGATTGTATACGGCGGTATACTGAAGTCAAGAAAAGGTATTAACCTTCCTAATACACAGGTATCGGAACCTTCTCTTACTGAAAAAGACCGCAGGGACCTCGTATTTGGCCTTGAGCAGAATCTTGACTGGATTGCTTTGTCTTTCGTAAGAAAAGCAGAAGATATTATCGAGCTAAAGGAAATAATTAAAAAAGCGAATAGCCGTTCCAAGGTAGTTGCAAAAATTGAGAAGCCGGAAGCTATTCAGAATATTGACGAAGTCATTGAACACTCCGATGCCGTTATGGTGGCCAGAGGAGACCTTGGGGTTGAAATCCTGATGGAAGAAGTGCCGATGCTTCAGAAAATGATTGTTGAAAAATGCAACCATCTTGGCAAGCCTGTGATTATTGCTACCCAGATGATGGAAAGCATGATCAAGAATCCTAGGCCTACCAGAGCGGAAGCCAATGATGTAGCCAATGCAATTCTTGACGGTGCTGATGTGGTAATGCTGAGTGCGGAAACTGCTTCCGGGGATTATCCGGTTCTGACGGTAAAAAGCATGAGCAGAATCTGTCTTGCGGTAGAAAAGCAGGAAAGTGTATACAATAAGCGTCTTGATTTTGCTCCGGCAACTCCGGATGAATATTGTGACAGCCTTATATCAACCGCGTGCAGCCTGGCTGCAAAAGTTGGTGCAAAAGCTGTGATCGGTCTTAGCCAGACAGGATACTCTGCATACAGAATAGCCAGTCATCGTCCAAACTCTGATATCTATGTGGTTACCTCTGATAAGGAGCTTCTGACACAGCTTAACCTGATCTGGGGTGTCAAGGGCATTCAGTTTAATGAATGGTCGTCTACTGACGAGACAATTGACAAAGTGAAAGACCATCTTGTAAAGCTCGGATATCTGCAGCCTGGTGATGTATATGTTGCTACAGCAAATATGCCGATTGCCAAAAAACAGAGAGCAAACATGCTTAAACTGGGTCTTGTTTAAGAGCCTTAATCAGTATATTATAATTTTCAGCAAAAGGGGTAAACATTTACCCCTTTTTTAATTTAATAAACCTATGGATCTTAATATAAAGTTATTATCGAAAATTTGTGAGATTCCGGGAGTGCCCGGCTATGAGCAGAAAATACGGAAATTTGTATTTGATGCGGTTGAGCCTTTGGTTGATGAAATAAGAGTTGATAATCTGGGGAATATTATTGCTTTGAAGAAGGGTAAAAATAATCCGGATCAGAAAAAGATTATGGTATCTGCCCATATGGATGAAATCGGTTTTATTGTTACCCATATAGATGACAATGGTTTTGTGTGGTTTCATCCGTTAGGCGGCTTTGATCCGAAGACGCTTACTGCTCAGAGAGTGATTGTGCATGGTACTTCGGATCTCATTGGAGTTATGGGAAGTAAACCGATCCATGTGATGTCTGCGGATGAGCGCAATAAGCCCGCTAAAATGGAAGATTTTTTCATTGACCTCGGAATGAAAAAGGAGGAAGTCGAGCGTTATGTTTCGGTGGGAGATCCTGTATCCAGGGAGCGCTCTCTGGTTGAAATGGGCGACTGTGTCAATTGTAAGTCACTGGATAATCGTGTTTCTGTATTTATCCTGATCGAAACGCTGAAACAGCTGGAGGATATACCCTATGATTTGTATGCTGTGTTTTCCGTACAGGAAGAAGTAGGGCTTAGAGGAGCGAATGTAGCTACTCACCAGATTAATCCTGATTTTGGCATTGCACTGGATACTACAATTGCCTATGATGTACCAGGAGCCTCAGGAAAGGAAAAAATCACCTCACTGGGTAAAGGTGCCGCTATCAAAATAATGGATTCCTCTGCCATTGCTGATTATCGTATGGTGCAGTACCTGCGTAATCTGGCGGAACAAAAAGAGATCAAATGGCAGACAGAAATTCTTACGGCCGGAGGGACCGATACTGCTTCTATTCAGCGAATGGGTAAAAGCGGCGCTATCGCAGGTGCAATTTCCATTCCTACCAGACATATTCATCAGGTGATCGAAACGTGTCATAAGGAGGATATTCAGAACTGTATCCGTCTTCTGACTGCTGCTCTGGAAGAACCTGATCGTTTTGACTGGAGCTGGAATCGCTAGCATGATAAGAACCAGACATTGTTTGTCTGGTTCTTATTTTTTATCCCAAAATGTCTTTATGGCAGTAATAATGAGTATAACTCCCAGCATCATCTGCAATATATACCCGTTTATTCCGCCAAGAATTTTGCTGCCAGCCAGCGCTCCTGCTATTGATCCTGTTGTCATAAGCAAAATAAAAACCTTGTTGGCCGTAAGAACTGTAAAAGCCTTGTCTTTCCGGTATTTGTACAATCCGATGATAATGGTAGGCAAACTAATACATAGACTAATGCTTCCGGCAAGTTTAATATCCTGGGCATAAAGAAGTATAAGGGTCGGAATAATCAGCTCACCTCCGGCTACTCCCAGCATACTGCTGAATATTCCGATAATGATTCCGGCTATGAATCCGGCAAGAATCCGGACAGGCGTGGATAATATGGGAGGTGTGAAATCAATAAGAGCATGCAGGATCATAAAAGCTCCCAAAGAGAGAAGAAAAATCCATACGAGAATATTGAGAACGCGGGTTGATACTTTGGTGGCTATTTGTACTCCGGCCCAGGCACCGATAGCGGAACCCGCGAATAGATTTAATATTGCTTCATAATGCTGTATAAGCTCACTGAAAGGTATTTCAGTGTTTCTGAAAATCAGTGAAAATATAACAGTAAACATGCTGACCAGCAAATTGATAATGATTGCCTGAATCAATGCGAAACGAAAGTAACCAACAAGCAGCGGAAGCCGGTATTCTGCACCACCAAGTCCCATCAAACCGCCGAGTATACCGATTATGGCTCCGGATAAAAATGCGTAAAGCTTTTTCATAACTTATCCGAAGGTGAAACCGGGGAGGGTTGCTTATGTTTATCAGTAAGGTGATATCTATGGAAACGGGGTATAGTTAAAAAAGCCCTGTTTCACCGATAAGAATACGGGGCGGCTTCACTTGAAGACCGGTGAGCTGATTCAGATAGTTAATAAAGTAAATGCAAAGCTCCGGTGTGAGGCTTTTGTCCGGTGTATGCATTAGAAAGTATATCTGTTCCGCACCCGATTCGATCCAATGGCTTATACGAACAGCCCAGGCTTCCATTCTGCTGAAATCAGTGGGATGGAGATTGTTTGCCACAAAGCGGATAAAAGCAGTTTTGTTTGTCAGCCGCTGATGTAAAACATCTCTTCGACCTGCTACATCGGTGATATTGAAGGCAAATTCTTTTTTATACAAAAAGTTGCTCAGGTCTTTTAATGCTTCTTTATGGCTAAACCAGCTTTCATGACGTAATTCTATAGCAAGATCCCGGATTGGGCAGTTTTCAAGAAACTCTGTAAGTATGGGAAGATAGCGTATTTCAAAAGCAGGAGGGAGTTGAAGAAAAGTGGTGCCGAGCTTGTTGCCAAAGAGAGAAATTCGCTGGCTGAACAGATGTAACTCATCTTTGCACCGGTTTATGTTTCTGTTATGACTGATGCTTTGGGGAATCTTCGGACAAAACTTAAAATCATCAGGGACAGATTCTTTCCAGTGCAGGACGGTGTGCTCCTGCGGGATCCGGTAATGCGTGGTATTAAGCTCAATACAGTTAAACTGCTGGCCATAATAACGTATAAAATCCCTGTCGCGGGCTTTGGGAGGATAAATCTTTCCGGGAAATCCCGGATGACTCCAAACCGGAGCTCCCACATATACTTTGGGATCGGGGTGCCTTTTTCCGCCTAATATCCTGCTAATTCCGGGATGATCAGGCGGGAGCGAAAAATCAATATGGTCAATATTTGTCAGGCGTCCGAATTCCATGGTTCCGGTATAAGAACAGCTACAAAGAGCAGCAGGGTAAAGGTAAGAAGTTTTACCATTGCATGCTTGTGTATTAAGCGATTTATGCCAGCTTATACCGTTTCCCCGGCATACTTTTCAGAATACCTTTAAATTCCATTTCAAGTAGTATGGAGGCTAATGCTGATATTGGCAGATTGCTTCTCCAGCTCAGCTCGTCAATCTGTAGCGTCGCATTGTTGGAAAGGAGCGTATATATTGGCAATTCTTTTTCTGTGAGATCGATAATGGTAACAGCAGGCTGAGCCGTCTCTTTTTTGCTGCTCAGTGACCAGCGCATCAGATCAGCAAGCGTGTCGATATCTGTGAATATGTGTGCTTTATGCTGTTGTATCAGACGATTACATCCCTCTGAATATTTTTCTCCTACATTGCCGGGCAGAGCAAATACTTCACGGTTGTAATCATTTGCCATCTCTGCGGTAATGAGTGCGCCGCCTTTCTTCGCAGCCTCTATTACAATCAGTACATCACAGAGCCCGGCTATAATTCTGTTTCTGGCAGGAAAGCCGGAAGGAAGTATTTTTTTACCAAAAGGGCATTCGGTAAGTATGCCGCCGTTTTCTTCCATAGTTCTCGCTATGTTTTTATGGACAGCAGGATAGACAATGTCAGGTCCCGTTGCCATGCAGCCGATTGTTGGCAAATGATTACGAATGGCAGCCTTATGCGCCGCAATATCAATTCCATATGCCAGTCCGCTGACAATTGTTGGTCTGTATGGGCTTAGTTGCTCAATAATCCGGTCTACAGATTGTTTGCCATATTCAGAAGCATTGCGGGTACCGACAATGGCTATTGATTTTGGAGGATTCAGCTGGATATTGCCCCGGTAATAGATAATTGCAGGGGCATCATTGATGTTTTTCAGCCGTGCGGGATATTCCTGGTCGGTATAAAAGCAGATTTTCGTTCCGGTTTTTTCGGCCAGTATCAGCTGCTTTTCAGCGTCCTTCAGCAGATGACGGTTCTGTATGATCGTCTCAGCCAGCTTGTCTCCGATCCCGGGAATTTTTTTTAGTTTTCCTTTGGGAGTAGTAAAGACTTTTTCTGCCGATCCGCAATAGCTGACAAGCATCTTGGTAAGTCCGGCGCCAATGCCCGGAAAAAGGCCTAAGGCGACCTCATATAATTTGCTGGAATTCATAGTGGTTTAAAAAACAGCCAATTTATTCTTTCCTGTGAATAATATCAAATTGGAGCGCTGAACTTTTTGCCGGTAATGAACCACAATAAAAGATGTTTTTTAACTTTGTAGTTCATATCAATTATGAAAAAGCGATATAAAATACTTCTTTCCCTGGCGGCTCTGCTGCTGGTGTTTATAGTTTATTTCATGTATGTGATACATGTTCCCGAACCGGATGTAGATGAGACATTTTATGAAAAAGTAGTAATTGATGAGCCTTCCCGGGGTTTTTACAGGTATGGCAACAACTGGTTCAGGAAAAGCGAATCGGGACTTTATGAGCTGTATGTAGAAGGCAGCCCTTACGAAAGAGGAGTAATCAACGGTAAGCTGAGCAGACAGCTGGTAATTAATCAGGAGCGACACTTTACCGATAAAATCTCGGAAATGATTCCTTCCAGAGTATATGTGAATTTCCTAAAGTATTTTGTCGCCTGGTTTAATCGCGATCTGGACGAAAATATCCCGGAAGAGTACATGCAGGAGATATATGGTGTTTCGCGCTCTGCTTCGGATGAGTTTTCATTTATAGGCCCCGGATATTATCGTATGCTGAACTATCACGCTGCTCATGATATCGGACATTTTCTTCAGGAGCTGCATATGGTAGGCTGTACGTCATTTGCAAGCTGGGACGGAGACAAAGCCGATTCCTCACTGATTGTCGGAAGAAATTTTGATTTTTTTGTGGGAGATAAATTTGCAGAGGAAAAAATTATTGCATTTATAAATCCTGATCAGGGGCATAAGTTTATGATGGTTACCTGGGGCGGAATGATCGGAGCGGTTTCGGGCATGAACGAAGCCGGACTTACTGTGACCATCAATGCTGCCAGCGGGCCCATGCCTTTCAATACTGCCACACCTATTTCAATCGTCGCAAGAGAGGTATTGCAGTATGCGTCAACAATTGATGAGGCCTATGCCATTATTGATAAGCGCAGGACATTTGTAGGTCAGTCCTTCCTGATTGCATCGGCTGCTGATAACAAGGCTGTAGTGATTGAGAAGACAGTCAGTGAAACAGCCCTGTTTGATCCGGGTACAACTATGGTATATTGTGCCAATCACTACCAGAGTGATCGTCTGAAAAATGCGGAATCCAATATTATTCATCAGGATGAAACGAGTACGCTCTACCGATACAAAAGAATAGAGCATCTTGTCACGGAAGCAGAAAAACTGACACCTGCAAAAGTAGCTGAAATTCTTAGAGACAGGAAAGGGCCGGCCGGAGAGGAAATCGGTTTGGGCAATGAACGTGCGCTTAATCAATTGCAGGGACATCACAGCATTATCTTTAAGCCGGAAGAGTGTCTTGTCTGGGTTTCAACTGCTCCCTGGCAGCTCGGTGAATATGTGTGTTATGACCTGAATGCTGTATTCGCAGGAGCCGCGAGCATGGCGACAGATAGTGAAATAAACGTAGATTCACTGACGATACCTGAAGATCCGTTTATGAATACGGAAGCCTTTCGCCGGTATCTCATATTTCGTGGGCTGAGACCTGAACTGGAACGCAGCATACGCAAGGGAATTAAAAATGACACGCTGCCTGTTGCAATTGTCGGATCTAATCCTGAATATTATCTCGCATATGAACTGGCCGGTGATTACTATAACACCCAGAAACGTTATTCCGAAGCCAGGGATTATTATGACAAGGCTTTGCTAAAATCCATTCCGTGGAAGGCAGATTCGGTGAGCATTGTTAAAAAAAGAGAAAAAGTAAGTTCCCATTTAAATTAGACGCATTGATTTTTGGAATAGGAACAGATATTATCGAAGTAGAGCGCATTGACCGGCTTATTGGCAAGGGAGACGCTTTTCGCAACAAGGTATTTACCGAGAGCGAAATCGAGTATTGTGAACGCAGCAAGAATAAAACGGAACGGTATGCAGCGCGTTTTGCGGCTAAAGAAGCGCTCTTCAAGGCAATGGGAACAGGATGTAGGGGAGAAATGAATTTCAGAAATATTGAAGTGTTCAGTGATGAGCTGGGCAAGCCCATGATCCGGACTTCCGGAGCTGTGGATGAGTTTTTGAAGCAGCATAAAATTGAGTCGATACATTTGTCCATGAGTCATTTGAAGGCAATGGCCATGGCTACCGTACTTTTGGAAAAATAAGAATATGGCCTTGAATGAAGGGGAACAGGGAGTGTATATGGATATTGAATATGCCTCACAGGCCGAAATAAAAGCATTTCAGGAAAAGAAGCTTGCCGGTCTTTTACTTTTTTTAAAAGAAAAATCACCTTATTATCAGCAGCTTTTTCGGGAGCATGCCATTGATATTGCTTCAATAACCAGGCTAGAGGATCTGGTGCGTATTCCGGTCACGACAAAAGATATGATTCAGCAGGCCAACGACCGGTTTATATGCGTTGAGCGGGAAAAAATTATTGATTATGTAACAACTTCCGGTACCCTTGGTGATCCGGTTATCTTTCCGCTTACTGATCCTGACCTGGATCGACTTGCGCGCAATGAATATCTTTCGCTGAAATGTACGCAGCAACCGGGACAGCATGAGCTATATCAGCTAACCACTACGCTGGATCGGAGATTCATGGCTGGTATGGCGTATTTTCTGGGAGCCAGAAAGCTGGGCTCTGGTATTGTTCGGGTAGGTCCGGGCATACCCGAGCTGCAATGGGATACAATTTTTAAGGTTAAGCCTACAGCCTTGATAGCAGTACCTTCTTTTCTGCTGGCTATGATTGATTATGCCGAAAAGAATGGTATCAATTACCGGAATTCTCCGGTAAAAAAGGCTATTTGTATCGGAGAGGCAATACGGAATCCGGATTTTTCACTGAATACCCTGGGTAAAAAAATCACGGATCGCTGGCCTGTTACTTTGTACTCAACATATGCTTCTACGGAAATGGTGTCTGCCTTTACAGAATGCAGCGCCGGAATGGGTGGACATCATCAGCCGGAACTTGTTATTACGGAGTTTCTGGATGATAATGATATGCCTGTGGCCCCCGGTATGTCAGGTGAGCTGACTATATCAACACTTGGTCTGGAAGGAATGCCGCTGCTTCGTTTTAAGACGGGTGATATATGTACTCCGCATTATGAGCCTTGCAGCTGCGGCAGGCAAACCATGCGGCTCGGGCCGATTATCGGCCGCAAAAAGCAGATGATCAAATACCGTGGAACTACACTCTATCCTCCTGCGCTTTATGATATTCTGGACAATACTCCGGAAATTATAAATTATGTGGTGGAGGTTTTTTCTAATGCAATCGGTACCGATGAAATACTGATAAAGGTAGGAGCAAAAGAAGGCTCTGAAAAATTTGAAAAGCATATCAAGGATCATTTCAGAGCTAAATTAAGGGTAGCGCCCGGAGTGCAGTTTTGTACACCGGAAGAAATCCGGCGTCAGCAATTTCCTGAAATGAGCCGCAAAGCTATAAAGTTCTTTGACCGCAGAGTATAAGGAATGTGCGATCTCGCGGACAGTTTTTATAAATTATTACAATCTTTGTGGTAAATTGACTTTGATAATAAAATACCTGTTATAAAAATCGAATGTATATGAGAAAGTTTTGGCTGATTGTTTCATCGATAATCATGGCTGCCAATATAATGGCACAGTCTGCGAATGAGGCTTTGCTTGCAGATGAGATTACCTGGTATGGTATCGATTATTCCCGCGTAAAACTGATAGGGGAGTTTAGCCAGTTTGGAGAGGCGGGAGTTAAATCCGAATCCGAAATCCGTGACAAGTATTTCCCTGCATGGAATGAGCTTGTACTTAAAGAGGCCAGTAAGTATAATATAAAATCTGCTTTCAGAAAGGATAATGTAATTTATGATCTTGATGTAGTAAACCTTCGAAACAGTAAGGTAAATCCGGGTCATTTGATTTCATTGTCTGATAATGATCAGAATCACCTGAATGAAGATGCTATTCAGGCGGTTGTATCGGAATATCCGGCCTCCGGCAAAGGTTATGGATTGGTGTTTATCGCCGAAAGCCTTGATAAACGCAGAGAAACAGGTAGCTATTATGTGGTTTTGTTTGATAGAGCTACCGGAAAGGTAGTCCTGAATAAACGATTTGAGGGCAAAGCAGCAGGCTTTGGGATCAGGAATTACTGGGCAAGATCGTATTATGAAGTACTGGAGCAAAGTAAGGCGAGCTATAAAAAGTGGCTGAAAGAAAATACCGTTAAAAATTAATATGAAGGCTTCCCATGATCCGGAAGCGATCAATATCTGTATGGTTAAGGTAGCTGAGTCTCCATAAAAAATCAATACGGAGAACCTTAAAGATATTATCAATCCCAAACCCTGCCTCTGCGTAGGGTTTGTTGTTTAGACTGTACAGGTTTTCCGGAAAGAGCAGAACACCCTGATGGGTGCTTTTCAGACTTCCGGCAAGTATCCGGCCCGAAACAACTTCTCGCCATTTTAATGCTCTCAGCAAAGGGATTTTGTTAAAAAAATAGCCGTCAAAAAAGTGGGTGACAAAAAGACTGGCATATTGGTCACTTGCAAACTCAAGGAAGTTCATTGTATTGTACGAAAGATCATCGTAAAAAATAGTTTGGTTACCATTGTGCAATTCAAGAAGCGGGTAGGGAACATCACCCCATATTTTACCCGTTTCCAGCCGATAGCGTGTATAGCCGAGATAGCCTGTTTTTAATCGCTGCCGTATGCTGAAAAGTCCCCGGTAATAACCATATTCTCCACCCAGAAAATCAGAAAAGCCTTTGCAGAGAATCAGGTCAAAGATGGGAAACGGAGAGCCAAGGCTTAATCGTTTGTAGTCACCCACAAGATATTTTTCTCCGATACCCCAATGAGTAATAAGAGCAAGCTCGGATGATACAACAGAAGGAACGGTTGTCAGATGATCATCAGTAACTTTTTCGAAACGCAGATCGCTCAGAGGATGCATTTCATTGCGCCTGAACTGTATGGTTTGCATAAGCCCCTCTTTCCATTCTTTGCCGTACTGCATACGAACCTCGTGGTTCATAATCAGCTTGTTGCTCGCGCTGATCTTAAAGAGGGTTGAAAGAATGGTTTCCTGAGTTCGATAAAAGTTTTGTGACCAGGTCAGCTGCTGCAAGTCATACCGGATCAGCAGGCTTATAAGATGTCTGGGCATTTTTTTGAAAAAATACTGGGCCCCGACCTGATACTTGATTTTCTGATCTCCCGTACCGTAAGCCGCATAGGATGTAATCAGAAGATTCGGATTCCATGCCGGTGTCGAGCGCAAGCCTAGGCGAAAACGATGCCGTTCGACAGGGTTGTATGAATACAGATTGAAATAAGGTCCCACCTGCCAGTTCCCGATTCTTTTGTAGCCGGTAAACAGAATCAGCATATTTTTGAAAAGCGGATGCTGCTTCACAGAATCTGTATTGTGGTACAGATTACGGTCATTGTCGCGAAGCGGAAAATGTCGTATCTGCTGCCAGTATAAAGTATCAATATTGTCCGGTTTACGGCTAAAATCATAGGTTTCCGTTTGGGAATAAAATTCTGTGCTTTGTGGAGTATTACAAACGATGTCTCTGTAGGTGACCTCTTTGGTGCCAAAGAAATTTCTCTGTCCGAGCAAAGGCATTGTGATGGTACCATGAATGGCAAAACGTTCGTCTGTTTTCAACAGGGCTGTTTCGCTAATCAGCTGATACTGCTGCGTAAAGCTCAGGCCGCTTATAAAATTGATGTTGACATTATCTGATATTTTTCCGGAAATATTATCAACAACATAAAGAGAATCAATGATTATCATACTGCCTGTCAGTGTCATTTCCTGTTTGTGACGGGGCCGGAAAGAAAGATGTATCAGCCTGTTTTCTCCGGAATAGGTAGTATCATCTATCTGATAATGGTAATAGTTCAGACAGTTGTCCGAAAGCGGACTGATAAAGTTTTTGTTGAATATATTGAGATAATTGTCATAAATGTTTACCGATAAAGTCCTGTCGCTGAAAACCCTGGTGAGACTGGGGTTCTCGATACCAGATACGCGGGAGGCAATTGTTTCCTCTTTTTCAGCCCTGGGTTTTTTCCGGTACCAGTACTTTTTTACATTCTCGATTATAAACAGAGGCAGATAGGTGGCTTCTGCCAGTGTATCGGGATTTTTAAAAAAGAAACCAAAAGCTTTAGGTATATACCACTGTTCGACAATCTTTTCATAATCTTTATCCCCGATTTTAATCTTTTCATATTGTTCGTATTCGAAAGCCTCCAGCTGTTCAGGTTTATACAATGACTTTCTTTTTAAGACTCTTTTTACCAGACGGATTTCGGGCTCATCCTGATAAATGACTACTGCATCAGTCCGGATAACATTGGGCTCGAGCAACACGATCATTTCCTTTACCGAATCATTTAAAGCGAGCGTTTGTTCGCGGTATCCGAAACTGTAGAATGTAATGGAATCGTATCGTTCGGGGAGATGCAAACTGAAATTTCCTGCCTGATCAGCAGTCGTGAAAACCGGGGTTTGCCTTATCCCGGCCTGAGCATACGGAATGGGTTGACCGGAATCAGCATCCAGCACTTTCCCTTTGATGATTGTCTGACTATAACACTGACATATGCCGGACAGATATACAATGAACAGGAAATTTTTAAGCGCTGCCATGCCCGTAAAAAAACACCAGCCTGATTCATTTCTATGCTTCAGGCTGGCGGATACAAGGAAAAAAAAGCATTGAAAACTTTCAGGCTGTGCCATAATCAAACAATGCGCTATTCCACTCCTTTGTAACAATCGTACAGGAGCGAAGCTATGATTACTTTTTACAGATAAACAGGGTATGACTGATACCGATATTGTCAATATCCTCTTCCAGCGTCAGGCCTGCTTTGTTCAGGCATTCGATCATATCACCCGAATGATACATCTGGCTGTTTCCGTTGGCCATACAGGTAAAATAAAGTGATATCTGCTGCAGGCAGAAAGCAGAAGCTTCGTATTTTTGTCTGTTCCAGTAGGTTTCCAGAATACAGATTCTTCCATCCGGCGCCAGCGCGTTGGCAGCGCGTTTCAGGATAGATACGATTTCTTCTTTGGAAAAGCAGTCAAGAAACTGGCTCATCCATATGATATTCTGGCCTTCAGGAAACTGTTCCTCTTTATTGAGGATATTGAGAGGGTGGAAAGTCACCCGGTCAGGAAAACCTGCTTTTTCAATATTAGTTCTGGCCATTTTCAGCTGATTGGGCAGGTCAAGCATGGTAATGTTGACAGTACTATTGAATTCCAGACATTTCAATGTCCATTTACCCGTATTGGCGCCGATATCCATAAGCTTTGCCGGCTTAAACCTGAATATCTGCGGCAGCACTTCGTCAAAGGCGTTGTCAGAATAATAATGATCAAAATCAAACCAGCTTTTTTTAGCCTGGTCAGGCAGGGTTGACAATGCTTCATAAATGGTATTCCATTCTCCGAATACATCAAGTCCGACGGGTTTCCCTTGCTTTATTGACTTGTCCAGATCAAACGCTCCTTTGTAGCATACATCATGCATGAAGTCCATATTTACGCGGGTCATTTCATCGGCAAGAAGAAAATAACCGGTTTTAGTCAGCGTGTATCTGCTGTCGTTCAGTAAAAAGAGCCCCATGCCAAGTCCGGCTTCGATCAGCACTTTTACCCCGTACAGAGATACGTCGGTTTTATCTTTAATCTCCTGAAGGGTCAGGCCTTCGTTTTTACTTTCCAGAACAGCTTTCAGCATACCAAAATCCCTCAGACATTTTGCTGCCTGAAAAACAAAAGGGCCAAAGGCAATTTTTTGGGCATCCAGTTTTGCTTCAACAGCCTTTTTGTTGTCCTCCTTATAATTTTGCATCGTAAAAATGGAATATTATTTTATTTTAATGTGTTGTAATTAACTACCGGACAATCAAGGACCGGCATTCGCAGAAGGATTTTCTGTGCAGACCGGGACATTGGTTCAGAATTGCCCGAAACAGCTTTAAATCGGATGGTAAAGCTAAAGAATAAAAGATATTTATTCAAAGAATTGATATATTTGTCCCCTTTAAAAAAACGCCGGTATATTGCCGGAGGAATAAAATACAGAATAAGCAGAAAGTAATGATAATCATTGGAAGTAAAGCCTTGGAGGTAAGTGATTTTAACAGGATTGTATATCATGGGGAGAAAGTAAGGCTTGATTTGTCGGCGCTTGAAAAGTCACAGAACAGCTATGATTATCTTCGGGAGTTTTCGAAAAAAAGTATTATTTACGGAGTCAATACCGGTTTAGGGCCTATGGCTCAGTATCGCATATCCCCTGAGGAGCAGGAGCAGCTTCAGTATAATCTGATCCGCAGTCATTCATCCGGCGCTGGTGCCATGCTTCCCCTGCATTGTATCAAAGCCATGATGGTAGCGCGTATCAGTTCGCTGATGCAGGGATATTCCGGTATTCATCAGGAAATGCTGGTGCTTATGTCTGAGTTTATCAACAATGACATCTATCCGGAAATCCCTGAGCACGGTGGAGTTGGCGCTTCCGGTGATCTGGTGCAGCTTGCACATCTTGCATTATCCCTGATCGGGGAAGGTAATGCCTGGTATAAAGGAGCGGTCAGACCGGTGGAGGAGATACTGAAGGAGCTTGGTCTTGCTCCGGCCCGCATCCATATGAGAGAAGGGCTTGCCATTATGAACGGTACGTCGGCAATGACGGGTATCGGTATCTGCAACCTTCTTCTGGCTCGCAAGCTTGTCAACTGGTCATTGATTGCTTCGGCTATGATTAATGAGCTGGTCGAGTCGTATGACGACCATTTTTCTTCGGAGCTGAACAGGGTAAAAAAACACGCGGGGCAGCAGACAATAGCTTCGGCTATGCGCACAGTGCTTGACAGCAGCCGGCTTATCCGTAAGCGCTCGGAGCATTTGTATCACAAGGAAATTACAGAAGACTTTTTTGTTGACAAGGTGCAGGAATATTATTCGCTCCGTTGTATTCCCCAGATATTGGGACCGGTTCTGGATACGCTCAATGTGTCGGAAAGAGTGCTTGAGGATGAAGTAAACTCGGCCAATGACAATCCGATCATAGATGTTGCCGGCAGCAATATATTTCATGGAGGAAACTTTCACGGCGATTATATCTCACTGGAAATGGATAAGATGAAAATCGCTGTAACCAAGCTCTCCATGCTTGCCGAGCGTCAGATAAACTTTCTGATGAACAAAAATCTCAACGGTAAATTTCCGCCTTTCTTGAATTTGGGTAAACTAGGCTTTAATTTTGGCATGCAGGGGGTTCAGTTTACAGCAACATCAACAGTGGCTGAAAATCAGTCATTGTGCTTCCCCAATTACGTACATAGTATTCCTAATAACAATGATAATCAGGATATTGTGAGCATGGGGGCAAACTCGGCGCTGATTGCCAGAAAAGTAATTCTCAATACATATCAGGTACTGGCTATTGAGTTTATGAGCATTATGCAGGCTGTACGTTATGTAAATCAGCTGGAGCGCATGGCGCCTGAGACCAGAGGCATATTTGAAAGATTTCAGGAAGTTTTTCCGGTTTTTGTAGAAGATGCTGTTAAAAGTCAGGATATTAAGAAAGTAGAGAACTATCTGCTGGAAAATGCTCCCGAACTGGTGTGAGGGGATGGTTTGTCGAGTTTCAGTTAAACGTTAATATTAAAATAAATATTTTTTGGAAATGAAATATGCGTTGGTTACCGGTGGGTCCAGAGGTATAGGCAGAGCTGTTTGTGTAAAACTTGCCGGGGATGGCTATAATATTCTGATTAACTATTCTTCCAATCATGTCGAAGCTGAAAAAACCAGGGAGCTGGTAGAAACAGGATTTGGTGTAAAGGCTGAATTGCTTCAGTTTAATGTCGATGACCGGCAAAGTGTAGATCAGGTGCTTGGCAGCTGGATGGACGCTAATCCGGATAAGAAAATTGATGTGCTTGTAAATAACGCAGGTATTCGTAAAGATGCCCTTATGATCTTTATGAAAGATGAGGAGTGGAGTGATGTGCTGAATATCTCATTGAACGGTTTTTTTCATGTTACGAGAACTGTTTTGAAAGCGATGCTTGTTAACAGATCGGGGAGGATTGTCAACATCGTTTCATTATCCGGTCTGAAAGGAATGCCCGGACAGACAAATTACAGCGCTGCCAAGGCAGCTGTAATAGGAGCTACGAAAGCGCTGGCTCAGGAAGTTGGCAAAAGAGGAGTACGTGTAAATGCAGTGGCGCCGGGTTTTATCAGTACAGATATGACTGCAGATATTAATGAAGCAGATCATAAAGCCCTGATCCCTCTTAATCGTTTTGGCAAGGCGGAAGAAGTCGCAAAAGTCGTTTCTTTCCTTGCCGGAGATAACTCATCCTATATTACGGGAGAAGTGATCTCTGTTAATGGCGGAATGTATTCTTAGTTAGATTTTAATCGATGAACAGAGTTGTAATCACCGGAATGGGCATATACTCCTGTATAGGAAAAAATCTCGCAGAAGTGCGGGAATCCCTATACAAAGGTGTATCAGGTATAGTGTTTGACCAGGAACGAAAAGACATGGGATTCCGTTCTGGTCTTACCGGTATGGTCGATAAGCCGGTCCTAAAAGGTATGCTGGACAGAAGAATGCGTATAGGGCTTGCCGAACAGGGAGAATATGCTTATCTGTCTACTCTGGAAGCGCTTAGTAATGCTGGTATAGACGAAGATTTTCTTGAAAAGAATGAGGTCGGGCTGTTGTTTGGTAACGATAGTTCTTCGCTGGCTGTTATCAATGCAGTGGATATGCTTCGGGAAAAAAAAGATACCACCTTATTGGGGTCAGGTTCGGTATTTCAGTCGATGAACTCGACTGTTACGATGAATCTTGCGACAATCTTCAAGCTCAAAGGAGTGAATTTTACGATCAGCGGAGCCTGTGCCAGCGGGTCGCATTCCATCGGAATGGGGTATTTTCTGATCAAGCACGGGCTGCAGGAAGCAATTGTCTGTGGAGGAGCTCAGGAAATAAATCCCTATAGTATGGGGAGCTTTGATGCGCTCGGCACTTTTTCAGTAAATGAAAAGGAGCCTAAAAAAGCATCCCGCCCATTTGATAAAAACAGAGACGGGCTGATTCCGAGTGGTGGTTCCGCTACTGTCATAATTGAAAGCTATGATCATGCGGTACGAAGAGGAGCTCCTATTCTGGGAGAAATCATAGGATATGGCTTTTCATCCAATGGCGGGCATATATCCCAGCCTAATGTGGACGGACCGTCCCGTTCTATTCAGATGTCACTGAAAGACGCAGGAATAGCGCCCGGAGAGGTTGATTATATCAATGCACATGCAACTTCCACACCTGTAGGAGATATGTATGAAGCAAGAGCTCTGGATCAGGTGTTTGGAGCATCCAGACCGTTGATAAGCTCAACCAAAGGCATGACCGGTCACGAATGCTGGATGGCCGGCGCCAGCGAAATCGTATATTCGATGCTGATGATGCAAAATTCCTTTGTTGCACCGAATATTAACTTTGAGGCTCCGGATGAAGATTCGGCGAGACTCAATATTGCAGCAGAAACGATTGAAGAGAATATTGACGTTTTCCTTTCCAATTCATTTGGTTTCGGAGGGACAAATTCTTCTTTAATTGTAAAAAAGATTCGATAAAACTTAATAAATATAAACAAACAGAGATGAACAGAGACGAAATTATAAACAAGGTCAATGCGTTCCTGATTGAAGAATTTGAAGTTGAGGAAGAGCAAATCGTTCCCGAAGGTATCCTCAAAGATACACTGGGACTTGACAGTCTTGACTATGTTGATCTTGTAGTAGTGATTGAAAGCAACTTTGGATTTAAAGTAAAAGGAGAGGATTTCGTTTCAATTGTCACATTACAGGACTTTTACAATTACATTCTGGATAAAGTAGCCGAAAAAGAACTGAAATGACCTGGAAAGGAAAGACTAAAGGAGGGGTTCTCGGGCACAGGATCTTCATCTTTGTGATAAGATTTATGGGACTGAAACCCGCCTACTTTCTCCTTCGTTTTGTCTTGCTTTATTACATTTTTTTTACCCCGGAACCAACACGCGCTTCGTATAGATATTTTCGCCGGATTCTGAAATTCGGTTTTTGGCAAAGTCTTCTGAATGTCTGCAGAAACTATTATCTCTTCGGACAGACGCTTATAGACAAAGTCGCTGTTATGGGTGGGCTGGCTGAGAAATTTACCTATGATCACGACGGTATAGATTATCTTCAGGATCTCGTAAAGCAGCAGACAGGGGCTATTCTTATCAGCGCGCATATCGGCAATTATGAAATGGCCGGGCATTTGCTCGATCGTTTTGATGTACCGGTTAATATAATAATGTATGATGCTGAGCATCAGAAAATAAAAGATCTGCTGGATGAGCTGTACGGCGACAGGCCTGTACGTATCATTCCTGTCAGAGACAATGATTTTTCCCATATCTTTGAGATAAAGAATGCACTTGACCGGAACGAATTCATATGTTTGCATGGTGATCGGTATGTAGAGGGAAATCAGACTATCGCCGCTGATTTTTTAGGATATAAAGCACTGTTTCCATACGGGCCTTTTATGCTGATTAACAAATTCAGGGTACCGTATTCTGTCGTTTTTGCCGTCAAGGAGCATTCTTCCCATTATCATTTTACAGCATCGGAACCTCGTATATCAGGCGGAAATATTCAGGAAATACTCGGGCACTATATTGCTGAGCTCGAATTAACTATCAAAAGATATCCTGAGCAATGGTTCAATTTTTATAATTTTTGGAAACTCAAATGACAGAGATCACTAAAAAGCGTATTCTGGTACTACATTATACGCAGACCGGCCAGCTGGCAAAGCTTTTGGATTCAGTTCTGGAACCGCTTTATCCGGATGATTCCCTTGAAATTGACCGTGTGGAAATAAAGGTTAAAAATCCTTTTCCTTTTCCATGGTCGAAGCGTGCTTTTTTCAACGTTTTTCCGGAAACGTATCTTGGAGTACCGGTTGAAATTGAAACCCCCGGCCTGGATCCCGATAAAAAATATGATCTGATCCTGCTAGGGTGGCAGGCCTGGTATTTGTCTCCGTCGTTACCCGTTACTTCATTTCTTAAATCAGGTGAAGCAGCAGATTTGTTCCGCAATACTCCGGTTGTAACGATATCTGCATGCAGAAATATGTGGATCATGGCATACGAAAAGCTGAGAACTCAGCTTTTGCAGTACAACTCTGTTGTATATGGCAATATTGCTCTGGTTGATCCGTACCCCAATCTGGTCAGTGTATTGACTGTCGTAGGATGGATGATTCACGGAAAAAAAGAAAATTATAAGTCCTGGCTGCCGCCTGCCGGAGTGTCAGACGAAGAAATCCGTAAGGCTTCACGTTTTGGAGATATTATTCGCAGAGAAGTAAAAAAGGATCAGGTTGCCATGCTTAATCAGAGCCTGCTCAAAGCCGGATCTGTGAAAATAAAACCGGATCTGATGATTCTGGAAGCGAGAGGAAATAAGTTGTTTGGATTCTGGGCCAGATATATCAGAGGAAAAGAAGGTAAATTGAATGAGGAAAAGACACGCCTGAGCCGTTTAAAAGCATTTTCATATTACTTGCCGATAGGTATTTTTATTCTTTCGCCGATAGCTTCACTTCTTACCAGGCTGGTTTTACTATTTAATAAAAAGCGTGTTGAACGACTGGTCAGATATTATACAGAGATCAGGGTAAAATAAACAGTTTTGTTCTTATCTCAAAAGTATCTTATCGTCCGGATTGCTAAGTCAACTGTCTTTACGTGAGTATTTTTTTGAAAAATCACCAAGGTGTGTGTGTATACAAAGGCCGATACGGGAATAGGAAAGATGTAATTTAGTTTTATTTTTGCACTTGATTCAGTAATTCAGAACCTATTCATTTCGCAGAATGAGATGGTTATAAATCACCGGATTGGAGGAGGGCTGATTTATTTAAATCACTGATCGCTAAAATAAACGTATTTTAACAGATAAGGAGTTTTCGGGTGAGGCAAGTTTATATAACCAGATTATCAAAGTTTTTACCAAATAATCCGGTAGGTTCCGAAGAAATTGAAGATGTTCTCGGCAAAATTTCAGGAATACCATCCAGAACCAGGAGAATCGTACTAAGAAGCAATGGCATCAAAACCCGCTATTATGCGTTGAATCGCAACTTTGAGATAACGCATAGCAATGCGGAAATGGTAAGTGAAGCAGTAAGAGGATTGCTTGATGGCAATTTTACACAGGATGATATCCAGCTATTATGTTGTGGTACCAGTACACCTGATCAGCTGCTTCCGTCACATGCAGCGATGGTGCATGGCTGCCTTGGCGGAAAACCTGTAGAGATTGCCTCTCTTTCCGGGATATGCTGTTCTGGTATGCATGCGCTCAAGTATGGCTATATGTCTGTTTTGTCCGGTATGAGTTCCAATGCTGTCTGTACCGGATCGGAATTGGCTTCTCCGTACATGCTTGCCAGAAACTTTGAGAAAGAAGCCCGCTCGCTGGAAGAGCTGGAAGAACGCCCGATTCTGGCTTTTGAAAAAGACTTTTTACGGTGGATGCTGAGTGACGGAGCAGGAGCAGTATTGATTCAGGATAAGCCGGAAGGGGAAATATCGCTTCGTATTGACTGGATGGAGTCTGTATCATATGCCAATGAGGCGGAGGCATGTATGTATGCAGGTGGTGAAAAAACGGAAGATGGCAGACTCAGGGGATGGCTGAATTATTCGCAGGAAGAATGGACAGCCAGATCGCTGTTTTCCATTAAGCAGGATGTACGTCTGCTTGAAAAAAACATCGTCGTGTTTGGCGGCAGGAAGCTTTCAGAGGTTATAGAAAAGCACTCTGTCAATACGGAAGAAATTGATTATTTTCTTCCTCATCTTTCTTCTGAGTTTTTCAGACAAAAAATTCAGGATGAGCTACAGGAAATCGGAATTAGTATTCCTGCCGAAAAGTGGTATACCAACTTGTCTGCTGTTGGTAATCTGGGTGCAGGATCTATCTATGTTATATTGGAAGAGCTGGTGAGAACCGGTAATCTGAAAAAAGGAAATAAGTTGCTTATAATGGTTCCTGAAAGCGGACGTTTTACGTACGTTTATGCTCAGCTAACCGTTGTTTAAAATCACTGATGAAATGGAATTAAATACAGATGTTCTGGTAGCGGAAAACGAGATTATTCATCTGATTCCTCACAGAAATCCGTTTATAATGGTTGATAAGCTTGTTTTCAGTGATGAAAAGAAAGCAATCAGTACATTTAAGGTTCTGAAAGATAATATTTTTATTGAAAATGAGGTTCTGACGGAGCCTGCCCTGATTGAAAATATAGCTCAGACAGCTGCTTTAAAGATTGGTTACCCTGTTTATCTGGCAAGCCGTGAGGGACAGCCGGCAAAGGCGCATCTCGGCTTTATAGGAGCGATTACCGGCCTTCGTGTACATCAGCTTCCGCCGATTGGAGCCGAGCTGAGGACAGAGGTGATTTTTGAAAACGAGGTGCTGGATGTGTTTTTATTCGGAGGTGCTGTATATTATAAAAATGAATGCCTTGCAGAGTGCAAGATGAAAATTTTTGTAAAGAGGAAATAATTATATCCGAATCTGATGAAAAAAGATAATGTGCCTCAGGACGGGAGCAATATGCTTGACGGAACAATAAAAGTGGTCTATGCTGTTGATCAGGAAGGAAAGTACCGGAAAGTGTCTTCTGCCGGCTGGGAGCCGGAAAATATAGCATTGAGCCAGGCTTGGGAAGTGATTAATGAAAAGGTTGAGGAAGCCAGGAGAGATGTGCAGGCTGGCAAACTAAGCCCGCTGGCATACCATATGGAGAAAAACATCATGAGTCCCGGTCTTGTGGCCGACTATATGGGATTTTCGTCCAAGAAAGTTAAGAAGCACCTCGAACCGCAGGCATTCGGGAAGCTTGATGAAGCAACCCTGCAAAAATATGCGGATGTGTTTCAGGTGACAATAGAAGAATTATTAAAAACAGATTGAGTGAGTCCGACATTTGAGCATAATCAGTCTGCCCATTGTGAGAATGGTGCTGTCCTGAATCTGTTACGTTTTCATAATCTGACGCTAAGCGAGCCCATGATTTTTGGGATAGGATCGGGGCTTTTTTTTACCTTCCTTCCTTTTGTAAAAGTCAATGGTCTGCCAGGCTCCTCTTACCGGATTTTGCCAGGCTGGATATTTAAGCGCGTGACCAGACGGCTTGGAATATCCATGCATTCTCAGACCTTCAGAGATCAGGATAAGGCAATGGCCGAGCTCGACCGGATTTTAGTCAAAGGTCTGCCGGTAGGTGTATTGACCAGCGTATTTTATCTGCCTTATTTGCCCAAAGCGTTGCGGTTTCACTTCAACGCGCACAATATTGTTGTTTACGGCAAAGTTGAAAACCGGTATCTCGTCAGTGATCCTGTTTTGGATGGCGTGACTGAAATATCATACGATGATCTGAAAAGAGCCCGTTTTGCAAAAGGAACGCTTGCGCCGAAAGGGAAAATGTATTACCCGGTAAATGTCCCGGAAAATATTGATATACGACCGGCTATCGTAAAAGGAATCCGCAAAACAGCCAGCGATATGCTGGGTGTGCCCTTACCCTTTTTCGGGATAAAAGGAATCCGTTATATGAGTTCAACTCTTAGAAAATGGCCACGTAAGGTTGATCAGAAAGAGCTCGTTTTAAGGCTTGGACAGCTTATTCGTATGCAAGAGGAAATAGGTACGGGCGGGGCCGGATTCCGGTTCATTTTTGCGGCATTTCTTCAGGAATCATCTGAAGTACTGGGACAAAGCTGGCTGAAGGAAGTATCTGCCGAAATGACGCAGACGGGTGACCGGTGGAGGGATTTTGCATTTGAGGCCGGACGTATCTGCAAAGGCAGAGAAGCTGAGCATTCTTCCGTGAATCTGCTGGCTGATATATTAATGGATTGTGCGGAAAGGGAAGAACGGATATTCAAAAAACTCAAAAAGATCAAGCTTTGATAGCTGCTGTTGAAATTTCCGGAGTTGTCAAAAAATACCCGAAGACGGTTATGCCTGTTCTTAAGGGAATATCACTCGAGATCGAAAAAGGGGAGTGTCTCGGGTTATTGGGGCCAAACGGTGCGGGAAAGACTACGCTGATTTCAATTATTGCCGGTTTGCTAAAACCAGATGAAGGCTCCGTACATATTTTCGGGAAAAAACCGGAAAGCATGGGGCGAAAGATCGGACTTGTTCCGCAGGAGATTGCCCTGTATCCGTCGCTGACTGCCAGAGAAAATCTTAATTACTTCGGGAGAATGTATGGCCTGGGGAAAAAAGAGCTTGCATCCGGAATTAATTTCTGGCTGGAGGAGCTGGGACTGGAAGCACACGCCGGCAAACGCGTGGAGGATTATTCCGGTGGCATGAAAAGACGGCTTAACCTGATTGTTGCGCTGATGCACAGTCCGGATCTGCTGATACTTGATGAGCCTACGGTGGGAATCGATATCCATTCAAAAATGGTGATTCTGGAACAGCTCCAACGACTCAATAAAGCGGGAATGACCATGCTGTATACCAGTCATCAGTTTGATGAGGCCGAAAAAATATGTAACCGGATTGTAATACTGGACAGAGGGCAGGTCTGCTGGAACGGCGAGTGTAGTTATTTCAATAAGCTGTATGGTAAAGCCGATCTGGAACAATTGTTTGTAGAAATTACCGGACGGGAGCTGAGAGACTAAATGAACATTCTGAGCGCTATATATAAAGAATTACTTGTACTTACCCGTGACAGGGCCGGTCTTGCCGTGCTTTATATAATGCCTTTGACGCTTATTATCCTTATGGCGCTCATTCAGGATGCCCCGTTCAGAGATTACAAGGATACGCACATTCCCGTCCTGTTTGTAGACCAGGATAATGGACAATTGTCCGCGCTTATATCGGAAAAGCTCTCTGAAACAGGGATGTTTTCCCTGGTACGGGCAGACAGTAGTCATTTTGCAAATGATAAATATATTCAGCTTGTAGCTGATGGCTCTTATAAAGCAGCAATTGTGGTAAAAGAGAAAGCCAGCTCGCAATTTGACAGAAAACTCCGCATCCGCATAGAAAAATCATTTAATTCGTTTGCTGCGGTAAAATCAGCGTATCCTGATCCTCTGCCGGCAGATGACGATATTCAGATCGTCTGGGACCCGGTTATAAAAAAATCGTTTAAGGATGGACTGACCACAGCACTGAATAGTATCCTTATCGGATATCAGGCGGATAAGACCTTGGCAATGGTCGAAGACCGCTTACGCCGTATGTCTGGAGATGATAAGCTTACCATGAGCAATACACCGCTGATAGAGGTTAAGCAAAGAGAAACATCCGAACCTGATCACGCACTGTATGCACTGAATTCTGTCCAGCATAATGTGCCTGCCTGGGCAATATTCGGAATATTTTTCATGGTGATTCCTCTGGCCGGGAATATTATCAAGGAAAGAGAACAAAAAACCATGCTTCGCCTGCATCTTATTCCGGGGAGTATTCAGGTCGTTCTGCTGGGAAAAATTTTAACCTATCTGTTCGTAGCCGTTACGCAGTTTGTACTGGTAGTGCTTGCCGGGAAATATCTTATGCCTCTGTTGGGCCTTCCTGCGCTGTATACCGGAGATAACTGGGCTGCGATAAGCCTGGTGGTAATGGCGCTGGGGCTGGCAGCCGCGGGATATGGAGTATTTGTAGGTACATTGTTCAATACGACCTATCAGGCGTCAACTTTCGGAGCTGTTTCCATTGTTATACTGGCTGCGATAGGAGGGATATGGATTCCCATATTTATTATGCCGGAGATTGTTCAGAAATTAAGTCTGCTGTCCCCGCTTTCATGGGGCATGAAAGCGTTTAATACAATCTTCTTGAGAGGGAGCGGTATAGAAACCGTGTATTGGGAAATACTGCTTCTCAGTGGATTTGCAATAGTGATGTTTGCGGGTTCTTTTCTTTGGGAAAAAAATAAAAACTGACAATTTTATTCATGCGATTAAGATCCGATGATAAATTTGACAATGGGCTGATTGCTTCCAGAGACATCAATGTGCGTTTCTCGGAGGTCGATGCGATGGGAATCGTATGGCATGGCAATTATCTGAAATATTTTGAAGATGGACGAGAGGAATTTGGTGATTGTTTTGACCTGGATTTTGTTAAGTTGTATCACCGGGAAGGTTATCTTACGCCATTAGTCAAGGTGGATATAGACTATAAACGTATGCTGAAACTTGGGGAAAAAGCGATTATTCAGACGCGCTTTGTTCCGACGGAAGCAGCGAAGATCGTTTTTGATTACAGGATTCTTCACAGAGAATCAAAGCTGCTGCTGACCGTTGGGCGTACGATTCAGGTTTTTGTTAAAGATGATGAGCTTGCCATAACCATACCTGATTTTTTTCAGGAATGGAAAACCCGGTGGCTGAATGAAAGTAATGCGTAACGTATATATATCGGCAACAAATGTGCTGACTGCCCTGGGTAACAATCCGGAGGCGGTCATGAGCGCTATGCTTACCGGAGAGTGTGGCATACATCTGTGCGAGGATCCGGCTCCGTTCTGGGCTTCCCGAATAGATATGTCTTCCCTTCCTGTTGACTTGTCTGAGGAGTATACGCGCTTTGAACGCCTGATTATTAATTCGGTTTCTCTGGCAGCCCGGAATTCGGCTGTTGACCTGGCTTCGGATTCAACCCTTTTTCTGTTCTCAACAACCAAAGGAAATATTGATGAATTGCCTCAGGGAAGACGTCTGAAGCTGCATGAATCAGGGGCTTTTCTAGCTAGGTACTTTGGTAATAGTCAGTGGCCGGTTGTAGTCTCTAATGCCTGTATATCCGGTACAGCCGCAATTCTGACAGGCAAGCGGCTCATACAAAGCGGACAGTATAAAAATGTGGTAGTGACCGGAGCAGATCTGGTATCATCATTTGTTCTGTCAGGATTTCAGTCCTTCAAAGCCTTGAGTGAAGGACCGTGCAAACCATTTGACAGCGAACGGACAGGGTTGTCACTTGGTGAAGGAGCAGGTACAATTATTCTATCGGCAGAAAATGCCAGCAGCGCATATGCAGACTGGATAATAGCCGGTGGTGGCATAAGTAATGATGCCAATCATATTTCCGGGCCTTCCCGTACCGGAGAAGGGTTGCAGCTTGCTATTGAGGCAGCAATCGCTGACGCGGGAACCAAAGGATTTACAAGAGAAATGATTGGCTATATATCCGCACATGGTACGGCTACATTGTACAATGATGAAATGGAGGCTAAAGCAATTAATGCCGTGCGGTTGCAGGATGTTCCGCTAAGCAGCTATAAAGGCTACTGGGGACATACACTGGGCGCTGCCGGACTGGTTGAAACAGCCATGGCGCTTGAATCGGTATCGGCTGGTAAGCTCTTACCTTCGCTGAACTATAGCAGCCATGGTGTGTCGTTGCCCTTACATGTGCTGATTGAAGAAACAGCAACTTCATCCCGATGCTTTCTGAAGACCTCATCAGGTTTCGGTGGTTGCAACGCGGCTCTGTTGGTTGGAAAAATTTGATAGGATGCATTATATAAAAAGTCATATTCGGATTACCAACGGTACGTTCTTTAAAGACGGTAAAAAAGTAAATTCGTATTCTGATAACTCAGAAGATTTTGCGCAGGTAATACGGGCATTCTATAAAGAAATGGATATCAGCTATCCGGCTTTTTATAAAATGGATAATCTGTCAAAGCTTGGTTTCTGTGCGGCAGAGCTACTGCTTAAAGATATCAGCTGGCAGGAAACAATGAATGAAAATGAGCTGGGAGTTATTCTTGCCAATAGTTCCTCCTGTCTGGATACAGATGAGGCTTATTTTGCCACTATTTGTAATAAAGAGGCGTATTTTCCCAGTCCGGCTGTGTTTGTATATACGCTGCCCAATATCGTTATCGGCGAGATTTGTATCCGGCATAAGATTAAAGGAGAGAATATGTTCTTTATCCAGCCAGAGTTTGATCCGGAATTTATGGTTTCATATATTGACAATCTGTTGAATTCCTGTACACTGAAAGGATGCATAGGGGGCTGGGTCGAATTTTATAGGGATAATTATGATGCTTTTATGTATTTTGCATCCCGGGAAAATGCAAAAGGTGACTATCCTGTACATAATCTGGAAAATATAAAAAAACTATATACTACTCATGGAGCAATTAATTGAGGATTTAAAGGGACAAATTATCAAGGCCCTTAAGCTGGAAGATGTTAAGCCTGAAGATATAAATACAGATGCGCCGTTGTTTGGAGAGGGACTTGGTCTGGATTCTATCGATGCCCTGGAGCTGATCGTATTGATGGAAAAAGAATACGGAATCAGGGTAGAAAATGCTTCGGCAGCCAAATCAATTTTTACCTCTGTCAGAACAATGGCAGATTATATTGCAAAGAATAAGAAATAGGTATGACAAACAGGGTGCTGATTACAGGTATGGGTATGATATCTTCCATCGGGATGAATGTGGAAGAATGTTATGCATCCCTGTTGAGCAGGCAGTCAGGCACAGATAAGGCCCGTATTCTGACTACCGTGCACCGGGATACTTATCCGGTTTCGGAGGTAAAGCTTACGGATGATGAGCTGAGTAAGCAGGCTGGCTTGTCGCAGGACAGACCATATACAAGAACCACCCTGTTGGGCATGATTGCCGCAAAAGAGGCTTTTGAGCATGCCGGGCTGCATCAGCTCGAACGATTGCGGACTGGTATGGTATCGGGTACTTCGGTGGGAGGAATGGGTAAGACAGAATTGAATTATCTGGATTATCTCCAAATTGAGAACCCGGAACTGCTTTCAATGTATATCGATACACATGACTGTGGTGACAGCACTCAGACTATTGCAGACACGCTCGGATGCAATGATTATGTAACAACGATCAGTACAGCCTGCTCATCGGCTGCCAATGCGATTATGCTGGGTGCCAGGCTTATTAAAAATGGCTTGTTGGACAGAGTGCTGGTAGGAGGAGTTGACTCGCTTACCAGGTTTACGCTGAATGGCTTCAATACACTGATGATTCTTGATAAAGAGCATTGTAAACCTTTTGATGGAGAACGCTGCGGCCTTAATCTCGGCGAAGCAGCCGGTTTTATTGTGCTTGAATCCGAAGCAGCCGCCCGTGAAGGAAACCGTAAAATTTACGGGCAGCTTACGGGATATGCTAATACCAACGATGCCTATCATCAGACGGCTTCCAGCCCAGAAGGAAACGGCGCCTTTCTGGCAATGAAAAAGGCGCTGGAAAAAGCCGGAATACAACCAGATGATGTTGATTATATAAATGTACATGGAACAGGCACTCCTAATAATGATTTATCGGAAGGACGTGCCATGGAACGCCTGTTTGCCGGAAAAATTCCCCCATTCAGCTCTACCAAGTCATATACCGGCCATACACTGGGAGCAGCGGGTGGAATCGAGGCGGTAATCTCTCTCTTATCAATTAATCATCAGATCATATTTCCCAATCTGAATTTTACGAATAAAATGCCCGAGCTTAATTGCGAGCCTGTAACGGAGACAGATACCTCAGTAGCTGTAAAAACAGTGCTTTCCAATTCATTCGGGTTTGGAGGTAACAATACGTCGCTGGTTTTCTCAGCTTCATAGCATCATGAAAATTTATATTCGCTCATCCAGTTGTCTGTCAGCTCAGGATACTTTGTATTCTGAAGGAATGCCAGATACTTTTGTTAATACCAGCGGTCATAAACTTAAGGCTTTCGATCCTGATTATAAGAAATATATTGCTCCTGCCGCAGCCAGACGGATGGGGCGTATCATAAAAATCGGCGTCGCATCGGCTGCTGTTTGTATGGAGCGGGCACAGGAAAAAAATCCCGATGCGATTATTGTCGGTACTGCCATGGGCTGTGTGGAGGATACCGAGGAGTTTCTTATCAAGATGATTGATAATAAAGAAACGCTGCTCACTCCTACGTCATTTATTCAGTCTACGCATAATACAGTAGCCGGGCAAATTGCACTTCTTCTGGGCTGTAATAATTATAACTTTACCTACGTACATCGCGGGTTTTCCTTTGAAAGCGCGCTGCTTGATGCCATGCTGCTGCTGAAGGAAAAAGAGGCGTCTTCTGTTCTGGTAGGCGGCCTTGATGAGTTGACAAACAATCACTTTGAAATATATAACAAGCTGGGCTATTGGAAAGTCAGTACTTCCTGTATCGATAGTATCAGGGATAAATCTGACGGTGTATTACCTGGAGAAGGTGCGGCATTTTTTATTCTTCGCACTGAAAAAGACGATCATACGCTTGCAGAGCTGTCCGGTCTGGAGATGATTTACAAGCCGGATGATGCATTATTGCAAAAACGGGTTCTTGAGTTATTGCAAAAACATGCACTTGCGCCTGCCGGCATCGATGCGTTGGTGCTCGGCATCAACGGACATGGTGAAGAAGACCGTTTTTTACTTTCATTAGCAGAAACGCTGTTTCCGGAAACACCCATAGCAGCTTTTAAGCATTATTGCGGAGAATATCCGACTGCTTCAGCTGCAGGACTTTATCAGGCTGCTTATCTTATAAAAAATCAGGAAGTTTCCGAAGCTGCCTGGCAAACCGGAAACCGGCCCAAACAGATCAGCAACGTGCTTTTCTGTAATGGTTTCAGGAAAGATTACCAATCAGTTACTCTATTGTCTAAATGCTGAATTTCAGGTTAATCTGTATTCTGACCGTTTCAGCTTTGCTGCTTGTGCTTATTTTCAGTATTTCAGGCCTTATTTCAATGTATTGGCTGGGACTCCCTTTGCTTTTTTTTCTGGTACTTACGGCTTCGGGCTCCGCGATAGTACAGATGGGCTTCTATCTGCCGGTATACACCTCCAACAGGCAGCTTCCGGATACGATTGCCATTACATTTGACGATGGCCCCCATGAAGAAGTAACCATGGCGCTTATGCAGGTGCTCAGAAAGCACAGGGTTGAAGCAACCTTCTTCTGTATTGGCCGGAATCTTCAAAATCGCGAAAAAATTGTCCGGCAATTATACGATGAAGGCCATTGCATAGCCAACCATACCTATAGCCACCATGGGTTTTTGCCTTTTTATACAAGCCGGAGACTTGCTGCAGATATAGAAAAAACGTCTGATTTGCTGAATACGATTATCGGGGTACGTCCCTTGTTGTTCAGACCACCTTTTGGAGTTACAAGTCCGCCGTACGGCAATGCAGTAAAAAAGCTGGGATTAAAAACGATAGGCTGGAGCATCCGCTCACTCGATACGGTAATCAGAAATCCGGAGAGGCTGATGCAGCGGGTTGACAGAAAGAGATATTATGGAGATGTGCTATTGTTTCATGATACCAATATGGCTGTTGTTGCGTTTATCGATGAGTTTCTTGAACAGGTAAAAGCGAATGGTATTAATGTTGTACGGGTTGACAGGTTATTTAAAATACAGGCTTATGAAGAATAAAATTATAGTGCTCTTTTGTCTGCTTCCTATAGCTGGCTGGGCACAATATCCGGGATTTACCGAAATAAAGGAATCAAAGGCTATAACATCGAAGATTTCTGAGCATGCCCGTACGATCTTTGCCATTGAAAGTGATTTTGTCCAGGAAAAAGATATTTCGGTATTATCAGAAAAAATTGTGTCAAAGGGACGGCTGATATACAAAAAAGAAAACAAGCTTCGCTGGGAATACAAGTCTCCGTTCAATTATCTGGTTATTCTCAACAACGGGAAAATATTCATCAGGGATGATACCAGAGAAAATAAGTTTGATATGCAGTCAAACAAAATGTTTCAGGAGATAAATGCCCTGATTGTCAATAGTGTCCAGGGTAATATAAGTGAATCCAGAAACTACAGGGTAAAAGTCTATCAGGGAGAGGAATTTTATCTGGTGGATATGATTCCGTTGTCAGGTGCAGCCAGAGAGTTTTTCAGTTCGATTCAGATCTATTTTAAAAAATCGGATCTCAATGTAAGTAAAATAAACATGGTTGAGATTGCCGGAGATTACACATTAATATCGTTCACAGACAGTGTTTACAACAGAGAAATTTCCGATGAGAAATTTAGTTTCAGGTAGTCTTTGTCTGCTTGTTCTGCTGACCGCTGCCTGTTCCCAAAGGCTATATCCGGAAACTCAGGGACAGGAAATAGTTCTTTCTGCTGATGAATTCAGCAAACCGGTTCCTGCTGATACCACACTTATTTACAAAACCGGAGTTGATGCGTACGGACGGTATCTGTCAGGCCTGCTGATTATAAAATCATACAATGGAGATGACTATCGTCTGGTTTTTACCACAGAAATGGGAATGAAGCTGTTTGATTTTGAGTTTAAGGATAATAAGTTTCATGTTCATTATTGTTTCGACAAGCTGAATAAAAAACCGGTAATCAGGCTTTTGGAAAAGGATTTTTCCATGATGCTTTGCCGGAATACCTATGAATCAAAAGCCAGAATCGTTGATACCAATAGTTATTTGCTGGAGCAGCCCCGGGCTAAAGAGCTTTGGAAGATTGTGTCTCGTGCAGACTCCCGGCTTGCCGAAAGCATTTATAGTCTCAATCCGGAAGGAAAAACCAAATGTTTCATAAAATATGTTTATCGGGAAGGGCAATGCCCTGATATGATTCATATCGGGCATGAAAATCTGGATCTGAAAATGCAGCTTGAGTTGCTGAAACGGTAGAAGTTTTGCTAAAATCGTCAGGCTGTTTTTGAAACCAGTTTCAGTATTGCTACCTTTATGTGCTGATAGATTGTAGTTGTTGTTCAGAATTAAAAGATTACTTATGGCTTTGTTGGATGATTTTTATACGCTGAATGCATTGACTGAAACTGAAAACGGAATTTCGGCAGAAGTGACTCTTAATCCAAAGCACAGGATATTTAATGGACATTTTCCAGAAAAACCTGTTGTACCCGGCGTTTGTATGATGCAAATGATAAAAGAGGTTTTACAGTTGTCCAGAAAAAAGACCTTTATTCTTTCCGAAGGCAGTAATGTCAAATTTATGAATATTCTTAATCCGGACGAGAATCAGAAGGTAGAGCTGGTACATGAGATTGTCAGGGACAACGGGGAAGAAGTTAAGCTAAAAAGTACCATCCGGAACAATGAAACCGTCTTTATAAAATTTGCCGGATCCTTCAGAGAGTATAGGACGAAATAAAAGCTTTGATCGTTAATTCAGAAATATTTGACCTGGTTTCCTAACTATGAGTGAGCAAGACTCCCGTAATCGTTTCAGGCAGTTAAATACCTGCGTAATTATTCCGACCTATAACAATGCTGCTACTATCCGTTCGGTTATTGATGGAGTCTCTGCGTATACGGACAACATTATCGTAGTAAATGACGGATGTACAGACGACACAGACGCTATTCTCGGACAGATAGAAGGCATTAAGATTGTGCGTCATGAGATCAACAAGGGGAAAGGAATTGCCTTACAGACAGGATTCAGGGCCGCAGTCAGTTTCGGGTATCGTTATGCCATCACAATAGACAGCGATGGACAGCATTTTCCGGAAGACCTTCATACATTTCTGGATAAGATCGAGCAAAATCCGGATGCACTGATAGTAGGTGCCAGAAATATGGATCAGGAATCCGTACCTGGTAAAAGCAGCTTTGGCAATAAGTTCAGCAATTTCTGGTTTCGGTTTGAGACAGGCATTACCTTGCCGGATACCCAGTCCGGATACAGGCTTTATCCGGTTCAAAAGCTAAAGGATTTCCGCTGGTTTACCAACAAATATGAATTTGAGATAGAAGTTCTTGTCCGGGCAGCCTGGCACGATATTCCTGTCTTATCGGTCCCAGTCAGTGTGTATTATGCCCCCAGAGAAAGCCGTATTTCTCATTTCAGACCTTTCAGAGATTTCTCGAGAGTGAGTGTGCTCAATACGGTCCTTGTTCTGATAACCCTCTTGTACATCAAGCCAAGAAACTTTCTCCGTCTGTTTCAAAAAAAAAACCTTAGAAATACGCTGAACACCTATCTGATCAAACCTCAGGAATCCGATCTGAACAAGGTAGCAGCGCTCTCTTTCGGTGTTTTTATGGGTATTGTGCCTATATGGGGATTTCAGCTTATTGTAGGTATTACACTATGCCATCTTCTTAAGCTGAATAAAGCATTGTTTGTTATGGCTGCCCATATCAGTATTCCTCCGATGATTCCCCTTATTTTGTTTCTGAGCCATTATACCGGCGGCATAGTGCTTCAAAGAAACACAGATATGGAATTTACCAGAGAGCTTACACTCCAGAGCTTCCATAATGAAATGATCCAGTATATCATCGGAGCAGTCGTCTTTGCGATGCTGGCAGCATTGCTTACAGGTATGCTTAGTTTTCTTGTTCTTAAATCCTTTTCGTCCGGAAAAATATCAAAATCTACCATTTAGAATTCTTGCAGTAAAATATGAGTAACCTGTTGATCAGGCTTTTTGAGGCCGCTTCCGGAAAGCGCAACACTTTTTTTGTGATTATCGGCCTCGTGCTGGCGATTGCTCTTTTTTTTGCCTCACGTCTGAGGCTGAAAGAAGATATTTCTGCCATGATGCCGCGCGATCCTAAAATTGAGAAGATGAATCAGATCATTCAGCATTCACGATTCTCTGACAAGCTGGTAGTAAATATTTTTCTTAAAGATTCACTTGCCCAATCCGACCCGGATCTGCTGATTGCATTTGCTGACAGTCTGTCTGATGCGCTTCAGCCGCTGGTGCCGGGTTATCTGGAACAAGTCCGAGACAAGGTTTCTGATCATGCCATCACGGATATTTTTGCTTCAGTCAATGATAATCTGCCGGTGTTTCTGACAGAAGAAGACTATGAAAGGCTGGATACCATTCTGCAGCCTGATAATCTTCGCAGACAGCTGGAAAATAACTACAAGCTTCTGATCTCACCGGCCAGTCTGGTGATGAAAAAGATTGTCATTCAGGATCCGCTGGGTATGAGCGGCAATGTGCTGAAAAAGCTCCGTAATCTTGAAGTCGAGGATAATTTTGAGCTTTACGACAATCATATCCTTACAAAGGACAGAAAAAACCTGCTTCTTTTCATAGTCCCGGCCAACCCGCCCAACGAAACCGGTATAAACTCAATAATGCTGCAAAAGATGGATAGTGTGTTTGCAGCGGTAGGGCAGAGCTTTGATCATACAATAGAGGCGCAATATTTCGGGGCTGCAGCAATGGCGGCTGGTAATGCCGAACGGATAAAATCCGATCTGATGATCACCATTACGCTTGCTGTTACAGTGCTGGTGATATTTATGGGGCTGTTTTTCAGACGGGCCGGGATTGTGCTGATTATCTTTTTACCGGTAATAATCGGCGGTATCATATCACTTGCCGTCATGTATTTTCTTAAGCATGAGGTTTCCGCAATAGCCCTGGGAATGGGATCTGTTCTGCTTGGTATTACCGTTGATTATTCCTTACATATTTTTACCCATTTCCGGAATACGGGATCGGTCAAAGCGGTACTCAGGGATTTACCCATGCCTCTTATGCTTAGTGGTGTCATTACGGCAAGCTCTTTTCTGTGTCTTATGTTTGTCAAATCCGATGCGCTGAAAGATCTTGGACTCTTTGCCGCCATCAGTGTCATCAATGCCCTGCTGGCAGGTTTGATTGTCTTGCCGCATTTTCTCAAAAAGACCCGGAAAAAGGAGGACGACCCGGGTTCCGGCATCAGCTTTATCGACCGTTTTACCTCCTATAGGTACGACCGCAACAAAGGGCTGCTTGCTGCTATTGCCATTATTACCCTTGTATCGTTTTTTACCGCTGGTAATGTCAGGTTCGAAACGGACATGATGAAGATGAATTATGTATCCGATAAACTGTATGAGGCGGAAAAGAATTTGTACAGGATCAGCAATATTGCCCATAAGTCATTATATGTTGTTGCATCCGGAAATTCTCTGGAAGAAGCGCTTGAGGCCAATGAAGGAGTATCTGCGGCGCTTGTCAGGCTGAAAGAGGAAGGAGTGGTGCGCAGTATTGCCGGAGTCAATGATTTTCTTATCAGCCAGCGTACCCAGCAGCAGCGGATAGACCGGTGGAATCAGTTCTGGACTGCCGAACGGAAAGACAGTGTGCGCAGGCATCTGCTGGATATCGGGAGCAGCTACAAGTTTTCCGGACAGGCCTTTGCCCCGTTCTTTAAAAGTCTCGGGCATGAATATAAACCTGTTGCGATTACAGATCTCAGCGAAATGAAGAGGCTGTTTTTTGATGAATATCTTTCCGAGCGCTCCTCAATGGTTACACTTGCCTCCCTGCTCAAGGTCGATCCGGACAAGAAAGAGCTTGTACAGGAATATATCAGCGAAGATGATCATATTACGATTCTGGACCGTCAGTATATGACCTCGCGTTTTGTGGAGCTGATGAGTGAAGATTTCAATACACTCGAAGTTCTGTCGCTTGGCCTTGTGTTTCTGGTGCTGGTGCTTTCCTATGGTCGTCTGGAGCTTGGGATCATCGCTTTTGTTCCGATGATTCTGAGCTGGCTCTGGACATTAGGCCTTATGGGACTGCTCGGCATCAAGTTTAATATTATCAACATTATCATATCCACTTTTATTCTGGGACTCGGCATTGACTACAGTATATTCATCATGAGCGGTCTGATGGATGAATATACCAGGGGCATCAGGCATCTGGCTACTTTCAAAACCTCTATATTTCTTTCAGCTTTTACTTCCATAACAGGTATCGGGGCGCTTATTTTTGCCGAGCATCCGGCCCTGCGCTCAGTAGCGGTATTGTCAATCATCGGGATGTGCTCTGTGATCACAATCAGCTTTGTGCTGCAGCCTCTGCTCTTCCGGCTGCTCATATCCGACAGAGTACAGAAAGGCTACAATCCGGCAACAGCTGCCGCTTTACTGGTTTCTGTCTGGGTATATAGCATTTTCATCATCGGATGTGTAATACTGACAATACTTGCCACGCTGGTTTTTCCTGTTCTGCCTTTGCAGCGGTCCTCAAAGAAAAAAGCTTATCACCGTCTACTGACGGGGTTTGCTCGTTTGCTGATCCGTATTGCTCCCGGAAAACGTCTGACTATTCTGGATCAGGGAAATGAAAACTTCGGAAAGCCAGCTATTGTGATCAGTAATCATCAGTCCTTTCTTGATATTTTGATAATGCTGGCCGTATCACCCAGGCTGATTCTGATGACGAATCAATGGGTGTGGAACTCACCGATTGTAGGGCCTCTTGTACGGTACGCGGATTCGGTACCGGCTTTTGAGGGAATTGAATCCAATACGGATCTGGTGCTCGATAAACTCAGAGAAGGATTTTCCATCGTTATCTTCCCGGAGGGAACACGGTCTGCTGACGGAAAGGTCCACCGTTTTCATAAAGGTGCTTTTTATCTTGCCGAAAAATATGGGATAGACATCCTGCCGGTTGTCATGCATGGTGCGGGAGAAACAATAGCCAAAGGTGATCTTATGATCAATAATACGGGAGTAACACTCCGGTTTCTTCCGAGAATTGCCCCTGATGATCCGCGATTCGGAACAACATATCAGGAAAGAGCGAAAGCTGTTCGCCGGTACTTCTCGTCGGAATATGAAAAACTAAGGGAACACGTAGAAACTCCCGGTTATCTGAAAAAAAGGCTTGTACAAAACTATATTTACAAAGGTCCGGTGCTGGAATGGTACTGTCGCATAAAGCTGCGGTTGGAAAAAAACTATGAGCTGTATAACCGTTTGCTGCCGGATTCAGGAACGATTGTGGACATAGGATGCGGATATGGGTTTATGCCCCAGATGCTTGCAATGCTTAAAGGCAAGCGTGAGATAATCGGACTGGACTATGACCGGGAAAAAATCGAAGTAGCATCGCATTGTTACCGGAAGCCGGCCAATGTACAGTTTGAAGTAGCCGATATTACCCGTTATCAGCTGCCGGCAGCCGATGCTTTTGTGTTAAGTGATGTGTTGCATTATCTTCCTGCTCCTGAGCAGAAAGAAGTGCTGGGACAGTGTGCCGCAAAATTAAATGCAGGAGGTGTGCTTCTGATCCGGGAGGGAGACTCCGATCATCCGGAGCGTCACCGGCGTACACGCCTGACAGAGTTTTTTAGTACCAGAATAATGAGTTTTAACAAAGCAAAGAACAGACTTGCTTTTTTGTCAGGAAAAGATCTGGAAGCGCTATGTATAGATCTGGGGCTTGATTTTGAAGTAGCGGCCAAAGGAAGTTCTACGTCAAATAGTTTGTTTGTTGCACGTAAAATAATCAGAGCAGAGGATGAGATATGATGTAGTGATTATCGGAAGTGGTCTGGGAGGATTAGCCTGCGCTACGATGCTGGCAAAAGAAGGCATGAAGGTGTGCGTGCTGGAACAAAACAGGCAGTTTGGAGGAAATCTGCAGATTTTTTCGAGAGATAAGACAGTTTTCGATACAGGAGTTCATTACCTGGGGGGGCTGGGTGAAGGAGAAAACCTCAACCGCATTTTTCGCTATTTTGGTATAATGGACAAGCTGGATCTGGAACCGCTGGATCCGGATGGGTTTGACCGTATATGCTTTGACGGTGATCCTAATGAATATCCTCAGGCTATAGGTCATCAGAACTTTGTGGAGCGCTTGTCGGCGTTTTTTCCTGCCGAGCGGGCAAATATTCAGAAATATGTGGATCATATTCAGGTTATTTGCGAGACCTTTCCTTTGTATAACCTCAGGCTTCATGAAAGCAACTTTCTGGAAAATACTTCCAGGTATTATGGCACAAGTCTGGAAGACTATATAAACTCCCTGACAACTAATGAGCTGCTACGGGCAGTATTGCTGGGCAATGCGCCATTGTACGCAGGACAGGCCGGAAAAACTCCTTTGTATCTGCATGCCCTGATTGTAAACTCTTATATAACCAGCAGCTGGAGATGCAAAAAAGGCGGGGCACAGATCGCTTCTGAAATAATCAAAGTGATCAGATCACATGGCGGCGAACTGAAAAACTATGCGGAAGTCGTGAAGCTTCACCTCAGAAATGATCAGGTATATGCTGCGGAACTGAAAAACGGAGAGATGATAGAGGCCAAGCTTTTTATCAGCAATGCACATCCTGTCAATACCTTCGACTGGCTGCCGTCCGGAGCGATGAGACGCTCTTATATAAACCGGATTACCGGCCTGGACAATACTATTTCAACATTTATGTTAAACATCGTATTGAAAAAGCAGACTTTACCTTCTTTTAATTATAATCTCTATTATTACAAAAACCGGGATGTGCTCATCCGGGGAGACAACTATAAGAATAACTGGCCGGGACATTTCTGTATTTTTCCCGGAGCTCACGGTGCTGCCGGCGGTTATCTTGAAAATCTGAGTGTAATGTCCTATATGGAATTTAATGAAGTACGGTCCTGGGAGGATACATTCAGAGTAATACCGGCCGACAGTGATTCGAGAGGAGAAGCTTATGAACATTTTAAAGCAGAAAGAGCGGAGCAGCTGATTAGTGAAGTTCAAAAAAGATATCCGGATATCCGGAATATGATTCAGTCATATACTTCGTCAACTCCGCTGACATACAGAGATTATCTGGGTTGCAGAGAAGGTGCATTATACGGATTGCTCAAGGATTATAAAGAGCCGATGAAAACATTCATCAATTCCAAAACCAGAATACCTAATTTATATCTTACCGGGCAGAATATTCATGTGCACGGGATTTTGGGAGTGACTATCGGGGCGATTCTGACGATTGGAGAAATACTGGGTCACGGATACATAGTCAGCAAAATCCGGGAGGCTGGCTGATATCAGTCCGGAATATCCATCCGTCTGCATTCTTCCAGCTTACCTTTTTCCATTTGGGAAATCAGACTGAAGTACAATATTTTTAAAGAAGGATAGGTTTGCATCAGCTCCTGATTAATAAAATAATTATGATGGCGCTGAGCAATGCTCCCAAGGTTGATATACCTTATTTCTCCTTCGTTTTTGCTTTGTCTGGATCTGCCGAGCTGTTTGCGCAGGGTCAGCCAGAATACACCATATAGTGTGGGATCTTTGTGGTTTGACAGCACGACTATCTGATCCGACAGATCTATTCTGCTTATCCATTTGCGATGTCCGGTTTTCTTTACGGCAGGTGCATTCATAAGTACAACATCAAAAAGCGGCTGACTGGCTGAGCATGCCTTATCCTGCCTGAACATTTTTTCCAGAAAGGCATTGCCCATACTATGCAGCAGAAGCACTGATTTCTCAGATCCGAATTCCGGGAAGCCGGATTTGTATTGATCATATTCCTTCAGAAATGCCGTGAACTGCGGAAGACTGCGGTTTACATTCTGTTTCGCATACAGATAGCTTCTCAATTCAAAAACACCCGGATATTTGCTGGGCCAGTCAAAAACAATCAGCGATACATTGTAAAAGCGGCGGATCAGCTCACTCTCGTTAAGCGTATTGGTAAATGTGCGCCCGTATCCATGTACGTACAGCAGTGTTTCCCGTGTATCCGGCAACAGGTGTACTGCTTCCTGCAATCCGGCAAGCTTTGTCAGCCTGTATTCATTTCCTGTCCGGTATACAGCAATGTAGGACAAGTCGCCGGCTCGGCAATTGTTAGAGTATTCCAGCTGTTTTTTTCCCCGTATCAGCTCCCGGTTAGTAACTACAATAAACAGGGGGGGCTGATTTTCCTGTCCGGAAGGCTCTGCAAAGAAAAAACGGACATTGTCGCTGCATATAGTGCGCACATCAGGAAAATCAGGCAACGATCGTAGCAGTGAGCTGCATAGAGAATCCGGCGGCTCAGCACCTGCACACATAAGAGGTATAAGCGAAGTACACCAAAAAACAATGATCCGCATCCAGCTTCGCATATAAAAAAACAGGTGGTTTGGTACAATAGGCTAACCTGAAAAGTATTTAAATAGTTACTGTTTGAAATGTTTATGCGGATTGATATATTGGTGTGTAATTAAGCTGTTATGCGCAAGAAGTTAATTATCTTAGGATTTATAGGTTTGTGTCTCAATGCCTGTACAGAAGATCAGAAGCGTCCGGATGAGACAGATCATGTGCATTTTGAAAGGCCGGATACCGCAGAAGAGAAAAAAGACATGGCTGTTGATGAGAAAGTACAGCGCCTGATGTCGCCCGATATTCCGGCTGATACTTCACTTATTGCCTATATATCGGCTCCGGCTGCGGTCTTTACCATGCCTGATACGACCATTATAAAAGACATCATAGAGGAAAAAGGAGAGGAGGGCTTTTACACGGATTCAGACCGCAACTTTTATCTGCAGGAAAAAGCAGCCGGATATATTGAAAGCAAGGGAGTGAACGTGTTTTTCCCGAGGAAACGGTATATTGCATTCAGTGATGGAACAAGAACCTACTATCTGGATACCCAGCTGGATGAAGACCGCCCCTGGATTGGAATGTTTTTCCGGGCAAACCATCCTCCGGTAATTTTTAACCCCGAGAAAGTAGAGAAAGAATTTAAAAAATATATGGAAAAATAGATTTGACCGGGCTGGCTGGGCTGAAAAGCTAAAGATTTTTTTTCAGCTCTGTCAGGAAACCTTTTACTTTTTCCAGACTTTTTATAGCTTCCATCTTATCCCGGGTATTTTTTTTATCCAGGCGTATTTTCTCTTTGGCACCGGGTATGGTAAAACCTCTTTCCTTGACCAGATGGTAAATAAGCTTTAGCTCTTCAATATCATCAGGACTATACTGGCGGTTACCTTTATGATTTTTTTTGGGTCGTAGTGTTTCAAATTCAGTTTCCCAGAAGCGAATGAGCGAAGGAGCTACTTCAAACATATTCGCCACTTCTCCAATCGAATAGTATAATTTTTTGATATGGTGTTCTTTAAAAGGCACGCAGCTTTACTGAGTCAATTTTGTAAAAACAGAACATGAAACCCCGTTCGGTGGCAAATATACAAGTATCATCAGGGATTTGCCATAGAAGAAAACCTGTATTTTATCAATGATTATGAAATATTTCCATAAGCACAGGCCAGACAGAGACTCTTAACCAAGAGACTGATTTTCGATGGTGGCCAGTTCAAGAATTTTTTCATATTCTTCCGGATTCAGGTCATTGAAGAAGTAGTGCACCGGATTGACTTTTTTGTCGTTGTGGATGACCTCATAATGAAGATGCGGAGCTGTTGACGAGCCGGTATTACCGACATAGCCGATGACTTCACCCCGTTTTATCTTTTTACCTGGATTTACTATAAATTTTTCAAGATGGGCATATTTGGTAATGTAGCCATATCCGTGATCTATTTCGACTTCATTGCCATAACCTCCGAGGTTTTTGCGGGTCAGCCTTACAGTTCCGTCACCTGTAGCGTAGACAGGAGTACCTTTGGGTGCAGCAAAATCACAGCCGGTATGCAGTCTTTTTACCTTATAAATGGGATGTATCCGCATCCCGAATCCGGATACCAGTTTGGTAAGTTCCCGGTTTGTGAGCGGCTGAATGGCAGGAATGCTGGCGAGCATCTGGGATTTGTTGTTGGCCAGCAACAGGATTTCATCGTACGATTTTGTCTGAATATACATTCTCTTCTGAAGCATGTATATTCTGGACATTGTCTGTGTAATCAGCTCATTCGTATTCAGCCCTCTTTCAAGCTCCCTTTTATACTTGATTTCCGCATTTTCTGCATTTCGTATCGAAGTCGGAATAGGCTCGGCTTCGAACACAACTCTGTAAATATTTTCATCCCGCGTTTGTAAAGACTGGAGCATCTGCTGACTTTGCCTGAGCTCTTTGGCCAGCAGATCATAGTAAAATGCCAGCTGCTCGTTTTCTTTTTCAAGATATACTTCTCTGGGAGATTTGAAATAACTGTTAAAAATCCATAGTATAAGCCCGGAAAATAACAGTGTTGTAAAGATAAATCCCAGGGAGTTGAGTGTCATATCCCAGGCACTGAGTTTGATTCGCTCATATTTACATGTTTCTGTATCGTAGTAATATTTTATCTTAGCCATTGCTCAACTTCTGATAAATCTTCTAAATTTGCGCTTTACGCCTAAGTATAGTAAAAAATCCCAAATTCGGGCTAATGTTTTAACGCAAAAGTTTTCCAAAGATTGGATACTATAACAGGTAATTTGATTGTTAGTCATATAGAATTATTATAATATACGGATGAATTCCAGCGAAATACGCCAAAAGTTTCTTGACTTTTTTCAATCAAAAGGTCATCAGATAGTCCCTTCCGCCCCGATCGTCAATAAGAACGACCCGACCCTCATGTTTACCAATGCCGGGATGAATCAGTTCAAGGATTTGTTTCTTGGCAATCAGACGCCGAAGTTCTCCAGAGTGGCCGATACGCAGAAATGTCTGCGTGTATCCGGCAAGCATAATGATCTCGAGGAGGTGGGAATTGATACATACCACCATACAATGTTTGAAATGCTGGGCAATTGGTCGTTTGGTGATTATTTTAAGAAAGAAGCGATTGAATGGGCCTGGGAGCTGTTGACCAAAGTATACAGCCTGCCCAAAGACAGACTGTATGTTACGGTTTTTGGCGGTGATCCTGCCGAAGGTCTGGAAAGAGACGAAGAAGCTTTTGGCTTCTGGGAAAAATGGATAGACAGCAGCCGTATCCTTGACGGCAGTAAGAAAGATAATTTCTGGGAAATGGGCGATCAGGGACCGTGCGGACCTTGTTCCGAAATCCATATAGATCTGAGACCGGAAGAAGAAGTGAAAAGAATTCCGGGAAAAGATCTGGTTAATAGCGATCATCCTCTGGTAGTTGAGATATGGAATCTGGTTTTTATCCAGTTTAACCGCAAGTCCGATGGAAGTCTGGAATTGCTTCCTGATAAGCATGTGGATACAGGTATGGGCTTTGAGCGTTTGTGTATGGCTATTCAGGCAAAAACTTCCAACTATGACACGGATGTTTTCAGCCCGATGATCAATTTCATTGCTGAATATAGCGGCAGAGTATATGGTCAGAATGAGCAGACGGATATTGCCATGCGCGTGCTGGCTGATCATATCCGGGCAATCGCATTTACTATTGCAGACGGACAGCTGCCTTCCAATAATAAGGCTGGATATGTAATCAGGCGAATACTGCGCAGAGCAGTCCGGTATGCCTATACATACCTGGATATCAAAGAGCCGTTTTTTCACAAGCTTGTGCCTATTCTTGCCAGTCAGTTCACCAATGTATTTCCGGAGCTGATAGCTCAGCAGGATTTTGTTTCCCGGGTTATTCTGGAAGAGGAAAACTCTTTCCTTCGGACCCTCGAAACCGGACTGAAAAAGCTGGAACAGATCAATCAGGATCCTTCAGTGCGTACCATTGACGGCAAAACTGTTTTCGAGCTGTATGATACCTTTGGTTTCCCGGTAGACCTGACAGCGCTTATTGCCCGTGAGAATGGCAAAGAAATCGATGAGGCCGGCTTTAATAATGAAATGGCCATACAGAAGGAAAGGTCAAGAAAAGCGGCAGAAGTAACGCTTAGCGACTGGACTGAGATCGCTTCTCCTGATGGTATCGAGTTTTTAGGATACGATGTGCTGGATAGCAAGGCATCTATTGTCAAATACAGAAAAGTAAAAGAGAAAAATAAGGACCTTTATCAGATTGTTCTTGACAGAACGCCCTTTTATGCGGAGAGCGGGGGACAAATCGGAGATACAGGTGTATTTCTTTCCGGCAATGAATCCATCCGTGTGCTTGATACCAGGAAGGAAAACGAGCTGATTATTCATATTACGGACAAGATGCCATCCAATCCGGAAGAGGAAGTATACGCAAAAGTAGATGCTGAAAAGCGTATGCTTACCGAAAACAATCACAGCGCTACGCACCTGTTACATTCTGCTTTGAGACAGGTTCTTGGTGCTCACGTTGCACAAAAAGGCTCTCTGGTGAATGATCAGCTTCTGCGTTTTGACTTTAGCCATTTTTCGAAGGTGACGGATGAAGAAATCGCTGAAATTGAGCGTATCGTAAATCGCAAGATCAGAGAAAATGTAGTACTGGATGAGAAGAGAAATGTTCCGATTGAAGATGCAAAGCAGCTGGGAGCTACGGCCTTGTTTGGAGAGAAATACGGTGATTTTGTAAGAGTTATTACATTTGATCCGGCATATTCTGTGGAGCTTTGCGGAGGAACCCATGTGCGTACCACCGGTCAGATCGGTTTGTTCAGGATTGTATCGGAATCTTCTGTGGCTGCGGGAGTCAGACGGATCGAGGCATTAACCGCTGATAAGGCAGAAAGCTATCTGAATGACCAATTGTCAGCCTTGTCTAAAGTCAAAGCACTGCTCAAAAACCCAAAGGATGTCTGCAAATCGCTGGAGGATCTGCTCGAAGAAAAAAATGAGCTGCTGAAACAGATTGAAGGTTTGCAGGCCCAGAAAGGACAGGAGCTGAAAAGCAAGCTGTTGTTTAATACAGAACGTGCGGACAATGTAAATTATATTATTGAAAAAGTCGAGATCGGATCTGCGGATGTTCTGAAAAACGTGGTTTTTGAAATCAAGGCGAAAGTAGACAATCTGTTTATGGTACTGGCTGCCGATATAAACGGAAAGCCTAATATTACAGTTATGATCTCCGAAAATCTGGTTGAAGAGAAAAAGCTGGATGCCTCTGCCATTGTTAAGGAGCTGGCGAAAGAAATTAAAGGCGGCGGTGGCGGTCAGAATTTCTATGCTACTGCAGGTGGCAAGGAGCTGGAAGGACTGGACAAGGTCATGGCAAAAGCCAAAAGTTTGATAAACGAAGTTGTATTATAAGAAAAACTATTGATGAATTCCGAAATTCTTGCAAAATATCAGCCTGTAATCGGTTTGGAAATACATGCCCAGCTTTCTACCAAAAGCAAAGTATTTGCATCCGATCAGAATGAATATGGCAATTTACCCAATACCAATGTAAGCGCGATTACCCTGGCTCATCCCGGTACGTTGCCCAGAATCAATAAAAAAGCAGTAGAATATGCGGTTAAAATGGGGCTGGCCTGCGGATGTGAAATCAACCGGTTCAATTTCTTTGATCGTAAAAATTACTTTTATCCGGATCTTCCCAAAGGTTACCAGGTTACTCAGGATCGCGCACCTGTTTGTAAGGGCGGAACCATCGTGATCAAAACAAAGGAAGGAGGAGAGAAAACCATTCGCCTCAACCGGATTCACATGGAAGAAGATGCAGGTAAAAATATGCATCTTGAGGGAGAAGTCGATACACTGGTAGATTATAACAGAGCCGGAGTACCCCTCATTGAGATTGTAACAGAGCCGGATATACGTTCTTCGGATGAGGCTTTCGCGCTTTTGACAGAAATCCGCAAACTTGTTCGCTATCTGGACATCTGTGACGGTAACATGGAGGAAGGCTCCCTGCGTTGCGATGCGAATATCTCCGTTATGCTGAAAGGGGCATCGCAGTACGGAAAAAAGGTTGAGGTCAAGAATATGAACTCCATTCGGAATGTTCAGCGTGCTATAGATTTTGAAATTTCGAGACAGATTGAGTTAATTGAGAAGGGAGAAACGATCTATTCCGAAACGAGACAGTTTGATGCAGTAAATGGCGATACACACGGGATGCGTACCAAGGAAGAGCTGAATGATTATCGTTATTTCCCTGAACCTGATCTGCAGCCATTGCGTCTGAGTGAAGAGTGGCTGGCTGATATCAAAAACAGCCTGCCGAGCCTGCCGCATGAGCTGTACAAACGGTTTGTAAATGAATTTGGTCTTCCAGAATACGATGCGGGAGTACTTACTGACAGCAAAGAAATTGCGCTGTATTTTGAAATATTGTGTGAGAAGACAGCCAACTATAAGGCTGCTTCCAACTGGGTTATGGGACCTGTAAAATCCTATCTGAATGAGCTTACGTTGCACGTAAAGGATTTTCCGGTTACTCCGGAACGTCTTGCCGAGCTGATTGCTTTGGTGGATTCCAGCAAAGTAAGCTATTCTGTTGCCGCCCAAAAGATTTTCCCTGTATTGATTGAAGGTCAGGGGCACGAGTCTGTATTAAAAATTGCTGAGCGGCTTAATCTTATACAGGAAAGCGATGCCGGATCTCTGAAACCGGTGGTTGATGAAGTTATAGCCCGGTTCCCGGCCAAAGTTGCAGAATACAAAGCAGGAAAAAAAGGCCTGCTCGGCATGTTTATGGGTGAAGTAATGAAAGCATCCAAAGGAAAGGCTGATCCTAAAGTAGCTACCGAATTGTTAAAAGAAGCTCTTGATAACTAATGAAGAATCGATTTTTTATATACCCACTGCTGGGAGCGTTACTGTGTCTTGCCGCTGCCTGTGACAAGCAAAAGAAAGAAAAGCAAAAGGATGGTTTTTCCGTGACCGGGAAAATAAAAGGCATTCAGTCTGACACGGTTTATCTGATGAAAATGGATAAAAACTCCATGAATCTTGTAGATAAAACGGTAGTAGACAAGGATGGAACTTTTACTTTTTCCGGGAATGTAGAAACCCCAACCTATTATAACATACGTTTTGACGGAGAAAAATCGGTTAGCCTGATTCTGGATAATGAAACATTCAGCTTTGAGGCAGATGCTACACAGGAGGAGCTGCCGGTAACGGTGACCAACTCTAAGACCAATGAGGATATTCTTATCTATTCAGATTTTTTCCGTGAGCTGATGAAAGAAAGGAAAGAGCTTGAGATGGCGTATATGCGTTTTCAGATGGATCAGGAAAAAAATCAGGACAGCATACAGCTTGTTTTTGACAAGCTCGCAGGGATGGAAGAGCGAAGAGACCGCTATACCGTTCATTTTATCGATAGTATCTTCCCTTCCAAGGCCATTTTCTTTATTGTTCCGGTATTAAACAAAGAGCCTTATATTGACTACCAGATTGATCTGAGCAGGAAACTTTATGATGAGTATCCTGATTTGGCCATTGCTAAAGAGTATAAGGAAAATATGGCTCAGGTCGAGCAACAACGGAAGGATTTTGAAGAGCAGGAAAAAAATAATCCGACGGCAATAGGGAAAGAAGCACCTGAAATTACGCTGTCTGATCCGGATGGGAAAATCATTAAGCTCTCTGATCTCAGAGGCAATTATGTCTTATTGGATTTCTGGGCTTCCTGGTGCGGGCCTTGCAGAAGAGAAAATCCTAATCTTGTAAAAACCTTTGAACAATACAAGAAGAAGAACTTCAACGTATACAGTGTATCGCTGGACAAGGATCGGGCAGCCTGGCTGAAGGCCATAGAGAAGGACAATCTGGAGCATAAAGGCTGGTATCATGTATCTGATCTGAAGCACTGGCAGTCAGAAGTTGTGCCATTGTATGGTATTCAGGGAATACCTTTCGCACTTTTGCTTGACAAGGAAGGCAAAATACTGGCTCGAAATCTGAGAGGTCCGGCCCTGGAAGCAGAGCTGAAGAAATTGTTTGATTAGAAGTTGCCGACAGGACATGCTAATGGTCTGTTGAAAGAAAATAAAAAAGTCTTTTTCTGTACGGAAAAAGACTTTTTTATTTTGGAAGAGGGCTCATAACCCCCAAATGCCGCACAACGGAATTTACAGAGCTTTTATAAGTGCCCGGACGATATGAAAGCTTTTTAATCTGCGAATATCAGCGCAGGTCTTTGTGTGATTTCATGATAGCAGATGCTATTGGAAGCAAAATAGTGATAGACCATACTCTTTCTCGTTTTTTGCTTATTGGTATGCGGTTCTCCTCCATGCAGAAGATTGGCATGCCAGATGAGCAGATCGCCTTTTCTGGCTGTAAAGATCCGTTTCTGAATGTTATGTTCTTTTACTTTTCTGTCCAGCATTCGCTCATATTCTTTGTAATCCTTGTCTCCGATCAACAGCCAGTTGCCTTCATTATCGTAATCCGAGTTTAGATAATACGGAAGCGTATGACTGCCGGGATAGTAATGCAGGGGGCCATTGTCCGTATCAATATCCTCAAGCGCTATCCATACTCCCAGGAGGCCACCGAGAGGAAAAGTGGTCATGTGTATACTGTCAGAATGTGTTCTCTGCTCACTTCCTGTAAGGAAATTTATACTCTGAAACAGCGTTACTTCATCCTTCATCAGTGAGGATAGCAGCTCTAAAAGCGCCGGATCCGTCCCGATCTCCTTCAATAAAGGGGATTTGTGTATTGCAAACATGATTTTGTTGCGGTACCTGAACGCTACTTTCTTATCATTTATAAGCTTTTCAATTTCTGCATTTATCGCATCCACAGTATCGCTTTTTAAGTACTGATGGAGTATGGCAAACCCTTCGGAAGCGTAATTACGAAGGCTTGCTTGTGACTGCTCACTTAGCTCTTTATAGAGACTTGTGGACTCCAGAGGAGAAATATGCTTTTCGGGAGCTAATAAAGAAGTATCAATATTTCTGAAATCTTTACTGGAAACAGGGGAAAAATAGTTTTTCCCGAGGCCCAGTTTTTTATAAAGCCTGACATTATGCCGTAGTTTCTTTTTTTGGAAAAGATTATACAGCATATAGGTCGCCTTCATTCTTTTAATGGTTTCGAGCATTTTAATGATGTAAAAGAATTAAAAAGATCGGTTCTTTTTCAAATATACATAATCTTTCATGTACTAGTTTTTAAACGAATCTATACAATGAATCTTTTTAGTCAGGTCTAAATTGACAGGATGAGGTATCCATAGGAATTTTACCGGGTATCTTTTATTTGATAAAGCGGACAGTTCCGTTTTTATCAATCTGAATAGTACGGTGCTGCGGCTGACCATATATTTCCAGACTTCCGCTATCGAACAGGCGAACGGTCAGAGCAGAGTCTGCCTGTACATAGGAGAGACCCTGTCCATGATCGTGAATCAGCAATTCCCTGCATTGCTGCATGGGGCGCATATCAACAATACCCACGTTATGACGGAATGCATATACGGTATTAGCCTGTCCTTTTAATACAGTATTACCGTACTTGAATGTTTCAAGCCAGAGAAAATCCAGGTCAATGTCAAGTTCCATATTTTCATTGCTCCAGCTTTTGACAAAAAACGTTGTACCGGTCACTTTTCCGCTTACTGTTCCGTAGCCATTGTTATAAAGACGAAAGCCCGGGTTTCCATAAATATATACTTTTACCTGCTTGTCATAGCTCCTTACCCAGTCACAGTAATTTCTGTTTTCCAGAATAAGACTGTCTCCGATGACTCGCGTAAGTATTTTGGGCAAAAGATTTGTACCCGCTTCAATCATTATTTTTTGCTCATCACCCGCAACAAAAATCAGATTAATATTGTCATTGAGGTTAATTTTTGAAAAGAGAGGAAGCGCTCTTTCTTCTTTCCTGATACTGCCTGTACTTTTCAGGCAGTCAAAGTCTTTTTCTTTGTTACAGGACAAAAAAATGAGGCTGGTTACTATATAGCAGAAGCACTGAAATATCCTTTTTACACTAGTCATTTGTTGATGATTCGATATGTTAGACCCCATTCCACAAAATCAGCTTTTCCCAGGTGTGCACGCATGGCTGCATTTACTGCCAGGCCGGGCAGCAAGTAGTATCGGATGCCATATCTCTGATAGATTCGCGGATTTATAGTGACCGGCTGATAAAAGCTATAGCCCAGGTGAGTTATTATTGCCAGCTTATGGATACTGAGCTCATGCCCTGCTACCAAACCACCCTGAAGCAGCTGAAATACATTTACTGTTGTTTCATCATCAACCCAGTAACGTTTGGTACCATCGTAAAACAAGTCTGCTCCGGCAATGAGTGTGCTTTTATTGTTAAGCTGTCTGCCACCGTATGCTGATAATGTTCCTACGGGGTGATTGCGACTGTTTACAGGATATTCGTTTTTAGAGCCTGCTGCTGCTGCAAGCAGCAATAGCCAGTGCTTTTCTTTGGGAGCTTTTTCCGCCTGAACCGGTGCTGATGGTTGTGAAAGTGTATATTGTAATCCGGCAAAAATATTGGGGATGTTGATTCCTCCGTTGGGCATCCTGACACTGCCATTGCTGAAATGGAGCAAATCTATGCCTATCTGGGTACTGAATCCGGAGCTGAACTTCTGTTCATAGGCCACTCGTCCGTTGAGAACAAAATTAAGTCTGGAGCTGAGCAGATTGTTTTGTGTATTGGCGTGCAGGTCAAAACGTTTACCAACCAGGCCACCGCCGCCGGCAATACGATAGGTTATGGCAAAATCAGATCGCTGAAGGAGCTTTCCTTTAAAAAACATTACAATACCCAACTGATTGCCCAGACGCTTATCCGGGTCAAATTGCCAATACTGAAGGGAAAGGCCATAAGAAGGCTTATTGTATTCTCTCTGCCAGCTTTTTCTTCCGGTAGTCTGTATGAGATACTCCAATTCTGCTCCCCACGGATGCTGATTGGAAAGATGAGCAGTCTCCAGTTTGTTTTTCAGGACAAAACCATAATGTGGCAGCAGGGCAATTTTTTTGATTTCATTGCTCTGAGAATAGGCTCCGGATGACAGAATAAGGACATGAAACAAAAAGAGAATAGTAAACCTTGGCAAATACATGGAATATTATTAGCTTCCAAAGTTAAAATAGTAATATTATATTTTTAATTATTTTTTTTTGAAAAAAGATGAATATAAAGGACAGGATTGCAGAGCATAGAGAAAATCTGGAAAAAATCGGATTTGTGCTGATATTCCTTTTTGCATTGCTGCTGATATTCTCACCGGGAGGTGTTTTGCTCTTTGCCAGCCTCAATACTGCCGGCCTGATATTGCTTTTACTGGTATATATGCTCTCTGGCAGGAACAATCTGATCACAGCCCTGCTGCTTCTGATGCTGTCTTATCCTGTTGCCCGCTTTGGAGCGTTGACAGACCTGTATCCAACCTTATATGCAGAATATGTGTTGTACGGAACACTGATTCTTTACGGTTTATATATTCTGGGTGATTCAATCCGAAGATCTGTTGCCCATGGCAACTTTGAGCTATTGGCGTTCTTGATGGGAATCTTCATACTGATTGCGCCACTGGCTATATTGTTTGGCAACAAAATCATGGAGAATGCGGGACAGTATTATTTCTACGCGCTTGCTTTTGTTCTGGCAACCATTATGTATAATGACAATCTGTGGCTTCGCTATGAAGCTACTAACAGATCAATGATAAAATATTTGTTTGTTATTGCTCTGCTGGCAATTATGGATTCATCACTCTCAAGTATTATGTAAGCATGGAAATTTCTGATAAGCTTGCTGTTGTTACCGGTGTAAGTAAAGGGATAGGTCTCCAAACTGCCCGTCGCCTTTTGGACAATGGCGCTAAAGTGGCAGGCTGGAGTCGTTCGGCACCTGACCTTAGACATGAAAATTTTGTTTTCTTTGAAACCGATGTAAGTGATCCCGGTTCAGTGCAAAAGTCCTATGAACAGACTATCGACCGTTTTGATCGCCAGGTAAGCATTTTAATTAATAATGCGGGCTTGGGCTATGACGGACTTTTGGAGGATATGTCCATCGAAAAATGGAAAAAGATGTTCGATGTCAATGTGCATGGCGTTTTTTATTGCAGCCGTCTGGTCATTCCCGGGATGAAAGAAATGGAAGAGGGGCATATTGTAAATATTGCCTCGATTGCCGGAACCACGGGTTCTGAACGCATATCAGGCTATTGCGGTACAAAATTTGCTTTGAGAGGCATTTCACAAGCTCTGTTTAAGGAAGTAAGAGACTATGGTATAAAAGTATCAGTGATCAATCCGGGATCTGTCAAAACAGGCTTCTTCGATGCTATGGACAGTATGCAGGTGCATGATCAGATGATGCGTCCCGAATGGATAGCCGAATCTGTTTTGCAGCTATTGCAAACCCCGGCCAATTATCTTCCTGTAGAGCTTGAAGTCAGGCCGTTGATGCCTAAGGGAAAATTGAAAAAGAACGAATAGTAAATACAGGGAGAAGAAGTTCAAAGGATAAGTACGATGGGCGTTGTAGTTGAGAATCTTACCAAAAATTACGGATCACAAAAAGCGGTTAATTCCATTTCCTTTTCTGCCGGAAAAGGTGAAATACTTGGATTTTTAGGTCCGAATGGTGCCGGAAAATCCACTACCATGAAAATAGCCACAGGATATATCCCTCCCAGCTCCGGAACAGTCTTTATTGAAAACTATGATGTGGTGAAAGATCCGGTTGCTGTTCAGCGAAATGTAGGGTATCTGCCCGAGCACAATCCGCTCTATCTGGACATGTATGTGCACGAATATCTTTATTTTATAGGCTCACTGCATAGTCTTAAGGGAAATACGCTCAACAGTCGGGTAAAGGAAATGGTGGAGCTGGTCGGCCTTACAAGAGAGCAGAATAAAAAGATCGGTATGCTCAGCAAAGGATATCGCCAACGGGTCGGGCTCGCTCAGGCTTTGATTCATAATCCGCCGGTGCTTATTCTGGATGAACCGACTACAGGACTTGATCCCAACCAGATCATGGAGATAAGAAATCTGATCAGGATGATCAGCCGGGAAAAAACGGTTATTTTCTCCACACATATCATGCAGGAAGTGCAGGCCTTGTGTGACAGAGTAGTAATAATTAATCTCGGAAACATCGTAGCAGATAGTAGTATCGGAGCGTTGCAACAGCTGAATAAAGGACAGATTGTGCTGCTGGCAGAATTTGATAAGCCTATTCTTACTGATGCTTTTACTTCTATAGCGGGAATCCTGAGTGTTGAAAAGCAGGATGGGTATGTATATAAATTTGTTTGTGATCGGGAAGAGGTGCGAGGTGAGCTGTTTCGGATATGCTCCGCAAATGACTGGATAATAATGGGGCTGAGGCAGGAGGAAAACTCTCTGGAATCCGTATTTCGCCAACTCACCCGTCAGGCTCCCGATCAGCAGTAAAAAATTTCAGACTATTCGTAAGTTATTTAACTAGTTAATTTGAATGTTTGCCATATACAGGAAAGAAATAAACGCTTTCTTTAATTCATTAACCGGCTATCTGGTTATTATTGTTTTCCTGACCTTTATAGGATTGTATACCTGGGTTTTTCCAGATACCAACGTGCTGGATCTCGGTTTTGCAGACATGGAAACACTTTTTTCATTTGGCCCCGTAGCCTTTCTGTTTTTGATTCCAGCCATAACGATGCGAAGCTTTGCAGAGGAAAAAAAGGATGGAACCATTGAGCTCCTGCTTACCAGACCTGTAACCGATCGTCAGATAATTCTCGGAAAATATCTTGCCTGTACAAGCCTTGTCGTGTTTTCTCTTCTTCCTACAATTGTTTATTATCTGTCTCTGTCATATCTGGGTAATCCTCAGGGGAATATTGATTCGGCGGGGGTATTTAGTTCCTATATCGGATTGATTCTGCTGGGCGCTGTTTTTACCGCTGTTGGTATTTTTTCCTCGGTAATCAGCGGAAACCAGATTGTCGCCTTTATTGTTGCAGTGATTTTGTGCTATTTCCTGTATGACGGCATTGCACGAATTGCCTCATTAAGCATGCAGACGGGATTTATTGGTGCGCTGGGGCTGGATTATCATTACAATGCCCTTGGAAAAGGGCTTATCGATTCGAGAAACATACTGTATTTTATAAGTCTGATCTTTATAATGTTGATGTCGACCGGTCTGGTAATGGGAAGCAGAAAATGGGAATAGAGCGTATGAAGAAGAAATGGATAGATATTGCCGAGTTCGGACTGGTTATAGGGATTATTGCCTGTCTGAATATACTTTTGTCTTCAATTTTTTTTCGTCTGGATCTTACCGAGGACAAACGATACTCCGTTGCTCCTGTTACCAAAAAGATGCTGGAAAATTTATCAGAGAAAGTCTATGTGGAGGTATACCTGGACGGAACAATGGAGCCGGATTATGAGCGCCTCAAAAAAGCAATCAGAGAAAAGCTGCAGGAGTTCTCCGTTTATGCGGACAAAGGACTGGAATATCGTTTTTTCGATCCCAACTCTATAGAAGATAAACGCATAAGGGAAAACTATTTTTCCCAGCTTGTGCAAAAAGGCATACAATATCGGTATTATCTCCATGAGGAGGGAGGTAAAAAGGAAGAGAAAATAATATTTCCCGGAGCAATTATCGCCTACAAAGGTCGTGAAGTTCCGGTTATGTTTGTAAAAGGAAGGAAAGTGGCCTCTCAGCAGGACGAGCTTAATCAGGCGGTAGAGGGAGTAGAGTTTGAGCTGATTTCCGGTCTGAGAAAGCTAAGTTCCGGAGACGTGCCCGCCATTGCCTTTATTGAGGGACATGGAGAGCTGAGCAGGGAACAGGTGGAAGATATCAGCAAAGATCTTTCCGACTTTTATAATGTGAATCGCATAAAGCTGAATGACTCTGTCAGTCTGAATCAGTATGCGACCCTTATTATTGCTGCTCCGGAAAAACCATATACAGAGCGTGAGAAGCTAAAGCTTGACCAGTATATCATGAATGGCGGGAGCCTGCTTATGCTGATTGATCCGCTGAACGTATATAAAGACAGCCTTGTCAATGGAGTCACTTATGCGCTGCCTTATCAGCTAAACCTGGAAGATCTGCTTTTCAGATACGGCGTCCGTATAAACCAGTCGCTGGTTCAGGATAAATATTCCGGTGTTATGCGAGTGCAGACAGCAAATGAGCAAAGTCAGGTATTAAGCTATCCGTTTTATCCCGTCATCTATAATTTCGGCAAGCATCCGGTAGTCCGTAATCTGGATGCCGTACTTACCAGATTTGTGAGCACCATCGATACAGTCAAGGCTGAAAAGGTGGTTAAAATCCCATTGCTGTATACATCTGCCAATACAAAAATCACCGGAGCTCCGATACAAATTGACCTGAACAGTCTCCGGAGAGAGTCTGTACCTGAATCTTTTCAGGGCGGCAGCCAGAATGTGGGGTATCTGCTGGAAGGCGAATTTACCAGCTTGTACAAAAACAAACCGCTTCCGGGTCCTGTATCAGAATTTAAGGAAAGCTCGGTGCCAGCCAGGATCATTGTAATATCCGATGGTGATCTGATCCGCAATGAATATGATCCGGTGCGAAAGCAAAGCCTTGCTCTTGGCTATGATCTGAACATGCGTTATCAGTTTTCGAATAAAGAGCTGCTGATTAACGCGATAGACTATCTTGCCGGACAGGAAATTGTAAATGTGCGGGGGAAGGAAATCAGGCTGAGGCCTCTTGACAAGGAAAAGATTATCACCGGGCGCTTTGCCATGCAGGTGATAAACATTGTGATGCCCGTCTTCCTGCTCATTCTGTTTGGAATAGTGCGTTTTTACATTAGAAAGAGAAAATATAGCCGTTTCTGATATGCCCTTGCGATTAAAGATATTAGCTGTTGTTTTTGTTGTACTTTTGGGCCTTGTGCTTTTTCAGAATCTGTTTATTCCGGAACAGCATCAGCAGGCGTCCCGTGAAGTTGCCATTGCTGATACGTCAGCAGTATTTTCCGTACGGTTTGTAAAACCGGCAGGAGAAGAAATCATTATAAGACGTGAAAACGGAAGCTGGGTGCTGAATGATACCTACGAAGCGCGTAACTATCTGAAAAACCTTTTGCTCACGGGGTTTGCCGGAATGAAGGTCAAAAGGGAAGTATCAGAGTCAGCAAGAAAAGAAACCATAGAGCAAATGCTGAATGCCGGTTACAAGATAACGGTCAACGGGGGAAGAGGAACAGAAGGCTATGTCTTTTATCTTGCACCCAATCCGGGCGATCCAAACAGCACACTGTATTATAATTCCGATCTGGATACTACTCCATACATAGTCCAGGTTCCCGGATTTGAGGGGTCTATTTCCAATTTGTTTGCCTTGCCGGCAAGTGAATGGAGAGAAAAAGAATTTTTTGTCTCTTCACCTGAGAATCTGCAGTCTGTCAAGGTAGATTATCCTGCTTTCCCGCAGCAAAGTTTTTCGATCTCCTATGGAAAAAGCGGGTTTTCGGTCGCAGGTGTTGAGTCGCTTGATACACTCAGGCTGGCCCGGTATCTGAATGCATTTAAATATCTTACTGTGAATACCTATATTGAAGGCGGCAGAGATTCGTTGGCGAAGATAACTGGCCAGTCATCTCCGCTTGCAGTTGTAGAAATGGAGAATCTGCGTCAGAAAAGAGTGCTGGAAATATATGAGAAGAACGGAAAGTTATGGGGCATAATACCCGAACAGAATCAACTGGTCGGATTAAGACCGGAAGTATATAACCCGCTTATGGTCAAAAGGGAATATTTCATAGTCACTGCTAAATAGGTGATAGTTTCCGGGCAGAAAAAAGCCATATTTTTGGCCCGTGGATAAATTTATACTTGTTTCTCCGTAATTCTTATTAAATTTACGCCTTATTGACTAAAAACAAGTTTAATTAAAGTCGCTTGCCGGATAACCATTAAAAATAATCACAAATGAAATTTGTTGTTTCTTCAACAGCCCTTTTAAAACAACTTGCAGCTATTAACGGAGTTATCACAACAAATCCTGTTGTTCCTATCCTTGAAAACTTTCTGTTTGAAGTTACGGAAGGTAAACTGACTATTTCCGCATCAGACCTTCAGACTTCCATGATTACTGAAATCAGTGTGGAAGCCAAAGACAAAGGTAGCATAGCCGTGCCTGCCAAGATTCTGATGGATACAATGAAAAATCTTCCGGAGCAACCGGTTGCTTTTACCATTGATGAAGAAACCTATACAATTGAAATCAGCTCAGACAACGGACGTTATAAGCTTTCCGGAGAAAATGCCACTGATTTCCCGAAATTACCGCAGGTCAAAGACGGTTATTCTGTTGATATTCCCTCAGATGTTCTGGAAAGAGCCATATCAAGTACCATCTTTGCGGCAAGCAACGATGATTTAAAGCTGGCTATGAATGGTGTTTTTCTTTCGCTGAACGAAACCAACGCAACTTTTGTAGCAACGGATGGTCACAGGCTTATCCGGTACAGAAGAGTAGATGTGGCTTCTGATATCAGCCATACGCTCATTCTGCCCAAAAAGGCGCTTAACTTATTGAGATCTTCGCTTCCGTCGGATAATACCAATGTCAAGGTGGATTTTAATACATCCAATGCGTTCTTCAGCTTCAACCATATACGGATGATATGCCGGGTTATTGATGAGCGTTTCCCGGATTATGAAAATGTAATACCGGTCAGCAATCCTAACAAGCTGACCATTGATCGTGTTGAGCTGCTGAATTCCCTCAAAAGGATTTCCATATACGCCAACAAAACCACGCACCAGGTTCGATTAAAGATTGCTGGCAGTGAATTACAGATTTCTGCCGAAGATCTGGATTTTAGCAATGAAGCCAATGAGCGTCTTTCCTGCGAGTACGAAGGAGAAGATATGGAAATCGGTTTCAATGCCAGGTTATTGATAGAGATGTTGAATAACCTTGACTCCGAGCTGATTACTTTCCATTTGTCAATTCCGAGCCGTGCCGGTCTGATAGCCCCGTCACGACATAAGGATCCTAATGAAGATGTTCTGATGCTTGTGATGCCGGTTATGCTAAACAATTATGTCTGATTGGTTAATTAGTTTTTCTTATATCGAAAAAGCCTTCTGTAAAGAAGGCTTTTTTATTTGTTAATCGCTCCCCCGAAGCTTTGCATTGAAAAAAGCAGAGGGGCGAAAATAATTCGAAAAGGGATTGGTTTATCCGATTGAGTCAAATGCCTGTTGCAGGTCTGCTTTGATATCGTCAATATGCTCAATACCGACACTAAGCCTTAATTGTCCAGGTATAACTCCGGCCGAACGCTGCTCATCTTCGTTCAGCTGCTGATGAGTAGTAGAAGCAGGATGAATAATCAGCGTCTTTGCATCGCCTACGTTTGCCAGATGGCTTATTAATTTTAATGAATCAACAAACTTATCAGCTTTGGGCTTACTACCTTTTACAATAAAGGAAAGTACGCCGCCAAATCCGTTTTTGAGGTATTTTTTTGCCAGCGAATGATATGGGCTGGAGGCCAGACCAGGATAGTTCACTGATTCCACCTGAGGGTGTTTTTCAAGCCACTCTGCAATAGCCAGCGCATTGTCTACATGTCTCTGAACTCTTAAAGACAATGTCTCAAGCCCCTGAATCAGCAGGAATGAGTTGAACGGGCTTATGGCAGGGCCCCAGTCTCTCAGTCCCTCCACTCTTGCCCGGATAATGAAAGCAATGTTGCCAAACGGTCCGTTGGCTCCAAAAACTTCCCAGAAGTTTAATCCGTGGTATCCTTCCGCAGGTTCGCTAAACTGCGGATATTTACCATTGCCCCAGTTGTAGTTCCCGCCATCTACAATTACTCCGCCGATACTTGTGCCATGACCACCAATCCATTTCGTTGCAGACTCAACCACTACATTGGCACCGTGTTCCAATGGCTTGAAAAGATAGCCGCCTGCTCCGAATGTATTATCTACTATCAGGGGAAGATCATGCTTTTGGGCAAGCTTTGCCAATGCCTCAAAATCAGGAATGTTAAACCTTGGATTGCCGATTGTTTCCAGATACAGGGCTTTCGTTTTGTCATCTATCAGCTTTTCATATGCCTCTGTATTGTCTCCTTCGGCAAAGCGTACTTCCACACCAATACGTTTAAAGGCAACTTTAAACTGATTGTATGTACCTCCGTAAAGCATGGAGCTGGAAACAAAATTATCCCCTGGCTGGAGAATATTGTTAAGCGCTATGAACTGTGCAGCCTGCCCGGATGCCACTGCCAGCGCAGCTACTCCGCCTTCAAGCGCGGCAACACGCTTTTCGAATACATCTGTAGTAGGATTCATGATCCTTGTATAGATATTTCCAAACTCTTTCAGAGCAAAAAGATTGGCGCCGTGCTCAGAGTTTTTGAACTGATAGGAGGTTGTCTGATACAGGGGAACTGCTCTCGACAGTGTGGTTGAGTCAATCTCCTGGCCTGCGTGAAGCTGAAGGGTCTCGAAATGAAGTTTATTTTCTGACATACTATACGATAATTAATATGATATAATTTTATAACTCTACTTGATTTGTAGACTAATATCCCTGTATTCTTTATAAAAAGCAATGAAGTACATGCTATTTTTTTAATAAAGAAAGATATGCGGCTTATATTGTGTGCTTTATTGTTTGTCTTTTTATTCCGGACACTGATGGCCACCTGTTTTGTGGAAACAAAAGCGCATTCATGTACACAAGCATTCTTTAAAGTTATCGGTTTTTTATTAGTTTTGGTAATTAATCGAGTTACTCATGTCTAAAACATTAATTATTCCAAAGGATTATACATCACCGCTGACAGTACATCAAACTGAGATTGCCATAAAACAGGTCAAGGATTTTTTTCAGGAAGGACTGGCTGCTGCTCTGAATCTTCGCAGAGTAACGGCTCCGCTGTTTGTAATGCGCGGAACAGGCCTGAATGATGATCTGGGAGGCTGGGAGAGACCTGTTTCTTTTCCTGTAAAAGACATGGGAGAAGCGGTAGCAGAGGTAGTGCATTCCCTCGCAAAATGGAAGCGGATGAAATTGAAGGATCTGAGACTTGAGCCGGGATTTGGTGTCTATACCGATATGAATGCAATTCGTGCGGATGAGACCCTGACGAATATTCATTCGCTCTATGTTGATCAATGGGATTGGGAACTTGTGGTTCGGGATCAGGACAGAACGATTGCCTTTCTTAAAGAGATTGTCCGTTCTATATATTCAGTCATATACCGGACCGAAAAGTTTATAGAAGAAAAATATCCGGAAATCAGGACCACACTGCCTGAAAATATAATGTTTATCCACTCGGAGGAATTATTGAAACTGTATCCGGAGCTGACTCCTAAAGAAAGAGAAGATAAAATCACGGAGAAGTATGGTGCTGTATTTATTATGGGTATTGGCGCAAAACTGTCCCACGGCGAGAAGCATGATGACAGAGCCCCGGATTATGATGACTGGGTTACCAGTAACGAAGAGGGATATCAGGGACTGAATGGTGATATAATGCTGTGGAATCCGGTTTTGGGAAGAGCATTTGAGGTTTCATCAATGGGAATCAGGGTAAATCCGGAAAGCTTGGAGAAGCAGCTGGAAATATGTGAAAAGGAGGAACGCAGGCAGTTTACTTTCCACCGGATGCTGCTTAACAATGAGCTCCCTCTTTCAATCGGCGGCGGCCTTGGACAATCCAGACTTTGTATGTTCTTTCTGAAAAAAGCGCATATCGGAGAAGTTCAGGCGTCAGTATGGCCCGAAGAGATGAGGAAAAAATGCTATGAGAATAACATCTGGCTGATGTAGCGGCAGAAAACCGATTCTGTTGGCCATGAAGCTGATTAATCCCTCAATTGCCCCAGTGATTGGGGGATTAATGTTTTCATATGCAGCGAATGTTACTATCATACAGACAATAGATAACCATACTTCTTAATATGTCATTGCTTCATAGCCTTGTAGCGCTTATGCCTATACTTTCCCTGTTATTCCTCAGCCTTTGGAAAGGAGTGAAGACAGGCATATACGCGAGTGCTCTTATAACGATAGCATTATTCTTCTTCTGGGGAGGAGAATGGCAGTCATTTATCGCATCAGTTTTCAGCGCGCTACTCGGAACCATTAATATCCTGATGATTATTTTCGGAGCTGTTTTTTTGTACCATGTTATGGAGCAGAAAAAGTTTATAGCCGGGATTCAGGAATCGCTGACAGAAACCCACCCGGATAATCTGTTCCGGTTTTATTTTCTCACATTCTTTCTGACCGGCTTCTTTGAAAGTGTTGCAGGATTTGGTACTCCCGGGGCTATAGTTCCCTTGTTGCTGATATCCATGGGATTTTCTCCGGTTCTTTCCGTATCAGTGGTCTTGCTGTTTGACGGATTACTGTCTTTTGCCGGGGCTGTTGGTACGCCGGTTACAGCCGGACTTGCCATTCCTCTGGGCTTGTCCGATGATTTAATAAAGCTGGTATATACCAACTCCGGTATGCTTATTTCTATTGCAGGTACAGTTTTGCTTTATTTTATCTACCGGATGACTGCAGCGGAACATACCGGAGGCAAGTGGTGGTGGCTATACGTTGTAATTATGCTGCCTGTAGCGATCTTCAGCGGATTTCTGCAGGAGCTGACGGGGCTTATTGCTTCTGTTTTTCTTGCGTTCTTCGGATATGCTTTTTTGTTTACACATAAGAGAATTACGATGCGTCCCTGGCTGCCTTACTGGCTGCTCGTTGTCGTATTACTTTTACCTAAAATATTCCCTTTTTTTTCCGAATGGCTTTCGTATAAAGTCGAGTTTACTTCCATATATGGTACGGATATTAATGCAGCCTTACAGCCATTTCGCTCACCCCTTATTCCATTTCTGATTGCTGCTTTCTTTGCTCTCTTTCTGGCCAACGATTATACCGTGGATTTAAAGCCGGTTATTTCCAAAACCATGGCTGTATTTCTGATTCTGTTCCCTTCACTGGGGCTTACTCAGCTGATGCTCAATAGCGGGGGAGAGCAGGCGTCCATGATTGATGCGCTCAGCAGTCTTTTTTCAGAATCGGGCAATGCATTTCCTCTGATCAGCCCGTTTGTGGGTGTTGTAGGTACATTTATTTCCGGGAGCACTACAGTTTCCAACGTGATCTTTGGGGGAGTACAATACTCTTCATCCATGACTCTTGGTATGAATGAGGAAATAATACTTAGCCTGCAGCTGTGTGGTGCTTCCCTGGGGAATGCAATTTGTTTTTTCAATATTATTGCGGCCGGGGCTGTAGCAGGTCTTACCGACTATAAAGAAGTTTTGCTTAAAAATCTGTATCCGGTACTGGGCGCTGCGGGAATATGCTCATTGCTGGGATATCTTTGCGTTCATTATTAGAAGAAAGCTGTTTTTTTAATGCCGGAAATTCAGGGTTACCACTATTCCCGGCATCAGATTCCTAACGTTCAGTGACTAAAGAGCTGCAAAGAAATTCAATTGCCTGTATTCCGGGAAGGAAGAAATAATCTCCGCCTCTGACTGTTACAAAGCTTGGAATATTTTTATAGCGTTTTCTGAAGGGACAGGCCTGTACTTCAAACTGGGTAGTATCCATTGTATTGTCATTGTAACTCCCCTGTACTCCCATGATAGGATCAACATCGTTATACAATCCGTCAAATTTCTGATTGTTTGACCAGGTATGCTGTACAAACTCAAATTGTCTGGATATGTCCGTATTGAAGCAAATGAACACCAGTCCTCTTTCCTCACGATCGCTTTCTGCTTTGAGGATATTGGCAATATTCATTTCGGGACAAATGGGAGGTCCATAAGGCCGTCCCCGCCTGAGAATCCGGTGTTTGTTGGATGTTTCGAGGGAGTCCTGAGGGTTGTCGTCAAAACTGTCTCTCGGGTTTGTTCTGCGGATATGAGATCCGACAGGACACTTGTATCCGTGCTTGTCTTCCTCATAATACATAAAGTCAAAAATGCCTTTATCCTCAACAGGAGTATCCTGGCTTTCAGCCAATACCAGTGGCTTGCCGTTGGGCCATCTTCCTACCATCTTTGAGGCCAGAAGGATTGCCTGATCCAGATCCTGATTTTCGAGCTGCATAATGGTATCCCAGAATTGTCTGACGTGCTGTTCGAGCTGTCGGACAACCATATAAGAGCCATTTTTACCAAAGTCGAAGGAGTCAATCACAGGATTGAGGGGCAATACATTGTATGAATTGGGATAGCCTAATATAAATTCTCCGGGGTTAAGCGTATTTTCGGTTACACCGCGATCCTTTATCCCTTTAATATCCGGCTGGCTCAGACCATCCTGAAAACCAAAATGTTCTTTTCCCTGAGGAAGTGAAGCACTATATACGTGGGATACCAGCTCCATGCCATTCTGACTGACACTGCTCCTGAATAAATCAAGCTGATTGAGCGACTCATTTTCACTGGTGCAAAATTGCATCAGAAGTACGTGTACGGGTTGTTGCCTGCTTCCCCATTTCCATTTTTCAGTGGCATTATGCCCAAAGTCACCGAGTGTCCGGTTTTTATGCGGAGTGTCCATGCCCTGAATAAAATCAATGGAAAATCCGTTATGCTCTGATACATTAATGCCAAGCTGAGCAAGCCCTTCGGACGTAAAGGCGATATTCTGACAATTGGCAGAAGGCTTGATTGAGGCATCCTGAAAATGCTGCTGTTTAAGCCAATGCAAGAAAATATCCCGGTTAATTACCCGGAGAAAAAGATAATTGCAATGAGGTAGTCTGGTATATCCGTGTACCAGTATGCCTTGTATGGCGGAGAGTTCTGAAGGGGTAATCATAGCACAAATTAATAGCGTCTGAGAAAGTCCATAAGCTCATTATCGGTCATTTTCCGGAACAGAGCTTCATTGATTTCAGTATTGTTGTTGATGTTTTTAACAGTAAGCGTTTTATAGGCGCTGTACCAGACATCCGTATAGATCTGATGTCTTCGGGTCCATGCCTTGAATCGTTGTTCGTCCTTAGCCCCGTCATAGATCAGAAAGCGCGACCTGGGAAACCCTTTCGTATTGCTCCAGACGGCAGTCAGTCCTGCGGATGCCCGGTCGGTAAAATCACTGAGGTAACTTTCCCAGCTTCCGTCATAATTGCTGAAAAATAATAACCTTTTTCCTTTGTCTATAATTACCCAGCGTGCAAAGTGTATGGTTTCTATATTGCCGAGCTTTCCTTTGTTGTAATAAAATCGTGCAAGAAAATAGATGGATTCCAGGACGAGCCGGAGGGTGAGATAACGAAACAGGCCCGGCTTTAGCTCTACCAGATGCGTCAGCTGATTCTGTATGATCCGGTCCTCTTGCTGCTGCAATATTTTAGTATCCCTGAGCTCGCTGTACTTTTCTTCCTGATAAATATCCTGCTTTTCATGCCAGCGCAGCATAATCAGGGCAATACCTGATACCAGAATCAATAGAGGTACAAAGGGAAGAAGTAACAGGATTAATATGGCTATGATGAGTATTTTGCCCGGGCTGTACAAATTGGGCCGTTTTATTTCCGGGTATTTTTTCATCATGCCGAGATCAGAAAGATGTTTGGCAATGTGATGCCTGATTTCATTGGGAGAAAGCTGATGCAATTCAGGATGAGCGTCCAGGTAATTTTCTGTTGCTTTGCGTGCTTCTTCTTCATCTTTTATCTGTTGCACACTTCTGCCCCAGGTTCCCCGGTAGAAATAAGCTTTATAATCGGATTTGGATTTCAGAAAGCTGATACGGGCATACAGGCTGGAGTCATCTCCGGGATAGTCAATACAGGCACTGAATAATTGCCTGAAATCACAGGCGTTTAGCACCTCTGACAAATGATGATCCAGGTGACCGTCATAATTGGTAGAGAGCACCAGGTAAGCAGGATATAGCTGTTTATTGTTACGTACTACTTCGTCAATAATCAGAAATCTCGCAAAGTGAATAGTCGAAATCCGGTTGAAGTTCAGCAGTGAATTGCTTTCCAGATGGTTGTTAATCAGGGAAAGATGCTGCCGGAGTTTTTCTTTTTCATCAGTTCGTATTTCAGCAATAAAATTAAAGGGGTGTTGAGGGATCATCGGATGAAAGACTGTATAATGATTTTTTGAATAAAAATAGGTTATCGTAGTATAAAAGTATAAAAGAAATAATTTTTTATCATTATATATTTAGCATATGCTTTTCATGAAAATAATAAAACAAATATAATATTTTAAAATTAAGTGATTTAAATTATTATTCGTGTATATAAAATTACATACTTCTTGGTTGTTGGTTTACTGATTGTTTTTAAACCATGTCATATTGTGTTTGTCGGGTTTTTATTTGCACTTTTGCTATGACAATTGCCGCAAAACGATTACATTTTGTGGGCCAGAAGTATTAAATTTGAAAACTCTGCGGGCAGCATTCCGGTTGCCATTGTTGGTTTTCGCAATCTCTTGTATTCATTATTTCTTAGGTATGAATAATTCGTTTATGTCCGGACACCAGAAGAAAATATGGAGTATATGCCTGAGTATCTTTTTTCTTGGAGCTGCTTATGCTCAGGTACCAGTCCATATCAACTCCGGCAATCCTGCGTTTCCGTTTCCTCAGTTTTCAGAATATCAGTATGGTAAATCTCTTGCCAAATACAACGCGCAGGGAGTCACCCATGCCGATATGGAGAAGTCGATCCGGGAAGCCTGGCAGATCATGGCCAACCGTTTTTATTATACCGGTCAGGAAGCCGGAGGAGTACAATATATTCGTGGAAATGATGGTTGTCCGTATGATTGTGCAGAGGGAGAAGGTTATGCTATGCTCGCTGCTGCCTATATGGCTGATCAGGTTACGTTCAACGGGCTGTGGATGCGGGTGCATGATGATATGGTTACCAATGCCCCAAGATATAATGACGGAGTAATTACGCACCCCAACTATCGGTATGGAAAATACATTATAAAAGAAGAGAGTGGTGATGCTGCTGCTGACGGAGACTGGGATATCGGCCTTGCTTTGCTGATGGCCACCAAGCAATGGGGAAGCCGTTCCGGGGTGATGGTGAATGATGGCAATGGAGGCACCAAAGAAATGAACTATCTGGAAGAAGCCTATCATATCATTGCTGATTTTGCCGATACAACCCGGATCGAACCGCTTGGTAGCCCCGGAGTCATTGAAGGCTACGTTACCGGGCATATAGGAGTTGACGGATACCCTAAAGGTGGAAATACATTCGGAGAAACGACCGGTTGGGGCTATACGCAGAATCGCTGGCCGGGTATCTGGCCTTCCAGAGAGGTTTTCTCTAATGATGATAATCAGAGCGGATTTGCCAGTTATACTGCTACGGCGTATTATCATTCATTTGCGAAGTTTATGGAAGAAGAGGGCGCTACTCCCTGGGTTATCGAACAGTTCAAAAGAGTTGAAGCGTCTTCCAACTGGCTGATGGAGAAATCCTATGAACAGGGGAGGCTACCGTTTGCCGGGAGTTTTAATGTAGATGGTACTTCCGTAGTGTTTACCGACGTCGATCCGACCCAGGGAAAATGTGATGGTGAGTCATTCAGAATGCCCTGGAGAACCATCCTTGATTATATATGGAGAGGAAATCAACAGCTGGTATGGGATCCTGCTACGCATTCCTATTCGGCGGGATCAAGCGATGCCATGAAAAAAAATGCGGACAGACTTGCTGAGTTCCTGAAAGTAGTAGGGCCTTTGGATGCCAGCGGTAATCCTACTACACCGGATTGCGAGCAGCTGGGGATGTCTCCGGATGTCGGATCTCCATTCTGGAAAGGACTGCCTACATTAAAGCAGGGATATGGAGGCAATGGTACCATGTGCACCGGAAGACACTGGACAAATTATACCCTTGGAACTTCTGCTCCGGCAGCAGTGGCGCATGGTGACGAGGAGCTGATTGCGTTGCTCTACCGTCAGCTGGAATTGAAATGGGACGATGAAGACCCCGGAGTAGGAGATAATCCGGACGAGCGCTATATAAATAGTGTCCCCAAATACTTTCACGGATGGTTCAGACTTCTGGGTATGCTTACCTTATCCGGAAATCTCCATGCTCCGGAAGATATGGTGGCAGGAGCCAATATGAAAGTGTATATGGAAGCAAAAAATAAGACGTTTGCTTTTGCCGGAGATGAAATTACGTATGAAGTTTCATACAGAAACTATGGCTCTCTGGCTGCTTCCGGAGTACGTATAACCATCCCGGTTTCAGGTCAATATACGGTCACTAATACAGGCGGTGGTACCTTGTCAGGTAATAATCTGGTTTTTGACGTCGGAACAGTCTCAGGTTTTACTACAGCGACCGGGATTGATCCCACCAGGGGAAGCTATACATTTTCTGTCAGAGTAAAGAATCCGGCTGTCGAGGAAAGAATATGTATTCAGGCAACTATTACAGCTGCCAATGGCTCCGGTTGGGAGAGCAATGAGTATCCGAACAATGCGACCTATACGTATCAGCTAAACTGTGTGGACATATTGGAAACCCGGTCGCTTTCCATTGAAAAAACGGCCGGCGCTGCAGAAATAAACCCTGGTGATACGCTGGATTTTTATGTCGATTTTGAAAACTCTACCAGCGCCGGATACCTGAATGGAGGAAGACCCGGAGTTAACTTCTCCTTTACCTATTCAATGTATGCCGGAGACTATTCGTTGTTTTCCCGGTTCCGTAACTGGCACGATGCACAGGAAGCCTACATTGATCTGGGTAGCTATCGGGCTTCATACTATATGTGGGATAATGCCAACAATGGGGTGTATGATGCCGCGACCAATCCGAGTGGCTGGAAGCTGATTGGTAAAAACATGCGAACCGGTGAAGCCGGGGTGCTGAGATTCCAAGGTGAGCCAATTCCGGAAGGACAGGATGCCAATGGTAAATGGAATCAGCGGATTATCATGTATTTCCCCAATGATATTTCGGCGCCTACTCATACGTTGTATTCTCATTTGGGCAATGAGTTTCAGCTCCACAAAGGTCAGGTTGAGCCTATCTGGTACGAAGTGCAAATGGAATCAACTCCGTCTTCGCAGTTGCCTGTGAGACTTCAGGATGACTGGTCATATGCGGCCAGTGTCTCAACCAATAATGACAAAGATCTGTATCACGTTATTACACCCAACTATGCCTATGGATCTGAAAACGGAACACCGGTTACAACCTATGGAAGATTTGTGTGTGAACCCCTTCCGCCCGGTAGCTTTGATGGCGTGCTTATTGAAGAATGGGATGGAACAACCTGGCGAAGAGTGGCCGGGAACGGGCCATTGCCGGGTAGGGAAATGTTAAATGTAACAGTGGTGGATACTATTCCGGCCGGCTTCGAATTTGTAGAATTTATCAATCAGACGGTTGAAGGAATTAATGCCACCATTACCACTTCAAACGGCTACGAAATCATCACCTGGACTATGCCGGTAGTACTGGTCGGAATGAAAGGTCAGATTTCATATAAAGTAAAAGCAAAAGGAGCCTGTCCCCAAACAGATAAGTTTTATACCAATTCTGCCTGGATCTGGTCTGATACGGATTCGCCTGTTGCCGCTTCTATAGAAATCAGAGTGACTTGTGACTCAATCATTCCGGTGGCTAAACCGACTACGATGACAAAGGTCGCAGATAAGCAGCAGGTGGATGCAGGCGATGAAGTCACTTTTTCTATTGAGTATGTACAAACTCATGGAACAATAAGTACTCCGTCATTGTCGGACAATTCCGGATGGACTACGACCTATGGAAATCAGCCTACTTTTAGTGCAGGCAGGATGGTATTCCCGAGTGGAGGTCCTTCACTGACAGTCTATGATTATGCGTATGGCCACGATGGTTATGCAACATTTGAGATTGATCGCAAAGGTGATAATGGCTTTATTCTAGCTTTCAGACACTTATCGGGCTCTCCATTTGACCCGAACGGAGTGTATGCAGAAGTTTATCCTCATATGGGAGCCATTCGGTTGAGGGTATACAACGGTACCAGTCTGATTTACGAGCAGGGGAATTTCGGACTGGGAACTTCAGATCTGAAAATCAAGGTTAAAGCTGCTATTCACGGAGATACACTGGAGTTATATTTTACTAATACAACCGGACTTCCGACGGTTTCAATAACTGGTGTCAGAGATGTACAGCAAGGACACTTTGGGATTTATAATAAAGGAGAATATGCGTCAAATGCGCATGAAATTTCCAATATAACCATGGCATTTGACGCGGCCTTTAATGTAAAGGTTGTCGATCCGCTTCCCGCAGGACTTCGTTTCTTTGCTTCGGCTGATGGCTCTATGGTCGATGCCGGCAATGGTATTGTTGAGTCTGCGGTCACACTTCCCGGTCCCGTTGACTATGGTACTGTCCTGAATTATCAGTTTACGGCTGTTGTGGACGAATGCAATAGCGGGGGATCTTTTAAAAATACTGCCTGGATGCGGTTGCTGACCCATGGTGAAAATGCCATCGGAGCGACAACAGATCTGATACATTGTGGGGAGGCTGTGTGCACCAAACCTGCTGCTCTTTCGATAGCTCCAGCGGATACCATAATTTGCGAAGATGGTTCTGTTGTTCTTCGTGCTACCGGTGATATAAAGAGCGGAGATATTTTTGCCTGGTACAAAGAGGGACCTGAAGCAGAAACGCTGATTCAGCAGGCGCCCAATCTGACCAGCCTTGAAGTAGCAGAAGAAGGATCGTATTATGTGATAATCAATCCGGCGGAGCCACTGTGCTCACTACAGTCCGAAACTGTCGAAGTGGTAGTAAATAGCTTTGTAGTTCCGGGAGAAATAGGAGTGGATCAGTTGATATGCGAAAACGGCACTCCGGATGAAATCATCAGTCTGGAAGATGCAGCCGGCGGTGATCAGACTTCCTACACATATAGCTGGCAGCAAAGTGAGGACGGAAGCTTATGGAGCGACATAGCCGGAGCTGCTCAGGTATCCTATACACCATCTGCATTAACACAGAAAACCATTTTCAGGCGGGTAGCAGCGTCCGGTGTCTGCCCTGCGGTTTATTCCAATGAAGTTACCATTGAGCTGACGGAACCTCTGGAGGCAGCGGTAAGTATTGAAGGACTTCCTGAAATTTGTCCCGGAGCCGAAGCTTCATTCGAAGCTCAACCAGTCAATGGCGGCTCAACCCCTGTATATACGTGGTACATAAATGGTACGGAAATAGAAGGGGAAACGGATTCCTTGCTGACGATTTCCACACTCAATGACGGAGATGTGCTGACCGTTGAGCTACATTCCTCCATCGCGTGTTTGCTTGCCAATTCCGTCATTTCTGATGGTCTGACATTGGTAGTAGATGAAATCATTCCGCAGCTTGTGATAGCTCAGCTGACAGCAACATCACTATGCGAAGGGGACGATATCGCATTCGAAGTGACGGATGTGCTTGGAACAGGCGCTCCGGATGATATTCGCTGGTATATCAACGGGCAGTTTACCGGTACCACCGGAATGACATTTAATTCAACAGAGCTTGCAGATCAGGATGCCGTTTATGCTGAGATTATATCATCGCTTGACTGTGCCTCACCTGACCCGGTACAGAGTAATCAGGTTATTGTTGAGGTGGGGACACTGTCGATACCTGAGGTAAGTATATCAGCTACTTCGGAAGAGATTTGTACCGGTGATCCGGTTACGTTCTCAGTCAGCTCCCAAAGTAACGAAGGAACCTCACCGGATTATCAGTGGTATATTAATGACGCTGTGGTTAATGGAGCTGCTTCCGGTCAGTTTACGACTTCTTCATTGTCGGATGGGGATGTAGTGAAAGTAAGTATGATGTCGGATGCAGCGTGTCTTACGCTGGCAACTGCCGAGTCCAATGAAATCCGGGTAACTGTATCATCTCTGCTGGATCCCAAGGTATTTATAGCTATTGCTTCTGCCAATGCCGGTGACCTGTGTGAAGGGGAGATTGTAGAATTCAGCATAACCGGTACGGTAGCGAAAGGCACTGATCCCGAATACCAGTGGTATGTTAATGACCTTGAGGTTGTCGGAGCCAATGATACAACATTCTCTTCAAGAATTTCTCAGGGAGACAGAATATATGTTACGATGGCAACAAATTCTTCCTGCGCCTCTGTACCGGAAGCAATGTCTGATGAAATAACAATTAATGCGCTCCCGGTGGAGATTCCATCTGTCACCATTACCAGCTCATCATCCGGAACACTTTGTCCCGATGCAACGGCCACACTTACGATTTTAAGTGAAACAGCTGCAGGAAGCTCGCCGGCATATCAGTGGCTGCGTAACGGAGTTCCGATTGCCGGAGCAGTTTCTTCATCATATATCGCAAAAGAACCGGGAGATTACTCATTGCTGATAACTAGCTCTCTTCGGTGTGTTGAAGATCCGGAAGAAGAAAGTAATAGTGTTTCCATCCAGTACAGTCCGGAGTTTGAGGTGACTATTGTGGCTGATAAGAATGAAATCTGTTCGTATGAAACCCTTATCCTTGAAGCAGGAGTACAGCCTGCTGTTGCCATTGCAGGCTATGAGTGGAAAGCCGGAAATAATACAGTAGCTAATTCAGCGAATAATACCTATGAGACAAGTATAGCGGCCGCTTATACCGTAATTGCGGTAGATGAAAATGGCTGTTCCGCGACCTCGGATATATTTGTAGTATCTTCTGCAGTCCAAGATGCAGTGACAATTAGCCCTGCAGAAGAAGAAGTATGTGAAGGCGGAAGTGTTGACCTGGTATCATCGGTTACGAATGTGTCCTACATTTATACCTGGCTTGACAACTCTGCAAGTCCGATACAGGGAGCAAACGGATCAACATACAGAGCATCCGCCGGAACGTATTCGCTCGTGGTAAACAATGGCGCCTGCCTTGATACATCCAATGTTGCTGAGATTACAGAAAGAGTGTTGGGCAGACCGGTTATTACAGGAGAAAATGAGCCTCTTTGCCGGTCTGAAGGAATAAGGTATTATGTACAGCAGCCGGGCACTGGTTCTGTATATACCTGGACTGTTCCTGCCGGAGCCACAATTGCCAGTGGCGCAGGTAGCTCTGAGATTACAGTGGATTTTGGAGAGCAGAGTGGTTTAGTTACCGTTGTGGAAACCATTGGTGGAAATTGTAGCAGTGAAAGGGGAGAGCTGGCAATTACATTAGATAAATGCAATCTGAGAGCGGATTTTACTGTTGATAACAGCTCACTGTGTGAAGGCGGTAAAGTGATATTTACCAATGCATCTGTCGGTGTATCATCCAATACCCAGTATTCCTGGAATTTTGGTAGCGGTGCTTCCCCGGCCACAGCCAGCGGCGCCGGTCCGCATGAAGTGATATATTCCGCTGGCGGAGTCTATTCTCCGACACTGACTATTACAGACGGTATTGAGGATTCCGAAGTTAAGACAAACTCAATCATCGTTAACCGTACTCCGGAACGACCTGTTATCAATGGCCCGGCGATTGTCTGTGCGTATTCCAATACTGAATATGCAGTGGATCTTGCCGGACAGTTTGAATGGACACTGGTCGGTGGCGGAACAATCACCGGTGGAATAAATACACGTTCGATAACTGCCCGATTTGAATCTGCCGGTGCAGCATCTATCGAGCTGACTTATACAGATCCGAACGGATGTGTTGCCGAAAAGGCTATTCAGCATATAACTGTTGAAGATGCAGCCCCGGTAGAGCTTACCGCTTCTGCTACTACGCTATGTGCGGGCGCCAGCAGTAATATTATGCTTCAGGGCGCAGCAGGAAGTATTTCCTGGTATCGCAACGGAAGTCTTATATCAGGCCAGCATAGCTCGGTGCTTACTGTTTCAGAAGGCGGAGAATATAGTGCCAGAATCAGCGGAGCTTGTGAGCAGAATACAGATGTTATCCAAATCAGTCTGATAGAGTTTTCTATCTCGGCCGGAGATGACATGCTTGTTGATGAAGGTCACTCTGTACAGATTCACGCAGAAACAAGTCATCCGGCGGTTGAGTATACCTGGATACCGATGCTTCCTAAGGTAGCCAATCCTGTATTTACTCCGACCGAAACTACCGTGTATTCCGTAACAGCTACAGATGCCAATGGGTGTGAGGCCAGAGATGAGATTAAAATTACGGTGGTACGACCGCTTTTCATTCCTAATGCCTTTACACCAAATGGCGATGGCGTACATGACGTTTGGGAAATAACAGGGCTTGAACGTTATGGTAATGATGTAATCGTTAGAATATTCAACAGATGGGGTAACATTGTTTATGAAGATAAAGGATATGCGTTTCGCTGGGACGGTACAAAAAATGGCACAGCTATGCCTGTTGCTACCTATTACTATGTAGTCGAGCTGCCGGGAGATGCAAAGCCACTGACTGGCTACATTCTGTTATCAAAATAGAAAAGCCTGTTCATAGCAACGCTTAAATAAAAAAGGATAGCAATAAAAATTACTATCCTTTTTTTATTTTACCCTCACGGGGCTTATTTGTCTTTCTTTTTTATTCGCTCTTTCTGACAATCTTTGCACCCAGCGCATTTAAGCGCTTATCAATAAACTGATAGCCACGGTCAATCTGATCAATATTGTATATGGTACTTTTACCATTGGCAGACATTGCTGCAATCAACAGGGCGACTCCTGCGCGAATATCAGGTGAAACCATGGATATACCCCGCAACGGAACCTCTTTGTTTAAGCCAATGACAGTTGCTCTGTGCGGATCGCAAAGAATAATCTGAGCGCCCATATCAATAAGCTTATCGACAAAGAACAGCCTGCTTTCAAACATTTTCTGATGAATAAGAACAGAGCCTTTTGCCTGAGTTGCCACTACCAGCACGATGCTCATAAGATCAGGTGTAAAGCCTGGCCAGGGGGCATCTGCTACGGTAAGAATTGACCCATCGATAAAGGTATCTATTGTATAGTTCTCATGAGTCGGAATGTAAATATCATCCCCTCGTATTTCCAGATTAATTCCAAGCCTGCCAAAAATAGTAGGAATATTGCCGAGCATATCCACGCGGCAGTTTTTGATCGTGATTTCTGAAGAAGTCATGGCGGCGAGCCCGATAAAGCTTCCGATCTCAATCATATCAGGCAGGATTGTATGCTCTGTTCCCCCAAGAGACGATACACCTTCTATAGTCAGGAGATTGGAGCCCACACCACTTATTTTGGCGCCCATTCTGTTCAGCATGCTGCACAGCTGCTGAAGATATGGTTCACAGGCTGCATTATAGATTACTGTTTTGCCTTTGGCAAGAACAGCAGCCATAACAACATTGGCTGTACCTGTTACCGATGCTTCATCAAGAAGCATATAGGTACCCTGGAGGTTTGTCGCGTCTATTTCATAAAAAGAGTCAGAGGCATCATAATTGAATTTGGCTCCCAGGTTCTGAAGTCCGATAAAGTGTGTATCAAGCCGTCGTCTTCCTATTTTATCTCCTCCCGGCTTAGGCATTTTGGCTTTGCCGAACCGTGCCAGCAAAGGACCGAGAATCATAATAGAACCCCGAAGAGATGCGGCTTTCTTTTTAAAATCGGCTGTTTCAAGGAAATCAACCTGTACATTTTTAGCCTGAAATGAATACGTGTCCTCAGACAGTTTTTCTACTTCTACACCAAAATCTTTTAGAAGATCAATCAGTTTAAGTACATCAATGATACCCGGAATATTCCGTACAGTTACCTTTTCTTCAGTCAGCAAAACCGCACATAGTATCTGAAGACATTCATTCTTCGCCCCCTGAGGAGTAATTTCACCTTTGAGCCTGTGGCCGCCGGTTACTTCAAAAAAACTATTCATTAACCTCTTCTTCTGTTGTTGTTATGTTGATTGTTCTTTTTATTCTTTTTGAAGTTTCCGTTGCGCTGGGAAGAACCTGAGTTTGTATTGCCATTTACATGACTGTTTCCCGGCTGACTGCTGGCTCTTACATACTCTTTCTGACTGTCAAACAATCCGTTTGCCTTTACTTTTTCCAAATCTACTGTAAGTTGCTGATTTGAAATATACTCTAATTGCTGAGCAATAAGCTGATCTTCTATATTCTCCTTGTTCCAGGCAGCATAAAAACGCTTCATCAGCTTACCGATGAACAGAATAGCAACTTCCTTTTCCTCAGGGTCATCTAACTCAATTGCCTGTTTGATCAGAAGCTCCACATTTTTTCCGTAATGCTTAAATTTGAGATTGTGGGTATTATAATCAACCGTCATTGGTTTTTTCCCGAGAATTGATTTTTCAGGCATTGGATATTCGGAATCAACATCGAGCTTGAAATCGGACATGATATATAAATGATCCCAGATTTTCTGCGCAGATTCAATAGCAGCCTCTTTTATATTGGGATTGATTTGTTTCATTAATTCAATGAGGGTATATGCATACCGGCTGCGTTTTTCCCGGTCTTCAACAGTTAAGAGATATTCGACAATTTTTTGAATATTTCTACCGTACTCTTTTAATATAATGCCTCGTGATTGATCAGTTGATTCCATATTTTTCGTGATTATTCAGTGGGGTTTAGGATTCTCAGTTTAGCAAAGCTAAGAATTAAGGTTTTTTCTCCAAAATGATTAAACTCTATCCGGGCTTTTCGGTCTGTGCCGGAGATATCCATCGACTTTACAGTACCAAAGCCAAATTTGGGGTGCTCGACTTTCATTCCGACATCCAGTTTGCTTGTGTCACTGGGACGAAATCCTGCAGTTGGCACATGGGCCGTTACTTTGGTTTTCGCCATTACCGGCGACTGACTTACTTTATTGTACCGGATAGAAGGAGCGCTCCGGACGGGCGGTGTATTTTCCTGCTTCACTGTTTTCTGTGATAGTAAAAGATAACCGGGATCTATATCATTCAGAAAGCGGCTCGGTTCACACGTTTTTAGTCTGCCAAACCGGTAACGGCTCGTTGCGAAGCTGAGTGTCAGTTTTTTCTCGGCTCTTGTTATGGCAACATAAAACAGACGACGTTCTTCCTCCAGATCAGCCCGGCTGCTCAGCATCATCTGACTGGGAAAAAGATCTTCCTCCATGCCGACAAGAAAAACATTTTTAAATTCAAGTCCTTTGGATGAATGTATTGTCATCAGAGTGACCTTGTCATTGTCTTCATCCTTTTCATTGTCAGCATCAGTCAGAAGAGATATTTCCTGGAGAAAAGCAGCAAGTCCCTTTTCTTGTGTATTCGGATTATCAACAAATTCCTTGATACCGTTGAGAAGCTCCTGTACGTTTTCATAACGGTTAAGCCCTTCGACTGTTTTATCCTCATACAGTTCCTTAAGCAGGCCTGACTGCTGCGCAATTTCCACAGCAGCCTCATACGCATCTTTACTCTGAATCGTGAGCTGGAAAGATTTAATCAGCGCATAAAATTCCGAAAGGGTAGGAATGGCTCTTCCTGCCAGAAACTTGTCCGAGTTGGCCACTGCTTCCCAAAGACTTATTCCCTGTTCATCGGCAAACACGATAATCTTGGCAATCGTTCCGTCGCCGATACCCCGTTTAGGAAGATTTATGATACGTCTGAAAGATTGCTCTTCGCTGGTGTTTACACAGAAACGGAGATATGCTACGAGATCTTTTATTTCTTTACGCTGGTAAAAAGAGAGACCTCCTACTACTTTGTATTTTATATTTCTCCTTCTCAGGGCTTCTTCAATCGCTCTTGACTGGGAGTTGGTACGATACAGAATGGCAAAATCCTGATTACGCAGCTTCTGATTCATCTTCTCTTCGAAAATGGCAGTAGCTACCAGCGTACCCTCTTCATTATCCGAGTTGGCCTTCAGTACTTCAATCAGACTTCCGTTTTCATTGGATGTCCATACGTTTTTCGGCAGCTGAGCCTTGTTTTTCTGTATGACTGAATTGGCAGCGTTAACAATTGTCTGGGTTGAACGATAGTTCTGTTCCAGCTTGAATATCTTGAGCTCAGGATAATCTTTCTCGAAATTTAGGATATTCTGAATATCAGCTCCCCGGAAGGCATAGATACTTTGTGCATCATCACCTACCACGACAATATTCCGGTTACGGGCAGAAAGCCTTCTTGTAATATAATACTGAGACAGGTTCGTATCCTGAAACTCATCGACCATTATATGACGAAATCGGTCCTGGTATTTATTCAGAACATCAGCATGCTCCTTAAACAGCCGGTTGGTATTGAATAGCAGATCATCAAAATCCATAGCGCCGGCCTTGAAGCACCGGTCCTGATAGATTTTGTATATACGCCCTATTTCAGGACGCAGGCCTGCAGCATCGTCAGACTGAATGACCGGATTGTTCAGGTATTCATTTGCTGATATAAGCCGGTTTTTGGCGCTCGAAATTCGGCCCAGCACCAGATTGGGCTTATATATTTTTTCGTCAAGATATTGCTCCTTGATGATTTGCTTCAACAGTGATTTTGAATCCTCCGTATCGTAAATAGTAAAGTTGCTGGTATACCCGATCCGGTCTGCTTCCGCACGTAATATACGGGCAAAAACGGAGTGAAAAGTCCCCATCCAGAGATTACGGGCTTCAGAGCCGACAATCTTCTCAATCCGGTTTCGCATTTCCTTTGCCGCTTTATTGGTAAAAGTAAGTGCCATAATATTAAACGGCTCCACACCGTTGGCAATAAGATGTGCGATGCGGTATGTTAAAACTCTTGTTTTACCGGAGCCGGCGCCTGCTATAATCATTGCAGGTCCGTTGATATGCTCGGCTGCCGCCCTTTGTGAAGGATTTAATTCGTCAAGATAGTTCATGATTCTCTGGTTCCCCGAACGTGCAATATACAATTTCAAAACAGAAATTGCATGCAGAAATTTGGCTAAAAGAATATAACTTTGAAAATGATAAATTGTGCGGAAGTTTTCCGGGAAAAAATCTTTCTTTAATCATGATTGTAATTGATAAAACAGTAATCAGCGATGATATTGCTGATAATTTCTTCGTGTGCGATCTGCAAAAGTGCAAGGGAGCCTGCTGCATTGAAGGTGATCTTGGCGCTCCTCTGGAAGAGTCAGAAATGGCTGAGCTCGAAAAAATATATGACAGAGTAGTTCCTTATATGTCAGAAGAAGGGAAAAAAGCCATAGAAGAGCAGGGTTTGTATATTGAGGATTGGGAGGGAGACTTTTCTACTCCGACAATAAAAGGAAAAGAGTGTGCTTACGCCATCTGGGAAAAAGGATTTCTGAAATGTGCTATTGAGCTGGCATGGAAAGATAAAAAGATTGATTTTAAGAAACCGATCAGCTGTCATTTATATCCGATTCGTATCACCAGTTATGAGCATTACGATGCGCTGAACTATGACCGCTGGCATATCTGCAATGATGCCTGTCACCATGGAAAAGAGCTGGGAGTTCCCTTGTACAGATTTCTCAGGGATCCTTTGATTCGGAAATATGGTGAGCAATGGTATGAAGAGCTGGTGCATAAGATCGAGCATAAAGACATTGACTGACACATAGTCAAGTAAAAAACCATTCTGATCTGTTCAGAATGGTTTTTTGAGTTCCGGCTACATACTATTTATTCAGCCAGGCATTAAGCATCCATACTTCTTTCTCATGGTTCTTTATGTACTCGCTTATCAGAGCAATGGTTCCTTCATCTGAAGCTTCAGATGCTACCGTCAGTATTTCCCGTTCCATGGTAATAAGACTGGTCAGATTGCTCACCGTTGCTTTTACGGTAGCCTGAGAATCAGAAACATCTTTTACTTCTTTTATAGCGGCAGTTTCCAGAAATGAGCTGAATGCATGTCTGGGTTTTCCGCCAAGAGTAAGAATACGTTCTGCAATTTCGTCAATGCTTACCAGAGCATCCGTATACAGTTGCTCAAATTTCGGATGCAGCTGAAAAAAATCGGCTCCCTTGATATTCCAGTGAAATCCTCTGATATTCTGATAATAAATATGAAAATTTGCCAAAAGATCATTGAGTTTGTCCGTCAGCGCCAAAGCTTTCTTGTTTTCCAGACCGATTTGATTTGTCGCACTCATTGTAGTTCTGTTTGTTAAGTGAAAAATTAATTTGTTTGCTCAGACTCCTGTTTGGGCAGTCATTTTAGCTGGAATGCAATTATTGATCCACTTTGGTAATTGCCTCAAGCAAATTTTTGATTTTTTCTTCGGTCAGCGGTTTGTTCAGAAAATGCCGTATTCCATATTGTCTGCATTGCTCGATATCTTCCGGACGATTGGAATTGGTAAGCATGACAATCTGTACTTTTTCTTTATTCAGAAATGTCAATTCATCAAAACTTTCCAGAAAACTGAACCCGTCCATGACAGGCATGTCAATATCCAAAAAAATCAGCTCCGGACATGTGTTAAAATCGGGATCATAATTGACGATAAACTTCAAAGCCTCTTCACCATTGGAGACAATAAAGATACCATTTGTGATCAGGAATTTTTCCAACAGTCTTTTACTCAACAATGCGTTGACAGTATCATCTTCTATTAACATGGTTGAATTAAAACTTTTCATATGACTCTTTACAAAAAAAATATGCTACCTGGTTAAAATGTTTAGAACAGGCAAGTTAAGCATCTTTAATAAAAACAATAGGGTTTCGGAAATAAAAAATACCGGAATAACCTTACAAAGTTATTCCGGCAAAAACTCAGGCCTCCATGAGATATGCTTTGATATAATCATCGATATCTCCATCCAGAACATTTTGCACATCCGTTCGCTCAATACCGGTTCGTAAATCTTTCACCAGTTTGTACGGGTGCAATACATAGTTGCGGATCTGTGATCCAAAGTCAATTTTCTTCTTGGAGCTTTCGATTTCAGCTCTTGCCTCATTTCTTTTTTCAATCTCAAGCTGATAAAGCCTTGATTTCAGCATTTTGAGAGCTTTTTCCTTATTCTGAAGCTGAGATCGTTCCTGCTGACACTCGATGATTATTCCGGAGGGCTTATGACGCAGACGAACGGCGGTTTCCACTTTGTTTACATTTTGACCGCCGGCGCCACCGGACCGGAATGTATCCCAGTCTATATCGGCCGGATTGATCTCAATACTTATAGAATCATCTACCACAGGATAGGCGAAAACAGAAGCAAAAGAAGTATGCCGTCTGCCACCGGAATCAAAAGGGGATACCCGTACCAGCCGGTGCACTCCGATTTCTGATTTGAGGTAGCCATAGGCAAAATCTCCGTCAATCTCAAGGGTTACTGACTTTATACCTGCCACTTCGCCTGCCTGATAGTTAAGTTCACGTACGGTAAATTTATGTGCTTCTCCCCACATGATATACATACGCATCAGCATTGAGGCCCAGTCATTACTTTCTGTTCCTCCGGCGCCCGGATTGATTTCAATTATTGCGCTAAGCTGATCTTCTTCATTACTTAGCATTTTCTTGAATTCCAGCTCTTCTACTTTTTTTTCAACCTTCCGGAATTCACTCTCAATTTCCACCTCACTGACGTCTCCTCCTTCATAAAACTCAAAAAGTGTTTCCAGATCATTCATCAGACCTTCTGCTACCTCATAGCTGTCTGTCCAGATCTTTTGGTTTTTTATGTCTTTCAGGATCTTCTCTGCTTCTTTCGGATCGTCCCAGAAATCAGGAGTGGTAGTCTGAGTTTCTTTTTCTACAATTGTTTTTTTCTTGTTATCATAGTCAAAGATACCTCCTCAAAGCCGTTACACGGACTTTCAAATCTTTTATCTGATCAATATTCATACTTTTTATGTGGTTTAATTTTTGGCAGGAAGCCATGTCACTTCCTCAATCTGATTTTCCTGAGCGATTTTTCTGCACCATACAAACAGATAATCTGACAGGCGGTTCAGATACATGATAATCAGCGCGTGCTGCGGACCCGCCGGAGCAAGACCGACAACTGCTCTTTCTGCTCTGCGGCAAACTGTTCTCGCTATATGCCCGTATGCAATAACTTGATTTCCCGCCGGTAATATAAATGCGGTAAGCGGCGCCAGAAATTTTGTCATTTCATCTATTTCATTTTCAAGCCTGATTACTTCCTGTTGGGTGAATACGGGAAGTTTTAAACCAGGCTTGTCCGCATCAGCTGCAAGTAGTGCTCCGATTACAAACAGGTTGTTCTGAATTGCGGACAGGACAGCCTTACGTTCTTCTGCAGCTTCAAATGCTGAAAGGAGACCAATGTACGCGTTTAGCTCGTCTACATGGCCAAACGAATCGATACGGGTATCATTTTTATCTACTCTTTTACCTCCCCACAGGCTTGTTTTTCCCTCGTCTCCGGTCTTTGTGTATATTTTCATTTAAATTGCCTTTTTCCCTTTACTTATTTCAATGTTGCTGCAAAGGCATTATAGTCGCCGGCTGGTAAGAGTTTTCGCAGCTCGTCCAGAGCATCATGAGCGAATGCATCGAGATTCAGCCGGGTTGCCATTTGAATGTATGCCTTCAGCAGAGGAACATTTGCAGGATTCAGTTCCAGACCTGTAACAAGAACATCGTATGCTTTTTCGCTGTCTCCGTTTTGTGCATAAAAATCCGAAGCATAAATATTGGACGCAGCATTAAACGGATTAAGAATCAGCCCCCGGTCATACAGTTTCTCAGCTTTTCCTGCATCACCAAGCTGAGACAGGGCTCTTGCTTCAAACAGGATCGCATTGTCTCTGGCATAGTCATTCAGCTTTAGCTCTCTGGAAGCGATAGCCAGTTCCTGCCATTTATTTTCCTCTGCCAGTAACCGTATATACTGCAGATTAAATTCAGCAACATAATAGCTATTGTCTCCGGTTGGCGTTGTCTGCATCGATGCGATGCGTCTGGCTTTCGTTGTTTCTCCCAGGTCCAGATAGTCTCTGAGCAATTCTGCAGCTGCCAGTGTTCTTATATTTTCGTCCCTGATTTCTTCAAAAACCTGAAAACGCCCATTTTCATTTAATCTGTAAAGGTTAAAATGAAGATACTGGTACTTAAGTGCATCATCCCAGTTCTTAATAACATGAATCTCTTTGGTACTGAGAATACGAAGAAGATTATCGGCAACAATCCGTATATCATCGAGTTCGGATGATTGCAGCTTTGCAAGCCATTCTGAACCTGTCTGATAATCTCCTGTTTCGATCAGTGATATGGCATAATAGAGCATGGCTTCCTGATCTGCCCCCTGATGCGCTTCTTTTAAGAACTCTACTGCATTGTGATAAGAGCGCTGCCGGAATAGAAGCATGCCTGCAAGCTTGTTGTAATAAGGCGCAGTTTCCGAATTGGAGGAGCGTAGAATATCCAGTTGGCGTATGGCATCAAATTTACTCCCGGTATACCACTTATGCAGTGCAACAACTGTTTCCAGATGTTTTTTATAACCATGATTTTCTGCAACATTTGACAGTTTTTCCAGATGGGAAAACACAGTATCATCCGGAATATGTATTTTAGCAAGGCCATAATTATACCAGAAAGCGAAATCAGCCCCGCTGAGCACTGAATCCTTGAGCGGATGCTCCGGCACCTGCTTTTCTGTATGATTGTGGTTTAAAAGACCGCTTAACAGCTGATTGCTCAGAAATCCGCTTCCGGATACATTTGTGATACTATGGCTGAGACTGTCTGCTTCACGGATAAGTTTCCTGTCAATGAGCAGTGCAAGTATATTGGCCGAAGCAATTGATTTAAGATTATCCTCTTTTGCCGCACGGTTTAAATAGATAAAGGCTGAATCAACCGATCCTGCTTTTTCAGAAAGCAATCCCAGATTGTTGGCTATATGAGGGTTGTCGGGAAATTCGTTTATCCCGTCCTGAAGCATAAACAGGGATGGAAAAAACATATTGGCATCCCTGTATATATTAGAAAGCTGGATATACGCATAGGGACTCGGATTTCTGGTAAGCGCCTGAGTAAATCGTTCCTGTGCAGTTTTTTGGTCATCCTTTGCGAGCGCCAGTGCTCCAAGTGAGTAATTGCTGCGGTGATTCTGAAAAGCATACAGATAGCCGTTTTTGTAGTACTCTGCTGCGATTGCATCATTCTGGGTATAGGAGTACACATCACCGCACAAATTATAATATCCGGCCATACCAAGGAAATACGGGAACCGGTTGGCCTGCAGAAAAAGGGCCAGAATAATTACCGCACTAATTCCCTGCATGATAAAATAGGGAGATCGTCGGGGTTGATAGACAACCTTATAGATCTGAACATTTTTACTGAAAAGATCGCCAAAATTGATCAGAATATAAAAGAAGTAAATCAGTCCGAAAGCGCTGTAGGTATATATGATCACATACTCAAACATCTCAACCAGCGGGTCATTGGCCGTGACAAAAGCCAGGCCTATTATGGCATTGCTTATCAGCATGCTGCCTATATAATAAAAGGCGCCGCCGGAAGAAAATGACATGGCTGTACCCTGTAGTTTTCTTCTGAACAACCATAAGCCGGCAACGGAACTACACAGATAAATGATAAAAGGGCTGATATAAAGCATGCCTTCGCCCAGATACCCCAGCCTGTCTGCCAGCGCCATAAACAGGTTGATCAGATACAGTACGGATACAAAAACGAAATTTAGTAATCTGCCGGAAGGATTAGTACTTTTGCCATTCGTGACCAGATAAAGAAACAATTGGATAAGATCATATCCGGTAACAGCCATAAACAGGATGGCAATGATAACAGGTACAAGTATGCTGAAATTAGCTATGTGAAAATATGGATAGGCAATCGTTGAAGTAAAGGCAGGAACAATTCCCAGCAAGATCGTAACGCCAAGAAATGCCAGAAAGCGTTTAAAATAACCGAAGGTCTTGTTAATGGCCTGGAAATAATATCCCAACAGGAGATATGGAAATATGGCCAGGATAAGAAACCCACGGTTTGCCTGTCCGAAAATACCTAAAAGTTCTGTTTGTAAGGTAACAAGAAAAACAATAAAGAGAGCTATGCCAAAGGCAAACTGGAAAAAGTCCAGAAATGTAATGCTGGCAAGTATAAACAGAAAACCAATAACAACCAGAAAAAGATACAGGTAGCTGCTGATCGGATGGATGTCGGGAGGAGATACCGAAAAGGCTTCCCGAACCAGGAAGCTGTTGACATCGATTGTATAATGAATAAGATGCTGGGCAAAATTGTCAATTGGAGTATAAACCGCATTAAATTCAGGAATGGTTGTCCATGAAAGAATGGCCTGGTTGCCCAGAATCCAGCCGCTTACCAGAAAAACAATAGAGCAGAGTGCCAGAAATAATAGAAAAAACAAAATAGCCTGCCGGTTTTTATTCCAGCTTTTCCAAAAAAACAAATCTTCCATATGTTACGTTGCCACAAACAGTGCAAAGTAAAGAAGAAATGTCTAATTGAAAAAACGATGAACAGGCTGTTTAGCCCAATGCAGTCTTTATATAACGGATAATTGCAGGATTAACCAAGAAATTTGGGCACTCTGAAATAATCAGAATCTTTTTTTGGTGCATTTTTCAGAGCCTCTTCATGAGACAGCGCATTCACCGAAATATCTTCTCTGAGTACATTTACCTCTTCTGACATATGAATTAACGGTTCCACATGCTCCGTATTTACTTCATTTAATTTATCCATCCAGTTCAGAATCTTATTGAAGTCCTTATGCATATTTTTCTCCGCCTCCTCATTCAGCTCAAGCCTGGCCAGATGCGCAATTTTTTTTATAACCTCTTTATCAATATTCATATCTGCTAGATTTTCTTTTCAAAATGGGGATCAAAGTTATTAATGTTCTCCGTTTTGTTCAATTGTTGATTGTGTTTTTTTAGCTCATCATTAATTACCACATACGTCATTTCCCTGAGCCTTTCAATATCGTCAAAAGTCATCCCCTTCGTGCTTATTGGCTTGTGATAGATAATTTTCATCAGATGACGCCGTATGGCCACCTTCTTGCCATTGTCCGGAAGAATAATCCAGTTGTATGGAATGGTAACCGGTACAACAGGTATCTGCTTTTGGATAGCGATCCTGAAAGGACCTTCCTTGAAAGATATCAGCTCGGGATTATTTTCTCTTGGAATGGTTCCTTCCGGAAATATAGCGATTGAACGTCCCTGATCTATATGTTTGCAGGCCTCATCAATTACCTTGTATTTACTTATTCCGTTATGTCTGTTGACTGATATGTAAAGCTTGCGGAACATATAGCCAAACAAGGGAACCTTGGCCAGAGAGCTCTTTCCTACAAATACAAAGTAAAAAGGAGTAGCCAGGCAGAGACTCGGAATATCGAGATAACTGGAATGATTGGGGGCATATATTACCGGACTGTTCTTATCGGGCTTATATTCCCATACAATTTTCCACCGGACCGTAGTTATGAAAAAAACAGCATACGCCCATAGCTTATTGAGAAAATGAGCCTGAGGATACGTTTTCTTATTGCTCAGAAATAAAAGAAAAAAAGGATATAAAAGAAGGAAAACAATTAAAAACCAGAAGATACACCATCCGGTATAAAATTTCTTCAAAAACTTCATTGGATACAATTAGCTATAAAATAGTTGATTGTTTTATGTTGCTCCGTAAGTCGCAATTCATTTATCACAACAAATTATGAGCAAATAATGTGCAATATAATGGCTTTTTATTCATATTTATTAAAAATTAGCACTTTTAAACGTAGTCCGGCTTTATGCATTTTCTGTATAGTATTGCCTTCTTAATGTTTCTGAGCATCATGACTGGGGAAGCACAAAAATTGCGTCCGGTCCGGAAACCAGCCGATGACGGGATAAGTCAGAAATGGGGCTTTGTTAATACCCGTGACCGGTTTGTTATTTCTCCGGTGTATGATACGGTTTTTTTTGATTTTCATAACGGGATTGCAGGCGTCGGAAAATATGTAGGAGATACCTTATATGCTGACATAATTGACCGGAAAGGTGATTGTATTTCCGAAACAGCGTTCAGAAGTCTGGATTTAAGGGAGTCCTATATTCTGGTTGAAAGTCAGGAATTCGCTTACGGAATAGCCGACCTGGCCGGCAATATTGTGGAGAAACCTATATACAAATCGATTGAAACCATTCATAAAGATGTTCATCTTGAATACTTTTATCAATGGGATATATACACATTTAAGGGGCGATTAGCTGATACATTTGCTGCTGACAGTATCAGCCAGGAAAACAAACACCTGATTTTATACCGGAATGGACATTCTTTCCGGGAGATGGTTCCGGATACGCTCATCACCGCCGGAAGTCCGCTGTATGTAAACGACAAATCCATACCGGATACAAGATGTGCGCTGGCTGACTCACTGGCGGATAGTCTGTCAGTATTGTATACTATGGTGCTGCCCTGTCAGGATGGTCTGATAGCAGTAGAGCAAAACAAACTCTATGGTTTCATAGATACTGCCGGAAAAATCAGAATTTCGATTCAATACGAAGATATTAAGCAATTTTCCGAAGGCCTCGCACCTGTCAGAATTTTGGGAAAATGGGGATATATTGATATTAGTGAGGATATCGTTATACAACCATTCTACGACGATGCCTGGTCTTTCTCCAATGCCTCAGCCAAAGTGCGAAAAGATGAAAAATTCAATTTTGTCGATAAAAAAGGAACGCTTCGGAACGCATATGGATTTGATTCAGTTGAAGAAAATGAGTTTGGTAACTGGTATCTTCGGTTAAACGGAAAAACCGGACTTGCCAATCGTCAGGGTGCAGAAATCATTATTCCCAGGTATCAGAGTCTGGAAGACTGGGGCAATGGTTATGTCCGCATATTCAGGCACAATGCATTTGGTGTCATTGATTATGACCAGAATATCATAGTTCCTGATAAGTATCAGCTGATTGAGTATGTAAACTCCGGTATTCTGGCCGGTAATCCGATTGTAAGAAAAAAAATAAACTATCCTTTGGAAAAGATAAGCAATGCCGGGAAAAAGAATTAATAATCTGATAGGGATCATGCTTTTTTTGACAGCTCAGTCATTTTGTCAGAATATAACCACGCTGGCATATAGTGAAGGTTTGGCTCCTGCCAGAGCTGCGAGCAAAAAGACAGACCTGCCTTCTTTATTCGGTTTTGTTAATGAAGCCGGACATTTTGTGATCAAGCCACAGTTTGATACGGTTATTTCTGGGTTTAAGAACGGCTATGCAATTGTCGTCCGCGATACGTATCACGGTGCTATCGATCAGAAGGGAAACACCGTGGTACCGTACACATATACTGCAATCGAACCGGTACAGCACAAAATTTTTCCTGTCAGGGATGAAAGCGGCTTATGGGGATTTTATGATGCCAGCGGAAAAATGCGGCTGGACTGTGTATACAATAATTTCAGGATTGACAAAGACCTTATAGTAGCTCAGAAAAATGGAATGTGGGGAGCATTGTCTTTGAAAGGAGAGGAACGTATTCCTTTTAAATACAGAGAGCTGGAGCGCATGCCGCAACAGAAAAAATACAATGCATTCCTGTATAATCACTGGGAACTAAGCGATACGAATCATACGAAACAGGGCTCATTCTCATTTGATAGTCTTGCCCAGGCAGGAAAAGGTGTTCTGAAGTACTACATGATCGGAAAATACGGCCTGGTTGATCTGGACAACAACATAATTACAAGCTACAGATTTGATTCGATCGGACTTGAAAATAACGGACGTTTTGTTGTGAAAGTCTGGGACAAATACGGCGTAATCGATAAAAAAGGCAAGGAAGTACTGAAGCCTGAGTTTGAGAGGATCCTGCTTGATAGCCTCAGTATCCGGGCAGCAATCAGAACAAAAGAGGGTAAAATATGGTGGGGGTTGTATAGTTCGGACGGCAATGAATTACTGCCTGCGATATATCCTTATATCGGAGAAACGGGGGAGGGGCTGGTGCCTGTACGAGCTGAAAATGGTATCTGGAGATACCTCAATCTGAAAGGAGAAACCATAATACCATTTCGTTTTTCGCAGGCAGGCCCGTTTTATAATGGATTGGCCCAGGTCACAGATTACCAGTCCGGAAAGCAGTATTTTATAAATGGGGCAGGTAAAGAGATTATTTCTTCGGATGAGATTCCCTTTTACCATGCCGATCTTTTCTGGCTTGACAGAAATGATCATAAGATATGGCGTATAACACGAACCAGCTATGATGAATTTACACTACTGAATCCCAAGCTGATTCAGGTAAGTCAGAAAGGTAAAGTAGGGCTTTTGTCATCAGATGATCAGCTTATTGTACCCTGCCGGTATGATTATGTGACGGAGCCGTCGGCGGAAGGGTATTCCGCAGTGCAGCTGGGAAATAAATGGGGGGTTATTGATCGTAACGGACGCTATTCTATGCCGTTGACGGATAAATTCGAACGTATCTTTCCTTTCTATGAAAATTATGCCCGGGTATTGATGAAAGGCCGTTACGGATTTATTGATATCAAAGGCAATATTTATATCTCCCCGCAGTATCCTGATGCCGGAAATGCTTCCGAAGGTATGATTGCTGTAAAAATAAATAATAAATGGGGTTTTGTTAATACAGACGAAGTGCTTAAAGTTCAGCCCTATTATGATCAGGTATGGGCATTTGTAAACGGATGTGCCATTGTATACGGCAGCGGCAAATACAATCTTGTCAATAAAGAAGGAAAAGAGCTTCACGCTCCCTGCGAAAGGCTAAAGGTGACTTCTACCGGAAAGTATCTCATGGAACGGGACGGGCGCTTTGGACTTGCTGATGAATGGGGAAATGAGTTTTTGCCTGTTCGCTATGAAAAAATACGCGAAGTAAAAGACGGATATTTTATCGTTAATTTAAGAGGTCTGTACGGAGTTCTTGATAGAAACGGCACCATAGTGATTCCTATTACATACAGCCATATTCAGTATGATACGTTTAACCGGCTTTTTATCTGTGGCTCAGACAATGGCCATAAAGCAATCCGTATCGATCAGAACGGAAGAGCGCAGTAAGCAGTAATTTTTCTGGTATTTTAATTTGCTAAAAATTTTAGTATTTTTAGCAAATGAGCGAACATATTCATGGGCGGGGAGCGCAGTACAATTCTGTAAACCGGTTTAGCCGATTGCAGCCGGCTATGGATTTTCCCGAAGGTATAGACGAAGCTCCGTCCGGGCCGGGGAAAACGGAAGTTTATCTGGAAAATCCCAAAAAAATTCTCAATTCAATAGATAGTCCGGATATCGGTTCTGCCCGCTCCCTGAATCCATATCAGGGGTGTGAGCATGGCTGTATTTATTGCTATGCGCGCAACTCTCATGAGTATTGGGGCTGGAGCGCAGGCATTGATTTCGAACAAAAAATTATTGTAAAGCCCAATGCTCCGGAGCTGCTGAGAAAAGAGTTTAAACGCAAAAACTATGTAGTGCAGCCGGTAATGCTTTCCGGCAATACAGACTGCTATCAGCCTCTCGAACGAAAATACAAGATAACACGAAGCCTGCTCGAAGTCTTTCTCGAGCACCGGCACCCGGTCAGCATTATTACCAAAAACAGCCTGATTCTCAGAGATACGGACATCTTAACCCGGCTCAGCAATGAAAATCTGGTTCGTGTTACTATTTCTCTGACTACGCTGGATGAAACGCTCAGACAGAAGCTCGAACCCAGGACTGCATCAGCCAAAAAGCGCCTGGAAATAGTACGAACACTTTCTGAAGCCGGTATTTCTGTTGGTATTCTTATCGGCCCCGTCATCCCCGGATTAAATAATCAGGAGATTCCAGCCATCTTGAAAGCTTCATCCGAAAACGGAGCAACTTCGGCCGGCTTTATAATGGTGCGTCTGAACGGACAGATAGGAGCATTATTTACTGATTGGGTCCATAAGCATTTCCCGGACAGAGCAGACAAAGTACTTAATCATATCCGCCAGGTACACGGCGGGCAGCTGAATGATTCACGCTTTGGTGTACGGATGAAAGGAGAGGGGGTACTGGCAGAGTCTATAGCCTCGTTATTTAAATTACATCACAAAAAGTACTTTTCAGACAGAAAAAGTATGCCCTTGGATACTCATCGTTTTATACCGGACCCGCAAAATCGTCAGCTGAGTTTGTTTTAATTAAATAGGATCAGGTTTAAGTTGTCAAGGGGTTGTTTTTGAGAAAAATGTTTGGAGTTCCTTATGCTGAAGACATAAGAAACGAGAGCAGGCTCCACTAATCGCCACGTGACAAACATTCATCCTGTCGTTCCAACAGTGCCTTCCGGACTTCGATAAACTCAGCCGCGCTGTGATCTTTAAACTTTTCTTTTTAGCAAGCTATAAAATCAATACATAGCGAAGTAAGCACCGAATCCTGTAATTAAAACATCTGTCGTTTTGATAACAATTTCTGTGGATATAGAGGTTATCTATAGAGACGACTAGTAAACGACCATTAACTATACTCGGGGGCAGCTATGTGGAGGCGAAAAGTGTTAATTCTTTTTATTTGTTCATTACCTTGGCTGGGGCAGGCGCAGTCAGGGAGACTTACCGAAAAGCAACTCAGGGATTTCAGACATGGCACCTATCTGTATAAGAATGGCTATTACAAGGGTGGTAAAGTAATACGGTCAAAAAAGTGGCAGATTGAAGAATATCCGGGACTCCGGATCAAATTTCGTATAGACTGGATCAGTGATTTTGAATACCATCTTACCTTTGTCCGTATATCCGATCCTATTTCTCAGTGCCTGATAGGCAAAGTGATTAAAGTAAAGGTGCTGGAACTTGATGAAGAAAATGAAACATATACCGTCATTATTCAAAATGACACTTATTTTGAATCAGTCAGGCTTGAACGAATAGAAGATGAGCGTAGTGAAGGACGGATTTTTTCTTTTATGAAGTGATAATGCTTTCAGAGAATTTTTTGTCCTCCGATAGCGCTCATAAAATGAAAATAGAGGCCACCATACCCCATTCGGTTAAATGAATACTCAGCTCTGATGACTATATCATAAAATGTAACCAGATCCAGCCCGATACCTGTCCCCGTAAGTAGCTGGTTGCTGAGTCTGGTATTTCCGGGCAGGGAAACGGGAGCATATACATATCCAAGATCAATGTTGCCGGTCAGAAAAAGCGAAACAGGAATCGTCGAAAATTGCGCTATTCCAAGTCCGTACGTTTGTCTGGTTTTACTAAACAGCTTTAGCTTAACAGAGTTTCTCCATAGCACAGAGTGCTGGCCATTGATCACATAAAGCTCATATCCCCGGACAAAAGTATTTTCATAGCCTAGCCCCCTCAGATCATAAAATGCCTGCATTTCCGGAAAAGATATTTTGCCCGAGAGCCCGCCGGCATAAAATACATGATTACGATATAAAGGTCTGAAAAAGCCAATATCCGGCCTGAAGGACAGAATATTTACTTCTTTATGGCCAAACAGACCTCTTTTTTCAATTTCAAGACTAAGATAATATCCTCTGAGGGCATAGTATTGTACATCTCTGCGGTCTCTCAGAAACGTATAGCTTAACACCCCATAACTTCTCGAAGTTCTGCCATGAAGAAAGTACTCAGGGTTGAGCTGTGCGATCGTATCCGATATTTTTTGATAGTTAAAACCGGCTTTTAGCCTGTGCCAGGAATAAAACCGGTCTCTGTACACATATTCAGTGAAGCCGGCATACCGTGACACCTGGGTACCGGTCCCTTCATGGTATACCAGACGGTGATCATCAAGGCTATAGGCAAGCGCCCGGCTGTATATATAGGATAATCCGACGTTTAATCCGGACTTCTGCTTTTTATGGAGATAGGGGATATTGTAGAAAAGTTCGGCCTTACCGGTAAATCCTCCCTGAAGCTTAAGCTTTAGCGTCTCATTCCGGCCACGCATATTTTTCTGAACGAAATAAAACCCGTAATTGATCCTGCCAAGATCTCTGTTGCGCTGCTGCCACCATTCGTTGAAATTTCTGTCAGCCAGGTCTATAAGAGGAATTACATACGTATACCAACGTTCCCTGACTGCAATAGTCAGAGTTCCTCTGTTAGCTGATACGGAGTCTATATGACATTTAACAGTTACAAACAAGCCCGTATTGAAGACTCTGAATTCGGTGTTGGCAATAAGCTGATTAAGCGCTGTTTTGTACAGCGTATCACCTGCATGTAGTGAAAGTTCGCGCAGTATGATCTCCGGTTTGGTTTTTACATTTCCTGCAAGGATAATCTTCTCTATGATTATCAGGCTACTATCCTGAGAAAACATTGGAAAAGAATAAAAAAACAAAAATAAAATACCAACGTATTTGAGAAAATGCTTGATAGTTTTAAGATTTATTCGTTACTACGATACGCAAAGATAACAGTTCTATAAATTTTTTAAGTATGTCGGAAATCATCAGATCATTTGGGGAATATCAGAAAGAATATCAAAAAAGTGTTGATAATCCTGAAAGTTTTTGGGCAGAGAAAGCATCATCGTTTGTATGGAGAAAGAAATGGGACAAGGTATTACAGTGGAATTTTGAAGATCCCGATATAAAATGGTTTCAGGGAGGTAAGCTTAACATTACAGAAAACTGCCTTGACAGGCACATTCCTTTACGCAAGAATAAAAATGCCATTCTTTGGGAACCTAATAATCCGAATGAAAAAGCGCGATCCTTGACATATGGGGAATTGCTTGAAGCTGTTTGCCGTTTTGCCAATGTGTTGAGGAAAAATGGTGTCGGGAAAGGTGATCGCGTCTGTATTTATATGCCTATGGTACCTGAGCTGGCTATCGCTGTTTTAGCCTGCGCACGGATCGGAGCCATACACTCCGTAGTTTTTGCCGGATTTTCTGCGTCATCGCTGGCTGATCGTATTAATGATGCTAAAGCCAGACTGATTATTACCTCTGACGGTGCCTACCGCGGTACGAAAGACATTGCCGTAAAGTCGATTGTGGATGAAGCTTTGGAAAAAGCTCCTTCAATTGAAACAGCTATTGTATACAGGCGTACGGGAGCTGATGTGACCATGAAAGACGGACGTGATAAATGGTGGCATGAAGAAATTGCTCTTGCCGAAGCTGACTGTCAGCCGGAAGAGATGGATGCGGAAGATATGCTGTTTATTCTGTACACCTCCGGCTCTACCGGTCAGCCCAAAGGCGTGGTACATACCATAGGAGGATATATGGTCTTTACTCAGTATACGTTTGCCAACATATTCCAGTATGAAGAAAATGATGTGTACTGGTGTACGGCCGATATCGGCTGGATTACCGGACATAGCTACATCGTATACGGACCTTTGCTGAGCGGAGCTACCTCTCTGATGTTTGAAGGAATCCCCACGTTCCCTGATGCAGGCAGATTCTGGCAGATCATTGATAAATACAGGGTAAACCAGTTTTATACAGCTCCAACCGCCATCAGATCTTTGATGGTGTACGGAGATAAGTATACAGAGCCCTATGATTTGTCTTCTCTGAAAACCCTCGGATCAGTAGGCGAGCCGATCAATGAAGAAGCCTGGCATTGGCTGGATGAGAAAATCGGTAAAAAGAAGTGCCCTATTGTGGACACCTGGTGGCAGACCGAAACCGGAGGAATTCTGATTTCACCGTTATCAGGAATAACGAAAACAAAACCTTCCTATGCGACATTGCCACTACCTGGAATACAACCTGTCATAGTAGATCCTGAAGGAAAAATTCTGGAGGGTAACAATGTGGAAGGAAATCTTTGTATACGTTTTCCATGGCCGGCGATATTGCGGACTACATACGGTGATCACGAACGATGCCGTCAGACTTATTTTTCAACGTATAAAGGGTTGTATTTTACCGGTGATGGCTGCAAACGCGATGCAGATGGCTATTATAGAATACTGGGAAGAGTAGATGATGTAATGAATATATCCGGACACCGTATCGGTACAGCAGAGGTTGAAAATGCTATTAACGAACATCCGGCTGTAATTGAATCAGCTGTAGTAGGTTTTCCGCATCCTGTCAAGGGACAGGGAATATATGCTTTTGTCATACAGAATAATCCTGAGGAGGATATTGCCAGGCTGAAAACCGGCATTCTGGAGGTGGTAACTAAAATAATCGGCCCGATAGCCAAACCTGATGAAATACTGGTCGTATCCGGGCTTCCCAAGACCCGGTCAGGAAAGATTATGCGGAGGATTCTGAGAAAAATAGCCGAAGGAGATGTCTCCAATCTGGGAGATACGAGCACCTTGCTGGATCCTGGTGTTGTAGATGAAATAAAGAAGGCAGCAGGACTGTGAAAAAAGCACGCCGGTACTACGGGAAAGTGACTGTATTTTCTCGTAGTACCCTTTTGTTATTGAGGAAGCTCAAATAACGGCAATGGTTTGAACGAAGCATATGGCTCTCCCAGCCTTTTCAGAATTCCCGCGTGTTCATTCAGATAGTTGTTAAATTCCTTTGCTTCACTATCATACCGGATGCGGTACAGGACAACTTCACTGTCTGCTTTAATAATGTCATCTTTAAGCTCTCCGCTAAGCGCATTCTTTTCAAGCTCGGGAGTGTTTTCCGCAAATTCAAGCACTGAACGTATAAGCGCAGTTGTGGCATTGTCATATTCGTCAATTGCTTCACTCGTCATTTCATATTGCTCATACCGTTGCGACAACAGTTCTCCGGTCCGGTCCTTAAGAGCCCGGAGCTCGGCTTCGTCATGATTTTCCGTATAGGATATCTCAAGCAGCAGGCGGTTAATATCAGCAATTTTCTGATTGTCTGACTGAATCATTGCTGTCCAGGCTTCATTGACTCTGGTGAGCATTCTGTCCACATTCTCAATACTCTTTTTCTTACGGGAAGACTGAAAACCATATTTTGAACAGGAGGTACTCCACAAAAGAATAAAAAGCGAGAGGACAAGCAGATTTAATTTCATAGTTCTAATGAAAAGACGGGTTTGCTTTTAAATGAACTATATGGTTCACCCATTTGTTGCAGCTGCTCCCGATAACTGACAACAAGATGATTAAACTCCTTCGTCCAGCGGTCGTATTTTACCCTGAAATAAATAACTTCGTTGTCAGCATCCTGAATAGAAGTAACCAGCTGATTTGTTATGCTGTGGTGCTGCAAATCCGGAGTTTGCTGAACAAAAGAAAATACTGCTTTCAGCAATTCCTCACTTAACTGATCGTACGTATCGATTTGCTCGGAAGTCATAGACTCCTGCTCGTACCGGGAAGCCTGTACTTCATCGGTTCTTTTTTGCAGATCTTCCAGCGCAATGGGGTTATAGGACTGTGTATAGGAGGCTTCAAGCAGCAAACGTCTTATATCATCAAATTTTTGATTATCTGAAACAATCATTTCTTGCCAGATTGTATTCAGACTATCATTGGTAACTGTCAGTTTACCGGCCAGGCTTTCATCAGAAAGCTCTTCCTTTTGCTCCTCAACAATCGTTTCTTTCTGAGCCTGTTCTGTGCATGCGGTAATCAGAGCAGCTAAAAACAGAATAAGTATATATGACTTTTTCATGATATTTTTTCCTGAATATAGAAATTATCCCTTAAATGCGGAAATACCGGTCACATCTGCTCCGGTTACCAGCAGGTGGATATCATGAGTTCCTTCATAAGTTACTACAGATTCGAGATTCATCAGATGCCGCATGATACTGTATTCGCCGGTGATTCCCATAGCACCATGGATTTGTCTGGCTTCTCTGGCAACGGAAAGCGCCATAGCCACATTGTTTCTTTTGGCCATTGATATCTGGGCAGAAGTAGCTTTTCCCTCATTTTTCAGCAAACCCAGACGCCAGACGAGCAACTGTGCTTTGGTAATCTCGGTAATCATTTCGGCCAGTTTTTTCTGGATCAGCTGAAAAGAAGCAATGGGCTTATCAAACTGGATTCGTTCTCCTGCATACCGAAGGGCAGAATCATAGCAATCCATTGCCGCTCCCAGCGCTCCCCAGGCAATACCATACCGGGCACTGTCCAGACAGGCCAGCGGTCCGCGCAGGCCATCGGCGAGCGGAAGCAGGTTTTCTTTTGGTACTTTAACATCCTGAAAGACCAGCTCACCGGTAATACTTGCTCTGAGAGACCATTTATTTTTAATTTCCGGTGCAGAAAAACCCTGCATACCTTTTTCTACAATCATTCCCTTGATCCGCCCTTCTTCATTTTTTGCCCAAACCACGGCAATATCGGCAATCGGAGAGTTGGTAATCCACATTTTCGAACCGTTGAGCAATACATAATCCCCCATATCTTTGAAGTGCGTAAGCATGCCGGAAGGATTGGAGCCATGATCAGGTTCTGTCAGTCCGAAGCAGCCAATCATATCACCCGATGCCAGAGCCGGAAGATACTTGCGTTTTTGTTCCTCGCTTCCAAAAGTATAAATAGGAAACATAACCAGACTGCCCTGTACGGAAGCGGTTGAGCGCATACCTGAATCTCCGCGTTCGATCTCCTGCATCATGAGGCCATAGCTGATATAATCAAGGCCTCCACCACCGTATTCCGGTGGGATAGTCGGACCGAAAACACCGGCTTCTCCGAAACGTTTAACGAGAAATTCAGGAAACTCTGCCTTTTGTGCATAGTCCTCTATGATTGGTGTGATTTCTTTTTTGACGAAGTCTCTTACACTATTCCGCACAAGTTTTTGTTCCTCAGTAAGCAAATCGTCAAGATTATAGTAATCAGGACTCTCAAAAGTATCAGTATGCATAAAAGTTGTTGTTTAAAAAAAATTAATTATACAAATTTACAACATCATATACGTAACAAAAGTTCTTCGAGATGCAATCCACTGAAATTGATGAAAAGCTTCTTCAGCTTATAGACAGGCTAAAGGAAAAATACGAGGCAGACGGCCAGGATCTTAGTATTCATCTTGAGGGAGTATATTCGAAGGATTACCTGAAATATTGGGAATATATTCATCTGGATACCCTGCTTAGTCTGCAGAATCCGGTTACAAGTTTTCCTGATGAGTTCATTTTTATTACCTATCATCAGATTTCGGAGCTGTACTTCCGTATGGTACGACATGAGCTTTCGCAACTGAGAGAGACAGCCTCTGTTGATGCTGACTATTTCAAAGTCCGGTTAAAACGGATTAACTGGTATTTCGGGCAGCTTATTCAGTCTTTTGATCTGATTTCGGTGGGACTGGATCAGCAGCAGTTTTTAAAATTCAGAACAGCATTGTACCCGGCCAGCGGATTTCAGTCGGTTCAATACCGTATGATTGAGATTGCCTCTACCGATCTTATCAACCTGGTTGACAAGAAAACCCGGGACTTTTTTGAAGATTACAGTGCGCTGGAAGAGCTTTTCAAAAATATTTACTGGAAACAGGGAGCTATAGATCTTGATACAGGTAAAAAGAGTCTTACACTCCGGCAATTTGAGGAAAAATATGAACAATTGCTGTTAAAGCAGGCACATGAGTTTCAGAATAAGAATCTCTATGCGATATATAAGCGCCTGCCCTTTGATATTCAGAAAAATCCTGAAATAGTCGCATTGCTAAGAAGCTTTGATACGAATGTAAATATTAACTGGCCACTTGCCCATTACAAATATGCCGTAAAATATCTGCACAAGGAATCGGTCAATTCAACCGGCGGTACTAACTGGCAAAAATACCTGCCGCCCAGATTTCAGAAACGGATATTTTTTCCTGATGTATGGAGCGAACAGGAAATTAATGAGTGGGGTAAAACCTGGGTAGAAGCGGAAGTGCTGCAACAAAAGTAATTTTCTGTTTCTTTTGTCGTTATTACTCAAATTAATCAGAAGTGAATCTTCGGATCTTTTTATTGGTATGTCTTAATTTCGCTTGTTTCTTATCGACTTACGCGCAGCTGACAAAAGTACAAACCTGGTATGACAGCAATAAAAAACTGCTGAAGGAAGAGTATTTTGTCTTATCCTCAACCCCAACTGTTCTGGACAGTCTGTATACGGCCTATTTCCAGAATGGCAATATTCGTATCCGGGGGCATTATAAATTAAACAAAGCTACAGGTGTCTGGGAATATTTTTACCAGAGTGGTTCGCTGAAAATGAAAGGTACCTTGAGGAATAACCTTAACGAAGGTCATTGGGTCTTTTATTATGAAAATGGCAACCTCACGATGGAAGGGCCTATGCAAGCCGGCAAGAAAACCGGAAAATGGTTTTTTTACTATGAAAACGGTGGAAAAAAATCTGCCGGAGAATATGCGGAAGACCTGAAATCCGGCTTGTGGAACTATTATTATGAAGATGGCAAATTCAAAGCGCAGGGAAATTTTTTAAAAGACAAAGGAAAATATACAGAGTACTATACATCCGGGAAAGTAAAAAGTGAAGGAACCATAGAATATGGTCAAAGCAATGGTCTGTGGAAATATTATTATGAAAATGGCCGGTTAAAAGCGGAAGGCTATGAAAAAAACGGACAGAAATCCGGAATGTGGAAATACTACCATGAAAACGGGGCTCTTGCCAGTCAGGGAGCATATGAAAACGGGCAGTCTGTCGGACAGTGGAAATATTTCTATGACAATGGCATTATCAGCTCGGAAGGAGAAGAAAATAACGGACAAAAGGATGGTTACTGGAAATCGTACTACAGAAGCGGGTCCTTTAAGGGAGAGGGGAATTTTGAACAGGGAGAAGGTCTCTACAAAGAATACCATGAAAATGGAAAGCTGAAGATTGAAGGGTATATCAAAAATAATCAGAATCAGGGGCGCTGGCGCTACTATTATGAAACAGGAGAGCTTGAAGGAGAGTGCTATTTCAATACGGGTGATGGTAACTATACCGGTTACTACCCGGATGGAAAACTGAAAATGGTAGGAAGAATTGAGGACGGGAAAAAAGTAGGGATATGGGAACTATATAAAGAAGACGGGGCACTGTCAGGATACTATAAAACATATTATGAAGATGAAGTACCGGTATTTGCACCTGTTGAGGAGAATATAAAGGATACTGTACGAACCGATTCATTGCTGCCCTATAAAAAGCCGGAAATCAAAATTCCCAAGAAGAAATCACGATATTTCGCGCGTAAAATAAATGAGTTCAGAGGGTTCATTCCAAGTACCAATCCCTTGTCTCCTTTATTCGGATCGCTTCCTTTTAGCCTGGAGTATTATCTGCAGGAACGACTTGGATATGAGATTAATGCTAGCTGGATAAGAAACCCGTTTTTTCGGCAACCATACATAAATGAAGATTTACGCAAAGGCTTTTCTGTCCACCTTCGACAGAAGTTTTATCAGCCTGATCAGGATAAAGGAATGTATTACTTTGGTCATGAAATACGATACTCCAATGTAAATCATAAGGTTGTATATATAGACAGCGTGACAGCCAACCATGAAATGAAGAAAATAGGGGCATCGGAGCAATTGTACGAGTACAGCATTTTAATCGGTAACCGGCTGATGCGTGATGCGCATAGCTATGGCTATACATTTGATATCTTTGTAGGAGTTGGTATCGGCTACAGATCCGTTAAACGTCATTATGATGACAGGATACTTGATAAGAAGTTTGACCGCCTGAACTTCTCTAATGTATCCGTACCGGTTAGAATCGGTGTGCACTTCGGTTATGCGCTGGACAAAAAGAAAGTATACAAGAAACTGGGAATCTGGTAAAGCCATAATAACTTTACTTTGTCCACTCTTTTTTATAAAATACCCGGTTGTGAAATAGTGGCAGAATCGGCCGGATAACTTATCCAGCCTTTTTGTGTTTAAGGATAGATTATCAAGTATTCTGTCGGGATGTCTCATGTTTTTCATAACAAAGCTGCGGTCAGGGCATTAATTCGATATGGAAAAGCATTTTGTCTGATCGGAATTGTTATCCCCCTTATCAACCTCATAATACGGATATACAGTCCAACGCTTTTAGAGAAAATAATAGCAACAGGTATTGTTGTTATCAATCCGTTATCTGCCATACTTTTTTTCCTGCTGGGTATTGCCCTATGGCTTGTACGGCATGAGCATACCAAAGGAATAAGCCGTACCATCTCAATATGTCTGGTCGCAGTTGTACTGTCTGTAACGGCTCTGAAAGCTGTAAGCTATATTGTAAACTGGAATTTTTCCATTGATGCCTTTCTTTTTGGCGATTATGCCTGGATACGATATGGTGAAGTATCAGACAGCCTATGGAGCCAGCATTTTCCATATATTCTGATCAGCTTTATTCTGGTTTCTCTTTCCATTCTGTTTATAGATACAACCAACTCTTATCTGATAAGCTACTCACAGCTATTGAGCTATGTCATGGTCTTGCTTGCAATGGTCAATGTCTATGGATATGTGTTCCAGATTGAAATACTATACGGACGAAGCGGAGAAGCGCTTCCGATGTCTCTTCTTGCTGCCATTACATCATTTTTTTTGTCAGCGGCAGTTTTGTTTCTGCGTCCGTATAAAGGTTCAATGCGCTTATTAATCGGAGCAAATCCCACAAAAGTTATTTTAATACGCTTCTTTGCTCTTTTAGCCCCGTTGATACTGGGTTGGTTTGAAACGATAGGAGAAAGAAGAGGATATTATTCCCAGGAATTTGGGAAAGCTATCCTTACGACATTCTCATTTGCCCTGACTATGGCTTTGCTTGGTGTAAAAGCTGAAATTCAGTATACATACAGGGTGCATAAAAAAAGGGTTCTGCATCATATAAAACAGGAAAGAAAACGCTTACGGCGGATTCTGAAACACTCGCCTACATACATCAATATTGTGGATGTAGAAAAAGACAGGCTGGTTTATTCAAATGTAGAAAAGGGAAAGTTACTAAGAGGAGAGAAGGAGTCAGCATCAGATAATGGTTTTATGAAAAGGCTGGAGAAAGCTGCGAATCGGGATGATCGGGAAAAGCTGGAAAAGGCAAGACAGAAAATAAAAACCATGGGAGTAAATGATTATGAAGAGATCGAGTACAGAATCATTGATTCGGAAAGTAAAACACGCTGGCTTTTCTCAAGGAGAATAGTGTTTAAGCAAACGAAGGGCAAGGTACGTCAGATTCTTATGAATACCGTTGATATTACAAAGCAAAAGGAACAGGTTGAAAAGGTAGAAAGCCAGGAGAGAAAGATTGAACGAGTTAATAATGAATTAAAAACAACCAGAAAAGAGCTCGAAAAAGCAAACGAGACTCTAAAAAGCAAAACGGATATTTTGACAGCCGGAGATCTATTCTACCAGGCATACATGAACGAAAGTTTTTTGCCTATTGTCCGAATCGTATTCAGGGATATTGACAATCTTGATACCATTGCTACAAAAGAATACATTTCTGATCAGATTCTTAACCATGCAACAATATCAAAAGCCAATAACAGCCTGCTGAAGGTGTGCTCGTTAAATGAAAGCAGCAGGCTGGAAAACGTAAAACTGAATCAGTTCTGGCAAGCTCCTGAAACTGAAAAGAGAAAAATCCTATATTCATTCATTGAGAACGGTTTCCGGCTCCGTGCTATCCGCTTTAAAGCGGGATTTTCCCATCATGAATTTATGGATGTTTCTGCATCTATAACAGGTGTAGTAAAAGACAAAAAACTTTACGGATTCTGGATTACCATAAATAGCGGATAATGTTTTAACATTGTATACTCTTTAGTATACATCAATTTCAAGTTAAATACTGTATGGCAGAATTAATCAAAGAATTATTAAACGGAAACGTACGCTGGGTCGAAGGAACCCTTCAGCGCTCTCCGGATTTTTTCGAAAAACTCTCTCAGGGACAGACTCCTGACTATTTATGGATCGGGTGCTCAGATAGTCGTGTTCCGGCAACGGAAATCACCAATTCTTTGCCGGGATCTATTTTTGTACAAAGGAATATTGCCAATCTGGTTGTACATACTGATTCCAATCTTTTAAGCGTAGTCAACTATGCTGTTAAAATCTTAAAAGTAAAACATATCATCGTGTGCGGACATTATGGCTGTGGTGGAATAAACGCCGCGATGAGCAATAAAAACTTCGGATTTCTGGACAACTGGCTAATGCACATCAAAGATGTGTACCGGCTCCATGAAAAAGAACTGGATAGCATTGCTGATATCAGCAAACGTTCTGACAGGCTGGTTGAATTGAATGTAATAGAGCAGGTAAACAACCTTGCAAAAGTTTCCTTTATCCAGGAGGAGTGGGCTGAAGGCGAATATCCGTATATACATGGCTGGGTATATGGTCTGAAGGATGGCCTGATCAGAGATCTGAAAGTAACGAGAAACTCTCCGGCTCATTTGCAATCAGTTTATCGGTACGGAGTAGAGTAGAATAAAAAACAATGTAAATAAAAAACCTGAAGCTTGCTGTACAAAGCTTCAGGTTTGATATGGAATTAAGTCCTACTGATAACAGCTGGCTTTAGTTCTTTTTAAGAGAATCGAAATCAAAGGTTTCCAGAAAGGAGGTATTAAAGTTGCCGGAACGAAAGCTGGAATCGTCCATTAATTTTAAATGGAAAGGAATAGTCGTTTTGATTCCTTCAATTACAAACTCTTCCAATGCCCTTTTCATTCTCTCAATAGCTTCAATACGGGTTGGTGCGCTTACAATCACCTTGGCTATCATCGAATCATAATTAGGTGGAATGGTATATCCGTTGTAACAATGAGTATCAATACGTACTCCGTTGCCGCCGGGCAAATGGAAATTGGTTATCTTACCCGGATTCGGTCTGAATCCGTGGCCAGGATCTTCTGCGTTAATTCTGCACTCGATAGAATGTTTTCCGGGAAGGAAACTCTTGTTTATGAAAGGCTGACCGGCAGCTATCCTGATTTGTTCCTTGAGCAAATCAACTCCAGTAACCTCCTCCGTAACAGGATGCTCAACCTGAATACGGGTATTCATCTCCATAAAATAGAAATCACCGTGTTTATCCACAAGAAACTCAATTGTACCGGCTCCCTCGTATTTAATAGCTTTAGCTCCTTTTATAGCAGCTTCTCCCATTTTATTACGAAGTCTCTCTGTTATAACAGGAGAAGGTGTTTCTTCGACGAGCTTCTGGTGTCTCCGTTGAATAGAGCAGTCTCTTTCTGAAAGATGAACAACCTTGCCTTTACCATCTCCAAGAATCTGTATTTCAATATGTCTTGGTTCTTCGATGTATTTTTCAAGATAAAGACCATCATTGCCAAAAGCCGCACCAGCTTCCGTTTTGGCATCCTTCCAGGCTTTTTCGAATTCAGCGTTATTACGCACAATCCGCATTCCTCTACCGCCGCCGCCTGCTGTCGCTTTAAGAATCACGGGATACTTAATTTTAGCAGCACACTTAAGCCCTTCTTCAAGAGAGGTAACAATGCCATCGGAACCGGGAATTGTGGGAACTCCTGCTTTTTTCATGGTCGCCTTTGCAGAAGCTTTATCTCCCATGGCATTGATCATATCAGGACTGGCGCCGATAAATTTTATGCCATAGTTCTCACATATTTTTGAAAAATCTGCATTTTCAGACAGAAATCCGTATCCTGGATGGATTGCATCAGCATTGGTAATTTCCGCAGCCGCAATTATGTTAGGAATATTTAAATATGATTTATTGCTTGGAGCAGCCCCTATACAGACTGCTTCATCAGCAAAGCGTACATGAAGACTATCTTTGTCAGCCACAGAGTATACAGCAACTGTTTTTACTCCTAGCTCTTTGCATGCACGTATTACTCGAAGGGCTATTTCCCCCCGGTTTGCAATTAGTATTTTATTAAACATGGTGTATCAGTTCCGGGACGTACCTCGATTATTTAGGTTCGATCAGGAAAAGAGGCTGATCATATTCTACAGGTGAAGCGTTTTCTACGAGAATTTTAACAACAGTACCGCTTACTTCGGATTCTATCTCGTTAAACAGCTTCATCGCTTCAATAATACATACAGTCTGTCCGGCTTTGATTTCATCACCCACGTTTACAAAGAAAGGTGATTCCGGATTCGGCGAACGGTAGAATGTACCAATCATCGGAGACTTAATAGTGATAAGCTTTGATTCATCCTTAGAAGAAGGAGCAGATGGGGTAGAAGCCGGGGCAGCTATTTCAGCAGCCGGAGCCTGAGCGCTAACCTGTGGAATCTGTACCTGAGCCGGTACAGCTGCCTGATAGACACTGGTTACTGGTGATACAGTTGCTTCCTGATATTTTTTTACTGCCAATTTGAACTGTTCAGTTTCAATGTTTACTTCAGCCAAACCTGACTGGGCAATAAAATCTAACAACTCCTGAATTTCTTTAACTTTCATCTTTGTTTTTTCGTTACGCCTCAAAAAAAACTTTGAGGTTGGCAATTTTAAAAAAGTATTACTTTATCCAAAAAAGATTTAACAATTATTTTGGATCATATCCCCATTTTAGGAAAACAGAACCCCATGTAAAACCGCCGCCGAAAGCTGCCATTACCAGATTGTCACCTTTTTTCAGGCTTTTCTCATAATCCCAGAGTAACAATGGAATCGTCCCGTTTGTTGTATTGCCATAACGATCAATATTGATCATCACCTTTTCCTGAGTAATTCCCATTCTGCTGGCTGTAGCGTCAATAATGCGTCTGTTGGCCTGATGCGGTACCAGCCAGCTTATATCATCTGCGGGCAATTTGTTTCGCTCCATTATCTCGGCTGCTACATTTGCCATATTCGTTACAGCAAATTTGAAAACAGTAGCGCCTTCCTGATAAGCAAAATGCTCATTCCGATCCACGGTTTCATGGGAAGCAGGATAACGGCTTCCGCCGGCTTTCTGATATAAAAACTCAGATCCGGAACCATCTACTTTGCACACACTGTCTATAAGTCCGTAGCCTTCCTCACTGGGCTCCAGCAACACACAACCAGCTCCGTCTCCGAAAATGATGCATGTTGTCCGGTCTTTATAATTGATTATAGAAGACATTTTATCACCACCAACAACGATTACTTTCTTAAACTTGCCGGATTCTATAAACTGTGCCCCGGTCGTAAGACCATATATGAAACCGGAACAGGCTGCATTCAGGTCATAACTAAATGCATTTTTTGCCCCAACCATATCACATATGAGATTTCCGGTTGCCGGAAAAACATAATCAGGGGTAGTAGTGCAGCAGATGATCAGATCAATATCCGAAGGATTGGTATTTGTCTTTTCAAGAAGTTCGAGTACGGCTTTGGAGGCCATGTGAGAGGTTCCTTTATGTTCCCCTTTCAGAATTCTTCTTTCTTTAATTCCGGTTCTGGTAGTAATCCATTCGTCACTGGTTTCGACCAATGTTTCAAGTTCCTGATTGGTTAATACGTAATCAGGAACATAACCACCTACTCCGGTGATTGAAGCTCTCACTTTATTCATATTAAAAAGTAAGGATTAAACTTTTGCTGTAAAGGCATTTTTAATTTTTGCTGAAATGTCAGCTTTTACAAGTTTCGCAGCCTGTCCAAGCATATTTTTTATCGCGGTTGCTGATGAAACTCCATGTCCGATCATGACATTTCCATTTACTCCCAGAATAGGTGAACAACCTACAGTTTCGTAATTGAAAAGATCAAGGAAAGGATGATTAAGGTTTCTTTTAGAGGTTAATTCGTAAAAAGTTTCAGCGAGCTTTAAAATGACATTTCCGGTAAATCCGTCACAAACAATCACATCGGCTTTATTATTGAAGACATCGCGTCCTTCTATATTACCGATAAAGTTAAGTTTGCTGTTGGCTTTAAGAAGCTGATGTGTAGATTGAAGAGTAGGAGTTCCCTTTTGCTCTTCTTCGCCCAGGTTCATCAGACCTACTGTCGGATTTGCCTTATCAAATATGTATTTTGAATAGAGGCTTCCAAGAATAGCGAATTGTTCCAGAACTTCCGGCTTGCATTCAGCATTAGCTCCAACATCCAGAATTATACCATATTCATTACTTTCTTTAGGCACAAAACCAGCAATGGCCGGTCGAAGCACTCCTTCTACCGGTTTGATGGTAAACATAGAACCTACCATCATAGCTCCGGTATTCCCGGCACTGGCAAAGGCATGTACCTTTCCGGCTGCTAACATACCAAAACCCTTGGCAATACTGGAATCTGGCTTATGTGTGAAAGCTTTAGTGGGGTGTTCTCCCATTTCAATTACCTGTTCGGCATGAACAACAGGAAAACTATCTTCCGGAGCTCCCAGGCTTTGCAGCGCTTGTCGAATTTCTGGTTCTTTACCGACCAGGATAATCTCAATGCCAGAGGAGCCGTTTTCATGCATGAACCTTAATGCTCCCTCAAGCATTGCTTGAGGAGCATAATCGCCTCCCATGGCATCCAGTGCAATTTTAATCATACTATGCCAGGACTTCTTTTTCCATCACAACTTTACCCCTGTAATACAGTTTTCCATCTTGCCAGAAAGCTCTGTGAGGTGGGTGATGTTCGCCGGTTGTTGGACAAACCGTTAATGCCTTGGCTTCAGCTTTATAATGGGTTCTTCTTTTATCCCTTCTTGTCTTCGAATGTCTGCGTTTAGGATGAGCCATTGTTTGTTCTAATTATATTAGTTATTGTTACTTTTGAATTTTTTTAATTTTTCCCAAACATCATCGGCAATATTCCCTTCTCCTTCTTCCTGCTCCCTTTCCTCGTTGGGATGTGTACTAAATATTAGTACCGATTCCGTTTCCTCATCTTCCATTTCATCGAATTCTTCATCGCAGAAGCGGGGATGAAGCTTTTTCATTGGAATGGATAAGCCTATGAACTCGTAAATATACTGTGATACGTCAAGTTGTTGTGTATTTTTTGGAATAATTACAATCTCATCACTGACTTCTTCAAATTCTTCCCCAAATTTAAAAATGAGATTGCGTTCTGCAAATACCTCCTGATTAAATTCATCAAGACTCCTGTCGCATACAAGCTCCGCGTTGCCTCTGATGATGAAATCCGCAATAATCATTGTTTCGGACTTGTCTAGTTCTAATGATACATGAAGCTTTCCTTTTGAAAGGAAGCTATCTTCGAACATATCAAAGAACTGATCATCAATGTCAAACTCGTAACTATGCTTTCTATTACTGAGCTTGTATATATCCAGTTCAAATTGTCTTCTTATGTCCATATACAGTATGAAGTCGCAAATTTACTATAAATATTTGAATAAATAAAAACTACCTTCATTGATAACCATTAATCTTGCGACAAGGTTGTTCATAAGGTCGGGTTTTATACAAATATCGTCTGTGTTTTAGCCTTTGCCAGTCTGACGGCCAGATAAAGGGCATGTCTGAATGAGGATTCATCCGCCTTATCTTTACCTGCTATCTCATATGCCGTACCATGATCGGGAGATGTTCGGATCACAGGTAAACCTGCTGTAAAATTGACACCGCTCTCAAAAGCTATTGTCTTAAAAGGAATGAGTCCCTGATCGTGATACATGGCAAGTATGCCGTCAAACTTTTTATGTGTCTGACTGGCGAAAAAACCATCGGCAGGGTAGGGCCCGAAGATCAGCAGACCTTTTGCCCTAAGATCATTGATCAAAGGAATGATTATTTCCTGTTCCTCTTTTCCCAGCAGACCTTCTTCGCCGGCATGAGGGTTCAGACCAAGTACTGCGATTTTAGGTTTTATGATATGGAAGTCATTTTTTAATGATTTGTACAGAAGATTCAGTTTTTTGGCAATAACATCTGTGGTCAGTGCAGAAGGAACATTTACGAGTGGTATATGGCCGGTAACTACGGCTACTCTGAGAGCAGCTTCTTCACTGACCATAGTCATCAGTACGTCAGACTTAAACTTACTGGCAAAATATTCAGTATGGCCTGCAAATCTGAAACCTTCCTGCTGCATATTGTTTTTATTGACCGGTGCTGTAACAACAGCGTCAATCCGTCCCTGACGAAGATCTTCCGTTGCTTTCTCAAGAGAAAGAAATGCTGCCTTTCCGCCGGCTGCGGTTTCTTTGCCTGCTTCTGGTTCCAGCTCTTCTTCCCAGCCCGCGACCAGGTTGATTTTTTTTGCATTGCAATCCGAAGCATTTTTTATCTGAAAAAAATGAATATCCTCACTGAGCGTTGAAGTTTTTTTATAAAAATTCAAAACCCTGGCAGAGCCATATACTATCGGGGTGCACAACTTGAGAATTCTCTGATCCTGGAGTGTTTTCAGGATTACCTCCGGACCTATGCCGTTAATATCTCCAATAGTTATTCCGACAATCGGTTTTTCTTTCGGTGGATTTTGGTTTGTCATGTTTATCCTGCCAGCTTTTTAACAAATTTATATAACATTCGAACTCCGGTTCCCGACGCATTTTTAGTCCGGTAATGGTCTTTGTTGTTTAAATACGCAACCCCGGCTATGTCAAGGTGTATCCATGGATAGTCTGTAAAGAACTCCAGAAACTTGCCGGCTGTGATAAGGCCGGCACTGGATGACCCTATATTTTTTATATCTGCAATGTCTGATTCCAGATAGCTTCCATATTCTTCCCACAAAGGAAATTCAATAGTACGCTCGTGAGTTTCTGTTCCTGCATCAGCCAGTTGCTGCTTTCGGTCTTTTCCGGCTGTTCCCATCATGGCCATTGCTTCTTTGCCGATGGCCCTTGCGGCTGCTCCGGTTAATGTAGCCAGATCCACAACAAGTTCCGGATCATACCGGGCAGCATAACACAGAGCGTCAGCAAGGATAAGACGCCCTTCAGCGTCTGTATTCAAAACTTCTACCGTTCTTCCATTCATCATCGTAATGACATCTCCGGGAGCCAGAGCATTACTGCCCGGCATATTATCCGTAGCGGGAATCAATCCGATTACGTGCAAAGGTAATTTATTTTTTGCTACTGCAAACAACAAAGAATTAACAACAGCAGCGCCGGCCATATCTGCTTTCATTGTTTCCATACCTTCTGCAGTCTTGATACTCAGGCCACCGGAGTCAAATACTACTCCTTTGCCGACAAAAATCAAGGGTTGTCTGTTCAGCGGCTTGTCCGGCTTATATTCAAGCACAGTAAATGTAGGCTGGGCCACGCTACCGGCACTGACAGCCATAAGCCCGCCCATTCGTAATGCCTCAATTTTTTTCTTTTCAAAGACTTCTACAGAAAATCCGGCTTCTTTGCCGGTATCCAGGATAATTTCCGAAAGTTTTTCTGCATTTAGTCCGCAATAGGGTTCATTAACAAGGTCTCTGCATAAACACACTGCCTCAATAAGTGTACGTAGCTCATCGATCTGCTCTTTCTCAATATTATCATGCACTACAGCTACTTTCTGGAGCTTTGAGCTCTGAGATGTTGATTTATATTTCTTAAATTCGTAAGCGCTAAGACATAACCCTTCGGTCAGAGCAAGCAGATATTCATGGTTTTCGAGAAGTGAACTTACCTGAATTTCGGAAATTCTTTCTTCCTGAATTTCTTTCCAGAGCCTGGCTCCATGTCTTCTGATATGCTCGAGTATATTGAAATAAGGCTGATTTTCATCAGGAGCAATTACCAGGTACAGGGGTGTAGCCGGGTTATCACTCAATTTAAGAAATCCGGGCTGCTCTTCCAGTAATTTCTTTCTGACATAATCCATTGTTTCTGTGCGTGAAACAATAGAGGCTATATCTGATTTTGAAGAAACCAGATATACAGTGCACTGGTCAGCCACAAGATGATCTTTATATTCCAACTGAATTTTCATGGCGCAAATTTAAACATTCACCCTAATTGAACCAGAGACCAGAGCAATAGTTCGTTTATATATCTTTGCCGATCGTTTTAATTACAGAAATCAATCCCTTAACTTGCGTTGCATAGATCGTGATATGAAAGTAGTAAAAGCAAAGAAGCATCTCGGACAGCACTTCTTAAAGGATTTATCTATAGCCAGTCGGATAGCGGACGCTCTGACCCGTTATGGTCAGTATGATAAGGTCCTGGAAATCGGACCGGGAATGGGTGTGCTGACACAATTTCTGATTCCGAAAGATTTTGACCTGACTGTAGTTGAGCTGGACAAGGAATCCGTTGAGTACCTGCAGGTGCATTACCCTGACCTGGAAATAATAGATGGCGATTTTTTACAACTTGATCTTATCGGGCTTCTGGGAAGCAGGTTTGCAATTGTCGGCAATTTTCCATACAACATTTCTTCGCAGATTTTTTTCAAAGTTCTGGAGTACAGAAACAATATTCCAGAGGTAGCCGGAATGGTTCAGCGGGAAGTAGGCGTACGTATTGCAAGCGGTCCGGGGAATAAGGATTATGGAATATTAAGTGTGCTTTTACAGGCATTTTATAAGGTTGAATATCTTTTTACCGTAAGCGAAAAAGTGTTTAAACCGGAACCAAGAGTAAAATCAGGAGTTGTACGACTGACCAGAAATAACAGAGAATCCCTGGGATGTGATGAAAAACTGTTTTTCAAGGTTGTAAAACAGGCTTTCCAAACCCGAAGAAAAACCTTGCGGAATGCCCTGAAACCACTTAATCTGCCTCTCGGTTTTATGAGCCAGTCACTCTTTGATAAAAGAGCCGAGCAGCTTTCGGTCGAAGAGTTTATTCAATTAACGACAGATATAGAGTCCCTGAGCTAGAAGATGCCATTTGAATTAACATATGAACTGATTCAAACGCTGAAAGATGCTATTCAGACCAATGATGCAGCTCTTATAAAAAGGGAATCTGGCGATTTGCATGCAGCGGACCTATCCGAGATATTTCACAGGCTGGAACCTGAAGAATCAATTGTGGTTCTGAAGCTTCTTACAACAGAACAGGGTGCCGAAGTCCTGATGCATCTTGATCAGGATTACAGAAAACGGTTTCTGAAAGAACTGAGTACGGAAGAAATAGCGTGTTATCTTAATATTATTGATTCTGATGACGGAGTGGATATCCTCAATCAGCTCGGTGTAAAGAGACGGGAAGAAGTGCTGCTGCTGATTACCAATCAGGAAAAAGCCTCATATATAGTTGATCTTTTGCACTATGAGCCGGATTGTGCCGGCGGACTCATGGCAAAAGAGCTTGTAAAAGCAAATATTAACTGGACTATCAACCAGTGTATTGATGAGGTTCGGCGCCAATCCAGGATAGTTGAAAAAATTTACTCCATATATGTAGTAGATAATAATGATCGTTTGCTGGGAGTTGTGGCATTGCCCAGTCTCCTGCTTTCGGATGGCAATATGCTTGTTGCGGATGTCTATAATCCGGATATTATTCTTGTGGAAACTTACAGAGAAGCGGATGAAGTTGCACGAATTATGCAAAAGTATGATCTTGAAAGTATTCCGGTAGTGAATGTACAGGGAAAGCTGGCCGGCAGAATTACAATTGATGACGTAATTGATGTAATTACTGAAATGGCAGAGCTTGAACGCCAGATGATGGCTGGTATATCCGAAAGTATAGAAGAAGATGCCAGTATCTGGGCTCTTTCCAAGTCAAGGTTGCCATGGCTTATAGTCGGTATGACCGGGGGAATGCTGGGGGCGTGGTTTATGGGGCTGTTTGAAGAAAATATCAAAATGATACCGGCCATGGCCTTTTTTATACCGCTGATTACGGCAACCGGCGGCAACGTTGGTATTCAGTCATCTTCGATCGTAGTACAGTCACTGGCGGGAAGAGAAGATCTTGATGCCTTCAATCTTGGCAGAATGCTCAAGGGGCTTCTGGTCGCATTACTTAACGGACTGGCTATATCTCTTTTGGTATTTACCTTCAATGCCATTGTCGGGCAGGATATGCGGCTGGCCTTTGTTGTGTCACTTGCCTTATTAAGTGTAGTGCTTATTGCTTCTTTTTTCGGGACTGTAACTCCGCTGGTACTGGACCGGATCGGGATAAATCCGGCTCTGGCCTCAGGCCCTTTTATTACCACAACCAATGATTTGATTGGTCTGGCAATATATTTTATAGTAGCTCATTCTTTACTGAATTTCTGATATGCTGAATAAGTGTCTGATTGTTGATGAGATGCATCCGTCTATTATCTCTCTTCTTGCTTCCTGTGGTCTTGAAGCAGATTACCAACCTGGTATTCAACGAAGTGAAGTTCTGGAAATTATTCACAAATATGCAGGGTTACTGGTTCGCAGTAAGCTGAAAATCGATCGTGAATTGCTGGAAAATGCCTCAAGGCTTGTTTTTATTGGAAGGGCAGGGGCCGGTGTAGATCTTATCGATGTTGAGGAAGTTGAAAAAAGAAACATACGCCTTTTCAACGCTCCGGAAGGCAATAGGGATGCTTTGGCCGAACATGCAGTTGGAATGCTTTTTGCTTTGCTGAATAAAATAATTTCAGCAGACAAAGAGGTGCGCAGCGGTCTGTGGCAAAGGGAAGCAAACAGAGGGGCGGAACTATATAAGAAAACAATCGCGCTGATCGGGTATGGTTATATGGGAAGAGCATTTGCAAGGCGTCTTTCTGCATTTGGCTGTACCATATTGGTGTATGACAAGGAACCTGTTCAAACTGAACCCGGAATCGTGCTGACAGACATGGAGACGATCTGTAAAGAGGCTGATGTGGTTAGTTTTCACGTACCTCTGACTGACGAAACGCGCTTCATGGCTGATTTTGCTTATTTTGACCGGTTTAAGAAAAATATCTGGGTGGTAAATACAGCCAGAGGCGAAATTTTGAAGTTAAGAGATCTGATCAGTCATCTTAAATCGGGAAAAATACGGGGAGCAGCTCTGGACGTTCTGGAAAATGAAAAATTTAATACATTCACTCCGGAACAGCATAAAGATTTTAACGAGCTGATTCGTTTTGAGAATGTGATTCTGACCCCTCATGTAGGAGGATGGTCTTATGAATCTTATGTAAGAATTAATGAAGTTTTGATAGAAAAAATTCGAAATTCCGGCCTTTTTTAGAAGAGTAAGCGGTCTTCTGATTTTGTTTTTTGGAATAAATTGTCGTAATTTTGATAAAATTAAAACGGTCAAAATGAGCCGTTTTTTTTATTGTTTATATGTTAAAATTGGGAAAAGTATGAGTAAGGTAACTTATTACACCGAAGAAGGGTTGAGAAAACTGAAAGATGAATTAACCTTTCTCAAAACCAAAGGAAGATCTGATATAGCCAGGCAGATTGCCGAGGCAAGGGACAAAGGCGACTTAAGTGAAAATGCAGAATACGATGCAGCCAAAGATGCTCAGGGGCTTCTTGAGCTAAAGATATCCAAGCTCGAGGAAGTTGTTTCTAATGCCCGTGTAATTGATGAAAGCACAATTGATACAAATAAGGTATCCATTCTTACTACTGTTAAAATCAAAAACAAAAAGAATGGAGCGGTATTGAAATATACCCTTGTTGCAGAAGAAGAGGCCGATCTTAAAGCAGGAAAAATTTCTGTGAAATCACCAATAGGAGCCGGGCTGCTGGGTAAGCAGAAAGGAGACGTCGTTGAAATCACCGTGCCTGCCGGGAAAATGGAATTTCAGATCGAAGATATAACCCTGGAATAATAATCAGTTATACATCAATGGCATCCGTTTTTACAAAGATCATTAACCGGGAAATACCAGGATACATAGTTGCAGAGGACGATGAATATATTGCGTTTCTGGATATAAGCCCTATTGCTCCCGGCCATACCCTTGTTATTCCTAAAAAAGAAGTTGATTATATCTTTTCTCTGGAGGATAACCATTTGTCAGGGCTTATGACTTTTGCAAAGAAAGTAGCGCTGGCGCTCGAAAAAGCTGTTCCGTGCAAACGTATAGGAATTGCGGTGATTGGCCTTGAGGTTCCTCATGCACACGTACATCTGGTGCCTTTAAATTCTGTGGGAGATATAAACTTTAGTAAGCAGAAGTTGTCAATACCTGCGGAAGTCATGGAAAAACTGACTCAAAGCATAAAAGAAAAATTTACTAATTAATTTCAGCATCGCCTGATTTGATAATCCGGAACTTTCTACTAAAGCAGGTTTCGGATTTTTTATTTTTTATGCAGACGAACGATCTTCATTTTACCAGCATAGGTTATCTGCATCAGATATATGCCGCTTGATAAACTGCCACCTACAGTCTGATTCGGGGAGTTTATTTCTGAAGATTCATAAACAACCCCTTGTTCATCCATAATTTCATACGCTAAGGGATACATGTCTTTTTCAGCCGGCAGATTAAGAGCCGTCTGATCATAAAAGGGATTGGGAGCAATTAGCTGACTACTGACTTCAGACTCTGATGGAGTCTCTGAACGATGCTTTGAAGGTGCTACAGGCTGTCTGAAAAGCCCGGTTAGCAAAAACAGGCTAAGCGTCTTTACAGACTGGCTATAGAAAGAATGATCGTCCTCTGTTGCGATAAGATCCGAATATATCGCATCAAGGTACATGGGATTATAGCCTGTCATTGCAGCGCAGGCAAATGGCCCGACAAATGAGCTGTTGTGATAGCTGCCTGTTGCCGTGCCCTCCTGAGTATAACCGTCAACGATATTTTCAGCTCCGCCAAGACGTGTAAGTACAAAATCATTACAGCGGTTCAGATAGTTTCTAGCCTGCAGGTTACCGGTCCATAAGTAGTCAAGGGCAACCTTAAACGGTACTCTGGCAGCATCATAATAATATGTTTTGCCACCGAAAAAAGCATTATTGCCAGCGGCAATATTTTGTCCGACGGCATCTGTCCGGTCAGCTATCAGTCCGCCGCAGGCATTGTTGCGTGTCAGATTTTCATTGATAATATGATAGCAATTGTCCGCGACGCGGTTCCAGAAATCAGAATCTTTGCTAAATTCCCCGAATACTCTGAAATGAGCAGGCGAGAAATACGCTGTATTCATTCCAGCCTCTGAAGCAGGCTGATCAGTACCTCTTACAGTATAGTTTGTACTATCTATTTCAAATTTTCTGATTGCGTTCAAAAGACGCATAGCTGCAGTATGATATTCAGAAGCTTTGTCCGGCCATTGTTTTATGGCAGCTATCAGCGCCAGGCAGGCATCAAAATCAGCACCGGACAATGCATTGTAAGAAACGATACCACCACTGGCATCCGTTTTGGCATGCATCAGACCATGCGCATTGCTATGAGCATGGTAGTAGTTCCATAAACCGTCAAAAACCTGCTGGTCGCTTGCATAAACAGCCAGAAGCATACCCCAGCCGATTCCTTCAGAGGTTGTTTGTTCCGGATTGACCCATTTCACACGGGCAAATGTTCCCGCCTGAACTATAAAATTCTTTTTCCAGAGATCATAATTTGCGAGTGCTTCCTCAGGAGCAGCGATAGCAGGCATTGTACCATAGAAATAAGAAGTTGTATTATCTGAGCTTTTTTTAGCATCACCATAACTCCGATAGGAGAATGTGAAGCAAATGCTGATCAACAAAAGTGCTCGTATCATAAAGCTAAAAATTTCTTATACGTTCAACCGGCCTGTTTTGCCAATGTTATTAAAATAGGAAAAAAGAAATAATTAGTTTGACTTTACGAAGTAAGTAAATAAAGGTTGCAAAACGGATAAAACTTATCTATGGTGAATGATAGAAAGCACCTCACACAATCACATTCTCAGATTAAAATGCTGTTTGGGTGCATTCTTTCTGAAAAAAACAATACCAAAATGAAACAAGTCAATTGAAATGGTAATCTCTTCTCTGGCAATAATGGTATCCCAGGCATTTTTCATATCCGGTGACCAATAGATATCATCAAAAATCATGATACTGTTTTCATGCATATAGGGCAATAACATATCAAAATATTCCAGGGTTGGCTTGTATTGGTGATTGGCATCGAGAAAAGCCAGATCTATTTTTGAGATCGTTTGGATCACGGAAGGAAGAGTTTCTGCAATATCACCAGCATATACCTTGGTATTGTTAATATTTAGTCTTTTATGCATGCGTGAGGCATAAGCAGCAAGATTCGGACACCCCTCCAGACTGAATACAGCGCTTTGTGTATTGGCAGAGGCCAGATAAGCAGTCGTAAAACCCAGGGAAGTTCCCAGCTCCAAAATAGTTTTTGCTTTTATAAACCAGGCCAGTCGAAACAGAATCTGTGCTTTTGAAGCATCTGTTACACTCCGGGAAACGATGTCAGCGATATGGCGTTGCCGGTCTTTTCCGGTGCCAAAATCGGTTACAGCTATGGTTGTTTTATCTTTTAGCGCCCTGTTTCGGAATGATTCAATTTTGGGAAATGCATAAAACTGTTTATCCGTATGGATCGCCGTGGTATACAGATAAAACAAAAACGGTGAGTGAACAGAGTGTTCATCACCGGATATAAGAAAATGTCTGATGTATTGACAGAATCGAAAAAGGGAATTCACAAAGTTTAGTTCAGCTTATAGGGTACAATCATTACAAACTCTGGTATAGTAACCCTGAATTTGCTGCCGTCCACAACTCTTTCCATCAGATAAGTGCCTTTCATTTTTCCCATTTCGGTTTTGAGGTTACAACCGGATACGTATTCATGAAATTCTCCCGGCTCAAGTGTAGGTTGCTGCCCGACGACACCTTCACCTTCTACTTCTCTGACAGCTGCCTGAGCGTCGTGTATTTTCCAGTGTCTTCTCAAAAGCTGGACGGTATAGTTACTGTTGTTTTCGATCCGGATACGGTAGGTGAAAACAAAATGAGACTGTACCGGGCTTGAATAGTCCGGTTGATAAGTTGTCTCTACAGAAACTTTAACTCCGTCGGTGACTTGTGTAATCATGACTGGAAATTTTTGGTTGTGTACTAAAATTACAATTAAAATTTGATTTTTTAAATTTATGTTCGAATAATTGCCTTCTCAAAAGTCCTCGAACAATGAACTTTTAATAATTTATGACGGTAACTATTAATCCGACCTGGCAACCATACTTGCAGGAGGAATTTGACAAGCAGTATTTTTCCAATCTGGTTCATTTCGTAAAAAAAGAAGTCGCTACCCATACGATATATCCACCGGGGAAGTTAATCTTCAATGCCTTTGACAAGTGTCCTTTTGATAAGGTAAGAGTCGTAATAATAGGGCAAGACCCTTATCATGGCCCGGGACAAGCAAACGGTTTATGTTTTTCCGTAAATGATGGTATTCCTTTTCCACCCTCGCTTAAGAATATATTTAAAGAGATAAAAGATGATCTGGGAAAAGAAATTCCCAGGAGTGGAAATCTGGAACGCTGGGCGGTGCAGGGAGTATTGTTGCTCAATGCTACACTGACTGTCAGGGCAGGGCAGGCAGGTAGCCATCAGAATAAAGGCTGGGAGGAGTTTACCGATGCTGTTATCCGGAAAGTATCAGATGAAAAATCAGATCTTGTGTTTCTGCTATGGGGAGCATATGCCCAAAAGAAAGAATTGCTGATCGATACACACAAACATCATGTTCTGAAATCCGCTCACCCTTCTCCGTTTTCAGCAGACCGGGGATTTTTTGGTAACAGGCATTTTAGCAAAACCAATGAATTTCTTGTGAAAAAAGGGCTGGAACCGATCAATTGGTAAAGTCTTCCACCTTTGATCTGATAATCAAAAAAATAAGAAAGAGAGGTTATCTGTCGGACAACCTCTCTTTCTTATCATAATCAAAAGGAAGAATTATTCCTTACCTTTTTGTTTCTGCTGTTTCAGCATCTCCTCACGGGTCTTCATAGCCTCCTGCACACGATCCATAAACTTGCTTCCTTTTTTTCCGCCACCTGTCGCATGTTTTTTGCGATTTTCTTCCATTGCCACACGCAGCTTGTCTTCATCCACAAAGCGTTTGATGATGAATTGCTGGCCTATAGTAAGAATATTGGATACAAAGTAGTAGAAACTAAGACCTGCAGGGAAGCTGTTAAGAACAAACAGAAGTACTACAGGCATTATGTACGTAATTGATTTCATAGGTCCGGTTTGCGTGCTCATCTGATTATTGAAATGCGTATAAGCAAGAGTAGACAATGTCATCAAAAGTGTAAATATACTCACGTGGGCTCCATAAAAAGGAATAGTAAACGGGAGCTTAATCAGAGCATCGTACGTGGACAAATCGGGAGCCCATAAGAAAGCTTCCTGACGCAGCTCAATGGAGTTAGGGAAAAAGCTGAACATGGCTAACAGCACCGGCATGGATAATAAAACCGGAATACAGCCGCTAAGCGGATTAATACCTACTTTGGAGTACAAGGCCATCTGCTCGGTCTGTATTTTTTGCATATCATCTCCGTATTTCTCCTTGATTACATCAAGCTCCGGCTTTAATACCTTCATTTTGGCCATAGCGATATATGACTTGAATGAAAGAGGAAGGAGAATAAGCTTGATCAGAATACCAAGGATCACAATGATAAATCCATATTTCCATTCCATATGACCAAACATGTAGTCAAGGAAATTGAATGTCGGAATAACAATAAAGCGGTTAAAAGCATTGATTACAGGCCAGCCGAGGTTAACATTTTTATGAAAGCCGTCAGCAACGGGCTTCATTGTCTGAAAGTGGTTAGGGCCAAAGAAGTACTTAAACTCGGCTTTGCCTGTTTTAATATCGCCTATAGGAATCAGCAAATCTGTTTTAAGAACCTTTACGACGGAATCATTTTCCGGCACACTTGATTCTACATAGCCATTTTCGAAGCTTCTTTGCGCAATGATCGCAGAAGTAAAGAATTTTTGTTTGAGCCCGACCCATTTTACAGGTGTACTGATTGTTTCAGCTTCTTTGCTGCTTGAAGCTTCCGTCAGATTATCAAAACCATCTTCGGAAGTATAGAAATTAACGGTAGTTCTCTCCCTGTTCATTTTAAGATCAGGCTCGACATTCGGCTGGTTGGTAGTCCAGGAAAATTTTACTGCTTCATTTTCAATGATACGATCTGTTCCTTCCATTGTGAGGTCATAACCGATGGTATACCCCCTGGGCGGAAAAACATAGCGCTGCGTGATATGCTGGTTTTCACCCAGAGCAATACGGTACAGAACAATGGTGGAATCACCTTTCTTTTCAACGACCGGTGTATAAAAAAGAGTTTTCAGATCAACAATGCCCCGCTCTGTGTTTACTTTTAACGTTGTTACAGAATTTTCAGGGGTGATCAGGTAAAGCGGTTTCTTGTCCGGTGTAAAGTATTTTTTCAGTAAAACTTTACTGATATTGCCGCCTTTGCTGCTGAAAGTAACCTGTACGTCATCGTTTTCAAGAACTGTTAATTCTTCATTGCCTTCTGCAGCTATAGCAAATGCTCCCATGCGTAGCTGAAGAGCGGCTTTTCTGGCAGAGTCCAGCTCATAGGTGCTATGCGTGTCAGGAGCTTTTTCAGGAGCAGCCACTATTGCAGAGTCTTGAATTCTAGAATCCGAAACAGGTGCCTCCGGTTTAAAAAAATACATGTAGGCAACGAACATTACGGTTATTAATGCCATGCCTATTAACTGATTTCTATCCATTTTTACTTACAGTGATTTGCGTAGTTTTTATTTGGTAAATAGTGTTTTACTTGTTTTTTGAATAATCAATGGCCGCTTTGACAAACTTTACGAATAATGGATGAGGGTTCAATACAGTACTCCTCAGTTCCGGATGAAACTGTACACCAATAAAGAATGGATGATCTTTAATTTCAACAATTTCAACCAGATTATTATCAGGGTTCAGTCCGGAAGCAATCATACCCGCATTCTCAAACTTCTTAAGGTATTTATTGTTAAACTCGTATCTGTGTCTGTGCCTTTCATTTATTCTGCCTTTACCGTACACAGAGTATGCTTTGCTGCCCTTGGTAATTTCACAGGTATACGCTCCCAGACGCATGGTGCCTCCCTTTTGTGTAATGGTTTTCTGGTCTTCCATCATGTCTATGACAGGGTAGGGAGTAGCGGGATTTACTTCATAGCTGTGGGCATCTTTCATTTTAAGCACATTCCGTGCGAATTCAACAACAGCCATTTGCATTCCCAGACAGATGCCTACAAACGGAATGTTATTTTCGCGGGCATATTTTACGGCAGTGATTTTTCCTTCCAGTCCGCGCTCTCCAAAACCGGGAGCTACCAGAATGGCATCCAGAAACCGGAAGGTGGATTCTACATTTTCTTCCGTAAGATTTTCAGACTGGATCCAGCGAATATTGACTTTGCATTCATTTTCAGCTCCGGAGTGCACAAAGGCCTCTACAATAGATTTGTAAGCATCCGGAAGTTCAATATACTTTCCGACAAGTCCTATCTCCACTTCACTGGTCGGATTTTTTAGCTTTCCTAAAAACTCTTTCCATTTATCGATATCGCCCTCACTTTTATGCGGAAGTTTGAGCTTGGTGAGCACCCGTTCATCCAGCTTCTCTTTTTTCATAAGAAGAGGCACATCATAAATAGTATCAGCATCAATAGATTCGATGACAGAGTTTATATTGACGTTACAGAAAAGTGCAATTTTTTTCCGTATATCGATCGGAAGATGATGTTCGGTACGGCAAACCAGAATATCCGGCTGAATTCCAGCTTCAGACAACTGCTTCACAGAGTGCTGTGTCGGCTTGGTTTTTAATTCTCCGCTCGTTTTAAGGAAAGGAATAAGTGTAAGGTGAATAACCAGTGTATTGTTTGGCCCTTCTTCCCAACGAAACTGTCTTACGGCTTCCAGAAACGGAAGAGACTCGATATCTCCGACACAACCGCCGATTTCTGTAATAACGATATCATACTGCCCGGTTTCGCCCAAAAGACGAACACTTCTTTTGATTTCATCTGTAATATGAGGAACAACCTGGACTGTTTTTCCGAGAAAATCTCCCTGGCGTTCTTTAGATATAACGTTATGATAGATTTTTCCGGTAGTAATATTATTGGCTCTGCTGGTCGGGATATTCAGATAACGTTCATAATGACCGAGATCAAGGTCCGTTTCTGCGCCATCTTCCGTTACATAGCACTCACCATGCTCATACGGATTTAATGTACCCGGATCAATGTTTAAATAGGGATCAAACTTTTGAATTGTTACAGAAAAACCACGGGCTTGGAGAAGCTTACCCAGTGATGCGGAAATTATACCTTTTCCTAAAGATGATGTTACCCCACCGGTAACAAAAATATATTTTACAGAACCCATAAGAGATTTTTGAATACAACCTATGGAGAACAAAGGTACAGTTAAAAACTTATATTTCGCCTGAAAAAAGATTTTTCTTTGTATTCATTTTTGTTATTATATTTTTCAAATCAATGGACGGGTAAACATTATACGAATACAATCTTTTAATATTATTTATTTTATATTTCTTATAATTTTTTCAAGTAAAAGCACATTCGCTATTATAATAATACAATGATATATTGTAAATATTAAAATACTATGTAACCAATGAGTGACTTTTTGCGATAAAAGAAACATCGGAAAAAGTACTATGGAGAGAATAGTGTCGGGAAATATTGTATTAACAGGTCTGACAATGATCCTTTTGGGGGTGTTTTCGGATCTCCTTGGGCAATGTCCTTCTCCAAGACTATATGATCTTAACTATATTAATGCCTCTGCAAATCCTGTCTGGGAAAACTGTATAGATAATACCAGCGATCCTGATCAGTTTACGCTTACACTGTTTTCTCCTGAAGATATTTATAACTATACATTGGATTTTGGTGATGGCTCTGCACCTGTCAGCGGAGCATTCTGGGAAGCCAATACTCCGATCTCCCATGTATATAATCTTGGCATATACACACTGACTTTAAGTGAAACAAGAAACGGCTGTACAGTTTCTATTACAGGCAGAATTATTAATGACCGAAAAGCAGGGGCGACTGCAATCCCGCCAACGGAAGGTACCAGTGGATGTGTGCCTCATTCGCTTACGTTTATAAATCAGTCAACCAATGTATCGCCTCATACTGTATTTGAATGGGACTGGGGAGATGGTACGAGGGATCGGGTGGGACCTGAAACCGTTGGCCAGCCTATTACGCACGTTTACGAAAGAGGCCGGGCCGGCTGTAACATGGTGGTATCTCTTACTGCTTTCAGCTTGTGCGATACGACTTTTTCCAGCTACGGGCCATACGATTTCTGGGATATAGATACAGCAGTCGTTACAGCTTCTGTTACCCGGATTTGCGTAGGCCAGGAAATTACCTTTACAGATCAGTCTTTATACAATTGTAATGTTCGCCAGCCAAGAAGAATCCGTTGGAATTTTACAGAAGTAGGAGGGGGAATAACGGACTGGCTGCCTGCCACACCGCAAAATCGCTCTCAGACCTATTTTGTCAGCGGAAATATAGGGGACCGTTTTACGGTTTTTATGGAGGATTCCAATTACTGTGGGGTAGACCCTGCTGCGGTAACCGTTGAGATAATCGGTCCGCCCCAGGCATCCATTCATTTGCCCAATCCGGTTATTTGTGCCGGGCAGGAAGGTGTCTTTCAGAATACCAGTACCGGAGGTGCTAATTTTTATGTCTGGGACTTTGGCGATGGCAGCCCGCTTTATACGACAGCCTCCTCAGGACAGAGCAGGCACGTGTACAATGAGCCGGGAACTTATACTGTTAAGCTGCTTGCCGGCATCGATGGAACGGATATGTGCAGGGATAGCACAACCATTAGCATTCAGGTTCTACCTTCATCGATTTCGGATTTCACATCAGATAACCATTCTGGCTGCGCTCCTGTAAACGTTAATGTAACTAACCTGTCCCAAAATGCAACTTCCTGGCAGTGGACTGTTGACGGTATCGGAGTATTCACGTCTCAGACACCTCCGGAGCTTGTATTTACTGATCCAGGTACCTATGTAATAGAATTGACAACAAGTAACAGTCTGGGTTGCGGAAGTAAAAAAACCGCCACTATTTCCGTATACCCGACTGTTTCTTCTATTCCGGAAGGAGATTCTGCATGTCTCGGAGTTCCGGTTCACTTTACTGATAAATCACAATTGAGCGGAGCTTCTGCCTGTGCTACCGGAAATATATTGTATGAAAAATGGGACGATATCACCGGTTCATCAGTATCAGATCTTACCTCCGGAAGCATGTATCCGGATCATCCTTCATCATCTGCGCTGCTTACTACATTTGAAGCTCCGGGTAACAGTGGCAATAATTACGGTGCCCGTATTCATGGCTTTATATGCCCGCCCCAGACAGGTAATTATGTATTCTGGATTGCCAGTGACGATGCATCTGAATTATGGCTGAGCACGGATGCTTCTCCCGACAATGCCGTTCTGATAGCCTCGGTATCTTCGTATACTTCCAGCAGAGAATGGACTAAGTTTTCTTCTCAGCAATCTGCCTCTGTATATCTGGAATCCGGAAGAAGGTATTATATTCGTGCCCTTCACAAAGAAGGCAACGGGGACGATCATCTGGCAGTTGGCTGGCAATTGCCTTCCGGAACCAGAGAACGTCCGATTCCGGGTACTCGTCTGGCTCCGTTTTCCGAAGGAAGCGCTATTACAAGCTGGAGCTGGGATTTTGGCAATGGGATAGTCTCCTCCGTCAGAAACCCTGTATATACTTATCCTGATGCAGGAAGCTATCTGGTGCAGCTCACTGTTTCTACAGGCCAATGCAGCTCTTCGGCAATTATTCCTGTCGAAATTTTCCCGGCTGTAAACACAAGAATATGGCAAAGTGACACAGCAGCCTGCTCACCACTGGAGCTTGCATTAACTGACGAGTCAGTTAATGCAGCTACATACACCTGGGACTTTGGAGATGGCACACCGGTTTATCACTACGCTGCCGGAGATATAGATACAATACAGCATGTTTATACAAATTACTCAGGCAATGACCGGATCTATTATCTTTCCCTTATCGCGGCAAGTCAGGATGGCTGTGCAGATACGGCATATACATCAGTCAGGGTATATCCGGCACCTAAAGCAGACTTTTCATATTCTCCGACCGTGCCGCAATGTAGTCCGATTGAACTGAACTTTACTAATATATCAGAGGCTGCGGACAGCTATAGATGGTATTTCGGTCCGGAAGATAGCTCATCAACCTTACCCGCTGCATTTTCAAAGATTTTTGAAAACAAAACCACTTCCGTAATTAATGACACTATCACATTAAAGGCATTTTCCAATACCGGTTGTTACGGGGAGATGTCCAGAGTGGTTACATTATATCCCGAAGCTGATTTTCAGATTCTCGCTGATCCGGATACTTCCTGCCACCCTGCATCAGTCCGGCTGTCTGCAAGTGGCGGTCCTGTTTCTTTCTTATGGGAGCTGGGTAATGGTAGTATAAGCACATCGCCTTCACCTCTTGCGGAATATCATTATACAGGTACTGCTGATACTTCGTATCGGATTCGGTTTATCGGAACATCTCCTTTTAATTGTAAAGACACAGCAGAATATAATATAGTAGTTTTTCCAACTCCTGAGGCAGAATTTGTTGCTGATATAAATTCCGGATGTAGTCCGCTTTCAGTCAGTTTTCAGCGTTTGTCACAAGGGACGGAAACCATCATTGCAGATTATGGCGACGGTCAAATCGATACACTGGCTGACGGAGCGATAAATTTTCAGCACCTGTTTTCAAACACGAGCGGACAACCTTATATTTATAATGTACGCTTAAAAGTGTTAACATCAGCAGGCTGTTTCGATGAAAGCACTATTCAGATAACAGTTTTCCCTGAAGTTGAAGCTGCTTTTGCACATACCAGTATTTCCGGATGCAGCCCTCTTGCTGTTTCTTTTGAAAATCTGTCGGTGGGAGCAACTAATTTTGTCTGGAGCCTGGGTGGAGGATTTTCTACTACCACAAGAAACCCGGCTCATGAGTTTCAGAATAACTCTTCGAATGACACAACCTTTAAAATAATACTAACGGCAATATCTCCTTATGGGTGCAGGGATCAGGATAGCAGCGAAGTTGTGGTGTGGGCCAACCCTTTTGCTGACTTCATTACTGATATAACTGCCGGATGCAGCCCTCTTGAGATCAATATTACCAATATGGCCCGTGATTATGAACGTATAAGCTGGTCATACGGTGACGGAATCACAGAAGACTGGAACGAGCCGGCAAACATCTATACATATACCAATACAGATTATATACCCAAGTCTGTGGAGCTGACACAAACTGTACTGACAGATAAGGGATGCGGTGCGGTAAAGAAACAGCTAATAACATTGTATCCGGAAGTGGTGGCATTATTCGAAAGCAGTGATACGGCCGGTTGCTCTCCGTTAAATGTCCGATATACCAATTACTCCATCGGTGCAGATTTTTACGATTGGAATTTCGGAGATGGCAATACCAGTAATGGCCGTCATCCGGTTCATAGCTTTTATACAGAGGCCAATGCAGATACCATCTATCTGGTTACACTTACAGCACGCTCTCAGTACAATTGCTCCGCTACATATTCTGACAGCATCAATGTATACTCAACTCCTCAGGCTGCTATAAACGTATTGCCGGACGAAGGTTGTGCTCCCTTGCATGTCAGCATTGAGAATCATTCGACCGGAGCCACTGAGTATGTATGGAGTTTCGGCGACGGAATTTCGGGTTCCGGATCTATGACTATACCGGAGCATACATATCAGAATCAGCAGGCAAGCGAACAAGCTTATACATTTGCACTTACCGCAACGAGTTCTAAAGGTTGCATGGCATCAGTAAGCCGGCAGATTACCGTGTTTCCTGAAGTAAAAGCTGCATTTACTTCAACAGATACTGCGGGATGCACACCATGGCCTGTCAGTTTTTATAATTTGTCACATAATGCAACGATATACTCCTGGAATTTTGATGGAATAAATCAAAGTACAGCGACATCTCCCGTACACTCGTTCATCAACCAGTCAAATACAGAAGAGTATACTTATAACGTCAGATTAATCGCATCCAACGGCTGGAGATGTCAGGATACATCCACACGTCAGATAGTGGTCTATCCGGCTCCGGAGGCATCTTTTGTTATCGATAACCCTGCCGGTTGTACACCTCATACCTCTGTTATAAGAAATAACTCAACCGGAGCAACAAGGTATTTCTGGGAGTATGGAAACGGGCAAAGTGACAGCATCGGGGCAATGAACTTTTTCAAAACTTTTGATAATGAATTGCTTTCAACTAAAGAATATACCATCCGGTTGACAGCTGTCAGTGAGCATCAGTGCCAAAGTCAGACTTCACGCAGTCTCAATGTATACCCGGCGGTAAAGGCAGGATTTGAATCTGTGGAAGCCGGATGCGCTCCTTTAAAAGCTGAGTTCAGAAATACAAGTACAGGCGCTTCTCAATATACCTGGTTTCTGGACAATAACCGGGTATCATCCGATTTGCATCCTGACTATATGTACTACAATGAGAGCGACAAAGATACAGCCTATCTGGTGCGCCTGGTTGCCGGCTCACTATATGGATGCTCGGATACCCTTGAGCGTACAGTAACAGTGTATCCGCGTCCACAGGCAAGGTTTTCAGTAACACCGGCCATTCTTCAGTTGCCGGATTCCGTAGTGTCTTTTGAGAATAGCAGCAGCACCGGCAACTGGTGGTATAGCTGGGATTTTGGGGACAATTCCGGCTCTCAGGTCAGAAATCCACAGCAACATTATTATACCTTTTATGGTGATTATACTATTCGACTGATTGTTGGTGGTGATCATTGTTCAGATACGGCATTCAGCTCCATTATAGTCTTACCTACCAAGCCAATAGCTTCTTTTACAGGAGGAGATAAAGATTGCGGTCCATTGGGAATTCAGTTTAAAAATACGTCAAAATATGCTGAGCGTTATGAGTGGGATTTTGGTGACGGGAATAAATCTCCGTTAAAAGATCCCTATCATGAATACGGAATACCCGGTTCATACACCGTTACGCTAACTGTCTGGGGAGCTGGTGGTGAAGATCAGGTGAGTATACGGGATGTGGTAGAAGTCTATCCGATACCTACGGCATTCTTTAAGGTAAGACCGGAAGGTGTTGCTGTCAAGATTCCGGGAAACTCTCATTATTTCTCCAATATGTCGGAAAACGCCAGCATCTTTCACTGGGATTTTGGCGACGGCAATACATCTGAGGAACGAAATCCTTTTTATGAATTCAAAGAACCTGGTATATATGATGTGACGTTGCTGGTTTCCAATGAGCACGGTTGTGAAAACTCATATAAAGCCTTAAGCGCAGCCATAGCAGAAGCGGGTGGAAAAATACTTGTTCCGAATGCCTTTACTCCGGCAGGAGGTGGCAATCTGCTGAGCACAGGTAAAAACGATTATTTTAACCCTGTCTCGGAAGGTGTAGTTGAATTTCATATGCAGATTTTTAACCGCTGGGGAGAATTGCTGTTCGAAACCTGGACAACTGAACCCGGATGGGATGGAACATACCGAGGCAGCCTTTGTAAGCAGGATGTATACGTTTATAAGATTAAGGCACGCTTCTTTGACGGAGAAATAGTTGAAAAAATAGGGGACGTTACACTAATACGATAATGAGGTTTGCAGGATTTTACATATGGCTGCTTATAGCTGTCTGCACAACGGATGCAGGTGCTCAGACTGTTTTGAGTAAAAAGAAAGCAGATGCTTATTTTGCCAATGAGATATATCAGATGGCATTGCCTGCCTACCTTCATTATCTGGATAAAGATCCTCATAGTGAAGAATTGAATTTTAAAGCGGGCGTATGCCTCGTACATCTCCGAAAAGCTGACGAAGCTATTAACTATCTGGAAAAAGCCTTGTCCCGAAAGTATGCTCCGGCATATTTTTACCGTGGCCTGGCCAGGCACTATCAGGCAAAGCCTGCAGAAGCCATTGATGACTACCTGAAATTTAAACATTATGCTTCCAGAGAAGACTATATGCTCTATAATGTGGACAGGCACATTACTATTGCTCTCCGGGCTCAGCATATGATGAGGAATCCTGTTGATGCGACTATCAAAAATCTAGGTCCTGGCATAAACTCTCCTTATTCAGACTATGTACCTGTAGTCAGTGCGGATGAATCTACCCTGATCTTTACTTCCAGAAGACCCAATACTCCGGAAAACATAGCTGATACGGACAGCAATTATTATGAAGACATCTATATAAGCGAGAATCACGGAAACGGATGGAGTAAAGCTCATAGCATTGGAACTAATATCAATACCGATAAACATGAAGCATCCGTAGGACTTTCTGCCGATGGGCAAAAGCTTATTTTGTACCGGATGGGGGAGAAGTACTATGGTGGTGATTTGTACATATCAATGCTGACGGGTAAAGAATGGGGCAAACCGGAAAAAATAGCGGGTGACATCAATAGTGCTTTCTGGGAACCGAGCGCCTGTCTTTCCGCGGATGAGAAGATGATTATTTTTTCCAGCAATCGCCCCGGGGGCTATGGTGGAAGAGACCTTTATTCTGCCCGAAAGCTGCCTGACGGAACATGGAGCAAGGCAAGCAACCTCGGACCTATTATCAACACTCCGTACGATGAAGATGCTCCATTCCTTCATCCGGACGGAAGAACACTGTTTTTCAGCTCAACCGGTCATACCACCATGGGCGGCTTTGATATTTTCAGAACATATCTCCAGGCTGACTCTATCTGGAAATTGCCGGAAAATATGGGATATCCCATTAATACAGTAGACGATGATATTTACTTTGTTTTGTCAACCGATGGCCAGCGGGGATATTACTCATCTGACAGATCAGGCGGGTCAGGGGAAAAAGATATATATGTTATTCATCTTTCTGATGACAAGCTTCCTTTGACAGTCATAAAAGGCAAGGTGCAGGATAATGTAAGCGGTATGCCCGTAAAAGTTGCGATTACTGTTATCGATCTTGATTCCAGAGAAATTCAGGGAGTGTATACATCCAACAGCGAAACCGGAAAATATCTGATTGTACTGCCACCCGGAAAACGTTTTAAGGCTGTAATAGAAGCTGATAATTACTATTCGGTTTCCGATTACCTTGACCTGAGCGCATACGCAGATTATGCAGAAATCAGTAAAGATATTGAGCTCAAACCAGTAAAGTAAACACTGAACATGAAAAGAGTATGGTACATATTAATTTTGCTCTTGCTTCATGCAGGCCATACACTGGCCCAGGATCCGCAGTTTACTCAGTTTTACGCGGCTCCTTTATACCTGAATCCTGCATTTGCCGGTGCAACACTTGAGTCCCGTGCAATTGCTAATGCAAGACTGCAATGGGCAGGCTTGCCAAAGCCATTTGTGACCTATGCTTTTTCTCTGGATCATAACCTGGAAAAATACCGTAGCGGTCTCGGACTTATGGTTTTTCATGATAAAGCAGGGACTGGCGCTTTATCTGCAACCAGTGTAAGCGGAATTTACAGCTATAAAATTCAATTGTATGAAAAGCTGATCATAAGACCTGCCGTACAGTTCAGCTTTGGTTCAAGATCGCTGGATTATTCACGGCTTGTTTTTGGAGACCAGCTCGATCTGCAAAACAATACGACCGGAATTATAACCGGGGAAGCTATCGGAAGTGGTACCAGAACCAATTTTTTTGACTTTTCTTCCGGAGTACTTGTGCATAACGAGCAGGGCTGGCTGGGTTTATCTGCGCATCACCTGAATCAGCCCAACGAAGCACTAAATGGAGGCAACAGTCCTATTCCTGTTAAATTAAGCCTACATGGCGGTTTTAAAATTAACCTGAATAATTCAGTATATAAGACTCATGGCAAGAGCCGGGAAAAAACTCTGACTCCGGCATTTGTATATAAATCTCAGGGGAAATATGATCAGCTGGATCTTGGTATGTACTACTATCTGGAGCCCCTGGTCATAGGAATGTGGTACAGAGGAATACCAATTTTTAAACAATATAAGCCCGGTTACGGTAATAATGATGCATTGGCTGTTTTAATCGGAATGAGACAGGAAAATTTCTCCATTGGATATAGTTACGATCTGACTATATCGCGGCTGGGGCCTTCCGGCACTAATGGGTCTCATGAAATATCTTTAAGTCTTACGTTTGGAGACAATGGTAAAAAATCCAATAAAAAACCCAAAATGCGAAAAAGAGATATGGTGATACCCTGTCCCAAGTTTTAGAAGTGAATAATTATGATATAATCTATTGACTATTTTATATTTAACTTCTATAATTCTTTTGTTGTCAGAAAATGGATTGTATATTTAATATAAATTGATTTTTATGCCATCTAGTACTTTTTTAAACCTCGACAAGAAAAAACAGGACCTGTTTTTAAAAGTTGCTTTTCAGGAGTTCTCTGCTCATGACTACAACTCAGCTTCCATTTCAGAAATGGTACGAACCCTTAATATTGCCAAAGGGAGTGTCTACCAATATTTTGAGAATAAGGAAGATTTATTCTTTTATCTGGTTGACAGGTCTTTTCATGAAAAGATGAATTTTATATCTGACGAAATGGGAGCTAATAAAACCTTTGCATCCTGGTTTAGAAACCGTCAGCTGATTCTGCTTGATTTCGAAAAGAAAAAAGCCATGTACAGTAAGCTGTTGGCTAACTTTTATCTTCAAAAAAACAATCCGGATCTACGCAAAAAATACCTGGATTTGAAAAACAGGGAAATGAGCTTTGTTCAGGAAAGCCTGGATAAGCTGTCTTCCGCTCTGCGAAAAAAAGATGATTTGCCTTTGCTTTCCTATCTGATTCTGGAATGGGAAAATGCATTGGGTGACTATCCTGAAATTACAGAGGGGAAAAAGCTTTCGAATAAAGCTAAATCCGCATATGATTCCGAACAGATTATTGATAATTTTGCCGAAATGCTCAGCAAGGGAATTACCAAAGGAAAATAATCCTTATCCTACACAGGATTAGCATACAGCGGGTATAACCGGGCTTTGCAATTATAGTTTTTAACCAAGACACAATTGCATACCAATTATTATTATCTCCGGTTTTTATCATCAAAGCTTGATCTACTGCTGAATGAATACTTTCTCATTGAATGCTTTTCCCAGCAAAAGGAGGAAGTAATTTTTGTATTTCAGAATCAGGACGGGGCAACTTTTATTATTCAGGCTCATTTGACCTCCCGTTTCGCCTGCTTATATTTTCCTGAGCAGTTTAACAGGGCAAAAAGAAACAGCAGCAATCTTTTTCCCGAGCTTATCGGTAAAAAAGTACGACAGGTCAGACAAACTGAGAATGACCGTTCGTTTGTTATTGCTTTTGAAGATGATTATCAGCTATTATTCAAGCTGTATGGCAATCGTTCGAATCTGATACTTTTTCAGGCAGATCAGTTACTAAGAGTTTTCAGCAGAAAGCTTAAAAATGATTTTTCAATAACGCTGTCCGAACTGGACAAAACAGCGGATCATTCATTTGAATATTTTCAAAAGCATGGTTACAGAAAGACTTTTTATACATTTGCCCGGATTGCCGAGAGGGTGTTAGGGCTTAACGATCATACTGTCTGCGACCATGATGTATACAATAAAATAGGTGCATTGATTGCTGAATTTGAAAAAGGAATTTTTTATATAGTCAAGGATGAAGGAATAATTCATTTGTCTCTTTGTCCGACGGGGCAAATACTTGAACAATACTCCGATCCGGTCAAAGCCGGCAACGTTCTTTTTCATTATTACTATAAACAAAACTTTATTGCAGAACAGCGTCAGACACTGATAAGCCGGATTGACCATCTGATATCCGGGTATAAGCATTATCTGGAGCAGGTTGAGGAAAGATTACGGATACTAAAGAGCTCAGACTGGCCTGAAAAACTGGCAGATATCATCATGGCCAATCTGCATGCCATTCCCAAAGGAAGCCTCAGGGTAAATCTGTATGACTTTTATAATGAACGTCCTATCGAAGTATCGCTGAAAAAGGACCTCACACCGCAAAAATATGCCGAATTGCTTTATAAAAAAGCGCGAAACAGACCGTTGGAAATCCAGAAACTGGAAGAGATATGCCTATCCAGAAAACAACTGATCAGTCAGTGTATAAACGACAAAGAACTGATTGCCGGTCTGGAAACGCATAAAGAGCTAGCTGTCTACCAGACCAGATATCTGCAAACCGGACCGGAGCCAAAAAACACTGAAAATGAGCTTTTCAGACAATTTGAGTATATGGGTTACACCATATTAGTTGGTCGCAACGCTGCCAATAATGACCTGCTGACCATGAAATATGCGCATAAAAACGATTTATGGCTGCATGCCAGGGATGTAACGGGCGCACATGTTGTAATCAGGCATAAGGCGGGGCAGGGGATCCCCAGGCCGGTAATTGAAAGAGCTGCTTCTGTTGCGGCTTTTCATTCAACAAGAAAAAATGAAAAACTGTGCCCTGTAATTGTCACCGAGAAGAAGTTTGTACGCAAACCCAAAGGAGCTCCCAAAGGGGCTGTTAAAGTTGAAAAGGAGAAAGTTATAATGGCAGAGCCTGCCGATATTTAGTATCCGGCTTTTATTCGTGATGGTATTTTTCTCCTCGCAATATTGTAAATGCACGATATACTTGCTCGGTAAAAAAAAGCCGGATCATCTGATGTGAAAAGGTCATTTTGGATAAAGACAGCTTTTCGTTTGCTATGGCATAAACACTTTGGCTAAATCCAAAAGGTCCTCCGATGATAAAAGCCACAGAAGAAATACTCCTGTTCATTTTATTCTGCAATGATTCAGCAAAATCAACAGAAGTAAGCAGCTTGCCATTTTCATCCAGAAGAATTACATAGTCATTCCGGTCAATTTTGGAAAGGAAGATTTTACCTTCTTCTTCCTTAACCGCCTCCGGAGTCTTCGATTTGCCTTTTACTTCGGGCAATTCAATCAGTTCGAAGCTTACGTAGTGTTTAAGTCGCTTACAATAGCGGTCAATTCCTTCGATAAGGTACTGATCAGTCGTTTTCCCGGCACAAATTAATCGTATTTTCATCAACTGTTCCTGATTAGAAATGGTAATCCTGTTTATTTTAGCTGCTTGCCGGATGCAATAAAGCTGCTGACTTTATCCAGCATCAGAACCGTGTCATCCGGAAGTTGTGGTAAATGGTAAGGATGAGATCCACCGAAAGTATGATCTGCCCCTTCTATGAAAAAGACTTTTGCATGATCATTTTTTTCGAGCAATTGTCTGGCATTCTCAACGCTCACTGTCTGATCACCTGTTCCCTGTACGATGAGCCAGGGCACGGACACTTTTGAAGCAGCATAGGGAATATACAGTCTGTTTCTGTTTTCTATCGTATTCTGATACAGCTGATAGTAAAGAGGATATTGTTGTCCTGTCCGACTGTTTTCGACATAGATTACTCCGTTTTTTTCCCATTCTCTGAGTATATCCGGTGAGTAACGTGTTTCAAAATCAGCAACAGCTGAAAGGGTAATCAGCAAAAAAACTCTGGGATCCTCTGCGGCTTTCAGAATTGCAGTGCTTCCCCCGCGACTGTGGCCCATGAGAATAAATCTGCCAGGTTCAATCAGGTTGCGAGGAATACTATGGTGGCCATTTTGTATCTGATCCATTACCATTGCCAGATCATCCAGCTCTATGGTAAAATTATTGAGACCAAAAGCTTCCGAATCGGATATTTCGGTCGGATTTTCAGGAGTGGCGCCGTTATGCGAAAAATTAACCCTGACAACAATCAGATCTTGCAAAGCAAGATGGTCACATATTCGGTCAAAAGTTCCCCAGTCTTTAAAACCTTTAAAGCCATGCAAGAAAATCAAAACTGGTTTTGTTCCCGGCAAGTCAGGCCAGCGTGCATCCCAGACAATGGTTTTGGAATTATAATTTGAAGAAAGATATTGATCATGACTTCTGATTATGGAAGCTTGCATGTATCGTCCGTTTAAAAATTGAGTGTATTCAAAGGTAATTAAGATTTCCCATATATAATATCCGGATGGAAGGAGAGATTCAGTGAGTATGAGCTCTTCATTTTCATACGTATTTCCATAGACCAATTAAAAACACTTCAGAAACAGAAGCCGGATCCAACTGACACAGCGACCTTCCTGAAGTGTTGATACATTAGTTATTTCAATATAATAAATTCCGGTGCCCGGACTAAGTCAGTTTAGGCGGCATCCTCTTACTGATTATCTTTTTTCTTATCCGAACTAAATACATCTCCCACTGATTTTCCTGCATCTTTAGCGCCTTCTCCTACCTCTTCAGCACCTTTACTAACTCCTTTTCCAATACTTTTACCGGCATCTTTGCCACCTTCATAAGTGGCTTTACCTGCCTCTTTAGCACCCTTTCCGGCTTTCTCAGCTCCGTGTTCTACAGATTCGCCAGCATCTTTACCCGCTTTACCTACACCTTTACCTGCGTCCTTAGCTCCTTTTTCAGCCTTTTCAGTTCCTTTTTTAAACTCGGATCGCTCTTTGTCAGTATCATTTTCGTCATCATACTGATATTCTTTCTTTTTAGTGCTATCCTCAGGCATTACAAAGTATTCTTCAGCTTCCGGATCGATATTGGTATACAGTTCAGGATCAGCCTCAATACCTGCTTCACTGAATACTACCTCCCGGTTCGGACCGAAATCTTCTTCCAGATTTGGCTTGTACTCAAATCGTGTGTCTGCGCTGTTGCTGACATCGTAGACACAGTTTGCAGACGACGACGCTGAAACAGGTTCTGTTGTTTCAACAAGCGTCCCGTTGGCGACATCTGTCAGTGTGCTTGTACCTCTTTCACTGGTTTCATATTCGCTGATAAAGCCCTCCGGGCAATCTGCTACCGCAAAATAGGTGAAAATACACAATATTGCTGCTACCCCTAATCGTTTCATACTCTTCCCTCGTTTTAATTGTCTATTTTTCTAATAAATAAACAATGTCATTTTTTTAATCGTTCGTACTTATTTTATTTGCCATTGTTACCTATTTTTAAAAGGCCGATTAATTGTTCAATTTTTATAGTAATATTGTGCGTAATGACACGTACGTTGGAGGAAATACAAAGACCAATTACCAGAGAGCTCGAAGAGTTTGAAGTAAAGTTCAGGTCCTCAATGAAAAGTAATGTAATGTTGCTTGACAGGATAATGACCTATATTGTCAAACGGAAGGGTAAGCAACTGAGGCCGATGTTTGTATTTCTGTCTGCCCATTTATTCGGAGATGTCAGGGAAGCAACCTATAGAGGGGCTGCTCTGATTGAACTGCTGCATACGGCTACGCTGGTGCATGACGATGTAGTAGATGATGCAAACCTGCGTCGTGGTTTTTTTTCGGTAAATGCCCTATGGAAAAATAAGATTGCAGTCTTGGTAGGGGATTATTTACTTTCAAGAGGCCTGCTGCTCTCTATCAACAATGGAGACTTTGAGCTGCTGCGCATTGTTTCAGATGCAGTACGAGAGATGAGCGAGGGAGAGCTTCTGCAAATTGAAAAAGCAAGAAATCTTGATATTACCGAAGAGACGTATTTCACCATTATTCGTCAGAAAACTGCTTCACTGATCAGTTCCTGCTGCGGGGTGGGAGCCGCATCTGTCGGTACAGATCAGGATACTATCCGCAAGCTGAGTACCTTTGGAGAAAAAGTAGGAATCGCCTTTCAAATCAAAGATGATCTTTTTGATTACAATACTTCTAAAGTTATCGGGAAGCCGGTAGGTATCGATATCAAAGAAAAGAAGATGACGCTGCCATTGATTCATTCCCTTAATAAAGCTTCATGGAGCGAGAAACGAAGAATTGTTTCTATAGTCAAGAATGAAAGCCATAAGCCGGCGAAGGTGCAGGAGGTGATTGATTTTGTACGAAACTCCGGCGGTATAGAGCACGCCTCTGTGGTTATGCAGCAATATGTACAGGAAGCAGAAGCAATCCTTGAAACCTTCCCTGATTCGGTCTATAAACATTCGCTACGCGAGCTGGTTAAATATACAATAGAGAGAACTAAATAATGTTTTAGGCCCAGTTTTTAATTAAAAGCAGTTGAATAAGAGGAGGGAGAGAATAAGATGAAAATTTCAATTCGAAGCAGAAAGAATGATCCTGTCCGGGATCTGGAAAAATACTATAACAATATTCGAAAAGGTTTTACGAGGCAGTTGTCTAATTTGCATGTTGACGAGTATTTTCAGTCAAGCCGTAAGCGTTTTTATGCCTTTCTGAAATCTACCGGTAAAAAGATACGAAAAGAGGAGAAGCGTTTTTACAGGCTTGCATGGGTAAAAGATATACGCAAAGGCAAGTTTATCAGTAAACGCTCAAACGAACTAAAAACCTGGTACAACAAACAGTCTCCGGATGTGTACAAATGGGCAGATAAAGGCCTGAACAGGTTCGAAAATACGGTGGAGTATTCATATAATCAGACAAAAAACTGGGTATCTGAAAAAACTCCTGAACTTGCGGACAATGTTGTGAAAGGATATCGCCAGCTGAGCAAAAAGGCCTCAAGAGCAATTTCTGATTATAAGTCTGCCAGAAGAAGACGGAAAATCAGAACAAAAATTCAGTCAAGTCTGGGGCTTGCTTAGATATGGCTCAGAAAGGGACACAAAAAAAGCCACAGTTTGTGGCTTTTTCTTTTATAGATGTGCATCAATTTTTTGTGCCAGTACAGATTTAGGTACTGCCCCTACTTGCTTCTCAACAATTTTACCATTTTTGATAACCAAAAGAGTTGGGATACTTCTGATGCCAAACTTGGCAGAAGTGTTTGGATTAGAATCTACATCCACTTTACCAATGACTGCTTTTCCTTCATAGTCAGAAGCCAGCTCTTCTACAACCGGGCCAATCATTTTACAAGGACCGCACCATTCTGCCCAGAAATCAACCAGTACAGGCTGATCAGTATTGATTATATCATCAAAATTAGCATCTGTAATTTCAATTGCTTTTCCCATAAAATCGTAATTAAAAAAGTTATTGATTCTTTTAAATGTAAAGATAATGGTTTTTTTTCCAAAAAAGTTCCCGGTTACGAGTTAAATTTAAACTTTAACTCATCCATGAGCCTTAACTCATTCAGTAAATCATTGTTCGGCTCTACCTTGTATTTTCTGCAAAACATTTCTACCGAAATATTTTCCATAGTGTCATAAAACATAAAGCGTACATTACAGGATCCATTATAAGTGCCAAACAGATCTTCCAGTTTTGCTACTGTATTTGTCTTCAGATTATTTATATCAACATTTATAATCAGATCCTTACAAAGTCTGCTGCGAATATCGGAAAGCAACTGTATATTAACAGGCTTAAGCTCCCACTGATCTTCCGAATTGTATCGCTGCTGCACTTTTCCTTTAATATAAAGAAACTCTCCCGGTCGTATATAATGAGCCAGCTTAAGATAATCCTCTCCAAACAAAGCCATGTCAATGCTTCCCGAATAATCTTCTATGGAAAACAATGCGAATGTTTTACCGGTTTTAGTCTGCCTCACCGTAGTTTTTGACACAATTCCTGCTACGTTAATATCTTTACCTTTATAGTCCAGATACTGATCTACCTGACACGTACAAAAGTTTTCAAGCTCCAGCTTATATTGATCCAGCGGGTGACCGGAGATGTAAAAGCCCACGACTTCTTTCTCATATTTGAGCTTTTCTATATCACTCCAAGGCTCGCAGGGGGGGATCTTAGGCAAAGGAATTTCTACTGCCGCACCTCCGCCAAACAGGGATGCCTGCGAGGTATCTTGCTCGGCTTTGTAATTATTGCCGTATTTGATGGCTTTTTCAATCAGGTTAATATTTTCATTCTCGGGACTGAAAAAATACTGGGCTCTGTGCAAATCACTAAAAGAATCAAATGCACCGGCATAAGCCAGGGCTTCAAAAGTCTTCTTGTTTACAGCTCTCAGATTAATTCTTTTAGCAAACTCAAAGATATTGCTGAATGCTCCGTTGTCCTCTCTTTCCTGAATAATAGAATCTACTGCTGCATCGCCGGTACCCTTGATCGCTCCCAGACCAAACCGGATTTTTCCGCTGCTGTTTACATCAAAGAAAGTGTTACTTTCATTGATATCCGGCCCCAGTACATCAATACCCATTTTTTTGCACTCTTCCATGAAAAATGAGATCTTATCGATATTGCTCATATTGTGGGTAAGTACAGAAGCCATATACTCAGCAGGGTAATTGGCTTTCAGGTAGGCAGTCTGATAGGCAACAACGGAATAGGCTGCAGAATGCGAACGGTTAAAGCCATACTCGGCAAACTTTTCCATTATGGAGAAGACATCTTCTGCTTTATCCTTATTGATATTGTGCTTTTCTTTAGCTCCGGCAACAAATTTGACTCTTTCCTGAGCCATTTTGTCCTTATCCTTCTTACCCATGGCACGGCGGAGCAAATCGGCGCCTCCCAGTGTATAACCTGCCAGCAGCTGGGCAGTCTGCATAATCTGCTCCTGATAAACCATGATTCCGTAGGTATCTTTCAGAATCGGCTCCAGCAGCTCATGCGGATATTCTACCGTTTCTTTGCCGTGTTTCCGGTTCACGAAATTGGGAATGAACTGCATCGGCCCCGGACGGTAAAGCGCGTTCATCGCAATAAGGTCTTCAATATTGGTAGGCTTGAGATCCCGAAGATACATACGCATACCTTCTGACTCGAACTGAAATGTACCGATGGTATCTCCGTTTTGGTACAGCTCAAAAGTTTTCGGATCATCCAGCGGTATATCATCAATATCGATTTGTATGCCATGGTTCTTTTTTACCAGCTCAATGGCTTTTTTTATAATAGACAAGGTCTTCAGCCCGAGAAAGTCCATTTTCAGCATCCCTGCCGATTCGATTACTTTTCCGTCAAACTGGGTAACGAGAAGTTCCGCATCTTTGGCTGTACAGACAGGTATGTAATTGGTAAGGTCATCCGGAGCAATAATAACCCCGGCGGCGTGTATACCGGTATTTCGCACCGAACCTTCCAGTGTTTCGGCCAGTTGCAGAGTTTTTCCCTGAAGATCACTTCGCTTGCGTATTTCAGCCAGTTCCGGGACTTCAGAGAAAGCTTTGTTCAGCGATGTGCCGGGCGCATCCGGAACCAGCTTGGCCAGATAGTTTGCTTCCGGAAGCGGCAGGTCAAGTGTTCTGGCAACATCCTTAATGGAGGATTTTGCTGCCATGGTACCAAAAGTTATAATCTGGGCAACCTGATTTTTTCCATACTTATCTACCACATAGTCAATAACACTCTGACGGCCTTCATCATCGAAATCAATATCGATATCAGGCATGGATACCCTCTCAGGATTAAGAAAACGCTCAAAAAGGAGGCTGTATTTGATCGGATCAATATTAGTAATTCCGATACAGTAAGCAACAGCGGAGCCGGCAGCTGAACCCCGACCCGGCCCGACAGCTACCCCCAGATTTTTTCCGGCGGCGATAAAGTCCTGCACAATGAGAAAGTAGCCGGCAAATCCCATTGTTTTAATAATATTCAGCTCATGCTTCAGACGATCCTCAATCTCAGAGGAGATTTCTTTATACCGCTTTTTTGCCCCCTCAAAAGTCAGGTATTCCAGGTATTGATCTGCGTTGCTGAATTCCGGAGGGAGCGGAAAGTTTGGAAGTAAAATATCCCTCTGCAATTTCGGAGGGTTGATTTTATCAACGATTTCGTTCGTATTGTCTATCGCTTCGGGAAGGTCGCTGAACAGATTGTTCATTTCAGCCTGACTCTTGAAATAGAACTGATCATTCGGGAAGCCGAAACGGAATCCTTTACCGTCTCCGACAGGGGTACTTTGCAGCTCGCCTGTATTGACGCACAAAAGGATATCATGTGCATTATAATCATCCTGATCCACGTAGTGCGAATCATTGGATGCTATCATTTTGATATTATGCTTGCGGGCGAATTTTATCAGTGTCTTATTGATAATTTCCTGCTCCTCCATATTATGCCGCTGAAGCTCTATATAATAATCCTCTCCAAAAAGATCGAGCCACCACTTGAGGGCTTTCTCAGCTTCTTCCTCGCCCTTATTAAGAATCAGCTGCGGTACTTCAGCTCCGATACAACAGGACGTTGCAATAAGTCCCTTATGATGCTTTTCAATCAGGGATTTGTCAATACGAGGCCATTTGCTGTACAATCCTTCTATATATCCCAGCGAACAGAGCTTGGCCAGGTTTACATAGCCTTCCTGATCCTTGGCCAGCAGAAGCTGGTGATACCGGTTATCTTTGTTTTCTTTATTGAATGTTTTTTTGAAACGGTCCTCTACCAGATAAAATTCACAGCCGACAATCGGTTTAATATTAAATTTGTTGGCCTCTGCCACAAAGTTAAATGCACCGAACATGTTACCGTGATCCGTAAGCGCAACAGCTCTCATATTGTCTGCCTGAGCTTTTTTCATCAGATTCTTTATGCTTGCAGCCCCATCCAGCAAAGAAAATTGTGTGTGAACGTGTAAGTGTGAAAACTCCGGCATGAATTCTTAAAGTAACGATTGTTGAAACGATAAATTTACAAAAGATACAGATATCATGCTGATCTTTTCATCAGCTGACAAATGCATTTTCCTCAAATAAATTCTATACTTTTGAAAATAAATGAACAGTATTTATATAATTTAGTATGGCTAACTTAAAAATTAATTATTTTATATGAACAAACCAGATTATTCATTAATCGGTCTCCTGGCAATTATCGCTTTATTCATTTGCTCATGCAAAAAAGACGATGATAAAGATCCCTCCAAAAATGGGAACCCCCAAACCAAAGAAGCTATTCTCTATTTCAGAGCCACATTGGACGATGTAAAATATGATTATTCCATGTACGACGGAAGCGAGCCATATGACATATCGTCTAATAGTAGTGCAAGTATCGGAAGCGGAGGATCTCAGTCAACTTTTATCTACGGCAGTGGCAGTTCTGACACGGAGACAGGAGAAAGTTTTAATATAGCTTTGGGAACGTTAGTCATAGAGGAAGGCGGAAGACCGGATTACGAAACTTTCAAACATTTTGTGATAAATGCAAACTACCGGTATTCCGATGATGCTAAAAATGGTATAGAAATAGTTTTTTGGGACAAGGATGGAAAAGAATGGTCAACTTCTAACGGAGATCAGACAAAATCAGATTTTAAAGTTGTTTCTATTACAGAACGTACAGTTTTTGGGGAGTCATACATAGAGATTGTAGCTGCATTTAACTGCACATTATACGATGAAAATGGTAATTTCATCACACTAAAAGATGGCAGCTCATTGTATTCTGTCGAAAACATTTGAATAAAAGAGAGGCTGTTTTAAAAGACAGCCTCTCTTTGTAATCTATGGAAACAATTCCCGGCAAATAAAAACTTTTTCGGGTAGCTTCTTCTTATTCATACTTTCTCAGATGTGCCAGTCGCTGGTACAACGGCGGATGTGAATAATGCATAAATACATAAGCCGGATGAGGATTCAGGTTTGATAAATTTTTAACTGACAGCTTCTTTAGCGCATCCATCAATGGCCGGGCTCCATATGTTTCAGCAGCATACCCGTCCGCTTCGTATTCATTTTTCCGACTCAGTAAATTCATTACCAATCCGATGATTTCAGATATAGGTGAAAACAGAATACCGAAAGCAATCAAATTAAGATGTACCGCCCAGGCGCTGCTCCCCAAAGCCATTGAAATATCCGGATTAAACACAAACCAGCTGAGAATACATAAGATAATACCAGTCTGGAAAATGGAAAGAGCCAAACCGGAAAGAATATGCTTTTTCTTAAAGTGGCCGACTTCGTGTGCCAGAACTGCAACAAGCTCTTCTGTAGAATGATTGGCAATCAGGGTATCATACAGAACAATTTTCTTCTTTTTTCCTATTCCTGAAAAATAGGCATTGGCTTTAGTGGATCTTTTGGAGCCATCGATTATGAAAATATTATCGAGTGCGAATCCTGTCTTTTTGCTGTAAGATTCAATAGCACCCCGCAGTTCTCCGCTTTCAAGCGGAGTAAGCTTATTAAACATGGGCACTATAAGCGATGTATAGAACATGTTGACCAAGACCATCAGGACGCTTATAAAAATCCAGAAATAAATCCAGAAGGATTGTCCGATTGTCAGAATCAGATATAAAAGTGTCCCGGCAACAATGCCACCTATAATCACAGTCAGAAACAATCCTTTGATTTTGTCTCCGATAAAAATGCCGGGCGTGGTTTTATTAAATCCGAATTTTTGCTCGATAACAAAAGTCTTGTAGATGCTAAAGGGCAGATTGATAACATCAGAAATTATAAATATCAAGCCAAAAAAAGCGAGAGAAACCCAAAGCGGGCTGCTTATATTGCTTTCCAGCCATGTATTGATGGTACCAAAGAAACCCGAAGAAAGCACAGTCAGGATTATGACAAGATTAAATATGGAAGAGAAGAAGCCAAGATTCATATTGGCTTTCTGATATTCAACTGACTTTTGGTATTCAGCCTGATCATAAAGACCAGTCAATTCCTGAGGAATTCCTTTTTTTGAATGTTGCAGATTAAGAATATCCAGGGCTTTTTCAAGTGCGAAGTCAGCAACCAGAATAATGAGTATTATATGTAAAATAGTTTCGGGAGTCATAACTAGATAATTAATTTGATAAAAGGCGATAAAAACCGGATGGCCTAGAAATAAAGACCTTTGCCAAGATAGTTTGTGACATAATCACGGATCCCTTCTTCGAGCGATCTGAATCCCTTATCATATCCCAGATGTATCAGCTTATTCATGGGCGCTTCGGTAAAATACTGATAGGTATCCCGAATATCTTCCGGAATATCGATATAAGCGATTTTCTCTTCCTTACCCATAGCCTTAAAAACATTGCTGACAAGATCATAAAATGAACGGGCCTGCCCGCATCCGAGATTGTACAAGCCTGAATCTTTACGACGGTGCATCAGAAAGCTAATGACCTCGCATACATCTTTTACATAAACAAAATCTCTCATTTGCTGACCATCTTTATACTCTTCCTTATGGGAGCGGAACAGCTTCATAGCTCCAGTCTGATTAATCTGATGATAGGCATGGAATATGACAGACGCCATTCTGCCTTTGTGATACTCATTGGGGCCATATACATTAAAAAACTTTAAGCCAGCCCAGAAAAAAGGCTTTTTTTCCTGTTGCAAAGCCCAGATATCAAAATCATTCTTGGATTCACCATACGGGTTGAGGGGTTTTAGACGGGTAATAACAGCCTCATCATCCTTGTATCCCAACTCACCGTTACCATAGGTCGCAGCAGAAGAAGCATAAATAAGCGGAATCTGATAGTTTACACAGGCATTCCAGATATTTTTGCTGTAGTTAAGATTCAGTTCATCAAAAATTGCTTTGTTGAACTCCGTGGTATCCGTACGGGCTCCAAGGTGAAAAATAAACTCTACCAGATGGTGATTCTGGTCAAGCCAGCTAAAAAAATCCTTTCGGTCCACTTTTTCCTGGATCTTTTTTCCCTCCAGGTTTAAATTCTTATCTGCTCTCGAAAAGTCATCTACAGCAATAATGTAATTGAAGTTTTCCTGATTAAGTTTTTCAATCAGACAACTGCCAATAAATCCGGCCGCCCCCGTCACTACCATCATGGTCGTTAAAGTTTAATTTTTTGTTGGTTTCAGAAAATAAGGCCTAAATTTACGAAAAAATATGAATGAAGCAGGAACGCTTTACTTGTTTAATCATATGGTTGCTGATTTATATCGGATTTTCCTGTACCAGAACCATTGAGCGAAAAGCTGAAAATTCGTTTACTGATGATCTTGGCAGAGAAATCACTATTCACAGTACGTCCCGGATATTGTCGCTTACTCCTTCCGTTACAGAGCTTATAGCAACTTTCATCGGGCAGGATCGCATTATTGCCCGCACTCCCTATGACAGTCTGCCTGAGTGGCTGCTGGATAAGCCGCTAATCAGCAATTATCCTGTAGACTTTGAAAAAATTATAGCAATGGCTCCGGATCTGGTTTTGGCCAAAGAAGGTATGGTCTCCATGGAAGATGTCCAAAAAATCAGTGATCTTGGTATTCCGGTATATATGCAGCGCATTGATTCACTCAGTGATATTACCAGAAGTATCAGACGTCTCGGGCTGTTGCTTGACAGGGAAGCAAAAGCTAATCAGGTTGCAGACTCCCTCGAAAAGGTAATAAGCAGTGTTTCGTATCCGGATAAGCCGGGAAAACGCCCTTCTGTGCTATTGCTGATCTCAGAAGAGCCTGTTTTCGCTTACGGATTAAACAGCTATGCCAGTGATATAATCGTGGCTGCCGGCGGTAAAAATGCTATTCCGACATTGTACGACAATCCGTTTCCCGCGCTTCAGCGGGAATATATTCTGAAAATCAACCCGGACATCATTATAGGGGTTGATTCTTCAGCCATGCTACGCCTTTACCCTGAGTTATCCGTCCTGAAAGCTTTTAGTTCAGGCAGCGTGCACAAAATGAATATGGAACTGATTTCCAAACCAGGGCCAAGAGTGGCAGAAGGTATCAAAGAATTAAACCGTCTGATCTATGCGCACTAGCTTTCGGCTGCTTTTCTGGCCTGTTGTACTCATATTGACATGCTGGCTGGGAGCTGGCGCCGGGTCCGTAGATACCACGGCCGGAGATATCTGGAGGACTCTGATCAGCTTTTCTTCTGACCGGACAATTGATTATATTATCTTCAATATACGCATTCCGCGAATTTTACTTGCCTTCCTTACAGGATCATCGCTTGCGTTAAGCGGTTTTCTTATGCAGGCCATGGTCAATAACCCGCTTGCAGATCCTTATATCCTGGGCACTGCCTCCGGCGCATCTCTCGGGGTAAATATAAGCTACCTTGGGGTGATACCATTTTTTTCTGCATCCGTATATTCTTCGTCTGTTGCGGCTTTTGCCGGAGCATTGCTTATAACCCTGATCGGCATAGCCGTAGCATACGACAAAGGCGGTTTACAACCCGCCAGATTATTGCTTGCAGGGGTAGCCTTATCCTCTCTTTCGCTCGCAATCACGACAATGCTGATTTATGTATATTCATCGGATAATAAGCTTAAAAAAGTTATTTTCTGGAGTATGGGAAGCCTCGAAAGCGCATCCTGGGAAAAGCTTCCGCTTCTGGCTTTCTGTTTAGCTTTTTCAACAATTCTTTTTACTCTTTTTACTCCGCAGCTAACCATGCTGTTGCTGGGAGACTCCAGAGCGGCCAGCCTTGGAGTCAACGTAAACCGGCTTCGGTGGTTTATTCTGCTCGGAGCTACACTTCTTACTGCGCTTGCCGTAGCTGTAGCAGGTCCGGTCGGATTTATCGGGCTGATGGTTCCTCATTTTGTGAGAGGCTTGTGGGGAGTACACAACAAATACATCATTCTTGATTGTATATTATCCGGTGGTGTTTTTTTATCTGTTTGTGATTCAGTTGGTAAAATCGTTTTCAGAGATATTTCTCTGCCTATTGGTATTATTACTTCCTTTTTAGGAATACCATTCTTCGTATATTTGTTGACAAAAAAGAATTTTCGCTTTAGCTAGATGATATATATATCCAGAAAAGAGCATTTTAACGCAGCGCACAAGCTGTACAATCCCAAGTGGTCAAAAGAAAAAAATCAGGAGGTGTTTGGACCGTGTGCCAATGAAAACTGGCATGGCCACAATTTTGAGCTTATAGTAACAGTGAAAGGTACTCCTGACCCCGATACCGGTTTTGTTATTGATCTGAAAAAGCTTAGCAAGCTGATCAGAAGCAGTGTAATTGAGAAACTTGATCATAAAAACCTGAATCTGGATGTGGATTTTATGAAAGATAAAATGGCCAGCACGGAAAATCTTGCCATCGAAATCTGGAAAATACTTCAGCCCCGGATTCAGGAAATTTCTGATGCCGGACTTCATAGCATAAAACTCTATGAAACTCCAAGAAATTACGTAGAGTATTTTGGTTAAATCACAATGAAGTACTATATCATAGCAGGAGAGCGATCCGGAGATTTACATGCTGGCAATCTCTGTAAGGCGCTGCTAAGGGCAGCCCCGGATGTAAGTCTGAGAGGAGTGGGAGGTGAGCAAATGTCAGCTGCCGGAGTGGGCCTGTTTATGCACTATAAGGCAATATCTTTCATGGGCTTTGCCGAAGTGTTTCTGAATCTTCACAAGATATCCAGAGCCTTGGCGGATGTAAAAAAAGATCTGGATACCTATCGGCCTGATGCGGTGATATTAGTGGATTTTGCGGGATTTAACATGAAAATAGCCCGATATGCACGAGAGAAGGGGATTAAGGTTTTTTATTATATATCACCCAAGGTATGGGCCTGGAATCAGAAACGCGCCTACAAGATCAAGGAGCTGGTAGACCGTTTGTTTGTTATTCTTCCCTTTGAAAAACAGTTTTTTGAGCAGTTCGGCTATTACAATGTTGACTACGTTGGAAATCCTCTGCTAGATGCAATCCGGAATTTTCGGCCGGAAGCAGATTTCCGAAGCAGATTTCCCGATGACAAACCCCTGGTTGCCGTACTTGCCGGTAGCCGGAAACAGGAGGTAAGCGCTATGGGAAGCAAGCTGCAGGCAATTGCCGGGCAGCTGCCGGATATGCAGTTTGTAGTCGCAGCCGTCGATAATCTCGATGATGAACTATACGCAGCCTTCCGGGGACCGAATATTCAGCTACTCAAAAACAACACCTACAATTTGCTTTCCGTAGCAGATGCATCCATCACTACTTCCGGCACCGCTACACTTGAAACTGCACTTTTTCATTGTCCGCAGGTCGTTGTTTATAAGACCAGCACACTTACCTATATGATAGCTAAAAGGCTTATCAAAATTCCTTTTATATCGCTTGTTAACCTGATCGCGGGTAAAGAAATAGTCAAAGAATTAATTCAGGATGAATTCAGTACCACCCGCGTAGTTGAGGAACTGTCTGAAATTCTTCCGGGAGGCATAAAAAGAACGAAGATGATGGAAGAGTACAAGGAGCTTGATGGTTTAATGGGATCTCCGGGGGCATCCGAAAAGACTGCCAGGCTTATTCTTGAATATTCCGGGAAATAGTTTACAGCACGCTGACAAATTTCGTCAGCGTTATAATCCCCGTATTTGCTGCCATTTATCACCAAGAACAGAAAAATAGAGGAGTAATATCAATATATGCCGGGATAAATCCTGCGATTTTTGTGTTATTAGTATAGATAATCGGGAGGACAGGAATGCGGATAGGGAAATACAAAAAACTCGGGGCAGTAGCAACCAAATATAAAGTAGCAGATAAGCAAAACGATGTACGGGGCTGGGTTGTAGTAGGAGCAAATGGTCATAAGGTCGGTTATATCGATGAACTGATTGTAGATATCCGAAAAAAGAAAGTGCAGTTTCTCGACGTATTACTTAATATAGCTTTCAGCCCTTCTGAAGGCAAACATATTCTGGTTCCGATTGAGCTCGCCACCATATACAGTCAGAAAAAAGTGGTATGCGTCAATCATCTCAGCACTTCCCTTGTCAATTCATATCCTTCCTATACCGGAGTGGTAGACGATGAAATTGAAAATAAAATACGAGATTTTCTGGCAGGTAATTTAAATGCCAAAACCATGTTGACCGACCAGCTGAGCCCCAAAAGACTGGAAAATGTGTCTAACGAAATCCGGCTCGAATCGGATTCAGATCTGATCATGCGTTTAAAAAAGGAGCGTGACATGGCGGTAGCCGAAAGAGATTTGCTGCTGGATGAGAATCTGAAATTGCGCAAAACCATAGAAAAATACGAGAATACCTCTGAGCAGGAAACAGAAAAAGAGTACAAATCGGGACTAACGGATTGCGATGATGTAGATACAGGACGAAAGTGTTAAACGATCACATTTTACAGATGTTGTTCACATTCGTTTTTTGTATCCGCTTTAATTGATTACCTTTGCCAGGAATTTAACGTCTGTTTTTCCTGTTTAAGGAAAGCTGATATATATGATATTATTTGAAGAACTAGGACTAAACAATGAGGTCCTAAAAGGAATTGAAGAGCTAGGCTTTCAGTCCCCAACCCCAATCCAGAAGGAAGTTGTAGGTTATTTGTTAGAAGAATCCCGCGATGTTATTGCACTTGCTCAGACCGGTACAGGAAAAACTGCCGCTTTTGGTCTGCCTTTATGCCAACTGACAGACAAAACTACCCAGAAAATTCAGGCCCTGGTACTGGCCCCCACGAGAGAATTATGCGTACAGATTGCTAATGAAATCCGTAATTACGGAAAGTATGTAAAAGGCCTGAAAATTGAGCCTGTGTACGGAGGAGAAAGTATTGAAAAACAAACTAAAAGTATTTCTGTACCTCCTCAGATTCTGATTGCCACTCCGGGAAGATTAACCGATTTTATCAAACGGAGAAAAGTAAACCTTTCTACAGTTCAATGGCTTGTGCTTGATGAAGCCGACGAAATGCTGGATATGGGTTTTGAAGAAGATATCAAGTTCATACTCGGACAAACTCCCGAAGAACGTCGTACCTTATTGTTTTCTGCTACTATGTCCAGAGAAGTTATGGAAGTAGCACAGGAATACATGGTCGATCCTGTAGAGATTGCCGTCGGTGGTAAAAATACCGGAAACGCCAATGTTGAGCACCATTATTATCTGATCGAGAACAAAAACCGCTATAATGCTCTGAAAAGGCTTGCGGATTTATATCCGGATATTTACGGTATTGTTTTTTGCCGTACCCGAAGAGAAACCAAGGAAGTTGCTGACCTTCTAACCAGAGACGGTTATAATGCAGACGCTCTGCACGGAGATTTGTCACAGGCTCAGCGTGATTCCGTAATGAAAAAATTCAGGGACAAGAATCTCAACCTGCTTGTTGCAACTGACGTAGCCGCAAGAGGGCTGGATGTAAACAACCTTTCGCACGTTATTAATTATAACCTGCCTGACGATACAGAAACCTATACCCATAGAAGCGGACGGACAGGCAGAGCGGGGAAAACAGGAATATCTATTGCGCTCGCCACCCGAAGCGACAGGCAAAAGATCTATCAGATCGAAAAGAAAATACAGCTTGCTTTTGTCCGGATGCAGCTTCCGAATGCAGACGAAGTGCTCCAAAAGCAGATTTTGAATTTCGTTGATAAAGTAGAGAAGACTGAAATTAACCAGGAACAGTTAAAATCGTTAATGGCTGATGTGTATGCCCGCCTGGAACATTTCGATAAAGAAGAGCTGATTAATCACTTTATCAGTCATGAAGTTACCAGATTCCTTCAGTATTATCAAAATACTCCTGATCTGGATCTTAATGTAAAAGAAGACCGCGGCAGAGACAGAGACAGAAGTGGCAGCAGAGAACGAGGCCTTAAAGGTAGAGAAAGAAGCTCCGGAAAAGTGAAGCTCGAAGTAAATCTTGGCTCCAAAGACGGGCTGAATCCTGCCAAATTATTGGGAATTCTTAATGAAACCAGTGGTAATAACGACTTACGTGTCGGAAAAATTGAAATTGGCAAGCGCTCTACCATTTTTGAGGTTAACCCTAAAGATTCTGACGGACTTCTTTCCCAATTCAATAACAAGTTCAAAAACCAGAGCCTGAATTTACAGATAGCCATCGAACAGCGTTCTTCTCCATCCAGAAGAGACAATGGCTCGTCACCAGGCGGAAGAAGAAGACGGTTCTAACCGGCAATATTGACTTTATTACTAATACAATCTCCGGATTATTTTGTTACAGTTCTGAATACATAGTACTGACTAACAAAAGAGCCAGAGATTGTATTTTTTTTCACAATGCCGTTTACCTTTACAGGGTATAGTCGTATTCACGTTGAATTTTTGAACGGGGAGCTCCTTAAAATATATGAGAATTTGCAATTTAGGTTGTGTATAATCCTTTAATTATATAATTTATCCTCAAATTTCGTGTTTATTAAGTAAAGGTTCTCATTAACATCGTTAAGTATGCGATTTTTAAAGTTTTTATCGGCAGGGCTTTTTGTTTTTACCAGTTTTGCAGCCTTGGTGTATCTGTTGTGGGTTATTGATGAAAAAAATGAGGACATCGTTGCCAAAAATGAACGTATCCGCAGAGATAGCCTTAATCTCATTGCAAAAGACAATGAGATCGAAAAGTTAAGCCTTGCTGTAAACAGCCTGAAGGGAGCCTATGAAAATATTCAGAAGGCTTTTCATTCATTAAGTGACCGCTTTTCTGCCATGGAACAAAACAATGACTCCCTGAAGACAAGAATCGAGCACCTTACTGTTTCCGTAAATCGTCTCAACAAAGAGAAAAAGCAGCTCAAGGATGAAGTTGTGAAGGAAAAAACCATGCGTGAAAACTTCAATTCTCCGGATATAGCTGCGCTTGCAGCTGATTTAAGCAAGAGAAACGTATCCGTATCAACCCACTACAGAACTCTTACCGAACAGGAGAAAGAAGAGAACAAGATGGCGTTGCTTGTTGCAGATAACTTTTATATCTGGTCTCCGGACGGAGCGGATGTAAGTGTAATTAATTCGAATTCCAAAAAACTGAATTTCAGCTTCGAAATTCAGGAAAATTTCTTTGCCCAAAAAGGTAAACGAGACCTGTATATCCAGATTATAAAACCCGATGGAACCATTTTTAATAATTCAAAGGAGGGTGGCTTTTTTATTCTGGGTGGAAAGCATCAGCCTTTTACAACCAAAATTCCTCTGGCCTTCAATCAGGTAAAAGAGAAAGTATCCTTCTCATTCACCACAGAAAAATCGTTTAAGTCCGGGACATACACCTTGTCTGTTTTTGAATCCGGCAATGAAATCGGCAAAACAACATTTGTCATGATGTAAATTAGTTGATATCAGATATAACCGGAAGTATACACATATATCCACATAGTATATCCGTAAATTTTTATCGGTCTGTTTTGTCGCAAAAGGTTGTAGGTTTGATTGTATTTTCCTTAATTCGGTCCAGCTATTAATTATTTTTCAAACAAAATTTTATTTATGAAAACAGCACGTTTTTTTTCAGTTCTGGCAGTACTGGTATTTTCCGGTTTTCTGCTAAAAGCACAGGATATTCCCAAACCAAGTCCATTAGTTATATTATCGCAGACTGTAGGTCTTACTGAAATAAAAATTGAATACAGCAGTCCTGCTGTGTCCGGAAGAAAGATATGGGATGGTCTTGTTCCATATGGAGAGCTTTGGAGAACAGGAGCTAATATGGCAACAAAGATTACTTTTAGTAAAGACGTCACTATCAGCAATCAGCGGATTTCAGCAGGGACTTATTCACTTTTCACTATTCCCGGTAAAACAGAATGGACTGTGATACTGAATAAAGATGCAGAGCTATCAGGCACTTCAGGATATAAAGAAGCAAATGATGCACTTCGTTTCAAAGTAAAGCCACAGGAAGGACAGATGCGTGAACGTTTATTATTTTTGATTGCGGACTTTACCATGGACGAGGCAGTCATTGCTCTTGAATGGGAAAAGATACGGATTCCCTTTACTGTAAAGCTAGATACAGAGAAACAGGCAATGGAAAGTATTCAAAAGACCCTGGCCCAGGAATGGAGACCTTTTGCAAACTCTGCCCGCTATATCCTGGAATACGGTTCTGATCTGGACCTGGCACTGTCTTATATTAATACTTCTATTTCTATCAGCGACGAATGGTTTAATAATTGGATAAAAGCTCAGATACTTGCGAAAAAGGGGGATAAAAAAGAAGCGCTGAAGTTTGCTCAGAGAGCAAAAGAACTGGGAGATAAAAGCCCCGGCTTCTTTTACAAATCTCAGGTCGAAAAAGCACTGGAAGACTGGAAGAAAAAATGATCTGTCCTCCTTAATAGAATAATAAAAAACGGAAGTCTGCAACTTCCGTTTTTTATTTACGTATAATCACCATTCACATTATTACCCGGGAGTCATAAGCCTTTCTGATATCTATATATTCTGATAAAATATTACTTTTTTTCCTCTTGGTGCTATTTAGCTTCATTATAGTATATATACTTTTCTTATTTCCCCTCTGATTGATATCTTTTGTGACCGGATTTATCGATCAAACTTATTGATTATTATATATTATTGTCCTTTCGTCCGGAAAACCATTAATTTCTTCTAATATTTTTGGAAATCTTATAGCCTTTGTAGTATTTTCGAACCGAAACAAACTTTTAGCTAACAAAAGAATGAAAAGAGTAACAAAAAAAGTCGCAGCAGTAATTTTTGCGCTTGGAATGACAGCTTCATTAAGCAGCTGCATCAAGGATGTTGACAACAGTGTAAGTCCTCAGACAGGTACTGCTACTATCAAAGGGAGAATACAAGCAGAGCTTAATACTGCAAACGCAGATCTTGAGCCGTTGGCTAATCAGACCGTTTATGTGTTTGTTGATTCCAAAGCCTATGCTCAGACTCCCGGAACTGCAACCTATCCTAAAAAACGTTTCCAGACTACAACCAATGCAGAAGGTGATTATTCTGTTGATATAGCAGTGCCATTAAACGGAGTGGCTGTTGAAGTAACCGTACCCGGATTTATCCATAATGTACAAACTCCCGGAGGATTACAAAGAACTACCTTCAATGAAAGAACCCAGGGAGCCGGTCAGGCAAAAGATGGTTCTGTTCTGATCCTTGATATTAATATGTAATACTTCCTTATCTTTATTGACTAATGAGAAAAAAAATAATTATAGCTGCCGCATTGTGTCTGTTGGGTTACAGCAGTACCTATGCTCAGGAAAGTTACGGGGAAGTAAGTAGTAGCTCTGAAAGCCGTGTACAGTCTTTTAAATCCAGAAATGGTTTTGAAGTGCTTCCTCAGGCCGGAGATATCGGTCTTGGTATAAGCGCCACAGCTTCTCTGAACTTTTTAGGTAATGTAATTGGTGGTGGCCCTTCAGCTGCTGGTGCTTTTGCTTTTCCGAATGCTCCATATACTGTAAACAATCCATCAGGAGCTGGTTTAGCTAATCAGCTGTTTCTTAAAAAGTTTATCACAGCCGAAACAGCTTACAGGCTAAGAATACAGGCATCATGGTACTCCAATACCAATGCCTATTCTGTGCTCAAAGATGAACTAACTCCAGACGCTTCTAATCCTCAGTATGTTAACGATTACAGAACAAACAGAGGTATGGGATTGTTAATTGGTGCTGGCCTTGAAAAGAGAAGAGGAGCTGGCCGGGTACAGGGAGTGTATGGTGCTGAAGCTTATGTAGGAGTATTCAACTCTTCGATTAAAAATCAGTATGGAAATCCATTCTCTGCCAATTTCCCTGAGCCAACTATCAACAATATAAATACTTACAACAACGGAGCAAGAGTAACCAAGGAAAATAATGGAACTGGCTTTGGACTAGGTGTCAGACCATTTATAGGCGTTGAGTACTTCTTTGCACCTAAAATGTCGTTGGGTGGCGAGTTTGGTTACAACCTGGGAGCTGCTTTTGGTGGCAACAGACATATCGTATCAGAAAGATGGGATGCAACTTCTGAAAGCGTAGTTGAAGTAAAAACAAGAGATAATGCTACTCATGGCTTCGTTAACTACGGTCTGGGTGTAAACAACCTGACAGGTTCTCTTAACCTTTTATTCTACTTCTAAGAAAAGAGAGTACATGTTATAATACAAAAAAGAGAGGTTTAAAGCCTCTCTTTTTTGTATTATCCGTTTTTTTAAAACTTTTTCTTCCGGTGTTTTTTCCCGAACATTTTCAGCTTGTCCTTGTAGCTGTAATTATATTCTTTGGCATTCTTCGCCTTTTTATCATGATAAGCTTTTCCTGCGTTTTCCTCTACCTGCTGACTTTTCTTTGACGCTATTTCATCATCTTCCTCTTCTTCTTTGGAATGCGGATCACCTTCAATAATAAGTCCGAATGGTAACTCTTCTTCTCCAAATTTATGCCCTGTTACCACTTCCAGTTTACTTATAGCAGAGAGTTCCAGATCTGTTGCAAACAGGAGAGATGCCCGGCTGATCGGATCATTTTCATCGAGGCTTATACGACTGATAAAATCCTCATGCTCCAACGGAATATCGAAATGAAGGAGAAATGGAATGAGTGTGAGTGACTCTGCCTTTAACTTCTCTCCGCTGGCAATCAAAACCCGCCAATGCTCGTTGTGCATAAAATGCTCCGGTGAATCTGTAGACTGGTAATAGGAATCCTTTTTGTTGAAAACGGCTACCTGTCCGGTAATACGACGATTAAGACTTTTATAGAGCTTTTCGGCTGTCTGCTCAGAATTACAGACAACCAGCACTTTGTCAAACACATCGTAATCCTGCATCAGAAGGTTAAGCAGATTTAGCTTCGTTTTGTAATTAGGCACTTTATACAGCATCTGTTCAATAATCGGCAACTGCTTGTCCGGAATATGTTCGAATTCCATTTGCTCAGAAACAGCCATAAACTGTCCGAGCATATTTTCCAGCTTCTGGTGATATACTCCTGAAAAAATCACCTGCTGACACCTGTTCATGCTGTCTGCAAGCTGGAGCACAGGCGTCTGAAATCCTTGCTTTATCAGCAAATCTGCGTCATCCAGAATAAATAATTGCAATTTATTAATATTAAGCCCCGACTTATAATAGACCGCCTGAACTCTGTCCGGTGTTCCGATTACCACATCAGTGCCTTCTGCCAGCTGATCTTTCTGGCCCTCAATACCTGCTCCCGGAACAAGTACCGTGCAGCGTATTCTGCTTTTTTTACCTAATACATCAAATCGTTCGGCCAGCTGTAGCGCGCTCAGTTTGTCCGGTACCAGAATCAATGCTCTGGGAGGTTCATCCTGTGGATATTTCAGACGATGCAGAACACTAAGAATAAGAGTAGTTGACTTACCCGATCCCTCGGGGCCGGTGACTATAAGATTCTGCCCGCCATTGATTCTCTTTATCGCTTTCTGCTGGGCTTCATACGGTTCATTTATGCCGGCCTCCGCCAGAGAGGTTATTAATTGCTTATTAAACTTCAGGTTTTCAAAAGACATAGAAAAGACTTCTAACGTGATCAATGTCTGCAAAAGTAGAAAGAAACTTCCGGTGTAACGAACATGCAAACATAATTATAACATCATTTTGCGATCAGGCTTCAGAAAAGATCTTTAAGGGCAACCTGCTCTTTTATTTCAAAAGGAACCTTTTTGCTGAATATGAGCCAGCTGCCTTTGACAAAACCGTTAGCGCTCAACGTTACAGAATTGCCAAACAGCATTGCCAGACCATCTTTGACAAGATTAAGCCGGTTTTCGGCTTCTACTACGACCAGTACTGGTAGCTTCTCACTTGAGTTTCGGGGAATGGTTACTTTTTCAAGGAAACGAAACGAGCCGATATATTCGTCATTTTTATACAGCTTTCCTTTTTTGATTGATGCTTTAATGGTTCTGCGGGAAGTGTTTTCAATATCAGCAGTAAAAGCAATGGTAATCTTACGGTTTTTGATTTGCTTTATCTGAAAATCACTGATATTTTTCAGCTGAATACTTTGTCCGTTTGCTTCCTGCCCGATGGTAAACACTATAATGCCAGTTATAACGAATAGCAGGAATCCGTATTTTTTTATCATTTTTTTCATAGTAAAGGATTCAGTATGTCTAAACGCTCCCGAGTTTCAAAACGTACCAATATTGCCTGATTCGGATTATATCAAACGGATACCATCAGCCTCAAGAAGTATTTTTCTTTCTCTATACAAAGCTCCGACTGCTTTTTTAAATGCTTTCTTGCTCATTTGCAGTCTGTCTCTGATCTCATCCGGATGGCTCTGGTCATTTAAATGCAGGTAACCTTCATTTTGCACAAGATAGTCCATAAGTCGCTGAGCATCTGCGTCGGTCTGAGTGTACCCGGGAATCTGCAAGCTGACATCAATTTTCTTATCCTCGCGGATCATTTTGATATATCCGGTTGTCCGCTCACCCGGTTGCAGATTCCGGTATATTTCGTTGTGATATAAAAGCCCTTTAAAACGGTTGTTGATAATTACGTTTACCCCGATTTCTGACGAGTCTCCGATAAGAAGCTCAACCTGCTGCCCTTTTTCAAGCCCGGTGCTGTCTCTTTCGAGAAAATGTTCGATTTGGCATGAAGCCACGAGGCGTTCGCTTTCTTCATCCAGAAACAAGTATACAAGATAATAGCTGCCTTTAGTCATTTTTCTGTTCTGCTCACTAAACGGCACCATCAGATCCTTTTCAAGGCCCCAGTCGAGAAAAACGCCATACTTATTTACATCCACAACTTTCAGGCACGCAAACTCGTTGACCTGCAGTCTGGGAGTGAGGGTGGTCGCAATTGGCAAATCCTCCGAATCTTTATATATAAAAACATCAATTTCCTCACCCGGGCTTAGATTTTCTGGTACATACTTATTGGGAAGAAGCACGGCAGACCTGTCGCCCTCGTGACCAAGATACAGGCCATGAGGGCTTGTTCTCAAAACTTTAATCCTGTTTATTTTTCCGATATCAAACATAATGGCAAAGGTACTTATTTAACAGATATAAATGCAGAATTAAGGGGAATTCCGGCAGGTTCTGTTGTAATCCGGCATCCTGTTATCAACCATAGACAGGACAGATTACGTATAGACTTGTATCACCAAACCATAGTGCTTATGCTTCAGGTTGCATGTGCGGTTATAATGAAAGAAAACAAGATTCTTTGTGCGCAAAGAAGTGAGCTGATGCGCCATCCGTTGAAATGGGAGTTTCCGGGCGGGAAAGTGGAAAAAAACGAGCGCCTGGATATGTGTATTGTAAGAGAGGTAAAAGAAGAGCTGAATCTGGACATTTCGGTTCATAAGCTGCTTACAAAAACTTTCCATGACTATGGGAATGGCAACTCCGTCTGTATTCACCCATTCGTATGTTATATCATTTCCGGCAATATGTCTCTTCTTGAGCATAAAGCCGTACGCTGGCTCCGATCCGATGAATTATATGTACTGGACTGGGTGCAGGGAGATTTGCCGGTAGTTGCTGAAGTAGTCAGCTTCTATCAATAGTTGTTTTTTTGACAGATTGTACTAGATTCGCAGAAAGAACAGACAGATACTATGATAGAAGCAGCATGCGCAGTAATCGTCAGAGAGGACAGGATTTTTTGTGCACAGCGCAGTGAAAAAATGCGCCATCCGTTGAAATGGGAATTTCCGGGCGGAAAAGTAGAAAAGCATGAAAGTCCCCGGGCCTGTATTGTGCGGGAAATAATGGAAGAGCTGCGGGTACCCATTAAAGTGCAGAAATCGCTGACACCAACTGTCTTTGACTATGGCAATGATTACCAGGTACGTCTGTATCCTTTTGTATGCAGACTTGTTTCCGGCGAACCCGTTCTTACAGAGCATAAGCAATATCGCTGGCTCAGGCCAGATCAGCTGTCTGATCTTGTATGGCTTGAAGGAGATATACCTGTGGTACAAGCCCTGTTATCTGCCAGTGCTACCGGTCTTATACTGTCTGAATAGGCCATGGAAAAACTTCATCTGACAACTCCGGCACTGCTGTTTCCGACAATTTCGCTTTTACTGCTTGCATACACCAATCGCTATATAGCTATCAGCAATCGAATCCGGCTGCTGCATTCCACTTATAAAGATGAAAAAAGCTCATTGATACTCCGGCAGATCATCATTTTGAAAAAAAGAATTTTTCTGATAAGAAATATGCAGCAATTCGGAATAGGAGGGATGTTTAGTTCTGCTTTGTCAATGTTTCTGCTATACGCTTCACAAATTATATGGGCTCAGCTGTTTTTCGGAGCAAGTCTTATTACCATCCTTGTTTCACTGGCTCTCTGCAGCTATGAAATTTATCTTTCCAACAAAGCTCTCATGGTGCAGCTGAGTGATATTGAAAAAGAATTGCTGTAATATCAGAAAAGAATAAGTTCCACACGCCTGTTCATATGGCGCAACTCTTCATCATTATTATCTGCAATCGGCCTGGATCCGCCAAATCCGTATATAAAAATTCTTTCAGGTTTGATTCCTCTGTATACAAGATAATTTTTGACCTGTTTTACACGAAGAATTGATAGTTTTTGCAGATTATCCGGATTGCCCAGTGCATCCGTATGTCCTTCAAGCCGAATACGCCTGGATGAATACTGAAGGAGCCAGGCTGCCAGCGAGTCAAGAGCCTCAAAAGACCCGGGACTCAGGCAATCGCTTCCCATTTCAAAACGAATAAAAGGAAGATCAAATTTTTCTTCTTTCTCTCCTGCAAGAGTTTTCGTTTCCTCTGATTCAGCTTTATGGTTTTCGATCAGAACAAAAGTGATATCATCAATCGCCAGATAGTGGCGGGTATCGCCTGATACAGCTATTTCGACCAGACCACCCAATGTACCCGACGGCCATTCAACACTGTTTTCAAACCACGCAAGATGATTTTGCGGATCATAAAATACACTGCTCACTTCTTTTTTATTAATCAAAATACGGACTGCAGAAAAACCTTCATGAGTATCGGAATCATTTGTATAAACCGGCAGATGGCAGAAGTGTAATGTGAAACGGTAACGCGAATGAGGAGAAACCTCGACATAGGACCGCCATATTTTTTTATTTTCTGCTTGTCTGCTAAGCAGGTAAAAGCCTTTACCATTGGTATGATCCCCAGGTATCTGATAGTTACAATCAGCTATCTGTAGTTTTCGGGTAAGCGTAAAATACCCAGGAAGAGGATTATCTTCAGAATAATTAAGATCACTGAAAAAACCCTGATGCCCGTTCTCAAAATTACCATTCAGAATCCTGTTAATATGTTCAAGCTTTCGCTGACCGGAAGCATTCAGCACCATCAGATTTATCAGGAGCACAGGTAAAATCCGCATGCACATTGACTCTAAGCTACCCTGCATACTCAGCCTGAAAAACAGTATACTATTAGCATCTGAACGGTTCATGACGATAGCTTAAACGATAAATCATCAGCCGAATACTGCTCATCGGAAATATTGCTGTCCGGATGTATATCCGGCAAGAAAACTGTGAAACAGGTACCTTTGTTAACCTCACTAAGAACTTTAATCTTTCCCCCCATATTTTCAATCTGGGTTTTGCAGGTATAGAGGCCCAGGCCTTTTCCGGGCAGATTAATATGGAAACGCTGATATGGCTGAAAGATTTTTTCTTTATACTGAAGAAGGTCTATACCTATACCGTGATCCCTGAATTCGAGACAAATAAACTCTTCGGATCTGTACGAACGAATCTCGATGGTGGGGGGTATACGTTCTCTATGATACTTAAGTCCGTTGCTGATGAGATTAAAAAAAATATTCTTGATATACACCTGAACCACATAACCTGAGGGAGCATGATGAAAATCGGTTGTAATAGTTCCGCCCGATTTTTCAAATTCATGCTTCAGTATTGACAGGACGTTAATGAAAATCGCCTCAAAATACACTTCTTCATAAAGCGAATTTGCATTCTGATGATGATCCAGCAGGGTGCTCAGATCTTTAAGAATGGAGTCAACTTTTACTGCTGATTCCTGGATATTCTGGATAATGGTGACGTTGAGCGGATCATTGTAATCTTCTTTATTGAAAATACTGCATAGTCCGAGCAGGGTAGCTACAGGACCTCTCAGATTATGAGCAGTGACATTGGCAAACTGCTCCAGCCGGAAATTCCGGTCATTTAGCTCTTTATTCGTTCTCAATAGCTCATTCGTCCTTTTTTTTACTTTCTTTTCCAACCGTTCATGCTGATTTTCGAGCAGCTTGTTTTTCTCCTCAATCAGATCATTTTTTCTGGTAAGTTCCAGTGTTCGCTGAAGAACCTTTTTTTCCAGCCTTTTCTTTTGCAATACAAGAATCTCTTCCTGCTTTCTCTTTAGCTTTTTAACTCTGTCTATCAAAGCGAGATTGAAAAAGAAAATCTCGAAAATTGAACCGATCTGGAATACGTTGTCAGTAAACACATTTACCTCTACAAAGCCATTGAGCACCCCCATATAGACAACTACAGAAAGGAAAAAAGCGAAGACACCAGCGAAAAAGTAGGAACTGGTTTTTCGGTCGTTTTTTTTGTAAAGCAGAATCCCCGCGAGGAGCGGAAAAAATGGAAACAAGGTGACAATTCCAAAAAATGGAATTTCCAGCGAAGGATGATTGGTAAGTGACCAGCCGATGACAATAACTCCATATATGACGTAATAGGAGCGGAAAAGCCAATGTAACCCTTTGCTGTGCTGTTTGATATTCAGAAGGCTTTCAATAAAAAACAGATTGAATAACGCGCATAGGAGCGTCAATGACGCCCATTGGTTTAATTCGGGCAGATCCGGCCATACATATTTAAAAAGGTAACCATAATGTAAAAAGGACACGCAGACTGTACCCAGAATCGAGAGTGCATAAAGAATAAAAAGGGGATTTCGCAGCCACGTATAAATACCAGCAGACAAAAGGCAGGTGATCAGCATAATGCCGAAATATAGAAAATGGAAAGCTGTATTATTCTGAATAAGCTGTATAAACTCCTGAAAGGAATACAGGTGAATCGGTACTTTCATCGAGCCTTTGGTGACTACTTCGATACACACAAGTTCGGTACTGTCCGGAATCTCCAGATTAGCAAAGATATAGTCAAAACTTCGCCGGGAATATGGATAGCGATCACCTGTATACGCAAAAGGGAGAAAGCGGCCGTTTTGCAGAGGGTGGACGACTATATGATCGATAAACGCGTTTTCAAATACAATAACACTTTTATCTTCAAAACCCTTCTTTTCAAGAAGAATCCACAGGCGTCCTTTCATAAGCCCCAGGTTGACCCCTTTATCCGTCTTGTGAAACTCTTCCGGCGTCATGCTGAATTGCCGGACTAGCTGCTCTCTCGAATACTTCTCATCCGGATCGGCAAAATAAAATAATTCCGGCTGAGTTCCGGCCCATGCAGGCAGGCGCTGCATGAGAAACAATATAAGGACAATCAAAATCCTTCGTAATTTCATAGCGGAAATCAGATAAGCGTCTGTCATCAATATACTGGAGTCAACGCTTGCCGGAATATGAGGGGTTTTACTTTAAATCGTTCCATGACAACTGAGTATAGTCGTCTACAAATTTGATAATATTGGAGTAATCAGAAAACTCTTCTTCATTATGTACTGTTTTTATTACCACACATTGCATACCTGCATTCAATGCAGTTTCAACCCCTTTAGGCGAATCCTCAAACACAATACAATTCTCCGGTGCATAATTTAATGCTTTGGCTGCCAGAAGAAAAGTTTCCGGATGAGGTTTGCTGTGTGTCACATCATCTGCTGTCACTACGGCCTTAAAATATTGTGACAGGTTGAGATTGTCCACGACAAAATGTACATTAAAGGGTATACCAGCCGTACCTATAGCCATGGAGACTGATTTCTGGTGTGCTTCATTCAACAGATTTTCAAGTCCGGCTATTAGTTTCAGATGCGGCCTGTATACTTCCTGGTAGCGTCTTTCTTTTTCAATTGAGAATTCTGCCATTTCTGCCAGTGTATAGCGACCTTTTCCAAAAATTCGCTCAATAACTTCTTCGTTTTTGCCATACAAATGGCTTTTTACCACTTCATACGGAAGGTTGGCGCCCAGATCTTTATTGAGAAAGTCAAACCATACATCCAGATGGAAAGACATATCATCAATCAGGGTTCCATTCATGTCAAATATAAAAGCCTTATTCATATTGTGTTTTGAGAAAGTGTGTTTGTGTACGAGTTAACCGGGTTGCCAGTCATCGCAAATGTATTACATTTTTATAATGGTGAACTCAACTCTCCGGTTTTTTCGCCGGTTTTCTTCCGAATCATTGGGAAATAACGGACGGTCTCCTGCATATCCCTTGCCGGAAATTCTTTCGTCAGCAATCCCCTTCGACACCAGATATTTTTTTACTGACTGCCAGCGGTCTTCACTCAACTGCAGATTTTTTTCACTCCACTCCGGATGATCAGTATGCCCTCCCAGCTCTATTTCAATGGCAGGATTTTCTCTGAGCAGGGTTGCCAGACGATTCAGTTCCGGATAAGACTCAGGCTTCAGCTCAGCATTGCCCCGGTAGAAAAAAACATTGTACATTTGAACAGGTGTACCGATCTCAATAGGAGTGAGGAGAAGATCCCGCTCTATTTCCTGATATTCTCTCTGTTCGAGACTGCTGAGATCAAGAAAGCCGCTGACACTGTAAAACCCGTGTTTTAAAGCAAAAAAACTAAACTCGTGTCCGTATGGAAGAACAATCTTGTAATATCCGTCATTCTTGCCGGAACGAGCCGTTCCGGCCTGTTTCTCTCCGTTTATCTGACTATACTGAATATCGGTCTGAACAGGCTCCAGTGTTTTGCTATTGAGCACTTTGCCGTGTACAAGCACCACCGGATTGGGCTTATTGGGTTCCGGCTGCCTGATGCGAAATATATCCTGCCGGCCTATGGACTGGTCACTGGAAACAAAATAGGCATAATCACCGGAGGCCGGAACCGAATAATAGGCATCATACCCAGGTGAATTAACCGGCATCCCGATATTATAAGGCTCCGACCAGTTTTCCCAGGTATCATCCAGCCGTCTCGTTACAAAAATATCATTTTTACCATAGCCAGGATGACCGGTCGAGCTGAAATACAGCGTCCTGCCATCTGATGCCAGAAACGGCGAAAGCTCTATGCCCGGAGTATTTACTGCTTTACCGATGTTTTTTGGCACTGACCAGGTTTGATCATTCATCAGAAAGGAAACATAAATATCTCTGGATCCATATGAATCGTCGCGTTCTACGGCCATGAGTATTACATTGCCATCATTGCTGAGAAAGTATTCGTTGAATGAGCTTTTATTATAAAAACTGCGAATCCTGACATCAACCGGCGCACTCCAGTCATCGCCGTTTTTGTGGCTTACGGATATACCCATGGCTCTTTGAGTACCGTCTTTGCCATAGGTATTCATCAATAGCAATGTATTGCCATCCGGAGTAACCGAGCATACGGCATTCGGATCATCCGTATTGACCGGGCTTCCGATATTCCGGGCTTTTTGCCACTGACCGTTTTTAAGCTCAGAATAATATACATCCTGCAGATCTCCCGCACCACCGGTATTCTGGGGATGCATTCTGCGGGTAAAAAAAAGTCCTTTTCCGTCCGGAGTAACAACGGGGGTCAGCTCATCCGATTCCGTATTGACAGCCGCTCCCAGATTTACAGCCTTTTCCGGATAATACAGATCCCGGGCAAGACGTATAGGCAACTTTTTGCCTTTGATACTAAAGTCCCTTATACTAACCGTACTGTTTCCGGACGCACAAAAACCAAAAGACTTACCCTGCAAATGTTCAATGCTCTCCTTATAAACCGGATGTCCGTTGATCAGATAATGAATTTCTGTTCCTTTCTTATCAATCTGCAATACGTTTTTGTCAAGCTTGATTCTTATGGAAGCAGAAGGGGACTTGATTTCAGAAGCTTTGCCATTGCGCACGCGCGATATGCTGTATTGAATATTCTGAATATAAAAGTAGTTGGCATTGGCCTCGTCAATACTGCCCCATATCAGCCCGTATTTGCTGCCGGGCTTTTTGGAATTAAATTCCACAGATAGTGAAAAATCCGAATGATGATCCAGCTGGTTAATATACTGGGTTATATAATTATTCAGAGGCCCCTGATGCTGAATCCTGTATTCTCCATTACTGATGGACGTCTGATTGTAGGTGTCATTGGGTAATAACCAGGCATTGCGGTTATCGGAAAAGTCATCATGATACACAATATCCTGTGCACATACAATAAACTGCAGCAGAATAAAAACTAAAGAAAATAACTCTTTCAATATAAACTATTTACAGTATTCTTAACGATTGCTGACTAAATTTAGATATTTCAGCCATCAAAACAGCAATGTGCTCTGATTTATTTAAGGTAAAACAGCCTGATTCAAACCTGCAGTTACTCTTTTTTACAGGCAACTCTTCACCGAAAAACTGCATGAAAGCTTCTTTTCAGAAGATAGTAAAACCCGAGTATTATATAATTTTAACGACTATTTTGCCTACGGTTCGACCCGACTCGATCTGCCTGTGCGCGTCTTGTACTTCATTTAACGAATAAATTCCGGAAATATGTGTTTTGAGCGACTTTCCCCTTAGTAAAGACGCCAGCTGATCCATATCGTTTCCTGACGATGATACCCGATAATTTATTGCCCGGACAGCAAGCTCATCAGCCAGTTTCCCGATTTCATCTGTTACTCCAGCCACAAGAGACACCAGTATACCACCCTTATTCAGCAGTCTGACTGATTTTGAAGTAGTCGTTCCGCCCAGCGGATCAATGATGATGTCCATTGCTTCCGGCAGATTTTCTATCGGCTGTTTTTTGTAATCCACAGGATGATTTACCCCGAGGGATGCTATAAAATCCAGATTCTTCTCCGAAGAAGTGCCGTATACGCTGGCACCGGAATAGCTGGCTATCTGCACAGCAAAATGTCCGACCCCGCCTGCCGCTGCATGAATCAGCACGGTCTGGCCTGATTTAACAGCCGCCTGCTGCACAAGAGCCTGCCACGCGGTAAGAGCGGCAAGACTTGCTCCACAAGCCTCTTCTGCCGAGATATTTTCCGGTTTGATGCTGAGATGTGCTTCCGGAGCCGCCACATATTCAGCATAAGCCTGTCCGTATCCCGGAAAATTGATCATGCCAAAAACGATATCACCTTTTTTCAGCTTCTGACATTCGGGTCCTGTTTCAATCACCTCTCCGCATATATCCCAACCGGGAATTATGAAACTGTGTCCGGAAAGCTGCTCATACAACCCTTTGCCGGAACGTGTTTTTATATCTATGGGATTGATTCCGAAACAATATGTTCTGATGAGCACTTCGCCGGCTGCGGGCCGGGGAACTGGCAGTGAGCAAATGCGGAGATTCTCCACATTGCCTGGTCTGTCAAAAACAACGCATTTCATCATTTAACAAATTCTCTGATCTGTCTGATAATAAATTAAAGTCCTAAATATATTCATTCTTTCTAATAAATAAACCATGATTCGCGAATGCTGTAAATAAGCCGCAAACATATCCGGCTGCTTATATGGTTATTTATACATAGGCTTGCAGAAAAGGAGGGGTTATGGATGTGGTGCACGACGGGCGTCAGCAGAAATTTTATGTGATGCACAAAGGAAGGGAATATAGTCTTGAATACAATGTGATAGAGCCGGGTATCTGGGAGTTTCACTGTCCTTATCTGCCGGACACCGGCAAGGATCTCGCTATACAGGATTATATCACCGAATATGCGATATTCTTTCTCAAACGTAATAAAATCATATTGCGGAATGCCGGCAATTGTCCGTATTTCACAGATTTTGCTGCTCGTAAAAAAGATATCCTTCCTGTTCAGAATAGCGGGTTATAAAATAATGCATAATAAAAACCATAAACTGTTTAATAATATGACTGTTATGTAAACAATATGGAGCCAAATTATGGACATGTAAAGGGAACCGGCTGTGGTTCCCGCTTTTTTTTCTTTCCCGGGATTTTTCTAACATCATCTTTTATTGTATTGCTTATCAGCCATGGTAATGCTCAGAAAAATATTGTTGCTGTTCCGACATCATACATTGTAGATAAAGGCAAAAGCTATTTTCAGGAACAGATTCTTATTTCCAATCGTCTGATCATATTGTCAACTCTCTCAACCTTTGGCCTTGGCAGAGAATTTGAGCTTGGTCTGGAGCTTGATGATTTGACATTGGGAATGAGACCGGAACAAACAGGTTTGCTCTTTGAAGGCAGTCAGCACACCAATCCTTTCTTGCTGATAAATGTACAAAAGGGATTTGTTTTTAGTGAAATATACCGAATAGGTATTGGTACGAAAGCCGGCTATTTTATCACAAAACCGTTTAGAGATACCCGTTTTGCCAGTTTTACGTATTTCAACAACCGCCTTTCTGACCGCTACTCAAAAAATATTATCAATATAGGTCTTTATTATCTTGATCCTACCTATGCGGGTCCGGGAAATAACCTTGGCTATATGCTGGCCTACCAGAGGGTACTGATTAGAGATATGCTGGGATTTGCCGGTGAATATGTTTCCGGCAATAACGATTTCAGCTACTGTAATCTGGGCCTTCAGTATTCACTTAACGATGTCATACAATTTGGTATTTCTGCCCAGTTGCCTTCAATTAATTCAGGAAATAAATATGGAATCGTGCTGCAGATTGTAAAAAACTGATCCGGAATATATGTCTCCCGCAATTCAGTTGTTTTGCCAGAGTCCCTTAATAAGGATAGTATTCAGATTTATCTTATCCGGGCTTTGATATCCGAAAAACCTGATTCCTGTAGTTAACATTTTTTTTTCGGGGGTGTTTACTTATAATCAATCTTAATCCTTTAATTATGAGAGTTTTTTTACTTCTTATTTTAGTAATTTCTTTCAGCCAGGCAGCAAAAACACAAACATTTCCCAATAAACTGGAAATTCCCTATACAATCGAAGGACCTGATTTTGACCTGAAAATCAGGAAAGCGACCAAACGTTTTATAGGAAATGCAGTATCCGAAACCTATGGATACAATACCATGAATTATCTGGGCCCGACGCTTATTTTTAATCTGCATGATACGGTCCGGTTTACAATTCAGAATACCACTCCATCTGATACGGCTACCGTGCACTGGCATGGATTCCATCTCCCGGCCAAAGAGGATGGCGGACCTATGTCCATGATCCTGCCCGGAGAAACCTGGACTCCTGAATTTCAGGTAAAGGGACTGGCATCCACTAAATGGTATCACTCACATATGCATGGTGCTACAGCTACTCAGGTATACAAAGGCATGGCAGGGATGATTATTGTAAGAGACGAGGATGAATCGGCTCTGAATCTGCCGAGGACGTATGGAGTTGATGATATTCCGTTAATCATTCAGGATAAATACTTCAATCAGCAGGGGGTTCTGGAGTATAATTTTCTGGGAGATACCATGATGGTAAACGGCACTCTAAGTCCCTATGTGGAATGCGGGCGACAGATTATCCGTTTCAGAGTGCTGAACGCATCGGTAAACAGGGTATATAATATCGGGTTTCTTAACAATAAAAGTTTTGCACAAATAGCAAGCGATGGTGGCTTGCTCGCCGCACCTGTACAAAGAACAAGAGTTGTGGTTGCTCCTGGTGAAAGGGTAGAATTGTTGATTGACCTGACTAACGAACCGGTCGGAACAGACCTATACCTGAGAAGCTTTTCAACAGAATTTGCTCCCCGCGTGGTTGGCGGATCCTGTTTTGGTGGTACAGGATGCGGTACAGGACCGCTCGACGCAGCCAATTTTAACTTCATGAGAATACGGGTCGTAAACCCGACAGTCAATCCTGTACTCAGCATTCCTTCTGCCCTTACAACAATCGAATCCATTCCTGCATCGCAGGTCAGTCGAACCAGAATAAAAAGATTACTGAATCCGCCCACTCCAACCGGACATTTTACAATCAATGGCGGCCACTATGATATGAGTGTAATCAATGATACTGTGATTGTAGGATCAACTGAAATCTGGCGCTTTCAGAACAATACGCCGGTTGCCCATCCGATGCATATACACAATGTACAGTTCAATGTATTGAGAAGAAACAATGCTGCTCCGCCGCTCAATGAGCGTGGTTGGAAAGATGTAGTAATGGTTTATGCCAACGAGACAGTGGATGTAATTGCAACATTTGAGGAATTTTCTGATCCTGAGTATACATACATGATGCATTGCCATTATCTCAATCATGAGGATGGCGGTATGATGCAGCAATTTATAGTAATAGACACAATCAGCGATCCTGTTTTGTCTCTGCCTGCTGCAAGCATCGCAGCAGAGGACATGTTTCATATTTTTCCCAATCCATCAAAGGATAAGCTGACTATTTCTGTTGAAAAAGGTTTTTTAGGTGGCCATATATTGCACGGTCCGGTTAGCGTTGATCTTTCAGTATATACTGCTTCCGGCAGTTTTGTGATGTCCCGGAGAGCATATATGGTCAATGAACAGACCAGTCTGGATATTGCCAAACTGGCGCCTGGCACCTATATAGTAAAGATTATCAGCTCAAAAGGAGAGGTTTCCAAAACTTTTATCAAAAAATAAAAGAATAAGTTAAAGAAAATCTTCACAAAGTTCAATTTCATACTTACCTTTATGTAGTAGAATCAACTCCTTACTATACATGAAGAAATCGTTACTAAAATCACTAATCACTTTGATATATTTACTGGGAGCCTCTGCCATATATGGACAGACACTCAGTAAGTATATTGTTATTGATCAGTTTGGTTATCCGACAGGGGCAAAGAAAATTGCCGTTATTCGCAATCCTGCCGAGGGTTTCGATGCCAATGAAAATTTCACTCCCGGCAATACATATTCTCTCGTCAATCAGGAAGGAGAGAAAGTGTTCACTGCTGCTCCTGCAATATGGTCTTCAGGCGCAATAGATAACGTATCCGGAGATCACGCCTGGTGGTTCGATTTTTCGACTGTGACTACTCCCGGTACTTATTATGTACTTGATGAGCAAAAAAATGTCCGTTCCTTTGAATTTGTTATCAGTGACGGAGTATACAATGATGTCCTGAAACACGCAATGCGGAGCTTCTACTATCAGCGGGCCGGCTTTGCCAAGCAAAAACCGTATGCAGAAGAAGGCTGGGTAGATGGTGCCAGTCATATGCAGGATAAGCAGGCCCGTGTGTACAATGACAGGAATAACCCCTCTACCAGCAGAGATCTTCACGGGGGCTGGTACGATGCAGGCGACTACAATAAGTACACCAACTGGACAGCTGACTATATCATCCAGATGATGATGGCTTATATCGAAAAACCGGATGCCTGGACTGACAATTATAATATTCCGGAATCTGGCAACGGTATACCGGATCTGCTTGATGAAGCCAAATGGGGTATTGATTTTTTACTGCGCATGCAGGAGAGCGATGGCTCAGTGCTGAGCATTGTATCGCTGGATCATGCAAGTCCGCCTTCCGAAGCTACTGACCCGAGCTACTACGGCACAGCCAGCACATCAGCTTCGCTCAACGCAGCAGCAGCCTATGCCATAGCATCGAGAGTATACAAAAGCATTGGTATGAATACGTACGCTCAGGAGCTGGTTGAAGCAGCAGAAAAAGCCTGGGACTGGGCTGTGGCCAATCCTGATGTGACATTCTTTAACAACAGTTCCAGTCACGGAACCACGGGTGTTGGCGCTGGCCAGCAGGAAATTACCGGATACAGGCTCGACATGGCAAAACTCAAAGCATCTTGCTTTTTGTTTGAAGCAACCGGAAAATCTTCATACAGAAGTTATTTTGATGCAAACTATCAATTATCACATCTTTTTCTATGGACGTATGCCTATACCTATGAATCTGATATTCAGGATATGATTCTATATTACCTGCAAATACCAGACGCTACTACTTCAGTCGTAAACGCGATTCGGAACAGGTATAAAACCGCTATGGATAAGGATCATAACTTTACCGACTATACACGCAAAACAGATCCTTATCGGTCATTTGTTGACAGCTATACATGGGGAAGCAACGGCAATAAAGCAGGTAAGGGAAGTATGTTTTACAATGTTATTTCATATGATATAAATGAACCAAAAGAAACAGACGCCTATGATGCGGCTTTGGGCTATATCAATTACCTGCACGGAGTAAATCCGCTGAATCTGGTATACCTTTCCAATATGTATGCCTATGGTGCAAAAAACTGTGTAAATGAGTTTTATCACACCTGGTTCTCTGATGGAAGTCCTGAGTGGGACAGAGTAGGAGTTTCCACATATGGCCCGGCTCCCGGATTTCTGACCGGCGGACCCAATCCTGGATACAACTGGGATGGCGACTGCCCGGGTTGGGGCGCTAGCTGTACTTCTGAGTCTATTTCTCCTCCCAAGGGGCAGCCTGCCTTGAAATCATACAAGGATTTTAACACCAGCTGGCCCCTGAACTCATGGGAAGTAACTGAAAACAGTAACGGCTATCAGATGCGGTATATACGTTTACTATCCAAGTTTGTGGATACCAGCCAAGATTGTGACCTCAACCCTGAAGATCCTGCCTGCATCAAGCTCAGTGTTAACAACAGAAATATGGCGGCAGATATTGTAATCTATCCGAATCCGGTCAATGGAATGGCTTATGTGCAAAATCTCCCTAAAGGGAATTATACATGCACGATATACTCTAATACCGGAGTATTGATAAAAACACTTCAACTGAACGGAAACCAGACACAGCTAGACATGACAGGATTGGCTATGGGCAGTTACGTTGTGAGAATTACCGATGGAGAAACCGTTTTCGTAAAACTTATGAATGTACTGTAAAGACTCTCTTCTTCAAATAAAAAAAAGCTGGCCATTGGTGACCAGCTTTTTTTATTTACCAGGAAAGCGAGACCGGAATCTTTTTTTTCTTTATTTTCTCATTACGCACTTTTTCAATAACATCCGAAGATTTTGCTGCTTTTACCGCTGCATAGGCAACCAAGTCGTATACTTCAATCAGCCCAATCTCTTCCTTGGCTAAAAGACCTTTCTGCATAAGAAAGCCCGCTATATCACCCTTACTGATTTTTTCTTTTTTACCCGCTGCAAAACGCAACGTTTTCCATTCCGGAGCTGCCGGCATTTCAATCTCATCAGGTAGCATGAAAGTATCCGGAGTCTCATTTATATATTCGGGCAGTTTTTCATCTTCCGCAAGCACTATATAGGCAGCCCCTTCGGCATGCATTCGTGCCGTCCGTCCGTTGCGATGAACATAGGCTGCCGCTGTTTCCGCCGGCTGATAGTGAACCACATGTTTGATAGCCGGAATATCCAGTCCGCGTCCTGCAAGATCTGTGGCCAGCAGGATGCGATATGAGCCATTTCTGAACTTTGCCAATGCCTGTTCCCGCTCTTCCTGTTTAAGTCCGCCATGATATACATCATGATGAATCTGCTTATTCCCCAGCAACTGACTGATCCGGTCTACAGCCATACGATGATTGCAAAATACCAGGGTAGGAGCGCCCCCGATCTGACAAAGCAATCTGAACAGGATGTCAAGCTTATCCTGCCCGTCTGCACGTACAATACTGACCTTTAACTTGCTGTTTGTTTCTTCAGAAAATTTTACTTCATACACCTTATCTACCCCAACAAAATCCGGCAATCGCGTCAGATTTGTTGCAGAAACAAAAAGTCGTTTCTGTACATTGCTCAATTGTGAAACAACAAACTGCATTTCTTCTTCAAAACCCAGCTCAAGCGATTTATCAAACTCATCCAGTACCAGTGTTTTGACAAACTCTGCTGAAAAAGTCTGCTGCCGCAGATGATCGGCAATACGTCCTGGTGTACCAACAATTACCGCCGGGGGATGGGTAAGAGTATCTTTTTCTGATCGTATAGGATGTCCGCCATAAAAGCAGCAGATCTTGAAACCGGTTGCCATTGTTTTGAACACTTTCTCTATCTGAAGCGCCAACTCTCTTGAGGGGCATATAATCAGCCCCTGTACCTGATCGGTGTCAGTTTGCAGATGTTTTGCCAGCGGAAGCAGATAGCCCAGTGTTTTACCCGAACCAGTAGGAGATATCAGCAGCAGGTCATTATGTTGTTCAAATGCAGCCAGCATTGCTTCCTGCATAGGGTTGGGTGACTGAATATTGAACTGACTCAGATAACTGTTTATAATTTGCATTTTGAAATAAACTTACTTTGGAAATGACATGGTCAAAAAATGATTCAGATACCGGAATTCAGCGTACTACACATGACTGATCAGGCAAATAAAGCAGAGGCCCGGGCCAGCGCTTCCGGCTTACCGACATCGATAAACAAATCCTCAGAATGATCAAACCCGCTTATCCTGTGTGTGCTGCACAAATGAAGATAGGTATCAACTATGGAAAATTTTCCTGTCTGTCTCATTAGCTGAAATAAATCCGGATTGATCACATGAATACCGCTAAATGCTTTGGGAACCGGGGATTCTGTTTCTTTTTTCAGGATCAGCTCGCCGGTTTGGTTGTTTGTCCAGCCACAAAGGAGATTGTCATTATCGAAAAGAAAATTTCTCGATGAGCTCCGGTTGGTTACAGCCAGAGTAACCAGACTTTGAGCAGATTCATGGTACCGGATCAGATTGTCCAGATTCAGATTGGTCAGAATGTCTGCATTAATAACCAATATCGGTGTATCACTTTTTAACAAAGGAGCTGCTTTTTTCAGACCTCCACCTGTTTCCAGAAGCTCTTCACTTTCATCCGAAAACTGAATCGCACAGCCAAAATTCTGATGCTGATCCAGAAACTCTGTGATCTGACTGGCAAAATGATGCACATTAATCACAAGCTCTGAAAACCCGTATTGCTTTAGATATTCGATTGTGCGCTGGATGAGAGGTTTTCCATTGACCGGAGCAAGTGCTTTGGGATGTTTATCTGTAAAAGGTTTCAGCCGACTCCCGATTCCGGCAGCAAATATCATTGCTTTCATAAATCACTATATTTATCTATACCAACATTTACCGGATAGGGTAATGATCAGTTAATCCAGTTTTTAGCATCCTGCACCCGATGACTCAGTTTAACCTGGCAGCCAAATTTCGTTCTGAGATGATCTGCCAGCTGATCTGCGGCAAAAACACTTCGATGCTGTCCGCCCGTACATCCAAAGCTCACGGTAAGACTTTCAAAGTTCCGCTTCAGGTAGTCACTGACACTTATATCAATCAGACCATAGACATGCTGAAGAAAAGAAGGCATTTCGGTCCTGTACATCAGGAAATCAATAACCGGCTTGTCACGACCAGTCAGTTTTTTATATTCCTCATACCTGCCCGGGTTAAGGATACCCCGGCAGTCAAAAACAAAACCACCGCCATTGCCTGAAGGATCTTCGGGAATACCACTTTTATAGGAAAAACTGCATATTTTAACAACCAGCTTACTTTCTTTCGTGGCTTTTATATTCTCGAAACGCCGGATTACCGGCTCCTCAACCATTGCCTGCAATACCTTTTGCAGTTCCGGCAGGCGGATCGGAAGTGTTTTATTTTCAAGAAACCATTGCAGGTTTTTCAATGCATACGGTATGCTGCTGATAAAATGAGGCTTGCGCTCAAACAATCCCCTGAATCCATAAGCTCCCAGTGTCTGTAACATACGGATCAGGACAAAACCGTGATAGTTTTCTATAAAATCCTTATATATCAACTGGTTGTTCAGCAGCTCATTTGCTTTCTCAAAATAATAAGTAACCAGTTCGTCCCTCCACTCATACGGGAGTGCAGCTTTAGCCTGCCACAACATGGAAGCCACGTCATATTGCAACGCTCCCTGCATTCCGCCCTGATAATCGATAAAGTATACATTATTATTATGCACCATTACATTTCTGCTCTGACAATCGCGATGCATAAAGCATTTATTCCGCTCCTGAGTGAGGTAAAGGCTCAGCGTCTCAAAGTCATTGAGGAGAAGATTTTTGTCATAAGGAAGTTGTAGCGCCCGGAGAAAATAATATTTGAAATATAAAAGATCAGAGTATATCGCCTGCCGGTCAAAGGAGCGGGTCGCAATACAAAAATCATAATTCAGGCCTTTTCCGCCTTTTATCTGCAAGTGGGCCAGTTGATGCAGTGTTTTCTGATATAGCTGAAAAGTGTTGTCAGTGAACCCTTCCTGCTGCACAATGTCAAATAAGGAATGTCTACCAAGATCTGACTGGATATAAAAGTGACCATCTGCACTGCTGTGGAATAATTCGGGAACTGCCACCTGATTTGCCAGAAAATGCCTGGAAAACTCGATAAACGTTCTGTTTTCGGGCAGGTTCTGATTATAGGTAACAATATAAGAGCGCTGAGGAGCAGTAACCCTGAAATAAAGCCTGTCACTCCCTGCCTTAGGCAGCTGTACAACATCTATATCGTTTAGCTCAGGTTTCCAGGATTTGAAAAAATCGGAGATCTGGTCAATTATTGTTGCCATAGTATTTTTTCCGACGATCAGTCTTTTAGTAATAAACTATTAAAAATGAAAAAACAGTCCATCCGGTGAATTAATTCCTCCTGTCAGGCTTTTCGCTCAATTTCCTTCAGATTACTCATCTTCTTATTGCGAAGAAATCCGTTGATATCCTCAAAATGCTCTTTCACCCGTTTATTGCCAAACTCAAATACTTTACCGGCCAGACCATCCAGAAAATCTCTGTCGTGAGAGACAAGAATCAGTGTACCGTCAAATGCCTTCAGAGCTTCTTTCAATATGTCTTTTGTTTTAATATCCAAATGGTTAGTCGGTTCATCCAGAATCAGAAAATTGACAGGCTGAAGAAGAAGCCTGATCATGGCAAGCCGTGTTCTTTCTCCGCCGGACAATACTTTTACCTTTTTCTCAATTGTATCGCCGCTAAACATAAATGCACCGAGAATATCCTTGATTTTTGTCCGGATATCACCTACAGCGACCGTATCAATCGTTTGAAAAACAGTCAATTCCCCATCCAGTAATGAGGCCTGGTTCTGAGCAAAATATCCGATTTGTGCATTATGCCCGAGCTGCAGTTTGCCTTCATAATCTATTTCGCCCATAATAGCCTTGATCATAGTCGATTTTCCCTCACCGTTTCTTCCCACAAAAGCAACCTTTTCACCTCGTTCGATCGTCAGGGAAGCATCATTAAAAACAACATGATTACCATAGCTTTTACTTAAGCCTTCTACTATCAGTGGGTAATTTCCGGATCTGGGCGCAGGCGGAAACCTTAGATTAAGATGTGAGGTATCTATCTCGTCAACTTCTACAAGTTCCATTTTTTCCAGCATTTTAACCCTTGACTGTACCTGAAGTGTTTTGGAATAAGTACCTTTAAACCGCTCAATAAACTCCTGGATATCGGCAATTTGTTTCTGTTGCTCATCATAGGCCTTTTGCTGCTGCTCACGACGTTCTTTGCGGAGTTGCAGATACTGGGTGTAATTTACCTTATAGTCATAAATCCTGCCCATCGTCACTTCAATAGTCCGGTTGGTCAGATTATCGACAAAGGTTTTGTCGTGAGAGATGACAATGACGGCTTTAGCCTGATTGACCAGAAAATCCTCCAGCCATTGTATGGATTCAATATCCATATGATTGGTGGGCTCATCCAGTAAGATAAGATCGGGTTTTTGCAGAAGAATTTTAGCAAGCTCAATGCGCATACGCCAGCCACCGCTAAACTCACTGGTCGGACGTTTAAAATCGCTACGGAGGAACCCCAGCCCCAACAATGTTTTTTCTACTTCCGCATCAAAATTTATATCTTCAATTGAATAATACTTCTCACTCAGCTCCGAAACCTGCGTAATAATATCCATATACTCATCCGACTCATAATCTGTACGTGTTTCCAGAGCATGGTTCAGCTCGTCGATTTTATTTTTCATCTCAAAAAGCTGAGAAAAAGCTTTTGATGCTTCTTCAAAAACCGAGCACTTATCTTCAGTCAGCAAATGTTGAGGGAGATAGGCAATTACAGCTTCTTTAGGTGCTGATATTTTACCTCTGGTTGGCTTGTTTACACCTGCTATTATCTTGAGCAGGGTAGATTTTCCTGCGCCATTTTTTCCCATAAGAGCAATGCGATCATTTTCATTAATATTGAATGTAACATTGCTAAAGAGTGTTGAACCATTAAATTCAACCGCTACTGCATCAACTGAAATCATACTATTCTAACCAGGATTTTAATGAGCAAAGATAGTTTTAATGTGAACGAAGTACAAAGAATATACGCATGGTACGAAAAAGAAAAGGAGACTGTCCCGAAAGTCTGCCTCCTTTTTATTCTGTCAAAAAATAAGGCTGTCCCGTATTGAGACAGCCTCTTTGTCAAAACCCATTATTCAATTAAACTAAATTTTTGCAGGGTGCCCTTCTACAGTAGCAGTAACCGATGTTGCACCGACCCATGACAAATAACCTTCTCCATGCTGGCTATTGTCAAGTCCGGCTTTCTCTTCTATTTCTTCTACACGAAGAGGGGAGATAAGGTTGGTAAGCCACAACAGGATCATAGATCCTCCGAAAGCAAACACAGAAGAGACAACCAGAGCAATCGTATGACTAAGGAAAAGCTTAGTCTCACCGAAAAACAATCCGTTATCTCCTTCAGGAATTGCGCTATTTACGGCATTGGTTGCAAAAACACCTGTAAGAATCATGCCTACCATACCACCCACACCATGACAAGGAAATACATCAAGCGTATCATCAAGCTGAGTTTTTGAAGTTCTGTAATCTACAAGTACACTTGAGACAAGGCTGGCGACAATACCAATGACAATAGAATGTGAAATTGTAACAAACCCTGCGGCCGGAGTGATTGCAACCAATCCTACTACTGCACCTATGCACATACCCATTGCATTGGGCTTTTTGCCTTTTACCGCATCAAAGAACATCCAGGCCAGCGCTGCCGCTGCAGAAGCAGCAGTTGTTGTCATAGCCGCTACAGCGGAAAGCTGATTGGCCCCCAGTGCAGACCCTGCGTTGAAGCCAAACCAGCCAAACCAAAGAAGACCGGTACCAAGCATAACCAGGGGAATATTGGCAGGATTATGTTCAGCTTTACTGCGTTTGCGAAGATAAATCGCAGAGGCAAGAGCTGCCCAACCTGCTGACATATGCACGACAGTACCTCCGGCAAAGTCAAGTACACCCATTTGAGCAAAAATTCCGTCCGGATGCCATGTCCAGTGAGCAAGAGGAGTATATATAAAAATTACAAACAAACAAATGAACAGCACATAGGAGGTAAACCGGATCCGTTCAGCAAATGCTCCGGTAATAAGGGCAGGAGTGATGATTGCAAACTTTAGCTGATAAAGCGCGAACAGCAACAGCGGTATGGTGGCTGCATTAACCCAGGGAGCGCCATCCATGACACCCTTGAACATAAAAAATGTACCGGGATTGCCGATCAGACCATTGATGCTCTCTCCAAAAGCAAGACTAAACCCTACAACGATCCACAAAATGGAAACAACGGCCATTGATATGAAACTCTGTAGCATGGTCGAAATTACATTTTTTGAGTTAACCATACCACCATAAAAGAAAGCAAGCCCCGGAGTCATTATAAAAACCAGCGCTGCTGCTGTAAGCATCCATGCAGTATCTCCGATACTCAGCTGGCTTCCATAAGTCTCCCAGTAGCTTTCATTATTCAGCGAGGGCACCCCGCCAAAGATAAGAGAAAGTATCCCTATACCGATCAATACGATAAAAGGGACAATTGATAGTTGCTTTTTCATGTTAATAAAATGGTTAGTTATACGATTGGTTGGTTAGTATTTCAACGCAATTTTATTAAAAAAACACATAACTTCAATTATAAGCCTAAAAAAACAACTTAGTTTTTATAAAGAAATATTAAATCTTTATTTCAAAGTTAAAATTTAAACATCCTTTTAATATTCATATTGTTTTATAACAGAATACTAGCCTGGATTTTCTCCAATAAAAAAGCCTCAACAGATGTCCGTTGAGGCTTTTCAGTGCTGCAGATACAGCTTTTACTACATCCCGCTGGTCTTTACGACCAGAAACTCAGTTCTTCTGTTCAAGGCATGCTCGTCTTCGGAACACTTAACTATTTTCGTTCCTTCACACCCGCAATGATTAATCAGACGACCTTCTCCATAGCCTTTACCATAAATTCTGTCTTCATCAATCCCTTTCGAAATAATATACTCAGCAGATGCTTTAGCTCTTTTATCAGATAAGGAAAGATTGGAAGCAGCGCTGCCCCGGCAATCCGTATGCGCTCCTAGTTCAATTATGATTCCCTTATTCTCATTCATTACCTCTACGATCTTATCCAGCTCAGAAGCTGCATCCGGACGTATATCCCATTTGCCAAGATCAAAATAAATAGGATTAAGATTGAAGATCTTTCCTATGTCTGTTCCCACCTTTATTTTATCCATTACAAGATCCAGTCTCTTATGAAGATTGACAACAGTATCAGATACAATGGTATTAAAAGGTATGCTTCTTGTCAGATAATTTGTTTTTACAAGATGAATATTGAACCCAATAGAATCCTTAACCCGCAGCTCCTCCAGCATTTCTCTGAAAATACCATTCGAAAGAGTATGCAATGAGAAAATCTCCTTATGTGTATTCTTGTCTTTTATGATTACATGGACGCTGTCGATTGGCTCACCGGTTTCACGATCCGTAACAAGCCCTACAAGAGCTACATCAATTTTGTTCCACATATAAAGATCATGTCTGATCTGCTTGTCGGTAACATTGACCGTATTGAAAGCTTCAGTTGTATCAAAATAGCTTCTTCTAGAAGCTGAAAGCTGGTAATATTCGTCAAAATCAAGTTCAAGCTGATACTGCCCGGCACTATCAGCCCTGACAGAGGCTACTTCCTTACCATTATTATCCGTAAGAGAGATCTTTGCGCCCGGCAGCTCTTTCATCGTGATCTTATCGCGGACAGTACCTTCCAGCATGATGGTTTTGACAGCAGTAAACATGTAAATATCATCATCAAAACCACCAAAATCTCTGTTGGAGCTTAGAAAACCTTTCTTTCCCTTGTCCCACAATACGATTCCGAAATCATCCTTTTTAGAACTGATCGGATAGTTAAGATGGCTAACCTGATCTTTCTCATATTTAAATATGTCAAGTCCGCCCAGTCCGGGGTGTCCGTTAGATGAAAAATACAATACGTCTTTTTCATCAATATAAGGAAACAGCTCATTGCCCGGCGTATTTACCGTACTTCCAAGATTGACAGGCTTTGACCATTTCCCGTTTCTGAAGGCAGATTTGTAAATATCGGATCCTCCTTTTCCGCCAGGCATATCAGACGAGAAATACAAGGTTTTGCCATCCGCAGATAAAGATGGATGTCCTACAGAATACTCGTCACTATTAAACGGAAACTCTGTGACTTTTCCCCAGTCTCCGCTGTCTTCATCCTTATAGGCAATATATAGTTTCAGGCGGGTTACATTCATACCATCTCTTTTGGCGAAAAACTTGTTATAGTTATTTCGTGTAAAGATGATCATATTCTGTTCCTTATTGAAAGTAGCAGGCCCGTCATGAAATTTTGTATTGATTTTAGAGCTGAAAAGCGTCGGCTCTGCATTGTTAACTGCTTTTTTATCTTCTTTAAATGTGTGAGCGTAGTAGCCGACAGTATAAGAGTCATTACTGGTAGAATACGTCTCATCAGAATGCAGCTCCTTGTTTGCCAGTGTATAAGAATACTTCTTCGATGAAGAGTCTTCTGCATACATATCCGTTTCATACGACCAGTACTTTATGCCGGCAGTATCCAGATAGTACAGATCAAGAAAAGCCGAGTTATTCCACGAATGAACTCGTCTGATTCCATGTTCCTGTTTGCGGGAACTGCAAAATACGATACCATCCCCGTAAAAAACCGGACTAAAGTCAGACTGGGCAGAATTGAAGTTAACCTTCTTTACAGAATAGTTTACTGAATCTTTATAGAAATCATTTATCCGCTGGCTGTAAGCCTCCAAAAAAGCCTTCCCGCGCTCATCACGATGTCCGGTAAGGTCAACATATTTTTCAAACCAGACTATTGATTTTTCATAGTGGCCGTTTTGTGCAAGTGTCTGTGCATATTCAAATATGGCTCTTTCGTCTTTTTCGGCAACTCCTGTTGTATCCTCAAAGAATGCTGAATATACTCTTTCCGCGTTGCGCATATCGCCAATATTGTAATAGGAGTTGGCCAGATTTTTGAGTACCACGGGGGTAGGACTCAAAAACTTCAATGCCTTCTCATAGTGTTCTATGGCATGCGCGTATTTCATCCTGTCGTATTGCTTTTGGGCAAAGTTAAAACTGCCCTGAGCAACGACATTGCCAACTTGCAACAGAATGGCGATCAGAATAGAAGCAATACTAAATTTCATATAATATAGCAGAAAATAGAGATTCACACATTAGAAATACCGGGGCGTAATCATTTTGCCCTTATCATAACCCAATTCATAACGAAGCATTACCTCATGGGTTCCTATGTTGTAATAACGGACCCTGGTATGAGAATAATCGAAAGCATAACCGAATCTCAGCTGATCAAGTATTTGCACTTCCAGAAGGAATACCGGAGCATCAAGGCTTCTGTATGAAAGTCCTACCGCAATGCGGTCATGAAACCACAAATTGGCATTCAAATCCATTTGAATCGGCGCCCCATACACCTGCTTGATCAATGTCGATGGTTTCAGCTTCATATAGTGGTTGAGATCAAACACATAACCGGCGATCAGAAATAAATGTCTGTACTGCCTGGCAAATGCCTGTTGCCCTCCAAAACCTGCATACGTCAGTTTGTTGTTCAAAACGTGCGGCATAGACAAACCAATATAAAAACGGTCATTATTCAGATAAAGCCCGAGCCCCAGGTTGGGAAGTATTCGGTTTACATTCTGCGCAAACGCCGGATCATCAGTTTCTCCGTGTTCGCTCAATTTTACTTCAGTATAATTGGCTCTGTAATTCATCGCACCGGCAGATGCGCCCATAGACAGAAGCAGATTGCTGTTTAATCTGACTCTGTATGCGTAATTGGCATAGAATCCGGTGTTATTGACCACACCGATCCGGTCATTATATACCACCAGCCCCCCGCCCATAGTTTCGCCACGCAGAGGCATATCCGCACTAAAGGTCATTGTTTCGGGCGCCCCCTTTACATTCAGCCATTGCTTCCGGTACAGAGCGTTCAGACTGACAACATCTCTGCTTCCAGTATAAGCAGGGTTGATCAGCATTGTATTAAACATGTATTGTGAAAACAATGCGTCTTGCTGGGCCTGCACCATATTCAACGTGCAGATAACAACTGTAATTGATAATATGATTCTTTTCATTTGTCCTGATGCTTTTTGATCATTCCTTCAGCATTAGCGGTTTATGGTAATATATTTAAACCCTTCCGCTTCGCCGTCATTTACATTGTAGTAGATATAATAAGTACCATCAGGCACTCCGCTACCGATAACAAGACCGCGGTTGGCTGTTCCGTCCCAATCATTCTGATAGTTTTTGTTTTCATAAACTATATTGCCCCAGCGGTTGTAGACTATAAAAACAATACCGGAAGGCGGGATATCTGTTTTGATTACAAAGCGATCATGGATATTATCTCCGTTAGGAGAGAAGCCGTCGGGCACAAAGATTACATTAGGTTTAATCTCAAAGTAAACGGTATCTAACCTGCATAAGGTCTGATTACAACGGCGATCTGATGAGAAATCACAAACATTTACGATAAGCGTATCTGTGCCTACAAAATCATGCTCAGGTATATACTCAAAATCGCCTTCAGAGCTTATATATACGGTTCCGAATTCAGGCGTCTTTAAATACGGCTCAGCTACATATAGGGAATCATTATCAGCATCAGAATCATTGTCAAGTATATTTCCGAAGACCGGCTGATTTTTGAAGTTCCAGTATGAGTCATTACGTACCAAAGGCGGAGTATTGATATAGGACACCGTAATCGCAATCCTCTTCTGACTACATCTTTTGAATTTACTTGTATCACAAATCATCACAACGACAGAGTCTTCTCCAATAAAGTTGGTGTTAGGCGTATACGTGTAAAGGTTATTAACCGTATCAATTTCTATAACTCCGAACTGAGGATAAACAACCGGTACAGAACGGGCAATAAGACCGCCTCCGTTTCGGGAATAGTCGCTTTCTCCCACAATTATATTGGAGATAGGCGCATTCTGGCATGTATAGCGAATATCATCGGTTAAGTCAGGATTAAGACAAGGATAAATACCTACTGCTTCCGTTGTATCCTCACATACCAGTGAGGAAGCAATCCTGCGGAAATAATACGTTTCATACTCCGGCAAATTCTCTTTCGCAATACTCAGATCCGGGCGATTGCTGTTTGGCATATGCTCCCAGACAGGATTTGTTGTATCAGAGGCCAGAATCCACGTATAATTAATAAAAGAACCACCATCTGCTTCTGTTCTGTAGTCCAGATAAAGAAGATCTCTATTACAGAACTGCTGCTCATCACCGATATATCCCGGATTTACCAATGGATCAATAAACAGGCGGTAAGCAACTGCGCTGCTATCATTTTTACAGGCACCGGTCGATGTTACAATTCGTTTATAATACGTAGTGGAAGTAACGAGGCCCGGACTATAATCTTTACCGACAGCACCTGAAATTACCGTCCAGTTATCCGTTCCGGTAGGGGAGCTGATCCACTGGTATTGGATGTCTTCCAATCCACCAACCGGAGCGGACCCTACGATCGTTTGTGACTCTGTACCAAAACACAGCTCCTCACCGGAGCCAATATCATTGGTTCCCTGATCTATCGGCTGATCCACATTGATAAAGCTGGCTATGGTTGTATCAGAACATTTGGCAAGCGCCGAAATAACGATTCTCCTTACATACAGCGAGCTGCTCAACTCCGAAAACTGAAGAGTTGCCGATGTCTCACCTGTGAGATCATTCCATTCATTGTTGTCTGTTGAGCTCTGCCACTGATAACTGTACGGCAGACTTCCGCCCGTCGGATCCGAAACAGTCAGGCTAACCGATTCGTCACGGCATATGCTCTCATGCTGATCGATACTTCCGGAAGCTAATGCAGGATCCACATACAGCTCAACAGCCATCAGGGAAGTATCGGATGAGCAGGCCCCTGTTGAAGTGATAATTCTTCTGAAATACGTAGTTGAAGACATTGCCCCCGGATCCAGGTGCTGCCCTGTCGCTCCGGCTACATCTGTCCAGTTATCGATACCATCAGGAGAGCTGATCCATTGATAAGTAACAGGCTGAATACCTCCTGTCGGACGGGAACCGGAAATTGTTGCAGCAACTTCGCCTTCACAAAGCGACTGATCTTCCGCAATGGTATTACTGGAAGAGATAACGGCTGTATCAACTTTTATCAGCAGAGAAGGAGTCAGATATTCACAAACATCAGTTGCCGTGATTACTCTTCTTCTGAAATAGGTAGAAATACCAAGAGGAGAAGACGTATAAACACTGTCTGTGGCTCCGTTAATGGCCACCCATACATTATTATCTGTAGAGCGTTCCCATTGATAAGAATAAGGTCTTAGCCCGCCAGTAGGTGAAGTAACGGTAAAGGTTGGTACAACACCCTGACATATATTAGCCGGATCTGCTGTCAGCTCTCCGGGATCAAACTGGCCATCAAGGCGCAGCTCGATTGATGAAACAGAGGTATCATTAGGGCAGGCACCAGCAGAGACTGCGATTCTTCTGTAATACACCAGACCTGTTGTTATTTCAGGCGTATAATTCTGTGCGTTAGCTCCGGGAATATTTTCCCAGTCTGTCCTGTTTTCTGATATTTGCCAGATATACGGCGGAGCAGCAAGAGTACCGGTAGCAGCGCTCCCGGTTATTTCTGCGATATCTGTTACCTCACAAGCCTGCTGATTTGAGCCTGTCAGGGTATTTCCGGCAATAGCCATATTAACGTTCAGAACCAGCTCAGCGCTATCAGACGGAGTTGTACACAGCTTATCCGGATCTGCATATACAATAACTTTAACTACATCATTATTTCTCCAGATATTCTGATTTTTATATACACTGTCCGGTTGTCCTGCCGGTAGCAGAAAACCTGTTCCATTATAAAACCAGTCTATTCTTCTTCTTGCTCCTGCATTGGCGGTTTTCGCTACAATTGAAAGGGTATCTGTATTACAAAGCAGCACAGGAATCGGCTCAAAAGATATATCGGTAACAAGATTGGGTAATACAAGTACCTCGTAGTAACCATCTGTCGTATCATTTTCACAACTGTTCAGTACCACACGACGGAAACGGGTTGTTTCACCTATTCCTTCATAAGATACTGAGGAAGAGTTTGAAGATGCTATATCTTCCCAGTCTGTAAACGGAGATACAGAACGCTGCCATACAAAGCTATATCCCGGACTTCCGTTCGCAGGAAGAGTTACATTTCTGATTATAATATCACTTCCATCACAAACAGTTGTATCTCCGGTCTGAATGGCTCCCGGAGTCAGTGGCAGGTAGAGAGAGATCAATACAGGGCCTGCATACGTGGTATCACAGCTTCCGTTACCATTGGTAGCTCTTCTTCTGAAATACGTATCGGCATTCAGAGCATCCGGGGTATAATCCGGATCATTGGCCGATACAATATCGCTCCAGTCATTTCCGTCCACAGACAATTGCCACTGATACGTTATTTCTGTTCCTGTACCACCGGAAGCCAACTCAACACTGTTAATAATGCCCGGTACAGCTCCATTACACACATCCTCTGTGCTTGCACTGATATCTCCGCCATCCATCTCTCCGGTTACTACAATACTTACAATATTACTTGTATCCGCACATGTTGCCGAGCGAACAATTCTTCTGTATTGCGCATCACTGGTGATAGAAGGAACCGAGGCCAGAGGACCGGGAGTATTAGACCCGGCAATATTCGTCCAGGTTACCCCGTCTACCGAATATTGCCAGGTATAGGCAAGAGGCGGAAGTCCACCGGAAGGCAGGACATCATTTTGCAACAAAGGGGAAGTTCCGCTGCATATCGTATTATTGCTGGCAATAATAGCCCCTGAACTCAGGGCAGGATCCAGAGTAACCGAAGCTGAATTTGCAAGTGTAACGGTTCCGCAACCATCTATATCCGCATTGACGGTAATCGTATTAACTCCATCATTAAGCAATGAGGTCGGAATATCAATTACAAGGTTTCCATTGCCGCCAGTGCGTGTATTTGCCCCTAGCTGAGTTGTTCCCAGATAGGCAGTATAAGTAACCCCAGAAGTAGCATTGACAATAGTTACCGAGGTTGTTGTTCCGGATGAAGCGCAAATAGAACTTCCATTAACAGCCAGAGACGAAGAGGGGCGAGGTACTTTGGTTATTACCACTGTATCTTCCAGATCTACAACGGCACAACCGGAGATACTTGCTCTTACAGAGACAGAGTTTGTACCATTCGTTAATCTTGCATTATCAATGACAATTTCAAGATCTTCTTCAGCTGTATTCGTATTGGTTGCCTGCCCCACAGGAGAGCTGCCGACATATGCTGTATAAGTCACTCCCGGATTACTGTTTCTGATAGTTATTTTTGTTGAAGCTTCGTTCGAACATACAATATTGCCTTCCACTGAAACAGCAGCATCCGGATTGGGCACTTTCACCACATTGGCCGACTCGTCAAGATCAACGGAACGACAACCTGGAATAACAGCTTTTACAGTCACTGTATTGATGCCATCCGATAACAGGTCAGAGCCAATTTTAACTTCGAGCAAACCCGCTGTAGCTGCGTTTTGTCTGGCAGACCCAACCTGCGTACTGCCAATATAAAGCTCATAGGTAACATTAGGCTGCGCCCCCTGAATAGTTACTGTAGCCGAATCTTCCAGAGAGCAGATGGTGCTTCCTGTAAGGCTTAGCGTAGCAGATGGCAAAGGTACAAGGATGATGTTTGCTGTATCAGTAAGAGATACAATGGCGCATCCGGCAATATCTGCCCGCACATTTATAACATTCAGTCCGTTAGCAAGTGAAGAAGTCAGAACGTCAATTTCCAGCTCTCCACCGGTTGCCGAGCTTCCTTCTCCGACTTTGGTCGTACCTCTGTAGACTGAATAGACAACATCAGGTGCGGTGCCGGATATCACAACTTTTGCAGATACCTCTTCGGAACATACAACACCACCTGTTACTGCAAGTAATGCAGAGGGATTGGGAACGAGTATAACTCCGGCAGTATCCGTCAGATCAACCGTTGTACACCCCTCTATATCAGCCTGAACACTGATTATATTCATACCGGTAGCAAGGTCACTCACCGATATTGGTATGGTAATCGTAGTAGGCGTATTTACTGTATTGGTTCCTGTATTCAATTCATTGCCTGCGAGAAGCACTTTGTAGGTTACACCTGGTTCAGCATTATGAATGGTTATCTGTGTGGTTGTCGCATTGGAACAAACAGTACCACCGGTTATAAGCAGGGAAGCATCAGGTTTGCTGTTTTTGACAATTGTCCGGGTTCCATTGAGTGTAACCGTAGCACATCCGGCAATATCAGCCCGTACCCTGACTGTATTATTTCCGGTATTTAGTGATGCAACCGGAATATTATCGATCAGAAGATCCTGAGGTGTCGTACCATTGTGAGAAGCATTACCTATGACAGTTGAGCCCAGCATTACGGAATAAACAACGCCCGGTTGGGCATTATTTACCGTCACGTAGGCATAATCATCATCACTACAGACTGTACTGCCGGTAAATGTAAGAGAAGAAGATGGATTCGTATTTATATAAATCGTATCCGTTTCATCCATTTTCAACGATCCGCATCCGGCAATTTCAGCTTCCACCTGCACTACATTCATGCCAGAAGCAAGACTGGATACCGGAACATTGATTGTCAAGCCGGAAGGCTGAGTTCCCGTATTGGTATTTTCAGCGATTAAAACATCATTCAGCAAGACTTTGTATCGCACTCCGGGCTCAGCACCAGTTACCTGCAATGTAGCATTGGTCTGATTCGAGCAATAGTATCCGCCGTTTATTGCAAGACTGGTTGAAGGTTTCTTGTTTTTAATTACTGTAGCACTCTGGCTCAGAGTAATGTTTGTACAGGCATCTACAGCAGCTCTGAAGTTTAATGTTGTAGTCCCCAGAGCAAAAGAGTCGAGATGAATCAAAATGGACAGATCTGCCGCAGAATTACCATTGTTGATTGCATTGGCAAGCACTCTTGTCCCCGACAAAACCGAATAAGTTACTCCGGGCTCTGCCTGTTCAATCACAACCGTTGCATTCGTCTGGTCATCACAAAAAGTACCGCCCCTTACAGAAAGAGAAGCCGATGGCTGTTTGTTTACAGTCACCGTCACCGTATCAAGACAGCTTGCATTTTCGGTTCCTGTGGTATCAAACAATATATATTGGTAAATACCGGTAACAAAATTACCGGTAACGACTCCGGTTCTGGGATCTATACTGGTAGAGCCAGGATTACCTGCCGCAACCAGCCATTTCTGATATAGACCGGCATCTTTCAGATTTATCGTGGTGCTGGCACAGACAGTCGTATCATTGCCCGCATCAGGTTTGGTACACTGCACAATACATAATGGCTCATCACTTTCACATACACATCCTATAGTGGCCGCACCAAGGCGGGGAGTACCGGTTCCGCTCAGACGACAAAAATTAATTTTGGAAGAATTTGTCAAATTACTATTCCATGACCCGAAGTTTCCATCTAATTCAAACAAGGCACAATCGCCATCGGGGATACTATCTCCCCGAATAAGGTCCGGGCGGTCGACACTGCTTATATACTCCGTTCTGATCGTGGATCCCGCGTGCATATATACCGGAACATTTCCGTTAAAATTGATACGGTTTGATGTAATATAGCCGGCATTGTTCACACTTCCGGTACTTAACGTCAGATTGCCTCCAATCTCAATGGACGCGAATCCGCAGTAATTATTCATGGCATTGACACCACCTTGTACCGTTAATTCTCCGGTCACTTTTACGCGCCCCTGATTAAACAATAAGCCGGCGGCTTGTAGCTTAAGATCTCCATCAATATTCAATTCCGCGTTTTTACCCAGTCGAATAATCGTCCCGGCATTCGAGGTAAGACTTCCCGTCGTCATGGATGAATACGCGCCAAGAGTAAAATAGATGATTTTTCCGGGATTAAGTCCGGGAACAATGGTCAGATCAGACTCAGGCATGGTGGTAAAATGCGTAACAGCGTTCAGAACCGCGCTCTGAATCACAGTCCCCTTCGCGTAGGTAGTGATGTTGAGCGTATCCTGACTTGGCTGCACATTAGAAAAAATCACATCGGGCGCACAAACAAGCACTTTTATATTCGGGTGATTGTTGGTAATGCTATAGGTGCCGGAAGCGGTGATGCAAATCGTTTGATTCGCCGCCGTCGATGAAATCCCCCCCCCGGAAGAAAGGGTAATATCACAGCCAGTCGGACACTGTCCATACGCCCGCCCGATAGTCAGCAATAAGGGTATTAAAATCGAATAGATAAAACTGAATCTCATTGAAGGTATATTTAAAGATAGTATTCGTAAGGGTTTTGTATCTCACTTATTCGTTAGAATAATTATATTCAAACTCGGGTCATATTCATACCAATAGCATATACTCAAACAGTTATTTGATCATTTAAAAATATAAAGAACATTTTGTAAAATTGGCGAAAAGAAATTCAATAATCTCATTTTTATGTATTAAAAGGCCTCTTTGTTGGTCGAACACCATAAAATAATCTTTGAACAACTATAAACATCCCTTGAACTTTATCAGGAACTCCGGGACGGATACTCATTATCCTGAATATTGACAAACATACAACTATTTTCAACTGTTCTTCAATTGTTTACATATAAATGGCTAAAACGTTTTTTTAAAAAAAATGTTTAAATATTCGATGCATATTTTGTACTTTTTTGGAAAGTTTTACTTTTTTCTAAAAAATCGTTGTAAAATCACCATAATTATTTAAGAACAGCATCTGAAAGAATTGCAGCTTTGGTGAGTTAAAAAAATACGCTTCTACAAACATAAATATGACTCCATAGGTTAGCCTTTTGAATTAAACAATTTCATATATGTTTAGCTGGTTAATACATCTCTTCATTGATTCGCTGGTACTTCTGGGCGCATCACGCTTTATGCCCAGGGTGCATGTCAAAAGCTTCAGCACTGCTGTTTTTGTAGCCATTCTGATTGGTATCCTGAGCTTCCTGATAGGCTGGATTTTTACTTTGATTCTCAATGTGGCAACTCTTGGAATGTTTTACTTCCTTGGTCTTGGCTTTATAACCAGGATTATATCCTATGCCATTGTTATAGAACTGGTTGATCAGCTCACGACCGGTTTTAAAACCGACGGCTTCATGGCTTCTTTATGGCTGGCAATTCTGCTTGCTATCGTCGGAGCGATCGTGGACTGGGTGATTCTGTAAAAAGTTAAATCGTCGGGTGAAATAGGTGGTTTAAAACATTCGCATTACCTTTGCGGTCTCAAATAACCAATTAGGTATAAAATTGACTACATTTAAGGAATTAGGAATTGCGGATGTATTTATAAGAGCTCTGAAGGAAATGGAGATTGTAAATCCCAGTCCGATTCAGGAAAGAGCCATTCCCTTTCTCCTGATAAAAGGAACCGACTTTATAGGTAAAGCTCAGACCGGAACCGGCAAAACCGCTGCCTTCGGTCTGCCTTTACTTCACAAGGTCGATCCGGCAAACGATCAGCCCCAGGCTTTAGTTCTGGCTCCTACAAGAGAGTTATGTCAGCAAATTGCGAAACAACTCTTTCGGTATACAAAATATTCAGACAGAATTTTTGCTACAGCTGTTTACGGAGGAGAAAAGATTGATCTGCAAATAAACCGGCTTCGCAGACCAACACAAATTGTGGTAGCAACTCCGGGCCGTTTGGTAGAGCTCCTCGAAAAAAAAGCGCTGAGCATCGAACAGGTCAGAACAGTAGTTCTTGACGAGGCCGATGAGATGCTTAGTATGGGATTTAAAAAGGAGCTGGATGAAATACTGAAAAAGACTTCCGGCAAACGGCATACCTGGCTGTTTTCCGCAACCATGCCTGAAGGCATCCGGCAAATCATCGGCAAATATATGTCAGCCGATGCCATGCGTATAGAAATAAATCACGCCGAAAAAGTAAACAGCTCGATCCTTCATCAGTACGTGGTAGGAGAGGAGTTTGAAAAACCGGCATTTTTGCAGCATTTTCTGAAGGTACACGCCAAAGAAAGAGGTATCATTTTTTGCCGGACAAAAGCCGCTTCGCAAACACTTGCCCAGGAACTCAAAGAGAAGAGACTTCTCATTGATGTAATTCACGGAGACCTGAAACAAATCGAAAGAGATAAGGTAATGCGGGCATTCAGGAACAATAAAATACATCTTCTGGTAGCCACAGATCTCTCAGCGAGGGGAATTGACATGCCAGATCTTGCTTTCGTAATCCACTACCAGCTGCCGGATCAGCTGGAGTACTATACCCATCGGAGCGGACGGACAGGCCGTGCCGGCAATAAAGGCTTGTCTGTAGCGTTTGTAACTCCTCAGGAAATATCAAAGATCAGAGAAATCGAAAAGTCCCTTAATATTGCCATTAAACGAATTGCCACCTGACAGACAAATATAATCAGTGGTTTATCATCATTGCTTTAAATTATGTAAACCATTTTAAAAATTCTATAAATCTTTTTCTGTATAAATTGAGTATATTTGTATGGAAGCAGTTCTGATGTACAGGACGGTCTGAATACAAAATGTTGACAAGACTTATAAATATCGCCCTTATCTTCTCAGTTCTGACAGTATTGTCAGGAAGCACAATTTGTGCTTCACACTGTGAAATGCAGCGAAAAGCTGTCAGCAACTGCTGTTCGATACCACAGGATAAAAGCGATGATGCTTCCTGTTGTATAGCCCCGGCAGGTACATTTGCCCTGAGCACAGAAAAATTCCTGCTGCCGGATCCCCATAGTGGCTATATACCGCCGCTTTTCTTTGAAGAAACGTTTATTTTCTCATTTAAACCAACAATGTTTTCTTTTGAGCATCGCTGGTTTAATTACAAAACACCATTCATTACAAGGGATTTATCCCTTCTCAACGAAGTTTTCAGAATATAGGATTTAGTTTAGACTTATGAGCTGATCGGTATACTGATCAGAGCATACACGTCATTCCTTTTGGTAATTCAAAAAACAAACTAAATCTAAAAACTTTAAAAAATATATTCATATGAAAACTTCATTAATAATTGCTGTAAGTGCTATCGTATTCGGTTTTGCTGGTCTGACTTCTGCCAAGACTGATAACAATAATCTGCCTGAATGCTGCCAGAAGCAGGAAGCATGTTGTGTGGCCGGAGCTGCATGCTGCGAAGGTATGGAAGTCCAGCGTTCTGAAAAATCAGACTGCTGTGTTGAAGTCAAAGCATGCTGTGAAAAAGAAGCAGCCTGCTGCAACTAATAAGCACCAACAAAAAGGCCCCGGGAAACCGGGGCTTTTTTATGATTATACTTTTTCATTACCAGTCTATCGGCTTATAATCTTTTAAAAACTTTCCGCACCAGTGAGTCCCTGTCAGAATACCGTCAAAAAACGGATCACAAACTCTTGCAGCGCCATCCACAATATCCAGCGGCGGCTGAAAATCATGCACTTTTTGCTTATGTACGGCAAGTTCTGCCGGATCTTCATCTGTAACCCAGCCGGTATCCACCGCATTCATATAAATCCCGCTTTTTGCCAGATCTGAAGCTGATGTATGCGTCAGCATATTCAGCGCTGCCTTTGCCATATTAGTGTGCGGGTGACGATCTTCTTTTTTAAATCTGTAAAATTTACCCTCCATCGCTGACACATTCACAATATGCTTCTGACCTGTATAGTCCTTTCTCATTAAGGATACAAGACGATTGCAAAGAACAAAGGGCGCAACCGCATTCACCAGCTGAACCTCAAGCATCTCCGGAGTTGGTATTTCCCCAATCCTCAGACGCCAGCTATTGGTTTTTCGCAAATCTACCTGCTGGAGATCAGCGTCCAGCTTTCCTGTCGGAAAGACTTCTTCACTTATCACTGAATTGTCATAGCTGTAAGGAATTTGTGAAAGCTGGGCAGAAGCCCGCAGACCGATACCAGGTCCCTGTCCGTGCCAGGAAACCGGCAGGGCCGACTCTGAAGACTGGGCCGGAGTTGAAAGCACAGTCAGCTGCTTTTTCAATACCTCATGATTCTGCAAAATTTGCCGGGCTTCAGCAGGAAGCTCCTGATAAGGCAGCTTTTCATTATCCATCATATGGGCATAAAAACCGGGCGGCCGGCGTACAGTCTGAGCCGCATTGTTTATCAGAATATCCAGGCGTTCATAATGCTGCTCGACATAAGTGGCAAACAGCTCCACGCTGGGTGTATGCCTCAGGTCCAGGCCATAAATATGAAGACGATGCCCCCAGTCACTGAAATCCTTTTCAGCAGAAAACCGCATGGCTGAATCAACAGGAAATCTGGTAGTGGCTATAACTGTTGCCCCTGCACGAAGCATCATTAACGTAGAATGGTAACCGATTTTGAGTCGCGACCCTGTAATAAGAGCTACCTGGCCTTCCAGCGAAGTGGTCTGAAAGCGCTTCTGATAGTTAAAATCTCCGCATTTCCTGCACATGGAGTCATAAAAGAAATGTAGACGTGTATACTCTTCCTTGCATACGTAACAGTTTCTGGGGGAACTCAGCTCTGCCTCCTGCCGGGTATGGCCATCGGCTGTAGCATCTATTTGCAAAGGCGCCATAAATACATCTGTAGTTCTGGCAGCACGTATACCTGTTGTTGCCCTTGCGTCGCGGTCCTGTTGTACTTTTAAAAACTGTTGCTGCTTCTGGCGGTCTTTTTTCCTTTTTCTGAACTCATCCCTGTCCGGTCTTGACAGCTGTCCGGCTACTTTGAGCAAAGCCACACGCTGTTCCTCGGACAAGCATGCAAGCTGATCACTCTGATCTACCAGAGATTGTAATACATTAATACAATGTTGAATATCGTCATCCGAGCAACTGAAATTATACGGATTATCCTGCTGACTCATAAATTCTTCTCAGTACACTTTAAAACAAAGCCGCAATATACGCAATTAGCAAATCTTGTTTAAGCACATCTGCAGCCTTTATTACACATTGCAAATAACCTTTGATTTACCTGCGCATTTCGGCAAACAGCTCGATCGCATTATCCCGTACAGTCAGTCTGCCTGTTTCGACCAGATAGGAAAAGCCCAGATGAAGCTGACAATTAGCAACCCGGAGATCTTTGACCCCAACCATAAAAAGTACGTGTCCCGGAAAAAGGTAAATCATGCCAGCCTCTGTCTTATCGTATAGTCTGACGATACCGGCTATGGCAAAACGCGAGAGATGCTTATCAGCGATACTAACACATGTCTGGGTATTAACTGTCAGTGACGGAGACAAAAGAAACTCCCGGAAAGCTATCAGATTGCTATATCGGATTATCTTGAAATTCTGGTTTACAGGCCTCAGCTCCGGACTGGAAAGGTGCTGCAATGATACTCCTATACCCATGGCAGGACGAAGATACCAGAGGCCGATATTGCCGTCTGCTGCCAGATCCGAACCACCCACACCAGCCTGAGAAGACCGGAAAGAATAGTTGATACCCCCTACAGAAGCGCCTGCTGCCAGAGAGGCTAACCGGGATAATCTGAATCTCCAGCTATACCGTCCGTACAGTCTGCTTCGATTTATAAAATTCCCTTCCCGATTATTGAACACAAAAATGCCGACATGATGCATGGCTCCCTTACTACCTGTTCTTACTTTCCAGTCCCCGTCAACATATATTTTGTTAATACCCTGAAAAAGCCCCGTTTCAGCCTTGTTGCCCACCCTGACAGACACAGAATAGGCCGAGTCGCTATTTGCCGGATTAAGCAAATAATGATTGTTGACAAACTGATCCGGCAGCTCAGAACGGAGCAGATAGCTCTGTGCTGCCGATCCGAAGCTTATCAGCATCATAGGTATAACAAATGGCCAATATCTGAACAAAGTACTTTTTCGCAACGTATGAAAAAACTATGATTCAACGTAATAAAACGGTGAAGCTACTGTTTACTTTTTTAATTTCAAATCGTACAGGAACTAACTGTGAAAGGAATCGAAGACAAAATTATCGAAAGTATCCGACTTGGTAACGAGGATAAAGCTCTTACTTTTCTTTATGGAAAGCCATTGGCCAAAATTCGGAAATATATTATGAATAACAGTGGTTCTTCGGATGATGCGCACGATATTTTTCAGGATGCAGTTCTGATTCTGTTTTACAAAGTTAAAACCGGCCAGTATTCTGAACATGCCGATCTTGTGGGATTTCTCTATACGGTAGCACGAAATCTCTGGATCGACCGAATGCGCAGAGAAAAACGGTTTCAGAATCATATTTCTCAAATCAGCCACAACGAAACAGACTGGGGAGATCAGCTAAAGGATCTGCTCGATCGTGAAAAGTCGGAAGCATTTAAAAAAGTTTTCGAACAGCTTGGTGAAAATTGCCAAAAGCTCCTTCATCTTGCCGTATTTGAAAAACTTAGCATGCGGCAAATCAGTGAAAAGATGGGCTATTCAAATGAAAATGTTGCTAAAAGTAATCATTATCGTTGCAAACAGTATTTGGGAAAGCTTGTAAAGGAAAATTCTGTAATATTTAATTTGCTCAAAAATTGACAGAACAGGAACACATATATCACCAGATTGAGGAGTATATCCAGGGTAGTCTTCCCCCTTCCGATACCGAAAAAATAAAATACCTCATTGATAATGACCCGGTGTACAGAGATATCTACGAAGATATAAATCTTAACAACCAGGTTGTGCTAGGAGCTGCTTTTGCCCGTCTTCGTGAAAAAATGCAGACGGACTTGCAGACAATAGAGCACAAACGCAGCAGACAAAAAAGGCTGATAAAAAACTCGGGACTGGCTGCCGGTTTTATCGGCTTACTAAGCAGCGTGATACTCTTGATAAATCCATCCGAAAGGCATGAACCCGCTGTTTCCGACAGCCTGATCAATACCATTGGAGCCGGACAGAAACCGTCAGTGAACGAGCACCATCCGGTAAAAGACCGTAACAGCTCCGGTACAAAAGAATCCCATGCACTTCCTGAGAACTACGTAACCGGTATCCCGGAAAAAGTAGGGAAAAACGTGATTCCGGATACAATGCTACATGAACCGGAAGTCCGGGAAAATACTGTTCCGAAACAATCAGATTATCCGCTAACGGATTCCGCACAAAAAGAAAAGCCGAATACTGCGACTGTACAAGAACACTCGCAACCTATACCGGACAAGCTCAACCTGATTACCTGCGATTCTATTACAGCGGAATTTTCGGTTTCTCCTTCATGCAATGCACAAAGCACCGGAAAAATAACTATAACGGGCATAAAAGGCGGTGAAATACCTTATGATATATATATTGACGGATACGATATATCCCGATCACATGAAGCCGATAATCTGAAAGCAGGCTGGTATACATTAAAAGTATATGACAACAAGCGTTGCAGCAGTACCCGAAAAATACAGATACCTTCCGAAAACTGTTTTGATGATAAGGCATTCAGCTTTAATCCCGATTATGGAGAAATCTGGAGCATCCCACTTATAAGCGGGCAATCCGGAAATTTCAGAATAATTTCCAGAAATGGCACAATTGTCTATGAAAGCCCGTTTGGAACAAATTGGCCCAATGAATGGAAAGGAATAGACAAGACAGGAAAAATTGTAGAATATGGAATGTATATTTGCCTGTTGGAATACGAAGACGGTCATGTGGAAAAAATTCAGGTAACTGTAATACGATGAAAGTAATGTGTAATTATATTGCCCGAGCAACCGGCAACATCCCTACCGGCATTTGCCTGATACTACTTTGCTTACTGACGGGTTCATTATCCGCACAGACTATCGAGCTGCCTGATACAAACTTTCGTAAACGTCTGCAGACACTGTATCCGTGGGTTCTGACAGAAGGCCGGTTAAATATTCAGGCGGCAGCGGCCTATAATGGTAATCTGGAATTAAGCAATGCATCCATCAGGGATGTCACCGGTATAGGTTATTTTACCAATATCCATAGCCTTAATCTCAGCAACAACCGGCTTCAGACGATCCCCGAGCTGAGCAGGCTCACCAAGCTTACCGCATTATATCTCATTTCCAATGATCTGAGAGAGCTGCCTGACTTATCCGGCTTAAAAGACCTTACGGATTTTCAGGTTCAGTATAATCAGCTTACGGCCCTGCCTCCCATAAACCACCTGACAAAGCTTGAAAAGCTCTATTGCAACAACAACAAGCTTACCGGATTTCCTCTGATAGACAGCTGTACAGATCTCAGATTCATTGTTATCGGAAATAACCCATTGGGAGTCTTGCCTGATTTTTCTCCATTTACCCAGTTGAGAGAGCTTCATGTTCATCTGACCGGAGCAGATACAATCGTCGGAATCGAAAATCTTCACAGACTGGAGTCGCTGTATGCCTGGGGAAATCAATTGAGAAAATTGCCCGATCTTGATCAGCTTACAGCCCTGCGACTGTTTTATGTATTTGATAATAAGCTTACTTCAATACCAAAGCTGGCAGACAATATTACCCTGTTTGGCGGCAGTATAATTAACAACTATCTTACGTTTGAGGATTTGCTGCCACATGCGTCAGCATCCTATTTCACTTCGCTGGATTATTCTACACAACTTCCCTGGACATCCTATAAAACCATAAAGGTCAGAGAGCTGGATGATCTGATTCTGCAAAACCAGATTGATCAGGAAATTGCAGGAACGACTTATACCTGGTATCATGGCAATCAGATCATTCAGAGCGGAGAATCGGCCACACTTCCTTTATCCCGCGTTGATAAAAGAAATATTGGCTTATATAAAGTTGAAATTACAAATCCGGCGCTACCAGACCTTGTAATAGAAAACAGCGTTGCATGGCTGGACATTGCCGAATGTATCTCCATTACTGGAATGCATGTCGATATCCTTGAACATTCCTGCACAGAAGGCGCCATAATTGACTTAAGCCGTTCTTCCATTGAAGGGGGAAGGCCGCCATTTGTATATAGTATACTCAGCGATGACCAAAAGGAGTCCAAATCAGCAGCAAATCTCATTTTTTATTCTGTTTTTCCCGATAAATTCAGATTTACTGTACAAGACAGCCGTGGCTGCATGGCTTCACAGACATTTGTTGTATCTGCATTAAAAGACTGTGATCCTGTATTCACTCCGGATGGAGACGGATATATGGATACCTATCGTATAGAAGAATCGGGATTTGCCAGAATATATGACACTCAGCGCCGTATAGTAAAAGAGTTTACTACCCCAGGTTCATGGGATGGCTCCCGCCAGGATGGCTCACCGGCTGACGCAGGCTATTATGCCATTGTTATCAATGAAACGAAAATTATTCATCTGACTCTGATTCGATGAATCTCCGGAAATAAGCCGTAAAAACTTATTAAAACATAAGTATGTCTCCTCCAATATTATGTATATTGGACATTCAGTTTATTTATTATAAAATCGATTGGATGAAGAACGTTTTATTTATCGCACTGCTTGCTTTTTGTAATGTTGCACAGGGGCAGAATCTCTTAACCAATGGTAGCTTTGAAAACGATTTGACCAGCTGGTGGACAGGAGTATCAGGAGGAGGCGAGGCAACATTCTCGATCGAAACCGGAGATGCTCATACAGGCGGTAAAGCACTCAGAGCACAAATAACCACACCGGGAGCCCAAGCCTGGGATGTACAGGTAATTAACAATACAGCGTGGCCTTCTGTTGCCGGCAGGGAATATAAGCTTACTTTTTATGGTAAAGTTATCGGAGCCCCGGCATCTTTACGCCTTATCCAGCAGATTGATGCTGCATATACATCCCTTGATCAGGCTATTACTCAGGAATGGCAGCAATATACATGGACGTTTACTGCCGGAGCAAACAATCTGGAATTCAAAATTCATTTCCCCAATGCCGGCACATTTTTGCTGGACAATTTCATAATTACAGGCGACATAAGCACAGAACCGATTACAGCAACTGTAGATGTATCCTTATCTCATCAGACCATGGTTGGTTTTGGCGGGGCACTTACCTGGCACTGCGACCGGATTACCAGAAGCAATCACAAAAATGAAATTGCACAGCTGCTGTTTGAAGATCTTGGTTCCGATATTATCCGTCTCAAAAACTGGTATTATCCCCAAAACTATCCTCAAAACAAGACTACTGACGTATTTCATGTAGACTGGTTCAAGCCACATTTTGAAGCCACAAAAGAATTATATGAGCTCGCAAAGACCTACAATCCGACTATTGAAATTCTGTTAAGCAGCTGGGGACCGCCGGCTTCACTGAAAAGCAATGATAAGCTTGAAGAGGGAACACTGAAAAAAAATCCTTCCGGTAATTTCATGTATGAGGAATTAGCCCAGTACATGGAAGATGTTCTGAATAATGTAGGCTTTAATCCTGATTATCTGAGTATTCAGAATGAGCCCGGTTATGAAAATGCGGGCTGGACAACCTGTGGCTGGCGGCCGGAAGAAGAAGACAACTATCCGGCCTATGCCAAAGGCCTGGATATAATACATGACAAAATTAAAACCCGGCAATATGTCCCCAAACTTATAGGACCGGAAACAGAAAATATCGGAAACGCCTTATGGAATTCTGCCCAGAATACCTTTGGTTCCATGGCAGAAACAGTGAAAGATAAGGAATATCTTTACGGTTACGCATACCATCTGTACAATTATGGTTCTCCCTCATCGATCAATACCAGTTACCTGCATCTGATCAAAAACCAGTACGGAAATAAGCCTGCTTTCATGACAGAGTTTTCGGGAAACAGCTACGACTGGCTGCAAACAGCTCATATGATCCAGCTTAATCTGATGGAAGCCAATGCAGTCTCGTATATCTACTGGGACATGATGTGGAATGAAGATTCTGATGCGGCCATGATCACGATAGATAATAATGGAGATTATACAATTCATCCTTATTACTACACGATTAAACATTTTGCCGGACACATCAATAAAAACTATAGCCGGATAGAGGTCTCAGGAAGCAGCAACCAGGTTAAAATTACCGGATTTAAAAACACTGACGGTACCGGTTATACGTTTGTCCTAACCAATAACGGCGCTGCGAATCAGTCTGTAAATCTGGAGCTTCCGAAAAATCTGGACATTATTACTCTGGAAGGTTTTCAGTCTACCGAAGGAAATTTTTACAGTGAGTTGCAAACCATTGATCCTCATGAGCTCGTATTACCTTCAAAATCGATTACTACACTATCTTTTACTGTCGATGAATTGATTACCACTGCAAAGTCTTCGCTATCCCATACCGCCGGCAAGCGCACTTTTGAATTATTTCCGGTACCGGCCAGCGATAAAGTAACTATTAAATGCCTTGATCATCATACTCCGGTACAGTGGGAGATCCTTTCTGTACAGGGCATGAGCATAAAAACAGGGCAGGGGAGTGAAGTCTCTGTTTCGGATCTGGCAGAAGGTCTTTATCTGATCAGGGTTAATGAAGAAATTCTCCGTTTTGTTAAAGAGTAACGGATTCATAACATTATAAAAAACCTGAGGAAAGTTCGTCAGGTTTTTTTATACACTACAGCTTTAAGGCCATTGTACAGAAGGATAGCTCCGAACAAGCTCCTCCCGCAATTTCGGGTACGTATCACGCCAGAAAAAAGCAAGATCACTTACCAGTGAAATCGTCCTGGAATCGGGACCGACAACGAGCAGATCAATACCGGTACATCCGTCATTAATTGCCGGAGAATCGGATAACCCGATCAGGTCCTGCAGCCCTGCCCGAATCCCCGGATTACCTCCATTTTCATCATATGCCACTGGTAAGATTGCCCCCGAAGGGAATACATAATTAACCGGAGCCAGCCGGTTCAGCTCTTTTTGCTGTTCCTTAGTGAGAAAAAAGTCAGGCAATATCCCCAACAAATCTATGGCAAAAAGATCATCCGGATGCTCAATTTCAGAAAGTGCCGACGAGAGCCAGTCCCGGTTAATCAGCAGGAGAGTCTGGGTACTTACGTCAGGCCATCCTTCCTGAGGACGCCATTTCCGCAGGCTCAGCACTCTGTTCTGCCAGGCTGTTACCTCCTCACTAAAATTCAGCAAATCCGTTCCTTCCTCCACAACAGCCTCAGCAATCGCTTCCATGCGAAACTGCTCTCCCGGATCTGGCAAGGGGCTTGATTTTAATACAATGGAACCGATTCGCAAATCTTTCGTAGCTTTCAGCTCTCCTGTATCAATATCCCATTTCACAACCTTTTGCTCTTTCAGAAGAGGAGCAAGGTCTCTGGGATTGAGCGGTGAAGCCATAAATATTTTCCCAAGTCCTTTGCGCGCATCGAGCTGGGCAATGGATAACCAGGCATCACTGGCCAGCGCATCTTTATGACTGGCAAATGCATATTTGCCATTAGCCAATTGAAACTGGGCGTTGTTGCCGGGACGTGCAAACGCAATCCTTTCAGGAAATGCATGGGCAAGCAATACGCCGGTTTCGTACGGATCCCACTCATCATTCTCGGCTTCAACCGAACACAGCCTGCGATATGACCGGGCTATTTTTTCAATTTTACCCAGCCGCTTTCCTTTACCGGCCTCTTTGCGGTATCTTCTCAGGGCTTCAATCCGTAGATTAATATCTATACCTGTATCTGGCGGGAGGGGATCTCTTTCTTCCAGTATGGCAGCAAGATCTGTTGCCAGCCCGAGCTTATTTTCGTCACCGGCCATTATCAGCATGTGAGCAATACGCGGATGACAGGGCAACGTATGAATTCGCCTGCCATGTCCGGTTATTTCTCCCTGTTCAATAGCTCCCAGCTGGCGCAATGTCTCCCGGGCCTGTGCAACCGAAGAGTGCGGCGGCGGAGAAAGCCAGATGAGCTGATGAATATTCCTGATTCCCCATTGTGCCATATCAAGAACCAGCGGTGCAAGATCGGCTTCCAGAATTTCCGGGGTTCTGAATTCCTGTCGTTTGTGAGTAGTCTTTTCGGCCCACATACGGTAACATACACCGGGGCCAAGCCTTCCGGCTCTTCCGGCCCGCTGATCCGCCGAATCCCTGGAAATCTTAATCGTTTCCAGTCTGGACAGACCTGAATTGGGGTCAAAACGTGTTGTTTTTCCGAAACCACTGTCTACGACAACTTTTACCCCTTCTATCGTCAGGCTTGTTTCAGCAATCGAAGTCGCCAGTACAATTTTCCGTTTGCCGTTTTTGTCCGGCATCAGCGCTGCATATTGCTTCGCAGGCGGAAGCTGACCATATAATGTATGAATAGCAACACTTTTCAGATCTTTGCGAAGTATTGCTTCGCTGCGTTTTATTTCTCCCTGACCGGGCAAGAAGACCAGAATATCCCCTTCATTTTCCCTGACCGCCTTCTTTACCACGCGGGCCGTAAGCTCCGGGAGTAAGACCTCATCTGATTCGCCTGTATAATGAATATCAACAGGAAACATTCTTCCCTGACTGCTTACCACCGGAGCATTAAGCAGCTTGCTTAAAACCGGCATATCGAGCGTCGCAGACATAACCATAATCCTCAAATCCGGGCGATAGAGCTGCTGGGTCTCCCGGCAGAGCGCCATAGCCACATCTGCATGAATGCTGCGCTCATGAAATTCATCAAAAATGACAAGACCTACATCTTCCAGTTGCCTGTCATTATGAAGCATACGTGTCAATATTCCTTCAGTAAGTACTTCTATGCGTGTATTCTCACTCACACACGTTTCAAATCTGATACGGAATCCGACCTGCTGCCCGACCTGATCCTGCAACAGGGATGACATGCGGGCCGCTATTGTTCGTGCAGCGAGCCTCCTTGGCTCCAGCATCAGAATTTTCTTTCCATCAAGCCAGGATTCATTCATCAGCACCAACGGCAGAAGGGTACTTTTACCAGCCCCCGGAGGAGCGTTTACAATAAGCGTATTGGAATCTTCAAGTATACTTTTGACCTGTGGAATGATTTCGGCAACAGGCAGACCTGTGTTAAATGGATCAACGTTCAAAATAAAATGTGTTGAGGTGAATTAATCTGCAAAAATAGTAAAATTAACCGGCAAGGCTTGACCGGAATCCGGGATAGCAAATAAAAAGCCTGAACTTCTGAGAAGTTCAGGCTTTTTGATGGAGCCGGACTGACTCTTTACAATTACTTTACAGCTTCGATATTGAACTCTAACTGGAACTGATCATGGATCATTTTATCGCCAAGTCCTTCGAAGAACTTTCCGGAACCATATCTGATTTCCCATAGGGTGCGGTCAAATGTAGCAGTTCCTTTGGCAGTAACTTTATCCTCAGTGATAATTACGTCAGCAGGGAAAGATACTTCATTGGTGATTCCTTTGATGGTAAGCTTCGCTGTCACAGTCTGGGAAGCGCCCTCACTGGCTTTGATATCAACAATTTCCAATGTGGAAGCTGCATGATTCGCCACATTGAAGAAATCTTCGCTCTTCAGGTGACCTACCAGATTTGCGTTGTAGGTAGAATCTTCGATATCAAGCACAACGATGCTGTTCATATCTATTTTAATCTCTCCGCCAACCAACGCTTCGTCTTTAACAGCAAGAGATCCTTCCTGAATATTGATTGTACCAAAGTGTTCTCCGGTTACTTTCGAACCTTTCCACTTCAGCTCACTCTGAGCCGGATCAACTGCATATACTACAGCATCTTCAATACCTTCTCCGGAAGTAGCTTCCGTCTGAGTTTCTTCTGCTTTCTTTTCTGATGGATTACATGCATAAAAACAGGTAAATGCAGTAATTGCAAGTGAAATAAAAATAACGTTTCTTTTCATTGTTGAAAACTGATAATGATTTTGACTGGAACAATTTTAACAAAAAAAAGGCTCTATTGGTATAAAAAACACTTTTTTATTTGTTTGAACAAACAATTTCAGTTTGAATAAACAATTTCAGCGAAGCGATGTTAAAGACAAATATTTAACTCCTAATGAATATTTATATGAAAAAGTTTTTTTATCTCCTGGTTATAGCCGCCTGTTTTTTCAGCTGTGAAGATAATAAGAAAACCTCTGACCAGATGAACGATGCGAGAGACGAAATTAAAGATGCCGGCAAGGATATAAAAGATGCCGGAGAAAACATGTATGATGATGTGAAAGATGCCGGCAAAGACGCAAAAGATGACGTAGAAAAAGAAACAAAGAAAGAAAAAGATAAATAAAAGAAAAACCCGGGGAAAGCTTAATTCTCCGGGTTTTTTACTGCCAGCTTTGCCTCTTTGTGAGGTATTCTTATTTCGTATTTCTGATTTTTTGCTATCTGCAGTTTAAAATTCGTTGTATTATTAAACCACGGATTTAGTCGCCTGAGCTCCTTATAGGTAGTATGATGCAACCGGGCAAAATCTACCAGATTATCAATATCCTTATCGACAGTCAGCACTTCAAAAACATAAGGACTGTATTTTTCCTGATCGGCAATATAATAACCATAAGCCTCCGGGTTTTCGAGGATCAGCTTTAATGCCAGAATTCTGTAAACATACCGGGCTGTTTCTGTATTCAGATGCAGATCAAAGAAAGAATCTACCTTCTGTTTTTCAAGGCGGTCTTTCATACCTTTCACCCCCACATTGTAGGCTGCTGCGGTTAGTATCCAGTTGTTCAGACTACTGTTAGCCCATTTCAGAAAACGGGCTGCAGCCAAGGTAGCCTGCTTGGGATCTCTGCGCATATCGACATCACGGCTTACTTCAAGCTGATAGTCTTTGGCTGTTTTTTCCATAATCTGCCACATGCCCATAGCGCCGGCAAAGGATACTGCATTGTTGTCAAACTCGCTTTCTATGACAGCCAGGTATATAAAATCTTCCGGCACAGAGACCTCTCTCAGAATATCCGACACAAAACTGCGCCAGCGCTCTATTTTCTTGATGGTTAAAGATGTTTGTGAATGACGGAATGTGTTTACGACCAGCTCATGCTCAAGAGCCTCGCGTACATCCGGTCTGTCAATAGGAATAGTATCCCCGGCAAAGGTCACCACATCGGGTATATAGACAGAGTTTATCCGCTGTGCCTGATTTACCGGGCTGCTTTGAGTAAGAGCTTCTCTTTCATTATCATTGGCTCTGGCCTGATATACCGGATCAGGATTGCAGGCAAATAACAGCCCTGTACACACCACAAAAAGGAAAAAGTGCATTCTGATATTCATATAATCAATATAATCCTAAGTATAGTTCTTTGCTGGTTTAAAATCAACTAATATCCAAGTCATTTCAAACACAGGAACAACGAATTTTGCTTACAATAAGTTTTTAAAATACCATAAAGCTACGATACAATTACTAACTAAATTTTATGTATTTTTAATTTATTAAAATCAGGTGGGGTACAGACCTTACCGGGCAAAAAGCTCAATATATATGAAGTGGAATCTGAATGCCAATATAAGTTTTGGCTTTTGTATAGCGGTTACCTTATTGCTGGCCGTAGGAATTATCTCCTATTACAGCCTCAACAGGTTTCGAAACATCAGTGAAATTGAAAATCAGACCCGGACGTTTCTGTCTGATCTTGAAAATATAAATACCAATCTGAAAGATCTGGAGTCGGGCCTCTTTGGCTTTATAATCACAGGCGACTCTGCTTATCTCCGCTCGTACGAAAATGCCGGCAGTGCGATCGCAGCTCCGGTAGAAGCAATAACCAGCAATACCCTGGTAGCCGGTGATAAAACCAGGCAATTAAAAGAACAGCTGAATCAGTATCTGGATCAGGACCGGCAACTGCTTCAAACGTACAAACAGGATGGACAAAAAGCAGCGATACAAATCATCCGGACGGGAGAAAGCAAAAAGGCTCTTCGCAGAATCCGTCATCTGATAAGTCAGATCGAAAATGATGAAAACAGAATTAAAGGTATTTCCTCTAAAATTGCCAGTCTTAATGCCGGCAATGCCATGATATTTATTATTGCCGGTAACATAATGGGACTTTCTTTTCTGATTGCTGCCTTTTTTCTGCTGAACAGAGATATCGGCATACGAATAAAAACTGAGGAAGAACTGAGCAAAGCCATTGAGGTTGCACAAAATGCAAAAAATAAGGAAAAACAGTTTCTGGCCAATATGAGCCATGAAATACGGACGCCCATGAATGCCATTATCGGCATGACCAATCTTATTTTAAATACACCTCTCGAACCGAGACAGACAAGCTATCTGAAAGCAATCAAGCAGGCCTCAGACAACCTGATGGTGATCATCAACGAAATCCTTGATTTTTCAAAAATCACTGCCGGAAAAATCGAGTTTGAGGAAGTCAATTTCGATTTATCAGACATTATCTACGGACTGTACAATACATTTAAAATAAAAGCGGACGAAAAACAGATAAAGCTTAATCCTATTATCGACGAAAATCTGCCGGACGCAATTATCGGAGATCCGGGAAAACTGAACCAGGTTCTTGTAAACCTGATTGGCAACTCCGTAAAATTTACTTCTAAAGGTTATATCAATATTGTCTGCCGGCTGCTGGAACGAAAAGAAGATGCCTTATTAATCGAATTTGCTGTTGAAGACAGCGGGATCGGTATTCCGCAGGACAAATTAGCGACCATATTTGAAGACTTTGTTCAGGCAGCGAGCGATACCAGCAGAAAATTCGGCGGCACCGGTCTCGGTCTGAGTATTTCCAAAAAGATTGTCGAACTTCAGGGCGGAAAAATCCGGGTGGAAAGTGAGCCGGGCAAAGGCTCTGTCTTTTCGTTCTGCATATGGTATAAAGAGGGGCACGAAAAACCTCTTCGCAAAGAACGTACAACCCGGCACAGCCCTCAGGAGCTGCATGGCATCAAAATATTGCTGGTTGAAGATAACGAGTTTAACCAGGTAGTAGCTGTAGATACATTGAAATCACTCATTAAAAATCTGACGATTGATATCGCGGAAAACGGTCGTATAGCGATAGAGAAGCTGACGCAGAAAAAAGATTATGACATTATCCTGATGGATGTACAAATGCCCGAGATGAATGGTTATGAAACCACCCGCCACATTCGTGCACATGCAGAACTGGGCTATGCCGGCATTCCTGTTCTCGCCATGACAGCCAGCGCCACAAAACCGGAAATTGACGAATGCTTTAATTCCGGAATGACCGGCTTTGTGTCCAAGCCGATCGATGCCGATATTTTACTGATCAAGATTTCTTCTCTGCTGAACAAGGAAAAAGATAAGCAGACAGAGACAGAACCGGACAATCACAATCATAATCCGCAAGCAGCTATGCAAAACACCCGGATAGTCACCGACATATCAAAAGTGACTGATCTGACTTTTCTGAAAAGCATGACTGCCGGCAACTCTGCCCAGATGCTTAAATACATTGATATGTTTCTTGACTCGGTGCCTGATGACTGGAACCGTCTGAAAATACTTGCTGCCGGGCAAAACTGGCCGGAAACCCGCGTTGTAGCACACTCAATGAAACCTCGTATCAACTATATGGGTATAAAGGAGGGCGGAGAATTAATCAGAAAAATCGAAATTAATTCAGGAGAGCAGACAAATCTGGATGCAATACCGGATCTTATTATTACTTTTGAAAATATTCTGGTAAGAGCCTGTAAAGAGCTCGAATCCGAAAAACAAACAATACTTATTTAATCTAACCAAGGTGACTATGAAACAAGTGAAGATTTTTATTGTGGATGATGATAAGATGCAATGCGAGTTGCTAAAAGATTATCTGATCAAAAATGAAAATTATTCGGTCAGTGTATTTCATACAGGAGAAGAATGTTTACAACATCTTGACCAGAATCCGGAGATTATTTTTCTCGATTACACATTGAGCTCAGAAAATAAAAGCGCCAAAAACGGAATGGATATACTGAAGGCTATCAAGAAAAGAAAGCCTGAAGCTGAAGTTGTCATGTTTACCGCTCAGGAAAAAATCGAAATAGCGATCGATACACTTACTCATGGAGCGTTTGACTATATCATCAAAAATGAGAGCGCTTTTCACAGAGCCGACAACGTAGTCAAAAACATTCTCAAGCGCCACAAACTGCAGAAAGAAAATAAATTCTACAAAACCCTGCTGGTTGTGCTTGCTGTTATTCTGGGAATTGTGGCTGTTGTTGCAACGACGCTCTACCAGACTGGTCATATTACGGATAACGTTGGTAATAATCTATAGTTAAACAACACTGGCAAAGGGAACTAAAAAAGCTCCCTTTGTCAGACTGTTTTCCGATTTCGGTCCTCCCGAATCCGCAGGGAAGAAAATCTCAGCCGGTCATTTCATTATTATTTTTGGCTATGCCATTCCGATTGAGAAACATTGTTCCCTGACTTATGGTTTTATCAGTCTGTTACCAATAATTTTTCAATACTAAGTCATTTCTCTGTTTTCAAAATAGCGATCATCAACATGTCTTTTCAAAAAATTCTATACCCTGTACTTCTTGGAAGTATTGTTCTGGGAGCCTGCAACAACCAGAGAATACAAAATGAAAATCCGAATACCAATACCGAGATGTTAACCGATGCACAAATAAAAAATAATCCGTTGCTTGCCAGGTGGGAGGGCCCTCATGGCGGTCTGCCGCCTTTTGACAAAGTAAAAGTATATGATTTTCAACCGGCCCTGGAAGCAGCCATGTCCGAAAATCAGGCAGAAATTGAACGGATTGTGGCAGATCCGTCTGCCCCTGATTTCGAAAATACCATTGCAGCGCTCGAGCGTTCCGGACAAACGTTGAACAGAGTACTGGCAGTATATTATGTATGGAGTTCCAACAGAAGCGATTCGGCCTTTCAGGCAATAGAGCAAGCAATGGAACCGGAGCTCGCTGCATTTTCCGATCAGATTATGCAAAACGAAGCTCTTTTTAAAAGAGTAGAAGCGGTATACAGCTCTGCCGACAAAAGCAAACTAACAGATGAGCAGCAGCGATTAACCTGGCTCTATTATACCAATTTTGTACGGGCAGGAGCCAGACTGGACTCTGCCTCCAAAACGGAGGTTGCCGCTATTAATCGTCAGCTTGCCTCACTCTATACCAGATTTTCTCAGAATCTGCTGGCTGACGAATCCCAGCAGACGCTGCTTCTGGAAACAGACACAGACTTTGCCGGACTTCCGCAGTCTCTTCGCGATGCTGCACAGGAAGCTGCCAGAGAAAAAGGCAAAAAAGACGGGCAGGGATTAATCTACAATACCCGGTCTTCCATTGATCCTTTCCTTACGTATTCAGAAAATCGTGACCTACGGGAAAAAGCATGGAAAATGTTTGTAAACAGGGGTGACAACGGTGATGCCAATGATAATAACGAAATTATTCAGGAAATTCTTAAGCTAAGAGCCGTCCGGGCCAGGCTGCTGGGGTATGCAACTCATGCCCACTGGCGGCTGGAAAACACCATGGCAAAATCACCGGAAAAAGCAATGAAGCTGATGGAAGATGTGTGGAAACCCGCAGTAGCCAGAGTACGGGAGGAAGTAGCTGATATGCAGTCTATGGCAAACAAAGAGGGTCGGAAAATTACTATTGAGCCCTGGGATTATAAATTCTATGCCGAAAAGGTACGCAAAGAACGTTATGATCTGGATCAGAATGAAGTAAAAGAATATCTTCAGCTGGACAAGCTGCGTGATGCTATGTTCTGGGTAGCAGGACAATTGTTCGGTTTTGAGTTTAAGGAAGTAGATAATGTACCGGTCTTTTATCCGGATGTACGAGTCTGGGAAGTATTGAATAAAAGTACCGGCGCACATGTTGGTTACTGGTACTTTGATGCATTTGCCAGACCGGGCAAACGTTCCGGAGCATGGATGACCGCCTACAGGGATCAGCACAAGCTGGACGGGCAGGTTACCACACTTGTTTCCAACAATTCCAACTTTGTAAAAGGCAAAGAAGGGGAGCCTGTTCTCATTTCCTGGGATGATGCAACGACACTTTTCCATGAATTCGGGCACGCTCTTCATGGCCTGTCATCCGATGTAACCTATCCGACACTTTCCGGAACCAGTGTGGTTCGCGATTATGTAGAATTTCCTTCACAATTGCTGGAGCACTGGCTTTCTACACCGGAAGTATTGCAAAATTTTGCTTTACATTATAAGACAGGAGACCCAATTCCTCAGACACTTGTAGACAGAATCCGCAAAGCATCTACCTTTAATCAGGGATTTGCCACGACAGAATATCTTGCCAGCGGCCTTGTGGACATGAAACTACATCTGGCCGGTGAACAAGATATAGACCCGGATACCTTCGAGAAAGAAACTCTTCGCGAGCTTGGTATGCCCAAAGAGCTGGTGATGCGACACCGGACTCCTCAGTTTGCGCATATATTCAGTGGCGACAGCTATTCGGCAGGATATTACAGCTATCTCTGGTCGGATGTGCTGACTGCAGATGCTTATACTGCCTTTATGGAAGGAGAGGGGCCTTATGATAAAGAGGTGGCCGGACGTTTGAAAAAATACGTGTTTTCTGCCGGCAATACTGTTGATCCTGAAAAAGCGTATAAAGCCTTCATAGGCAGAGATCCAGGCACCAAAGCCCTGATGAAAAAACGGGGCTTTGTGAACTAATGATAAGAAATACAACGGATCATCTGACAGGTGATCCGCTGTATTTTATATTGAGCAGGAAAGATATCTCATATTATGCCGGGATAATTACCAAAAGACCTTGATTAATCCCTATTTGTTCTTATTTTTACACAGCTATGAGGAAACGTGTATCATTCCTTTTGTTAACCATCTTTCTGATTAACTATGGTACATATGCTGTACGATACGCACTTCCGTATTTTCATTTCTATATAAATCAGGAGCATATTGCTGTCAATTTATGCAAGGAGCGACAGAAGCCTGATTCATCATGCCAGGGCTCCTGCTATCTCAAAGATCAGCTTTCCCGGACAGTGGAAGGGGATCAGGACAATTCTTCAGGAGCTGATCATATGCAGCTTGAGCTATCCATAGCAGAATTGTACAATTATCAGATTGATATGCCAGCCCCGGCTCTTGTCTGTCATTGCTGCCTGTATTACCATAATAATCCTCCCTTAGCTTCCACCAGTATTTCAACGCCTCCCCCCAATTTCTCATAAAGCAGCATCTGTATGGGAGTAAATGCTCAAAGCAGAGATTTCATTATAGTAATTAAATAAATTCACTGTCGTTTCAGACATATGAAATACATTATCCTTTGTATTGCATTGACAGGGCTACTTATATCATGTCGCCCCAAAGAAAATACACCTGACAAAGACAGGACAAAACCGGTTATTGAAATCAATGACCTTAAACCAACGGCTATCTATAAGCCAGGAGCCACTATCTCCATAAAGGGATCAATTACTGACAATCTTGAGCTGAGGTCTGTCACCATGACTATCCGGGATATCACCAGTGGCGAAATCTATTTCTATCAGACATATTCAGGAGCAAATCCTCTGTATCTGGACACAAGCTATGTCTGCAACCAGGAGGACGGTACAAAGCTCGAGCTTACAATCGAGGCAGAAGATATAGCAGGCAACAGCTCATCCCGCTCGTTTATTTTTCATATTTCACAAAATGGCATGGTTGTTCTAAATCCGGATAGTCCCTATCAGCTGGTTTATCCGGAAGACCGCCTGGGCACAGCATTTATTCCGGAAGACAACCAGCTTACCGTAAACCGCGTCAAGTTGGGAAAGCTGCTGTTTTTTGATCCCATCCTCTCAGGAGATGCTACTGTAAGTTGTGCTTCCTGTCATAATCCCCGAAACTCCTTTTCCGATTCCCGTCAGTTTAGTGTCGGAGTAGAAGGCAAGCTCGGTGAACGAAATTCTATGGCGCTTATAAATCTGGCATGGAGCAATTCATTTTTCTGGGATGGATCAGCGCTGAGCCTCGAAGCCCAGGCCAGAGTTCCGCTGCTGAACCCGCTGGAAATGAATATTCAGATGGATGAAGCTGTCAGAAGATTAAATAATCACCCGGACTATCCTCAATTATTTTACGATGCCTATGAGCGTCTTCCGGATGAATATTCTCTTCTCAGAGCCATTGCATCTTACCAGCGTACACTTATAAGCTACAACAGCCGGTATGATCAGTTCTTCTTTGAAGATCGCTACGATGCGCTTTCCGATTCGGAAATCCGGGGCTGGTCTCTGTTCTATGGCTATGGAGACAAAGTACATTGTGGTTCCTGCCACTCCGGTAATCATTTTACCAATAATGCATTTGAAAACAACGGCCTCTATTTCGAATACAGAGACCAGGGACGATATATGATTACCATGCGCGAAGCAGATAAAGGCAGATTCAAAGTACCTACGCTCAGAAATATCGCACTGACAGCCCCCTATATGCATGACGGAAGCCTGAAAACACTGGAAGAAGTGGTTGATTTCTATAATACCGGCGGAAAAGGGCATCCCAATCAGTCTTTTCATGTACATATACATACCCCTCTGACCTCTGCCGAAAAAAGGGATCTGGTTAATTTCTTAAAAACACTTACTGACGAAAAATTTATTAATGACCATGCACTATAGACTATTTTTTCTTTTTCTGGTATCCGGCATACTGATTACCGCCTGCGAAAAAGATAAAGAAATTGTTCCGGACAAAACCCAGTCCGTTGACGACAGTACGCAAGCTGCTCCTGTATCCGGAATGCTGGAACTGATCATAGTGCCACAGGCAGGTAACGATCCTCTTTTTATGAATCAGGAATATCAGTCCCGGATCGATGAGCGCTTTATGCTAAAAACACTGTCCTTCTTTCTTTCGGAAATCGCTCTCAATGCTTCCTCAGGCAAAGAATATCCGTTGCAATCCGAAAATAAGTCAGGCATACATCTCCTGGAGTTTGCGAAACCAAACATTGATGCAGGATATGGTATGCAGAGCATTGCTCTCCGGTTTCAGGCAGATACCGGCCGGTATTCCGGGCTGAATATAACAATGGGGGTTCCACGTGAAATGAATAACTCAGACCCGACAGTTGCCCCCGCACCATTGGACTCAGCAGTGATCAAAGGCCTGTACTGGGGCTGGGATAGCGGATATATATTTATGCTTGCCGATGGCACGGGGGAGGATGTTGCTGATAACCGCTTCCATCTTACCTTCGGCAAAAGACAAGGCGCTGTATCATACACATATGGTGGTTTCGGACCGACAAGAATACGAATTGAGGAAAATAAAACAACCCGTATTATCCTGACTTTTGATTTTAATGAAGTGCTGACCAATATCGACGGGACAGGATATTCGTTGGCCAGTGCAACCAGCGCTGTAGTGCACGGCGGTCCCAATTCACTGATTCTCCGGAATAATACAACCAAAGCTTTTGGATTCAAATCGGTAGAAATACTGCCACAATGAAGTATCGCCGCAGAGTATATATCGCCCTGTTTCTGATCACGACGCATATCAGCTCGCTGAGCATAATGGTATGGCTATTTCACAACGATCGCGAATATATTGCCAATACATACTGCATTTACAAAAACGTAAAATCAAACACTTGCCGGGGCCTATGCTATCTTAGTGAAAAACTGGATCTGCTCACGGATCAGGATGGTAAAAAAGAGATAAATTTCAGCTTTATCCGGGACAATTATCTCATAATATCCTCTATACAATTACAGCCATTGGCCTGCTTGCAGCACGCGTTTCCTGCAACTGATCTCTTTGATCATTATAAGTTGTTGTTTTCGATTAAAATATTCCAGCCACCCAGACTGATTCTCTGCACTTGAGGCATATAGCGCCATAAACGACAGAAACTATTCTGACGACACTTTAATCGAACTATTCATATCAACTTAAAATATCAATGAAAAAAACATATATTTCTATTTTTACCGCCTTACTGGGGACTGCCATATTTTTTTCCGGTTGTTCCAAAGATGACGATAATCACGGAACTCCTGATGATCAAACCGGATCACTGAAGATACACCTTGATCATAAAGTGGATCTCGGAGACGAAATAAAGCCTCTTCGTCTGTCAACAAGTTCAGGAAGTGATATACCGGCAGATTCTGTGCAGTATATCAATGCTTCAGGCAATGAGTTTACCATCTCTCAGCTGCGTTATTTTGTCGGTGATCTGATTCTGGTAAAAGATGATCTGTCAGAAGTGAAGATTGATCAGTACTATCTAATACAGCATCGCAACAGTCATGAGCCCGATGAGGAATTTGTCCTTGACAATATTCCGACAGGAAGATATGTTTCAGTAAAATTTAAAATCGGAGTAAAGCCGGAAGATAACGCTTCTGCCGCAACAGAAGGAAAAGGCGAACTGGTGGTAGGAGACCAGATGAACTGGACCTGGGATACCGGCTATATATTCTATAAGCAGGAAGGACAGTTTAAAACAAATGAAGGAGAATGGAAAAATTATAAATTTCATATAGGCACAGACGCCGCCTACCCTTCAAAATATACAGAATCTGTGATTCCGGGCGGAGTTCGTGTCCAGAGCGGACAAACCTCTACCATTCATTATCTTGTCAATCTCAATGCACTTTTCGGTTTGCAGGGACATGGTTTGCACGGATCTCAGCTGGTTGATCTCAATACCACTTCGATGGTTCACGCGAACAATGCCGCCCTTACCGGCAACTGGGGCGCCCATATGTTTGAGATAAATCATACACATGAGCCACATAGCCATTAATATGATCATTATCATGCTGCTGGCAGGGATAGCTTCCTGCCGGCAGCATGATACTAAAAATCCTGACAGTGCAGACTGGCAGATACATGTTCCCGCCAATCTTGGCGGTAAAATGCCCGAACTCCGGTTTCCGATTACCCGTGAAGGCTATGAGCTTGGCAAAATGCTTTTTTTTGACCCGATACTCAGCGGCAACAACACCATTGCCTGTGCCAGCTGTCATAAACCACATCTTGCATTTACAGATGGACTTGCCCTTTCTGACAAAGGTGTTTCCGGAAAACCATTATCAAGAAACACTCCCTCTATCGTAAACACGGCATGGATGTCCGGACTTTTTTGGGATGGGGGAGCCAAAGATATTGAATCGCTGGCGCTGGGCCCACTTGAGCATGAAGACGAAATGAACCAGAATATTCATGAGCTGGTGCTGGAGCTCCGTAATGATTCTGTATACAGCAGCAGGTTTATAAAGGTCTTTCCTGATGAAGGCATAACTCCGCACACCATTATCAGATCCCTTGGCCAGTTTCAAAACGCGCTTGTCAGCGGAAACTCCCGATACGATTATTTCCGCCGCAGTGAAGCAGGAAGGAGCTTATCTTCACTGGAACTTCAGGGACTGGCGCTGATAGAAAAACACTGCGCATCCTGCCATTCTTCTGATTTGTTTACGGACAACTTATACCACAACAACGGTCTGGACAGCATATTTTCGGATGATACATTTCTCCAAACCCGGCTGGGAAGGTACCGGATCACCAGAGATTCAAATGATCTGGGGAAGTACAAAACCCCCACTTTACGAAATATTTCCCTTACCGCCCCTTACATGCACGATGGACGCTTTGCTACGCTGAATGAAGTGCTTGATCACTACAGCGAGGGAATAAAACAGTCTCCTACACTGGACGAAAAGCTCAGTCAGCCGCTCCGGTTAAGTCAGCATGAAAAACGTGCGATTGCGGAATTTTTACACAGTCTGACCGATTATTCATTCAGCGATCCTTCTGTCTATCTGCAATAGGTATGGGACTATTCCTGGCGACTTTAAAAATCCGGACAGATTGCCCTATGGAATAAGACTTAGCAAGCACTATAGTTTATCCCTGATGCTTTTTATATATTTAACAAAATAAGAAGCGTGATAGATAAAAACAAGGTACCTGTATCTATAAAGATCAAAAGCAGGCAGGATCCGGAGCTGTCAGAAAGCCGCTTGTGGCAGGATAGTAAATCCCTTTATTGATAAATAAAACATACTATTGTATCTTTCGTTCAAGCTGAAACCATCCCTTATTTCTCATGTGGTTACCTCTTTTCACCCTCGCTATTGTCTTACACTGCATTATCTTTGCATTGTTCTTTCTCCGAAGAAAAGGCGGTATCGGGCATAGCAATTTTCTGCTGGCAACCTTCTTACTCCTTCTTTCAGTCATCACCCTTCCTTTCGCTATCAAACCCACAGGCTGGCTAGAATATCTTCCCTACCTCACCGATCTGGAATGGGGCTGCGGCTTTTTAATGGCTCCTGTATACTGCTGGTATGTAAGAGAAATGACCGGCGAACAGATCTCTTATCGTCACTGGAAAGAATGGATACTACTGCTTCCACCGATCGCAGCCTTTCTTTTCTTCGGACGATTTTATCTGTGGTCTGCTCAGGAACAACAAGCCTATATTCATCTTATCCTTACTACGTATACTACTACCTATAAAATAGCAGATGCCATCTTTTATGTATATATACAAAGTTATTTTATTCTGCTGCTTATCCTGTTATCCAGAAAGAGTAAAAAGGTAAACGGAATCTTTCTTGACAATCTGCACTGGCTGAAAAAATATACTTTGCTGCTTCTTTGTTTTGGTTTTCTTGGCATGGGACTCTTTTTATTACGTCTTCCCCAGACATATATCAATATGCTGCCTCTTGCTTCTGCCTGCCTCTACATGGCGCTTATTTACCGGTTCCTTTTCCAGTCAGGACAGCACTTTGATAAAAAACAGAATATTCAAAAGACCAAATACTCCGGCTCCGGTCTCAAAACAGACGAGGGCGAGCGCCTGAATCAGCTAGTGCTGCATAGTATGGAAGTAAATCATTTATACCTCAATCCTGATCTGAGCATAAACTTTCTGGCAAATGAGATCGGTACCTCCTCGCATTTTCTTTCACAGGTCATCAATCAGTTTCATCAGAAAAAATTTACCGATTTTATCAATACATATCGGGTAAAAGCTGCACAACACCTGATCGAGAAAGAGCAGCAGCTAAAACTGGAAGTAATAGGTTATGAATGTGGTTTTAATACCAAAACGACGTTTAATACGGCTTTTAAAAAATGGACGGGCTGTACGCCGGGAGAATATCGCAGGCAGATAGAAGCGCAACAAATGACACAGTACGGGAATAAGTAACAAATGGGGGTGAAAGTTGTCAGAGTACTCCAGCGTCGATAGCTGTCCATAAGCACCTGACAACATAAACCCCATCTGCTATTATTTATCGTACCAGCACCTTTCCTCTCCGTATTCCATTCTTTGTCTTTGCTTCTACGATATAAATACCCGGTTTTACTCCTTTTAATGAAAGCGCTGCTTCATTGCTGTATCCCGGTTCTTCAGAAATCACTATATGGCCCGACAAATCGATCAGCTTTACTGTTCTGATCTCCTGGTGATCTGTCAGGCTGATAAACAGTTTCTCACTTGCAGGATTTGGATACAGGATCATCTGAGTTCCGTTCATCACTGCTTCTGCTTCTACGGAACTTACCACATTGTTATACTTTATGGTATCTGTTTCCCATTTACTATTCCCAGTATAGATGATAAAGTTTCCCGTCGTTCCAAGCATGGCACCTGTATTTTCATTCAGCAAATGAACCGACAGTATACCTACAGGACCTTGCACACCGCCATAGTAATTCCATGAGGTTCCGGCATCGGTGGTTCTGATCACATAACGTCCGCCGTTTGCAATCGGATCAATCATATATCCTTTTGATTCGTTATGAAAAGCCATTGACAGATTATCATTGTAGATCACGTCCGAAGCAATCGTATTTCTCATATCTGTCCAGTTTTGTCCACCATCTGTGGTCTTATACAGTCTTCCGTCACAGCCATGAATATATCCGGTAGATTCATTCAGAAACACCATACCAGCCACACAATCCGCTCCTGATGTATTAAGACTCATAGTACCGGTAATATCAGTCCAGTTCGCTCCCTGATCCACACTCTTATATACCTTCCCTGAGGCACTCACCAGAAACCAGCTGTTGATGCCCGGAAACTGGCCATAAGACACAGGCGTATTCACTCCTGAATAGATTGCCTTTGTCCAGGACATGCCACCATCAGTAGAATAATTGGTACCGGCATATTCAGAATAGGTTACCGCATTGTTTTTGTCGATAAAAACAATATCCTTCAGGTATTCCATATATTCTCCCGTAAATACATCTGTATGTGTAAGCCCGCCGTCTGTTGTGTATTTGATTTTTAAATAACCTCCGTACGATTCTTTCATTCCGGTGCCTGCAAAGAAGAAAGTATCGGCATTGATGAACGTATATGGCTTTTTTGTGAATAAATTGCCTGAAGCATCTTTTACCGAACTCCAGGTAAGACCTTGATTAGTCGTCTTCATCAGATTAAAGCCTTCTGTATAAGGAGCTGTCTTGCCTATAGAAGCAAAATAAGTTGAATCATTAACGGCTTTTAAGAATAAATCCGTCCCTGACCCTGAAGAAGAAAAAGGATAAAGCACCTCCGATTGTGCTGTCCAGTTATTACCAAAATCGGCAGACAAATAGGAAGCACCTCTTACCTGACTCATCGCCTTGTTATTTCCAAGATAAATCACAGGTACCCCCACATCTTTTGCTGCTCTTGTCCATTGTGTACCACCATCACTGGTAAAATAAGTCCAGCCATTGGACATAACAGCAAAACCATCGTTGCTATTCTTAAAATAAAAGTAATCGTATTTTTGGCGTGCCGGACTATTTACTGCCGTAAAAGTTATACCACCGTCTGTTGTCTTAAACAGTTTGCCTTCCCCGGCCAGTGTCTTGTTGGCTGTAATATAGAATACATTGGCATTGAGAAAAAATGCCAGTTCCATTCCATGCAGACCGAAGTCGTTATTAGAAAAACCAGATGGATTAACATGATGGACTTGCCAAGTCATTCCTTTATCCAGACTACGATATACTGTAAATCGCTCAATGAAAGAAACCGTTTGCCTGCCAAATGCGACCATCGTATCACCGTTGACATGAAAGACATTACCTGGTACATCAGTCTGGGCAAAGGTCTGTCCGCCATCACGAGTCACAATAGCTTTTTTGTCAGAATAGACAGAGATGGAATGCCTATAGATGTCGAAAAAAGCCGTCTGGTCGTCTACCCTTACTATTCTTTTCACAGATGTATTGAGCGCCATATCAGGATTAGTGGCATCCATAAACTGCTTTCTTTCCCATGTCACCCCGCCATCTTGTGTGTATAATATCAGACCATTCTGATTAACACTCGCAAACCCTGTCGTAGCGTTCAGAAAACAGATATTTACAATGGCATTTTCCGCATCCATGGAAATCAGTTTCCAGGTCGCTCCCTGATCAGCGCTTTTTCGGATCATTCCGGCCTGATCACCTGCAAAAATAACCTGATCACTTCCCGGCAAACTGGCCAAAGCCGACAGGTTACTGTTGGTCTGACGCCAGTCATAATACTGAGCGCTGGCAGTAAATAGGATGGAAATAAAGAAAAAGGAAAGGGTGTAATATTTCTTCATAGACTTTATTTTTTCTCACTAAGAAAAAGAAATATGAGATATGCAAGGTCCAATCTTATAATATTGGACTCGATTTTATGCATAGCAGTCAATCACCCGAAAAAACAAACAGAGTCAAAGATGTAATAATCTACACATTGAACACAATTAGTAAATCATTCAAAGAAAAGCAGTAAATACTATGTACTAAAAAAGTATTTCCGGATAGGTTTCTGTGAATTCAGGAAATGGATGTAGTGAAGGAAAGTAACGAGTATATTGTTCCGGAACAGCTTCCGGGACTCAGGATCTGAATTCGTATGCAACAAACTCACACATCACTGGCTCAATCAACCGGAACAAAGCAGGAGAGGGGGACACAAACAGAACCTGCTTGGCCTGTAGCTGTCCGGGAAGCATTATAACACTTCTGATTATTCATTCAACGCTCCTTCTGTCTATCCGGAACAGAATGGGGGCTATTCCTAGCGTCTTTGAAAATCCGGACATGGTAAACGGCGCACCTTCCTTCCCGGTTTTTTTCTCGGCGGCCAGTCAAGACAAAAGATGTATATCAGCGATATTTCATGACTCCCCAAAGTATTGCTGATACCAAGTCTGGAGGTCGTGATATCATAGCTATAAGTAAAAGAGAAGCTGTTCAGCCGTACCCCCGCCTGAAGGATCAGGGCATCATTGTTTCGGATACCATCATGTGTTTTGGGAAATACTCCACGATACCAGGCGCCCAGAAGAATGTACGATTTGATCACATAGGCGCCCAGATCCAGCTGATCGAAACGGCTTTCCGCTTTATAAATAAAAGTAGGAATAATACGGAGCATATCATCTTTTTCCTGCATTATATGTGTCCGGTAATAAATATTGAATCCCCCGTGCAGCGAATACCTGACAGGCAGACGACTCAGCCCGGCACTATAAAAAGCCTGATCAGGCCGGTTCAGGTGATGAGCAGAAAAACCCAGCCAGTACGTATCCTCCCCATAGAGCAAAATACCGGATGAAACATCGAAATACTGAGTAGTATTATGAGCAGTTACAGGATCAGAAGATGCAGGACCCGTCAGGCTGGTACCAGAGAACTGATCTTCAAAAATCAGGCGGCTGTAATTGATATGACGGCTGGCGTAGGTACCCTGCAGACCAAATCGAAGATTGAACTGCTCGCTGACAGGAGCCAGAAAACTATAGAATCCGCTTATTTCATTGGAAGAAAGCCGGCTCACTCCGATATTGTCATGCAGTACCATGATACCAAATCCACTTCGCAAATCCGGCACATTTAAATCTGCATACAGCGTAGCTGTTTTAAATGTACCTTCCAGTCCTGTCCACTGAATACGACTGTTTGTACCGACCCTGTAACATTCAGTTGCACCCGCAAAGGCCGGATTGATCAGTAAGGGAGCATTGTAATACTGGGAAAACTGTGGGTCTTGTCCTTGAGCAAGAGAAGTAAAAAACAACAGAGCAATGAAAATATAACTTCTGATAATCATCGAATTAATGTAATCTCTCCAATTGTTTTATTTTTCACCCTTTTGCCGGCAAAATCTTCACATTCATATTCAAGCACATAAGGATACACTCCGACAGGTGATTCGACCTGAAGAAAAGTACCGTCCCAGCGTTCTTCGAAATCCCCACTGCGAAATATTACTTCTCCCCAGCGATTGAATACAATAAGATCTACTTTGTGGGCAAATCCCAGCAAACCGATATCATCATTGAACTGATCATTATTGGGCGAAAATGCATTAGGCAACGCTACCTCACAGGGAATATATTTTTTTATCGACAGCCAGCGCGAAGTGATTCCTTCACAACCAAAAGTATCTTTGACATACAAGGTAATCTGATAATCGCCTTCTTCGGTATAGATATGACTGGGATTGGTAGCGGACGATTCCTGGTTATCTCCGAAGTTCCAGCGGGAGGCAGCAATGACACCCTGGCTGGTATTGAAAAAGTCTACCGGAAAGTCAGTGTGCAAGGCATAATCTGACGAATAGCTAAAATCAGCCTGCACCGTATAGGTATATCCCGGTACTTCAATAAGAGTATCCACCACACAATTGGGAATATTTTTGTTCTGAATCCTGACGGCGTATGAACCTTCAGACACAGGAGTACGAACAGGGCCGGTCATACCGTCCTGCCAGAGGACTTCAACATCACTGGTGTATATCGGAATTATGATGCTTCCCTTGCCTGATGCGCACAAATCAGCCTGTACTTCTGCTTCGACAGTAAATGGTTTGGTCGATATGCTGATACTGGTATCTTTCTGACAAGTCGTATTGATTTCGCGTATCCGGATAAAGTAGTGACCGGGAGTGAGTCCGGTAAAACTTCCGGAAGCAGTATATCCGCCATGATTGATACTATATTCATAATTGGCAGATGGCATAACAAGCTCAATGGAGCCGTTGTATTGCTGGCAATCGGAATCTGTAGCATAAATGCCGTCTATAACAACAGGCCGGTCTTCATTGATGATCGTAATAGCCGTGTCTTTAAAACAGGTGGCTGCATAATCAGACACAACACGTATGGAGAGATTGCCGGCGGATAAACCGGATTGCTGAAGCCGGGCGGAAGGAATATGGTTCCAGTATATGGTAAATGAACTTTCCGGAACCTCAAGCTGTACAGTAGCGTTGCTCCCGCCGCACAACTCATTGGTCTGACTGATATCGATGACAAACGGATCGGCAACAATAGTAAAAACGCTGTCGGCCGTGCAGCCGGTGGTAGTCTCTGTTACTGTTACCTGATGACCTCCTTCTGACAGATTGTTCTGTACCGGAGCAGAGGTAGCTGGCCGGTTGTCCCATTGATAACTGTATACTTTAAGCATATTTTGCATAACCACTTCGGCTTTGCCGGAAGCTTCATAGCAGGGAGTATTTTCAAGCGATAGCCTCTCTATGGCAATGGCATCGGAACCGTCTATGGTAAAACCGGTGTCCAGGCGACAGGTGGTGCCTGCAATCTCAACAGAAAGCGAATAGCTGTTTTTTGACAGATTATCCCGGAATGTATCATCTGTCCATGCCTCCCCAAACCATGAAAACCGATAATAACGCCCGTCAGACGGCATCGTGACGGTAGCAGAACCTGTCGGCAAGCCACATACTACCGGACTCAGCACAATATCGGGACCAGGCGTAATCGACTGGTTGGCAACAGTAACATTCGTATCAATCATACACATATTATCCAGCAGAGATATAACAGAAAGATGATAAGAGCCATAAAGCAGATTCTTATAGCTGGTATCTGTCTGTATAGCTCCGTTCAGCACCAGAGTAAAGAAGTCTTTGCCTGGCGTCGTAAGTATAATAGAGCCTTCTGCAAGGCCGCAGGTATCTTCGTTTACGGCAAGGTCAATCTCAAAGGGAAGCGCTGGTATTGTAAAGGAAGAGTCAACGGTACAGCCGCTGACTGCTTCCGTAATCGTTACCATATGAGTACCAGCATTGAGATTACTCACTGATGCATCGTCAAGTGCTGAGCCCGACCAGCTGTACGCATAGGTTAGTGCCGGATCATTCATTTCAACTTCAGCCGAGCCATTGGCGCGGAAGCAGTCGGAGGGAGTCAGCTCAAGTCTCTCTATCCTGATCGGATTTGCCTGATTTATTGTAAAAAAAGTATCCAGCGCACATAACGATGAATAATCCGGATGGGTGATAAGAAGTGAATATGTGCCGGCAGAGAGATTATCCCGGATTGGCACGTTCAGGGCTATATCATCCCAGATCAGCTCAGCGCCCGGCGGTCCGTCAATAATCTGTATGGTAATAGAACCTGAATTGCCGGAGCAATCTTCATCCGCAACTGTTGCCGTTATTTCTACCGGATTGACTGGTGTCACAAACATGGTATCATACGTAAGACAGGTAGGATCGGAAATAAGTGATGATATGATGCTTATTTGCGTGTTGCCGGTAATATGTTCTTTCAGCTCCCTTCCGTTGAGTACAGGTACTTCTGTCTCGTTGACAGACCACGAGTAATTAAAAAGTACGTCATTGAAATGCTCCCCGTCATTATGGATATATATGCGAATACTGTCGCCTGTACAAAGAGAAGTATCCGGCCGGCTTATGCCGTGCTCATTAAAGCTGAGCGATACCTGCGGATTGTATATTGCTGACAGGGTAATAGTATCAAACAATACTTTGGTATACCACCAGGTATTAATAGTCTCCGGGTTGGAATTATCGCCTCTGTTGCGCCACTTGTGACAGCCTCCGCCAAGAGAGCTGCAGCCGGTAAGATTGACTTTTTCGTCTATATTTCTCGTGTCATTGATATTACTGTCGTCCCAGTATATAAGCGGCTCAGGCAGGCCCTGCGGGCTGATCGTTTTTACGATAAGTCCGCCGGTATTATGTTCCGCATCAAAAACAGGCAGATGTGTTACACTCAATCCAAAGGAAGCCAGAATCTGTACATCTTCGGGATTGACGATATTGCCCTGAACATCTTTGCCATCCCAGGGCACGCATATAGTTGTATCTTTGATAAATTCCTGTGTAAAAAGAATATCCAGCTCCGGATCGTATATATTATTCTTATTTATATCTATATATCCGTCAAGTATGCCGGCCACATCAGAAGTATAATTCAGGCAATAGCTGTTTTCCGCGCAGGTGCTGAATACGGCTATTCCTGAAAAATTACCTTCCTGGACAAAGGTCGGGAAACTTGTTTCATCAGGCGGATTCAGAAAAACTTCAAATTCAGGGATTGAATAATTGCTTCTTCCGATTTTGGATTTTCGGTCTTCAAGATAGTTTCCTGTAGTTCCTGTGCCGCTTGAGTTGAAATTTACTACAAATGTAAATGGCTGCATATCATTGAAGTCTACTTCGTAGATGACACCTCGGGGATCATAGGGATATACCTTACCGCTGAAAGGGTTATTGCCATTTTCTGTAGAAATCTGCCAGCCCTGGCTGTGCAGGCGTCCGGGCTGTGGTTCCATGGCTGCATTGGCAACTGTGATATCAAACAGATGAATATCCATATTGGAAGAAGGGTTGAATTCGATAACATAGTCACCGGTCATGGCAGGGATGTACTCCAGCGCATCATATCCGGCAGGATTTCCGAGCTCTCTTGGCCCTGCTACGGCAGCACTCCATGTAGCAATATGACCTTCCTGCCCCGCTGCCGGCATGGTTACATTATCTACCACAATGTTTCCTGCCGGATCTTTGATCCGGTAGGGGACATTAGGCATAAAATTAGTACCGCCATTGCCCTGTTTGTTATTCAGTCCGTAATAAATAATCTCATCTGTGGAATTGATGCGGATCTTTATCTGCTGGCTTTCCGGAGCATTATACATACCGAAACTGGTATACATCGGTACAGTTGTTCCGGTAATGCGGGAGCTGTTGTTTAAATGAAGACTACCATAACTGTTTTCGGCAGGACGAAGCTGCTTTGTACCCTCTCCGTAGGAGCTTGCAGTAAAAGCAAAGAATGTAAAAAGAAGTAAAAAATGTTTCATATTTCCGGTCAAAATGGCTTAAATGTCCCAGATCTTATTCTAACATTATGCATTTCTCCACCTCCTTTCTACAAATTGGATATGTCTAATGTAAACACAATATAGTAATATTTTATTTAAACCATTGCCAGTCAAATAAAAAAACATGGATCTGAAGTAAATCAGACCCATGTTTCCGGTATTTTGGGTATTTCTGGTTTTATAGCTTGGTTACCTTTCCATGTGTTATGAAAGAGTCCTGCTGAATTTTAATCAGGTAAATTCCTTTGGGCAAATCATGTCCCGTATCTATCCGGTCAGCAGCTGTGCCGGACTCAATGAACCGCCCGTTGATATCGTATATGACATAATCAAAGACTCCCGGGCATATAATCGAGGTCGTGCTATTGAATGGATTGGGATACAATTCCGCTTTGAGTTTGTTGTTACCCCGTATGGCCGTAACTGTACAGAAGCCGAAAGCTGCCTGTTCATTGCTCACCGACAGACGGTCGATATTGGCAAGTCCTAGCGGATTGACAGCAATTAACTCTACAGTATTAACTCCCCCTTCCAACGGAATGCTGAGTGTGGTGGTTTGCCAGCTATTCCAGGCCCCGGTGACAGGGAAACTGATATTCTGATGTACGGTAGCCTCGTTAACAACAATTCGGGCATTCCGGTCGCTGGTCGTTCCATTGGCAAAACGTATGGTCAGCGGTACAGTAACATCTTGCTCTGCTATAATCTGCCAGCTGATATAGGCATCTGAGACATTGTGCGTATTGGCATAGCCATCTCCGAAAAATCCGCCGTTGATTGCTTCCGTCACACCATCTATATAGCAGGCCAGTTCCGCTTCCATCATATCCGTGCAGGCTTGCCGTCCGGTTGTTCCGCCGACGCAGACACCGCATTCATCAATAGTTGCGTTACCATTATACACGCCATTGCAATCAGGTATACAGGCTTCCCTGCCCGTATTTCCGCCTACGCATTGGTTGCAGTTGTCCAGATAAGCCAGACCACCCATCACATTCTCGCAGTCAGTCTCACAAGATCCGGCAACAATTCCTTCTGTAGTATAAATCAGATCAATGTTGGGATTACCGTCAGACGTAACAGGAGATATAGAAATCTGATTAGGTCCTTTATTCAGCTGAACCTGCATTTGTTCAAATCTCCAGTCTGTCCATGCAGAAGTCGGAGAAAAAGTAAGCAATCCGGCTGGCTGTCCGTTTACAAGCAGATTAGCGCTTCTGGCAGATCCGCCACCATTGGCATACCGAATATTCAGTGCAGCAGAGGTCTGTTCCGGAGCATTCAATACCCAGGTTATATAAGCGCCGGTTTCATTATGACAATTTACGTAACTTTCACCGATAAACCCTCCATTGACAGTCTCTGTAACACCAATAAACTCACAGGCATTCTCAGCCTGTACGATTCCCGAGCATGGTACGCTGCCAGTCGCTCCACCGACACACCGCCCGCAATCATCCAGAACAGCATTTCCATTCTCGATACCTGCACAGTCATAGTTTGGAGTCTGGCCGCCTCTTCCGATCAGGTAAATATTTGGCTTCGGTGCAGGAGCCATATCCTCCCCAATATAAAAAGAGGGGTGAGGCGGCTGGTTATATCCCACATTCTGCCATGCAATTGCACATCGATACTGAGGATCATGCATAAGTGTGTACAATCGGTGGCTGGTATGATTGACTGTTGTAAAGATCATCAGCTGAGTACCATCCGCATTCCGGTAAAGCAGCTCTTCCCGCCAGTCGCCAAGAATATCAGCCTGAAGACAAGGGTTGGCTTTGGTTCCATTGATTTTGGTTGCTCCGTTTTGCTGATACAGGGTATATAGCCTGGAATTGCTTCCGTTTCCGGCAGTATTCCATTTGTCCAGTTTATCTCCGTCCAGCAGCTCCCTGGTAAGATCAGCATCCCACCATATGGCAAAGTTGCAGCCGGAAGGAGTATTGCCTATTACATTTCCTTTACTGTCATACAGGCCGGCCCCGCCGGCAGCCCAGCATTCTGCACCAGGATATCTGGGATCTATATTGGCGCAGATACCCCTGCCGATATCTCCGTCACGGAAAACCTGCCATATAATTCTGCCGGTATTGGCATCCCTCATAACAAATCCGGGACGCTGATCCTGAGGATTTGAGCTGGCATACTCTACCGGCATAAAAATTTCCAACCCCGGATTGTCCGGATTAAAATCAGAAACATGTAATGCATCGCCGTGTCCCCATGTTGATGAATTCTTTACTGAACCATTATCATCTATCACCACTGCCCCATATATAATTTCGTCTTTTCCATCATTATCCACATCCGCAATGCTCAGCTGATGGTTCCCTTTACCCTGCAAATTGGTATGTCCATTATTTGTATCAAACGTCCAGCGATGGGTCAGCCTGCCGTCTCTGAAATCCCAGGTAGCCACTACCATTCTGGTATAATACCCTCTGGCCATAACAATACTCGGTCTTTTGCCATCCAGATAGGCAACTCCGCCTAAAAAGCGGTCAACACGGTTTCCGTAATTATCACCCCACGACGACACCGTTCCCCGGGCAGGGATATAAGCCGAAGTTGCCCGTTCTGCTCCCGTTTGCCCGTCAAAAACAGTCAGATACTCGGGACCTGACAGAATATAGCCACTACTGTTCCGGTAATCTGCATTAGGATTATCATTATTCATAATTACCGCCTTTCCTTTACCATCAATAGTACCGGGAGCCGTTTTACAGACTACTTCAGCCAGACCGTCACCTTCAAAATCATAGACCAGAAACTGCGTATAATGAGCTCCGGACCGAATATTTTTTCCCAGATCAATACGCCATAAGCTTCTGCCGTCAAGCTTAATAGCTTCCAGATAGGTATTGCCTGTATAACCGGACTGAGAGTTGTCTTTGGCATTGTCTGGTTCCCATTTTATAATAATTTCGTATTCACCATCACCATCAAGATCTGCAACACTGCAGTCATTCGGATAATACTGATAGGAACCGCTTGGATTGCTTCCTGCTGCAGGACGGTTCAGGTTTAGTATTTTGTATTGCTGATCCCAGACACTAACCCGCCCGGTTGGATTTCCTTCAACTCCGTTAATAACCGGAGTAATATGATATAATGCAGAGGTGCTACCGTTGGCATCAATATAATTTGTACTTCCGCTGACCGGACTTCCCGTTATCTTTACATTATTTCTGTAAACGTTGAAAGCAATCTGGTCCGGATCTGTACCAAACATTCGCCAGCCAATATAAACCGAGTTTCCGGAGGTCTTTACCGCTACAAGTCCTCTGTCCAGCAACTCCATCTGCTTTTGAGCCAGCAACGGAGTAATATGGAACAACTGAAACAGAATAACAAACAGGATCATTTGATTCTGGTATACGTTCCTCATGTTAGTCATAACTTTATAATGAAAAAATTTAATTATACAGTTATATACAATCGGGAAAGCTGAATAGTAACGCCTGAATCAATTTTTTTTAAAAAAAATACGAATATCCAAAGTGAGGAAAAGCAGGGAGCCCGATTGGAAGCAATAAAAAAGCCGCCTTATAAAGGGCGGCTTTTAAGCTATTCGTTACGCTATTTCTTCGCTGACCAGCTGTTCCCGATTCACTATAACAGAATCTTTCTTATCAGTTTTATTCTGCATATACTGGTATTCTCCTGGTCTTCCAAATACTGCGATCCATTTTTCCTTCCAGGTTTTGGCACTTTTTACATCCCTAACTATGTCAATGTATTCATGAAAAACAAGATACGCCGGATTAAATGAATCCACCGGCTGAGTAATACCATACACCGGTTTCTCACTTGGCTCCTGATATGTTCCGAAAATCCTGTCCCAGAAAATAAACATTGAACCATAGTTTTTATCAATAAATGCCTCATTTTTGCCATGATGCACCCGGTGATTGGTCGGAGTAACCATTACATACTCTACCCATTTGGGCAATTTAGGTATCAGCTCGGTGTGCTGCCAGAACTGGTACAAAACACCAATCTGATGAACAAGGAAGAACATAATAGGATCGAACCCCATCAATACTACCGGCAGGAAAAAAATAACCTTTATCTGGTCTATCCAGCACAGGCGGAACGAAACGGTCAGATTATAATGCTCGGAAGAATGATGAGTAACATGCGAAGCCCACCAGAAACGCTGCTCATGAGCGATACGATGAGCCCAGTAGCGACAAAAATCGTAAACCAGCGCACAGGCTATAAATGACCACCATGTAAATGGCATTACAAAAGCAGTCGGGGTGAAGTAGTGATATGTTGCCCAGACAAGATAGATAGTTACAATACCGGTAATGCCTGATACTACCAGATAAATAGCGCCTATGCTTATAGAAGCCGTAAGGTCTTTTCTCGAATACAGTCCTAGTTCCTTTTTATGGCTGATATAGTATTCAATAAACACGAATAATAACATTACAGGAGCCGCATATATAAGCAGGTTCGGAGCGCTTTTATATTGCCCCAACATTTCCTGAAAAGTCAGTTTCCCTTGTAAAAACTCCATACCTTAATAAATAATCCTAAATTAAAACTAAACTCTAGAATAGTAATATACCAAAATAATTAAAAAAACACCCGGATGTAGGGCCGAAATTCAAAATTCTGTTTCTTTTTTCAGAAATGAATAACTCCCACGCAAGTGTTTTGTTTAAATAAAAAATTACCACTTGGTCATGACTGGTTTAAAACGATGCTCAGGTCGTACTACTCAGAAGTTTAACAACCGGTTATTTTTTCAGATAAAAGTTCGTTTTTAAATCTCCGGCCTGTAACGAAAAACGTCCCGGTTCCAACAGAATATTTCCTTCTTTATCAGGAAATGTCAGGTCTCTTTGTGGATGTATTTCAAAATTAAATGTTCTGCTTTGACCGGGCTCCAGTTTTACTTTCTCAAAAAACCTCAGCTCTTTTACCGGTCTGGTTATAGAAGCGAATTCATCCGATACAAACCACAATACTGCTTCTTTACCTGCAACAGGACCTGTATTTGTTACATTAACCGATGCTTTTATCGTTTTGTGGCCATCCGTTATGGTATCACTAAGAATCAGATCGCTATACTGAAATTTAGTATAGCTTAATCCGTGACCAAACTCGGCCAAAGCAAACTGCAGCAGTTCTCCCGTTACGGGCCGTAATTCGGAGTATTCACTTTTTTTATAATTATAGGAAATTATATGGCCCTCCCGCAGGGGATAGGTAAAAGCCAGCTTGCCGCTCGGATTAACTTCTCCGCATAGAATCTCGCTTATTGCCTCCGCTCCTTCATTACCAGGTAATCCGGCAAACAGGATCGCCGAACAGTTTTTATAAAAATCTGCAATTATTCTGGGTCTTCCTTCCGTAAGAATGAGAACAACAGGCTTTCCTGTAGCTATTGCTTTCAGCGCCCATTCTTTCTGATCTGCAGACAATTCGAGCGTATTAATGGAACCGTCAGTCTCCGCATAGGCATGCTTTTCCCCGATTGCCAGAAGAATCACATCGGCATTTCCTGCAAGTTGTCCGAGATTCGTCATATCAGCCAGGACAACTTCGGAATCAGCAAATTTTTTCCTGACTGCACTATAAATGGTCGGCATATTTTCTGGAAACCACCAGTCACTTTGCGCTGCAAACCGGTATGTCCAGCCCCCGCAGAGCGGAACTTTACTATTGGCAGTAGCTCCGGTAACGACAATTTTACGGGGCTTTTTCAACGGAAGAGTTTCATTTTCATTCCTAATAAGAACGATGGATTCTCTGGCCGCTTCCCTGGCCATCTCTGCTGATTTCTCCTCGCCGATCCGGGACAAGCGCCCCGAATCAGGCAGATGATTTTCAAAAAGGCCAAGCTCATATTTCAAGCGCAGAATACGGCGTACAGACTCATCAATTCTTGCCTCTGTTATCCTTTTTTCTTCCACCAGCTCTTTAACATACCGGTTAAAATCCGTAGTGAGGGGAATCATTGAAATATCAATACCCGCATTAATAGCCAGCAGCGTTGCTTCCTTCTCATTTTCGGCCACAAAATGCATTTTCTCCAGGGCAATGATATCCATCCAGTCGGTCACGACCACCCCTTTGAAACCAAGTTTTTCCCGCAGAAGCCTGGTCAATAGCTCCGGATTGGCGTGTACAGGTATACCGTTAATTTCCCCGCTGTTTACCATAATGGTCTTTACTCCTGCATCAATCGCTTCCTTAAAGGGCGGGATAAAAAACTCATATAACAATTGGTCCGGAATCTCAGCCGGTGAACGGTCCCAGCCGGATTTAGGGTCGGAATACCCAACAAAATGCTTGGCGCAGGCAGCAACCTTGTATGGCACAATGTCGGGAGCATTCTGTACCTTACGGATATAGGCAGCTCCCATCTTGCCGGTAAGGTAAGGGTCTTCTCCATAGGTTTCATAATACCTGCCCCAATATTTGTTTTTTCCCAGATCCAGTACAGGGGCAAAAAGCCAGTTATGTCCCAGGCCACTGGTTTCTCTTACAGTAACCTCAGCCATATTGCAGGCGTGTATCGTATCAAAGGTACAGGCTATATTTACATTGTGAGGAAAAATAGTCCCTTCTTTCAGATAGGAGCTCCCGTGCACGTGATCTACTCCGTACAGCAATGGAATTTTATTTTTGCTATAGGCCAGATTTACCCTCTGAAGGTCATACATATATCTGTACCAAGAGTCTTTTGATACACCGCGCCCGTTCAGAACCGAACCAATATGATAATTGGTGACATAATGTATCAGCTTATTGGTATCCAGTTCGAAAAATGTGACGGAATCATAATGGGCAAAAATACTGTCCGTCATCAGCAGGGTTATATTTATTTGTGCCATCTGCCCGATTTTCTCTTCAAGCGTCATAACAGAAAGTAATTCTTCTACTTTTCTATCCGTTTCATCACCTTGGCTGGTTTTATTTTCAGATCCGGAGCATCCCCAAAATGCCAGAAAGGTTAAAAGCACTAGCAGACGGTTGGTTGTCATGGAAAAATGTATTAAAAACTGTTTGTCTGACAAAATAAGCAGTATTATCACTGAATTACAACGATCTTTCCTAACAATTGTCCACAAAGAAGATGATTTTATATTTTTTAAAGAAAATCGATCAGAACCGGAAAACATAAAAAAACAGACTTTCAACATAAAGACATACTCAATATCCCTAAATAGTCCCGGAAGACATAAATTATTTCAAGAAACACCAACCTTACCTGAACAATACCCATAAAACACTACCGATTTCCTGTCAAAAAATACTCAAAGCCATTAATCAAGTAATTGCACTATATATATATGAATTAACATTAGGCTTTGTAAGAATGGTTATATAGGTGTATTAGTTTAGATCTTTTTAATTCTATTATTATGGCTACAGCATCAGTTGAACTTATTAAAGCACTACGGGACACCTCAAAAAGAATCGGCGGCAACAGAAGCAATTATGACTGGAAAAATATTGGGGCCTGCAATTGCGGAAACCTGGTACAAATTGTAACCGGACATGAGAAAAAACAAATACACCAACATGGAATTCAGAAACATGGAGATTGGGAGATGCTTGTATATCTGTACAATGACAACGGGAAATACGAAATCGATAAAATAATCAAAGCTCTCCTGGATCTGGGATTTTCACTGGACGATATCGTAAACCTCGAAAATCTGAGCGATCCGGAAATTTTGGCCAGGGTACCGGGCAACAAACGATTCCTTAAAAGAGATGCCAGAGAAGATGTAATCCTGTATCTTGAGACATGGGCCAATATGCTGGAAGCACGTCTGATTAGTGAAATTACGTCGGAAAGACAAAGTCTGTCTCAGGTTATGGTCTGATTATGACAGCATACCAGCCTGATGGAAGAATCCCGTGTTTCTTCATACGGGATTTCTTGCTATGCAAAAAGCTGCCTGAATACTGCTGCTTTCAGCTGACACTCATTCCATTCTTTTTCAAGATCACAATCATAAGTGATCGCACTACCTGCTGAAAATGAAAGATAAGTCTCCTGCTTATTATAAAACAAGGAGCGAATCAAAACATTAAAATCAAAATCATTGTCCGGACTTATGTAACCTGCAGCTCCGGAAAATGCTCCGCGAAAAAAACGTTCATACGTATCAATCAGCTCCATTGCCCGTATTTTAGGCGCTCCCGTCATACTGCCCATCGGGAAAGCATTACGAATAACATCCACAACGGAACTATTGCCGCGCAACATCCCGGTAACAGTTGTAATCATCTGATGTACCTTCGGAAATGAGTATATGCCAAACAGCTCCTCAACATTCACTGTACCAGGTATACAGGTTCGGGCCAGGTCGTTACGAACCAGGTCCATTATCATCATATTTTCAGCTATTTCCTTTTCACAGTGTCTGAGCATTTCTTTCAGCAATTCATCTTCTTCCTTCGTATTACCTCTTCTTATCGTTCCTTTCATTGGCTGGGAAATAATCTTTCTATCCTCTTTTTTCAAAAAACGCTCCGGAGAAGCAGAAATAATAGCATGATTTCCGGTTTCATAAACAAGTGAGAACGGAGCTCCGGACAACGAATTTAAAGCCAAATAAACAACCAGGGGATCTATACTGGCTTTCCTGGCAAAATACCGGATGCAGTAATTGATTTCATAGATATCACCCTCCAATATATGTTGTTTAAGCAAATGTCCGGTTTTAAGGTATTCACTTTTCCCGGTCTCCGGATAAAAAGATAGGGCAACTTTTCCGGAAACAGCAATCGGTTCTGTCCGTTCTATGGATTGATAGATAGCAGAGGCATTATCACTTTCTATGAAAACGCTGCCTTCATAGAAAGTCAATAAAAACTGAGGCTCGAAAAAATGGATAATCGGAAATTGTAAAAAATCAGGATTTTTACTTGTCAGATCCTCGACTTCGTTTTTGGCATCGTACGATATATAGCCGAATATCCAGCCATGAGGTCCTGCAATAAACTCCTCAAGTTTCTCAAATACATTCCTGCCGGTTTTCAGCTCGCGCCTGACTCCAACTGCCAGCTTTTCCGGGAATGCTCCATGCAGTGTATCGTATCCGTTCCCGTTCAAATACATATATGTCCCGAATTCGGATGCCCAACGGAGAGCCTTTGCCCGAAAATTTTCAAGATTGCCCGGATAGAAGTACATACAATGTTATTCGGTTTCACTCAATGCCGCCCTGGCCTTATTATCAATACTGTTTTTATACTCATGGTCCGCATAAGAAAGGGCCTTGCTAAAATAATGCCTCGCTTCGGTAATATTACCGGATTCTGAAAGCATATATCCTGTTTGCAGACAGGCATTGGGTGCAAAATAATGATTTTTTCCTTCCGACAACAGAATCACTTTTTCATAGTTGTCTATAGCTGCCTTATACTGCCCCTGTAGCTGAAAAATCCGCCCTTTCCTATACCAGAATTCAATATTATCTACATGGTCCTCTTCCCGTTTCAGACAATACTTACTGAGCTCTGCCAGCGCCTTATCCAGATAGCCGCCATCGCAGCTCAGTCTTGCTTTCATCAGATGTTTGTCTGGGAAAACCTGATTTCTGGCAAATTTGCCGGCGTATTTATCAGAATCATATACTTCCTGCCCGACATTTCCTACTTTGCTCAGATAATACGCTGCCTTTTCCTCATTGCCGTACAGCCAGTACGTCAGAAAAATTTTGTAGTAAGCGTCTTTAATGTGATTTTTCCCTTTGGTTGCCTTCAGAAACTGCAGATAATATCCTCTGGATTCCTCATATTTCCCTTTATACAAAAGAACCTCGCCCTGAAGAAGATACACAAGAGGAAAAGTGGCATAGCTACCGGAAGAATACCTGCTTAAAATCCCCAATGCCTTGTCGGACTGGCCTTCTTTCACCAATACAGCCGAATACAAATAAGCCAGTAAGTAATTTTGCCTGTTTTTATCCGCCTGATCTGCGATCTGGCAGGAAACACAACCCGCCGTTTTCAGAATATACTTTTGGGCAGCTACCCGAAGCATAAAGGCCTCGAGAGCAAAAAAAGAGCTGCTGTTTTCTACCTGCTCCAGCAAATGAATCCCCTTACTGATTTCACCTTTATAACCGAAGAGATTGGTTAGCCACAGATATTTTTCCGGAACGGAGCCGAGAAACAGCTGAAACAGCCCGGCCAGCTTTTGATGATGAATAAAATCAGGATACCTGCGGCTGATTAGCTGAATAAGCTGGTATGTTTGCTTTAATTCCCATGCTCCCGACAGTTCCTCATTAAACTTCAGTTTAAGCAAAGCCGAATGAAAGCGGATTTCCGCTTCAATTAATAATTTCCAGGCCGGATCATAAGACAGCCTTGGTATAGCTTTAAGATACTGACTATGAATAGACTTTACCTGCTGATATGCAACATAATCCTCCATTAGCAGCAAATACAGAGTCTCGGAATAGCTGCGGACAAGAAAATAAAAAGGATCATTCCCATATTGATCACCAGCCTCACTGAGCAACAAATTACCTTCGGACAGCTTCAGTGAAAGAATAAGACGGTATGCATCGAGGAGAGGAGAGGGGATAGTATTCTGGGCATATACCCCGGAACCGGATATGACAACAAAAAAAAGAAAAATAAAAAAAGGGCGGGCTTTACGAGCCGCCCTTCTCTTAATAAGAGAATATATCTTCAAAGACTTATCTTTTACTCGCCTCTAATACCGGAGATTCAACATCTGCAAAGATTCTTCCGCAATGCTCGCAGACAATAAGCTTCTTCTTTTCTCTGATATCCACCTGTCTCTGAGGAGGCACTGTGTTAAAGCAACCACCGCAGGCATCTCTTTTTACAGATACAACTGCAAGTCCGTTGTTAACATTTTTACGGATCTTGTTATATGAATTCAAAAGACGCTCTTCAATTGCCTTAGATGCTTTCTCCCGATCCTTATGCAGCTTCTCTTCTTCATCCCGGCTCTCTCCAATGATACTGTCAAGCTCTTTTTTCTTGATATCCAGATCCTTCTGTCTTTCCTGGAGAATCGATTCCGTTTTAGCGATTTCCTCTTTTTTTACCTCTATTTTAGCAAAACCTTCCTTTATACGCTTTTCACTAATCTGAATTTCAAGTTGCTGCAGCTCAACCTCTTTGGTAATCGCATCGTATTCGCGGTTATTGCGGACATTCATTTGCTGCTCCTCATACTTCTTTATGAGCTTTTCCGCATCCTTGATACCTTGCTTATTGTTCTGAATTTCATCCTCAAGCTTCTTAATTTCGCTTTCGAACTTTCCGACCCGGGTTTCATATCCGGCCAGTTCATCTTCCAGATCCCTTACTTCTTCCGGAAGGTCACCACGTACTTTGTTTATTTCATCAAGCTTTGAGTCGATTGTTTGCAATTTAACAAGGGCTTCAAGCTTCTGTGCAACTGAGTTTTCCATTCTATCTTAAAGATAACTTATAGGGTTTGTTACTGTTTTTGCCAAAATGACTGCAATATTACTAAAATTCTCAATTAAATAGTCATAAATTAGATCTTTTGTAAAAACCTCCGACTCATAATGTCCGACATCGGCAATAATAATCCTGTTTTCGGCATCAAAGTATTCATGATATTTAAAATCTGAGGTAATAAACAAATCAGCTCCGCTCGCAATGGCTGCTTTCAGCAGAAAACTGCCGGAACCGCCGCAAACCGCAACTTTATTAATTTCTTTTCCGACAATTTTTGTATGTTTTAGCACGGAAAGCTGCAGCTTTTCCTTTACAACATGCAAGTATTCGAGTGGAGTATAGGAGCGTTCCGTAGTTCCGGTCATACCGGAGCCAATATAAGGATTTGCATTGTCAAGAGATAAAATGTCATAAGCCGGCTCTTCATAAGGATGACTTTTTTTCAGATGACGTATAAGCTGATTTTCCAGGTGAGCGGAAAATACAACTTCAACGCGATCCTCTTCTACATATTCCCGGATACCGGTACGGCCAACTGCCGGTGATGCACCCTCCATCGGGAAAAACGATCCCTGGCCGTTGATCTTAAAGCTGCACTCCCTGTAATTGCCGATTTTGCCTCCACCTGCTTCAAACAGCTGATCCAGGACATGGCTGGTATGGGAAGAGGGAATAAAGGTTACTATTTTTTTCAGCGTATCATTTTTAGGAACCAGCACCGAAGTATTGGTCAGATTCAGTACATCACAAATCTTTTTATTTACTCCGTCCGGCATATTATCCAGATTGGTATGAATGCCATACAGCGCAACATCATTTTTGATTGCTTTAATAACCGTTCTCTCTACATAATTGCTTCCGGTAAGTTTCTTCAGCCCTTTGAATATTACCGGATGATGTGCCACAATCATATTGCATCCGAGTGCAACAGCTTCATCAACTACTTCTTCCGTGATATCAAGTGTTACCAAAACTCCTGTTACGGTAGTATCATAGCTACCGGTAAGCAATCCTGCATTATCATAGCTTTCCTGATAAGATAGAGGAGCCAGTTTTTCCAGGGCCTTTGCAACATCATTAACCTTAATCATAGTGTAGCGGTTGTTGGGATCCGATTTTATTTTCATCCCAAAGCTATCAACATTTTTCTTTATATCTTTGCTCCCGATGACACTAAGAAAGTTTTTTCTTTTCCCCTTTTCAATAGTATACAACCTTGTCACAGGCTTTAGAAACTTTCTGTATGATAAAAAGTTTTTAAAATCAGTTTCATTCGGATTTCCGGTTATATGCATTGGCAATCTGAAAGTAGGCGGTACCGGCAAAACTCCGCATGTCGAATACCTTACAGACTTTCTTTCCTCAGAATTCTCCGTAGGAATAGTTAGCAGAGGGTACGGTCGTAAAACAAAAGATTATATCGAAGCTTACCGGGATACGGAAGCCTCAAAGATCGGTGACGAGCCCGCTCAGTATCGAAGAAAATTTTCTGAGAATGTCCGGGTGGCTGTCTGTGAAAAACGTAGCATAGGAATAAAAAAGTTAAAAGAAAGCCATCCTCAGCTAAAAGCCATTATTCTGGACGATGCCATGCAACATCGTTCCGTACAAGCCGGACTTACTATTATGCTTACAGAATACAAGCATCCTTTTTTTAAAGATTGGATACTTCCGGGTGGCTTGCTTAGGGAAAGCCGGCAAGGAGTACGGAGAGCAGATATGGTAATAGTCACCAAATGCCAGGCTGATTTAACTGAAAATCAAAAGAGTAAAATCCGTGACCAGATACGCAGGTATGCCCAAAAGAATGTACCGGTATTTTTCACCCGCTATACATACGGCGCTCCGACAGCGCTCTATGCTCCGGTCTCGCCATTCGATCCATCAGCTCCCTGTCATGTTCTGGCTGTATCTGGAATTGCTAATCCACAGCCTTTTCTTTCTTTCCTTCAGGAAAGCTATACATCTGTCAAGTCATTACGGTACTCCGATCATTATGACTATACAACAAAAGATGAAGAAAAAATAATGAAAGAATTCCAAAGTCTGCCGGAAAATGGCAATAAACTGATACTAACCACCGAAAAAGATGCCGTTAAGTTTAAAGATCTACACATATTGAAAGAAGTTCCTGTAGCTTATATTCCGGTCAAAGCATCTTTTCTTGAAAAAGAAAATGAATTTAGGCAGTTGGTCAGAGACTTTTTAAATTAGTATGTTTGCCTAATTATTTTAGCGAAGGTGACACAACTCAGGATATACATATTTTTTATTAGTTGCTTTTCCGGTATAATATATAAAGGAACAGCCCAGATTCTGGACGACACAACCAGATCTTTATATGGTACACATACCACATATTTCCAAAAGGAGGTTGATATATTGAATAATGTACCGGAGAAAAGAAAGCTCGATACACTTCTTACTGACCTCCATAATCAAAGCTTCATTTTTGACAAAAACATATTTTATCAGGATCTGGGACAACTCGGCACACCTGTTCAGCGCTATGGATACCAGATGCCGGATCGTCCCGGAAGACGCTTCGGGTTCGATGAATTTCTGATATATGAATATTCTCCTTCCACCATCGATTATTTCGATACCAGATCGCCCTTTTCGGAAGTGTCCTATATTCAGGGATCACGAGGACAGCAACTTGCTCAGGCCCGCTTCAGCAGAAACATCAATTATCACTGGAATGTTGGATTTGATTACCGTATTTTCAAGACAGACAAGCTGAACGGTCTGTACCGAAAAGATAAAAATACCACAGCCAGCGCATTTGATTTTTATACCCGGTATTTCACTCCCGATAACCGGTACGGCATCCTCGCAAATTTTTCATTTTACGATCAGCAGTTTATGGAAACAGGGGGGATAAGCCCGGATTCTGCGGATGCATATTTCGATCTTTTTGACGACATCCGGGAATATGTCTACATCCAGAGTAATGACCGCGAACGGAAAGCAATGACCAATAACAGAAAAGGTCAGTATCATATATACCAGCAATTTGATTTTTTCGGCGATTCACTTCTCCAGCTATATAATGTATTTGATTATTCAAGCCGCACCAATTGGTTTAAGTTAAGAAATCACGAAAATCTTAATGACTACTTCCAGACATATGGTTTACCGGCTGAGCCGCTTCATTATCCATACAGCACCTTCAATATGTCCGCTCAAAAGCTGCTGGAAAATGAAGGCGGAGTAAAAGGAGTATCCCAGGGACTAAATTACCGGTTATTTTACCGATATAAGGAAATCGACTACCGACAGCATTACGATTCTCTTTCCTTAGGCTATACCGAACAATTTGCCGGCGGAGCTTTTTCCTATGCTTTTCGCGATCCAGCCATATTACTAAGTGCATCCGGAGAGAAAATGCTATCCGGCAATGATTACGGAATTAAAGCAGCTATAAGCCATCCGTTCTTCAAAGCCGGCTATAATCGCCTGGTTTATTCACCTTCATTATTTCAGACGCTCTTTGTTGGTAACTTCATTCAGTGGCTTCCGGCAGATAATCTGAAAGAAACAGGTACCAGCCATTATTACCTGTCGGCAAACTATACCCAAGAGCGCTTTTTCGTGAGAGCGGGCCTAAATTACTATAACATCCGGAACTACATCTATCTCGATGCCGACAAGTACAGAAAGCAGGCCGCGGACGATCAGGTAGTAAGTCCTGTTGATATGTATATTAATGCCGGGATAAACGTCAGTCGCTTTCATCTGGAAAACTATCTGGAATATCGAAAAGTAGGCGGAAAGAACGGAGGAGAAAACCTGATCCGGGTACCGGAATACACTAATAAAACAAGGCTGTATTACCAGAATAACCTCTTTAAGCATGTCGCTTTTCTGCAGATCGGAGTCGACCTGAATTATCGTTCCGGATATTATGCAGACTATTATTTGCCGAATTATCAGCATTATTTCCTGAACAACAATTTCTTTATTCAGGATTATATGTACGCCGACCTGTTCCTCAATATTCAGATCAAGAGCGTTCTTGGATTTGTTAAAGTGGCCAATATAACACAAAACCTGAGAGACAACTCCAGTATTTTCGGTCCTGGTTACTTTGTTACTCCGTGGTACGCCGGACTTTCGAGGACCTTTATATTTGGGCTGGCCTGGAGATTCTACAATTAATTCAATAAACCGAAATGCTTGGATTAAAATTACCGACCGACCCGAGATGGGTTGATATCGCTGAGAAATCAATTGAAGATATACTGGTAGATCATGCCTATTGTGAGCAGAAAGCCGCAAGCTCCTGTATTTCTCTGATTGTGCAGTTTCCGGAAAGAGAAAAGCTTGTTGAGGTACTGACTCCGATTGTGACAGAAGAATGGGGACATTTCAGAATGGTTTTAAGTGAACTGCGAAAGCGCAATTATAAGCTTGGCCACAAACGAACCGATGAATATGTTGTTAAACTGGCACAGCTGGAAAGAAAAGGGGGGAAAATAGAACGCCAGCTGATGGATAAGCTTCTGATTAATGCACTGATTGAAGCCAGAAGCTGTGAACGCTTTCGCCTGTTGTCATTGAACATCAACGATGAAAATCTGAAGAAATTCTATCATGAGCTGATGATCTCGGAAGCCGGCCATTATGTTACATTTGTAGATTTAGCCAAAGAATACATGCCGGGCCATGAAGTACAGACACGGCTGGAAGAAATGCTGGTCGCCGAAGCTGAGATAATCCGGAATCTGGAAATCAGAGGCGATCGTATGCACTGATCAGGTCTTTTGCTTTTTCTTTTTGGCAGCCGGAAAAAGAATATTATTAAGAATCAGTCTGTATCCCGGAGAGTTGGGGTGCAGATTGAGATCTGTCGGCTCTTCACCCACAAAATGCTGGTAGTCTTCCGGGTCATGACCACCATAAAAGGTCCAGGTTCCTTTACCAAAAGTTCCGTGAATATACCGCACTTCATTCGCTGATTTATTTTCCCCCATGACCAATACCTCCGGCTTTACCACACTTTTCTTAAAAGCTGTCGTCTGTCCCATAAACCCCTTGATCACATGCTCATGATTCTGAGTCAGCATGGTTGGAACAGGATCCCATTTGGCTGAAAAGCTAAACAGAGTAAAATAATCATTATTTTCAGAAATCCCCGGACGATCATGATTATCAATCGTAGAGTATTCATACTCAAAAGGATTCATGCTGATCTTAAAATTCTCAAACGCAAAGGTATTCCGGAAGTTAATTTTATTCTGAGCATTCGGATCCATAGGATCCCCGTCATACATATGATCACATATATCAACCCCTTCGGCAGCCAAAGCAATATCATAGGTATCAGTTGCAGAACACATGGCAAAAAGGAAACCGCCGCCGGCACAGAATTCACGGATTTTCTTTACCACAGCCAGCTTCAGCTGCGATACTTTGGCAAAGCCATAACGTCTGGCAACATCCTCATACTCCTGCTGCTGCTTTATATACCAGGGCTGATTTTTGTATGAGTAGTAAAACTTTCCGTATTGTCCTGTAAAGTCTTCATGATGTAAATGCAGCCAGTCATAATCCGGCAGAATTCCATTCATCACCTCATCATCAAATACAATATCATAAGGTATCTCGGCATAGGAAAGCACAAGCGTCACCGCATCATCCCAGGGCAATTTGGTTTTAGGCGAATAGACCGCTACCTTAGGCGCTTTCTCCAGCTTTACGAGATCCATATTTTCTTCGGGATTTGCTATCTGCGTCTCTATTCCTAGAGCCTGAGCATCCGAAATAACTTCGTATGATACCCCTCTTATCATACACTCATCTTCTACAAGCTTGTGATAGTCGCACATAAAACTTCCGCCACGATAGTTAAGCAACCAGTTGAATGTAACATCCTTGGTCAGTCCCCAATAAGCAATTCCATACGCTTTTAAATGATTCTTCTGGGCATGATCCATGGGAAGAAGAATCTTTGAGGCTATTGAAGCTCCTGGTATGAGCATAGTCCAAAGCAAAAGAATAAAAGAAAAGTATTTCATAGGAAAGAAAGATGTTATAGTAACTATATACTTTTACAAACTAAAGCTAAAAATCTGACAATATTTATACCAATATGGCATCCTCCGACATTATCATAACACATACCATACTACAACAAACAAAGATATTATCAGTTTTTCCATGAGGTAAAGACAATTTTATAGCACAAAGTTGAAAATTTAATTTTTTACATTTGTATAATATCTAAATATTAAGCAACTTTGTTGGGTCAATTTTTTCGCTAAGGCATTTATAGCATTTTGCAAACTATGATTAGTAACATGAAACTAAGGGTTTTTTTTACAATTGTTTTAACATCAATTACCGGTTCACTTTTTGCCGGAATCTTTACTTTACAAGGTATTTACCAAGGTAAGAATCTTTATGTTCAAAATCCTTTCACAGGCAATATGAAAGACTTCTGTACAAATGAAGTTATTGTCAATGATAAAGTGGTGCTGAGCAATGTTCAATCCAGTGCTTTTGAGATTGATCTTTCCTTTCTTGCCATGAATGATCCTGTAACTGTTACTATAAAGCATAAAGACGATTGCAAACCCAAAATACTTAACCCTCAGGTTATTAATGCCAGCAGTAATTTTAATTTTCAGGCTGTAACTTCTGATATTGAAACAATAACCTGGGTAACAAAAGGGGAGAAGCCAAGAGGTCGCTTCTTTGTGGAGCAATTCAAGAACAATGCCTGGACAACCGTTAAAGAAATTTCCGGTAAGGAAAATCCGATCATAAACAATTACCTGGAGAAAAGCAGCCATCATTCCGGCCTGAATAAATACCGAGTGAAGTATTTGCAAAACGATGGCCAAGTATTCTACTCTCAGGTTGTAGAGTTTGCCTCTGATCTTAAACCGATCGAAATGTATCCGAAGCGTGTTACTGATAAAATCTATCTGTCAAGAGAAGCTGACTATGAAATTCTTGACCAGTATGGTAACGTAATAAGCAAAGGAACAAAGAAAGAAATTGATTTGATGAAGGCTTCTACGGGAGTCTACTACCTGAACGTAGACAACCAGACTATTAAGTTTTTCAAAAAATAAGCCATAAATAATAAAGGAATAGAAAGGCAAAAGAAAAATCTTCTTTTGCCTTTTTTTGTTCCCCGGATTTATTCATTGACTATTCCTGTATTTTTTGTAACTTCATGTCGACTTTTCAAAAAGTAAAAAAGGCATATATAACACCAATATATCTATTCAATTAAGATTTAATAGTTTATGAGATTCAGTCTTATATTTTTTCTTGCTTTTCTTGTTGTGCTTAGCGCAAAGGCTGACATAGAAATTTACGGTGTTTACCAGGGAAAAAATGTATATGTGCAGAATCCTTTCACCAGCAATATGAAAGATTACTGTACCAAAGAGGTTTTTGTAAATGATGTAAAGCTTATGACAGAAATCCAGGCAAGCGCATATGAAATAGATCTGTCATTTCTGCCTTTTAATGACCCTGTTACAATCCGGATAACACATAAAGATGACTGCAACCCAAAGGTGCTTAATCCTCAGGTTGTTAAAATACAGACAACTTTTACATTCAATGCTGTCAACCTGGAAAAACGTCAATTTTCCTGGGCAACAAAAAATGAGCATGAAAAGGGTCGTTACTTTATCGAGCGTTATGAGTACAGCCATTGGAAAATACTAAACGAAATATATTCGAACGGCTCCGGGAGGTATATGCAGCCCATCACTCATAACAGCGGTTCAAACAAATACAGAATAAAATACCTTGACGAAAGAGGAAATGCTATTTATTCGGATGTCATGGATTATGAATCCGATAATAAACCAATAAGCTTCTATCCCAAAAGAGTTACCGACATTCTCTACTTGTCAGATAGCGTATACTATCAGGTTCTTGACAAGTATGGCAACGAAATCAGCAAAGGTGTCAAAAAAGAAGTGAATCTTGAACGCCTTCCCTCTGATGTTTACTATCTGAATGTAGACAACAGAACATACAAATTTTTTAAAAAATAGTAAGGCTGAAGAGATTGTTTTGTTGAGTAATAATAAAAAGAAAGAGCCGGAAATGATCAACATGTGTTCCGGCTCTTTCACTATTTAGTAGGGTCCCAGCTGTTTTTATCAGTGCTTTACATACATTTCTTCAAAAGAAGCAGTAATATTTCCTTCTTCATCAAATGCACTGAGAGTAATTTCAGTAATTTCGTTTGTTAACAAGGGATCAAAGTCAGCTGTAACTTTGATGTAGTTTTCCGTAAAACCAGACATCTTACCTGCTTTATCTTTTTCTTCTTCAAAAAGGACATTAGCTTTCTTGCCTATAAACTGCGAATAAAAGGCCCTCCGTTTCTTTTCTGACAGTATCCGAAGCATATTGGTACGCTCATGCCTTGTTCTCAGCAAAACCGGATCATTCATTTCTGCTGCAAGAGTATTACTTCGTTCAGAATATGTAAATACATGCAGGTATGAAATATCAAGACCATTCAGAAAATTGTAAGTCTCTTTAAAATCCTCTTCCGTCTCACCGGGGAAGCCGGTAATCACATCTACCCCAATACAGCAATCTGGCATTAATGACTTTATTTTTTGTACCCGCTCCTGGTAAAGCTCTCTCAAATATCTTCTCCTCATAAGACGAAGTATTTTATTGGAGCCACTTTGCAGAGGGATGTGAAAATGAGGCACAAACTTATCCGACTGGCTTACAAATTCAATTATCTCGTCGGATAAAAGATTAGGTTCAATGGACGATATTCTGAAACGTTCTACCTCAATATGCTTATCAAGTTCCTTTATAAGATCCAGAAATTTAAGCTTGCGCTTTCCTTCCTGAATACCGTAATCTCCGATATTTACTCCCGTCAGCACAATCTCCCGAACTCCGGATCGGGCAATTTCACCGGCCGTTTTCACTATATTTTCAAGAGTATCACTCCGGCTTGTCCCTCTTGCCAGGGGTATTGTACAAAACGTACAGGAATAATCACAACCATCCTGCACTTTAAGAAAAGTTCTGGTCCGGTCATTGATTGAATAGGAGCAATAATAATCAGTAGCCGATTCGATTGGCTGGTTATATATTAAAGGAGACTTCTTCTTTTCAAATGTCCCCAGAAGCTCTACCAGCCTGAACTTTTCAGACGCACCTAAAACAGCATCAACCCCGGGTATATTCACAATCTCCTCAGGTTTTAGCTGTGCATAACAACCAATAATGGCAATAAAAGCATCCGGAGAAATTTTCAGCGCTTCTTTTACAATCTTCCGGCATTTTTTATCCGCGTGGTCTGTTACCGAGCAGGTATTAACTATGAAAATATCAGGTTTATCCTGAAAATCGACAGTTTTATAACCCTGATTTTCAAACAGTCTGGAAATAGTAGAACTCTCTGAAAAGTTAAGTTTACATCCCAGCGTATAAAATGCCACCTTTTTCATAAGGCAAAATTAATCATTTCTCGGTATAATCCCTAAAGGAAACCTCCAGGTAGGCTTTACCGGCCTGAATGGTCTCTTCAGACAATGAATCTCCCTGATGAATGATCCGGTTGCCTATATTATCATATACCAGAAACTCCTCTGGTGTAATATAGCCAAACCCATTATTGAAGGTGTAAAATGCAAATTCTCTTGTCGAACTAAATAAGTCTTTGCTGAAGCGAAAATCACTGTAATCAATATCCAGCTGGGCCAGTAATGTTGCTGCAAGATCGGTCTGTCCGCCTAATGTTTCCACGGTGCCGGATTGAGCCACTGCTCCGCCCATCCATAGCATTGGAATCCGGAACTCATCGGTAACTCTGGTCGCCCATTGATTTTTCCCTGGAAAAATATGACCATGATCAGCAATAACAATGATAAGCGTATTATCCCACCAATCCTGTGTACGGGCATTTTTGATAAATCCGGTCAGACAGGAATCTGTATAGTATATGCTATTGCAGAACTTACTTTCATTATCCTGTCCTGAAATGTAGGAGAGAGGGACATCGTATGGCTCATGGCTGCTCAGTGTAAAAGCTGTGATAAAGAAAGGCTCCTGTTTCTGGTTAATATCATCATTCAACCGCTGAAAAAGATGCTCATCATGTACTCCCCATTTTGATGTATGCAGCTTCGCAGGGAAGTTGTCTTTGAAAACAAGATCTCCATACCGGCTCGTGAGAAGATACGATTTCAGATTGGCAAAATCCGGCTCTCCGCCATAATAAAAGGCGCTCGTATAACCCTGCTCATGCAGCTTATGACTCAGGCAAGGCAGTTTAGCTGATTTTTCCGGTTTATTCATTACCGAAAACCGGGGCATGGCGGGATAACCACTTAAAATTCCGGTCAGTCCCTTATCACTGCGGTCTCCTGTAGCATACAGATTAGGAAAAAATATTCCTTCTTTTCTTAAAGAATTAAATCCGGGTGTCAGATTTCTGGGATCATCAATTACTTTATGGGTAAAACTTTCCCATACAATTAATATTATATTCGGCTTTGCTTTATTAAGCACTTTGCCACTGTTTTTATCTTCCCTCTCAGAATACAAGCTCTCAAACAACTTTCTGCTGTCAGGAACCGGCTCATAAGTATAAGGTATCGCAGCTTCTGTACTTTTATCAAACAGGGAGTTCCCAAAGTTCCAGGCAAAATTGACAGCAGCCAGATTCAGGTGGTGATGATAGCTAAAATAGGCGGAGCTCTGATTGACCGGAATTTGCTGCAGCCCTCCCCGAATAGGGATGATTAATGAAGCAGCCATAAGTACGAACAAAGCAATATGTCCGAACTTGCCTTTACGAACAGCAGGAAATGGCTTTCTGTATAAAAAGGACCTGCTGATTAGTACAAATGCAGTCACCAATGTAAGAAATATGGCAGTAAGCAGGTAAACAGGAACAACAGAGGCTGTAGCAAGAATCTCTTCCGGCACTTGCAGTATATATTTCAATATGGTTTTATCTGCTCTGATTCCCCACCATTTTAATACCTCAAGATCAACAACCGTGAGCAGAGAAAGGACAATCAGGACTCCGAACGTATAATAATACAGCACTTTTTGAACAGTCTTTCCTTCTACAGCAATAGCAAGACCACACCAGAGAGCCGGCAATAACAGAATATAAGAGATAAACGAAATATCAAGTATGGCTCCGGATACAAATACCTGCATGAGCTCAGTTACCGGAAAACCTGAAAATATTGTATAATGATATACTAAGAATATGACTTTCAACACAATGAAATACAAATACCAGAAGGCAGTATATTTCAGAAGTAATTTCAGATAAAAGGGCATGAATAACTTAATAATTCGGTTGCACAAATTTAACAAAAGTATAACTTATCCAACCAGTCTTTCATTTAAATGGTTTCTTTCTCGACTATAGGGCGTCTTCTAAAAAAACACACCAAAAACGGACTTAATTTTGGCGAATCTGCGTTTTTTATTTAAAATTGACGTCAATTTCACAGCAAACCTCTGTGGAAACTATAATTTTTCATATTTTTGCAGAACAAAATAAAAACATAAATAACAAGGAATGGCTTATTTGAGATTTAAAGCGCTTGATGCTGTCAGCAGCCGTGAACCCATTAGTCTTAATTTACCTAATCAGAAGATCTCTGATTATTACGGATGCAATGTCTTTGGCCTTGAAGCCATGAAAGCGACACTGGCACCTGGTATCTACAAAAAGATCGTTGCGGCAATTGATAAAGGAGAGCAGATTGAACACTCTGTTGCCGAGGCTGTAGCCGGAGCCATGAAAATATGGGCTATGGAAAAAGGGGTAACCCATTATACCCACTGGTTTCAGCCATTAAACGGAGCAACCGCTGAGAAGCACGATGCTTTCTTTGAGCCTGATCACAACGGCGCTATTGAAAAGTTTAAGGGGAGTGCCCTGGTTCAACAGGAACCCGATGCCTCATCCTTTCCAAACGGCGGTATCAGAAATACATTCGAAGCAAGAGGATATACAGCATGGGATCCGACTTCTCCCGCATTCATTATTGGCAATACCCTTTGCATCCCTACTGTATTTGTTTCTTATACAGGAGAAGCTCTTGACAACAAAACGCCTCTTCTGAGATCTCTTGTTGCAATTGATAAAGCTGCGACAGAAGTTTGTCAGCTATTTGATAGGGATGTTACAAAAGTTACTGCCACGTTGGGAGCAGAACAGGAATATTTCCTTATTGACCAAGCGCTTTACAATGCCCGTCCCGATCTGATGATGGCCGGCAGAACTGTATTTGGTCATTCTCCGGCCAGAGGTCAGCAGCTTGATGATCATTATTTCGGTTCTATTCCCTCCAGAGTCAATGACTTCATGAAGGAGTTTGAATATGAAGCCTACAGGCTTGGCTTGCCTGTAAGAACCCGTCACAACGAAGTTGCTCCCAGTCAGTATGAAGTTGCCCCTACATTTGAAGAATGCAACCTTTCCTGCGACCACAATCAGCTCCTTATGGATATTATGCAAAAAGTCGCTGCCAAGCATAAGTTTAATGTCCTGTTCCATGAAAAACCATTTTCAGGAATCAACGGAAGCGGAAAGCACAATAACTGGTCACTAAGCACCAATACCGGAAAAAATCTTTTAAGCCCAAGCAGTAAGCCTAAAGAAAATCTGGTTTTCCTTACCTTCTTTGTAAACGTAATCAAAGCAGTCCACGATTATGCTGATCTGCTGAGAGCCAGTATTGCATCCGCCGGCAATGATCATCGTCTGGGAGCCAACGAAGCCCCACCTGCGATCATGTCTGTTTTTGTAGGTACCCAGCTTACAGAAGTTCTGAACGAATTGGAAAAGAATGGAAATGTAAAGGTTGACAAAGGTGACAATGTCTATATGAAACTCGGGATCAGCAAAATCCCTGAAATTCTGTTAGACAATACTGATCGTAACCGTACATCTTCTTTTGCCTTTACGGGAAATAAATTCGAGTTCAGAGCAGTGGGATCAAGTGCTAATAGCGCTTCTCCTATGACAGTGCTTAATACGATTGTAGCGGAGACATTAACCAGATTTAAAGAAGATGTTGACAAGCTAATCAAAAAAGGCGGAAAGAAAGAAGTCGCGATTATCAATGTCCTGCGTGAATATATCAAAGCTTCCAAAAAGATTCGTTTCGAAGGCAACGGGTACTCAGATGAGTGGGTTGCCGAAGCTGAGAAAAGAGGCTTGAAAAATGTAAAAAATACACCTCAGGCCCTCGACTTCTATATTGAGAAATCTGCAATTGATGTTTTCGTAAAACAAGGCGTAATGAGCGAACGTGAAGTTGAAGCAAGACACGACATCACGTTGGAAAATTACGTAAAAAAGATTCAGATAGAGTCGAGAGTAATGGGCGACCTTGCGCTGAATCACGTAATCCCGACTGCCATAGCCTATCAGAACCGATTAATCGAAAACATTCGCGGTCTGAAAGAAATCGGGGTAAAGAGCGACAGCTACAAAACAACAATGTCTCTGATAGAGGATATTGCAAAATATATCGCTTCTATTCAGCAAAATGTTGAAGACATGGTTGAAGCCCGTAAACGCGCAAACAAAGTTGAGAATACCAGGGACCGCGCATTATTATACAATCAAGAAGTATTGAAGTTTTTTGAACCGATCCGTTATGCGGTAGACAAGCTGGAACTTATCGTGGATGATAAAGACTGGCCATTAGTAAAATACAGAGAAATGCTTTTCCTGCGATAAAATAAAAAGGCTGTCATTTCTGACAGCCTTTTTTTGTGCATTATTCGCAAGACCTTCTCATTATCCCTTATTGCCAGCAATATGTTTTCCGGCAACAAATCCGGTACTCCAGGCAGCCTGAAAATTAAACCCACCGGTAACTCCGTCAATATCCAGTATTTCGCCCGCAAAATATAGCCCTGGCTCAACTTTGCTTTCCATTGTATGCATATCAATCTCTTTCAGACTCACCCCGCCGGCAGTTACAAACTCTTCTTTAAATGTAGTTTTTCCATTAACCGCATATGTACCGTTGACTACTTCCTGTGTAAGAACATTAATCTGTTTCTTTGATAAATCATGCCAGCGCATATCAGGATCTATTTGTGCAAGAGCAACAAATCGTTCCCACAGTCTCCTTGGCAGATTAAACAGAGCGGAGGATGAAAAGACCTTCTTATTATTTTCTTTCTTTAAAGCTGAAAGATACTCCCTGAATGTTTCTTCATTATACTGTGGCAGCCAGTTAACTACAACACTAAACGAATAATTAAGCTCATGAAGCCGGCGAGCCAGCCACGCGGACAGCTTTATAACAGAAGGGCCGCTTAAGCCCCAGTGTGTAATTAATATTGATCCCTCCTGAGATTGCTTAATTCCATTAACGCGCACTGAGACATTGCCAACAGACAGTCCCTGCAACCCGTTCAGACGAAAGTCAGGAATATTGAAAGTAAACAAAGAGGGGACAGGCTTGATAACAGAATGCCCTATAGTCTGCAGCCAGGCATAAGATTCCGGATTATGAAATCCGCCGGTAGCAATTAAAACCTTATCACAGAGGATTTTTTCTCCGCTTTTTATGGTCAGCTCAAATTGGTCTTTTTCTTTTCGGAGAGCTTTCACGTGTACATCTGTCAGAATTTTCACACCAAGTTTCCGGGCTTCTTTAACAAGACAGTCAATAATAGATTGAGACTGATCGGAAACAGGAAAAACCCTGCCATCATTTTCTGCTTTTAGCGGAACACCTCTTTCTTCAAAAAAGCGGACGGTATCATTGGTTGAGAATGAATTAAACACTGTCCGAAGCTCTTTAGCTCCCCTTGGATAGTTTTTGAGCAAAGTTGAAATATTGGTCTCAGCATTGGTCACATTGCATCTTCCGCCGCCGGATACCTTTACCTTCGAAAGAAGCTTATGGCTTCTTTCGAGCAAAATAACTTCAGCATCCGGATTATATCTTGCAATAGAAACTGCTCCAAAGAAACCAGCTGCCCCGCCTCCAATTACTACCGCTTTCATGTAATCTGTATCGTGATTTTAAAAAATCTATTTTATAACGAGAACATTCAAAACAATACGTTTTCTCCCGCGTATACCCAAATAGACAATGCTGTTACTGAAATACAAAGTTACATAAATAATAAAGTGAAAACTTCCTTTCAGACAAAACAATTGTATACCTTTTTATCGTTTTAGTACTAGAAATGCTCTCAAAATGAAAAAAAACTCTAATAAAAACAGGGACAAGGAAACGGAAGAACTTCCTTCAGCAACAACCAATGACCGACCGGTCAATGCTTCAAGTGACGTGGAAAAAGTAATTGCGGAGATTTATGGGTTACTGGAAGAAATAAAACAGCACAAAAACGCTCTTAAAAAGAAGGGTATTCTTTAATCAAACAGATTATATGTCTCCCCCGGATATATTTTTGGGGCCACCATAATACATTCAGGAGTATCAGTGGAAGGACTGTTAACGGCTCTGTGTGCTGCATAGCTACTCATTCTGTCTGCATTGTAAGGTTTCAGCATATCCATAATTTCCTTATCGCTGATGTCATCCTTAAGCCATTTAAATTCAAGATCCTTAGGTAAAATAACCGGCATTCGTTCGTGGACTTCCCCAACCAGCTGATTGGCTGTTGTGGTTATGATGGTGAATGAGTTAATAATATCATCACCGGTGTCCCAACTATCCCAAAGACCGGCAAATGCAAATGCATCATCGGTATTAAGGGTGAAACGATAAGGTTTTTTTCTTTTTCCCTCTGCTCTCCATTCAAAAAAGCCATCGGCAAGAATCAGGCAGCGGTGGCTGTTAATTAACTGTTTGAAAGGAGAACGGGTCAGAATTGTTTCTGATTTGGCATTTATCAGGTTCATTCCGGTCGACTCGTTAAGCGACCAGTTCGGAATAAGTCCCCAGCGAAAAAAAGACAACTGAGCCTGATTCTTATTGGTAATAACAGGAACTATCTGGGTAGGAGCTATGTTAAAGCGGGGCTTCCATGCGGCAGGCACTTCAATATTGAAGCGTTTTTCTATTTTTTCTTTTGATTGAGTAAAAGAATATCTGCCACACATAGTTCCGATTGCTTTGAAATAATTTAAGAGGCAAAGCTAGTAAATAAGGGACTTGTATACAAGATAATCAGGGCCTTTTTGCACTATTCTGCGACATTAATGATTCGTCGGATATAGCGGAACATAACCTGCTCCAGGCTATCATCACTTTGACTGGCGGGGAGTATTTCTGACAGGTTATTAATAACTTTTCGCCTTACAGCATCTGTTCTCAGATATTTTGGCACATTATTGCGAATATATTCTTTTCGCTCCTCCTCTGTATGGCTCCTGTACTCCTTGAATACCTCAGCTATAAGCCTCGAACACCGGTTTTTGTCCAGATTACTCAGTACCCTGTGCTGAATCATATTCAATTCTTTATCAGAAATAAGACAATCAACATCCGCTATACAAATATGCAGGTACATAAGAAAATGCTCATATACCCAAGTTGATGTAACATCCGTATGAACCATTCTTACCTTAGTTTTCTCATTACAATACAAATCTCAGCCAAGTTTGGTTTATTACAAAAAAAAGCCCTGAAAAAATTTTCAGGGCTTTTTTTACAAAGAATATGGAGAATTACATCATTCCACCCATTCCGCCCATTCCACCTGGCATTGCAGGGGCATGTGCTCCTTCTTTTTCAGGCTCGTCAGCCACTACACACTCGGTAGTCAGAAGAAGGGATGCAATAGAAGAAGCATTTTCCAGCGCCAGTCTTGTTACTTTTGTAGGATCAATGATTCCTTTTGCAACCAGATTCTCATATTTATCTTCTCTGGCATTGTATCCGAAATCATCTTTAGCTTCTTTTACCTTTTGCACGATTACAGAACCTTCAAGACCAGCATTGGCCACGATTGTTCTCAACGGCGCTTCAATAGCAATACGGATGATATTTACACCTGTTTTCTGATCTTCATTTTCAGTCTGAACAGAATCAAGGGCTGCCGCAGCTCTGATCAATGCGACGCCACCACCAGGGATAATTCCTTCTTCAACAGCAGCTCTTGTCGCATGCAATGCATCATCAACTCTGTCTTTCTTTTCCTTCATTTCTACTTCGGTAGCTGCTCCGACATAAAGAATTGCTACTCCTCCGGATAGTTTTGCAAGTCTTTCCTGTAGTTTCTCTCTGTCGTAGTCAGAAGTAGTCGACTCAATCTGAGCCTTGATTTCCTTAATCCTTGCTTTGATACTTTCAGAATCACCATTTCCATTTACAATGGTGGTATTATCCTTATCGATATTTACTTTTTCGGCTCTTCCAAGCATTGCAAGAGTTGCATTTTCCAGCTTAAAGCCTCTTTCTTCAGAGATTACTGTACCACCTGTCAGAATAGCGATATCTTCAAGCATTGCTTTTCTTCTGTCACCGAAACCGGGAGCTTTAACAGCTGCAACCTTCAATGCTCCACGGATTTTGTTCACTACAAGTGTAGCAAGCGCTTCTCCATCAAGATCTTCAGATATAATAACCAGTGGCTGTCCTGTCTGTACTACCTGCTCAAGCACAGGAAGTAGTTCTTTCATGCTGGAAATCTTCTTGTCATAGATCAACAGGAAAGGCTTATCCAGCTCAGCTTCCATTTTGTCCGCATTGGTCACAAAATATGGAGAAAGGTAACCTCTGTCAAATTGCATACCCTCAACAATTTTAACTTCTGTTTCGGTACCTTTTGCTTCTTCAACAGTGATCACACCATCTTTACCAACCTTATCCATCGCGTTAGCAATCATTTCACCAATTTCCCTGTCATTGTTAGCAGAGATAGTGGCAACCTGTGCGATCTCATTGGAACTGGTGATTTTTTTTGACTGAGCTCTCAGATTTTCAACAACCGTAGCTACAGCCTTGTCTATACCACGTTTGATATCCATAGGATTTGCTCCGGCAGCAACGTTTTTAATACCGGTTGAAAAAATTGCCTGAGCAAGAACTGTAGCAGTTGTTGTTCCGTCACCAGCCTGATCAGCTGTTTTAGAAGCAACTTCTTTTACAAGTTGAGCACCCATGTTTTCAATAGGTTCTTTCAATTCGATTTCCTTGGCCACACTTACACCATCTTTCGTGATAGTCGGAGCACCAAATTTTTTATCGATAATTACATTACGGCCTTTAGGACCTAATGTCACTTTAACTGCATCAGCAAGTGTATCTACACCCTTTTTTAATTTTTCTCTTGCTTCAACATCGAAAAAAAGATTTTTCGCCATTTCAATAATTTTTTAGGTTTAACAAATAAGTTATGTTGTGTTAATGGAAAGAATTAAAGAACAGCATAAATATCTGACTCTCTCATAATCAGGTATTCTTTTCCTTCGATTGTTATTTCGGTTCCTGAATATTTACCATAAAGAACAGTATCACCTGCTTTTACGGTAAGGGGTTCGTCTTTTTTACCATCCCCAACGGCAACGATGGTACCTTTTTGCGGTTTTTCTTTTGCAGTGTCAGGGATGATGATTCCTGATGCTGTCTTTTCTTCTGCTGCAGCAGGTTCAACCAGAACTCTGTCTGCTAATGGTCTGATATTTAATTTACCCATGGTAATAAATATTAGTATAAGTTTTAAAAGTTAGTACAATTTAAATGTGCTAAGCCCTATTGCATCTTTTGTGCCATTGTTTCAATCAGGCATTTTTACGACAAATTTTCAGTGTCATCTCGTTCTGGCACCTCGAAAGTGTGACATAAATACAGTATCAGAGGGCAAATCATGACTTTTTCAAAGAAAAATCGTATATTAATTAAGCTGTAATTATGACATGCCAAAAGTTTCTGCACTAACAGCCGGAAAAAGAAGTTAATATATATACCTCAAACTCATACTGCCATGGAACAATTAAGTAAAAACTGGTTGACGGAAGGGCTAATCGATTTCGAATATAAGAAATATATACTGCTTGCCTATTTGATGAGTGTCCGGAACAACTTCAACGACAACAAACTCTATCCATTTTTCAGCGATTTGCTGTTCCATTACAGAAACCTTCTTCATCTGAAAGAAAACAAAAAGCTTTTGTATGAGAATTTTCCAAAAAAAATCAGCAAAGCGGATTTTGATAAGCTTGAAGTAGTTTATGAGCAAATCATCAATGACGACAAAATCATGCTGGAAATTGAAGATATCATTTCCTATGCTCTTCCCAGATTTCAGCAATATCTGTCAGATGGAAAAGACATCTATGATATAGTAGATGACAAAATATCTATTTCTCCGGTAGGATTGAGTCCGATCGATCCGCAGGCCGGTTACCTGTTTGTCTATATTGACAACCGCCCTGAAACAAAGATTTATGAATATCAAATGACTATTTTTGAGAATGCCGATGAAAAATACCGGGGGATTCATACTCAGTACCTGGAAAGTGTCACCAAATCACTAGCCAATACATTTGAAACGATAAAAATAGATCTTATCAGAAAGTATAAAAAGCTTCCCAACCCGGGTACATTTCTGGTTTGCTCAAAACATAACTTCCCGTTTCAGGAAACATTATTCCCGATTGCAAAAAGAAAGCTGATCCAATACATATCTCAGACAGCGTATTAAATCAATCTTCCGTAACAATAAAAAGCGGGCTGATTTTTCAAAAAATCAGCCCGCTTTTTATAAAACCTATAAAATATATCAGTAAGCTTATTGTAACGGATCTTCAGCCTGATTATCAGCAGGTGCAGATTCCGTTGCCGGCTGACCTTCTTCTGCTTCAGGAGCAAAAGCCGGTCCCTGTTGCTGCTGAATGCTTCTGGTTGCAGGAGTACTCATCTGCGTATCAAAATCCGGAGTTTCGATCAATACATTTACCAAAAGACACAGCACCATGAGAGTTATTGAAAAAGCCCAGGTAAGTTTTTCCAGAAGGTCTCCGGTTTTTTTCACACCGATCAGTTGGTTAGAAGCAGAAAAATTGCTGGCGAATGTTCCTCCTTTTGAGTTTTGCCCCAATACGACTAGTACTAAAAGTATGGCGACAATTACTATCAGAACAATTAAAGTAGTTATCATTGTAAGTGTTTATGGTTGTTTTTTAAGTTCTTCAATTCGGCTTGCAAAGTAAACTTTTTTTTCCGGATATTTCAAAATCAAATTTTCATAAATCTCAATCGCTTTTTCTTTTTTGCCTTGTTTGACCAGTAAATTGGCGAAAGTTTCAGACACAGGACCTTTAACTTTATTAATTCCCTGACCTGACAAATCTGACAACTCCTTATTCTTCACCTCACCTGACATTGACCTTAAAGGAGTTATGCTGGGATCTTCTTTAATAAACCTGTCAATTAGCTTATTAATTTTGTCCGAGTTATCCTGATGCTTTTTTTCATCGGAATCAGTATCGGCAATATAACCGGTATAATTGATATGTGATCCGGAAACCTCATCCTCAACGGCAACTTTCTGCTCCTGAACTGATGTCTGCTGATTCGTTAATAGCTTCTGTTCTTCTTCAGAAGGGCCTTCGGCCTGTTCCTTTAAACCGGAGTGAGCAGGAGCAGAGCTCCGGGCATTCTGAACTTCGGCAGTATACTGAGATGAAAGCTGCTTAAGGGTAAGCGTATTTGTTTTAAAGCTGGAGACTTCTCTGATATTGGATGTATACGAAGCATTTTTTATATCTCCCTGAATAAAATATTTAAGATTTTTTCTGTTGGAAGTATATAAAGCTGCTTTTTTTATCTTTTGCTCCGTATGCATGCTGCCGTGGGTATAATTGCCCTTGGCAATCAGAATATGAGCTACCTGACAATAAGGAAAAGAAGCTGCGAGTTCTTCCAGCATTTTCAGTTCCGTCGCAGATAAGCTGTCAGGGTATTGAAGAAGTTTGATAAAATCGACTTTATTCACGTTTACCAGTCCGAAGTAGTTTTAGTGTAAATATCAAGAACGATCTGTTCAAAGATCGTTTCCATTAATTCATTTTGAATACTGGTCAGTAATGTTGTTTGAGGATAATCATCGTAAAAGGAAAATGCCTGCTTGAAGCTATTTTTAGGCTGGCGATAATTGTCAAAGACAATATTTACTGTTATTGTCAGCCTGTTTGCTGCTGCCAGCTGATTTTCCTGTGGCGCTATAGGCGCAATCTGGTATCCGATTATTTCACCTTTTATCGACCAGTCCGCATTACCATTAACGAGAGAAAGGTTTGAATTCTGCTGATAAAACGTTTTTAATTTTTCAGTAAAAAACTGAGTCATATTAGGCGGCCCGCTTCCGGACACATTCTGGATGTTTGCAATGGAAAGCGTTTTGGCATCCCCGGTCGTTCCGGGATTAAATGTATACGCACATCCAAAAAGAAAGCCTGTTATGATCAGGGTAAAAACGATTTTTATATACAGGGAATAAAAGTGTTTATTCAATTTCATATTGTTTGATTTTTCTATATAGCGTTCGCTCTGAAATTCCAAGGTCCTGAGCAGCATATTTTCTTTTATTACTGTTTTTACGCAACGCCTTTAAGATCATTTCCTTTTCTTTATCTTCAAGAGAAAGAGACTCTTCAGGTTCATGAATATCCTGATACTTTTCAAGTTCAATAGGCTTATTCTGTTTTGGCTCAGCTAATAGTCTGGGCGCCTGAAAAGGAGTGTCTTCAAACTCCTCACGAATATTATGAAACAGATCTTCATGCTCCTTGAGAATATCTCCATTAGCCTGTCTGCCATGCAACATCTCAAAAACAAGTCTTTTAAGCTCTGTGACATCCTTTTTCATGTCAAACAAAACTTTGTACAGAATTTCTCTTTCCGACAATTCTTCCGGATTAGACTGACTTCCCATCAATACCGGAACCGTGCTTTTACCAGTTTCTGGAAGGTATTTTATCAATGTGTCTGCACTAATCTCCCGGTCAGTTTCCAATACAGACATCTGCTCAACCAGATTCTTTAATTGTCTGATATTTCCGGGAAACCGGTACTTGGCAATGATTTCAACAGCATCAATACCCAGCTTTAAGGGACTTGTCCGATACTTTTCCGAGAAATCCATAGCAAACTTCCGGAATAGCAGCTCGATATCGGCACCACGTTCCCGCAATGGCGGAACATATATCGGCACGGTATTCAGACGATAATACAAGTCTTCCCTGAATTTTCCTTTTTCAACTGCCTGATACAAGTTAACATTGGTAGCAGCAACAACTCGCACGTCTGTTTTTTGGACCTTGGATGAACCTACTTTTATAAATTCTCCGTTTTCGAGCACACGCAATAATCTGGCCTGCGTCCCCAGCGGCATTTCACCTATTTCATCCAGAAAAATAGTACCGCCGTTGGTTACCTCAAAATATCCTTTGCGCGCTTCATGTGCACCGGTAAAAGAGCCCTTTTCATGGCCAAAAAGCTCTGAGTCTATAGTCCCTTCCGGTATAGCTCCACAGTTAATAGCGATAAACTGCCCGTGTTTTCTGACACTTAAGGAATGTATAATTTTTGAGAAAGATTCTTTTCCTGTTCCGCTTTCTCCGGTAATCAATACAGTCATATCCGTAGGAGCTACCTGAATGGCAACCTGGATTGCATGATGTAGTACAGGAGAGTTACCAATGATGCCAAAGCGCTGTTTTACACTCTGGATTTCTGATGAAAGATTCATGCTGTGTGCGTTTATTCAACAATTTCTCCAAACAAAGTAGCAGGGGAGCACTCATTGATCAATACATTGACGTATTGCCCTTTCTTATAGTCCTTTTTAGGAAAAATAACAACGGTATTTGCCGAATTTCTTCCCTTAAGAAAATCAGGAGATCGTTTTGATACACCTTCAATAAGTACCTGATGAATCTGGCCAATTGCCCGTTTATTGCGATACAGTGAATGAGCGCTTTGCATTGCAATAATTTCATCAAGCCTTGCCTTCTTTATCTCTTCACTGATATCGTCTTTTAGTTTTTTGGCAGCAGGAGTACCGGGACGCTCTGAATACGCAAACATATAGGCAAAATCATACTTTACATATTCCATCAAAGACAGGGTTTCCCTGTGTTCCTCATCTGTTTCGGAGCAAAAACCAGTAATCATATCGGTCGATAAACCACAGTCCTCTCCCAGAATTTCACGAATACGATCAATTCTGCTTATATACCACTCCCGATCATAAGTACGGTTCATCAGAGCAAGAACGCGGCTGTTACCACTTTGCGCCGGTAAATGAATATATTTACAGATATTGTCATATTTCTTCATAGTAAACAATACCTCATCAGTAATATCTTTGGGATGCGAAGTGGAAAAACGTACTCTCAGATCAGGGTGAATCCGGGCAACCAGTTCCAACAGACCGGCAAAATTCGTTTTTTCCCCATTTTCATTATCCTGAAATAAATACGAATCCACATTCTGACCTAACAGCGTAACTTCGCGGTAACCTTCTTCAAATAGCTGACGGGCTTCTTTAAGAATCGACTGCGGTTCTCTGCTTCGCTCTCTTCCCCGGGTATATGGAACCACACAAAAAGAACACATATTATTGCATCCGCGCATAATGGAAATGAAAGCAGTTATCCCGTTCGAGTTCAAACGGACAGGACTGATATCTGCATACGTTTCCTCTTTCGAAAGAAATACATTAACAGCCTTATTGCCTTCATCCGCTTCGTTGATAAGATTCGGCAGATCTCTGTATGCATCCGGCCCGACAACCATATCAACAATTCTTTCTTCTTCAAGCAGCTTGGATTTAAGGCGCTCTGCCATGCATCCGAGCACTCCGACCATAAGTGAAGGACGCTTCTTTTTTATGACATTAAACTGGCTCAACCGGTTGCGCACCTTCTGTTCGGCATTTTCACGTATAGAGCAGGTATTAAGGAAAATCACGTCCGCATGGCTTGCATCGGAAGTGGTATCAAAACCCATATCCTGCATAATCGAGGTAACAATTTCGCTGTCAGAGAAATTCATCTGACAGCCATAGCTTTCGATGTATAGTTTCCTGGATTTGCCGGTATTTTCCTCTTTGGAAATTCTTGGCATTTCACAGGCTCCTTTTTCGTCCGAACTAAGTATTTCTAATTCTTTTACTACTTGCTTCATCATTTTCCTATTAGGGTATGCAAAGATAGAAAATTACTTAATACATATGACATATTGGCAGTAATAATCCCGTATCCCTCTGGCAATAAGCAGACAGCAAATAGTTTAAAAAATCATTCTAATCAGTTGGAGAAAAGTAAAGCCGTCAGTTTCTGATCATGCTTGTAAATATCATCACGAAGATGCAATTGCCCTTCTTTATCAGTCCACGCTGTAAAATACAGTATGTAAACAGGCAATTGCCTGGCCTTCCTTATTTTAAACCATTGATTCTCTTTTTTTAAAGCAGCTGACAGCGTTTCCGGGCTAATGTTATCCAGTAAATACCCGGCCAGCCATTCGGGGTTCTCAACCCTGATACATCCGTGGCTAAAGCCTCTGACCTCCTTATCAAACAAGTATGAGGCAGGAGTATCGTGAAGATATACGTGAAAATTATTGGGAAACAAGAACTTGTAATTACCGAGCGCATTAGTCTTCCCGGGTTTCTGCCTTAGCTGATAGGGGAACCTACTGTAATCAACAGAATCCCATTGAATTTCCTCTATAGAAACCGGATGTTCAAAATCATATTTATGATATACCTCTATATTTTGTCTCTGCCAGCTCTCCGGGTCCTGCTTTTGCGCAGGAATTAACTCCGTAAGGACTATATTTTCGGGCACATTCCAATATGGATTGATTACCACATACTCGAGCTTATCATTAAATATCGGAGTATGAGTAAGGGCTTTGCCAACAATAACCTTCATCGAGTGTATTTCCTGATCGTCTTCGATAATTTTGAGCTTATACTCCGGAATATTAACCAGTAAATAGTTTTTGCCGATCCTTTCAGGAACCCAGCGCCAGCGCTCCATATTAATCATGATCTGCCGGATAGTATGATCCACAGGTATACATAACTTTTGTATTGTTTCGGAAGTAAGCTGTCCGGTTGGAGCAAGTCCGTTACGCACCTGAAATTTCCCGATTCCTTCGCTCAGCTTTTTATCATAGACGCTGCTACGGGCCGTATCGGATATATCTCCCATAAACAACAGGTACCTTTTTAAAGCAGCGATATTTTGAGAAGTATCCCCCAATGAAACTTTCATAAGTCCCATAGAATCAAGCACCGGACATTGCTGCTTTTTGATTGTATGGTATTTGGCAAGCTGCTTCTGTAAAGCCAGATATTCATCATGTACCGGCATATAATACTCAAAAGGATTGTTCTTATCGCTTACAAGTATGGAATCAAGTGTTTTTCCGTATTTAATTTTCTTCCTGTTTACAAACCATTCTATGCCTTCTTCATCCGGATCCACAAAGCCCTTCCAGAGTTTTCTGCTATATTTAAAATAGGCTCCGGACAATTCTATATCCACTTTTTTTCGGGTCAGGCTGTCTCTGCGCTTACCATCTGAGTCCTTTATGGTATTTTCGATCTCCTGAATATTGAAAATATGAGGGTTCATGCCATCATTATGCGCATTGCGCAGCATGTTTAAAAACATGCTTGCCTGCGGAACATATTCACCTTCTACCGACCAGGCAAGCCGATAATCCCGCCTGGAATAAAATTTATGAATTTTTTTTCCTACGGACTGATATGCCGGATTATGTCTCAGAAAGTTATCAACCTCATTCGTATCCAGGTACTCTGTTTCCAGTTTCTGGTTCAGTATATTATTCAGAAGTTTCCTGCCGCTTCGCTTTTTTTCTTCTTGGGGAGCTTTATAATCACAACAGGCGAGTCCGATAAGACATGCGAGAAAATAGTAATAACCCGTTTTTTTCATTTTTCTTCGCTACGATTATATTACTAACTAAAGATTCGGACGGCGGTTTAAATATTTTGCCCGTTATTATTTTGTATGTTTGCATAAAACTTTTCCTGCATGGTTCTTAATTATATCTGGATCGCATTTTTTGTACTGGCTTTTATAATGGCACTTATAAAAGTGCTCGGTTATATATTCCGGGATTATCTCGTTCAGTTTGGCTGGCAGTTTGGTATCGATGATCTGAATATTTTCAGTGCCATGGTGCAAAGTACGTTTGACATGGCAGCTACAAGCGTTACCATCTCAATCGGATTAATAGGAGCTATGGCTTTATGGCTTGGATTGATGAAAATAGGAGAGGACGGAGGCGCCATTTCCATTCTGTCAAGAATAGTAAGTCCGTTCTTCGGAGCCTTATTTCCCGAAGTGCCTAAAAATCACCCTGCGCTTGGCAGTATCCTGATGAATTTTTCTGCCAATATGCTTGGCCTCGACAATGCGGCTACTCCGCTGGGGCTTAAAGCAATGAATGAGCTCCAGTCTATTAATCCCCAACCGGATACAGCTTCCAATGCTCAAATTATGTTTCTTGTTTTGAATGCCTCCGGATTAACAATAATTCCGGTCAGCATCATGGCAATCAGAGCTGCCAATGGCTCTCTGAATCCATCTGAGGTTTTTATTCCTATTCTGATCACTACATTCAGCTCTACTCTTGCCGGTCTGATTGCTGTAGCTGTCTATCAAAAAATCAATCTGTTAAAACCGGTCGTTTTAGCCTACTTGCTGGGCGCTATATCATTAATTGGCCTCCTTATCTGGTATTTTGTCAGTCTGCCTCAGGATAAAATAGGAGGGGCCAGCAGCCTGCTGGGCAATAGCATTATCTTTACCATAATTATAGCATTCATATTGCTTGCCCTCAGAAAGCGTATCAATATTTTCGAATCATTTATAGAAGGAGCCAAAGGAGGTTTTGATGTCGCTGTAAAAATCATTCCGTATCTGGTTGCAATGCTCGTTGCCATTGGTGTATTTCGGGCATCCGGAGCCATGAATTTAGTAATGGATCTGATTCGCAGCCTATTTGAAGGCATCAATTATATGCTGACCGCCCTGGGCAGTGAAACGGTAATTAATACAAAGTTTGTGGAGGCCCTGCCCGTAGCTATTATGAAGCCTTTATCCGGCAGCGGCGCCCGGGGATTAATGGTTGATGCGATGAAAACATACGGAGCAGATTCCTTTATCGGCAATTTATCCGCAACTTTACAGGGCGCTACGGAAACTACTTTTTATGTAATTGCTGTTTACTATGGAGCCGTCGCAGTGAAGAAGACCCGATATACGGTACCATGTGCCTTAATAGCGGACATAGTAGGAGTAGTTGTCGGTGTAATTGTTGCTTTTATTTTCTTTACCTGAGTTTATATTTGTTTTGAAACTGAACAGAGCTTTTTATGAGCGTGAAGATGTAAGCCAGATCGCAGCTGATTTGCTGGGAAAGTATCTGTGTACGCGGATAGATGGTCAGTATACCGCGGGCATAATCGTTGAAACAGAAGCCTATAGCGCCCCGGAAGATAAAGCCTCCCACGCTTATGGTAACAAACGAACTGCCAGAACGGAAATCTTTTTTGGCGCTGGTGGTTTTTCGTATGTCTATCTTTGTTATGGCATTCACCATCTCTTCAATATTATTACAAATAAAAATGATATCCCACATGCAGTTTTGATACGGGCTATTGAACCAACAGCTGGCCTGGATATAATGTCCGCCCGTAGAAAAAAAGCAAGTACAGATTATAGTCTCACAGCCGGTCCAGGAGCCTTATCAAAAGCGCTTGGTATTCATAAGCAACACAACGGACTTGATTTGCAGGGTGACACTATATGGCTTGAAGATTCAACGATACGATACGCCAGCTGCCAGATTATCAAAAGCCCGCGGGTAGGTATCGCCTACGCACAGGAATGGGCGGAAAAGCCATTACGATTCAGAGTAAAAGACAATCCTTGGACAAGCAGGGCACACTAATACCCAATGAAAAAATTATTTAATTCTTTATTATTTCTGCTTCTAAACGTAATCATAGCTCAGGCTCAATATGGTTATTGTCCAGACGAACTTCTGCCCAAATATGATGCAAAAAAACGGTTGTGGGGATTTGTAAACCTGATGGGACATTGGGAAATCGAGCCTTTCTATACACAGGTGTCTCCCTTTGCTGAGAATAAAGCGATCGTGCGCAAGGGCAATTCCTTCGGTGCAATTGATTGCAGAGGTTCTGTGATTATACCATATAAATACCAGGCAATAACTACTTTCAGCAGCAACCGGGCCTGGTTCAGGGAAAACAATCTCTGGGGGCTGATTGACCATAGGGGAAAGATTCTGGTAAGTCCCCGCTTTGAGGAAATCTTACCGATTGAATTCAGTGAATTTGCCTGGACAATGAAAAATGACAAATGGACTTTGTTTAACCTGGAAGCCGGAAGGCAGGTGGGGACAAGCCAGTTTGATATTGCCCGGCCTTTATCAGATAATGCCTCTATGGTAAAAGATGCTAACGGCCTGTTTGGGATTGTCAATCATGTCAACTGCAGCTATATGATTGAGCCACGAATAAGCAATGTAAAGAAAGTAAGCCGTTCATTGCTGTTGTTCAAGCTTGATGGCCACTGGGGTATGTTTTCCAATGAGGGCCGGATATTACGCAATCCTGATTACGATACAATTTATATGGCTTCTCCGGCCCACTTTATTCTGGTAAAAGACAGTAAGTATGGTTTGATGGATACGAGGGGTGTAACAATTCTTGATCCTGCATATGACGAAATAGGGGACTATGGTGACGGGCTGTTTCCGTATCGAAAAGGAAATCAGTATGGATACATCAATCTTATAGGTAAAATATATATCGCACCAGAATATGAAATTGCCCTGCCATTTGACAATAAGCAGGCTATAGTTGCTAAAAACGGCAACTTTGGAATCATAGATATGCACAAAAAAGAAGTTGTGCCATTCCGGTATAAATCAGCTTACCGACATCCTCATCACCCGTTTTATATACTAACAGAGTATGATAACACTGAAAAGATAGCAGATCTTTCGGGGAAAATTGTCTCTCCGGCATTTAAAAAAGTTTTTGCAGATTCCGGAAATATTATTCGGGTAGAAACTGGTGAAGGAATACGCTTCTGGAATATGAAAACATTCAGTCTTTTACCGGATATTTTCTCTGATGCGGATCACTTTCAGGATGGCTATGCAATTATAACACAGAGCGGAAAAAAAGGAGTTGTAGATGAAAAGGGACAGATCAGGGTTCCGGCATATTACCTGACTATTGATTATTACTGGTTAACAAATCTTCTTGTATTCAAAACTCAGACGACCGAAGGTACGGGACTGGTTACAACAGAAGGTAAAACTATTTTGAAAAATACCTTTCAGAAAATACATCCTGCCGGATCAGGTATCCTCAAAGTTCAGACGAATAATCTGTATGGTCTGTATAAGATCGATGGCAGTGTAGTTTCCGAACCTGTTTACAGCTATATCTCTTCCCGTTCCTCCGATACCACCACTCCGGAATGGCCCTCCATCGTTATAAAAGACAATATGTACGGGCTTGTAAATATAAAAGGGCAGGAAATAGTGAAACCTGCATATAAAAGCTTCTTCTACTCGGGCGAACGTATTTATGCAGCTAAGCACAAAAAAGGATACAGCTTATTCGATGACAGGGGTAACCTGTTGAACAAACAGACATTTGATTCGGTAGGCAAAACCACAGAAGGTAGAATTCCTGTCTGTAATGGGAAAAAATGGGGATTTTTGAACCTCTCCGGGCAGCCGGTAATCGACTTGAAATATGATGCGGTCGAGTCATTCTCCGGTCCCTATGGTATTGTAAAGCAGAAAGGAAAATACGGGCTTATCAATAAAAACGGACAGATCAGACTCGCCATACTGTATGACGAGTGGAGAGACAATAATGGAGAGTTGCAGTTCCGGTTGGGAGAAAAATGGGAAACAGCCAATCGTTTGCCTGTATTTAGTGCCGGAGCCGCAAACGATTAGCTTTGCTATTAGTTTGCAACAAAACCGATTTTTAAGCCAAAACTTATAAGCGGGGCAAAAACATTCTCTCTGTCAAGTATTGCATTGGAGCTGCTCTCCTCAAATGTGAGAAACTGCTGATTGCGGCTACGGATGCCTAAACCTGCATTATACTCAATAAAAATGTTATCCTCAATAAAGTTTATGTAACCAAAGTTGATTTTGAAATCAAGCAGACTGCTGTATTCACTATGAATGCCTCGTTCACCTTTCTGTCTGGCTTCTGAATTGTAACGTCTGAAACGGACTTCGGGGCCGAAAAAGAACTCATCAATTGCGCCATTGGGATAGTATTTCACCCCCGCGACAAAACTGGGGCCCAGTTTATACTCTCTTGATATGGTGGGATAATTCATGCCATCCTCCACATCAAAAAAATCAACGATCATTCCCTGAGAAAAATTACGCACGGTTACCCCAAGACCAGCCTCTGCAGTAAAGCGTTCGTTCAGTTTTTTCTCAACGGAAAGTCCCATATCTCCGGATAATGCCGATATCAGATTCAGCTTTATCAGATATACCGGTTCAAATGGATCCCTTTTTTCCGAGGCATCAGCAGAATACATGACTACTTTTGGTTGTTCAGACTCATTCCCGCGTTCAGGTTCATTTTGGGCTTTTGCATTTAAGAATATCAGCGTACATAGTCCCAATAAAGCTATTTTTTTCATTCAGTATTTCTGTATTAGCCTAAAGTAAAGATATAAAAATACATTGCTCAAACGAATATTTTGTTTCAAATATTATAATTTAATCCATGTGCGAACCCAAAGGTGACTAAAAGTGTTTGACAAATTAATTTGTTGGTAACGGCTTTCGCTTTAACTTTGGCAACCTTTAGGTAAGTGCAATGAAGAAAATTGATAAGTTAATTTTAGGTGCTTTTGCAGGTCCGTTTACACTTACTTTTATTGTTGTTGTCTTTATTTTCCTGACCCAGTACTTACTCAAGTATCTGGACGATTTTGTCGGGAAAGGGCTCGGAATAGAAGTTTACGGAGAACTGATTTTTTATTTCAGCATCCATATGATCCCGGTTTCTTTGCCTTTGTCTGTATTATTATCGTCCCTGATGACTTACGGTAACCTTGGCGAACATTTCGAATTAACCGCGGTAAAGGGTTCCGGTATATCGCTTGTACGAGTATTGATGCCTGTAGGATTTGCAGCTTTTCTTCTCACCATCGCATCTTTCTATTTTAGCAACAATATAGTACCGGATGTCAACCTGAAAGCATACAGCCTGTTGTATGACATACGGCAAAAAAAGCCCTCTCTGGATTTCAAGGAAGGCACATTTTACAACGGCCTCCCCGGATATAGTGTAAAAATCAGCAAAAAGCATGAGGATGGGAAAACACTGGAAGGAGTAATGATATACAATCATACCGGAAATAATGGCAATACAGAAGTCATCCTGGCAGATTCCGGAATCATGTATATGATCAATCATGATCAGTATCTGGTTCTTGAATTGTTTAAGGGGAACAGCTTCACTGAACATATTGACGACATAGGAAAAAACTCACCGGAAGAGTTTGTCAGAAACTCGTTTGATCGCAGCAAGCTTGTATTCAGTCTTTCTTCGTTTAATCTGAGCTCAACCCCCACACAGCTTTTCTCAGGCAACAAGGTCATGAAAAAAGTGGATGAGCTTCAAAGATCCATTGATTCAATGCAAACTGTCAGGGATGAGAATATAAACAGCATAGAATCCAATATCGGTACCTTTTATTCCTACAAGGTTATTCCGCATGATAGTATTCCGACCAAAGAGCTGTCATACAATATTGATTCTGTTGAAATAGCCGAATCCGGTGTAGCCGCCTCAGCCATATACAACCGTGCCGTAAACAACGCAAGAGGAATAAAAGCCTATTTATCCGGCAACCGGGAACGTCTTTATTATTCCGCCAGAGAAATCCGTTCTTTTGAATCCGAAAAATTGAAAAAATACACACAAGCCTGTGCCGTTTTTATCATGTTTCTGATAGGAGCGCCACTTGGCGCCATTATAAAAAAAGGTGGCTTCGGAGTACCTGTAATTATTTCAATCGTCTTTTTTATTATCTACTATGTAGTAACTATGATCGGAGAAAAGTGGGCTAAAGAAGGGGTAGCCGATGTCCTTTTCAGCATGTGGCTGGGCAACATAGTATTATTGCCGATCGGGTTGTTTTTTCTGCGTCAGGCAAGTAAAGATTCCCGGATTCTGGAAACTGATTTTTATGTGGTTGTTTTCGGAAAGCTTAAGAAATTATTTAAAAAACCAAATAAAGAGTAAAATAAACTTGTCATTCACAAATAGAGTATTTACTTTTGCAACTTGATATAAGAAAACTATTAATATAATACCGGATACTGAAATGTATTTAACCAAAGAAATTAAGGAAGAACTTTTTAAAAGCAACGGAAAATCTGAGAAAGATACTGGTTCCGCTGAATCTCAAATCGCATTGTTCACTCACAGAATCAACCATTTGACTGAGCATTTAAAAAGCAACAAAAAAGATTATTCAACACGTCTTGGTCTTCTTAAGCTGGTAGGAAAAAGAAGAAGACTTCTTGATTATCTCCACAAGACTGAAATTGAGCGATACAGAGCGATAATCGCCAAGCTTAATATCAGAAAGTAAAAAAAGCTGTGCCAATTAAAGAGGGGATCTTGAAAAAGGTTCCCTCTTTCATATCATACCATCCCAGGAAGTTTTGAAAAAAACTCAATTTTTAAGACAAAGTTTTTGTTCTATTTGTTATTGAACTATGTTTCCACAAGTTATTACTAAAAAAATAAATTTAAAAGACGGTCGTGAGATCATTCTGGAGACGGGCAAACTGGCTAAGCAAGCCAATGGTTCCGCTGTTATCAGAATGGGAAATACAATGTTGCTTGCAACGGCCGTTGCTGCCAAAGATGCAAAGGAGGGAGTAGATTTTCTTCCTCTATCGGTAGATTATCAGGAAAAATTTGCCTCTGCCGGAAAAATTCCGGGAGGATTTCTCAGAAGAGAAGGCAAACTAAGCGATCAGGAAGTTCTGATTTCAAGACTGGTCGACCGCGTTTTGCGCCCGATGTTTCCGGATGACTACCATGCCGATGTGCAAATCATGATTACCATGATCTCTGCAGATCCCAATAACCAGCCAGATGCGCTGGCCGGACTTGCAGCGGCGGCGGCTCTTGCTGTATCGGATATTCCTTTCAATGGCCCGATATCAGAAGTCAGAGTGGCTCGTTGTGAAGGCGAATTTCTGATTAATCCCAAGCCGGCAGATCTTGAAAAAGCCGATATTGATCTTATTGTAGGCGCTTCCTATGATAATATTATCATGGTGGAAGGGGAAATGGCTGAAGTCAGCGAAGCAGACATGCTTGAAGCTTTAAAGATTGCTCATGAAGCAATAAAAGAGCACTGCGTGATTTTGAAGGAGTTTGAAAAAGCTGCCGGTAAAGAAAAGAAGCAGGAATACTCTCATGAAAAACATAATGAGGAACTTTATGCTAAAATGCATGAAGCTCTTTATAGTAAAGCTTTTGAGGTAGCCGGCCAGAAACTTGCCAACAAAAGTGACCGGAAAGAACACTTCAAGGCCATCAAAGAAGAATTTATCGCAAGTCTTGAAGAAGCTCCGGATGACTTTACATCCAGTCTGATTGATGTATACTACCATAAAATAGAAAAAGAAGCTGTCCGGAATATGGTATTGGACAAGAGATACCGTCTGGACGGACGCTCACTTGATCAGATCCGGAATATCTGGTGCGAGGTAGACTATCTGCCTTCAGCACATGGCTCGGCTGTATTTACAAGAGGAGAAACGCAGTCTCTTACAACCGTAACGCTGGGAACAAAGCTTGACGAGCAGCTGATTGACAGCGCTCTGATATCAGGCACCAGCAAGTTTATGCTTCATTATAATTTCCCTGGTTTTTCTACAGGCGAAGTTAAGCCCAACAGAGGTCCCGGACGAAGAGAAATCGGACACGGAAACCTTGCTTACCGCGCCTTAAAGCGCATGATTCCTACGCCGGACAAGAACCCTTATACAGTTCGTATCGTTTCTGATATTCTGGAGTCAAACGGTTCATCATCTATGGCAACTGTTTGTGCCGGAACCCTTGCTCTTATGGATGCCGGAGTGAAAATAGAGCAACCTGTCTCAGGTATCGCTATGGGACTGATATCCGATAGCAAAACCGGACGCTGGGCAGTGCTTTCAGATATTCTTGGTGATGAAGATCACCTGGGCGATATGGACTTCAAAGTATGCGGAACAAGTAAAGGTATTACCGCCTGTCAGATGGACATGAAGGTGGAAGGATTATCCTACGAAATTCTTGCACAGGCACTTGAGCAGGCCAAGCAGGGAAGAATACATATCCTGGGAAAAATGCTTGAAGTCCTTCCTGAATCAAGAGGCGACTACAAAGAACATACACCTCGTTCTCATTCAATGCTTATTCCACGTGACATGATCGGAGCTGTAATAGGTCCTGGTGGAAAAGTAGTTCAGGAAATCCAGAAAGTGACTGGCGCAACCGTAGTAATTGAAGAAATTGAAACCGGCGGACTCGTTTCAATCTTTGCCAAAGACAAAGATATGATGGAGAAAGCTGTAAACTGGGTAAAAGGAATTGTATCTGTTCCCGAAATAGGAGAGGTATACAATGGAAAAGTTAAATCAATTATGCCATTCGGCGCTTTTGTCGAATTCATGCCTGGTAAGGACGGCTTACTTCATATATCTGAAATAAAGTGGGAACGCCTTGAAAATATGGAAGGTGTGCTCGAAGTTGGAGAAGAAGTAAAAGTTAAGCTTATCGAAGTTGACAAAAAAACAGGTAAGTTCAGACTTAGCAGAAAAGTGTTGCTTCCCAGGCCGGAAAAAAAGGAAACTTCATCAGAATCATAAAATAAATAGTTGATTAGAAATAAAAATGTGAACTTTTAAAAACTTCTTTACGTTATTACGCAAGTGTTTTAATTAATTTTTAAACTTCATCTACCTTGCAAGAATGAGACAGCTTAAAATTAGTAAACAAATAACGAATAGAGAAAGCCAATCTCTTGATAAGTACCTTCAGGAGATTGGAAAAGTTGACTTACTTACACCTGATGAAGAGGTTGAACTGGCAAGAAGAATACGTGAAGGTGACCAGCTTGCATTGGAGAAATTAACAAAAGCCAATCTGCGATTTGTTGTTTCTGTTTCCAAGCAGTATCAGAATCAGGGGCTCACTCTTGGCGATTTGATAAATGAAGGGAATCTGGGGCTGATTAAAGCAGCCCAGCGTTTTGACGAAACGAGAGGATTTAAGTTTATTTCTTATGCAGTCTGGTGGATCAGGCAATCTATTCTCCAGGCCTTGGCCGAACAGTCACGTATTGTCCGGTTACCATTAAACCGGGTTGGTTCACTCAATAAAATTTCCAAAACGTTCTCCGATCTGGAGCAGAAATATGAAAGAGAACCTTCGCCGGAGGAACTGGCAGAGGTTCTTGAATTATCGGCTGATGAAGTCGTTGATACACTTAAAATATCCGGGAAACATGTTTCTATGGATGCTCCGTTTATTCAGGGAGAAGAGAACAGTTTGCTGGATGTACTTGAAAATGACGGTGAGGTAAAGCCGGATTTTGGCTTAATGAATGACTCTCTGCGCAGGGAAGTTATGCGCACCTTGTCCACACTTACCCAACGGGAAGCCGACGTAGTCACTTTATATTTCGGGTTAAATGGCGAAAGTCCGCTGACATTGGAAGAAATAGGTGAACGCTTTGGCCTCACCAGAGAAAGAGTACGACAGATTAAAGAAAAAGCGATAAGGCGACTCCGGCATTCATCCAGAAGTAAGCCCCTAAAACCTTATCTTGGTTAAATAATGCATAAATGCAGCCCCGCCAAGGGGCTTTTTTATTAGTGACTTGGCAAACGGATTGCATTAAAGGCTTGTTTCAACAGTTTATTTTACGAAATTCGTTAAAAAAAAGAATTATGTCAGAAGAAAAAACCGGTTGTTTAATTATAGGATCAGGTCCGGCCGGCTATACTGCAGCTATTTATGCTGCCAGAGCCGGCATGAAACCAATTATGTATCAGGGGCCGCAGCCAGGAGGTCAGTTAATGATCACCAACGATGTTGAGAATTTTCCGGGATATCCTGATGGGGTCATAGGTCCTCAGATGATGGAAGATTTCAAAAAACAGGCCGAACGTTTCGGAACAGATATTCGTTATGGAATCGCTACCAAAGTTGACTTTTCCGGACCTGTACATAAAGTCATTATTGATGATAGTCATCTGATTCTGACAGATACAGTAATCATCTCTACAGGCGCCTCTGCCAAATGGCTTGGAATAGAATCTGAGGCGAGGCTGAACGGGAAAGGGGTTTCTGCATGTGCTGTCTGTGATGGCTTTTTCTTCAGAGGACAGGATGTAGCAATTATAGGAGCTGGAGATACAGCATGTGAAGAGGCTACCTACCTGTCAAAACTTTGTAAGAAAGTTTATATGATCGTTCGCAGGGATGAAATGAGGGCATCTAATATTATGCAAAAAAGAGTGCTGAATACGCCCAATATCGAAGTTTTATGGAATACAGAAACTGAAGAAATTCTGGGGAATGATGAAGTAAACGGGGTTCGTGTTCGCAACAAACAAACGGGAGAACTCAGAGAATTGGACATCACCGGTTTTTTTGTTGCTATCGGCCATCAGCCCAATACAGATGTATTCAAAGACTGGATTGAAATGGACGAAAATGGTTATATAAAAACTATTCCGGGAAGTACCAGAACAAATATAGAAGGAGTATTTGCCTGCGGTGATGCACAGGATCATGTATATCGCCAGGCGGTTACTGCTGCGGGTACTGGTTGTATGGCTGCCCTGGATGCAGAACGCTTCCTGGCTGCAAAAGAGTTGGTCTAGTTATTCGAGATGCGATATTATTTATTTAGCTTACTGTTATTCACAGGTATTATATATTCCGGATACGGGCAGGAACAAGATCCGAAAAAGTATAAGGACTTTTTTCAGATTAAAGCTCCTGCTATCCAATATTCAGAACCGGATACAGAAGAAATTTTGTTTGAAGATGAGATTGTAAACGATCAGGGGCAGGCCATATATTTCAATCCTGAGCGGGAGCTAACCTTGCTTGAAGAAGAAGACAGTACAACTGTACTGGAAGAAGATTTTAGTATTGTCGAAGTTACAGAAGAAATGCGAATGGACTGCGTATGGGTGACAATTGCGGAATATTATGCCATTTGGGACTCTCGCACAGTAAACCCCTATAAAGTTGACCCCACTTCTTACAAAGACACGATTGCTTTCCAGCTGTATGATAGTCTCAACAATATGATGTGGTCAATGCCGCTCAATGACTGCCGGATAAATTCAGCCTTCGGTATGAGGCACTGGCGCTGGCATTATGGCACAGACCTTCATCTTATTACAGGAGACCCTGTATATGCATCATTTGACGGCATAGTACGGATTAATCGATATGATGGCGGAGGGTACGGAAATTATGTTCTCGTGAGGCATTATAATGGTTTGGAAACGTTGTACGGGCACCTGAGCGAAAGCAAGGTAAAAGTCGGTCAGCTTGTAAAAGCAGGCGAAATTATCGGATTGGGTGGCAACACAGGCAGGAGCACCGGGCCCCATCTGCATTATGAAGTCCGCTATGAAGGCAATGCCATTGACCCGCATATTGTTTTTGATTTTCCGAATAACCGTCTCAATAACTCAACTTTTAATCTGACTCCGGAACATTTTGATTATGTTCGTGTAGCAAGACAGGTTGTATATCATCGGATACGATCAGGTGAAACGCTGAGCGGACTCAGTAAAAAATATCGCGTTCCTGTAAGTACAATATGCCGTCTGAATAATATATCTACCAAAACAGTCCTTCGCGTTGGACAAAGAATCAGGATTCGGTAACTCCGAATCCTTTTCTCTTATATTTCCCCATACATTACTTTTCATGAAATTAGACTTATTAGTGTTAGCAGCTCATCCGGATGATGCTGAGCTGTGTTGTGCAGGCACCATTCTTTCCTTTACAGCACAAGGAAAAAAAGCCGGTATTGTAGATCTTACCAGGGGAGAATTGGGAACAAGAGGTACCATTGAAGACCGAGCCGCCGAGGCAGCAGAAGCCGCTCAAATCCTGGGTTTGTCAGTCAGAGAAAATCTTGGTCTGGCTGATGGTTTTTTCGAAGAGGAAAAAGATTCCCTGCTTAAAATAATTTCAGTGATCAGAAGATACCAACCCGATATTGTTCTGACGAATGCTCTTTATGACAGGCATCCGGATCATGGGCGAGGTGGAAATCTTGTCTCACGGGCATGCTTTCTATCCGGGCTTTCTAAAATAGAAACCCTTGATGACCATAATAATACTCAGGAGCCATGGCGCCCGTCCCGGGTTTATCATTTTATACAGGACAGGTATATAAAGCCTGATTTTATAGTTGATATCAGTAATTTCTGGCTCCAGAAAGCCCAAGCTATCAGGGCTTTCAAAACACAGTTTTATACTCCGGATATGGATGGCGGGCCTCAAACCTATATATCTACTCCGGAGTTTTTTACCTTTATTGAAGCCAGAGCTCTTGAACTCGGGCATAGTATCGGAGCCCGATATGGTGAAGGATTTAATACCGATCAGGGAAGACATATCGGTATCAGGGACCTGAGCCAGCTACTATAAAAAACAGATCGCCCGATCATTGCTATGGCGCTATCCGTCTTATAATCCAATTCTGATCTTCCAGAGTGAATGTTAGCCTGTCATGCAGGCGGCTTGGGCGTCCCTGCCAGAATTCGAAATAATCAGGTACCAGATTATAGCCACCCCATATTTGCGGGCAGGGTATAATCTGATCCTGCCATTGCTGTTCCTGTTCCTTTACCTTTCCCTCCAGCTCTTTTTTTTCTATAAGCTGACTCTGAGGAGACCCCCATGCACCTATCTGACTTCCGCGTGGACGACTGCTAAAATATTCATTGGATTCTTCCCTCGATGTATAACTGATAGTACCCTCAATACGAACCTGTCTCTCCAGCTCAGGCCAAAAAAAATTAATAGCAGCATAATGATTCTTCTCCAGTGCCCGGCCTTTTCGGCTCGCATAATTGGTGAAAAACACAAAACCCTTCTCGCTAAATCCCTTCAGAAGGACAATCCGCGAACTTGGACGGTTGCTTTCATCCACTGTGGCCAGATTCATTGCTGTCGGTTCCAGCACACATGACTTTATCGCTTCATCCATCCATAGGCCAAACTGTACAAAGGGATCTCTGTTGATAGTATTTTCAAGAAGCTCACGACTGGTATATTCCTGACGGATATGTGCCAATGCCTTATTTTCACTCAGATTCATATACAAATTTACTTAATATGCCATTTATAAATTCAGACATTTTTGAAATATTATTAGTTTTTTTTATAGTTAACAATGAATATTTTAGTTTTTTTGTGCACTAAATTGATTATTATTATATTCAATACGATGTTAACCAGATCTTATACGATATAAAGATGGTCGGGAAAGGTAAGCTGTTGATTGCGGAACCGTTTTTAGGCGATCCTAATTTCGAACGAAGTGTAATATTGTTATGTGAGGATGATGAAAACGGAACATTAGGCCTGGTATTGAACAAGCCATCGGCTCTGAAAGTAAATGATGTTCTGGAAGACATGAATGAATTTAACCAGCCATTATACATCGGTGGTCCGGTTGATCAGGATTGTGTAAATTTTATATATACCGGAATCAATGTTGTTGATGACTCGGTGGAAATCAGTGATGGAGTATTTATGGGCGGGGACTTTGATCAGCTTTTTGAGCTTGCCAGATTCGGAAAAGTGAATCCTGACAATTTTCGATTTTTTTTGGGATATAGTGGTTGGGATGTCAATCAGTTAACTATGGAAATGAATGAAAAAACCTGGATTGTAGGAAATACCAGTTTACATGAGGTTCTGCTAATGGCCCCACCCTTGATGTGGCACAACATACTTAAAAGTATGGGTGGCAAGTACAAAATGTATTCGAATTATCCTATTGATCCACGGTTAAATTAAAAGTCTATAAAATCTACCATTATGCAATCCGATAAAGAACTTGCCCAAAATCCAGATTTGGTACAAGATGAACTTCAATCAGTGAATCTTGAGGAACATCATGATGATTTGAATGATGATGATCATACCTTCCCTGACATTTCCAGCTATTCCAAACAAGATCTTTTAGAAGAACTTAAGAATCTCACTCTTAGCGCTGGCTTACAAAAAGTTACCACTTTCATGAGGGATCTCAAACAACATTTTGACGATATTGTTGACAGTGAACGTCGGGAAGCAAGAGACCAGTTTTTGCATGATGGTGGTCTGGAAGAAGATTTTCAGCTGAAAAAGGATGATCTTACCCTTACATTTGAAAAGTTGTACGGAAAGCTTCGTTCTGAAATAACAGACAAACTAGCCTCTCTCGAAGAAGCAAAGGAAAAAAACCTTCGTATCAAAAACAATATTCTCGATAAACTGAGAGAGCTTACTTCCGGAGAAGAAACTTCGTCCAGCTTGTCGCAATTTAAGGAATTACAGAACGAATGGAGAAACATAGGAGCTGTGCCCATTGCTTATTCAAAAGAAATATGGGCTAATTACAACGCCCTGGTTGAAATGTTCTATAATAACCGTAGCATCTATTTTGAACTGAAAGAGCTTGACCGGAAAAAAAATCTTGAATCCAAAATCGATATTATTGAAAAAGCAGAACAGCTAAGCAAGGAAGAAAATATCGGAGAGGCAATAAAGGAGCTAAAAAAGCTTCATGAAGAATATAAACTAGTCGGGCCGGTCCCAAAAGAAGAACAAGAAGTATTATGGAGCAGATTTAAGCTGGCATCAGATCAGATATACCAAAAAAGGAATGAATTCAATGCCCTTCATAAAAAGGTTCAGGAAGAAAACCTTGCAAAAAAGAAAGAATTGATCGAGGCGCTTAAGGCTTATGAAACTTATGATTCCTCTGATATCAAAGGCTGGAAAGAAAAAACCAACGAGCTTCTTGAAATACAAAATTCATGGAAAAATACAGGACCGGTTCCCAAGGAAGTGACAAAGTCAATTTCAAGAGAATTCTGGTCGATATATAAAGGATTTTTCAGAAAGAAAGATATATTTTTCAAATCGCTGGAGCTCCAAAAAGTAGAGAATCTGAAGAAGAAGCAGGAGTTGTGCGAAGCTGCAGAAGCACTTATGCATAGTGATGATATAGCAGTCACTACTGAATTATTGAAAAAGCTTCAGGCAGACTGGAGTAAAATCGGAGCAGTTCCCATCAAAGAAAAAGATACCATTTTTAAGCGGTTCAACTCTGCCTGTGATCACTTTTTCAACAGAAAGCGGGCTCTTTTTGCGGAACAGGAGAAAGAATATGAAGAAAACCTGAAAAGGAAATATGCGGTAATTGACAAAATTAAACAGCTTGCCGCCGGTAATTCCAATAATTCAGATGACATCAGAGACTTGCAGGAAGAGTTTAACTCCATAGGCTTTGTCCCCAAAAATTCGATTAAAGAAGTAAAAGAGCGCTATAAGGAAGCCGTTGAAAATTTCTTAAAGAATCTGGAAGGAGCAGAGGGCAATGACAATAAAGGGAACCTTAAGCTTGAGTTGGAAGTAGCGGCACTGAAAAGCAGTCCGGATGCCCGCAAAAAACTTAATAAGAAGGAAAGTGAAGTATTGAAAAAAATTCAGAGCCTTAAAACTGATATCCAATCCTGGAATACCAATATTGATTTCTTTGCCAGCTCGGCAAATGCAGAAAAGCTCAAAGTACAGGTTCTTCGGAATATTGAGAATGCCCGGAAAGAATTACAGGAGCTAGAGGAGCAACTGGATATTATTCGAAATACTCAATAAGCAGTATCCATAAACCTTTCTCATGCTGTTCCGGTTTTACTAAAAAAGTAGAATAGTATGACTCAGCTGGAGAATGATTTGTTTTGGGAGATGGTACGCACTATCAGGCTTTTGGGTGGTAAATCGGATATCACGGATGCTCTTGGGGTAATGAGAAGCGAAATGCCCAGTAGCGAAGCTTTAAAAGAAGCTTATATTCAGGTAAAATGCTGGAATGATAAAGTTGAAAAGAAGGTTTCCGGTAAGCATGAAAATCCAATTTATAAAGAATTGAAGGAAGATATTACATGCTGAAACATAAATACTGGCAAAAAATCAGGTAATACCTGATTTTTTGCTTATCAGACCCCGTCCGATTCTTCTGTATATTGGAAACGGACCTGCCATACGCCATTATAGAAAACCTCTTCCTCAAACATAGTTTTGGGGCGTACCCAGACAGACTGATCTCCGTATAATGTCTGATAAACAACCAGCTCTTCATTCGTCTCTGAATGCCTGGCAAGACATATTACTTTGTAATAGCTGCCTTTATAATGTTTATACAACCCTGTTTTCATTTTTTTTAAATAACCAAAACAATCTTCCTATTCAACGGTTATTGTTCTACAATTCAATTTATTATTTTATGCAAAAAGGTACAATCAAATTTTTTAATGAGTCTAAAGGTTTTGGATTTATTAAACCAGAAATTCCCGGAAATGACATTTTTGTACATTCTTCAGGTCTGATCGATCAGGTTCGTCAGAATGACCAGGTTAAATTTGAAGTAGAAAAGGGAAAAAAAGGACTTAATGCCGTAAAGGTTCAGGTAATATAAAGTAAAACACATGTTCTCTGACATGTAGTAGCGTACATATTGCTTTAGCAAAAAAGGCTCCCGCGAATTCTCAGGGAGCCTTTTTAAATTATTCTTAAGATAATTATTTTTTAACCCGCTCTACATACTCGCTCGTACGCGTATCTATTTTAATAATTTCTCCCATATCTACAAAAAGCGGAACACTGATTTCTGCTCCGGTTTCAAGGGTTGCCGGCTTTAGTGTTCTGGTAGCAGTATCACCTTTTATACCTGGTTCGGTATAGGTAACTTCCAGTTCAACAAAGGTGGGCGGCTCGGCAAAAACCGCCTCATCATTATCGTCAAACTGAATAGTTACTATCATATTTTCTTTAAGAAACTTCAAGGCATCACCAAACAACTCTGCCGCGATCGGTAACTGCTCATAGGTTTCATTGTCCATACACATTAATGCATTTCCTTCTTTATATAAGAACTGCATTTCTTTGGTCTGAACTTTTACCAGATCAATTTTTTCACCGGATCTGAATCTGATTTCTGATTGTTTTCCGGTTTTAACGTTACGTCCTTTGACCTGATACTGAGCCTGTCCTTTTCCAGGAGTAATATGAACAGATTCAAGAACCTGTATTAACTCATTGTTATAGCGTAAAAACGCTCCTCTTGATAAATCTGAAGTAGTTGCCATAAAATCAATTTCACTAAAGCGACAAAAATAGTTACTCTGTATCTAATCCCCAAAATATTTTGCAGCCGATTAAACAGTAAACTATCTCAGCTTTATTTTTTATATTGACTCCTCACGATTAAATATTTGCCTGTATGCAACCTGCTTTCTCAGATCTGATACAATCGGAGCTACCTGTTCTCATCGATTTCTATGCTGAATGGTGTGGCCCCTGTAAATCTATCGAACCGGAAATAGACAGACTTTCCCGGGATATGAGGGACAAAGTAACTATTATAAAAATTGATGTAGAAAAATACCTTCAGGAAGCTCTGCATTATGAAGTGCGTGGTGTTCCAACCTTTGTTCTGATAAAAGACGGACAGGTAATATGGAAAGAAGCAGGTGTTTTAAATTACCAACAGCTTCAGCAGGTTCTTTCAGAGTTTGTATAGGAATTATCAGGAATTGTATTCTCCCAGATTATCATCATTCTCAATTCGCTCAAGTTCTATATTGCGAACCGGCGATAGAACCAACGGAATTTTCTCTATAACTACAGCGCTTGTTTCCAGCCCAAAAGCATCTTCATCAGACACGGCAATTTTTTTGAGATAAAAATAAAGATTCATGATCAATTGCTCCCAGGCCGGAAGATCTGACTCTACGCTCAAATGTCTCTGAAGCACTACAAACTTAAAGTCTCCGATCGAATTAATTTTTTTGATTGAGGGGTATCGGGTACTAATATGTATTTCGTCTGATTTCAGCAGATCTTCTACCGCTTTCCTGAAAAACAGATTCAGACGAGGTTCGACGCGAAAACCAAGATAAAAGTCAATCCGGACAATATCATCAACCAGCATATGATTTACCTTATATTTTAGCGTATATGGTTCGTCTGTAACATGAATATGCAAAAACCAATAATAATCAGCTCTCTTTGGTGCTTTTTGAAAAACAGAATAGATTATCTTCGTTTCAATTTTTTCGGGATCATTACTATTAGAAAGATACACCAGATGCGTTGAATACTTCGGAATAACTTCATCATCTCTGATTGACTTAAATGCCTCCAGAAATGGTTTTATGTTTGTATACTCGGTAAGCTGCTGCTTGATCTTGTAGGCATGATACCATATGTACATAACAATAACAAATACTCCTCCAACCAAAAGGGTAATGTATCCTCCATGTTTGAATTTGGCAAGATTGGCTATCAGAAACGCGGCCTCAATCGCCATAAAAATGCATATTACCGGAATTAGCAGATAATATGACCACTTTTTCTTAATCCTCAGATAATAAATCAGGAGAAAAGTAGTAGTCAGCATGGTGAGATTAATTGCCAGCCCGTATGCAGCTTCCATATTTTCTGATTTTCGAAAATAAAGCACAATAAAAAAACATCCGGCGACAAGCATCCAGTTAACCGTAGGAATATACAATTGCCCTTTAAGTGTAGTAGGAAACAACATTTTAAGCTTTGGCCAGGTATTCATCCGAATAGCTTCTCCAATAAGCGTAAATGACCCGCTGATCAGCGCCTGACTGGCAATAATAGCGGCAATAGTAGCTATTATTATTCCGGGCAACAGAAACCATTCCGGCATTACCCCATAAAACGGATTCCGTCCTTCAAGATAATCCTGTTGTAAGAGCCATGCTCCCTGCCCGAAATAGTTTAATAGCAGGCAGGTTTTTACAAATATCCAGCTTATCCGTATGTTTTTTTTACCACAGTGCCCGAGATCAGAGTAAAGAGCTTCTGCACCTGTTGTACATAAAAAAACGGCTCCCAATATCCAGAAGGCATTCGGATAATGGATTAAAAATCGCAGTGCAAACACCGGATCCATCGCCAGCAGAACAAATGGATTTTTTATCACCTGAAGCGCACCCAGAGTTGCCAGCATGGAAAACCATAATAACATTACCGGACCAAAAGTAAGCCCCATGATTTTGGTACCAAACTGCTGTGAAAAAAACAATATTCCGATTATTGTCAATACAATAGGAACAACCGGTAAATGCGGAAAGACAATATTTAGTCCCTCAACAGCAGAGGTAATGGAGATGGGAGGGGTAATCATGCTATCAGCCAGCAGCAGGCTCCCGCCAATTACTGCCAGCCATATCAAACCAGGCTTATTTTTCCTGAGAAGAGCATAAAGTGAAAAAATTCCACCTTCTCCATTATTGTCAGCGTTAAGCGTAAGAAGAATATACTTGCAGGTTGTTTGGATAGTCAGGGTCCAGAATATACATGATAAGGCGCCAAGTATCAGCTCTTTATTTATCCTGTCTGAACCCGCTATTGCCTTCATAACATACAAGGGGGAGGTTCCGATATCACCATATATGATTCCCAGGGTCAGGACTAAACCCGCCAGAGACAGTTTATTTAAATTTAAGCCAGTTGTCATTTCATTCCCAGCAATACTATTTTATCGGCCCAACCCAATCCCCATGAATTACTTTTACCGTCTCCAAAGACACGGTAATATTATATATATTCCTATTTCAGATACATACTCAGGTCCCTGTTGATCAGCTGACCTGTTTTTATTATATCGTCCCGGTATTCATTAATCAGCAATGATTTGGTTTCGGGCTGAAGCGTCAGTTCTTTAAGGTTTTTCTGGGTTATCCAGTAAAAGAAACGCTCACGCTTCTCTTTTGATGGAAATATTGCACGGGCAATTGGCTTCACTGCCTTACGTACCAGGTGATCCTGCTGGAAGAAATCCTGTAACATGTTATTTCGGGGCATTCCAGAAGTATTATGTTTGAGGGTAGTGTCTACGTTATCATACGTAGGCACTTCCAGAAAGCGAAATACCTCATTGAGAGTTGCCATTGGCGCCTGCATAAGATCTTCGTTGAGAAGAACCATAACTTCCGGAAAGGCCTCTTTAAATGCTTTGATCGGTTCGTAATACAGACTGGCTGCCTTATAATGGTATATCAGTTCATAATTGTCTCTGATCCGTTCATTTTCTCTGGCAAGCGCTTCTTCCAGTGTAAGATTTTCACGTCTGTCCCTCAGCAAATGCTTATAGGCAGATAAAGTTCTCTTGACAGGATTCCGGATAATAATGATAATCTTGGGATTGCCAAGATAGTGCTTGATAACGGGAATAGTGCCTTTATAAAAATAAAGAGTATCCGCACTCGCTTCTCCGATTGCTTTTTCTCCGGCTCCGGCAAACAGCTCCTGGTATGACTCAAAATCTTTTACATACCAGCTTTCCACCAGATCATCCTTTGGACCGTTCATCGGGAAACGCATAACCTGGCTGCTTAGAAAACGAGGCTCTTTTTTGTGACTGATATATATATCAGGATGTTGTTGAAGGTATTTACTCAGCGATGAAGTTCCGCATTTTGCCATTCCGACAATCAAAAAGTTAGGCAGAGTATATGACTGATTCATATGTGCTTTATTTACTTATACAAAAGCTAAATTCGGTAACAGATAAAAATGTTTAAAACAGTCAAAGGAGTGCTATTCCGGGTTCAAAACAATACGAAATATATCAGTGTTAATCAGGATATCGTCTTCTTCTCAATGTCTGAACGAATCGTGGCAGGTGAAAACTATCTCAAAAAATGATGAAGGATAAATCGTACTGGATTGGTTCCGGAAAGTTTACCATGCTGGAACGCATGACCATTCTCATAACCGGTATTATCAACTTTTTTCTGTTAGTAAGAGTATTGAATAAGGAGGATTATGGTATATGGATCTTCTTTCTGACGATCACAACATTGCTTGATACTGCCAGAAATGGCTTCTTTCAGAATCCTCTTATCCGCTTCCTGGGTACGGAAACTCCTGAAAATAAACTTAAAATTCAGTTTGTTTCATTTTTGTTAAACATCGGACTGTCTACATTGTGCTCCGTTTTGTTGTTGCTGATCATGTACCCGGTAAGCATTGCATGGGAAAATCCTCAGCTTTTCCTGCTGTTTATCATTTATCTGGCAACCAATATTATACATAGTTTTCTATTTCACTTTGAGTATATTCTGAAAGCAAATTATCGGTTCAAAGGTGCTTTTGCCGGGGTTCTGACAAGAGGAGTGCTGCTCATTTTGATCATAGGCTATTATTACATCAGCAAAAAACAGCTCAGTCTCGAGGCTCTTGCCATTTATTATGGTTTTTCATCGCTTATGGGTGTAGTATGCTCCTATATCTATGTACGTGATATATTCAGACTTGATGTACCATACGACAAAGCCTGGGCGAAACAGCTATTCAGCTATGGGTATTATACTCTGGGAACCAGCGTCAGCGCTGTCCTGATGCGCTACATTGATACCTGGATGCTCGCTTTCTTTATTTCACCGGTAGCTGTAGCTGCATACAATGTTGCCATCCGCATTGCCAATCTGTTTGAGGTGCCCTCGATGGCTTTGGCATCTATGCTGTTTCCCAAAGCAGTAGAAAAGGCTAAAAATCAAGGAGAGGGAATTTTTAAGGATTTGTACGAAAAATCAGTGGCAGTCATCCTGCTTTTTGTTACTCCGTGTGTCATTATGGTTATACTGTTTTCGGATACCATTATATGGCTCCTGGCAGGTGATCAATATATGGACAGTGCCAGCATTCTGAGAGTTACCATGCTTTATGGCCTGATTATCCCGCTAAACAAACAGATGGGTATACTCCTTGAAGCAATCGGCAAGGCAAAAAAGAATATGTTCTTCGTAGCACGTAATGCTGCTATTAACTTTGTTCTGAATGGTATTGCCATACCCGTTTTTGGTACAATCGGCGCTGCTTATGCCTCTCTTACTACCATGATGATTGTTGCATTGCTGAACCAGATTTACATGTCAAAAAATTTTGGAGTGGAATTTCTAAGCCTTCCCCGTTATATTAAATTTTATTTTTTCTTTTTCTTTAAACGGCTGATATCCTTAAAGACACAATGATGTAATTTCATCCGCTTGCTTCCTTATCTCTTATACCGGATAGAAATGGAATATTTCCAGTAGATTTGTCGTTGAAGAAGACACTCTATGCGGGAAAAGATCTTGACTCTCTCCAAAGGCAGCGAAGCCCGAAAGCTCATGAGAATAGCCTGGCCGGTTACTCTGAGCCAGTTAGGACATATTTCGGTGGGTGTGGCAGACAGCATGATGCTCGGAAAACTAGGCAGCATAGAGCTGGCTGCCTCCACTATAGGGCTGAGTGTTTTTATTCCTTTTATGATGCTGGGCATTGGAGTTTCCTATGGCCTGTCTCCGCTGGTAGCAAAAGCCGACGGAGAAAACAATGCGCAAAAAATCTCTTCCATCCTTAAGCATGGCTTTGTTCTTAATATCGGATTTGGAGCAATTCTGTCAGTTATTCTCTGGTATGGCTCGTCTTTTCTAAGATTTCTGGATCAGCCGGCAGAAATAATCGGGTTTACTACCATTTATTTCCAGTGGCTGGCGGCAAGCATGTTTCCTCTTATGCTATATCAGGCATTAAAACAGTTTGCAGAAGGCCTGAGCATCACGAGACCTGCCATGTTTATCAGTATTTCCGGCAATCTGCTCAATATATTTTTAAACTACCTGTTTATATTCGGGAAGCTGGGCATGCCCGCCATGGGAGTGGAGGGCGCAGCAATGACAACATTTGTATCAAGAATATACATGGGAGTAGTCTTGCTACTGTATATCCGCTGGAATAGCCAGCTTCGTTATTATATCAGCTTACTGAAAAATATTGCATTCCAATGGAAAGAAATCATAACTCTTTCAAAAACCAGCTTCCCCATTGGTACTCAATTGTCTTTTGAATCTGGTGCCTTTGGCTTTGCTGCAATTATGGCCGGATGGCTCGGAACCAAAGAAATCGCAGCCCATCAGATTGCCTTAAATCTGGCGTCTGTTACCTATATGGCAGCAACCGGACTTGCCTCTGCTGCAACTGTACGGGTAGGATACGGCTATGGCAAAAAAGCACCCAAACAAATATACCAGTCAGGAAAAACAGCGCTGCGGATGGTATTGGTATTCATGCTGTGTAATGCAACATTGTTTATGGTTTTCAGATCATGGATGCCTGGATTATATATTGCCAGTGAAGAGATCATAACGATGGCTTCTTCCTTACTATTAATCACTGCCTTTTTCCAGTTATCCGACGGTTTGCAATGTGTAAGCCTTGGGATTTTGCGTGGTCTCGGGGACGTAAAACTGCCCACAATGGTTGCTCTGATTGCTTACTGGATTATCGGGCTTCCGGTTGGTTATATTCTGGCTTTCAAAAAAGGATTGGGGCTTGTTGGTATCTGGTACGGATTTCTTATCGGATTATCGATTGCCGCGGTTCTGCTCATTTACCGGTTCAGGCTTAAAATCAGCAGAATGCTTAAAGACTCCAGCGTAACAGATCCCTCAGACTCAAAACAGGAGCTGGAAGGATCTGTTACTTTCTGATCGGCTTATAACGTTTTATTCTTTAATGCAATAATCCGTTTATATGCTTCATCAATTCTCTCTTCTGATATTTCACCTTTTTTTACCAGGTCAAGAATCAACTGATGTACCTTTGTTGCGCTGATCTGATCATTAAGATTCACATTATTCGCAAACATAATAACATCTACTCCGGCATTGATTGACAATTTAATGGCATTCTCCAGTCCATAGTTTTTGCTGATTGCATACATCTGCATATCATCGGAAAATACTACTCCCTGGTAATTAAGGATATTTCTGAGAATACCATTGATAATAGTATAAGAAAGTGTAGCGGGTAAACATGCACTGTCCAACCGGCAGTTTATAATATGTGCTGTCATAATTCCGTCCACCTGCCCGCTTTTTATTAAATCATGAAACGGAAAAATTTCCACGACATTCCACAGATTGGTCACATCTGTAATGCCTTTATGGGAATCAGTTGTAGAACTGCCATGGCCGGGAAAATGCTTGATGACAGTCTTTACGCCTGCATCATGATGGGCCTTAACAGAGGCCAGTCCGTGTCTGCTCACCACTTCATGATTTGCCGAATAGCTTCTGTCAAGCTTTGCAATTACCGGATTGGAAGGATTGGTTCCGAGATCGATATCGGGAGCATAGTTAAGATTGATGCCATGAGCAGCCATAACATCAGCCAGCTTTTTGGTCTGGCTGTATGTAGAATCTATATTGTCTTTTCTGCCCAGCTCAGCCGCCGAAGGAATATCGATAAAGCCATATTTTGCTTTCATACGATGCACTTTTCCGCCTTCTTCATCAATGGAAACAAATAAGGGAACGGGGGATGCCTTTTGCATTTCTCTGACCAGTTTCTTCAGACGCTCGGATGATTCTGTTCTGGCAATGTTTTTTTCATATAAAACGACTCCGCCAACAAGACCAGCCGCTATTTCTTTATACAGGGGATCTGATGCAGAGATACTCATGCGGTCATTGATTCCTATCATAACCATTTGACCTATCTTAGCTTCAATACTCACCGTATCTTTTACGGCCTGCTCATGCTCTGAGCTGTAACCCCAGCTGCTCAAACAAAGGAAAAAAAGAGTAAATCGCCAGCCGGCTGCTATTCCTGTATTCATTCGGATCTAAATAATATATATTAAACAATTCTGTTGTAAACGAACGATAAAGTATCAGACAAATTATTCTGATATAATCGCATTAATTCTGTTCAGCTTACCGGTTTCGAGAGGCTCTGTTTTTTCACCTGCACCAATATTATTCATATCGCCTTTCTCAACGCTGACGTAATAAGCAATAGCCTCCAGATCCTGAAAAGTGACTACACCTTTTTTGTCTGTTTTGCCTTCTTTTACCACATTGATACCTTTCGAATAATCTTCTTCGGTTTTATAAACCTTTACAATTGCCTCACTTTCAATATTTCCTAGATCATTTAAAACCGTAATACGCAGACTTGTTTTGAATAATTGAAATGCACTAAGAAGCACAATCAACAATGGAATAAAAAAGAGTCTTTTTTTCATAGTTGCTATTTTTTGCTTTCAGGGATAAAGAATACCAAAAACACTGAAAAAGTCAATTATAAGCTATGTATTTAGTTTCAGGAACTAAGAAAGCCTGTATACGGTTTTATCTGGGATGAAAAAAGATCTCTTGCTGACTGTTTTGATCGCATTTCTCGGATATACAGGTATTGCTGCCAATCCGGGAGATACAGCTACATCCTCGCCATGTTTTCTATTATCCGAAGATACTGATGTACCTGAAATAATCAGTACCATTATAGCATACACAGGTCTATGCCCTAATTTTGAAATCAGGGAAGCCGATGTAAAAAACGCTAAAGCTGCAATTCGGGACAAAAAACGGGTAATCCTGTATAACAAAGAATATATAGCAAAGCTGAACCGAAAAAGCCGTACCTACTGGGCAGGAGTAAGTGTACTTGCACATGAACTCGGTCACCATCTGAATGGTCATACTGTCTCATACGATAAAAGTGACCTGGAGGCAGAGCTGGAAGCCGATCAGTTTGCAGGATATATTCTGAGAAAAATGGGGGCAAGCCTTGAAGAAGCACAGGCTGCCATTAAAACTGTAGGCAGAGAACAGGAAACGGAAAGTCATCCGGGAAGACTCAGCAGGCTTAACGCCATTCGGAAAGGCTGGATGAGTGCAGATTTTCAGCTCAGCAGAAACCTGTCGCCAGCTTTATAAGTAAACCCCAGCAGCCTGCTCATTCTCATAAAATCATACCCTGGCTGAGCCTGAATAAAAACGGACTCATCTGAAACCGGATGTGTAAATTCCAGACTATAAGCATGCAGTAACATGGTTGTCATGTTCCACTGTTCCTTAAAGTACTTGTTCTGCTTGTTACAGCCATGCGGGCGGTCACCTATAATGGGATGGAGAATATGGGCAAAATGTTTCCTGATCTGATGCATACGCCCGGTATGCGGACGGACTTTTACCAGTGAATACCGCTGAGTCGGGTACCTGCCGAGGCTCATTGCAACTTCAACCCGCTCTATTGTTTCATAGTCCGTAACCGCATCCTGCACTTTTCCGTTTTCATTTCGCAACGGATAATCAATCAACCCGGAATCATCTGTATATCCCCTGACAATTGCCAGATAGGTTTTGGAAATTTTCCGGGCATCAAATAAGGTACGAACAGCCGGCAGGACATCCTGACTAAAAGCAAAAAGTAAAACACCTCCGGTTTTTCTGTCGATTCTGTGGGCAGGGTAGACGTGGCATCCGACCTGATCCCGGAGTATTTGCAAGGCAAACTCTTCCGTATCATTGGCCAGCCTGGTTTTATGCACCAGAAGACCGTGCGGTTTATTAATTGCAATGAGATCGGTGTCCCGATAAAGGATCTCGAGTTCCATAATCAAAAGTAAGAACCGGTAACGAATAAAAATCAATCCTGGCCGGGGAAACGAAACAGAATTCCTTTTTCAGGGTGCCAGCGCAGGTACGCATCATAATATTTACCCTTTTTCTTACTTTCCAGTCCCACAATCAGTTTGGTTTCCCGTCCAGCCTTCAACTCCTCGATATCTTCCGGTTCCAATACCACTCCTCCGATTTTGGACGGAATTTTATCGGGAACTTTAGAGACATTTGTTTTTTTCTTTGGAAAGCGAAAACGAATCTGATTATTGGATGTAAGGCTAAGATAAGCATCAAACGCCTTACCATTTTTCTGACTTATAAATCCGCTGATCAATGCAGTTTCCTTGCCTGCTTTCAAACGTTCAACAGCAACTTCGTCCAATCTGACACCGAGGACTTCTTCCGGAATTTGTTTCTCCATATTTATCAACCAATCTTTATCTGTTAGTTTTACCACAGGTATCATATGAAACGCGATTCGGGAAATCATGGTTTCATAGCCACAATGTAGTTTAAAATAACATGAATTATCCTATATTTTCACGGTTAATTAATTTTCTTTTTGCGACTTGTTTTGGTTCTGTTTCAAAATAACAAGTCGTACCCTTTTTTTATCGACTAAATTTTTTTTAAACCTATTTTTATATTAGTTTCATGACCATACATGGCCACATAGTAAACAGGTAATAAGGCCGGATATTTTTATGGAAACTTCGTCGAATAGTACATTGAGCCTTTTTAAAAATCTGGTTGGAATAAAATTTCAACTATATAATAGTCTTTTTACATCCCTGCCATTTCATAAAGTAGAAAAAACCGGAGTATTGCTCTCTTTGTTTTTGCTTCACTGTGAAGAAGGCTTCAATAAGAAACAAAGCCCGCTTGAGATTATTGATTCTTTTCTGGAACAATACACCAGCTATACCAATGATCAGGAAAAAATAGATCTCCTGTTCCGGTTTGTACAATATGCCGAAAGACAGGTTGTTTTGTTTGATGCATTGGAGGACGCCGCATTTCAGGATATACATGACATGAATGGCAGCGGTACACTCAAGCATCTGCAGTCGGAAATAAGCAGAGAGCAGGATACTTCCAAGCTGGCAGAAAAGCTGAAAGATTTCTCGGTACGGCTGGTACTGACCGCACATCCGACTCAGTTTTATCCCAGTGCAGTACTTGGTATTATAAATGACCTTGCCAAAGCGCTCGTAAATGATAATACCGCGCAGGTTAATACATATCTGCAACAGCTTGCCATTACACCTTTTTTCAAAAAGGAAAAGCCGACCCCTTTTGATGAAGCAGTCAGTCTGATATGGTTTTTGGAAAATGTTTTTTATCAGGCCGCAGGCAACATTCTTTCATACCTGAAGAGTCAGTTTCCTGAAGCTGTTTCCACTGAAAACCCTTTAATAAGAATGGGCTTCTGGCCAGGCGGCGACCGAGACGGAAATCCGTATGTGCAGGTAGATACAACGCTAAAGGTAGCGGAAGCTCTGAGAGGCGGAATCATAAAATCCTACTATATGGATGTCAGAAGACTAAAACGCAGACTGACATTCCGTGGTGTGGAAAACATGCTGCAGGATCTTGAAAATAAATTGTATGACAATCTGTTTATTCCCGGAAGAAAAACAGATTTGTCCAAGGATCATATCAAAGATACACTGCTGACAATTAAAGAAAAGCTGATAAAATACCATAATGGCTTATTTATAAACCTGGTAGATAATCTGCTTTGCAAAGTAGATCTGTTTGGTTTGTATTTTGCCTCCCTTGATATAAGACAGGATAGCTCAGTTCATGAGCAACTGATTTCGATTATTGCCGAAAAAACATCCATACTTCCTTCCGACTATCAGGAACTCTCAGAAGAAGAAAAAATAAAGCTTCTGGTAACCACCTCCGGTAAGGTTGATTCGGGCCTGTTTGAAGATGCTGTTCAGAAAGATACGCTGGATACCATGGCAGCCATCAAAACTATTCAGGAGATTAACGGAGAGCAGGGCTGCCACCGATATATAATCAGCCATGCGACAAGTCCGTTAAGTGTTCTGGAGGTATTCGCCCTTCTGAAGTTCAGCGGCTGGGAAAGCGACTCCATTAATGTTGATATTGTACCTCTGTTTGAAACGATCGATGATCTTCAGCATGCCGGGCATGTCATGAAGACCCTATATGAAAACGAGATCTATCGCAAGCATCTCTCCAAACGAGGAAACAAACAAACTATCATGCTCGGATTTTCAGATGGCACCAAAGACGGCGGCTATCTGATGGCCAACTGGAGTATATACAAAGCGAAGGAAAATCTGAGCACCGTTGCTAAAAAATACGATATAGAAGTTATATTCTTTGATGGCAGGGGAGGGCCTCCTGCGCGTGGTGGGGGAAAAACCCATCAGTTCTACGCATCAATGGGCAATAATATTTCCAACAAGGAAATTCAGCTGACCGTACAGGGACAGACAGTTAGCTCAAACTTTGGCAATACCCATTCTGCCCGTTTCAATATGGAACAGCTGATGCATGCCGGAATCAGCAATGCGCTCTTTGCTTCAAGAGACTTTACTCTTACAGGATCAGAGGAAGAAATGCTTCAGGCACTGGCAGACAAGAGTTATGATGCCTTTAACGAAATAAAAACCGATCCGGACTTCCTTGAATATCTTAACTACGCAAGCCCGCTGCGCTACTATGCAGAAACAAATATCGGCAGTCGTCCTTCCAAAAGAAGCAGCAATAAAAAACTCAATCTCAATGATCTGCGGGCTGTCCCCTATGTAGGAGCATGGAGCCAGTTAAAGCAAAATCTTCCGGGATATTATGGAGTCGGATCAGCACTGAAATATATGGATGATCAGGGTAAATGGAAAGAAGTCGAAGGGCTGTTCAAAAATTCTTTGTTTTTCAGGACGCTGATCGGAAACTGCGAAATGGCAATGAAAAAATGCTACTTCCCTGCTACTGTCTACCTGGCTGATCACCCGATATTTGGCAAAATATGGCAGAAAATATACGAAGAATATGAGCTTACCCGTCAATATATCTTAAAGCTTACAGGCCTTTCTGATCTGATGGAAGACAAACCTGTCGACAAGCTGTCCATTCAGATGAGACAGCGTATTGAATTGCCGTTAGTCGCCATTCAGCAATACGCTTTGTCCAAAGTTCGTGATCTGGACGAAAAAGAAGAGCAGAACGGAGAGAGAAAAGTTTTTGAAAAGCTGGTTATCCGATGCTCATTCGGAATTATCAATGCAGAAAGAAACTCTGCTTAAATAGATACATAAATTGATCTGAAAAAACAGGGCCCCTGCTTAATACCTGCACAGGGGCTCTGTTTTTTACATTCCGGAATCTTCAGAATCTGATTTGACAGATGCTTCCAGCGTCTCAGCCTGGTTAAGATGCTCCTGGATAACCGGAACATTATTACGGGCATAGTTTTTCAGCTCTTCCTGATCAAGATCCTTTGCAGCAGACTCATACAAGTCCAAATCTTTTTTATGCCTTTTGCCGGCCATTTTCAGAAATTTTTTATCAAATTTTTCTCCTGCTTTTCGGTTTTCCAACGCAGCTATATCCGGCACTTTTTGTTCATTTCCTTTGGGCTTGTCAATCGAAAGGCTGCTGGCTATTTCCAATAGCTCCTCATTAGCCCTGGAATGGTGCTCCACCAGCATATCTGCGAATGCCTTTACTTCCGCAGAGCGCGCATTTTTCTGACCAAGCTTGCCGATTTCAATCTCCCGTAAATTATTTTTATACGCTTCCCTGACAAATTCTTCGGCATTTTTTGTTTTAGCTTCCGATGATTCTACAGAGCTGATCACAGTGTCTTTTTCATTCTGCTGCTGCACCTGATCACATGCACCAAGCAAAAATGCTCCCAAAACAAAAGCATAAAGTATTTTCCTTTTCATATTTCAGAATATTATCTTTGATTTATAAATAGTTGCATAACTCTAAACATACACCAGAGGTTTATGTTTAACAAAGCCCGGTTTGTTTAATAATAAAGGTCACCAGTCTTCATTTTATGCATGCTTATCTGAACAACTGCAAGTTTTTAGCAACAAGTGTAACTTTATCTGTATCTTGCAAGTAAAATATCATATAAGCTACTGCTTTAAAAGTTAATCTTGTCTTTTTTTAAGAAAAAGTAGTAATTTTATAACCCATTACTCTGCTTTTATGAATATAAAGCTACTCCCCTTATATTGTTTAACACTGCTTCTGCTTACCCTGACAGAAAGCAATGCCCAGATTGACTATTGTGACAAGTCAAAAGTCAGCGGCCCCAACCTCGTGGTCAATGGCGGCTTTGAAGACGGAGATACCGGATTCTACACCGATATTTCCTGCAGCTGGAACGATCCGGCATGTTCCTGTCACAATAATCAGTGGTCTGAACCCGATCAATATTACATTGGCACCAGCCCCAGTGAAAATACTCCCTGTGGTGGCCGCTTTCAAAGCGCTTTCGTTGGTTCCCCTCGCTCCGGCAGTAAGTTTATGATGGTCGATGGCAAAGGAAATCATTCACCGATCGTATGGGAGCAGGAAATCGCAGTACTGGACAGTAGCTATTACTACTTTGAAACATGGATCACAACAATCGGTACAACACCCGATACCTATGCCCGACTACGATTTGTAATCAATGGTATTATGATGCCGGAAATCATTGATGCTCCTCTTACGCCGGGTCAGTGGATCAACTATTCACAGCTTTGGTATTCAGGAGTCACAAAAGGCACAATCACCATACAAATAATCGATACGCAGCCCAATGCCGACGGGCCTGACCGTGATGACTTCGGCTTAGACGATATCACCTTTGCGCTGGGATGTCCTCCCGATTCTTATGTAGAGCAACCTGATCTCGGACCAGACTTGACCTTCTGCGGTACCGATGTAACAAGCTTTACTCTTGATCCAAATGTAACACTTAATGTGGGACAGGGACTTACCTGGTCTACCGGGCCAGCGGATGCGGGCAAACCAACCATTGATGTTACCACTGCCGGAACATACTATGTTTGTCTTCACCAGGCTGGATCCTGTACAAAACTTGATTCCATTGTTGTTACGGACAAATTTATCGTGGATCTAGGACATGATATAGAGCTTTGCGATCCAGCATCCCTAATACTCAACGCGACGCACGAAGGACCAAACGTCACATATCAATGGTACAAGGACGAGACACCTCTTGTCCTCGGCAGAAACAAGACACTCTATGTCAATGAAGCAGGAGAATATAAAGTAGTGGTCACCGATCCCAAATGCGAAACACAGACGGATTCCGTCAACGTCTCGCTGAAGTCGGGTCAACCTATCCCTAATAATGTAGAATTCTGCCTGACAAGCAATCCGGATACTACGATACGCTTTTCTGTTAGCCCCGCCGGCACCAATTACGCGTGGTACGACGCAGAAGGCAATCTGCTTGCCGACAGTACCTGGTATTATGATCTGGCCGGAATCACCTTGGGAGATACTTTGTACGCAAGAGACATTACCATAGAAACACATCCGGTTATTGGTCCTTTATACGGGAACGCCAATACGATTTGGTATTCAGGCGATGTGAGTAGAAATTTTACCGCTCAAACCGACCTGATACTTGATACTGTATACTTGATCGCGAGCGCGACATATTGGAACCCTAGCATATGCTACCAAAAAGCGGCAGGAGCGCAATCGGAACCTTTTAAAGTTCAGTTATTAAAAGATAATATTCTTTTTACTGAATCAGACCCTATTACCATTACCTGTGGCGGCCTTGTAAATTATAACTCGGTTGCCGGTCCTCCGACTCCTGTTAATCTAAAATTTCTGATTCCCGCGGGAAGTAATTACACACTAACAACCACCGCATCTATTCCGGATTTGATGTATGCCAATGGCAACTCTCCCTCATATTCTATTCCTGACGTTATTGATATTCCTTCAAAAAGTAACAACTCTGGTGTTTTTTTTAATTGGACAATAAAAACACCATCATCCTGTGGTTCCGTTCCCGTCTTCGCTTATGACATATGCATACTTCCGGTCGAATTTGTATATGTACGTGCCGTAAAAGTTGATGACCACGTCCGGCTGTACTGGGCTACAGCAACTGAAAAGAACAACAGTCACTTTGAGATCGAACGCCTTGTTGCCGGAGACTGGATTACAGTAGGTCGTATAGAAGGACATGGAGACAGCAAGGACCTGATACAATATGATTTTACCGACTACCATGCACCTAAAGGAGTTGCTTACTACCGGATCAAGCAGGTTGATTTCGATGGCGACTTTGCATACTCCGATGTGGTAACCGTAGAAAACACTTCCCTGTATACACTTCTGAGACCAAATCCTTCTTCGGGAGCTGCGTATCTGAGTGTTATTGCCTCTAACACCTCTGTTAGCAATCTGACCGTTCATGATGCTCTTGGAAAACTGATCGAGAATAGAGAGATTCCAACCAATCAGGAGATCAGAATCGGAGAAAACTATCCTCAGGGCGTATACATGATCAGAGTGTGGAACGGATCAGACTATGAAGTAATTAAATTTATACGCAAGTAATCGCATAATAAATAAAAGGGGCCGTTTGTCCCTTTTATTTATTATTTTAATATAAAAACATTTACATATGAAACTTTTTAAATATCTTTACCGTTAATTAACTGATATAATTATTCAGCAATATGACAACCCAACGATATATCAGCCCTGAACAACTCGAAAAAGTCTGCACCATTCTCAAGGCGATAGCCCATCCCGTCAGGATGTCTGTAATTGAACTACTTGAAAGGAACAAAGAAATGAGTGTCGGCGATCTTCAGGAGCATTTGTCTGTTGAACAGGCAGCCTTATCTCATCATCTTATCACTATGAAAGACAAGGGTATACTTCAATGCAGAAGAGAGGGAAAAAACATGCTCTACTCATTAAAAGAAAAAAGAATTGTGAAAATTCTTGAGTGCATGGCAGACTGCGAACACTCCTGATTTTTTTTGCAGTAAAACATAAAAATATTTACATATATAAATTTTAATATATAAAATCCGGTTCTCATTATGGCAGTTGTTATTGGTTTCATATTTGCTCTGCTCATTGGATTATCACTAGGGATCATAGGCGGAGGCGGATCAATCCTTACTGTACCGGTTCTCGTTTATATAATGGGCATTAACCCGGTCAACTCTACGGCATATTCCCTGTTTATCGTCGGCATTACAGCGCTTGCAGGAGCTTATAGCTATTTTAAGAAAAAAATGTTATGCTACAGGGCTGCCATTGTTTTCTCTATTCCGTCTTTTATAGCAGTTTTCTACACCAGGCATTATCTGGTACCGTTGATTCCTGCTCATATTGCAGACTTTAGCGGACTCATAATCACGAAGGAGGCTTTAATCATGCTTCTCTTTGCACTAATGATGATTGTCTCTGCCTTTTCAATGATTCGCCGGCAGACAATGGCATCACCGCATGATGAAGTTTTCAGACCTGAGCAAATACGGTTTAACTATCCGCTGATCGCTGTCGAGGGAATTGTGGTGGGTGTACTTACGGGATTAGTCGGGGCAGGGGGCGGCTTCTTAATCATCCCTGCTCTCGTACTACTGGTCGGATTACCAATGAAAGCAGCTGTGGGCACTTCATTATTAATCATTGCAGCCAAATCACTGATTGGTTTTGCGGGAGACCTTCAAACAGGAATGCAGATTGACTGGACGCTTTTGTTGTCTTTCAGCTTTTTTGCCCTGATTGGTATTGCTATCGGTATATATTACTCCAGAAATATTAAAAGCGAAAAATTAAAGCCGGCATTTGGCTGGTTTACGCTGATTCTGGGTTTTTTAATCCTGATCAAAGAGCTGTTTTTTCAGTAATGCTATTAAAATATATTTAAACTATTCAACTTATGAAAATAGAACAAATCTATACAGGATGTCTGGCTCAGGGAGCATATTACATTGAGTCAGCAGGAGAAGCAGCTATCATAGATCCACTCCGGGAAGTAGACCCGTATATACAAAAGGCAAATCAGGATAAAGCAAAAATCAAGTATATCTTCGAAACGCATTTTCACGCCGATTTTGTATCAGGTCATGTGGATCTAAGCAAAAAAACCGGAGCACCGATTGTGTATGGTCCTACTGCCCAACCGGAGTTTGAAGCAATAACAGCTTCAGACGGCCAGTCATTTAAAGTGGGTAAACTGCAGATAATATTGTTGCATACCCCTGGACATACCCTCGAAAGCTCGGTATATCTTCTCAAAGACGAAAATGGAAAAGACCATGCAATCTTTACAGGAGACACACTATTTCTCGGTGATGTCGGCCGACCGGATCTGGCACAAAAAGCGGCCAATATGACTAAGGAAGACCTGGCCGGACTTCTGTATGAAAGCCTCACCGGCAAAATAATGCCACTGGCAGATGATATTATTGTATATCCTGCGCATGGAGCAGGAAGCGCCTGCGGCAAGAATATGATGAAAGAAACTGTAGATACGCTGGGGAATCAGAAAAAAACAAATTATGCGCTTAATCAGCCCGATAAAGCTTCCTTTATAAAGGCTGTAACAGATGGTCTCCTGCCACCACCAGCTTATTTTCCCATGAATGTTGCGATGAACAAAAAAGGCTATACCAGTTTTGATGATGTTCTCAATAATGGCCTGCAGGAACTGTCGCCGGATGAATTTGAGCAAAGCGCTGAACTTAATGGCGCCCTGATACTGGATACCCGCTCCAATCAGGAGTTTAGCAAGGTATTCATTCCCCAGTCAGTCAATATTGGGCTTAACGGCGATTTTGCTCCATGGGCAGGAGCACTGATAGGGGATGTCGGGCAACCAATTCTTCTGATTACAGAGCCGGGCAAAGAAGAAGAAGCCGTAACCAGACTCAGCCGGGTAGGCTTCGACAATATACTCGGACATCTGAAAAACGGGATTGCTTCCTGGATTGATGCAGGCAAGGAGACTGATCGGGTAAAAAGGATAAACGCTGAACAATTTGCTGCTGAATATCGGCCGGGGCAAAGCAACGTACTGGATGTACGAAAAGAAAGCGAATATGCGTCTTCACATATAGAGAATGCATTAAACAGGCCTCTGGCCAACATAAACGAATGGATCCGGGATATTGACCACAGAGAACACTTCTATCTGCACTGCGCCGGCGGATACAGAAGCATGATCGCAGCATCTGTATTGCAGGCCCGGGGATATCGTAACTTTACTGAAATTGAAGGCGGATTCGGAGCAATCAGTAAAACCAGTATACCATGTACTGATTATGTATGCCCCAATAGCCTGAAATCTTAAAAAAACAAAATGAAAAAATATCTGCCTTTTCTCCTCATAATTATAGCAGCCTCCTGCGACATTCCGGGAAAACAGCATGAAGCCGATGAGTACACTGTCGGAAGTCAGGCAGACAGCAGTGTAATAATAGTTGATGTCCGGTCCAGACTCGAATGGCGAACAGACGGACACGCGCCCTGCTCAGTCAATTACCCGCTTGACAAGCTTACCGGAAAAATAGAGACGCTGAAGCAATACAGGCAGATCGTATTGGTATGCCGCAGCGGAAAAAGAGCAGAAACAGCCAAAAAGCTTCTGCAATCATATGGAATAAATAATGTAATCAATGAAGGATCCTGGCAAAGGATCACATGTAACTAAGCAAACTATGAAAATTATAGAATGGTTGTCCTCTCCCTGGCCCTGGTACGTAGCAGGGCCTTTAATAGGTCTGACAGTTCCGGCCTTACTGATTATGGGGAATAAGTCGTTTGGTATCAGCTCCTCTTTACGACATATTTGTGCTGCCTGCATTCCTGCCAATATCCCATTTTTCAGATATGACTGGAAAAAAGAAGTATGGAATCTCTTTTTCGTGGCAGGAGTCACCCTTGGCGGGCTGCTAGCAACGATTATGCTGCATAATCCGGCACCGGTAGAAATTTCTCCGCAGCTTGCAGATGAGCTGGCGACATACGGGATTACTGATTATAACGGAATGGTACCGGAAGCCTTATTTAACTGGAAACAGCTGTTTACGCTGAGAGGATTCATACTCATAGTGATCGGAGGAGGACTTGTCGGATTCGGGACCCGCTATGCAGGTGGCTGCACCAGCGGTCATGCAATCATGGGGCTTTCAACACTTCAGTGGCCATCTCTTGTTGCCACCTGCTGCTTTATGATTGGCGGTTTACTTATGGCCAATTTTATACTACCACTTATTCTTTCTCTTTAATTTAACATCTATGCATTCTGTTCAAAATAAAGAAATTGCTGACGACATCAGACATCTTGATACCTTGTGTACAAATGAGAGTACTAAACAAAACCCCTGGTGGCATAATTTCAAATACCTGATTACAGGATTATTATTCGGAATAGTATTTGTAAAAGCCGAAATTATCAGCTGGTACCGGATTCAGGAAATGTTCCGTTTTCAGTCATTCCATATGTACGGAGTAATCGGCAGTGCCGTAGTTACAGGCATTATTTCCATCTGGCTTATAAGAACGTTTAATATCAAAACAATATATGGAGAGCCTATCCATTTCCAGACAAAGACGTTCAATAAGGGTCAGATAATCGGCGGCCTGCTCTTCGGATTCGGCTGGGCGATAACCGGCGCGTGCCCCGGCCCGCTTTTTGCTCAGATAGGCACCGGCGCAACCGTTATTGTCGTTACTTTATTGAGCGCCATAGCCGGTACCTGGATATATGGCGCACTGAGAGAAAAGCTTCCGCACTAACGTATCCGTATCGAGAAATACAGGTTGATATATGAGAATGATTGGTTGGTTGATTAATTATTGCCATATATCTACCTGATTACCGGATTAATTCATTTAATCTTAATTTGGTACCTAAAAGGCGATGAGTTTTAAGTTTAAGCAGATAAATATCTTTTTACAGGTTCTGGTGTGGGCATTTTTATTTTATATGCCTTATATCACCAATGATACAGTCCATCTGTCCTTTTTTGTACGCTACCTGTTCAATCTCAGCCTTCTTGCCGTATTCTTTTATGTCAATATTCATTTATTGATTCCTTCGCTGGTGTTTAAAAGAAAAGTCAGCCTTTATCTTCTGATTATTCTTCTAATTTTTGCCATTATTCTGACACTTAACTTTCTTTTTGACATATCTGTTGCCGAAGAGCTGCGCGCGCATACGCGCTCCAGACACAACCGTTCGCAGGGATATTTCTCCCGCTTTATACCAACTTTGTTTTCTTTTTTACTCGCTTTCGGGATAAGCAGCAGTATCAAGATGATTGGTGAGTACCTCAAAAAACAAAAGCGGGAACAGGATCTGGAGCATGAAAAGCTAAATTCGGAACTGGCTTTCCTCAAATCACAGATTAACCCACACTTTCTGTTTAATACGCTCAATAATTTGTACGGACTTGCCACTATCGGCTCTCCAAGTACGGGTCAGGCTATACTAAAGCTATCTGATCTGATGCGCTATATGCTTGAGGAAACCCAGACAGGACGCGTCCCTCTTGACAGAGAAATTACATATATTAACAATTATATTGAACTGCAAAAGCTCCGTATTCCGGAAAATGTTGAAGTATCTGTTCTGATGACGGGAGATTTTACTGCATGTACTATTGAGCCATTATTGCTCATTCCGTTTATTGAAAATGCATTCAAGCATGGAGTGTCGTATAATGAAACTTCCTTTATACAAATCAAAATAGAACTTCACAAAAACAAGCTTACGCTTATAGTTAAAAACTCTGTTCCCTCTATCCGGAGCGAGCGGGACAGCATATCGGGTATAGGATTGAAAAATGTGATCAAGCGACTCGAATTGCTGTACTTTCAGCGACACAATCTCAGTATAAAATCTACCGAAAAGGAATATCAGATAAATCTGTTTATTGACTTATGAAACTTACCTGCATAGCTATTGATGATGAGCCGCTGGCACTCAGAATTCTGGAAAGCTATTGTTCAAAAAATCCATTTCTGGAATTACATGGTCTGTATACCAATCCGATGGAGGCCTTAAAAGCTCTGAAAGAAGAAAGCATTGATCTCCTATTTCTGGATATAAGAATGCCTGACATTTCCGGTTTTCAGTTTCTTCAGAGCCTTACGCACAAACCTATGGTTATACTTACTACAGCTTATAGTCAGTATGGACCGGAGAGCTACGATTTTGAAGTTATTGATTATTTGCTGAAGCCCATTCCTCTGGAACGCTTTGTAAAGGCAGTAAACAAAGCTGTATCTCTAAAAGACGATACAAAAGAATCCGATGCTTCGAATGAGTCCGGTCTGATTGTAAAAGATGATTATATTTTTGTAAACTCGGAATATAAGCTTATTAAAATCAATATAGAAGATATTTTAATCATCGAAGGCCTAAAGGATTATATCAAAATACATCTGTTAAGCAGCGATAAGCCTGTATTAACAATCATGAGAATAAAGACTTTTGAGGAAAATCTTCCGCAAGGTGATTTTATGAGAGTACACAGATCATTCATTATCAATACCAGGCACATTGATTACATTAAAAAAAACCGGATTCATATTGGCAAGCATGAGATTCCTGTAGGCGATATGTATGCAGATACCCTGACCCGGCTTATTGAAGGTAAAAACTGGAAATAAAACAGGAAGAGAGGAAGCGTTTTTTGATCGATGCACTTATTTTATATGTATATTTCCTTATTGTTGTATAATATCGGCATATACTTTTAATCCGGATTCTCTGTTTGCAATCAGGAACCGGATATAATCAAAATCAATAAAAAACTTAAGCTAAATCACCGGAAGACGTAACGTCCCAGAAGGTGATTTTACAATTATGATTCGACTATCTGGCAGTTTACTATTACTTATTATTCTTGGGATATTACCTGAGACAGAGGCTCAGGTTTCTCAATGGACAATGGCAATGTGCATTGATACTGCACTGGCCAGAAACATTGATTTGCTCAGAGGAGATAATACTGTTCAAATCAATGAAATTGCCCTCAGGCAAGCCAGGAACAACTTATTGCCTACATTGAATGCCACCGCATCACAAAACTTTAATTCAGGACGTTCTGTCGATCCGTATACCTACCAGTATGTCAATACCAATATCAGTTCAAACAGCTTTGCACTGAATGGGGGGCTATTGCTGTTTAACGGCTTGCAGCAGCGCAATACTGTCCGGCAAAGCAGACTCAATGTACAATCTTCCGAATATTCAGCCCAGGAGATTAAAAATACCGTAGTTCTGACAGTCCTGAATGCATATCTTCAGATTCTTTTTGCTAATGAACAGACTGATCTGGCCCGGGAACAGGTCCGAACAAGCATCAGACAAAAAGACCAGACAATTTCTCTGGTTCGTGCCGGAAAGAAAACAGAAACAGATCTTCTGAAGCTACAATCTCAGCTAGGATCAGATAGCCTGAAGCTTATACAGGCACAGAACCTGGTAAGAATGGCCAAAGTGAACCTTATGCAGACCATGAATATTCCGGTCTCCGAGAGTATAGACTTTGAACAGGTTGCTATTGATCAGATTCTCCTTGAGTATGACAACCGGTCTTCGGAAGAAATCTTTGCCAAAAGTATGGAAATAAGACCGGAAATTAAAAATGCCTCACTCCGGAGAGAAAGTGCGGAAGTAGGGCTGCTAGTATATAAAGGTGCTTATATGCCGAGATTGTTTCTTTCTGCCGGCGTTTCTACCGGATATTCAAGTGCCAGAAGATTGACCACGTATAGTAGCAGTAATGAAATCGTAACGGTTGGTTATCTTCAGGGAAATCCTTCACAGGTCGTTGTAAACGAACAGAATACAATGCGTCCCGTGTCTTCTGAATATCCGTTTTTTGATCAGGTTTATGACAATATCAATAAGTTTGTGGGTTTTAATTTAAGCATACCCATACTGAATTACCGGCAGGCAAAAAACAATGTTCTGCGACAAAAAATTACGATCAGGAATACTGAACTGGAAGAAGACGCTGTCAAAATAGGTCTGAGAAAAGAAATAGAACAGGCCTATACGGATATGATCAACGCAAAAGCCAATTTTGAAGCATCGCAAAAGCAGCTGGAATACGCAGAAAGATCATACAAAAATATCAACGATAAGTATGGCATAGGAGTAAGCACAGCTATCGATTTGCAGCTGGAATTCAATAATTACGTTCAGGCGCGCTCCAATCTGCTTCAGGCCAAGTATCAATATGTGTTTAATCTGAAAGTGCTGGATTTGTACCAGGGCAAAGACATTATTCTATAAATTAAAAGTATCAATGAAGAATAAAAAGGGATTCGGCTGGCTGATCAGCATTGCTGCTGTTGCAGCCTTATTATATTTTTTTATCCTGAAAAAGGAAGAAGTGCCGGGTTTGATTAAAAAAGCGGTCGTAGAGAAGGGCGATATCCGAAATGAAATCTCGGCAACCGGGACAATCAATCCGATATCGACTATTGCAGTGGGAACTCAGGTCTCAGGTATTATTTCAAAAATATATGTCAGTTATAATGACAAAGTCCGCAAGGGACAAGTTATTGCTGAGATTGATAAAACAGCGCTTCTTGCCTCCCTCAAAGAGGTGGAAGCCAGCCAGTATCGGTCCAAAGTTCAGATGGAGCAGGCGCAGAAAGAATATGACCGGAATAAAGTGTTACTAAAAGAGCAGGCAATTACTCAGGTAGAATATGATCAGGCATATTATGCATACCTCGCAGCTGAAGCAAATTATAATTCTGCCGTATACCAGGCTGATAAGGCAAGAACCAATTTACAATTTGCAACAATTATCGCTCCGATCGATGGCGTAATTTTGTCCAGAGATATAAATGTAGGACAGACGGTTGCAGCCAGCTTCAATACACCCACCTTATTTACGATTGCTCAGGATCTTACCCGTATGGAGATTCAGGCCAATGTGGATGAGGCAGATATCGGCCAGGTTAAAACCGGTCAGCACGTTCATTTTACTGTCGATGCATTTCCGGATGATAATTTTACCGGAACCGTTCAGGAGATACGCCTCCAACCTGTCACCACATCCAATGTGGTAACCTATACTGTGATTATTGATGTAAGCAATATAGGGCAAAAGCTAATGCCTGGCATGACTGCCAACGTAAACATTGTTGTACTTGAAAGTAAACAAGTGCTAAAGGTGCCTGTTGCCGCCGTAAAGTTTACACCTCCGGCTGAACTTCTGCCTCCAAAACCAGAACGGGAAAACAAAGGACAGAGACAGGAAAGAATGCGTTCGGGTGAATCTTCCGGACAAACACGCAGCACTCAGCTACAGCCCGGAATGGAAAGATTCATCTGGCTCGTTCGTAATGACAGCCTTTATCCTGCTAAAATCCGGACCGGAATAAGCGATGGTTCTCAGATAGAAATATCCGGCGACAACATACATGCCGGAGATTCCATAGCAATTGCTTATATAGCCAATGCTCAACCGGAAGCTAACGAAACAACGAATCCGTTCACTCCTAAATTCAACCGTAAACGATGAACCCTATTATCTCGGTCAGAAACCTTCGTAAGATCTATAAGAGCGGAGATGTTGAGGTAAGAGCGCTGGATAACGTCAGTATGGAAATCATGCCTGGCGGCTTTCTAGCAATCATGGGAGCAAGCGGGTCTGGTAAGTCAACTTTTATGAATATGCTTGGCTGCCTTGATATTCCGACATCCGGCGAGTATTTTCTTGACGGAATAGATGTATCCAAGCTGTCTGATGATGAGCTTGCAGATCTTCGAAATCAAAAGATCGGGTTCGTTTTTCAATCATTCAATCTTTTATCCAGAACTTCAGCACTTGACAATGTCGAGCTGCCTTTGTTGTATAACAAACGGATGAAAGCTTCCGAACGCCGGGAAAGGGCAATGCACGCACTTGAGTCGGTAGGGCTTGCCGGCCGGGCAGGACATCATCCGAATCAGCTCTCCGGCGGACAGCAGCAACGGGTTGCTATTGCAAGAGCGCTGGTCAATGACCCACCGGTAATTCTGGCTGATGAGCCTACCGGAAATCTTGACACCAAAACAAGTATCGAAGTAATGAATATCTTCTGCAAGCTGAATGATCAGGGCAAAACCATTATGCTGGTAACCCACGAACAGGATATTGCAGCGTTTACGAAAGAAAATATTGTATTTCAGGATGGGCACATCAAAAAAAGGCTGATTGTTGAGCACAGAGCCAATCCTGAAAAGCTACTGGAAGATCTGGCATTAAAAAGAGGGACTGCAGATGAATTATAGCAATTTATTAAAAATCGCCTTTATTTCTCTTCTTAAAAATAAGCTTCGCACACTTCTGACCATGCTCGGTATCATCATCGGAGTGGGCTCAGTTATAGCAATGCTTGCCGTAGGAACCGGTTCCAAAGAGAATATCAAAAAGCAAATATCCAGTCTGGGGACCAATGTAATCATCGTATTTCCCGGCTCCCGGATGCAGGGCGGAGCCCGTACAGATGCCGGAAGCTCACAACGTCTGACTCTGAATGACGCTCATGCGATTGCTGAAAAATGCCCTTCGGTGGCAGCTGTGAGTCCAATTATACAGCAAAGAGTGCAGGCAGTTGCGGCCTCCCTCAATGCCCCGACAACGGTGATGGGTGTATACCCGGATTATATGACGATACGAAATCTCTCTGTAGAATCAGGAGAGGTATTTTCTTCGAATGATGACCGGGGAGCTGCCAAGGTTTGTCTGGTTGGTAAAACAGTTGTTAAGAATCTTTTTGGCGAAGGCGCTGATGCTACAGGACAAACCATTCGCCTCAACAAAACTCCTTTCAAAATTGTCGGAATTCTTGAAGCTAAGGGGCAGAATACATTCGGACAGGATCAGGATGATATTGTCATTGCTCCGTTTTCAACGATCAGAAAACGTATGACTGCTTCCACCCAGACCGGTCTCCAGCAAATTCTCGCCTCTGCTGCTAATGAAGAGATTGTTGATCAGGCTTCTATAGAAGTTACCGAGCTTTTGCGCCAGCGTCATAAAATCCGGGCAGGTGATGAAGATGATTTTTCTGTTCGTACTCAGGCAGAGTTTGCCTCTGTCATGGGATCAACTACTCAGACGATGAGCATTTTGCTGGCTGCTATCGCCGGTATTTCTCTGCTGGTAGGCGGGATAGGAATTATGAACATCATGCTTGTTTCAGTTACAGAGCGTACCCGGGAAATTGGTATCCGCAGAGCCATTGGCGCCCGAAAAAATGATGTTCTGTTACAATTCCTGATTGAGTCAGTAGTTATTTCGCTTTTAGGTGGCTTCATCGGAATTCTGCTTGGCTTTAGCATAGCTGCCATTGTCAATAAAGTATTTTCCTGGCCAGTCAGCATCACACCGGACGCTGTTTTACTTTCCTTCTTATTTTCCATTTCCATTGGTATTTTTTTTGGCTGGTATCCCTCACGAAAAGCAGCCAATCTCAATCCCATTGAAGCGCTGCGGTATGAGTAAACTCCATCCGAAAGTAGCTTGAAAGATACTTCCAATAATAAAAGCCACGACTAAAAATTAGAGCTTTCGTCGTGGCTTTTATATAAATTACAATTTACCGTATTTCTTTTTCGAAGCGCCAGTACTAAAGCACCCGAAGAGAACAGCTATTTTACCCGTTCTTATTATGTTTTGCAGAAAATCTGGAACCTGAACTGCCTTTACGGTCAAAAATTGAGCGGCAGGAAGAGCCAGCGAGCGCATCTTTTTGCTCTGCTGTCAGCGTATTTTGAATGGCTTGCCTGTTATTCAGTCTGAGCTTGTATATATCCTTCTGATATTGAGCAAACTCATCACTTAAAAGAGCCAACTGATTTTCATTCACGTTATCACCTTGTACAAATTCCTGTTCTTTTTTCCTTAGATCTTTCATTTGGGTCCGTATTTTTTTGATCTCGTTGCGGTGCGTACCGTTCAGATCTTTAATTTTCTCCTTTTGCTCATCAGTCAGATTGGCGACTTTGAGGCATTCATTTTTTCTGAACCGGGCAGGATGCTCCTTATGCCTGGCAGGTCCGGTATGAGCAGATCTTTTCGAATGCATAGCCATGGTTTTTGCTTTGACATGATTAAATTTGTTCCTCTTGAAATGCCCTGTAAAAAGAACGACAGCCATTGAGATATTAAGTACGATCAGAATACTGATTCCGACAGTAGTGAAATTAAGTGATTTCATAAGCAATTCATTTTTTAGTTATACATGCTATGTACCAAAACAAAAATGGTGCATGAACACGAAATGACCTGCCATGTCTATACCAACTGCTGTATTGTATAGACAGGAAACCATTTTATAAACAGATAATGGAGATTTTTCAGAACAGAAGGGATACAGCAATTAATCCGGAAGTATGGAAAACCCATTATTACCATCCAGAATTATTCTGCCCGGACGGTTGTCTCCTTGCTCATCAATAATCAGATTGATTACCGGGCCATATACTTTTTGCTTCAGAAGAATCTTAAGCACCTGATCAGAGATTTCGAAATTATTGACAACCATGGGCACCCTGAAAGTACACCCGGATTTCCAGTTGGCGCAGCCATAAGCTGTCTTACCTTTAAGCAATATGCCCTTACACACAGGACACAAAGCTGCTTCGCTGGAAAGGTCATTGGATTGACGTATCTGCTTATCACCTTTTTTGTCAGTAGGGGCTGTCTGTTCCTTTACTTCAAGCTCCGGTTCATGATTCGCATTCAGAACGATTTTCCCCTCCACTGTACGATTGTCAGTCTTAAGCCCCTTAATAACAGGCGATTTTCCTGTTGTGACAATACTGATCAGCTGCTTATCGGTCAGTTTTTTACCAAACAATTCAAAAGGAATCAGCTGCTTACAGCCATTTTTATAGTCACTGCAACCATACGCATTTTTTCCTTTAAGCATATTGCCCTTTTTACATCTGGGACAAAGCAGATTGTCCGTTTTTCCCTCTTTTTTTCCTTTACCCGAAGCAACCGGCTGTTCAACAATGACTGTTTCTATCCTGGGTACATTCCGTGCATTTTTCACCTGATGCACGATATCGCTAACCATAGCTTTCATTTCCTGCAGGAACGTAGTAGTTTCAAAAGTACCTTTCTCTATATCCCTCAGTTTCTTTTCCCAGTTACCGGTAAGTTCGGCCGATTTCAGCAACTCAAAATTGATAGTCTGAATCAGCTGAATTCCTGTTATGGTCGGAAGAAGATTTTTCCGTTCTTTCCGGATATAATTCCTTTTAAAAAGAGTTTCGATAATATTTGCTCTGGTAGAAGGCCGCCCGATACCGTTCTCCTTCATCAGATCCCTCAATTCTTCATCGGCAACCTGCTTGCCTGCTGTTTCCATCGCTCTTAACAGAGTTGCTTCCGTATAGTACTTTGGAGGACGTGTCTGTTTTTCGGCGAGCTCAGGTACATGAGGTCCGCTCTCCCCCGCCGTAAAGTCGGGTAATATCTGCCCCGAATCCTCATCTTCTTCATCTTCTTTCTTTCCGGATTCTTTTTCCTCCTTATCTTCGGTATATACAGTTCTCCAGCCAGGTTCCAGAATCTGCTTGCCGGTAGCCTTGAACTCGGTTTTGTCAGCCAGTCCGACAACTTCCGTTTTGGAAATGATGCAATCCGGATAAAAAGCGGCAAGAAAACGGCGTACAATCAGATCATAAACCTGTCCCTCCTGTCCGCCTGCATGTCCCTTTACATTTGTCGGTATAATGGCATGATGATCGGTTACTTTCTTATCATCAAACACAAGCTTTGATTTCCGGACGGGGCTCCCCAGCAGTGATTCTGTCAGCGATTGGTAATTGCCTAGTGAAGAAAAGATCCCTTTGATTTTAGGATACATATCCGAGGGAAGATAGGTCGTATCTACTCTTGGATAGGTAACCAGCTTTTTTTCATATAGAGACTGAACAAGCTTCAGCGTCTGATCAGCGGAGAAAGCAAATTTCTTATTACACTCAACCTGAAGCGATGTCAGGTCAAAAAGCCTGGGGGGACTTTCCTTTCCTTTCTTCTTGGAAAAAGACGAAATGGTAAAAATGGAATCTTTAATCCGGCTAATGATTTCTTCAGCTTCTTCCTTTGACTGAAATTTGCCGTTTTTAGCGGAGAAGAGCACATCTCTGTACCTGGTTTTCAGCTCCCAATAAGTCTCAGGCTTAAAATTCTGAATTTCCAGATACCGGTTTACAATAAGCGCCAGGGTAGGAGTCTGTACTCTGCCAATGGAAAGCACCTGCCGGTCTTTTCCAAATTTTAAGGTATAGAGTCTTGTTGCATTGATCCCCAGAAGCCAGTCACCGATGGCTCTTGAGCTGCCTGCTGCATATAGCCGGTCATATTGCTGGCTGTCTTTAAGATTTTTAAAGCCTTCCTGAATAGCTTCCGTAGTGAGTGAGGAGATCCATAATCTCTTGACGGGTTTGCTGCATTTGACATAGGACAAAACCCAGCGCTGAATAACTTCTCCTTCCTGACCGGCATCTCCGCAGTTAATTACTTCTTCGGCATCCGAGACAAGGCGTGCAATAGTTTTAATCTGCTTTTCAACACCTTTATTACCTATTTCCTTAATACCAAACCTGGGAGGTAAAATCGGCAGATGATCCAGTCGCCACCATTTCAGCTGAGGATGGTAATCTTCGGGTTCTTTAAGCGTACACAAATGTCCGAAGGTCCAGGTAACCTGATATCCATTTCCCTCAAAATATCCGTCTTTCCTGTTTCTGGCTCCAAGAATATCAGCAATCTCTCTGGCAACACTCGGTTTTTCGGCTATACAGACTTTCAAAATAAATTAAAATCAGCGACGAACTGCCTAAGATACGATATTTAGGGATTCCGGACACCATTAGTTTTCAACAATCAAAGGAACCGGACAAGAACTGTGAAACACAAAAGCTATGTCGAAAGCAAAATGCTTTCGACATAGCTTTATTACAAATTCATATCTGACCAGCTGTTATAGTAATTCATTTGCCAGATTAGCCAGTTCCGAACGTTCACCTTTTTCCAGAGTGATATGTGCGTACAGGCTTTGATTTTGCAGACGATCTATAAGATAGGAGAGACCGTTACTCTGAGAATCAAGATAAGGAGTATCAATCTGATAAATGTCTCCGGTAAATATGATCTTGGTATTTTCACCGGCTCTGGAAATAATGGTCTTTACTTCATGGGGGGTAAGGTTCTGAGCTTCATCCACAATAAATACAATATTGGACAAGCTCCTTCCCCTGATATAGGCAAGAGGAGTGATAACCAGCTTTTCCTTATTGATCATTTCTGTAATACGCTGATAATCGCTGTCCGTCTCATTGAACTGATTCTGGATAAATTTCAGGTTATCAAACAATGGCTCCATATACGGATTCAGCTTGGACTTGATATCTCCCGGCAAATATCCTATATCTTTGTTGCTCAGAGGCACAATAGGCCTAGCCAGATATATCTGCTTTACGTTTTTTCTTTGCTCAAGACATCCCGCAAGAGCGATGAGCGTTTTACCTGTTCCTGCCACTCCCTGAATAGTGATCAGCTTAATATTGGGATTCATTATGGCATTGATGGCAAAAGTCTGTTCGGCATTACGGGGCTTAATACCATATACCGATCTTTTCTCAACCTGCTCCAGACGCTTTTCTTCGGAGTTATAAAAAGCTAAGGCTGAGTTTTTAAGACCCTTCAATATAAAGTAATGATTATGGATCCGAAGCTCCTTGGGAATGACATCAATACTGCAATGTCCTTTCTCATATAGTTCATTAATTATTTCGGTATCGATATCTTCCAACAGCGTTTTTCCGGAGTAAAGACTATCAACATCCTTAATTTTGCCTGTTTCATAATCTTCGGCAGGTATATTCAATGCTTTGGCCTTCAGGCGCAGGTTTATATCCTTAGTAACCAGAACAACCTTCCGCGTTTTATTTTCAGCCTGCAGACCAATAGCAGCATTCAGAATTTTATGATCAGCTTTCTTGTCATCAAACACAGTTTCAGCATTTATCTCCCTTGTACCACGGGTATTCATGATAACTTTAAAGTTCCCTTTGCCTTTTCCGCTTAAAGGAATCCATTCCTGTAAAAGATTTTTACCGGAAAGACTATCCAGAAAACGGATAAACTCACGCGCTTCAAAATTCTTTATATCATTACCCTTCTTGAAGTTATCCAGCTCTTCCAGCACTGTAATCGGAATAGCAACATCATTTTCCTGAAAACTGTTGACAGCATTATGATCATATAAAATGACCGACGTATCAAGAACGTATATTTTCCTGTCTTTTTTGGTGGTAGATTTCTGAGCGGCAGTCATAAGCAAAAATGTTAAAAGTTGTATTAGTTTGTATGAACGTAATTCGTATCGGGAGGGTACAAAAAAAACAATATTCTTTGCCTTTTTTATGTCCGATCCTGCCAGGCAGCGTACCCCCAAAAATCGGCCATACTGATAACCATACATTTAAAAAATAGTTGATCTGTTAAATCAGGAAACTCCATTCGCTATTATTTCACAAGTTTTTACCAGATCGGATAAATTACTTTTGAAAAGTTGTCCTAATGGTTAATTTTAGAGTTTAGTATTAATCTTACTTTTATGCCCTCATTCGACATTGTCAACAAACTGGATCCTCAGACGCTGGACAACGCAATCAATGTAGCGAGAAAAGACATTCTGAATCGTTATGATTTCAGAGACAGCAAGAGTACCATAGACCTTGACAAGAAAAATAACTCTTTGCAGATTCTGACAGAAAACTCCATGCGCCTTGAGCACATTATCGATGCTATTCGCACCAGAATGGCCAAACAGGGGCTAGATCCCAAAGCGCTGAATCTGGGCAAAGAAGAAGTGGCCTCCGGAAGTCTGATCCGAAAAGATATCAGTATCCAGACAGGAGTTGAAAAGGATATTGCAAAAAAAATAATCAAGGATATAAAAGACTCTAAACTTAAAGTTACTCCAGCGATAATGGATGACATGGTAAGAGTCACCGCAAAAAAAATTGATGATCTTCAGTCCGTTATCGCTCTTTTACGGGCAAAGGATTATGGCATTCCTCTTCAATTTGTGAATATGAAAAGCTGATTTTCACAAAAAAATTTCAGATCATATAGTTGTATCAGAAAAAATATTTACATTTACAGCACGTAAAGTTATGCAAAAGACAATAAACGCACCGAAGCACTTCCTTCCAGTAGTTTCTGACAAGAAATGACTCCGGATTTGTTTTGGCTAACAATACCAGAAAAACCCGGATAATAGTCCGGGTTTTTTTATTAATAAACAACAAGTAAAATAATTTATGCTAACGTTCAGTTTTTCGGTACAGGTTTCCTCTTCAGCGCTGATTGTATGCGTGCCGAAGCCTTTTATTGCCTTCCGGGAATGAATGTATGGTGTCAACTTACTGTATATAGAAAGCCCGGACCTACGTACCGGGCTTTTTTTTGGCCTGATAACTAAATAAAAATATAATGTATAAGAAGCATGGACAGACAATTATCTATTACTGAATGGAAAAACCGGCTTAGAATTCCTGAACGGGAACGCCTGATGGCTTTACTCGCATTTGCCGCCGTCTACATCATATGGGGCTCTACCTATTACAGCATCAAAATCGCTATAACCACCTTGCCGCCCTTTCTTATGGCGGCGACACGCTATCTGATCGCCGGACTTATACTGTATGTCGGAGCTCGTATAGCGGGGGCGACATTCCCTTCTGTCAGACACTGGAAAGAAAGTGCCGTATTAGGCTTTTTTCTGCTTCTGATGGGAAACGGAGGAGTGGTATGGGCTTCAGATAAGCTGCCTTCCGGAATAATAGCCTTACTAATTACTGTTGAGCCAATCTGGATCGTATTGCTGGTAATATTAAAGAATAAAGGGAGATTACCTGATGTCAAAACAATTCTTGGCATACTATTAGGCCTTGCCGGAACGGTAATACTGATTCTGCCAGATCTGGGAAGCCAATCTCAGCTGAGTACAAGCGGCTTGCTGGCTGTTTTTATCTCTACAGTCTGCTGGGCTATAGGATCACTATATGCAGTCAATGCCTATTCCGGGATTTCGATCATTCTTGCTACTGCGATGCAGATGCTTTGCGGAGGAGCTTTTATGCTTATCGTGGCAGGGATGCGGGGAGAGTTCATTAATATTCACCCGGAGCGATTTTCTATGGAATCTCTCTATGCCTATCTGTATCTGATCATTTTCGGATCTATTATCGGTTACAGTTCCTATGCATATCTGCTCAAAGTCAGTTCGCCAAGCAAGGTTTCGACCTATGCCTATGTCAATCCTTTTGTAGCAGTATTTATCGGAACAATAATCGGTGACGAGCCATTTACCCGACAAATCGGCATGGCTGCCATTCTGATGATACTGGGCGTATTTCTGGTACTTCTGAAAAACAAAAAGGGATAACATTTTGCAATGCTCTCCGGTTATGGTATCAGGAACTTGATAAGTTTATTTTTTTACAGTATTTTTTTATTTGGTGATAGGGGCCCTGTAAGGCCCTTTTTTTTCTATTTTTATGAGTCAACATTCAAGAATTATTGCACGGTATGGAGTATAAAAAGCTGGCTGGTACAAAAATCTCTGTCAGTAAGATATGTCTGGGCACTATGACCTGGGGTGAGCAAAATTCAGAACAAGAGGCTCATGAGCAACTCGATTACGCCCTTAGTCGGGGAATTAATTTTATCGATACAGCAGAAATGTATCCGGTACCGGGAAGAAAGGAGACACAGGGTACAACCGAGCAATATATCGGCAGCTGGTTGAAAAAAAGGAAAAAAAGAATCGATGTAGTGCTGGCGACTAAAGCAACCGGTCCCAATAAGGGATTATCTTATATCCGCAATATCCCTGATTTTAGCCGGGGCCATATTCTGGAAGCCATCAACGGTAGCCTGAAACGCCTCAATACCGATTATATTGATATCTATCAGCTACACTGGCCGGAAAGAAATACAAATTTCTTCGGAAAGCTTTTTTATGAACATGATCAGAACGAAAGCTGGAAGGATAATTTTGCCGAGATACTCAATACGATGAATGACCTGATACGGGAAGGGAAAATACGCCACTGGGGACTTTCCAATGAAACTCCCTGGGGTGTAATGCATTTTCTGCATCTGGCCGAAATTCATAAAATGCCACGCCCGGTATCGATTCAGAATCCATACAGTTTGCTGAACAGAAGTTTTGAAACAGGGCTATCTGAAATTTGTCTCCGGGAAAACCTGGGAATGTTTCCCTACTCTCCATTGGGCTTTGGTACGCTATCCGGCAAGTATTTATCAGAAAAACTGCCAGCCGGTTCCAGAAGGGCCTTATTCCCGTCTATGAAACGGTATAGTGGCACACAGACTGAACTGGCCGTGAAAGCTTACGTTGAATTAGCCTTAAAATTCAAACTAAAGCCTGCTCAGATGGCTTTGGCATATATAAATGCAAAACCTTTTGTAACATCAACTATAATCGGAGCAACCAAAACGGAGCAATTAAAAGAAAATATTGACAGCATTCTTCTCCGGCTGGAAGATGAAGTCATTGCCGAAATTGAAAAGGTACACAATCTATATCCGATACCAGCTCCCTGACATTTCACAAATGAAACTATTAAGGACCATACCGGGATTTATTGTTCTATGCCTGATTACGGCATGTGCACAATCCGAACGTAAAGAGGAAAAAAATCAGATCAACTCTATAAATAACACATATATGGATACAGCAACATTTGGTGCAGGATGCTTCTGGTGCGTAGAAGCTATTTTTCAGGATCTTTCCGGTGTAGAAAAAGTTATATCTGGCTATTCCGGAGGAACAATCAAAAATCCTGCATACAGAGAAGTAACAACAGGCCGGACAGGACATGCAGAAGTGGTACAGATTATTTATGATCCGCAAAAAGTAACTTATCGCGAATTGCTTGAAATATTCTGGCAGACTCATGATCCGACCACATTAAATCGTCAGGGAGCGGATGTGGGTACGCAATACAGATCCGCAATTTTTTACCACAATCAGGAACAAAAAGAAACAGCAGAATACTACAAGCAGGAACTGGACCGGTCCGGTGCTTTCAAAGCTCCTGTCGTAACCGAAATCACCGCTTTCAAAGATTTCTATCCAGCAGAAGACTATCACCAGAATTATTATAATCTCAATAAGGAAGCTCCATATTGCACGTATGTCATCGAACCCAAACTGGATAAGTTTAAGAAAGTATTTAAAGACAAGCTCAAATAATTACTGAGGTACAGCTTGTCTGGAAAATTTGTATTCCAGCGTAATTTTGAAGTCTCCCAGGTTGGCCGGATCCAGCCTTACTGCTTCAACAAAACGATCTGAATTATCTTTTTTTCCCAGCAAAAGGCTAATCATCAGATAGGGTTCATTATCGCTGTTCCGAAGTGCTATTGTCTTACGGGTGCCTGCGTACTGATCAATAAAGTCAATCAGCGGCAGGGGAGTTGTGAACTCTGCCGAGTCTTTCCATTCTTTTTTCAGTGTAATATGCAAGTTATCTGTCGGGCTAAAAAGGTCCGGACTAAATCTTGTAAACTCAACAAATTCCATAGCAGGATTCATCGGAACAATAAAATAGGGTTTTTCTTTGGTTATGATATATTGCCTGTTATCTATCATGTCAATTCGCTTTTTTCGAATAACAGAGCACAGGAGCAATAGTTCAAACCTTAAAGAAAACTCACTACTTATCAACAACTTGACACCAACCTCTATTCTTCTTTTTTCTTCTCGATGCGTATATTCATGTAAGCGAAGATGATAGCAATCAAAGGACTGAGGAGATTAAAAAAACAATAAGGCAAATAATGCACTGTTGCTATTCCCAAAACTGCTGCCTGAGTCGCTCCACAAGTATTCCAGGGTACCAGAACAGATGTTACCGTTCCGGAGTCTTCCAGAGTCCTTGACAGGTTCTTTAGCGAGAGTCCTCTGTCCTCGTATGCTTTCCTGAACATTCTTCCGGGAATCATTATGGCAAGATACTGGTCTGATGCAGTTATATTGAAAAAGATACAGGTTCCAACGGTAGAAGCAATGAGAGAGCCAGTGGATTTTACAAAATTAATGATGCTCCTGGTAATCCTGTATAATAAACCACTTGCTTCCATAGTTCCTCCGAAAATCATCGCACAGATAATAAGCCAGACTGTATTAAGCATACCAACCATACCATTGCTGGCAAGCAACCGGCTCACCAGTTCATGATCGGATACTATCTGAATGGAAGAATACATAGCCTTCAGAACAACGATATACGCTTCCTTCACTGTAAAAACATCACTTCCCGAAAGCTGAAGAATAACTGGTCTCTGAAACACCAGTGCGAACACAGCTCCACCCAGTGTACCTGCCAGTAAGGCAGGAAAAGCAGGCACTTTGAATACGATCAGTACAATCACAAGGACCGGTATCAGCATCAGTACCGGACCGATGTAGAAAATATTTTCAATAGACTGCATTACTGCGCTTATATTCTGGTTATCTATCTCTCTGGAAGAGGACAAGCCTATAATCAGATACAGTACAAGTGAAATAATAAATGCCGGCATAGTAGTGCTCATAAGATACCGGATATGTTCAAAAAGTCCGACTCCGGTCATTGCAGAGGCAAGATTGGTTGTATCTGATATCGGTGATACTTTATCCCCGAAATAAGCACCGGAAATAATAGCTCCGCCAATAATTCCGCCTGAAAAGCCTATTGTCTCACCAATACCGGCCAGCGAAAGGCCAATAGTGGCAACAGTAGTCCAGGAGCTACCCGTAGCCAGCGATACTACCGCACAGATAAAGCAGGATGCAAAAAGAAAAATATCAGGAGAAAGCAGCTTCAAACCATAATAAATCATAGCCGGAACTATACCACTGATTATCCATGTGCCGGCCAGCGCTCCGATCAGCAACAAAATAAGGATGGCAGGCATTGCAGTCAGAAGACTGTTTAATATGCCTTTTTCCAGCTCCTCCCAGGTAAAACCGATCGAAAAAGCCACCAGAGCCGCCACCAGAGCGGAAAAAATCAAAGCCAGCTGATTTGGGCCGGCTATGGCATCTACACCAAAAATATACACATTGACAGACAAGAGTCCGATCAAAAAAAGCAAAGGTATAAACGCTTTGTATAAGGGAATTGGTCGTTTGGGATCAGAAGTATACATAAAAATGCCGGTAACAGAATCTGCCTTATAATAAAACAAAAGCAAACTAAGTTTTTCAACCTTAGTTTGCAATAGAATGTCATTATAAATCCGGCATGTAAATCATCCAATTACTGTATAAATAAGCTATTCTCTCGGAAGATGACGAATTATGCAGGAATCTTCCTGATTTTCGAACCCGGAAAGTTTTTCTTCCAGATAAAAAATCCTTTTTCTTAAAAGCTCTATTTCTGAAGCCATATTTACGGACAACTCCGCCAGTGACTCGTTGTAACGGTAATATTCAAGTTCAATGAAATATTTACCTTTATACTTAACAATTTCCTTTTTTACTATTTCTGCAGAAGCTTCCCTTCCCAGATCCACAATCCTGATAGACATAGATACAAAAATTAAACTATACCAATCTAACAGGCTGAAAGCAGCCATTGTTATGCTCCGTATTGTGAAGTAAACTAAATTTCTTCTTCTTTTTCTGATTTTTCGTCTATATCTCCTTTTCCTCCAATCTTGATCTGTGTTCCCCAGACGCTTAAAAGCTTATCATTATCTACCTGACCAATAAAATTGCTCCGAACTCTGATTGTTTCACCATCATTGGTAAGATGGAACGTTTCAATTTTTTCCAGTTTGTAGTCCGATCGTACAAACTTATCCAGTATTTGTACCAGCTTATCTTCTCCCAGATCGAGATAATCAACGAAGCGAATACCGATCATATCATCCGGTGACTTATAATTATGCATTTTAGCCAATGCAGGATTTGCCTCTCCGATAACTCCGTACTTCAAAAGATCCTTAATCTGCTCATCCACTGATTTTGTCGTATCAACACCACCCAGATCTCCGAATTCGTAGATAATAATACCCTCATAGATATTTTTGTCTATAAACTCCCTGTATCGCTGTTCACTTTTTTTAATTTCCGTTGTTCTTTCCTTTATTTTATCCTCCAGCTCATCCCGAAAAGATTCCAGTTTCCTGTTTATTTTCTCAAGTTCTTCGTTCCTTTTTCTAATTTCTTCATTAAGCTCTCTGACTTTTATTTCTTTTTCCATCTGGCTATTAATGTCGAATGAATTAAACAGAACCTGGGAAGGTTTACCCTGCTCTTCTTTATAAATAACACCTCTGGAGCTTATCCACCTGAGATTATGATCCTTGTCATATACCCGATACTTATAATCATCCTTTTCCCCCAATTTCATTTTTTTTAGCTTTCCCAACCGGTCCTTAACCATTGGTATATCATCCTTATAAACAATCTTCTCGACCAGGCTTTTATAGCGATGATTCACCAGGTTTTCATTATCCAGCCGGTATAGCTGCCTGCTGGCCCTATTGGTAAAGATGTAATGATCATTTTTGAGGTCATAAATATTTATATTTAAGGGTGACAGCTCGATAATCCTCTGGAATCTTTTTCGTTCTCTTTTCAGGGTATTTTTGTATTTTTCCTTCACCTTGCTCAGTCTGAACTGAACATTCGATTTCCAGCCCAGCAGAATCATTGAAATAGCAAAAGTACATGAAGCAAGAAGAGTTGTTCCGGATTTTGTTCCAAACCAGCCTTGTTGTTCTCCATATATTTTCACCCAACCAATAATCAGAGGAATAAAGATGGCAAGAAAGCGCAACAAGACTATCTGTGTTGGATTTTCTCCGATCAGCAAAGCCATAGAACCTTTGTGAGGACGTAAAAACAAGATGGAAGATGATAAAAAAACCAGTGCAATAGCAGAGTGGAAGGAAATCGGAATCAGCCTGAAATACGAATAAAGCGTCTCTATCTCATAGATATAGCCATATATTGAAAGAACGGCAATGAGAACAGTTATATAGTTTAAAAACTGGGCGTACTTAAAAAAACGGGAATGATGAATATTATTAATTATAATAACAGAAAATCCGATCATGAATAATCCGAAAGCCGTATTGGGCGCCATGGTGTTGTAATTTTCATCCCACTCTGCCTGCTTTGGAACAACCATCTGATGCTTAAACAGCAATTCATCCAGACGATATGAGAATCCAAGTAAAACCGCTACAATTTTCCCGAGACAAATAATACATACTCCAAAGCAGATGGCAGTAGAGATCTTAACCCTTAAACCTGTATAATGCTCTTTGGTCACCAGCCATATAGCAATCGCCAGCAGCAAAAAGCAAAGCGCCGACAATGGATTCATCGTAATCCATCCGCCCGGTGTGAGTTTTTGCAACAACGGGTAATGAATAAACCGTAACAATATATTTAATGCGGGAATAAAGAAGGCAATGTAACAGAAAATATGCCCCAGCAATATAAGTCTACTTACAGTTTTTTGATTTTCAGCTCTTTTTGAAATATCCATCATACATACCAGACTTCAGAATATCAAACTTTCACCTGAATGCTCCACCCTCGCACAAGGTTATTATTCTCTATAATGCCTATATGATTTTCCTTTACTTTAAAAGTATTGCCATCCATATCTTTAATCTCTGTCAGAATATCGTGCAACTGATAATCTGCCTCAATGAACTTTTTAATAAATGCCATTTTTTTCTTGTCAGAACTCGCAAGCATAAAATCAATGGGTTTCCCCACAGCATCCTCCCGCTTTTTTATTCCGTAAATATTCAGCATTTCCTTATTTATCTGAGCAATAACTGCATGTTTGTCGATCAGCTTTATCTGTTCTTCAACAGGCAGTGTAGTATCAATTCCATCAATATCCTTTACTTCGAACTGCACTATCCCCCTAAAACTTAATTCAAAAAAATAATGATATCTTCTTTCCCGTTCGACCAGTTCCTCAAACCGTTGTTTTACTTTTGATTCCAGCTCTTTATTAAGTCTTTCGAGCTTTTTCCGGGCTTCTGTCAACTCCTTGTTTTTTACCTCCATTTCTTCATTCTTTTTCTGCAGCTCGCCTTCCTTTTCTTTTTCTTTTGTACGGTCCAGTGCATTAATCATGATTTCTCTGGGTTTACCCTTATGACGCCTGAAAACAATAGCCCTTGACAATACCCAATATATATTGTCTTCACTATCTGTAAGACGGAACTCTGTATCGAGAAAGTCATTTTGGGAAATATCAGACAGCTTTTTGTAATATTCGGCCACCGATTCTTTATCCTCTTTGTAAACATATCTATTCAGAAACTCCGTAAAGTTCTGATGAACAAGGCCTATTTTTTCATCAAAAGCCTCTTTCCCTGCTTCATTTGTGAAAACAATCTTACCGGACTCCAAATCAATGATATTAATAATAGTAGGGGACTGCTCCAGGATATGTTCAAAATTTTTCCGTTCTTCCTGAATAGTATAGAGCTTTTTCTTATTCTCGGTATTTAATTTATACTGAATGGAAGATTTCCAGCCAAGAAGGGTCATTGATATGACAAATGTACTGGCCGCAAACAGGGCAGTTCCATATTCTTCACTAAAGAAACTGGCTTCCTCACCTTTTATCTTAAGCCAGCCTATGAAAAGCGGAATAACCAGAGCAAAGAAGCGCATCATAAAAACCTCTGTCGGGCTCTGACCAATAACCGCCATCATTGACCCTTTGTAAGGCCTCAGAAATAAGACAGCCGACGACAGAAGAAAAAAGCACATGGCGCTGTGAAAGGACATAGGAATTATGCCAAGGACAATATATAAATTCCGGACCTTGTAGACATAGCCGTATATGGCAATCAGGCTGATAAAAATCAATAAGTAATTGATCAGTTCCGGACTCTTATATATCTGGGTAGATCTCTTATCGATCAGAATAACAGATATGGACAATAAAAAGAAACTCAAGGCGGAATTGGGGCTAACTTCATTGACCTTTGATTCCCACAAGTAGCTTTCGGGCAACATAAGCTGTTCTTTAAAAAGATGTTCATCCAGGCCGAAAGGAAGACCCAAAAGAAGTGTTATCAACTTGCTTAATCCGAAGAGCATCACTATAACACATATGCAGTCAGAGATAATTTTATTTCCGGCCGGGTGATGCTCCTTGCGAATAATCCAGAGCGCAACAGCAAGCAGCATCATACATATAGCAGATACCGGATTCATCGCCACTATTCCTCCCAAGCTAATCTTCAGAAGAAACGAATAGTCGATCAACCGGAGCGCAATATTTACCAGAGGGACAAAGAAGCAAAACGCACAAAAAATTGCACCGAGCCTGGTAAGGAAAAAAACAGTGTCTTTATTTTCTGTTATCGGTAACTTTCGGGTCATAACATTCTTTGAAAGAAAATAAAAACCCGTCAGCCTTTCTTTGGTTTAAAAACTACATCTGTGCTTCAAAGAGCGTCTTCCGAACTTTTCTTAAGTAGAAAAATGTATTTTTTCAAGTAAAAACATAAACAAATCCCCGGATCTGTGACAACATAAAAATAAGATAACACTCTATAAAACAAGTATTTTATTGAAAAAAGCAATATAAAAGGTTGTTTTGTGTTAATTTTATTATGTTTTAACATGGATTTATGTGCAACGAAGGAATAAAATATCCGTAAAAGAATGTATCTTTGAGCTCAAAAATTAAATGCCGTGAATTCTTCCACTCTGATAAAATTCCGGCATATTCGGTACGTTAAGACTATGCAGGAAGTAGTCGAAGATTATAATCTCCGTTTTACCTCTTTTTTTGAAACTATGATATAAGTGGTCCTGGCCACATAGTAAACTATTTAATTATTAAAGTTAAAAAGATTTGAGACAGTTAAAAATCAGCAAGCAGATTACTAATCGCGAAAGTGAATCACTTGATAAGTATTTACAGGAGATTGGTAAAGTGGATTTGATTACTTCCGAAGAAGAAGTAGAATTGGCCAAAAGAATTCGGGAAGGAGATCAGATCGCTCTCGAAAAACTGACCAAAGCGAATCTTCGGTTTGTGGTTTCAGTAGCCAAGCAATATCAAAACCATGGATTGACACTTGGTGACCTGATTAATGAGGGCAATCTTGGCCTGATTAAAGCTGCCCAACGTTTTGATGAAACCAGAGGATTTAAATTTATATCCTATGCAGTGTGGTGGATACGTCAGTCCATTATGCAGGCGCTGGCCGAACAATCAAGAATCGTTCGTTTACCTCTGAACAGAGTAGGTACTCTAAACAAAATTTCCAAGACGTTTTCTGATCTGGAGCAAAAATTCCAGCGAGAGCCATCTCCGGAAGAGCTTGCAGAAGTATTGGATATTTCTACTGAAGAAGTAGCTGATACTATGAAAATTTCTGGTCGCCATGTGTCCATGGATGCTCCTTTTGCCCAAGGTGAAGAAAATGGTCTTCTTGACGTTCTGGAAAATGATAGTGAAGGCACTCCCGACTCAGAACTGATGATGGAATCACTTCGCCGTGAAGTAAAGCGGGCCTTATCTACGCTGACTCAGCGTGAATCAGAAGTCATTGCCTATTATTTCGGGCTAAACGGAGAAAACCCGATGACGCTTGAAGAAATAGGAGAGAAGTTCAATCTGACAAGAGAACGGGTAAGACAAATTAAAGAAAAAGCTACCCGAAGATTAAGACACAGCTCAAGAAGTAATTCGTTAAAGCCGTATCTGGGATAGGAACTGCTACTCAAATAATAAAAATACCGGATGTTACCATCCGGTTTTTTTATTTAAAACCACTGAATGCAAACTACTTAATTCATAATTCCAGGACGAATTGCATGGCGTATACCCTCCAGACTTGCTGCAACCTGTTCCACCTGCACCAATAACTGCCCCAACTGATTATCACTGCCAAATCCTTTGATCTTTTGCTGACGAATAAATCCGGTTTTAATCTCATTCCAGCGGAGTTTATCTTCCTTTCCTAACCGGCCGGTTAGTTCCCTAAATTTCAAAATATTCGCTTCCGCCCCCATTGTCAGCGTCTGAGCCTCATTTTCATAATGACTCATAATAATCACCTCCAATTCTTCATCATTCATCAAAGGCACAATCCTTTCAGCTATTTTGTTCATGTTCCGATAAGACCCCTGGAGCTTAAAAGCAGGCTCTGTTCGATATTCATCCGCCTGAGCTGCTGAATATATATATTGCGCATTAACCTTAAGCAAAATATCTCTTACTATCAGCATTTTTCGGGTAACTGCTACATAATCCTGAATCTCAGCTGCGGAATAATTACCTTCAAATTCCACACCTTCCTGAGAGTTGTTCGCAATAATTGCCAGAATCTTGTGTATATCACTATGGCTTTTGATACTCAGTCCGGCAAGAACCGGATTGGATGTCATAGCATTTTCAATATAACTTGCTTTAAACTCAGCCTCATTGCCACCGATAATATCACCCAGGTTGTAAATATCTGCCCGGTTGGTAAGCATATCCGGGATGACGAATTTCTCCCCGCTTTCGGTATAAGGATTACCAGCCATTACGACTGCTACTTTCTTTCCCCGAAAGTCATATGTCTTGCTGACACCGTTATAAACACCCTCAATTTTACGCTGAGCATCACACAGAGAAATAAACTTCTGCAAAAACTCCGGACTGCAATGCTGAATGTCGTCGACATAAATCATTACATTATTCCCCATTTCGAAGGCTAATCCCAAACGACGTAACTCTTCTCTGGCCGCAGCATTACCCGCATCCTGCGGATCCAGGGATATTGTTGAATGCCCAAGAGCCGGACCATTGATTTTCATAAATACTAAGCCAAGCCGGTTGGCAACATATTCCATCAGTGTAGTTTTACCATAACCAGGTGGAGAAATCAACAATAGCATTCCCATCAGATCTGTACGTTTGGCTTCTCCGGCAGCTCCGATCTGCTTTGCCAGATTAGCTCCGATCAAAGGCAGATACACTTTATTAATAAGCTGATTACGAATAAAAGAAGTCATTACTTTGGCTTTATATTCGTTTAACCGAAAGCTTCCTTCATACTCAGCTACCACCTTCTTCTTTAGTTCCTGAAACTGTATAAAAGCTGGTGCTATCGAACGATTATATTGCTCCAGTTTCTTCAAGAACAGATTAAATTGGCCAGTATATTGTTTTTTCTCATTAATCAGCCTATGCGTACCCTGCATATGAAGTTCCAACTGCAACGAAACCGGCAAAACAGATCCGGGTGCAATAGTACGTTCATTAATCAGCAGCCATGTACATTCATCCAGATAGATACATTCGGCCGGATTAGAACTCCGACTATTAAAAAACGCAGATATCCATTTTTTTACAATTTGCCAGCGAATCTTAAAATCAGACTTTACAGCCTCTAAAGACGCGAAAAACTGATTGTGGGCATTCTGTTGACTGAGATATTCTTTAAACTCCTGTATCAACACATGCGCACTCTGATCTACCGGAAAAATATCCGATTCGCAAAGTTGCTCAAAAAGATAGCAGGCTGCTTCATAGCTCAGATTTTTATTTTCTGTCGTATGGCAAATATCGACAGGTACTGATGCCTGCATATCCGCACATAGCTCTTCTATCAGATCCAGGTACTCAACATTCTGCGGAAAAACTTTTCGGATCAATGCAATAGATTGAATTTTCTCAGAGAACAAGCCCTTTTTATCGCTTGAAATAAATACTTCCCAATAAAGCCTTCCAAGAGTACGTACCTTTGAATCATATCTCAATAGTCCTGCTGATTTATGAATAGAGAGCAACGATTTCAACAATTTTGATGCATCAAGATCATGTATACCTTTTACATAGCCTTCATTGAAACGAATGCTCATATATCGTTGCACAAAATCTGTCAATGCAAGCTCAGGAAGTTCATTCAATTGTTCAGCAGAATATATTTCATCAACTCCATTAAGTGATAGTTCATTCGCTAGGGCTTTTTCAAATATTGAATAAGCGAGAAACTCCGCACGATATACTTCATTGGTTTCGGAAACCAGTTCCTGATCTTTTACTTCACTATAATCATTCAGATCAATTGCAGTAATCGGCTCATAAAATTCAGTACCAGTCAGGTGCAGAAGAAGGTCATTGTCTTTGCGAACGATAGTCGCTTCCAGGCGTTGAGTATTACAGTTGAAAGAATGGTTGCCCAATCGTATGACCGAGCTACCCTCTACAAAAAGCTCTTTACGGTCTTTCAACTGTCGCTGTGCATCTTCCCATACTGATTTCAGACGACTTTGCAGACCATCCGCTTTTACGGTATCTCCCAATGCAATGATTTGTTCTGAACAATCCCTTAGCTTGGCTATTAAGGCATCCGATGCAAAATATCCATTCAGCTCATCGACAGACTTAAAAGTCATTGCCCGGTTTTCAGCAGATTTAAGAATGCGCTCAGCAGAACGGAATAATCCGTTTATTTTTTTATTTCTTTCTTCGGTAAGACGGAACTTAAGTGACTCAAATGCTTCATAAATTTCCTCTCGTTTACCGGCAACCTGTTCAAGAAAGTCATCAAAGTCTCCAAAGCGGCTATCCAGATCCTCCAGCTGAATCATAATCTTAGCCAGATATTCATCCGCTTTTTCCGGAGTATCGATCATATCCAGATAATTAATAACAGCCTGCCCTATAAGCTTCAATTGGGAATTAAACTCTGCTTTACCTTCAATAGAGAGTAAAGCCTGTTTTCTAGTTCTCAAATCAGCCTTCAGCTTATTTATCCGACTGAAAACGGCGGAAATTGTCTCTATAATAGCGGAAGTATGCGTAGGATCTTCTATTTTCAGGTTACTAACCACTTCACTAAGCATTTCCAGTTCGTGAGACAGTTCTCTGATCGACTCATCCAGCCTGTTTACTTCCACAGTTTTATCCACTGTTTCTACAGCTGTTTCAAGCTCTCTGACTTTATGATGAAAAGGATCCAGCGCATCTGCTCCTAACAAAAACTCAGTGGTATGTTTTGAAACCCTTGCCGTATAATCAATTATACGCTGTATAAGTTTTTCAACCTCTTCCAGATTAATATAGCGAAGCTCCTGCAGCGAAACAGTCTGTCCATGAACAATGCGAAGCTGCTGCAATGAACTGATAAAATCTCTGATAGATTCCGGCGTCTCTATGTCTATCCTCCGAAAAAGGGTTTCGGCAGTATGTACAACTTCTGTAAGCGATTTTCTGGTCGCCTCACGGATGGAAACAACCTTTTCATACGCCTCAATAGCAGTATTGGCCGTAGCCCGTAAAGTTTCCAGCTCTGCTTTAATATTATGGACTTCCCCGTTACCAAGCCAGTAATAGGAATCCAGTATATTGGTCGCCTTGTTCAGTATATCATAATACAAGTCGGTGTATGTTTCCTCCTTGTCGACCATGTATATCAACTCATTGCACTCTGCCAGCGCCTTTACAATTGATTTATTACCGATCTTCGCCAGATAAGAGTCCCCGCCCGGAATATTTTGATTGTCTGAGGCGGAGAAAGGAGTCTGCCAGATCTGTACAACATGGTGTTTTTTAGGTTCATCATCACCGACGAAGTAACACATCTCTCCCGTATGAAAGATCATATATCCATGACAGATAATGGGAACGGCTACTGACTGACTTATCATATTGTAAGGCAACAGGAGATAGATCCCGAGCTCCTGATTATAGAAAATGTAGAGAAAGTCCTCTCCGTTGGGTGAAGCAACGGAAGTTTCAAATATCATACGGGACAACCGGTGATCAAACTTCTTGTAATCTCCTTTCTGAAGATAATATCCATCCGGAAAAATTACCCCGTGATTATCCGGCAGTAAAATGCAGGCATCTTCGATACCATCCAGCTTGATCACCTGGCTCAGTCGGCTGTTGAATATATAATACCGGTAATTGTTTTCCTGATAGGGGAGTATCTTGAATACGATAAGATGATCAATAACGGCATAAAAAATAGCCGCATCATCTAGTGTCTGGTCAGCAAATTCAACCTTCTCTGCATAAATCCCAGACCCAGTATCCGTATTATCCTCAACCTTAAAAGTCAGATCACCTCCAATGGTTTCAACAAAAACCTTATCTTCAACGGATATATGAGGAAAACGTCCGAGTCGCTGATTATCTCTGGTGGTCTTTTTCCAGTTAAAATCATGCTGTCTGGGATACTTAAACTCATGAATGCTTCGGTCATCAATATATTTCAGTGTATTGTCATTGATAGCCCACTTAAACGCTTTCAGATCATTCAACCGGCGTCCGATCTGAAAAATCATATACAGAAAAGTTCCTCTTCGCGCAAACTTTACAAAAGTGGTATCTTTGTAATAGGCATATAAATTTTTGAAATCATTCTGAAAAACCTTGTCATTGATCAGGTCAGTCTCAGGTGCATGAAAAGAATGCTCTTTGTAACAATAAACACTGAAAACATCCTGTATTTCCATCGTTGTTTTCAGGCCGATATGGACATTATACCCAAATATGAAATGATCACCGATCGCAATCATATCATAGGGAATACAATTATTTTCAGTAGTAACACGATCGGTGGCCAGCAAATGCGCTTCCTGAGAGCCTAAGACTCTTTTTCTGTCTTCATTCAACTTTTGAACAACTTCTCTCAGACTGTTACCATTACGAAGCAGTCGTCTCCTGATCAATTCATACGTACCGGCTTCAGGCTTTAACTCTTCCTGTTCAGTGTTATTTGTAGTATCCATATAAGTATATCAGCCATGAGGCTGTTTCGACCTGTTGCGAAACATGTTTTCTAACCAGGTCTGAAACAGCCTCCGAAAATTATTTTATAGTAAATGATCCAACCTTTTTATCCGCTATATTCAGGGTTTTAGCAACATCCAGCATACTTTTTAATGAAGTAGCGATGCCTTCATCTCCTGCATTGCCCATCATTTTCAGTAACAGAGCAGATATCGTCATATTTTTAATATCTTCCGACTGGAATCCGAACTGGGCCACAAAAGAGCGGAATCGTTCTATAAATTCGCCTCTGTCGCTGTTATCCAAAAAGACAGTCTTCAGATTGCTCAACAGATGACTGTTATCCACAACTTTGTCCAGCGACTTTCCTTTAGTGATCGAACCGACGATCTGATCAAAGAACATGGTTTCTCCACCAACAATATCAATTTTCGCTGACTTAAGAGCCTGAGCAATCACTTCTGCCTGTGATTGGGCAATTTCACGCTGAATATCAATTCTTGCGAGCTCAACAGCTTTTTCTTTTTCAAGTTGCAGCTTAAACTCTTCGTGCTCTTTACCTACTCCGTCAAGCTGCTTCATTGCTTCACCTTTCAGACGAACGCCATCAGCTTCCGCTTTAAACTTCTCATTCATCACTTTCGCCTCCGCAAGGCCACGCTTTTCTTCTGCAACGGCTTTGTTTTCAATTACCAGAGCTGCAGCTTTACCTTGTTCAATATCCACTTTGGCAGCAGCTAACCCGAGTCGCTCATCTGCTTCTGCCTGCGCAAGAGACCTGACCTGAATACCTTTAGCTTCGGCTTCGGCTTTAACCTCAATAACCGATGCTTCTGCCTCACCCTGTACTTCAAGTGCTTTGGCTTTTGCCTCAGTCACCTGAGCTTCCGACAAACCTAATGCGGCTTTCTGACTGGCTTCCGCATCGGCAAGAGTTTTGATAGCCTGAGCTTTATGAAGAGCAGAGGTTTTTTCTGCCTCGGCATCGATAAGCATTTGTTTTGCTCTATGCTCTGAGGCCTGTTTGGCAGCTTCCGCTGACTTGATTTCTTTTACAAGCGCTTCTTCCGCATCTTTCTCAGCATCTTTTATAGCAACGGTTTTTCTACGGTCCGCATCCGCAAAAGCCTGAGTATCCTTAATTCGTTCCTGCTCCTCAACAGTTTTTCTCTCCACGGCAACTCTCTCACGAATTACATCCTGAATCACTTTTCTTTCCAGTTCAACTTCCTTCTCCTTCGCGATACGAGCAAGCTCCACCAGCTTCTCTCTTTCAGTAGCTTCCAGAGCCTTCGCCTGTGCGACACGCTCTATTTCTATTGCCTCTGTTTTATCCTTGTTCTTTTCAGCAATCAGTATCTGACGACGTTTGTTCTGCTCAGCTATGCCAACTTCTTCATCGGTAAGGATCCGCGCCTGCATCGATTTTTTACGTTCTTCTTCACGAACAATTTCTATTTCAGCGTTTTCACGGGCCTTTATACTTTCAATTTCCTTACGCTGCTTCTCTTTCTTTTCAACAAGCTGCTTCTCCAGTTCCAGTATAGTTTCCTGAGCTTCCACATCCTGCTTCTTGATAATTTTCTCCTTCTCCCGTTCTACAAGATTGGATTTAATCTTCTGTGCAGAGGTTAACTCTATAATTTTTTTAATACCTTCTGAGTCCAGAATATTATCCTCTTTCAGTGACTTAATATCCGTCTGCTCCAGGTAGTCGATAGCACAGTCATCCAAAATATAGCCATTCAGATCAGTTCCGATTTCAGCAAGTATACGCTCTTTAAATTCTGATCTGGAATCATAGAGCTGAACAAATTCAAAATGCTTACCAACCGTTTTCAAAGCTTCCGAAAACTTCGCATCAAAAAGCATTTGTAACTGTTCCTGTTGTGAAGCTCTTTTACATCCGATTGACTGAGCTACATGAACTACGTCTTCGACTGTTTTATTTACACGGATAAAAAAGCTTACCTTTATATCTGCTCTCAGATTGTCCTTACATATCAGTCCATCGCCACCCATTCGGGATATTTCCATCGTTTTCAATGTTATATCCATAACTTCAAGCTTATGCAATACAGGAACTACAAAAATTCCTGAAAAAGACACTTTAACATCACCCAGGCCCGTCCGTACAAGCGCTTCCCCCTGTACTGCCTTATTATACATCTTTATCAGCATCGCGATAATGCCGATCATAAAAAGCACACCGAATACAATCAGCGCCATAAGTATTAATGACCCCATAGAGTTTAATTATTGATTTTTAAATTATTGATTAAAAACAGGTTTTATAAAACGATACAAAAGCTTGTCCGGCTATACATCATAAGCCTGAATTACATAGATATTTTTCTGACTGTTATAGTCAACCACAATTGCAGTTTTGCCTTTCACCAGCGCTTCATTTCCATTCAGGCAGACATTGATGACGATGGGAGCTCCGGATGTAGCTATTCTGGCCTGACCGATACCCTGCGGCTTTACATTGGTAATAGCAGTAGCCATTTTGCCGATCAGTTCTTCGGTCTGCGTCTCTGCATCCAGTTTACCAAATAGTACAATAAAGGGACTAACGGCATATTTGGCAATCATCAGCGATACAAACAAGACCGGTATCAGTACAAACAGACCCAGTATAAAACTGGTATTGCCCATAAGATCATTGATATAGACACTAAATGCCCACATCGGAAAAACCAGAAAAGACAGATAAATCATCAGAGGGACTTTGCCCAAATTAAAAAAGGCCAGCACAGAGTTTAGCCAGGTAACACCCCAGGAACCATGTTCAAAATCAATTTTGTGCGGAATTTCAGTATGACTGTCCACAGACAAATCGAAATCCAGCACGCCGATAATCACCGCAAGCCAATATATAAGAATAAAAACCAGCAATATTGTCGGAATAATATTGGACATGGCAACAGAAGCTTCTATTAATTCAATCATCGTATTTTATTGATCGCTTTTTATTTTTTCTTTTAAGGCCGCCAGAGCATCTTTGGCTTTTGAACGGCCAATATCGCCCAAAGCTTTATCAATTTCCTGATCGACCGATTTGCTTTCATTGGCAATCTGACCATAAGATTCGGCAAGCGCTTCTTCCTGAGCTACTTTGTCTTTCAGACGTTCCAGCATAGCCACCGTACTCCCGGAGTCAATATTGGCCATCTGCTTATTGATATTCTTGGTAGCTGCACTGATTTTCACCCTTGCTTTCAATGTTTTGAGCTCATTTTCCCAGGTAGAAATATTAGCCCGCAATACTTTTATATTTTGATCCATCTGGGCTACTGACAGTTCGTACTTTTCTTTATGAGCTTTGGCCTGAGCTACCAGTTTTTCATTTTCCTCTTTTTTAACCAAAGCTTCTACTGCCAGGCGATCGGCTTCTTCCTGCACAATTTCGCCCTGTTCTGCTTTTTTAAGCAGTAATATTGCCTTGTTCTGATAATCCTCCATCTTGCTCGAATAGATTTCCATATCCCCCCTAGCTCTTATGGCAAGGGCCTTGACTTCTGCCAATGCTTTAAGGCTATTGTCAAGATTAGCCTTCATGTCCCGGATACCCTGTTCCGTCATTTTAATCGGATCTTCAAGCTTGTCAACAGCCGAATGCGCTTCGGCCTCGGTAATTTTAAAAAGTCTTTTGAAAATATTCATGTCTTTATGATTTAGATTTTAGAAAACTTAATTATTTCATCTGAAAACTCGCTCAACAGAAGCTCAAGCGAATTAAACGCAGCCTCCAGTTCATTAAGATCGAGTGTATCGAGCTGCAGCGTATTCCTGAAAATAACTTTATCACCATTTTCATCCAATACAAAAGCTCCGTGAATAATATCTCGGTTCTTTTGCAGCAAACTCTTATATACACTGATCTCCGGATTCCTTATTTCGAAAATAAACTGCTCTATAAGCAGAATTGGGGGAGCACAGCCAAGTACAGCCTGCTCTATACCTGTATTTTCCTTTTTCACTACAAAAATCCCTTCAGAAGAATTTTCATATTTTATGTCCATTTCAAGATCAAGAAGGTAGTTTTTTACTTTATCAAAATGATTCATCAGAAAATATTTCTTTTAGCAATATAAATATATTTAAACAGCACCGATTTTCTTGTTTTATGTTTCTTCAGGTTCATCCGATTTCCCATCAGCTATTCAGGTATTTTCAACATTTTTAGTAATTTTCACAATTAAATATACGAATAAAATCTAAAAATGTTAGCTTTGCTAATAAAAATATCAAAATCATGTCTCTTATTGGCAAAAACATACGTAAGATACGAACTGTCAAAAAGTTAAGTCAGGCTGATTTTGCTCAGTTATTTAACCTGGCAAGACCCAGCGTGGGAGCATACGAAGAGGGGAGGAGCGAGCCCAAAATCGAGACACTTATTCAGATCGCCCAGTATTTTTCCATTTCAATTGATGCTCTCCTTACAAAGGAGTTAACTATTAATGAATTATACCAGTTTGATATTTTTTCAAAAACGAAAGCTGCTCCACCCGTCAGTTCCCAAGTTATAGAAGCAGACATATACTATATCGCCAGAGAATTTCATCTGGAATATATTGTTCAAAAAGACAATAAGGACTTCCTCAATCAGCTTCCGGTCATTAAGCTCCCGATTGCACAAAAAGACAAACTAAGAGCATTTGAAAACTATGAACCCTATATGTATTATAATGGGACCGGAATACATCCTGGAGATATCCTAATTGGCAAACTGCATCCGACAAATAATCTGAATACGCTGCAGAAGGAGCATTACTATGTACTGGTCATGAAGGCGGGGGTGCTTGTCCGTAAATTTGTACAATATTCAGAATCCGGAATTGAGATGGCCCTAACACATCCAGATTATAAAAACGAAGTAATTCCTGCGGAGAACTTACTTGAATGCTGGGAAGTTATCATGATTTGCACAACCTCTATATACACTCAAAACAGTTTTGAACTGCGTCTGGAAAAACTGGAAAAACAGGTATTTATGCTAATTCATCAAAAAAAATAAGATTATTATATAATAACAGAGTCACAAATATAAGTTGGGATAATTCCTGATGATCTGATTCTGAAGCTGACCTGATCACTCAGAGTATTTCCTGAGAGTACAAGTACAGTATCCAATCCGAATTTATTTCCGCCCAGTATATCTGTATCCAGTGTATCACCAACCATCAGCATTTCGCGCCGGCTGATTTTTTTGCTTTTCATAACATGCTCATAGGCAAAAACAAACATCTGAGCATCCGGCTTTCCGAAACGGATAAAGCGTTTGCCGACAATATTTTCCACCATATCCGCCAGACCGCCTATTGCTACAGCGATGTCTTTTTTTGACAATGGATAGGCTGTATCTGTATTTGCAACGATAACCGGGATGTTTTTGCGTCTCAGGAGATTTATTGTTTTGTTGATATCGGTATTCCAGTCAAAACCTTCATCATCCAGAAAAACCAGCGCTCCGATATCTTCCATATCCTCCAGGCTTACATCAGAAATTGATATTGTCTCAAGCCCGAGATCCCTCAGGTAATGTGCAGAATTGCCCGTCCCGAGATAAGCAACCGTTCCATTTTTAACCTTATAGCGCAGATACTGCCTTGCCAGCATTCCGGACGAGATAATCTTATCCGCGGTAATATCGTTAATTCCGGCATTCCGGTACCCCTGAGCCAGCTGCTCAGGACTACGAGAGGCATCATTGGTAAGGATATAAAAATCTATATTCTGCTCTTTCAGATAAGCAAAAGTCCTGTCTATTCCTTCAATAATGCCCTGATAGTTTTTCAAAACTCCAAAAGCGTCAAAATAAACAACCTTGTATTTGGAAACTACCGATTTAAAAGACTTTATTTTCATTCAGGCATTAATTGAAATGATTAGATATTTAATGCTTTCAGGATACGACCGGCATCAAAACGGGCATCAAGTTGGGGAAAGTATTCCGAATATGCAAGATATTGCAGACGTGTTGCATACATGTCATGAAAAAAGTACTTCCCGTCTTTTATTACGTAGTTTAGTATAAAAAAACGATAAGCTTCCTTTATAAACAAAACCTCCTCTTCTGTAAGCGGATATATTGCATGATATTCTTTAAGAAAAATCATAAAGCGGTCTTCCATAAGCGGATCAACAACATAGCTGAATATGGTTCGATCTCCGACATCGGAAACTACCCGGCTGAAAAAGTAAAAATCCATAACCCGTGAAGACATTCTGAACCAGTCATAATCCCAGCGCGAGTAAAATCTCAAGTCTCTGGTGACTGAGAAGTTGCCAATGTTCCAGTCAACAAATACAGGAATTTTATCAAAATCTTTCTTGTATCGAAGCTTTTCCGTATTCCTCAGGAAAAGATTGCATTGTTCTCTGATTATATCTAGGTGAAGTCCATGCTCAAACTGTCCTTCTTCTGTATCCAGTCTTTTTAATAAGCTTACTATATCACTGTCAAGTGTCTTGGATGAGGGTTGAAGTCCGGGAGCTGCTTCTGCACAGGCCAGATGAAAACAGGCCAGCTCTTTTCCCAAAGCCCGGATGTGCCTTTCGTCCAGTCGCCTGGGAAGTTTATCAACAACCTCAACAGGATGATAGAACACTACCCAGACATCTTTCAGTTCATCTCTGGAACGATACGTAAAGACCTTATCTTTATGTGTATATGAGCTGGCCAGAAAGTTTTCGTAAGGCGAAGGTAGTAAGGAACCCAGCTGATGAATGATATTATGATCTTCTACAAAATGCTCATACCTGCCAAAGTAGGACAGTTTCGCTATAACAAACCCATCGTTCAGCGTAATCTTGTATACATGATTGGTAGATACTCTTGCACTTATGTCAACTATGCTGAATATACGACGGCCGGGAGCATAATCTGCCCATGCCTGCACTATTACTGTAGTAAAATCTATAGTTCGCATCGGTTACGATACTTTTACTTATACAATTTCGAAATAACGCTTTAATTCCCAGTCAGTCACCTGTCTGGAATACTGTTCCCATTCCCACTCTCTGGTCTGACAGAAATGCTCAACAAACATTTCACCAAAGAGTTCTTTAGCAATAGCTGACTTTTTCATTTGTAAAGTTGCCTCCCGGAGATTGGCTGCCAGACGTCTGCTACCAGAATGAGCATATGCGTTACCTGCTACAGGTGACATATTCAGCGGCAGATTATGTTTTATTCCATAGAGACCTGAAGCAAGCGCAGCAGCCATTGCCAGATACGGATTGGTATCCGCTCCGGGTACTCTTGTCTCAAGCCTGGTTCCTTTTTCATTTCCTCTAATTACCCGAAGAGCTGTTGTTCTGTTTTCAACACCCCAGGTAATAGTAACAGGCGCCCAGGAACCCTCTATCAGACGTTTATAGCTGTTTATGGTTGGAGCATACATAGGCAATATTTCAGGCAAGCAATAAAGCTGACCTGCTATATATGACTTCATCAGATCACTTAGTCCGTCTTCTGTTTCCGGATTGAAAAACAGGTTTGTTTTTTCATCTTCTGACCACAGGCTCTGATGGATATGTCCGCTACATCCGGGTAAACCGGCATTCCACTTTGCCATAAATGAGGGAATTATTCCATGTCTTCCGGCTATTTCCCGGACTGAAGTTTTAAACAAAATTGCACGATCTGCAGCTTCAAGCACAGGTTTATGCCGTATTGCGGCTTCATATACACCAGGTCCTGTTTCAGTATGCAAGCCTTCGAGCTGCACTTTAAAACGATCCAGCAGATTGAACAAGTCATCGTAATAGGCATGATAGGAAGCAGGCCGTATTAACGAATAGCCAAACATTCCCGTACTAATAGTCTCGAGATTCTGAAATCCTTTGCTCTGCAGACTTTTTGAGGTATCCAGAAAATTAAACCACTCAAATTCCTGAGCAAAACGGGTTTTATATCCCATTTCATCTGCCCGGGACAATACTTTCCGAAGAACACTCCGCGGACAGGGAATCAGCTCCGAGTCCGGAAAGAAATCGGCAAGAAAAAACGGCGTATTATTTTCCCAGGGGATTTCCCTGAATGTGTCGAAATCTATATGGGCAAACTTGTCAGGGAATCCTGTATGCCAGCCGGTAAACTGCGTATTGGTATAACATGCGTCATTAATATCCCAGCCAAAGATCACATCGCAGAAACCAATACCTCCGGCGAGAGACTCCCAGAGCTTCTCCTTAAGAATAATCTTACCTCTGAGCACACCGTCAATATCGCTTACGGCAAACCGGATTTTGGAATGATGACTGTCTTTCAATTCATTGATAATTTCTTCTTTCATGATCTGGAGCGGGGATTAAAAATGATAGTACCTGAATACTAATGTAAACAAAAAGAAGCAATGAATAAATGGATGCAGCGCTCCGCAGTAAAAAATATCCCCTTATTGAGATTCAGATATTCTCATTTATGATAACGAAGCCCGCTGACATTCCAGAACCAGGCTTCATTAAATAAAATAACAGACTACTTATTGACTCACAACCTGATTTATTTCGTTATCAGAAAATGTATTGTCTGTCTCTGTAAGATATCCGTTTTTAAGAACCCGTATGGCTGCACCATTGCAATAGGATATTCTGCTGTTTGCAATAACAAGCCGACCTGTCCCGGAAACCTCAATACCGGCTTTTCTATCAGGTGAGGCAAATGTATTACTACCACCTGCATGTTCCAGAATTATATGACGCAATACATTCTGCTCACTATCCGATACAAACTGAAAACCGCCCCAGAAACCGTTTTTAGCTTCCTGCCCCCTGAATACAACAGGTTCACCCGCGCTCCCCTCTGCCGCAAAAGAAGCTCCCGGCTGAATTCTCAAGGCACATGTAGGTGTAGTAATAAAAACAGTCCCCGCTTTAACTTGTATATTTCCCTCTATATCGATCCTTTTTCCCGGAAGTCTGTAAGGAACATTTAGCCTGCTCCAGACATGATCACCTGTCAGATTATTATAAGAATTGTACGTATCCACATGATCATTAGCATTCCCCTGAAAATTGTTGGAACTACCAAAAAAGGCGATACTTTCCAGAGCCGCTATCGCCGGGGCTGTAGATGACTCTTTAATTGTATTGTTGTTAAAATCCGGAAGCACTGCTTTCTCATACAGAAATATTCCATATCCTCCGCTTTTACTTATAACCGTATTGTGCATAGTCAGCCTGCTGCCATTATGGACAATAACCGCCGCTGTTCGTACCGGTGTTGAACGATCTTTATTGCCCGCATTTTCAATTATACAATGCTGGAGATTATTCCCTTCATGATCCGAATGAAAATATAATCCACCCCAGTAACCTTTCACATCCTGCTCACCTCTGAATATAATTTTATCCGTTTCATTACCAATTGCCTTTAGTGTGCCGTTCTCTTTTATATACAAATCAGCTTCTTTCTTAAACAGGACAATCACACCGGGTTCAATGCTCAGCTCTGCATTTATATCAGTTCGTCCCGTAAAGCAGTAATAGGAGTTGCCAAGGCTGTTTACTTTGGTTAAAATCCTTGGATTATCAATGTTTCCTTCAATTATTTCAGCATTTATCTCCGGCTCCGGTTCTTTTTCATCATCTTTTTTACATCCGGATATACTCAAAAAAAGGTATGCCACTATGACTCCTCTGATTAAAGCATATAGTCCTGACTGTGTTATTGAATAATTCATAGCTGATTCTGATTAATGGTGAAACTTAATTTCCTCTGATAATGAAGCACTAATCCTGTAGCACTGTGAATCGGTTCAGGAGATTATCCCAGATATAAGAACACTTTTGCAACTTCTTTGTTTATGAACCGGACAGCGAGTATGCTACGTGTTACTTAAACTATTGAATAAACCTGCTTATCAAACCTATGAGTCTGCGCATTCTGTCCTACGGTCATCAGTTACTGAGAGAAAAATGCGAAAAAGCCGATCACGATTTTCTGGATTGGGGCACCCTGATTGACGATATGTGGGAAACCTTGTCTAAAACAGGTGCCTGCGGCTTATCTGCTTCCCAGATTAATCTGCCTGTAAATCTCTTTGTTGTTGACAGTCGTTCATTTTATCAAAGCCTGCCAGCCGAAGAGCGTCATCTGTATTTCGAGGAGAGTGAGGGGATACACGAAACGTTTATTAATGCGCGTATTATCAATCGTTCCATGCGGACCTGGGTTGATTTTGAAGGCTGCTTAAGTATCCCTGGCATCTCAGAAAGGGTTGAACGCCCCTGGGATATTACCATCGAGTACCTGGACAGAAGCTTCATTCAAAAGCGTCAAACCTACAGCGGCATGGATGCCCGGATTATTCAGCACGAATACGATCATTCTCAGGGAATATTATACCTTGATCATTTAAAGCCGGTCAGAAGAAAAATACTCGATAACAAACTACAACAGATTGCCAGCGGTCAGGTGCCCACAATGTATCCAATGGTATATCCGGAAAACCCTCAATAGGTAATCCGATCCGCTTTTTTTACCCAGTTTTCAAATACTTTTAATGCCTCCGGGTCCTGTATGTGTATGAGAGGTATTTTTTTTGAAGAATTCGGCAGATGAATTTCCGAATAGATAAAGGAGTCATCAAACTCAATCGCTGCCGCATCCTCTTTGGTATTGGCATAATAAACACGGTCAGGGCGTGCCCAGTATATCGCACCCAGACACATAGGACAGGGTTCGCAGGATGTAAAAATTTCGCAGCCGGCCAGATCAAACGTTTTTAGCCTGCTGCATGCATCACGAATGGCAACAACTTCGGCATGTGCAGTCGGGTCGTTGGTTTTCAAAACCTGATTCCAGCCTCTGCCGACAATTTCATTACCACGAACTACGATGGAACCAAAAGGCCCGCCATCGCCGCGCTTCATTCCTTCGGCAGATAGTTCAACTGCCAGCTGCATCATTTCTTTTATTCTTGACTCCATCCTGATCTATTAATTACGTTTATTCTATAGCCGTGGCCACTCCATTAATCCGACAATCGTGTACCAAACAAAAAGCGCTCATTCCAATAAGGACTTTCAAGAGAAGTAATCACTACACCTGCCGAAAAAGACGCATGAATAAAATTGTTATTCCCTATATAGATTCCCGAATGAGTAATAGGGTTTCGGGTAGCATAGGAATTGCAGAAAAATACCATATCTCCGGCTTTAAGTTCCTCCATTTGCGGGATTACTCTTCCAAATCTTGCCTGCTCATTGGATGAATGGGGCAAAACCAACCCGGCTTCTGCGAAAGCAACCTTCACCAGACCGGAACAATCAATACCCTGCCGGCTTAATCCTCCCATGCGATGTCTGGTGCCAAGATAGGAACTGGCTGTCTGAATAGCGCGGTCCAGATTGACAGAATCTTCCGGCAGACGTTCGATGCCTTCCATCTCAAAAAGAATGAGCTTTTCTCTCAGTTCATTATCCTCCAAAACATTCAACACATCCACAAAACCATCTTTTCCTGTATAGGATGTCAAAAATATGCTTAAGACAAAAGAAATCACGGATAACGGGAATATCTTTCTCATAAGAATTGTTTTATTTCTAAAAAAATAAAAAATATTCAAAGATTACAACACATGATATCATACTTCAATCATTATTGTCATTTACAGATGAGCTGCGACAATACATCCCTCTAACGTATTTTGACGTTGTATTGTTATCAATAGATTCTTTTTCCAAAATAATATTCCAAATAATTAAAAAAATATTATATATTTTGAAATATTATTTCAATATTTACATATTCATAAAACAAAATTTTGAGCCGCATACTACACGATAGCACACATATTTTACCTGCTGGACACCACTGCCAGGAGTGTAAGATGCTATTACCTGCCTTTATTGTGTGCTCATCTGACAGCTGTTGCTGTTGTTGCCGGTAATTCTCCAACTGGCAGGCCTGTGATAAAAGCGGGCTGATTCTTTCCAAATCTTCTTGCAACTTCAAACCAAACACTCTTATGATTTATACTGATATATGCATTATCGGCGCCGGACCTGTCGGGCTATTTGCTGTTTTCGAAGCCGGATTATTAAAAATGCGCTGCCATCTGATAGATGCTTTGCCGCAAATCGGCGGCCAGCTGTCTGAAATATATCCGCAAAAACCGATTTATGATATCCCGGGCTATCCTGAAGTGCTCGCACAGGATCTGGTCGATAATCTGGCAAAACAAATTGCCCCGTTTAAACCGGGATTTACCCTTGGCGAACGTGTTGAGCACATAGAGAAAAACCAAAACGGCTTTATTGTAAATACTTCTGACGCCACTAAAGTTCAGGCCAAGGTCATTGTTATTGCCGGTGGTCTCGGATGCTTTGAGCCGAGGAAACCTCAAATCGAAAATCTTGAGCAGTTCGAGGGCAAAGGGATCAGCTATATAGTCAAAGATCCTGAAAAATTCAGAGACCAGAATCTTGTTATTGCCGGCGGGGGAGATTCTGCGCTGGACTGGACATTATACCTTAGCAATATAGCCAGGAAAGTCACCCTGGTGCACCGTAGTGAATCATTTCGGGGCGCTCCGGATTCTGTACAGAAAGTAGTTGATCTGGCCCATGCAGGAAAAATAGAGCTCCTGCTAAATCACAATATTCAGTCTGTTGCAGGAAATGGCAAATTAAACGCAGTTACGCTACTGGATAAAGAAAAACAAACTCGAATAATCGAAACAGATTATCTGATCCCGCTCTTCGGTCTGAGCCCCAAACTCGGTCCGATAGCTGACTGGGGACTCCAGATTGACAAGTCCGCCATAGAAGTAAATACAGCTGACTACAGCACCAATATTCCCGGCATTTATGCCATAGGTGATATCAACACATACGAAGGAAAGCTAAAACTGATTCTTTGCGGTTTTCATGAAGCTGCTCTGATGGCACAAAGCGCGTTTGCCCATGTATTTCCGGACCAAAAGCTAAGCTTCAAATATACAACAGTAAATGGTGTAAATGCTTTCTGACATGGTTGAAATAAACATACTCGAAAACGGCATACTGCAAACAATTGAAGTCCCCGAAGATATCAGTCTGAGTCTGATGGAAGTACTTAAAGCTTCCGGATATCCTGTTGCGGCTACCTGCGGTGGCATGGCACTGTGTGCTACCTGCAGAGTAGAAGTAAAAGAAGGAGCGGAGCTGCTTCCTCAGCCTGGTGATGCAGAACTGGATATGCTCGATACGTTACCGGACAGCAGCAACCAGACCCGTCTGGCCTGTCAGATACGGATAAAACCTGAAATAAGCAAGGTAATATGGGAATATAAGCCGGAACACTAAGTGTCCTGTCCGTTAATGGTCATTGCGATGAAAAGGATATTTTTCACGCAATGACCATTTTACTACCCGGCTAGAAAAAGCATTGCAGCAATGTATTGTGATGATAAAGTTAGTTTGTAATATTGACAGGAAAACACATATTACGCGATATATATCACAGAACCGGACTATATGAAAAAGCATAAGGAAGCAAGTGAAGGTGCGTTTCTTACAGGCATAATACTCAGTATGATCTGCTGGGGACTTGCCTGGGCATCCGGAAAAGTGCTTGTCTCATTCGATTCTGCTCTCCATATCTCTATTTATCGTTTTCTGCTGACTTCAGTATCCTTAATTATTCTGATAATAGTCCTTAAAGAAAATCTGTTGATTTCCAGACAGGCTATACCCGCATTATTGGGTGCAACTCTCTGTATATCGGCATATACAGTCTTGTATTTTAAAGGCCTGCAACACGGTCACGCGGGAGCAGGAGGAGTACTGGTTACCACTATCAATCCGGTTCTGACATATGTTATTCTGCTTATTATTCAAAGGCGCAAGCCCAATACCTTCGAAATCAGCGGGCTTCTTTGCGGTTTACTGGCAGGATTTGTCCTGCTGAAAGGCTGGGACTCCTTTCATATTATTCTTCAGAAAGACAACCTCTATTTTCTGATGGCTATTGTAGCATGGTCATTCCTGAGTCTGATTACTGCAAAGGCCGGTAAATTCGGCTCCGTTATTACCTTTAGTTTATGGATGTATACCATAGCAACACTGGCCTTGCTTCCATTTTCCGATACAGGCAAACTTCTTCTGGTATTTCAGATAAATGACTGGGCTTTCTGGGGCAATTTGTTTTTCAGTTCCACCATTACAACGTCACTGGCTACTACTTTTTATTTTTATGCAACTTCAAGGCTGGGAGCAGGCAAAGCCAGCGTCTTTATTTTCATTGTGCCGTTTACTGCCGCATTAGGTGCATGGTTTTTTCTGGGCGAAACACTACACATACATACCGTGGCAGGCGGTTTACTGGGCATCGCTGCAATATATCTGATCAACAATAACGCATTCCGGAAACCCTAAATTTACTTAAGGTTGAGTATATCAAGAGCATTTATAAGAACACGCGCTTCATTGAGCAGATAGGTCAGCGCACTTATCTCTGCTTTTGAAAAATTAAAACAGATGTTAGGACAGGGAGTATTGATACATATTTCCTGACTATTTATTCCTTTTTTTACCTGCATCTCCTTTTCAAACTGAGAAAAGTAGTCACTGAGAACCTTAAGCTCATCTTCCTTAAGCTTTATAATAAGATTGTTGAACTTAAGCATAATATTGCCGCAACACTGACAAATACCTATATAACCATGCCTGGATTCGCTTAATAATCTGATGTCTTCCCTGGTATGCATGATTTTATTATTTTGAATGATTCTAAATTATAAGCAACAATAAAGTTTACTTAGAACTATTCCAAATAACAAAGCAAAAAAGTAGTGGATTTAACCTGCATTATGCTTGATAATCCTCAACCCGAAAATTACCTTCGGAACAGTATCCTTTTGCATATGATCATTGAAATAATTCTCGAAGAACTTCAAATGCTGGCCAGCCCGGTAAAAGCAGCATTCTATCCTCGTTTTTTCAAAACCGGTCCCGGCCAATACGCCGAAGGAGACCTTTTTATAGGAGTTACTGTCCCCCATATTCGAATGATAGCCCAAAAGTATTCAAACGCTATGGACACAGATGTGCTCGCCGATATGCTTCGTAATCCATACCATGAAATGCGCCTTTGTGCCTTGATCATGCTGCTCACAAAGTATAAAAAAGAAAAAAAGCAAGAGCGAAAAGAAAAGTACGTAGACCTTTATCTTTCCCGGCTTGACTATGTCAATAACTGGGATCTGGTTGATACTTCTGCACCCGGAATATTGGGGCACTGGCTATACAAAAAAGACAAGTCCGTGCTGTATGTACTGGCCAATAGCAATCACCTCTGGCGGCAACGTGTATCAATAATTACCACATTGTATTTTATAAAAAAAGGAGAAACAGAAGATACTTTTCACATAGCACAAATCCTGCTTCAGCATCCTCATCATCTGATTCATAAAGCAGTCGGATGGATGCTCAGAGAAGCCGCTAAAATACACTTTAAGCAATGCCATGATTTTCTGATGGAAAACCATAAAAGAATGCCCCGAACAATGTTACGATATGCTATTGAAAAATTCGATGAACCACTGCGTAAAAAAATTCTGTCGGGTTGTATATAAAAAGTATCAATAAATCCGGGCATTATCAGGATTTCAACCGTTTTACAATATGGACTTTTGTCCAGCAACCAAATAGCACAAAACGCTGATTATTAAATTTTTCAATATTTTTTTTACAAAAAAAAGAAAACATTTACAAAATCAATTCGTATATTGGAACAAGCTTTTAAATCAACCAGTTATATGAAAAAGTACTATACACCCGATAACCTTCCCGGCTAGCCGGAATCATACCTTCTTTCTATTTAAAAAAGGGTTTTCTTTTTACCCTGAGCTGTACATACGGTCAGCCTGCCTGCTGTCTGCGTAGTCGTTTTGTCTGAAATTATCAGAATACATTTCAGATGGCGAAATTATTGCAAATTACATACATAGCATTTTTTAATTTTATTTTATAAACAACCAAAAATCAATCAACTATGAAAAAGTTCTACCTTATGATGTCCCTGATCGGGATCATCTTCTCAAGTTCCGCAGCGGAAATTGAGAGCATTTCATCTGTCAGCAGCCTTCCCAGATTTGTCTGGGTAAATGCAGATACAGATACGGATATCCAGACCATTACTAATGGAGATATCTTATATCTGGTTCCAGGTGTCGGATATACCGTCCGGTATGAACCAGCCACAGCTGTAGGAAGTGTAGTTTTCATCGGCGCGCGAACCGAAAACGAAGCTCCGTATGCTATAGCTGGAGACAATAACGGAAATTACAATCCATGGAATGGGGCGACTCCCGGCAATAAAGCAATCACAGCTGTTTCCTATTCCGGCAACAATGGCTCAGGAACCGTTCTGGCCACCAGTACCGTTACCTTTACTCTTGTTTCGGCTCCATCCAATATCACATTCACGCTGGTTAATGCCAACAACAATACCGATGTCGGCCCACTGATAAATGGTCAAACCGTAAATCTTGCCAGTATAGGAACTAATAAGCTGAATATTCGTGCCAATTCAGATTTTCCGGGCACTTCCAGTGTTGTATTTGATTTCAACGGTGTACAAAACTTCCGTACGGAAAATGAGATTCCATATGCTCTTTTTGGTGACAACAACGGAAACTATGCGGTGCATCATTTCGCACCTGGCACATATACCGTAGGTGCTGTACCTTATACTGGTCACAATGGCAGCGGTACTGCAGGAGTCGGGAATCAGATTCTGTTTTATGTAATTTCCGGTGGCCTAAGGGTAAGCACGTATCCTAACCCCATCGACAATTCAGTACAGGTTATCTTTGATGATGCCGGCAACAACGGTCAATACGAAGCCATTATTTCTGACTATGCCGGAAGAGAGATATACAAAGGTACTCATAATGGACAGTCTGCTCTGATCAACTTGCAAAACAGCCAGCTTACCACTGGTGTATACTTCCTGAAAATCATCAAGGATGGCGAGACAGAAGTACTCAGACTATTCAAAAACTAATACAAGCTGTATCTGAACTGCATATTTCACATACCTGAGAGAGTCTGCCATCCGGCAGGCTCTTTCTTTTATTTCAAAAAAATATACAACAGAGCAGCAATCAGACCAGCCATAGTTGTCGTCAGAAAATTGACCATATCATTATTTATCCAGCGATAACCCTTTTCCAGCTTTGCTCCACTTTCTTCATACTCCTGCAGCTGACCGGTTGAGCTTTTGTACAATCCCTGACCTATCGCCCCAAGGTAGGAGTCCAAAATAAACCCGGTAATTCCAGCCACAAAAGCTATCAGTATTATCAGGCGCAATGTTTTGACAGGAACAATGCTCCAGTAACATACAAAGGCCAGCAAGACAATAAACAGCGCTCCGGCAATACCACCCAGCGTCCCCAGCCAGGTAACTCCGCCCGAAATACCTTTGGGTACCAGTTTAAAAGTAGTAATCAGCACAGGTTTCTGTTTGCTTAATCCACCAATTTCGGAAGCCCATGAATCAGCATTAGCCCCGGCTATACTACCAATAAAGGCAGCCAGCAAAGCCCAATCTCCCAGAAAATAAAATAATATGATAAAAACAATAGCAGGTCCCAGATTGGCAAAAGCCTGTATATAATCTCTCGGACCGGATTTTTCAACAATCCCCGATACATTTTTTTTCCGTTTTTTCCCCATACCCGTGAGCAGAGACGAACTGGCAAACATACCAGCCATCACGATCAGCGGCAACAGCAGGTCAAGCCAGATAAAAACAGTACTTATACCAATCAGAGCCAGTAATCCGCTAAGTGATATGCTTTTTTTACGATAGAAAAGATACCCGGCAGCTATACATGCCAACTGTAAAAAAAACTGCGTATAAACTGAAATTGTGGACATATTAGTAAATAAAGTACGCTTAAACTTTAATAGCATCCTCACATCAATAGTTTGACCGATGAAATAAAAATTTGTTTTTATCAACAAATAATTACCAAGCAAGTATTTAAATCATCCAATTTAAAAATGAAAAAATAACAGATTCTCTAAATAAATTGGAAAATAATTGATCTTTATTTAACTTAATCGGCCATTATTAAAAATAATTCTAACTAAAGTACTAAAATGAGCAATAATTTACCTCCAAGAAGACCAAGAGTTCCGGTAATTAAAGGCCCAAGACCAGTAACTGTCAAAACCAGACCGGCAGCAGCGGCTACTCCTCAGCCCAAAGCCGAGCCAGCACCTATGGCTTCTCAGGAAACTCAACAACCCGTGAGGCCGGTCACAGAACCCGCCGTATCCGTATCATCACCTGGTAATACGGCCTCCGAACAGAGTCAAGGTAAAATAGATGCCACTGTCACTACAGTTGCCTCCACCACCTCATCAGCTGAAGCTTCCGAGGCTCCCGCTGTCCAGAAAACGCCGACCGCTCCCCGCAAGCAGGAAACTGCACCCAAAAAGGCAGAACCTAAAGCGAAAAAAGAAAAAGAGCAAAACAAAAAAAGTGATCCGATTAAGATTATTCTCGTCCTACTCGTTCTTATGCTGGGTGGTGTAGTTGGGTTTCTGATTTACGATAAGATGAAAACCGAAGAAGCACTAACAGCCAGAGCTGAGGGTGCTGAGCAGAAATCAGCAGGCTTACAATCTGATATCAATCTGAAAGTTGAAGAAATATCGAAGCTTCAGGATAGCCTGAGGTCGGTAATTGCCGAAAAAGAAGCCTTAGGTATTGCCCTTGCCGATGAGCGCACCAAAATCGCTGAACTTGAGCAACTCAAAGGGCAACTACAGTCAAAGCAATTATCAATTAACTCTCTCAATAAGAAATTGAGTACATATCGTAAGGATTATGAAACTGCTCAGGCAAGCATGGGGGCACTGGTTGCAGAAAACCAAAGACTCATATCCGAAAAGGTTCGTTTGGAAAAAATAGTTCAGGAAAAAGCTGATTCATTGGCAAAGCTGGCTTCCGTACAGGTTGCCATGGCTGAGAAAGTTTCTCAGGCCAGTACGCTCAAAGCTGAAAACCTTCATGTGATTGTGTATAATACCGGTAACAAGGAAATGAAAAATCCCAGAGCTATGATGGCTGGTAAAATCAAAGTATCATTAAATCTGGGTGACAACAAATATGCTGATCAGGGTCCTAAAGAGATTTACCTCAGAGTAATCGAACCAAGCGGCAATACGCTCTATAATGGATCAAAAAGCTTTGAGGCAGATGGACAAAAGATATTCTATACTGAAAAACAAACAGTCAACTTTAATAATACGAAGCAACGAGTTTCTTTTATGTATAGCAAAGGGAGCAGATACACTCCGGGAAGATATACTGTTGAGGTCTGGTCTGACGCAAAGAAAATCGGGAACAGCGAGTTTGTTCTCCAGAAATAATTTTGTACATCGGTTAGAAGAGAGAGACTGTTTATTCAAACAGTCTCTTTTTTTATGTCATTTCTTTAGCTGATTTGATTCAGCCGACAAATTGAAAATGCTGAGCATCAAAAAGCCCTTTATCGCTCATTTTCAAACTTGGAATTACCAGCAGCGCCATAAAGGAAAGAGTCATAAAAGGGGAGGAGAGTCCGCTTCCAAGCTTTCTGGCATATTCATCCAGCTCTGAATAACGTCTGGCAACAAGCTCTCCGGGATTCACAGACATAAGCCCGGCAACCTCCAGTGGCAACAACTCTATATCAGCACCATTTGCAACGGCAATGCCGCCTTTACTGCGGATAATTTCGTTTACAGCCATACAAATATCCTCATCATTAGTCCCGACTACTACAATATTATGAGAATCATGAGCCACAGAAGCGGCAATTGCCCCTTTCTTTAATCCGAACCCGTTTATAAACCCAATGGCCGGCTTGGCCTCATTATACCGGTTTACAACTGAAATTTTCAGAATGTCTTCGTCAATATCAATAAGATTTCCGGCATGCTTCAGGGATATATCTACGGAAAGTGCTTCAGTTACAATCTGGCCATCCAACGCTTTTATGACCTGAATGGATGTTTTTGCCGGCATGTAATTAAAGTCTGCCGCTTTCTTGAAAGATGTATGAAATCTGTTAACAGTTCTGACAGGCACCGTCTCAATGTATGTCTTCTGGTTCTCCGCAACTAGCTGTCCATTTATGTATGTTCTCTTTATTGTAAATTTGTCCGGATCATCGATAATCAGAAAATCAGCGTAGTCCCCGGACCGCAACAAGCCCACCTCAAGTCCATAATGGCGGACCGGATTTAAGCAGGCAGACTTCAGCACTTTAAAAAGATCAATCCCTTTTTGGAGTGCCCGTTTCACCAGCTGGTCAATATGCCCCTCCATCAGACTATCGGGATGCTTATCATCCGAGCAAAACATTATATCGTCTTCATAATCATCCAGCAAATCTATGAGCGCATCAAAGTTTTTGGCAGCACTACCTTCCCGGATCAGTATTTTCATACCAGCCGCTATTTTATCCAGCGCTTCGCTTTTTTCTACACACTCATGATCTGAAGTAATCCCTGCAGAGGCATATCTATACGCATCCTTTCCTCTTAATCCGGGAGCATGTCCGTCTATTCTTTTGCCGAAGCGTTTGGCAACTGCTATTTTTTCGTATACAACGACATCATTATTTAATACTCCCGGCCAGTTCATCATTTCTGCCAGATACCTGATTTCCGGCTTGCTCAGAAGGTATTCGATATCTCCGGTGCTTATTTCTGCTCCTGCTGTTTCATAAATAGTTGCCGGAACGCATGACGGAGCTCCAAAGTAAAATTTAAATGGCACCTGACGACCGTTATCGATCATATATTCCACTCCCTCCACACCCAGCACATTTGCTATTTCATGAGGATCGGAAACTGTAGCAACCGTGCCATGTGTTACCGCAATTCTGGCAAACTCCGAAGGAACCAGCATTGAGCTTTCTATATGAACATGTGCATCAATAAAGCCTGGAATAATATAACAATTATCTGCTTCATCAACCTCCTCTATTGTCAGAATACGCTGCCCCTTAACCGTTATTTTCCCTTTATAAATACGTTTAGCCTCAATGTCTACAATATTGCCGGTAATTGAAAAATCTGCCATATATCTGATTACGATTCGTTTTGCTGTTTTCTGGCCTTAAAATATCGTATTGTTTGCGAATAATCCAGCCGCATAGATAAACCCTGAACAGCCATTACAATCCGCCTGGCTCTGGTTTCCTCTGTTTTGGCTGACTCAATCCAGTTTGAGAAATAATTCTGATGACCCCGGGTCAGACTATTAAAAAAATCTTTTGCTTCAGGAGCGTCCTCAAGACATTCAAGCAGATCAGAAGACAACTGTTTCTCCATGGTATCTACTTCCATTTGCACATATATCTCTGCACCCACAGGCTTTCGGATTCTTTTGCGAAGCTCCGCATTAAGAGCCAGAATAAAATGTCCTTTTCCCATAGGAGTAAGACTAAGTCCCGAATAGGGCAGGCCATTCAGAAGCCCTTTTACCCGATAGGATTTTTTTACTCCGGGATTTAATTCCTCTGCCAGGTCTGACGATACATCAATGTACGTCCAGCCCGTCTTTTCTCCTTTTTGTTCAAACTTTCTGATTGCTGCCGAAAAAATGATCATGATAGAACGGAGTTAAAACAAAAATACCTGAGTTTCCCCAGGTATTCTTATGTCAGCGACCTATCGGCCAAAAACTTTTTGCAGGATTTCAGTTACTCTGGCAACCGGATCGGTACGAATAGCTTTTTCTTCATCGGCTACTTTTATAAACAGTCCGTTAAGGGCTTTACCAGTTGTGTAATCACTGAGCGACGGATTCACAATTGTATATTTTTTATCTCCAAACGGCAACTGATTGGCGATATTCGCAGCAGTGTTATATTTCTCAACTATCTGCGAATAGGTCGAAGATGCAGAGATATTTCCGACAAGAGGCTTGCTTAGCGAATTTTCAATTTTGGGCTTAAACAGAGATTTCAACTCCTCAAAAGTCGCCCCTTTTAGATAAGAAGTGGCAGAAGTGTCACTACCATTAAGTATTGCCCAGCCATCTGCTATCGTCATATCCGTAATAGCATTGACAAAAATAGGTTTAGCCTCAGACGCAGCATCCTCCGCAGATCGGTTGATCTGCAATACCAGCTCATCTACCAATGGCTGTACGAGACTTGAAATACCAAGTGCATTTAAGTTCTGCTGAATCATTGCAACCTCCGGGGGCAGCATAATTTTTACCGCTGCATCCATAAAATATCCATTCTCCCGATTCAGATTACTAACCGAAGTATCTGTACCAACCCGTAGTGCTTCTTTCAACCCGGCAACTACCTCTTCCTGAGAAAGTCCGGGAACTATTGTGTCTGTAAGATCATCACAGGACGTCATCAGCCAGCTGCCAGCTGCTATGAGAAGCCATATACTTAAACGTTTTACCATATGCAATTATAAGTTGAGGTTATATTCAGTCTTAACGGAAATTATACATTATACTTTTTCCCAAACCGGATGTTTTTCTTTTCACCACTCCGTTTTTCAGGATGAATGCAGAAAAGATACCATAAAATTACCAATTTTATCTGATTATATTTGATACATGAAAGATTACAAAAAATATTTTATCATTCCGGCTGAACCGGACGAAGTTTATCTTGCCCTGACAAATGAGGCCACTATCCGCTTATGGACTGGCGATGAAGTCTCTATGGATGCAAGTCCGGGAGCTGAATTTTCAATGTGGGATGGAAGCATATGCGGTAAAAACCTCGAACTGGAGCCCGGCAAAAAGATTGTGCAGCAATGGTATTTTGGCGATGAAGAAGAAGCTCCCTCCATTGTGACGATAAAATTACACCCGGACAAAAAGGGCACTTCTGTGGAGTTGCGTCACAGCAATATTCCTGACGAAGCCTACGATGACATAGTAGAAGGCTGGAATGAGGTGTATTTTAACGATTTGAGAGAATTTTATGAAGAGGACGAAGCATAGCAATACTTCCCCGGCTGATACATCCGGGGTTATCGCTTCTTTTTCTTGGCAGTTTTTCTTTTCTGCTTTTCAATATCTTCCAGTTCTTTCATGATGGATTTCAGATCACTGCCGATATCTTCCGACAAGTCAATGGTTTCCTGATAGCTGTTACGATCAATCTCGAGTACCCGTATTGTGCGACCTATATAATCTTCAATTTTCACGAGCAATTCTTTTTCCTCTTCGCTGCAGAAAGAAATGGCTTTTCCCCGCATTACCCCGCGGCCTGTTCGCCCGACACGATGGACATAGTTTTCTTCAGATTCCGGAATATCATAATTAACAACCAGATCAACTCCCGGTATATCAATACCTCTGGCACTGACATCCGTGGCAATAAGCACCTTCACTTCATTTCTTTTAAACTGATCAAGAGCCTGTTCTCTTAGCTGCTGTTCTTTATCACCGTGAATTGTCACCGTATCGATCTGCACCCGCTCCATAGCCGATTTGACTCGTTCAGCCCGGACTTTGGTCCGGACAAAAACCATAACCTTACGGTCCGGTTCATCTTTGATCAGGCGTTCAAGAAAGAAGCGCTTATCATCCATTGCAATAAAAGCTACTGCATGCTCTACATTTTTCGAAACACTGTTCTTGGGCGAAATCTGAATCCGGACCGGATTTGCAACAAGAGAATAAGAGAGCTTCTTTATGTTTTCATCGATTGTTGCAGAGAAGAACAAAGTCTGCCTTTGGGACGACAGACGATTGACCAGCTGACGGATATCTTTAAGAAAGCCAAGTGCAAGCATATGATCCGCCTCATCAAGAATAAGTATATCAACATCCGCAAGGCTCAGATGCTTCTGACTGACGAGGTCAAACATTCTGCCGGGAGTAGCTACCAGTACATCAACTCCTGCGTTCAGCTTCCTGATTTGAGGATCCTGATCCACACCTCCGTAGATACAGGCTGTTTTTACTCTGGTATGAACAGCGAGACGATTAAATACCCCATGAATCTGCACAGCCAGTTCATGCGTCGGCACCATGACCAGACAACGTACTCCGGTTGAGCGGGAACTACGTTTACGCTGGTGCAGCATTGATATGACGGGAATAGCAAAGGCCGCTGTTTTTCCTGTGCCTGTCTGCGCTATAGCAAGAATATCTTCCCCTTTCAGAATCGAAGGAATCGATTTATACTGAATATCGGTCGGACGCCTGAATCCCATATCAGACAGATTTCTCTTAACCTCTTCTGCAATCTTGTAATCCTCAAATTTCATATCTGCAAGTTAGCGATTGTTACAGGACAATTCCTCCTGTTAAAAACGAAAAGGAGTAAAATTATAATTTTACTCCTTTTCCGGCCAGACATATGTAATGTCCTTTATAAAGAATCTTCTTCTTCCAGATTATCGACCAGCTCCTGTGAAGCTTCTTCATCACTGGCCACCATGTCTTCACTTATTTCTTCTTCCTGAACATTATTTGCTATTTCTTCCTCATTGACAACCTCCTGGTCTTCAAAATAAGGCATTACTTCCACAATACTTGTCGTAACAATATCCAGTATTTCATAATCCGATACGGAATCAGCAAAGAGCTCTTCTACTGCATCATACGCATCTTTGACACTATTTCCTGAGACCAGTATAGTTTGTTTTGATTTTCTTTCCTTGCCGGATTTTTCGTCCAGAGTGGTAATACCAACTTTGCATTTATACCACTTGAAAGCATCTTCCTTATAGACCAGCTCGTGTAAACGGTATTTTTTTACCGAAACCAGAATAAACTCCTGATAATTGGATCCTATTTCCTGATACACTCTTGTTTCAGCATCTGTAAAGCTTACAGCATCAATCAGGTACACTTCGGTTATGGTTGTAAAACCGCCATTCTGATCTTCACGATTGTATTTAAATTTGCATTCGTACCAGGTTGCCATTTTCTAGGTAAATAATTTTATTGGTTTAAAAACATGAGAAGGCAATTACGCCCGGATACAAGAATAAGAAAATAAAGTTTCTTTTTTGAGTCAAATACTAAATTTTTTAGATTTTTTTTACACATTTTTCCGGACAAAAAACAATGGATATTAGCATTAGAGAATTGGCCTTCGCGACTATTTTCATTAATTTCGGTCATTAACCCGAAAACCCATACTAACTTTAACGAACATCTTATGAGCAAAACAATCGGCTTTTCAGCCATATTTCTTGTTTGCAGCTTTTTTTTCCGATCAGCCTCAGGACAGAGCACAATCGTTGAAAAATACGGACAGCTTTCCGTCAAAGGCACCTATATCATCGGATCAGGCGCAGACACTGTCCAGTTGCGGGGAATGTCTTTTTTCTGGAGCCAGTGGATGGGGCAGTTTTATAACCCCAAAGTGGTAAAATGGCTCAGAGACGACTGGAAATGCACAGTAATACGCGCTGCCATGGGAGTAGAAGAAAGTGGCGGCTACCTTCAAAATGATGCTGAAGAAAAAGAAAAAGTGGTAAGAATCGTAAAAGCAGCACAAAGCCTGGGCATCTACGTGATCATTGATTATCACAGTCATAATGCCCATACCAATCCATGGGCTGCCAAACGTTTTTTTTCAGAAATGGCTAAACGTTTTGGTCATTTACCCAATGTTTTGTATGAAATATATAATGAACCTCTTGCTGATGCTTCCTGGTCTGACAATATTAAGCCATATGCCGAAGAAGTAATAGCTGCAATAAGAGAGTACGATCCGGACAATATCATTATCGTCGGAACCCGAAACTGGTCTCAGTTTGTGCATGAAGCTGCTCTCAACCCGATCAATGACCCCAATGTTGCCTATACACTCCATTATTATGCAGCATCTCACGGCCAGGAATTACGGGATATCGCCCAGGAGGCAATTGATCAGGGAGCGGCCATTTTTGTTACCGAATACGGCACATGCGAATATACCGGAGATGGAAAACTGGACGTTGAAGCCAGCAGAGCCTGGTGGGATTTTCTGGACAAGCATAAAATCAGCTGGTGCAACTGGTCTGTATCTTCCAAAGAAGAAACAGCCTCCGCTATCACCATCGGAGCAAGCTGGGGCGGCAAATGGAAGGAACATCATCTTACTCCATCCGGAAAAATCGTGAGGGAAGAGCTGATTCAAAAAAACGGTCCCATCTTCAATTCTCTGGTTACTGATAAATAATATTCTGTTATTGTCGAAACTCTCAAACCTCATAATGATCCATATCTTTATGAGGTTTTATTTTAATTTATCTGACTAATTTACCTTCCATTCACTTTTTCCTGAAAACGTTCCGGGGTTTCCGCTCTGAACTTGGGTAGTGATTCGGGATAGTTCTGCTGAATAAAGGCGATCACTTTCTCACGAAGGATTGTTCTGAGCGCAAATGCATCTCCGGAGTTTCTGGCGCTCACTAATATTCGTATCTGCATGGATTTTTCGGTAACGTCAGTGACCTGAACCACATTAACTCTTCCGTCCCACAAGGCAATTGTCCCAAGCAGCCTGGTTACTTCGGCACGAACAGCATCTACCGGCAGCGAGTAATCCACATAAAGAAAGACCGTTCCCAGAATTTCTGCAGAATCCCGTGTCCAGTTCTGGAAAGGATTATCCAGAAAATAGGAGATAGGAACAATCAGATTACGCTGATCCCAGATACGAACCACAACATATGTTAACGTTATTTCCTGAATGCGCCCCCATTCGTTTTCAACAATAACCACATCATCGATCCGGATCGGCTGAGTAAAAGCAACCTGAAAACCAGCAAGAAGATTTCCAATTGACTTCTGTGCTGCAAGTCCCACGATAATGCCGGCAATACCCGCTGATGCCAGTAAGCTGGTTCCCAATTCCCGGACCGATTTGAAGCTCATCAGAATGACTGAAATAGCCATAAAACCAATGATTACCAGCAAAAGCTTATATATAAAATCAATCTGTGTTCTGATCTTCCGGCCGCTTAAGTTATTTTCAGCAGAGATATCATACCGCTGAAACAGCAGCTCTCTCGCAAATTGTAAAGCTTTGGCCGCCAGAAAAGAAAACGTTACGATAAAAAGAATATGAAAAAATTTGGTAAGGTAAACCGCAGTGATGCCTTCCGGACAAACTGCCGGCAAAACCAGATTAAGCATCAACACCGTAAAAAATGTATAAAAGATTGTCCGAAGCTTTTGATTTGCCAGCGAGGAGGAGCTTTTGAGGGACCGCTTAAGAATAACTTTTAATCCCTCAAAAAGAAACATGGCAAGCAACAAACCGGCCAGTGCTGCTACAAAAAGGAACATAAAGCTACTGGCTAATTCTTTAAAAGATTTGATAAAATCAAGTATCTCCTGAAAACTCATCATAAATAATTTTTACATGGTAAAACAACGGCTAATTGGGTATAATAGGATTTTTTTTGAGAGATATCAATCTAAAATCAATCTTATTCAAAAATCGTTCAGTAAATAGCTGTTAAATACCTGTTTTGTTAATCGCTTTTGATTTTTTCGGGAAAAATGAGAGGAATTGTATATTGTTTTTTCCACAATGCAAAGTTCAGGTATTGTTTTTGCATAAAATAAGCCGCGTTAATTTAGTCCATAAAAGTCGAGATAATGGATTAATTTTGTGACCGGGGAATTAATAAAGCTTTTTTTGCTATACATCGGAAGAATCAGTATACATCCCCCCTCAACGATTAAGATATTAAGTTAAACGAAATACTGTAATGAATAAAAAATTAGTCCTGTTTAGCGCTATTGCCGGGATTGCCATTATACTTTATCTGTTAATAAACACCCCGGGCTGGTTCAGCCGGGCTGATATCCGAAAGACCGAAACTGTCAAAATCAAAAACACGATGGCTGTTAATGGCCTGATTGTTCTTCCGGAAAGAATTGATAACAAAATCATCTCCACAGGATCCATTATTCCCAATGAGCATGTAGAGCTCCGAAGTGAAATTTCGGGAAGAATAACCGGAATATATTTTCAGGAAGACAGCCCGGTTAAGAAAGGCCAGCTGCTCGTTAAAATAAATGATCAGGATCTCAAGGCCCAGAAAGCCAAGATACTTGTCCAAAAGCAACTGGCAGAGCAGGATGAAAACAGAAAGAAAAGCATATTGAAAATAGAAGGAATCAGCCAGGAAGAATACGACAGGGCTATAAGTCTGGTCAGAAGTCTGGAAGCAGAACTTGAACTGCTTGAGGCGCAGCTTGCCAAAACAGAAATAAGAGCCCCTTTTGACGGAGTGATCGGTTTGAGAAAGATAAGTCAGGGTGGCTTTGTTTCACCCAATGACCCGATTGCCGATATGCAGGAAATTGACCCTGTTAAAATTGAATTTATGATTCCGGAAAAATACAGCCATCGCATCCGGAAAGGTTCTAAGATATACTTCCGGACAATTGGCAATGCAACACCCTATCAGGGAACAGTATATGCCTTATCCAGCTCCATTGATCTCACGACCAGAAGTCTCATTGTGCGTGCCAGAGCAGCTAATAAAAACCACATGCTGAAGCCCGGGGCATTTGTCAAGGTTGAATTTATTCTTGAATCCGTCAACAGAGCAATTGTTGTTCCGTCAGATGCTATAGTGCCCGAACTTGGTGGTCAGAAAGTTTTTGTATACCGGGAAGGCAAAGCCATCGGACGCCGGGTGTCAACAGGAATACGTACTGATTCAGAAACCCAGCTGCTGGACGGTATTTCATTTCAGGATACGCTGGTTATCACCGGCCTGCTTCAGCTGAAAGACAGCATGAATATCCGCATAGACCAGATTGTAGACAAACAATCGCTAAAAGTTACTTCCCTCACCAACTAATTATGAGTAGTCTTTCAAGAATTAGTATAAACCGGCCGGTTCTTGCTACCGTTTTATCAATTATACTGGTCATATTCGGACTTATCGGATTTAATTATCTTGGTGTAAGAGAGTTTCCCAGCGTAGATCCGCCGATTGTAACAGTTACAACCAACTATCCGGGAGCCAACGCTGATATCATCGAATCGCAGATTACCGAACCACTGGAGGAGTCCATCAATGGTATTGCCGGTATAAAGTCACTAACCTCGGTTAGCAGCGACGGACGCAGCACGATAAAAGTAGAGTTCAATCTCGAAATGGATATGGATAATGCTGCCAACGACGTACGGGACAGAGTATCCAGAGCAATACGCAATCTGCCTCTTGACGCAGATCCGCCGGTGGTTGTAAAGTCCGATGCAGATGGCAGCAATATTCTTTCTGTAACGCTTCAAAGTCCCAGAAGAAACCTGCTTGAATTGACCGAAATAGGAAATAATCTCTTCAAGGAACGCCTCCAGACAATTCCCGGGGTAAGTGAAATCCGGATCTGGGGAGAAAAAAAATACGCAATACGTCTGCTTATTGATCCTGCCAGGCTGGCCGCCTATAAATTGACACCCCAGGATGTATATAATGCAGTAAACAAGGAAAACGTGGAGCTTCCAACCGGAAGGGTAGAAGGGCTTCGTACAGAGCTTACCGTACGTACTATGGGGCGGTTGTCATCTCCTCAGGAGTTTAATAACCTTATAATAAAGGAAGAAGCCGGCGCCGTTGTACGCTTTAGCGATATAGGAAAAGCCGAGCTGCTTGCAGAAAATGAACGGACTATCCTGAAAGGCAACGGCGGATTGCCCATGATAGGAGTAGCTATTACTCCTCAGGCGGGTTCCAATCATATTGAGATTGCCGATGAATTTTACAGACGTCTGGAACAAATAAAGAAAGATCTTCCCGACGATATTTCCCTGGGCATAGCACTGGACACAACTACCAGCATACGTAAGGCAATTCTGGAAGTTGAAGAAACAGTCTTCATCGCTTTTGGTCTGGTTGTGCTGGTTATTTTTCTATTCCTCCGGGACTGGCGGACAACACTGATTCCGGTTATCGCAATTCCGATATCCCTGATTGCATCCTTCTTTATCATGTATGCTTTCGGATATTCGATCAACATTCTGACTTTGCTGGGTATCGTACTGGCTACCGGTCTGGTTGTCGATGATGCTATTGTAGTATTGGAGAATATCTATTCTAAGATTGAAAAGGGAGTACATCCTTTCAAAGCCGGGCATGACGGTTCAAGAGAAATATTTTTTGCTATTATCTCGACCACTGTTACACTGGCTGCTGTCTTTCTTCCCATAATATTCCTGGAAGGCACCACCGGCAGACTGTTTCGCGAATTTGGTGTCGTTGTGGCCGGTTCTGTTATTATTTCTGCTTTTGTTTCATTGACCCTGACACCAATGATGAGTGCCCGGTTTCTCAAAAAGAAAGAAAATGAAAGCCGCTTATTCAGAATAACCGAGATTTTTTTTCATAGAATGACCACCAGCTACAACAGGTCCCTGAAAGCAATTATGAGACACAGATGGGTTGCTGTATTGGTTATGTTTCTTTCACTGGGACTTATCGTACTGATAGGACAACAGCTTCCTGCAGAGCTGGCTCCGCTTGAAGACAAAAGCCGCTTACGGATCACATCTACGGCACCGGAAGGCACTTCATTCGAAATAATGGAAAAATATATTTCAGAGATGATCGAGCTGGTAGATACACTCAATGAAAAAGAGTCAATCATGTCCGTAACCGCTCCGGGCTTCGGTGCTTCTTCAGGTGTCAATACAGGATTTGTCCGCATCACATTAAAGCAGCCTGAGTTTCGGTCCCGCAGCCAGCAAGATATTGCGGCACAGCTACAGCCTATCGTAAGCAAGTATAATTTTGCCAAATCATACGTTTCGCAGGAGCAAACCATAGGCAGCAGCCGTTCATCCGGCCTCCCTGTTGAATATATTATTCTGGCACCTAATATTGAAAAACTTGAAAAGGTTATTCCGGAGTTTATACAGAAAGCGCAAAACCATCCGGCCTTCGAAGTAGTCGATCTCAATCTTAAGTTTAACAAACCTGAAATTAATGTCGAAATCGACCGGGATAGGGCAAGAGCACTCGGAGTAACTATTCATGATATAGCGCAAAGCCTTCAGCTGTTTTTCAGTGGTCAGCGGTTTGGTTATTTTATCATGAACGGCAAGCAATATCAGATCATCGGGCAGGCTATGCGGGAAAGCCGAAGCGAGCCTCTGGATCTGGGCACCGTATATGTTCGCAACAGCAGGGGTGAGCTCATACAGCTGGATAATCTGATAAAGCTTTCCACCAAAAGTAGTCCTCCCGTTCTTCACCGATACAACCGATATGTATCAGCCACTGTATCTGCTTCTCCGGCTCAGGGGTATTCATTGGGACAGAGCATCAATGCAATGGATGAAATTGCCGCTGAGGTGCTGGACGAATCATTTTCAACTACGCTGAGCGGAACTGCCAAAGAATTTGAAGAAAGCTCCGGCAGCTTGCTGTTTGCCCTTATTCTTGCACTTCTTCTGGTATACCTGATACTGGCAGCCCAGTTTGAAAGCTTTATTGATCCGGTAGTCATCATGCTTACAGTGCCACTTGCCATAGCTGGAGCATTGCTTTCGCTGTATTTTACAGATCAGACTTTGAATATTTTTAGTCAGATCGGCATTATCGTACTTATCGGGATAGTCACTAAAAATGGTATCCTGATCGTCGAATTTGCCAATCAGCGTAAATCAGCCGGACTGAAAGTAAAAGAAGCAGTTGTCGAAGCCGCAACCCAGCGTCTGCGTCCTATTCTGATGACCAGCATGGCTACCATACTGGGCGCGCTTCCCATTGCGATTGCGCTTGGAGCTGCCTCCAAAAGCCGTATGCCAATGGGCATCGCCATTATAGGCGGTCTGCTATTTTCGCTGGTATTGACCTTATATGTCATCCCGGCTATTTATTCTCTGTTGTCCCGAAATATCAAATCCAAACTCCCGTAGAGCATGAAGTACACGATTATTCTGTCTGTTATAAACATAGTTTTTTTTGTTTTTCAGAATGTAAGAGGGCAGGATTTGTTAACGCTTGAACAGGCCATAAGTCAGACACTTCAAAATAACTATTCGATCCAGCTGGTCAAAAAGCAGGTCGAAATTGCCGAAAAAAACAATACGATTGCCAATGCCGGATTTCTTCCGGTAGTCACTGCAGACGGAAGGAGAGAGGCAGGGTACAATCATTCAGTACAGGAACGGAATGACGGTACCTCAAGGGTGATTGACTGGGCCCCGGTTTCCAATACAGGTGCAGGGCTGATGGTAAACTGGAAACTCTTTAAAGGATTTGACGTTGTCATCACCAAAAATACACTGAATGAACTTCAGCATCTGGAAGAGCTGGAAGCACGTCTTACTGTTGAACGCACATTATCTGCTGTATTGATTAATTATTACAGCCTTGTTGCCAACAAGATGCGAATAAACGTCCTGAAAAACGCCATGCTCCTGTCCGGTGAACGCAAGCGTCTCACTGGTTATAAATACCAGATTGGCGCCGCCTCCAGAACTGATGTATATCAGGCAACTGTTGATTTCAACAATGATACCTCCATGTACATTAATCAGCTGACTCTTGTAAAAACCTTAAAAAGTGACCTTAATATTCTCCTGGGCAGAGAGCCTTCTGTCGATTTTGATGTTACGGACAGCCTGTTTATTGACAGAGAACTGAATTATGAAGCGGTATACAACAGAGTTCAGGCAGAAAATACCAATCTTTTTATAGCACGTAAAAACATCGAACTTTCCCGGCTTAATGTACAGTACTGGCAATCGCAGTATTATCCTCAGATCAACTTGTTTACAGGTTATAATTACACATATTCCCGAAATCCTGCAGGATTTGCAATCGAAAACCGGTCACATGCTCCCACAGCCGGCATTACAGGACAATTAAGCGTATTCAATGGAAGCCTTGTCCGGAGAAATCAGGCAATCGCCAGAATTCAGCTGGAATCTTCCAGGCTCGAAGAAGAGCAAATGCAGCTGGAAATTGCCAATACCGTCTATAAGCTTTATCAGCAATATGAAGTCAGCCTTAATCTGGCCCAGCTTCAATATAGTAATCAAAATGCAGCACGGCTAAATCAGGATATAGCAATCGAAAAATTTAAAAACGGGGCTATTGGCAATATTGAGCTGAGAGACATTCAGCTAAAATATATTAATGCCCAGGACAGTTATCTGCAGGCTGTTTATGATGTAAAAGCACTTGAGGCAGAACTATTGAGATTAACAGGAGAACTGGCCGGTCTCTGATTGTCTGATATAATACTAAATCGTTCATTTTTTATGCCGATATATTCTTTATCAAACATTTCGGCAGCCTATGTGTTTATATAGCTGGTTCAATGTATTTTACCGGATTTATACCTGTTATACATAAAGTACAATAGAAATCATCATGGCAAATCCGGATTTTTATTTACTCTGTGACTGCGGAGTATTGAATAATTTATGACCAGGCCGATATTTATCTGCTTAAAGTTTTCACTAAAGCATTTTTATCAGGTTGGGAAACAGAACTGTTATCAAAGCACAATCAAATGATTCTCTTTTACATGAGAAACAATTTAGTTTGCACCTTTCTATGAATAAATAACAGTATTCTGTACATTACGTGAATTTTTAATAATATCAATATGGATAATGATATTGTAAAGCTGGCAACCCAATTAATCATAAAGCACAAACCAGACATTATATATGTTGCCGACTGTGATGAAAAACGTTATTTGTATTGCAGCCAGATAGAAGATATATTGGGATACAACACAAAAAAACTGTACAAAAAGGACGGATTTTATTTTTTCACCTCTCTGCTACATCCGGAAGACAATAACCGTATGTTTCATAAGCACAGTGATGGAATGCTGTCACTTCCTCCGGACCTGTCAGATTCAAGCAAAAAAGTGTATACTACCACATTCCGTATCCGGCACAAATGGGGTATATGGAAATTATTTGAAGCCTGGAATACCGTAATCGGGTTTAGTAACGATGAAAAACCAAAATATATTTTCGGAATGCTCTTCGATCGGAGCGAAGTAAAAAAAGATCTGACAGAGCTTGCGTTGAATACCTGTACATCTGACAATCTTAGGCCAAGCCTGTCCGTAATTAATCTGGTTCACAAAGATTATCCGAATCTCTGTCAAAAAAAGATCAATACAGAAAAAGAAATACGATATCTTATTCAACAAGGCTACTCTTCGGAGTTAATATCATCGGCCTTACACATTGACCTGAACGAAGTCGAATATCAGCGAAACCACATACTTGCCAGTCAGGGCATTCCGGATTCAGCCGACTTTATAAGCACCCTTGAACGTATTATCTGAGATTTTTTTTCAACCGGCTCAACAGCGACTGAATCTGATTTCATTTTCATCCGTAAATATGATATATTTGCCCCGGACTTTGGTTCTGCCAATCAGATTAAAAGGGAATCCGGTGTAAATCCGGAACAGTTCCCGCTGCTGTAAACTCAGTATTAGCCCTGTATTAATATCATGCCACTGTAAATAGCTTATTTATGGGAAGGTAAATACAGAGAGTAAAGTCAGAAGACCTGCCATTGTCCTTGAAATTCATACTTTCGGAGAAAAAGTAACGAATCGGCTTCATATTTTTCCAATTGAATCAAATGGAAAAAGCCTGTCCTTTTTGCATTGTCCGAAGCGTATATTTTCACTCATTTAAGCAACTTTAATTTCAAATACTTAAAATGGAAAAATTATACCGCTTTATCTCGTCAAACGTACGTCTGACCTTTTCATTTTTCATACTCTTAAGTCATGGGCTGTCTGCTCAGCAGGTATCAACATTTGACGACCTGGTCCTGGCTCCGGAATCATTCTGGGACGGGAGCGATCTTTCCGGAGGTTTCCGGAGCGGTGATGCGTACTTCCACAACATATATAATACAGACTATGCACTCTGGTTCGGATTTATCTATTCCAACTCCACCGATGTTACTACCGCCGGTTATACAAATGGCCACAGTGCAATTACAGGGAAAGGATATAACGGATCGGCCAATTATGCTGTTGCCACCGACCAAATCTATGTGAAGTTACTAAATACCGGCGAAGAGGGGACCAGTGTCACCGGATTCTATGCAACCAATGTAACATATGCCGCCCTGAGTATGAAGGAAGGCGATATGTTTGCTAAAAAATTCGGAGGAGCCGACGGCAATGATCCTGACTGGTTCTTACTGACTATTGATGGCTACCTGAACAACTCTAAGAAAAGCTCTTCTGTTGAATTTTATCTGGCTGATTTTCGTTTCGAGGACAATTCCAAAGACTATATTCTGGATCATTGGGCATGGGTTGATCTCTCCGCCCTGGGGAATGTTGACAGCCTTACATTTTCATTATCCTCATCAGACAATGATGAACAATGGATGAATACTCCGGCCTATTTTGCCATGGACAACTTCAACGACAATCTGGTCACCGGTATAGCCAAAAACACCCATCATAAAGTAAACCTGTATCCCAATCCGGTAAGGAACAATCTGACCGTTGAGCTGCCCAGTCCGCACACTTCTTCCACAACACTTGCTATCACCGATATTCACGGCACGGTTGTATATCAGGAAAACGGAATTAATGAAAATCTGATTACCCGTAATCTTGGTTTCCTGAACAACGGTCTGTATGTAATAACACTTGAATCTGAGCAAAGCATCACTCATTCACAATTTATTAAATATTAATAGGGTCAGTCACTTACGCTATATATTTGTAGCTGTTTTTAATCATTAAAAGGAATATTAAGGCCAAGATCACACGGGAGTAGGGGCTGAGCTTATCGAAAAGCCCGGAACGCTCTGTTAGAAGAATGATTTTACCTGACATACCAGAATAGACAGAAAAGGATGGTCTTTCACGATCATCCTTTTTTGTTTACCTGATTTGGCATATTAGGTCAAATTGAAGGAACTTAGAGTCTGCCATTATTCTTTTCGTTAACTTTACAGGCACCAGACAAGTTTGTACACATCATCCGGTAAACCAATATATCAATTGCAGCGCGCAGATTTATGAAAAAATACGGACCGATCGGAATATTTGACTCCGGAGTAGGAGGACTAACCATCATGAAGGAGGTATTGAAAGCGTTGCCAGAATATGATTACATGTATCTCGGAGACAACGCCCGGGCTCCGTATGGCACCCGATCGTTTGATTCGATTCTGAAATATACTCTGGAGTGCTGCAACTATTTATTTGAAAAAGGATGCCGGCTGATCATCCTGGCCTGCAATACCGCTTCAGCCAAGGCGCTGCGCACCATTCAGCAAAATCACCTCCCAAAAATCGACCCCAACCGCCGTATTTTGGGTATTCTGAGGCCTACTACAGAGACGGTAGGTCTACACACGCAAAGCAGGCACATCGGCATACTGGGTACACCCGCTACCATCAGCTCTGATTCATATGTTATTGAAATCAATCGCTTTTTTCCTGATACAGAGGTTTTTCAACAAGCCTGCCCGATGTGGGTTCCATTAGTTGAAAATATGGAATACGACAAGCCCGGTGCTGATTACTTTGTCGAAAAATACCTGACGCAGCTTTTTTTACAGTCAGATCAGATTGACACACTGGTTCTTGCCTGCACCCATTACCCTTTTTTATACAACAAAATACGTCAGTTTATACCTTCCGGTATTACAATTCTCAATCAGGGAACAATAGTTGCCTCTGCCTTAAAAAACTACCTTATCCGGCACCCTGAAATCGAACAATATTGCAGTAAAAATCACCAGCGTTCTTTTTACACTACTGATGCTCCCCTTGATTTCGAACGTAAAGCCAGTATCTTTTTTGAAGCAGCCATAAAAGCGGATGTTTTCAAGATATAATGAAGAAGATTTTCCTAAATTTAGAACGATCATTTTCAATTTTAAATCCAGTCCAATGACAGTTCTAAAATCCCTTGGTTTATTTATTATTGCGGGGCTTTGTGAGATAGGAGGCGGGTATCTGATCTGGCTCTGGCTCCGTGAAAACAAATCTCCCTTATATGGCCTGATCGGAGCATTAATACTTGTTATGTACGGAGTTGTCGCAACCTGGCAGACACAGGACTTCGCCAGAGTATATGCCACTTATGGCGGCTTTTTTATTGCAATGTCTCTGATATGGGCATACTCGGTTGATAATTATCGCCCGGATATATATGATATAACTGGCGCGATTATCGCATTGGGCGGAGTATGTGTTATTTATTACGCTCCAAGATAGACATATGCTTCAACGACTGAACCCTTCATCCATTTCCGGGCTTATAGCAGGCTTCCTGATTTTATTGCTAAACTCTGACAGCATTGCGCAAACAGATTTTTATTCAGGACTTGCGCAGGCGGCCGAGTCATTAACCAGACAAAAAGTAGCATATGATCCTTCCTATTATAGTATCAGCTATCCCAACGGAGATATCCCCGAAGACAAGGGTGTCTGCACAGATGTAGTTATCCGCAGCTATCGCAGACTTGATATTGACCTGCAAAAAGAAGTACATGAAGATATGAAACACTATTTTCATCTATATCCAAAAAACTGGGGACTGACCCGGACGGATAAGAACATTGATCACCGCAGAGTACCCAATCTGATGGTTTTCTTTAGCAGACACGGAATCTCGAAACCTCTTTCATTACGGGCTGAAGATTACTTACCCGGAGACATTGTATGCTGGAATCTTCAGGGGGGAATAACGCATATAGGAATAGTTTCCGGAAAAAAATCTCCGGATGGTAAACGGTATCAGATTGTGCACAATATTGGCGCCGGTCAGGTATTGGAAGACTGTCTTTTTTCCTACAAAATCATTGGCCATTATCAGTACAAAAAGTAAGATTTTTCCGAAATTCCTGACAATAATAGTTGTCTGATCAGGTTTTAATGTCGAATTTCGAATCAATGGAATTGTATGTAACCGCAATCGCCTCCGGCAGCAATGGAAACTGTTATTACATAGGCAACCAGAAAGAAGCCGTACTGATAGATGCGGGAATCAGCTGCCGGGAGACAGAGCAACGCATGAAAAGGCTGGGACTTTCCATGCAAAAGGTACAGGCGATCTTTATTTCTCATGAGCATACAGATCATATACGCGGTGTTGTCCGGATCGCAAAAAAATATCAGCTTCCGGTCTATATTACTCCCCGTACCCTGAACAACATCCCTCTCGATCTGCCTCCGGCCAATACTATACGGCTTATGCCTCATGTTGCGGTTCATAAAGGAAATCTGAGCATAACAGCATTTCCTAAAAAGCACGATGCCAGTGATCCGCAAAGTTTTGTTATCACCAATGGCGCTACAACAGTCGGCGTAATGACGGATATCGGCAAACCATGCGAGCAGGTTATTCAACATTTCAGCAAATGCCAGGCGGTATTTCTTGAAACAAATTATGATGATCAGATGCTGGCTGAAGGTCCGTATCCATATTACCTAAAACGCCGGGTCAGCAGCGATATCGGCCATTTATCCAACCAGCAGGCTTACGAGCTTTTTATCAGACACCGGGCTGCAAATCTGAGCCACATTTTTCTCTCACACATTTCCAAAGACAATAACCGCCCCGAAAAAGTAAGAGACTTATTTCTAAGCAATGCCGGTGATACTGAAATTGTACTGACCTCCCGGCATCAGGAAACTCCTGTTTATACAATATGCTCTGATAAAATAATCTCCCGGCCCCGCTTCATACAACAGAATCTGTTTGAGTAAGAAATAGATCCTCAAGGAAGTATATAGGAGAAACTGCGTACCTGGCTAAAACTTTAGCAGATGGAGTGAGATAAAAATAAAAAAGGCTTCATTTCTGAAGCCTTTAAAGAGAGCCCCCTGCCGGGATCGAACCAGCGACCTACTGATTACAAGTCAGTTGCTCTACCAGCTGAGCTAAGGAGGCTTGCTTAAGTGTGAAAGCGAGTGCAAATATAGAGGCTTGGTTTAATTTGTCAAACTATTGCATAGTTTTTTTTTATAAAAAACACTTTCACGTATTTAACAACCTGTTTGTTAATAAAATAATATAAAAAAACAGAATTACATCTGGTAAGCTTAACAAAAATCAGTCCTTGGCTGTTATACAATCAATTACATGGATCAGGCTTCTGTTTCGCACAGATCATAAGCCGGGCTTATGATCATCGGATGCCTATTCAGACATATCTTCAGTTACGTTATGGCCGGTTCCCACAACCAGGGATCGGCTTTTTTTATTTAACCATCCCCTGAACTTTTAGTATATTTAAGATTTCGCCTGTTGATAACTTACAGTGTCCGAAGCCAAAAAAACTCATGTAAATTCCTTATTTTTCCTTAACTTGCTACACTGAACTAACCTTGTAAAATTTAATCATGGCAGAAGGCGGAAATATTATTCCGATTACCATTGAAGATGAAATGCGCGGAGCCTACATCGATTATTCGATGTCTGTAATTATCTCCAGAGCATTACCCGATGTAAGAGACGGGCTGAAGCCTGTACACAGAAGGGTTCTTTTTGGTATGTCGGATCTTGGCGTAAGCTACAACAAACCTTATAAAAAATCGGCCAGAATTGTAGGAGAGGTTCTCGGAAAGTACCATCCGCACGGAGACACATCCGTATACGACACAATGGTCAGAATGGCTCAGCCCTGGTCACTACGTTATCCACTGGTAGATGGCCAGGGAAACTTCGGATCAATTGATGGTGACTCTCCGGCGGCTATGCGTTATACAGAAGCCAGGCTCAAAAGAGTAGCCGAAGAAATGCTGGCTGATATTAATAAAGATACAGTCGATTTCCAGCCCAACTTTGACGATTCCCTGCAGGAGCCTACAGTGCTTCCGGGCAAAGTTCCGAATCTGCTCATCAACGGTACCTCGGGCATCGCAGTAGGTATGGCAACGAATATGGCACCTCATAACCTTACAGAGGTTACTAACGGGATCATAGCCTATATTGCCAATAATGATATTACCGTGCAGGAGCTGATGCAGTATATCAAAGGGCCGGATTTTCCGACCGGCGGCATTATATACGGATATCAGGGTGTCATATCTGCACTTGAAACCGGACGAGGCAGGGTACTAATGCGGGCCAAGGCAAGCTTTGAGACAATGGATAATGGCCGTGAAGCAATTATTGTATCCGAAATTCCTTATATGGTTAACAAAGCCGCTATGATCGAAAAAACGGCGGCGCTCGTTAACGAAAAGAAAATAGAGGGAATCTCAGATATCAGGGACGAATCGGATAAGGACGGACTCCGGATCGTATATGAACTGAAAAGAGACGCTCTTCCAAGCATTGTTCTCAACAATCTTTACAAGTATACCCAGCTTCAGTCTTCCTTCGGGGTCAACAATGTTGCTCTGGTAGGCGGAAGGCCATATACGCTCAATCTTAAGGAGCTGATCAAGCACTTTGTGGACCATCGTCATATCGTAGTAACGAGACGAACCGAATACGAATTAAAAGAAGCTGAGAAAAAAGCCCATATCCTGAAAGGATATCTGATTGCTCTGGATCATCTCGATGAGGTAATCAGCCTGATCCGGAACTCAAAGGATCCGGAAGTAGCCAAACAAGGCCTGATGGAGCAGTTTGAAATGACCGAGATACAGGCAAAAGCTGTTCTTGAGCTTCGTCTGCAGCGGCTTACTGGTATGGAGCGTGATAAAATCGTAAAAGAATACGAAGAAATCATGGCCTTTATCAATCGTTGCAAAGAAATCCTTGCTGATGTCAATCTCCGGATGAAGATCATAACTGACGAGCTCACCGAGATGAAGGATCGCTACGGAGATGAAAGACGAACAGAAATAGTTCATTCTGCAGAAGATATATCCATCGAGGATATAGTACCGGATGAAGCGATGGTTATTACGTTTTCCCATCAGGGATACGTAAAACGCACCAAGCTTGAGGAGTACCGTACACAAGGCAGAGGAGGAGTAGGTGCAAGAGGAGTGCTGACTAAGGATGACGATTTTACCGAACATCTTTTTGTTGCAACAACACACAACACCCTTTTAATCTTTACCGAAAAAGGCAAAGTATTCTGGCTGAAAGTCTATGAAATACCGGAAGGCTCCAAAGCATCAAAGGGACGGGCTATACAAAATCTGATTCAGATTGATCCGGACGACAGTGTCCGGACTGTAATCAATGTCAGAAGCCTGGTTGATGAAGACTATATCAATAATCAATATCTTGTCATGTGTACCACCAAGGGTACAATCAAGAAAACTTCACTGGAAGCTTATTCCAGACCAAGAGCCAATGGAATAAATGCGATCACAATTCATGAAGGCGATCAGCTCCTTGATGTGAAGCTGACAAGCGGCAGCGATGAAATTGTTATCGCACTTCGTTCAGGCAGAGCAATTCGTTTTAACGAAAGCGATGTCCGGCCGATGGGAAGAAACGCCGCAGGTGTACGGGGAGTCTCCCTGACCGGGCCAGAAGACAAGGTGGTCGGAATTGCTGCGATCAGCAACCCGGAAATCAATCTTTTGGTAGTTTCTGAAAAAGGCTACGGAAAACGTTCGGATATAGCCGATTACCGTATCACAAAAAGAGGCGGTAAAGGAGTTAAAACCATGAACATTACCGAGAAAACCGGTAGTCTCGTTGCGATCAAGGAAGTTACAGACAATAATGAATTAATGATTATCAACAAATCAGGAATCACTATCCGTCTGGCTGTTTCCTGCCTGAGAATAATGGGCAGAGCAACACAGGGTGTACGTCTTATCAAATTAACCGAAAAAGACGAAATAAGCTCTGTTGCCAAAATTGAAATTGTAGATAAAGATTCTGAAGATCCGGAAGACAGTGAAGTGAACGAATTGATTGCGCTGGACGAAACCCTAGAAGGAGAAGTGGACGAAGATCTGGATGAGACAGAAGAAGCCACTGATGAAGATGATGAATAATTCAGCTAAGTCAAAATAGTAATTACCCAAAGCAGAAGTATAACTTCTGCTTTTTTTCGTTTTTCCAATTAATACAGACTCATGAGAAAATTTATAATTCTATCTGTCGGCCTTGTCTTGTCAGGTTCGCTTTTTGCGCAAAAATCAGCCATAAGTAACGCTGCTATATATCATAGTGAAAATCAGATCGTCAATGCAGCACAAGAAATTAACAAGGCGATCATTAATGAAAAGACCAAAGCCGATCCCAAAGCATGGTATTACAGAGGCTTAATCTATAAGTCTATGATCGGATCAAAAGAAGATCCTGTCAAAGCGCTTTCTGAAAATCCCGAAAAAGAATCCCTGCTTTCATTCCAAAAGGCCATGGAACTCGATCCTGCCGGTAAATTTTATAAACAGAGCAAACAGGAAATGGAAGGGCTTTTTACGGAATTTATCAATAAAGGATACGGTATGTATAATATAGCCGATTTTCAGCAGGCACTCGAATACTTCGAAGGAGCTCAGACTGTCAGGCCAGACGACACCACCGGTTATCTGTATGCTTCATACGCAGCTGAGGAATTGGGACGTTTTGATCTTGTAGCGTCATATATTGACAAGCTTGAAGCAATAGGGTATAAAACACCCCAGCTTTATCTTCAAAAAATCATTTCGGTGCAGAAGAAAGATGTAAATGCTCAGAATGCCCTGGCAATAAGCGAAAAAGCGCTGAAAGAATATCCTGATAACAAAGATCTGCTGGCTGTTCAGACATCCCTGCTAATCGAATTGCATAAATGGGATCAGGCCATTGCCAATCTTAACACCTTACACAAACTCAACCCCGACAATGAGGAATACCTCAGAGTACAGGCATCTGTTTATGATCAGGCCGGCGACAAGGAAAATGCGCTTATCTGCTATGAAAAAGTGTTAAATTTAAATTCCTTCAATAGTGTTGCTTTGTATAGTAGTGCAGCTATTTATTATGAAAAAGCCGGAAAAATATTTGAGGAATTGCATGGACTTTCCAAAGCTGCTTTTAAAACCCAGGGAGGAGAAGAAAAAGAAGCGACCATGCGGAAGTACTTTGAAGTAGCCAGAGTCCGGGCCGATCAGGCTATTGAAATTGCCAGCGAAGAAGAGTTGCAGAATGCTATTTCTCATTTGCTGACTCAGATCGATAAACTGCTAGGCGCATACGACAGTTATAAAAAACAACTTCGTTAGTCTGCATTAATTCGGGTAATGAACTACCAGATAACTACACAGGAAGAATTTGAAATACTTTTCCGGCAGATGTATACACCATTATGCCGGAAAGTATTTCGTATTTTAAAAGACCAGGAAGCATCCGAAGATCTCGTTCAGGATGTCTTTGTAAGGCTATGGGAAAAACGGTCAGAGATCAATATTCAGATTGGTATACAGCCCTATCTATACAGAGCCGTTGCCAATGCAGCTTTCAACTATCTGAAAAAAGACCGCTCCCTTGAAGAGTTTGACAGTGATATACACGAAAGCACAGATCATATGGACTCTCAGCTTCAACTCGAATCACAGGAAACAGCCCAGCGTATTCACAGCGTAATAGATGCATTGCCTCCAGGCTGCAAAACCATATTTGTACTCTCCCGTGAAGATGGTCTGAGCTACAAAGAGATCGCAGAAACACTGAATATCAGCATAAAAACTGTAGAAAATCAGATGAGTAAAGCATTAAAAATACTGAGGGAAAAGCTATCACCTTATCTCGTGACTCTGACTGCATTACTGTTTTTTTCAGATTTTTTTTAAAATATATAGGGGTATCTCCGGGTTTGTTTGTCATACACATAGATTGGCCAATTAAAAATGAATTTAAAGGAAACTGAAATCACCGAGCTTATCATTCGACAGTTACAAGGAAAAACATCTGCAGCTGAAGATAAAATCCTTGAGACATGGCGAATGAAAGATATTGCCAATACCGGTCTGATGCAGACTTACCAGAAGATCTGGGAAGAAGCGGGCAGTGTTTCCACAGATTTTCAGCCTGATGCAGATAGCGCATGGAAAAAAGTATCCTTGAGAGCCGGTCTGGATACCACTCCTGTACGATCTATCCAGCCTGAAAACCGAGCAGCCCGAACAAATGGGCTTGTATGGAAAATAGCCGCCGCCTTCGCATTATTGGCAGGATTCGGTTTCCTTATATTCAAGATTCTGAATTTCAACAAAATTGAGTACATTGAAGTATTGACACAAGCGGAAAGCATGGAAGTTACCCTTCCCGACGGATCAGTTGTAAATCTTGACAAAAACAGCATGTTGAAATATCCCGAAAAATTTACCCGGGATGAACGCATGGTTTATTTGAACGGTGATGCCTATTTCTCTATTCAGAAGGATGAGAAAAAACCCTTTAAGATAGAAGGGAAGTATACGCTTACGGAAGTATTGGGAACTTCATTCTACATTCGTTCCAATCAGCCGGAAAAGGAGCAGATCGAAGTATATACCGGCAAAGTAGCCTATACATCACTCAAAACCAAAGAAAAAGCAATTCTGATTCCGGGACAAATGGCCGAAGTTGATTATAATGGTTTATTAACACAGAAAACCGGGCACTCTTCAAACGGCCTTTCATGGAAAACCAATACGCTTCAATTTGATGATGCCACGCTCAAAGACGTTGCTGCAGACCTGGAACGTCATTTCGGAGAATCGGTCCAACTGAATGGCCCCATTGGCAATCATCGCTTTACCGGAACTTTTAGCAATGCTTCTCTCGAAGAAGTGCTGAACGTTGTGTCTATTTCAACCGATACTGAATTTAGCATTCAGGATTCCGTTTATTTACTTAGCGTCCAAAGTCACCCGTAAATACCTCTAAATTAGAATTTATGAAAATCTTATATCGCTATGCACTTGTATTACTACTTGTGCACGGGACGGTTTTTGCCCAGGAAAAACTACTGGATAAAAACATCAGCATTGTATACAAAGACCAGACACTTAAAAGCATTCTCACAGATCTGAGCAAACGTTTTGGAATAAGCATTTCTTACTCAAGCAATCAGGTCCCTCTGGCAAGAAAAATCTCCGTAGATGTCCAGGATATTCCGCTGGCAAAAGCGCTTGATATTATTTTTGAAGGCACCGATATTGTCTACCTCGAACTGGGTAACCAGATCGTGCTGAAAAAGAAAAAAAGTGAACCAGTCCCAAAAACAGGAACCAGTCTGAAGTCTGTTCCGGCTCAGCAGGCCCCTGTAGGTTCCGCCAGCATCCAGGCAGTTCCTGTTGCCGAAGAACCGATTACTCTTGATGATATTCCGGAAACAGCTTTTTTTAAGCCCGAGGATATTGCAGAGGTTGATAGCAAAGAAGCCCTGAAGGAAGAATATGTTAAAGAGCAGACAAGAATCTATCAGGATTTTTTCACGGCTCGGGATACATCACGCTTCCTTACCGGTAAAGCATTAAAACGGGATCTGAAAACGGCGATTACGCTTCTGGAAAAGAAAGTCAAGCAGCTTTCAGACAGCCTGGAAAAAGAAAAAGAAGCCCGGAAACAATTCAGAGAAGCAAAAGTATCTGAAGAACTACAGGAAACCGGACAAACCGAAGGGGACAGCACTGAAAAACCTCAGGAAGCTCTTAAGGAAACTCCGGTGCAAATAAGTTTCATCTATCCAATGGGAACCAACGGCAGAAACAGCCCCGATTTTACCAACCGATTCTCCTTCAACGTTCTTTCAGGATATAATGGAGGTGTGAAAGGGGCAGAAATAGGCTCTCTGGTTAACCTGATAAAAAATGATGTTTACGGTACACAGATTGCAGGGCTGGTAAATCTTGACAGAGGTCATTTCACGGGAGCCCAGGTTGCAGGAATAACCAATCTGGTCGGTAAAAACAGCAAAGGCTTTCAGGCCGCGGGTATTGGCAACCTCAATAAAAAACGAAGCGAAGGCGCTCAGGTTGCAGGAGTAGTGAATATAACCGGAGATACATCTTCCGTTTTTCAGGCATCGGGGGTGCTTAGTTACAGTCACGGCTCCAACATTGGCGGGCAGTTTAGCGGTGTTGCCAACATCAGCAAAGGTTCACTGATCGGTCCGCAGGCAGCCGGTGTGCTCAATCTTGTGTATGGCAATGCCAAGGGTGCTCAGGTTGCAGGTGTTTTTAACGTAACAACCAAAAATCAGGTAGGAGCACAGATTGCAGGCGTCGGCAACATTGCCAACAAAGTACATGGTGTACAAATAGCCGGCATAATAAATACTGCAAAGAAAGTGGACGGATCACAGATCGGCCTGATCAACCTTGCTGACTCGGTTAGCGGAGCACAGATCGGATTACTGAGCTTTAGCAGGGATGGATTCTTTCATTTCGAGCTGTCAGGATCAGAAACCCTTTATCCTACATTCAGCATGAAAACCGGCCGAAAACTCTTTCACAATATTCTTTCAATCGGAATGGGGCCGGTCAACGGAGCGGGTAATGACTGGTTCTGGTGGTATGGCTATGGTCTCGGATTTGAGCTTGATATTGCTGAAAGGCTGCCACTCAACATAGACGTGGTATCAAGCTATGTAACACCGGCGAATGGCGAAACACACCGCTATAACAATATGCTATATCAGGCCAAATTTCAGCTCGGATACAAGTTTGCCAAGCGTTTCAGCCTGTTCGCAGGACCCGTTATCAATATTCAGCTGAGCACTATGCCTGAGCAGCGCTTTAATGAAACTTACTCAATGGCCCCTTACAAGCTGCTGGATTTAAAATTTGATCGAATTGACAGCGAAAAGTTTCCGACATTCTTAAATGGTTGGATAGGTTTTTCAGCCGGAGTACGAATCTAAGCCTGTATGCTAAAAGAATATTAAAAAGTGCATTAAAATGAAAACTAATACAATATCAATATTTATTTCAATCTTATCTTTAGTCGTATTGGCATCCTGTGATAAAGATGGTATCTGCAAAAGGGGCAGCGGCGCTGTTGAACGAAGAGAAATATACCTGAGCGAAATTACGTCTATTGATGTGGAAGGAAATGCCACGCTCTATATAACACAGGGAGAAGAACAAAAGATTGAGGTGGAAACCAATAAAAATCTTTTTTCCGTTATCAATCACAGAGTAAAAAACGGCGAATGGGATGCTAAATTTGACCATTGTGTGCGTAAAGGCAAGCTGACTTTTTACGTAACGTTAAAGAACATACATGAGCTTGAGGTAAGTGGTTCCGGAAAGATAATCGGAGAAACCCAGATTAAGTCTGACAAGCTGAAAGTGTCTGTAGAAGGGTCCGGGGAAGTAAAACTCCAGATAGAAACAAGAGAACTTGAAAGTGACGTAGAAGGCAGTGGCAACATAACATTGAGCGGAACCACATCCGGCCACAGGGCCGAGGTAGAAGGTTCGGGAAAAATTCAGGCATACGATCTGATTTCTCGATCAGCAGATATTAAAATCGAAGGTTCCGGCAAAGCGCTGATCAATGTTGAAGATAATCTGTCAGTAAAAATCAGCGGAAGCGGAGATGTTATATACAAAGGAAATCCGAAAGTGAACTCTAAAATTTCGGGATCAGGAAAAGTAAGTGCTTACTGAGGACAAAGTGATATAAAAATAAAAAAGGGTAACCATGAGATGAGTTACCCTTTTTACTTAACCTAACTTATTAAACTGATAAGAATCATTCCAATCTATACCTTATCAACTCTTACAAACTCTTTCGCACCAGCACAAAAATGCTCTTAAAACCAGAGCAGATGCGAAGCAAAAATAACACAATCCCGCTTTTTTCCGGTACTCTTTCACAGGAAAAAACCTTTTTTTCGTTTAAACACATTTTTGTGCATATTACTCTGCCAATTATATATACAAGTGAAAGCTACGCCGAATTGTTCTCATCAGGCAATTTGCTTTCTATGCTATTCCGCTGCATTTTTTAACAGTTGCTCATGCTATCCGGGCAATCATAATGAGGAAGTTTTGCAGCTTTTTCATTATCATGAAACAAAGTATTAATTTTGTCTTTTCTATTTTGATATCCGATTTATGCGAAACAGATTGATCCTGCTATGTATTTGTATTAATTGCACTCTGAATGTCTATGCCCAACATGCTAAGCTGGAAAAACAGGCAAAAAAAGCATTCAGGCATGAAGATTTTCCTGCTGCTATCGAATACTATAAGGAATTAATCACTCAGAATACGGACAACATTGACTATAACTACCATCTTGCTGTCTGCTATTTCAATATCGGATATGCAGACCGCTCCATTCCATATTTTGAATTTGTAAGCAACAAGAAAAAGGCCGGCCAGTATGAAAATACAGACTACTATCTCGGCAAAGCATATCATCTTGACCACAAATTTGAAAAAGCAATACAGGAATATGAAAGCTTTCTGAAAGATCTGAGCACCAAATCAGGATATGATGCCGAACTGGCGCTGGAAATCACCAAAAACATACGAAACTGTGAAGTGGGAATAACACTGGCAGCAAACCCTGTCAACTGTATTATCCGCAATCTTTATGACAAAATAAACACTACGGCAAATGAGTATTATCCTCTGATCTCGCCGGATGGAAAATACCTTTACTTTTCCACCAATAAGGAAAATGATATGGATCATGTTGACAGCAAAGATCTGAAAGATCCGGGAGACATTTATTTTAGTCTGAATATGAACGGACAGTATACCTATCCCAAAGTGCTGTCCTTCTCACTTAATTCGACATATCTGGATGCACCAGTCTATATTTCACCGGATGGCAATACAATATACTTTCTGACGGTAACTCCAAGCAAAGCACTGGATATTTATATGTCAGAAAAAATAAATCAGACCTGGGTAAAAGCACGGGAAATCGGAGCGCCATTCAACTCCGAAGGAAATGAAACCGGTTTTTATATGACTCCTGACCGCAATACAGCGGTCTTTTCTTCGGACCGGCCCGGAGGCTACGGCGGACAGGACTTATATATAGCTTATCGTGATGAAAAAGGACAATGGGGACCGGCAACGAACCTAGGCCCAAATATCAACAGCAAATACAATGAAATAGCGCCATCCATATCAGACGATGGTAAAACCATATATTTCAGCAGCGATGGCATGAATTCCATCGGCGGTTATGATATTTTTAAAACACGATTCATTCAGTCTGTATGGACTCAGCCTGAAAATATGGGATTCCCCATAAACTCTGCTGCCGATGAGAAAAAGCTTACCATGTATTCCGATGGGATACGGGGATATTTCGAGAGTACGCGTAAAGGCGGAGCCGGTCTTGAAGATTTATATTCATTACAGATTATTGATACCACTATTTCTCCTGCAAAATACCTGAGCTATTATCAGGATGACAATGTTTTTGAGGAGGTTCTGAAAAAGGCAGAAGCAGGGCAGAAGCTGAAAGAAGTTATCTACTTTGATTTTAATGCCTCATCTATTGCACAGTTTTCAGAAAAAAGACTGGATAAAGTGGTTCTGCTGCTCAACACCTATCCGGATATGAAACTTGAGATACAGGGTTATACGGACAACAAAGGCTCTGATGAAGGCAATCATCTTGTTTCATCCAGACGTGCAAAAGCAGTTTACCGTTATTTCCTCTCAAAAGGAATCAGTTCCGACAGAATCCGCCCGGTCGGATATGCCACAGAATCTCCCGTCTCTACCGGTACAAGTGAGCTGGAACAAGCCCAAAACCGCCGGGTTGAATTTAACGTATTGCCCTCGTCCATAATCATCCGGAACAGCGCCCACCTTGGAGAATACTACATTGTAAAAGGATCATTCTCCAGTAAAGTCAATGCCGAAAAAATGCGCGAAAAGCTCTTACAGCATTCAATACATTCAACCATTCTGGAACCGGATAGCAATAACCAGTTCTATAGAGTAATACTTGGCAAAGCTGCCAGCTATGAAGAAGCATCCAGAATCCTTAGCTCAACACCCGAAGCGCATAAAGAGGGAGCATGGATTTTAGCCTATTAAAAAATAGCAGGCCAAACTTATCCGGCATACCAGAGTAGTGCATAGATGAACATCAGAGAAGAGCGCATTAGTCAGCTAAATGCGCATTCCGTAAATACATCCGGAAAGTATGTTTTGTACTGGATGCAGCAGGCACAACGTCCGTACTGGAATCACGCACTGGAATTTGCGGTCCACCAAAGTAATAAGCTGGATTTGCCATTGCTGGTAGTATTCGGTCTGATGGATGATTATCCCGAGGCCAATGCGAGACATTACCAGTTTATGCTGGAAGGCCTGAAAAACACTTCTGAGATTCTCAGAAAACGCTCCGTAAAGCTTGCCGTAGTAAAAGGCCATCCGGCTGATATTGCAATAGCATATGCTAATGATGCGGCTGCATTAATCTGCGATAAGGGTTATCTGAAACACCAGAAACAATGGAGATCTGATGTTGCCGAAAAGTGTACATGCGCCGTTTATCAGATAGAAACAGACGTAGTAGTTCCTGTTGACAAAGTCTCTAAAAAACAGGAATACGCAGCCAGGACAATACGTCCGAAAATACAGCGCTATCTGGAAGATTTTCTGGATGAACCGGGCACAGATGGGATAAAGCATTCCTCTCTGGATATTGAGGTAAAAAAAGAATTAAAGCTGGATAATCCGTCAGAAATTGTAAAATCGCTGAAACTGGACAATAGTATTCCGCCGGTTTCTCAATTTTTCAAAGGTGGTCCGGACGAAGCAATCCAACGCTTTAATAACTTCATTGATAATCATCTGGATCAATACACAGACAACAGAAATCAGCCACAAACTGATGATATCAGCCATATGAGTCCATATCTGCACTTCGGACAGGTTTCTCCTGCCTGGCTTGTTCATAAAGTCAGTCAGGCTGGTAAAAACAAAGACGTTGAAAATTATATAGAGGAGCTGGTTGTCCGAAGAGAGCTGGCGATGAATTTTGTAAACAACACCAAAAACTACGACCAATACAGCTGCATCCCTGACTGGGCGCAAAAAACCCTTTATGAGCACAGCTCCGACAAAAGAGAATATGTGTATTCACTGAAAGAGCTTGAAAGCTGTACAACACATGATCCATATTGGAACGCCGCCATGAAAGAAATGATTGTGACCGGATTCATGCACAATTATATGCGTATGTACTGGGGCAAAAAGATACTCGAATGGACCGAAGATCCGGAACAAGCCTATGAGCATTGCCTGTATCTTAACAACAAGTATTTTCTGGATGGGAGAGACCCCAATTCGTTTGCCAATGTCGCCTGGATCTTTGGCATGCACGACCGCCCATGGGGAGAGTTCCCTTATTTCGGCAAAGTAAGAACCATGAAAGCAAGTGGCCTGAAGCGTAAATTTGATCCGGAGTTATATATCAGAAAAGTAAAAAAGCTGGAAGATCAGAAGGCATAATCTGTTCCGGAAATGAAAATCAGTGTCTGAGGCGCAATTTGCTGTATAGCACTTCACCGGAATATTCAATAACATCCCCGGGGTTCAGCCCATATACTTCAAGATCTTCAATCCGTTCACGCACGAGACGCAGCGTCGGATAGCCAACACTGGCTGTCATCTTCCGGACCTGACGGTTCTTTCCTTCGATAAGCGACAGCCTGATCCAGGAAGTCGGCAGGTATTTGCGGTATCGGATCGGCGGGTTACGGGGTGGCAGCACAGGTTCTCCGAAAACCACCTCACATTGGGCCGGAAGTGTGTCGTATGCAACCCCGTCCAGACTGATCCGGACACCTTTCTCCAGCTGAGCAGCCGCTTCTCTGGAGCATTGCCCTTCTACCTGAGCAAGGTACGTTCGCGAATGCTTTCGGGACGGGTGCAGTAATTTATCCGTCAGAGACTTGTCATTGGTCAGAATCAGCAAGCCCTCACTATCCGAATCAAGCCGGCCAACCGGATATACATCCTTTTCGAAAGGAAATAATTCACCCAAAACAGCTTTTTTTCCGTCCTGCTTAAACTGGGAAAGCATACCATACGGTTTATAAATGACGTAGTATTTCAAGGATTTCATATACATTGCAAAGTTACCAAGCTTGCACAAAGCAGCAAACTTTCCGGACAAAACCGGCTACCGGAAATCCCAGTAAATACTCCATAGGATGTTTACACCCTCACCGTTTGGAATTATGGGATTTTTTTAACATTATCGTTTAAAAATTTGTTAAATAGCCTTTAAAACCTGTTACCAATTATTTTTTAGCGTATGCATCCATTGTTTTTTACAGGCCTGGCCTGGCTTTTTGTTATTGTCTGGATTTCATTTGTGATCTACAAACAAAAAGAGCATCATCCCAAAGCTTTATTCTTTCTTTTCTTCACAGAGTTATGGGAACGTTTCAGCTATTACGGCATGAGAGCGCTGCTTATTCTGTATATGACCAAAGAACTGCTATACGGAGATCCAAAGGCATACGGGATATATGGCGCATACGGAGCATTGGTATACGCTACCCCCGTATTAGGCGGTTTGCTGGCGGAAAAGTTTCTGGGCTATCGTCTGGCCATCATCCTGGGCGCATCCCTGATGGCTGCCGGGCATTTTTTTATGGCTTTTCAATATGAAATGATCTTTTATGCGGCCCTCGGGTTTCTGGTAATCGGTAATGGCTTTTTCAAGCCTAATATTTCCAGTATGGTTGGCTCCCTGTATAAAGTTGGTGACAATAAACGGGACAGCGCCTTTACTCTTTTCTATATGGGTATCAACACCGGTGCGTTTTTAACCCCTCTGACCTGCGGGGTTATCGGTGAGCTATACGGGTTTCACTGGGGCTTTGGCATTGCCGGCATAGGCATGGTGCTCGGACTGCTGGTCTTTCTCTATGGCAATGCAAAGGGCGTTTTCGGAGACAGAGGCCTTTCTCCGGATCACTATGAGCCTTCCAAAAAATACGCCCGACACTGGAAAAAAGGAATAATTCTGGGATCTGTATTTACCGTTCCGCTTTTCGCTTATCTGGTAAACCAGAATGAAATTACCAAATGGATACTTTTCATTGTTGGCATCGGAGTACTTCTGGTTTTAATGGCCATAGCCATTTTGGAAGAAAAACAACAAAGAGAACGGCTTTTTGTGCTTCTTATCCTCTTTGTCTTTACCATCATGTTCTGGACCTTCTTTGAGCTGGCCGGAAGCGCCATTACCCTGTTTACAGACAGAAATGTCGACCGAAGCATTGGTGCGACTTTTATACCAACCTCTACATTCCAGAGCGTCAATCCTTTCTTCATAATAATGCTGGCACCGTTATTTGCCTGGATTTGGGAAAAGCTGGCTAAAATCAACAAAGAACCTTCATCGCCTTTAAAGTTCAGTACGGCGTTAATCCAGCTTGGTATAGGCTTTGGCGCTCTGGTAATAGGTGCATGGTTTGCCGGGGATTCTTACAAAGTACCGTTAATCTTCCTATTGGTGGCTTATCTGCTACATACGACCGGAGAGCTTTGTCTGTCTCCGATAGGTCTGTCGCTGGTAACCAAATTATCTCCTGCCAAGATTGTGGCATTCGTTATGGGTGTCTGGTTCTTATCTTCTTCCTTCGCGCACATCATCGGCTCCGAAATATCCAAGCTTACTTCAGGATCACAATCACCGGAAGCGATCGCAGAACAGTTACAATTAAGCCTGATGGCCTATACAGAGGTATTTCAGATTATTGCCTACGTAGCAATCGGCTCCGGAATATTTCTTCTCATGCTGGTTCCTCTATTAAAAAAATGGATGCACGGTATAAACTAAAGAGTTGTTGCAAAAATTGCTTATTGTGAACCAGCCATATGCTTATAAATATAAAAGGGCCGCTTTTCAGGCAGCCCTTTTATATTACCGCAATCTTTAATACGGACTACCAAATGAATTGGTATTCTGATCATTTGATTTATTATGATGCGTGTCATTGGGCTTGTTCCTATGCATTCTGTCTTTCGCATTAGGATCTTCATAATCATATTCTCTGAAACGATCACCCTGACGCTCATTTAGCTGATCCTCCTGATAAATCGTTTCATTATTCTGATTTCGCATCCTTTCTCTTTCCTGATTATAATCCTTTTGATTTCTTGCAGAAGTGGTGGTGTCAAAATATGTGCCCTGCCCATAGTTTGCATCACCCTCATCCTTGTATTGAGACTCTGTCCTTGTTCTGGTGTCCCCATCATATCTGTCCTGCTCAGTCTGAGCCGAAGCGGCCCCGATAATACCGACAGAAAATACCGAAATTAAAACTATCCTAATCATCTTTTTCATCTCCCACACTAGTTTTACCTCTCTATATGATTAACAGGTGAGCGGACAAGGTGTTTAGTTAATATTCCTACGCCTGCATCTATTAATAAAAGGCAGCATAAAACCGGTAAATTTATTCCTAATTTGTAAGTTTGTCATACAACAATACAGAACCTCGTGTCACTGCTGGAAATCCAAAATCTGAGCTATTACTATGCCGGAGAGCCTCTTATCAGAAACTTTTCATTATCCGTCAGTAAAGGGCAAATAATATCCCTGTTAGGAGAAAACGGGGCCGGTAAATCAACTATAATTAAGCTGATTGCCGGACTTCTGGACAAAAATAGTGGCATCATAAACTACAAGGGAGAAGCAATCAAAGGACCTTCTGAACAACTTATTCCGGGCCATCCGCAAATAAAAACCATTTTTCAGGACTACCGGCTTGCTCATAAAACCACTGTATACAGCAATATATATTCCCTGCTTCCCCCACTAAAAGAAGCGCTTAAAATCGCCAAAACAGAGCAGACTCTATATGACTTCCGGCTCGACTCACTGGCTCATAAGAAAGTTGAAGAATTGTCCGGCGGTGAAAAGCAACGGGTGGCTATTGCCAGAGCTGTAGTAAATGATCCTGATATACTTCTTATGGACGAACCTTTCAGCAATCTGGATGCACACAACAAAAATACAATTACCTCACTCGTCTTTAACTACATCAGGTCAAGAGAAATTTCAGCGTTGTTTGTAACCCATGATTACCGCGATGCTCTCAAATACTCAGACCAGCTCTGTATTATCCGCAATGGCGAGCTTATTCAGCAGGGATATCCCGAAGATGTCTATTATTGTCCGGCTACAATATACTCCGCTGCTTTGCTGGGACCCGTTAATCAGATCAGGAATAGGAGAACACAAGATCATACGGAGCAATATGTCTTTATAAGACCAGAAAAAATCAGCATAATGAAAGAAGGGACACTGGAGGGCACGATAACCCAATGCGGTTTTGCAGGTATTCATTTTGAAGTTTCCATAGCTTTCGAACAGGAAATACTGCATGCATACCATCACGAAAGTCTTTCTCCGGGACAGAAAATACGTTTTTCCATAGCCTGGTAAAGCTTTCGGAACACCGGCTCCGGCACCTTGTCCTTCACAAATATGGACCCAACAAAAAAGGCCGCCCGCAGGCAGCCTTTTTACTAATATTTTTAAACCGATCTAAGCTAAGACGAGGTTTTTACAAGTCGCACAATCCTGAAAGCATTCAGTACCTTAATAACAGGATAGGTAGGATCAAATTCAAACCACTTCATGGCAAAGTTAGCTCTGCTTGCATATTTATGGTGATTATTCTGGAATAGCTCACCTCCCATTAAAAAATCAACGACAAGAGAGTTTTTGGACTTATCGTGATTATCAAAATTGGAATAGCCATATTTATGTCCGCTCCAGTTTACAATAGCGCCATGGACAGGTCCCATTAAGAAATGAACAGGAAGTAAAAGATACATCCACCAGAACTCGGCAAAGGCAACATAGAATAATACATAAGCCACTCCCCACGCGATACGGGAAGCCCAGGTATCTCCAATATTATCAATAAATTTCCATTCCGGAAGATCTTTTGTAAAACGCTCCTCAACCTGACCGGTTCTATTCAAAATATCATTGTAAATGGCTTTGGTCTTCCACATCATTGTAAGCAGGTTTTTGGTATGATGCGGAGAATGCGGATCTTTATCCGTATCACTATACGCATGATGCAGACGGTGCAATACAGCATACGCACGAGGATTCAGAAACGACGATCCCTGCGTAACATAAAGGAAAGTATAAAAGAACTTTTCCCAGAAACGAGACATGGTAAACATCTTGTGAGCACTATACCGGTGCAAAAAGAAGGTCTGGCTAAATAGAGAAAGATACCAGTGAGCAACAAAGAAAATTAAAATCTCCAACGTAAGTAAATTATTTTTTTGACTAAATTATAACTTAAAAGTATGCAAAAAGTTCATAAAAGAACCTCTGATTTTTTATTTCGAACCAAAAACATTTTTTCAAATACAGGCGCAAATTACGCTTAATTTCGGAATATAACACCATAATATTGTTAAAAGCTCCGTTTTCCGGATATTATTTATAAAGCTGTAAAAGCGTATGAAATAATATTGGCCCCCATCTTTAAAGCTTTTTGTCTGAGCGGTTCCGGATTGTTATAGATCACCTGATCTTCCCAGCCGTTTCCGAGATCACACTCGTATGTATAAAAGCACACCAGCCTCCCCTCATAAATCAGGCCAAAACCCTGTGAAGGCTTATTATCATGCTCATGAATTTTCGGCAAACCGGTTGGAAAGCTATACTTCTGATGATAAACAGGGTGAGAGAAAGGCAACTCTATAAATTCCAGCTCCGGAAAAACTTTTTTCATCTCAATACGCACAAATTTATCCATTCCGTAATTATCATCAATATGTAAAAAACCGCCTGAAATAAGGTATGTCCTCAGATTGGCTGCTTCCTCAGCTGAAAAAACCACATTACCATGTCCCGTCATATGTACAAAAGGAAGAGCAAAAAGCTCCGGACTGCCTACTTCCACAACTTCTTCCTCTGGTGCGATATTGGTATTGATATTTTTATTACAAAAAGCAATAAGGTTAGGAAGAGAGGTCTTGTTAGCATACCAGTCACCGCCGCCATTATACTTTAACTTGCCGATCTTCACGGAATACTGCTGGGACACGCCCTGCCCGCAGATCAGGCCCGATGTGAATAACAGGACAAAGCAGAAATATACCTTCAAAAACTTCATAACTGATTTTTTACATTTAATATATGACAGGCAGCCAGTGCCGCAGTTTCTGTCCGAAGGCGGTAGTTTCCCAGCGTAATAGGCTTAAAATTCAGCTCCCGGCTTCTGGACAGCTCTTCCGGTGAAAAATCACCTTCCGGCCCGATAAGCACAAGATAGCGGCCATTTAACGGAGCCTCCTGAAACAGAGATAATCTTCTTTCCTCTTCGAGATGCCCGATATAGCATTCGCAGCTGCTCCAGTCTTTTTTAAGAAAGGAAGGCAGCTTTTCAAGCTCATTGATTGTCGGCAGGCTCCCTTTAAGAGATTGTTTCATGGCGCTTATGGCGATACGATACATACGATCTGTATTAATATTCTTTCTTTCGGAACGTTCCGTATGCAAAAAGCTTATCTCATCAATACCATACTCCACGGCTTTCTCAACAAACCACTCAATACGGTCGATGTTTTTAGTAGGAGCCACGGCAATGTGTATATAATAAGATGGCGGCTGATAAACTTCCGATCTCCCAACCACCCGGAGCATGGCAGCACGAGCATCCGCACGTTCAACAACCGCATTATAAATAAATCCCCGCCCGTCAGACACCAGTACTTTTTCTCCGTCCCGGATGCGGAGTACCTTGCTCAAATGCCTGCTTTCTTCTTCATCCAGCTCAACCTGTTCACTAATTGCAGTCTTCGAAAAAAAAATATGCATTATACTCTTATAAATTTCACTAAATATACTACGTACATTCTTTATTAAGCAAACTTATTCAGTACTAATAGCAGAGAAGAACAGGCAAGTCAGCATATGGCCAGGGCGCTTCTGCTATATATACTCCGATAGTGCCTTTCTTTGAAAACGAGTTCCGGCATAGGAAATTCCGCCTGTTTCATGGTTAATACGGAGTAAGTTAAACAGGTTTTATTACCATATTTTACTTTAAAAAATAGCTTGTTATTATCCCAACAAAAACATACCTTTGAAACAAGTTAAAGTTAAGGGGTTATATTTTAACTTACACTAAAAGTCATTTTAGTGAAATAGTTTAATTTGGGTTATTAAAGGGCTGTCTTTCAGTAGCAGCCCTTTAATTTTTTTATCTGAGGCCTGTTTTTAAAAAGCTATAAAGATCCCGAAAGCACTTGATGCTGATTAATCAGCCTGCTTAGCATCAGACTAAGTTCCTGAGCTCTCAGTCTGCACGTATGTCTGGAAGATATTAATTTAAGTCCGTGCCCGGAAATAACTTCGCATAAGGTAGAATTCATCATTTCCAGTATATAATGTGTCATTTCGTAAGAGTCACCGGCCTGCAGGTAGTCTCTGGCAGGGGTAAGCACTTTTTCGCTGTTTTTCCAGGGAGCAGAAATTACGGGTATACCGCTCGCAATACTTTCCAGCATACGCATGGAAGCGCTTCCGGCACGGGCTTCAAGAGAATCTTTAGCCGGTAAATGTATAGCAGTAGTATAATGAGCAAAGACTTCCGGCAGCTTAAATGAGGGAAGCCAGCCTTTATAAGCAATAGAGTGATCTGCCAGAATCTTTTTTATATGCCGGGGGTATCTGCTTCCGTAAACCGAGGCTTTAATTCTCAAATCCCTGACCGGCTTAATAAAAAATTCCTCAAGCTCCTCGACGCTGCACTCATCGGACCAGTCAAGATTGAGCACGGCAGTCTGCTCTTTTTCAGCGCTACGGGGATGAAAGACATTCAGATCGATACCATAAGGCAAATATTCTACGTCACATCCATCCATTACTTTCATGTACAACTCACGAATATAGTGACAGTTAACCACTACCATATCACAGACTGGTACAATCATCTCGCAGATAAGCGGCAGATTGTCCACAAAGGAAAATCCGTCATCATAAAATACAAACCTGAATGAGCTTTTAAGCTTCAGCTCCGTAAGAATATTCAATGTAACCATATCGGTTCCGGAGTGAACAAGCACCAGATCAAATCCTTTGACACACTCTGCAACAGAATCGTAATCATACGTCACAGAATTTAATTGCGGATAATAGCGATAGTATTCATTAACAGGTGTCTTGCCATAGTCTTTGAGAGTGGATGATAAAGGTTCATTCTGTTCTTTTTCATACACGACCACCTCGTGATTTTTTTGAATTTCAGAAATAAGCCCCCTCAAAAAATGGGCAATAGGGTAGTTGTAGTCAGTCACAAGCGACTGGCAAAAAACGGCTATTTTCATAAATGCAAACTATTTAATATTCACTACTTTTTTATCGAAACGCATCAAGAGAAGGGGGTTCCGGCTGATGATCCCGGTATACAAACGCCCCCATCTGATCTTTCAGCCATTCGGCCATTTCAAACATTCCTTCATTGAGATCGACAGAAGGATGAAAGTTCAGCAACTCTGTAGCCTTTGTAATATCGGCAAAACAGTTACGGACATCCCCAATACGAAATTTTTGTGATACTTGTGGCTGGATTCTGTTTTTGGCCATAATAAGCGCAAGTTTCAGTGCCACTTCCCTGATAGCATATGGCTGGCCACTTCCGATATTGAAAACCTGACCATCTGCCTGAGGCGTTTCCATCGCCAGAATGCACGCTCTGGCTGCATCCTTTACATGAATAAAATCCCTAAGCTGAAATCCATCTTCAAACAAAAGCGGAGCTACATTATTAAGCAACCTGGCTCCGAACTTAGCCAGCACATCTCCACCCGGATTAGACAAACTCTGACCGGGTCCGTAAATATTAAAAAAACGGAGTACGGTAACGGAAAAACCAAACGTATTTCCAGCCAGCAGACAAAGTCTTTCCTGATTATATTTAGAAAGTCCGTATACTGAAACCGGATTGACCGATTTATTTTCCGGAGTAGCTACCGGTCTGAGCTCATCGTCATCATCCATAATATTCCATATGCCGGCATTGAGGCTGGCAGGCAACCGCATAGCATCATGTATATGACGTCCGTATCTGTCAGTATATAATCCTTCTCCATAGACAGCCATACTTGACGCTACAATCAGCTTCTTTACCGGATTACGCGCCAGGAGCTCAATCAGCACAGATACGCCAAGTGTATTATTGTCAATATAATCGCCCGGCATAAACATACTCGTATAGATTCCTTCGATCGAAGCCAGATGAATAACCATATCAATCTGATATAGTGCTGTCAGCATACTTTCACGATTTCGAACATCTCCCTTGATAAACTCGGCTTCTCCAGGCAGATTGCAGGGTCTTTCCGCCCCGGCACTATGTGCAGCTTCCGGCAGATTGTCCAGAACCCGGACTCTGTATCCGTTCTCCAGCAACATTTTACTGAGCGTCACTCCCAAAAATCCTCCACCGCCTGTAATAAGCACACGTTCTTTCATACTATAGAATTAATCAGAAAGCTACATTAACCAGCCATATAAAATTTTGTTCAGATTAAATCTGAAAAAAGCGCAATCACTCTCATTGAAAACCACTATCGATTGATTTACAAATTAATATAATTAACCAAACACAGTTTAGCCATTGTTACCAAACCAGCTTAAAAAGTGCGACAAACATTTCAGTAATATTGCAGGTTTAGCTGTAAAATTTTTTAATCAGTGAAGAACCTACCAGCGATTCTCTTTCTTGCTTTTATGCTAATAGCAGGCGGATGTGCTGTTTCCGGCAAAAAAAGTAAAAAAGCAATGAGAAAGCTCGGACCAGCACTGACAGGACGGTGGGAGGGAATACTTCCATGCAGAGACTGCCCGGTACTAAACTATACGCTGCATCTTCAGGGCGACGGATCCTATCAGGAAAAAATAGCCCGCTCCCTGAAAGACAGCATCTTTGAAAAGCATAGCGGTACATGGACTATCTCTAAAGATTCAACTGTCAACATCGTCAACAGCAAAAGTGGTACAAAACAATACAAATTCAGGAACGGCCGTCTGGAGCACACCCAGGAAAATGACGGACTGCTGACCAGCCCCAATTATAAGCCCTCTTATATTCTGATCCGTGCTAATGAAGAAACAATGAAAGCTCACCAGGCAATGTACCGGAAAGGTCTGTTTTTTACGGCCCTCAACAGCGAAGGCTCATGGGAACTGCAAATCAGCAAAACCGGCAAACTATCCTTTCTGTCTTCTGCTTCGGGGAAAACATTATCTTCTGCTATACGCAACCAAAAGCAGCTGATGATATTTCCAGATACTATGCGGATCATATTGCCAACATCTCCCCGGCTGAATATCCTGCTTTCAAAAAAAACCTGCCTGCTTGCCGGTCAGTCTACAGATTATACGGTGACAATAGCAGAAGACGGAAACAGCAATATGTATACCGGCTGCGGATTTTTTTTATCAGATTATCGCCTGAACGATATATGGGTACTTGAATCGGTCAACAATAGACCGATACGAAAAAGAAAAGGGGAAAAAAACAACATTACAATGCAGATACATCCCGGTTCCGGACGGGTATACGGAAGCAGTTATTGCAACAGCTATCATGCAGATATTGACATCAGGTACAATTCAATGATTATCGGCCCCGTTGTATCAACCAGAATGCATTGCAGCGATGCAGCCACCGAACAATATTTTTTTAAATTATTATCGGGCAAGCAGTATACGTACTCAATAAAAAGAGGAAAGCTCTATCTGCGTACAGGTAAAACAACATTGGTATTTCATATATCGAAAACCTGAAAAAACAAGAGGCTGCCATATGGCAGCCTCTTTTATATCAACTGTTTTTATCCAGTCATCTTCAGACAGCCTGTTCCTGCGCCTCTTTTCTTCTCTCTTCATCCTGCTGTCATTAATATAACCTCCTTCACGTTTAAATTGTTCTCTTAACACAGTAAAGAACAAAAATCCTTATCCGATCCGACAGTTATAACTGTATATCAGATGATTATTTTTTTTTACAGGCATATCAATAGCAACAAAGAAAACACTTTTGTATTTTTACTAAAAAATTTAGCAAATTGATATATCTTAACTGTCATAGCTGGTTTAGTTTTCGCTACGGCACCATTGCGCCTTCCGAACTGGTAGAAATAGCCGTCAGGCAGGGCGCCAAGGTACTTGCCTTAACCGATATAAATAATACATCTGCTATCTTTGATTTTATAAGCTCCTGCGCCCAAAAGGGGATTCAGCCTATAGTCGGAATTGAATTCCGGGACAATCAGCACAAGCTGCTCTATACAGGTCTGGCAAAAAACAACGCCGGCTTCCGAGAGCTTAATGAGTTTCTTTCTGCTCACAGAACAGCCCGGCTTCCGTTGCCTGCTACAGCCCCTGCTTTCAACAATGCTTATATCATTTATCCCTATACCGGTATATCTAGGAAACTGCGGGATAATGAATGGATCGGGGTTCGATGCTCTGATCTGAAGAAACTCAGTATACGTCACCATGTTCAGGACCGCTTAATTATGTTTCAGCCGGTAACATTTCAGAACAAAACCGGCTACAATGTCCATCGCCTGTTACGATGTATCGACCAGGCAATATTACTGAGCAGACTAACCGGCAGCATGCATGCACAGGAAGATGAAGTATTTTACCACAGCACCGAACTCCTGAATAGTTACAAAGACTTTCCGGCTATTATAAGCAATACATGGAAGCTGGCTCAAAACTGCTCCATACACACAGATAATCAAAGCAAAAACAGGGAGACATATACCGGAAATGCTGCAGAAGACCGTATTTTGCTCGAAAAACTGGCGTTGGAAGGCCTTTCCGCACGATACGGTGTCAAAAATCGGACAGCCCGGGAAAGAGTTATAAAAGAGCTGGAAATCATAGACAAGCTAAACTATAATGCCTATTTTCTGATCACCTGGGATATTATCCGTTTTGCAATAACACAAGACTTTGCTTATGTGGGAAGAGGAAGCGGTGCCAACAGTATAGTAGCATACTGCCTCAGGATAACTGATGTGGATCCGGTTGAACTGGATCTTTATTTTGAACGCTTTCTTAATCCGCACCGAACTTCTCCGCCAGACTTCGATATCGATTTTTCCTGGAAGGACCGGGATACGGTATTTCAGCATATTCTGGATACATACGGTTTCGAGCACTGTGCACTGCTTGCTACCTATAATACATTCAGCAAGCGATCAGCATGCCGGGAGCTGGCCAAAGTGTTTGGTTTGCCCAAAGCAGAAATTGATATCCTGACTAACAAACGTCTGCCTGAAACACAAAAAAAACAGGATCATATTACCCGGCTGGTATATCGTTATGCCGAACTCTTAAATGGTTTTCCCAATCATTTGTCCGTTCATGCCAGCGGCATTCTTATCAGTGAGGCGCCCATTGCAGCCTGTACCGGTATTGATCTATCGGCCAAAGGGTTTCCCATAACACATTTTGACATGTTTACAGCCGAAAATATAGGCTATCATAAATATGACATACTCAGCCAGCGGGGACTGGGTCATATCAAAAATACCCTGGAGATTGTAAGAGAAAATACAGGAGAGACTATTCATATCGATACGCAAAAAGCCCTCACTGATCCATTAGTCCGGGAGCATATAAAAAAAGCCGATACCATAGGGTGCTTTTATATAGAATCTCCAGGTATGCGTATGCTGCTTCACAAGCTGCAGTGCGAAGACTATCAGACACTGGTAGCTGCCAGCTCCATTATCCGGCCCGGTGTGGCACAATCCGGCATGATGCAGGAATATATATACCGATATCATCATCCTGACCAAATCGCCCATTTGCATCCCCGGCTGGGCATACTTCTCAAAGATACTTTTGGTATCATGGTTTACCAGGAAGATGTGATCAAAGTAGCCCATTTGTTTGCAGGACTGGATCCGGGTGAGGCCGATATATTACGAAGAGCCATGTCGGGCAAATTCAGAGGAGACAGCGAACTGGCAGCGCTTGAACAGCGTTTTCTGGCCAGCTGCAAAGACAAAGGTTACAGCGAATCAGTCAGCAGGGAAGTATGGCGGCAAATCAAAAGCTTTTCCGGATACTCATTTTCCAAAGCCCATTCTGCCAGTTACGCTATCGAAAGCTACCATAGTCTGTATCTCAAAGCACATTACCCTCTGGCATTCATGGTCGCAGTCATCAACAATTTCGGGGGATTTTACAATACAGAATTTTATATACAGGAAGCCAGAAAAGCCGGGGCTATCATCGAAGCTCCCTGCATTAACAACAGTATGAACGAGACCTGCCTGAAAGACCGGCATATTTATATCGGTTTCGCTCATGTAAAAGCGCTGGAAGAAAAAACCATTATCTCAATTATAAAAAACAGAGAAAACAACGGCACATACAAAAGTCTGTATGATTTTCTTAACCGGGTTTCTGTCTCCTATGAACAATTAACTATTCTCATCCGGATGAATGCATTCAGATTCTGCGGCAAGAACAAAAAAGCACTTTTGTGGGAAGCCGGGTTTTCATTTTCTCAAAGCCGGGATAATGCACTATTTAAGCTTCCTGAAAAAAACTACAGTCTCCCGGCTCTGGATCTTCATCCTCTGGACAATGCATATGATGAGATTGATCTGCTGGGTTTTCCCTTATGTTTTCCTTTTGAGCTGCTGTCTCCCGAAAGACGCTGTACAGGGGTAACAGCTCAGGAAATGATTTTACATACCAATAATTACATATCTGTGACCGGCTATCTGATATGTACAAAATACTCAAACACCATACATAAAGAAAGTATGGCTTTCGGCCACTTTCTGGACAGAGAAGGCAATACAATTGATACCATTCACTTTCCTCCGCAGCTTCGCAAAGCCCCCTTCCAGGGACAAGGCTTTTATTTATTGACAGGAAAAGTAACAACTGAATTCAACTTTCCGTGCCTGGAGGTAAGCCATATGGAAAAGCTTCCTATGCAGACTCCCAATCTTCAAACCGCATAATTACACTACAAAATGGACCGTACGATTGTGCACATGGACCTTGATGCTTTTTTTGTATCTGTTGAATTGCTAAAGCATCCCAAACTCAGAAACAAGCCGCTTATTATCGGCGGAAGCAGCGATCGGGGAGTAGTAGCTTCCTGCAGCTATGAAGCACGTCAGTTTGGAGTACATTCGGCCATGCCGTCACGGATGGCACGAACCTTATGCCCGCAGGCTGTCTTTATAAAAGGCGATATGGAGAGTTACAGCTACTATTCGAGATTAGTCACAGAAATCATTTCAACCAGAGCTCCGGCATATGAAAAAGCGTCTATTGATGAATTTTACCTGGATCTTTCCGGTATGGATCGTTTTGTCGGCTGCTATAAATGGACCTGTGAACTTAAGCAGTACATACATAAAGAATGCGGCCTGCCTCTGTCTTTCGGACTATCGGTCAATAAAACCGTATCCAAAATAGCCACTAATGAATCCAAACCCAATGGAAACAGACAAATTGAGAAAGGTCAGGAAAAGCCATTCATAGCCCCTTTGTATGTCGGAAAGATTCCCATGATAGGAAAGAAGACAGTCGCACAGCTCAATAGTCTGGGCGTATCCAGAGTCGGCACGCTGAGTGAGATGCCGCCCGAAATGCTGGAAAGAATGTTTGGCCGGCATGGTCTGCTCATGTGGCAACGGGCCAATGGTGTAGACCATACGCCGATTACTCCGTACACCGAGCGTAAGTCCGTTTCTACGGAAGAAACTTTTCAGGCTGATACCACAGATATAGTAATGTTAAAATCAACTCTTGTAAAAATGGTCGAAGAGCTTGGCTATACACTGCGCTCTAAATCTTTGCTATCCGGATGTATTACCGTAAAGATACGCTATTCGGATTTTGATACACATACACGACAGGCATCCATACCGTTCTCTGCATCTGATTCTGTATTGTTAAAAACTGCCCAGGAACTATTTGACCGGCTCTACAACCGGCGCATGCTTGTCAGGCTGATCGGAGTACGACTAAGCGATCTGGTACGGGGCAATTATCAGACGAATCTCTTTGAAGATTACAGAAGGGAAATAAACTTATATCAGGCGATGGATAAAATAAGAGATAAATACGGACTAAAATCCATTGGCAGAGCCTCCTGATAAGAAAAGATACTGTCAGGATAGTATAGTATGTAAAATACCATTTACTTTGCACATAGCCTTTTGCTTTTGGTCTGATATATTCTTAACAATGACAACCGGGAGTGGCTTTTTTACAAAAAACATCACCTGAATATGATAGGAAGCAAGATATGAATTTAGAAAAGCAGAACGAATCTGATAGTGTATTTTTTCCGGCTTATTCCGAAAAAGTCAGGCTCTGCAAAAATTATGAAGAGCCTGAACTAAGAAGTTCCTTTCCGAGAACTAAAGCAAACATTCCAAAGTTAAAAGTAATATACGACATGCTCCATACTCAGATTTGAGTATATTTTTATATTTATGGATAGAAGCAAATGAAAAAGGCCGCCAAAAACTCGCTACATTCTGTTCAACAGTTTTTGACCAAAAACAACATAGGTGGAAATGAACCTCCCCGGTTTGTGATAGAAAATGAGCAGGAAATGTTGAACCTTCTCATGAGCTTCAGTCAGCAGTTCTTTTACATTGTGAGACTCCCCGACCTGGATCTTTTGTATATGCATCCGGGATTCTGCAGCGTACTGGGCTACAACGATGTTATCGAAAGACTTGATCATCTGTACAATCTGATACATCCGGACGACCGGAGCGTAGTCATAGAAGCAACCCGTAAAATCCTTTATATGCTGGCTCAGTCAAGGATTCCTATGGGAAACAGCTTTTACATTACTTTCCGGATACTCAATGCAGCAGGCGAATACGTCTGGATACAGCGGCAAACCGGCTCATTTCAATATGATACGGAAGGAAAAATCATAACGTACATAAGTATTGTCAGGGATCTGTCCTGTGCACCCGGAAAAAATATCAATGAGATCAGCTGCCACATGACCGGGCCCCTCTGTCATACGTTTGAGTTCCCGGACAGGGAGCTTAAACAATATATTGCCAACAGGAGCATATTAACAAACAGAGAGCTGCAGGTACTGAAAGAGTTATTTAAAGGAAAAACAAGTCAGGAAGTAGGGGACGCCTTGTTTATAAGCGTTCATACCGTTGACCAGCACCGGCGCAACATGCTCCATAAAACCAAAACAAAGAATACCAGAGAATTACTAAACTACGCAATTTCCCATAACCTGATATAGATATTATCTGCTGATTCAGTGCATTCCTTAGTCTGTTTTATATTCATCTTCCACAATACCAAGTTTGTTTCTCGAGTATAGCGAAACAGGAAATCCCCACAGATAACGGATTGCATCCAGCGTACTGATCGCTTCTTCACGATCGAGCCTTTTTCCATTGGTCATGTTGTGAGTCAGAAACATACGATTAGACTTATGCAGCTCTACATGGTCTATCTGAATATCGGGAACATAACCAGATCTGCTATACTGCTCACTCAGCATTTCGCGTATACGCCCGTAGCCATTTTCATCATGAATAGCCTGAATAATATAATCGTTTTCTTTCTCAAGATCCGCAATCGCAAAGAGTCCCATATTTCTGATAACCTTCGGAGAAAGATATTGCTGTAGAAAACTGTCATCCCGGAAGTTTTCCATGGCATAATGCACCTGCTCCAGCCAGTCCTTACCGGCAAGCTCCGGCATCCATTTTTTATCTTCCGCATCAGGCTGCTCACATATTCGTTTTATGTCCATAAATATATTAAAACCCAGCGTATAAGGATTCAGGCCGGAAAAATACGGACTGTTGTATGCCGGTTGAAACAGCACGGAGCTATGGCTATGCATAAACTCCAGCATAAAGCCGTCATTCAGGTAGCCTTCCTCAAACATCTTATTGATTATATGATAGTGAGTAAAGGTGGCAAAGCCTTCATTCATTACCTTTGTCATCCCCTGCGGATAAAAATACTGCGCTACTTTACGGATAATACGTACTATTTCTCTTTTCCAGCCAGGCATGACCGGAGCGTTTTTTTCTATAAAATACAGAATATTCTCTTCCGGCTCAGCAGGAAAATTACCAAGACTTGACTCAAAATGTACCTCATTGCCAGTATCAGGGACCGTTTTCCAGAGTTCATTATAGCTTTCTCTGCGCGCTTCCGAAATACGCTTCAGACGCTCCATTTCCTCCTGTGCTGAAAGCTTCTGAGGTTTCTTGTACTTGTCTACTCCGTGATTCATCAGGGCATGACACGCGTCCAGTACCTGCTCTACTTCTTCATGCCCGTACTCTTCTTCACATTTCAGGATATAGTTTCGTGCAAAAACCATATAGTCAATAATGGATTCTGCCGAGGTCCATTCCCTGAAGAAGTAATTATTGGCAAAAAAAGCATTGTGTCCCTGGCAGGCATGGGCAATAACCAATACCATCATCGCTGTGGTATTATTCTCCATGTTATAGCTGATACAGGGGTTGGAGTTGATCACCATCTCATACGACAATCCCATTCTTCCTTTGGAATAATTGCCCTGATTGATAACAAAATCTTTTCCGAACTTCCAGTGCGGATAGGAGGTAGGAAGCCCGATGAGCGAGTAGGCATCCAGCATCTGCTCAGAAGTGACTATTTCTATCTGATTGGGATATACTTTGAGCTTAAAGTCTTCCAATCCGATACGATGCGTTATTTCATCAGCAGCCAGCAGTGTTTCATAGCTCCATGCAGGGCTGCAAAACATATCTCTGTATTTTTCTTTAGTGGTCATGTTCCAATCACTTTTAAGCTTTACACATCGCACATCCTATGATTTCTTCATCGCCTGGCGCTTTCTGAACAAGCCCTGAAAGACAGGCCATATCTGATTTACCTCATTGATATGACGCATTGAAAACCGGTTTTCATCCTGCAAACCTTTGTATGCCTTCCATAAACTGCTGTTTGCAGAACTGTCATTTATCTCAATATAAGCCATGTACTGAATAGAAGGCAATATATCGTCTCTGACAATCTGCTGGCACTGAGCCGCGTCTTCGTCAGACCACACATCTCCGTCACTGGCCTGGCAACAATAGATATTCCATTCACTGTCATTATACCGCTCATTCATTATATTTTTCATAAGCTTCAATGACGGAGCAACCATTGTTCCTCCGCTTTCCCTGGAGTTAAAGAATTCCTCCTCATTTACTTCCTTTGCCTCGGTATGATGCCGTATAAAAACCAGCTCCACTTTTTCATACTGTTTGGAAAGAAACAGATAAAGAAGGGTAAAGAATCGTTTCGAAATATCTTTCTCGTGAAATCCCATGGAACCGGAAACGTCCATAATACAGAACATGACAGCAGAAGTAGCCGGATCCGGCACCTGTTCAAAGTTGTTGTAACGCAGATCCAGATCTTCAAAGAACGGAATGGTTTCCAGCTGTCGTCTGGTATAGGCAATTTCATCTTTGAGGATTTTTTTCCGATCAGGGTCTTTTTCCTTTTTCAGCTCGGCTTCCAGATCACTCAGTTTTTTTTCCAGAGCTCCCTGTATGGCTATACGCCTCGCCAGCGACTGCTGATAGCTGTTCCTGACATTAAGCCGGGACGGTACACTGTCTTTGATATAGCCCGCCCTCCGCGTGCTGAACTGCTCTGCGCTTTCCATATAGGTTTTGACCAGATTAGGAAGCTCGAGATCTTCAAAGAAGTACCTCAGAAACTCTTCGCGGCTGAGAATCACACTGAACTCATCTTCCGTTGAGCCGGGCTGATTGGAACCTTTACCGCTTCCTGATCCACCGCCGCCGCTACCTTCTGGTTTGGGAACACGATCTCCCTCAGAAAAACGGTCATTGCCCGGACGGACAGTAGTCTTATTTCCCGAGGAAGGATCATGCCGGAAAGAAGGTTCCTTAATACCCTTGACCGGAATCCTGACCGCTCCGCCATCTTTGCTGTCTTTTATTCCTTCACCACTGATGATACCAGGCATGGCTTTTTTGATCTGCCCCTCAATCCGCTTAAGAAAGCGTTGCCGGTTGCTGATCGATTTGCCGGAAGGATTTTTTCTTCTGTCGATTATAATGCTCATGGCCGTTCCTGTTTAAGGTATTCACTATCTGCCTGCTGACGACTATCAGGCCATTGACTTACGTACACGCATAAACCAGTCAACCAGTATCCGTATCTGCTTATAAGTATATCCACGCTGCTGCATACGATTTATAAAATCTTTATGCTTCTTCTCATTTTCCGTATTGGCCTTTGCTGTAAAGGAAATTACCGGCAACAGATCTTCCGTATTGGTAAAGATTTTCTTCTCGATGACATTCTTAATCTTGGAATAGGCATCCCAACGCGGATTTTCTCCGTTGTTATTGGCTTTATAGCGAAGGAAGAAGTTGGTCACCTCTGCACGGAAATCTTTCGGATTGGCAATGCCCGCAGGCTTTTCAATTTTTTCCAGCTCTTCGTTCAGAACAGCTCTGCTCAGCATCTCTCCCGAATCGGGATCCCGATAATCATTCTGTTGTAACCAGTGATCGGCATACACCACATATTTTTCAAACATATTCTGCCCGTAGGTACTATATGACTCGATATAGGCCTTTTGTATTTCATCCGATATGTAAGAAGCATATTTGGTAGCGAGCACAGACTTTATAATGGTAAGGTATTTTTCCTCCGTCTCTTTATCCAGCATCATCCGGACTACTTCTTCTTCCAGTACATAGAGCAGATGTACCGGATTGGCAGCAATCTCTTCGCTGTCAAAATTAAACACACGGCTAAGTACCTTGAAAGCAAAACGAGTGGATATTCCGGTCATACCTTCGTTGATACCCGCTTCCTCTTTATATTCCTGCAATGATTTTGCATTCGGATCCGTTTCTTTCAATGTCTCTCCGTTATACACTCTCATCTTGCTGTACAAGGAAGAGTTTTCCGGTTCCCGGATACGGGTCATTACAGCAAATTGTGCGAGTATATCAAGCGTCTTCGGAGCACAGATTGCCTCTTTCAGAGAACTTTCCCTGATTAGCTTTTCATAGATTTTTATTTCCTGATCTACCCGCAGACAATAGGGGACCTGTACCTTATAAATCCGGTCAAGGAAAGCTTCATTCTTTTTATCATTGATAAACTTCGCCCATTCCGATTCATTGGAGTGTGCCAGAATGATTCCATCAAACGGAATGGCTCCGATGGGTTCAGTACCCTTGTAGTTTCCTTCCTGTGTAGCTGTCAGCAACGGATTCAGCACCTTGATGGGCGCTTTGAACATCTCCACAAACTCCATTACCCCCTGATTTCCAAGACACAATCCACCTGTGTAGCTATAAGCATCCGGATCACTCTGCTGGAAGTGAGCCAGCTTCCGGATATCAACTTTTCCAACCAGTGTAGAGATATCCTGATTGTTTTCATCTCCGGGTTCCGTTTTGGACATAGCCACCTGATCCTGCATGGACGGATACATCATGACTACCCTGAACTGATTGATATCTCCTTTGAATTCCTTAAGTCTTTTGACAGCCCATGGACTCATGCTGAAAGGTATATATCTGGCCGGAATACCGTATTCTTTCTCGATTTCCTTTTTATAATCCGCAAAAAGACCCAACGGACTTTCAAATACAGGACTCAGCTGATCTCCCGCCTTGAGCACATAGATCGGATTGATTTGCATGAGTTGCTTGATCTTTTCCGCAAGAGAGCTTTTCCCTCCGCCAACCGGTCCCATGAGATACAGTATCTGCTTTTTCTCTTCCAGTCCCTGAGCAGAGTGACGGAAGTAGGAAACGATTTGCTCTATCGTGCTTTCCATCCCGTAAAACTCTCTGAAAGCCGGATATACTTTGATTTTCTTGTTGAAAAACAGGCGGCTCAGGACCGGATCTTCACGTGTATCAATGATTTCCGGTTCGCCAATGGCATCCAGCAGCCTTTCAGCAGGTCTGGCATACACCTTCGGATCTTTTCTGCACAACGTCAGATACTCACCGACAGTCATTTCCTGACTGACGCTGTTGTAGTTGTTTTTTATTTTGTCAAATATGCTCATATGCTTCATTTCTTTGGTTTACAAATCAATAAAATTCACGAATGAGCCTGAAACGGTCGATAAAAAATCGGGGAGGAGGCATCAGCTGAAAAAAGCCGAAACAGATTCAGGTTTATTTTCTGATCATAACAACGCTTTCATATACATTGCTGTATGATAAACGTGCGGTTATGATTTATTATATCTTATTTTATAAATAATCCGGATATTTTTATCTACTAATCTCAGAAAAGATAAAAAATCGCGGAATCATTGTTGATTTTTAAAGTTCTTTCCACAAAATCACTGATAAAAAATACGTATTTAAGTCAAAATAAGTTCTGCGAAAGCCGGGAAAGTAACACGATAAAATAAAAAAGAATAACAAAAATTATTAAAAAGCTTAATCACCGATCGGAACAGTTAATGCAACTCCAGCTGTCTGATCCGTTCTTCGTAATCATATTGCAGATCTTCATGCAGTGACAAGCGAATCTTATCGGCAGCTTCCACCTGCTTCAGATACATATTGACCAATACCTTGTTTTCTTTATGAATCAGATCAGTCCTTTTTAATTCTTCACAAAAACAGATGATCAGCTCGAGTGCTGTTTCCTTATTGCCGGAATAGGAGATATACTTACGTACCAGTCTGAGAATACGCCGTATGGTTTTCTTCGCGAGATAGACGGATGCGTAATTTATGGCTGCGAATTCTTCTCTTATTTCTCCCGCTGCACTGGCCGCGAAGGCCCGCTCATCTCCGGATTCAAACAAAAGATAGGTAAGTAATTCTTTCGTATCTTTTTTGTACCGGGCCAGACGCATGCATATATCGATCATTTCCTTTTCGGAGCGCTGACTCAATTCTTTCTTTAGTTCGCTGACTGTCGCTGCTTTCATCAACCAGATAGTTTGTTATTATTTGATGCTTAATCTTGTTTGCCGTAAACAAATTGAAACAAATATTTACGAAAAGCAATATAGCGTCAGATAATACGGGATTATCACTATCTTTATTCCTCTTTTTCACTATAGATTACAGTAGCTGGGATGAACTGGACAGACATATATTCCGATAAACGTTCCGAACGTGACAAACGCTCTGATTATGCCCGCAGCGAATATCAAATAGACTTTGATCGTTTGATTTTTTCCTCAGGTTTCAGACGGCTGCAAAACAAAACGCAGGTTTTTCCGCTTCCTGGATCAACCTTTGTGCATAACAGGCTTACTCATTCGCTGGAAGTCGCAAGTGTCGGCCGTTCCCTCGGGAAAATTGTCGGGACCAAAATAGCTCAGGCCCATCCGGACTTTGCCGAAGCGGACTCAGCCTTTTACACATATGAACTGGCCAATGTAATCGCAGCTGCCTGCCTGGCTCATGACATCGGCAATCCTGCGTTTGGTCATTCGGGAGAGAAAGCCATTTCGAATTATTTTACGGAATCCGAATCCACGTTAATTGATGGAGCAAACCTCCGCAGCTACTTTTCCGGACAGGAATGGTGTGACCTGATTCATTTCGAAGGTAACGCTAATGCTTTACGGATTCTTACCCATCAGTTTAACGGCAAGTCGCAGGGCGGACTGATGCTTACTTATTCCACACTGGCAGCTATCCTGAAATATCCCTGCGAATCAGTCGCAATGAGCAAAACGCTGAAGCACCGCAAAAAATACGGATTCTTTCAGACCGAGAAGGAAACGTTTTTCAGAATCTGTCAGTCACTCAATATGATCAGGGAAAGTGAGGAACCCATTGCCTTTAAACGACATCCATTTGTATACCTCACGGAAGCTGCGGATGATATCTGCTATCGGGTTATTGATCTGGAAGACGCTCAGCGGCTGGGCATACTATCCGCCAGAGATGTAGAGGAACTGCTACTTAACCTCATGAAAGAGCAGGAGGAAAATACGGAGAAGATACAAAATACACTCAGTCGGATCAGTGATCGTAACGAACGAATCGGATATCTCCGTGCCCGCAGCATCAATACTCTGATCAATCAGTCTGTCGATCTGTTTATGCGCCATACGGAAGCTATACTTTCCGGCTCTTACAACGAAACACTGCTTGACAGTCTTCAGGATAGCTGTCCCGCTTTGCAGGCTATTCAGAAAATTTCCGTCGAGAAAATCTATAACCACGAAACGGTGGTAGAAATCGAGATCGCAGGTTACAACGTAATGTCTGATCTCCTGAAAATGATGGTACCCGCTGTGCTAAAGTCTGATCCCGGACATAAAGACAGCAAGATTCTTCGTCTGCTTCCCGCTCAGTTCCGGTTTTCTCCGGAGGCAAGTCCGTATGAAAAAGTATTATCCGTACTCGATTTCGTATCCGGTATGACGGATGAATACGCAACAGAACTGTATCGGAAGGTGTACGGAATTGAGATTCCAAAGCATCGGTAAAGAGTAAAAGCTCCGGGCTGTTCCATAGTAACCCGGAGCTTTTATCGTTTTATTTTACTATCAGCTTTTCTGTATAGACCGACTCATCCATGGTGACCTTGACCAGATAAACTCCGGGAGCTACTCCGGCCAGTTTCCAGTTGAGCGTTATTTGTTCCTGCTCTGACAGGAAACCTTCGAATAACTTTTCCTTAAGTATCCCGGAAACATCAAATATTTCGACCAGGCCTCGTGAGGCAGCAGCAGCCTGCAGCGCTATATCTGCATGTGTCGAAGCAGGATTGGGATAACACCGTATAACTGATTTATCAGAATGCGAAACCGTATTTGCCAGTCGTGAAGTCAGACCGGAACCCTTTACATACAACGTAATACCTAATTGGTAACCGACCTGACCACTTCCACTGATGGAAGAATAAGGCGTAGCAGTCAACTCATTGAAACCGGGAATAAGCGTACCCGCATTCAGATTGCCGTTATTATCTCCGAAGAGACTATAAGGAGCCTGATTCTCCAATCGGTTTGTGCTTCCATAGGTTAGCCGCACACTACCGACAGTAGCCGGATGAGTATTGGCAACTATGGCAATCTGATCGGTCGGTAAGTGATCCAGATTGATTTCTGTATATTGCGTCATGGTCCGTATGGGCTGATTCGTTTCGGCATTGTACAAAGTAAAATGAGATATATATTGACCGCTAAGCACTATTACCGAGTCTATGGTAAACCTGAGGCTCCTTGTATACAACAATTGCCCGGTTCCATTGCTTCCTGAGTATTCTTGCGCCGTAAGCCAATGATTTCCCATTCTCAGGTTTGTTACTGGATGATAATCGCCGTTATTATCGCCTCCTAAAGCAAAAGGAGCTACACTTTCAATTCTGTGCTGTACATTATCAACCGTAAAAACCACACTTCCGGGATTACCGACCGGATTGTAACGGATATTAATTTTACGGGTCGGAAACATTCTTATGACTGAATTGTATTCAATACCAAAAATATCTTCATCCGATGTTGCATCCACAAGAGTAAATCGATCAGAAGAGAGCCTCGATTCGAAATACCGGCTGTCGGATCTCGTCACCGCTCCCGAATTATCAGTCACTCTGGCCCATACATTATACCATCCATATGATTTTTCGATAGTGTAGGTATATGGAGCAGTTAAATCTTCACCGACTTTTTCGTCATTGATATAAAACTCTACTTTTATAATTGTACCATCCACGTCTTGCGCGTCAGCTTCCACAATTATATCATCACCATCTGCAATAGGACCTTCCGGAATGACTATCGCAATAGTAGGAGTACGGTTTACATACGGAGATAGCCGCGCCCCTGAAATCGGCCTTTCGTATGTATTATCCGGAAGCTGCCAGCCCACTGCCAGATGATCTGTTCCGGCATTCTGCTTATGCAAAGCCTCTATATAGTATTTTTTCCCAGCTTCCAATACGATGGATGCGGATTGCTGAGATGGAAACTTATTCCACTGAAGGGGATCGGTAAAAGTGGCCACAGAAGCAACCTTTACCTTATTTGCCGGCGACTCATCGGTGCTCAGCCACAATTCGCTGGCATCGTTGCTGGAAATCCAGAACCGGTAACTGCCGGAAGCAGGCGCGCAGACATACCCCCGATAACGTGCTCCGTAAAACGTTCCGACATTGGATGGACCAGCAAAGGAAGTCAACAGGAAGGAAGTATCCGGTATACTGGTTTCAAATGGTACAGATACAATGGTCGTTCCGGTTTCATTACCCCAGAATTCTCTTAATAAACTTCCGGAAGAAAGACACTGGGACGGATTGGTATTGTGTATCCATAGTTGCATTTTCCGGGGACTGGAATTGTCATAAGGACTGTTTTGCGTGGTAAAAAGAAGATTACCGTTAAGATTAAACAAACTGCCACTTCCTATCAGTGAAATGGAATACTCATCTCTGAATGTCGATGTGTTTGTCAGATCCGTGGAGAAAAGCTGCCGGTAATTATCCGGATTATAGAGTCCTGTATAATCAAATGCGCCATCATCTTTTGCGAAAAAGAGCTTATCATCAATGACCACCTCACGAGCTGGTACATCCATGGCCGGATCGGTAAAATAACCACTACCTGACTCTGTTCCATCAGTTTTATAGTGCCCGAAAAAATACCCGCTCTGACCGGTGACACCAAACACAATATGATTATTCAACTCAGTGATATTCCATATTGCTACATCACCCCCATAGCCAACATCTTTGACAAATGACCCATTCTCAGTACCATCGGTTACAACCATATAAGCATTGGTACCGTCCATGATCATCAGAAAAAATATTCCGTTCATGATACGCTGATCCATATTGCCGTAAAAAGGGACTCTGAGTACTTTATAAAGACTGGTTCCCATATTTGTACCATCGGTTTTCCATAGAGACATCTCACCTGAAAGATGAGAATAGGCAGAAAAATACACATGATCTTCTTTGGTATAAAACAACGAGACGTCAGAATAGGCAGAGGGTGCGTCCACATCCTTTATAAGGATCGTACCAGGCTCTGTACCGTCGGTTTTCCATACATTCTGTTTCTGAGTAGCATCATTTGCTACAAAAAATACCTCATTATTGGCTGTAAGAATCGTATTTCCGACAAAACCGTTAGGTGTTCCCGGGTAGACATCCTTAATCAGCACCGTTCCGGCCGAACTACCATCGGATTTCCATAATTCGGTTCCGTGCGTACCATCATTTCCTCCGAAATAAAGAACCCCGTTGCTCTCCCATAATCCCCTTATATAACCACTGCCTGTACCGGCCCAGACATCTTTGACCAGGACCGTACCACCTGTCGTGCCATCAGTCTTCCAAAGCTCCTTGCCGTGCGTAGCATCAGTTGCCTGAAAATACAGTGTACCGCCAACCTGCAGATAGTCGACATATTCGACCCCGTTACCGGAACCAGCATATATATCTTTTAGCAGAATCGTACCACCTGTCGTACCATCGCTCCGGTACAGCTCTCTCCCTTCCGCTACAGTAACAGCACTGAAATACAAGACAGAACCGGATTTATAAATATTCTCTATCTGTGGGGAAGAAAATGTACTGAGCAGATAGGTTCCCGGTTCTGTCCCGTCGCTGCGCCATAACTGACCGCTTCCGCTGACAAAGTACAAAAGATCACCGATCGTTGTGACAGGTGTGGGGCTGGTAAAACCATTTTTAACAAGGACGGTTCCCCCGGCAGTCCCATCGGTCACCATCAACGAGTCTCCGGAGGTAAAAAAGACAAGATTATTTCCCTGAATAAAGTTCAAACTGGCATTTGGGATTGTGCCTACCAGCATTGGCTGCGCAGACACCGCGCCCGCCCATAAAACGGACAGGCAGAGCAAAATTTTTTTCATAGCTTGGTTGATTTAAAAAAGTTTAACTCCAAAGTACGAAAAAAACAAATTCGCTAACCAGAACCTGTAAATATTTAATTCACAACTATTAACAAATATTCTCTACGTTTCTGAATCACCCGACGGAATCAGTTGAATTATCCGAATAGAATACATGCAAAACAGCAGATAAAACCATCACTCCCAGACAGCCAATGGCATTAAACCATAAAAATCCGATATCAGAGGTAAAATACAGTATGATTACTATTATTTCCGATATAATAGCAGCCCAAAGCACTGACCGTCCTTTTACAAACTTCATATAAAAAGCTGCAAGAAACATTCCCAGAATGGTTCCATAAAACAATGACCCGATTATATTAACGGCTTCGATCAGATTTTCCACAAGTGACGCAAACAGGGCGAATGCTATTGCCAGTACTCCCCACAGTGCGGTAAATAGTTTGGACATAAATACATAATGCTTTTCATCTGCATTCTGCCTGTATACCCGCTTATAGAAGTCAACCATGGTAGAAGAGGCCAGCGCATTCAGCTCGCTGGAAGTGGATGACATGGCTGCACAAAAGATTACGGCAATCAGTAATCCAACGAGCCCTGCCGGCAGGTAGGTCATTACAAAAGTGATAAAAACATAATCCGAATCACCGGTTTCCGCTTTGGGATTAGCTTCCTGAATCAGCTCTTTAGTCTGTTTGCGAATATGCTGATTTTTCTCGTTCAGCTGCATCATAGTTGCCTGCAAGGACTCCTGCGTAGCCTTATCATTGGCATGAACAGCATCTACGTAATCAGAAACTGTTTCCTTTTTTCTGTCAAAATTAGCCGAATATTCATTCTCCAGTCCCTGATATCTGTGCAGAAAATCAGCATTCTGGCTCAGATTATTTATCTCTGTCTCATTGAAAAATACCGGTGGCTTTTCAAACTGAAAAAACACAAATACCATGACTCCGGTAAGCAGGATCAGAAACTGCATCGGGATTTTCAGAATCCCGTTGAAAAGTAATCCAAGACGTCCTTCCTTCAGTGATTTTCCGGATAAATAGCGCTGAACCTGTGACTGATCGGTACCAAAATAGGAGAGGGACAGGAATAAGCCACCTGTTATTCCGGACCAGAAGGTATACCGCGAATTAAAATCAAAAGAAAAATCTACCGCATTCAGCTTTTGCATTGCACCGGCAACATGCATGGCTTCCATAAAACCGACTTTTTCCGGCAGAAGGTACAATACATAGCCAAAAGCCACTACCATTCCAATCAATATGACCAGCATTTGCTGCTTCTGCGTCTGACTTACCGCCTTGGTACCTCCCGATACGGTATATATAATCACAAAAAGTCCGATGAAAACATTCGTTACATTGAGCGACCAGCCAAGTATGGAGGACAGAATAATAGCCGGAGCATAAATAGTAATTCCGGCTGACAGTCCTCTGTTTAGCAGAAACAGAAATGCCGCCAGTAAACGGGTTTCAAGGTTAAACCGTTTTTCAAGAAACTCATAGGCTGTATACACATTGAGCTTATAAAAAATCGGAAGAAATGTAGTACAGAGAATGACCATGGCAAGAGGTAATCCGAAATAAAACTGTACGAAGCCCAGACCATCATCAAAAGCCTTGCCCGGTGTCGAAAGAAAGGTAACAGCGCTCGCCTGGGTAGCCATCACGGATAAGCCAATGGTATACCAGCGCATATCCTGATCACCTTTCAGATACCCCTCTATGTTCTTAATTCCGCGATTCTTTACAATCCCGTATATAGCAATAAATGCCAGTGTTCCCAACAGAACAATCCAATCAAGCAGACTCATTTAAAACAGATTACTCAAATAATAAAAAAAGATTACTTCCAGCGCCAGAAATCCGATTACCACTCCGTATATCCGACGCCATTTCCTTTGCTCGCTCTTCGATTCCGGATTATTTTCTTCCATTATATGCGATCAGGTTAATAAACAGTTTATATGCTCCCGGCACACCGGCAGGTAACTGCCTGAAAAAGGCAAGTCCGGTATATATAAAAGAGCCATTTCCATATCTGGCTATCAGCAGACCACCGTTGAGAAACTCTTCACCCGGATCCTGAAAACCGAGCACTGTTTCATACTGCTCTGCCCAGGTATCCGCAAAATACAAGCCTCTTTCCTGTACCCAGCCACTGAAATCGGCATCGGTAATTTTATTGGGAATATTCAGCACAGCATGTTCCGGCTTTAAAACAGAGAAAGGGGAGTCTTCAACAGTAACGCGATCTCTGGACAACGTAAAAGGATATGGGCCGATCTGCTCTGTTTTAAGTCCCCGGTTGACATTGTACTGCACGATCAGATTCCCGCCGTTTTTAACAAAGTCAAGCAGCTTTGTATTCAGAAAGCTCAGCTCTTCCCAGATATTATAGGCTCTGACTCCGGTTATAATCACATCATACCTCGACAAATCTGCAAGAGCAAGCTCATTTATACTCAAAATATCTACTTTGTATCCTATTGACGAAAGCACTCCCGCTACTTTATCACCGGCTCCCTGCACATAGGCAATACGCTCGCTGGTTCTTGCAATATCTATTTTGGAGAGCGTAGCTTCACTTTCCGGAAACACTGTCTGGGTCAACATATGGGGATAGGCGACAATCGATATTCCCTTTCCTGATTCCTGCTTACCGTGCTCACTTATATACGTTGCGCTTACATTGCCTGATGCAGATCCGGCTGGCGGGATTATGGTAAAGGATACCATTTTTTCTTCACCTGCCTTCACCTGGCTGACATCCGCAAGATCAGGCTGCACACGCCAGCTTTCAGGCACATTCAGGCGAACCCTGCCTTTCTGATTATCTTTCAATGCCTTCACATTAATATTTACTGTCCTGGCCAGTGAAGATGTAAACACATAGGAAGGTTCGGTAAAGTTAAGGGTTACCTCCGGTGTTATTTCAAACGGACGGAACTGCTCTCCCGCAACGGGATCTGTCCATTGATAGACTACCGGAACATCGCAGACAACCTCCATTCCCTCAATCAGAAGAACAAATGTCACATATAAGGCCGGATTTCCTTCCGGCTTGCCAAGCAACTGGTAATCACTGGTAAAAAACAAATCATTTTCTATTGGTTTCCGGAGCCAATAGGGTTGCGAGTACAATGCATCGGAAGCTATATCCTTTTTTACATTCTGATTATATAATGTATTTTTCTTTAGTAACACAGAAGGCTCTACTTTATCCTTATCAAGGATTATCGTTTTCAATGTGGCTGAAAGAGCGCTCCGATTGATGGCTGATAGGACAAGTTGAATAGTATCACCAGGACTTGCATAATACTTGTCGGTATATGCCTGCAGACGCAACCCCATAGCAGAAAGGATGAGTCCTTTTAATTCCTCCTTCTTATACGTTAGCAGAGGATTATCCTGCCGGGGCAACCCGGCAATTGTCTGATAAAGCTTTATCATGGACGGAACCGATTTTTCGGGATGCATATCATCAAACTCCCGGATGATCCTGCGAATGGCTGCATCTATTTTTTTACCGCCTTCAAAACGACTCCAGTCTGTTGTTATATTATCCAGCATTCCTTTTTCAGGTACAGACCCGAGTCTATGCTCAAGATACTCAATATGCTCTCCCTGTCTCGGTGAGGTTCCGAAGCCCTGGCTTTTATGCATGCTCCGGCTAAGCGCGGCAATTTCAGAATACGTTTTTCCCAGCAAAGGATTATAGACTCCGATATTCTCTTTGATGTATTTTCTGCCGGTTTCCGCATAAAAACGTTCCAGGTCCGGCTTGAACCAGGTACTGGAATTAAACAAGAGTCTCTCAGCCTGCCATACACCAACATATTTCAGCTGCTCAGGAAAACGAGCGGGATCTGCGGCAGCCTCAAAAGCTTCCATTGCCAGAATAGCTGATGCAGAGTGGTGTCCATGTCCATAATATTCATAATCCGAAAACCGGGTAATAATTATATCGGGACGAAATTTGCGAATAACCCATACAACATCATGCAATACACTGTCTTTATTCCATTTGGTAAAGGTTTCTTCCGGCGATTTGGAAAACCCGAAATCGTAAGCTCTTGTAAAAAACTGTTCTCCTTTATCAATCTTTCGTGCTTCAAGAAGTTCCTGCGTACGGATAAGCCCCAGAAGCGCTCCCTGTTCCGTTCCGATGAGATTCTGTCCTCCGTCGCCCCTGGTGAGAGAGAGGTAAGCAGTACGAGCCAGCAGCTCATTATCAATATATGCAATAAGACCGGTATTCTCATCATCCGGATGTGCGGCCAGATACAGTACAGAAGCGGTATTAGCGAATTTTTTCAGCCCCAGACGAATTTCCGATGAATTTAATGCATGCAGGGACTGAGCCTGCAGATACTGAGTAATCAGAAAAAATGTAATGATTGTAAAACGAAAAAATGAAACCATGTTTTTATATATGATGAAACTCTAAACTTATAAATTATCTTTTTTCAAGCCAAATTATGAAGGATTCGTTCGCTTACGAAATGAGTCCCGCAGCAAAGTATTTGATGTCTGTAAAATTTCAACGATATTACCATTTCATATCGGATTTGTACAACATTCTTCTATACCAGGCTCATGACATTAAAACAACAAATTCTTAAACTGCTTTATCCGCTTGTGATGAAGTTCAACAAAAGCAGCGATAAAGGAGCGAAGCTTTTCAATAGCAATAATCGTGCTCCACTGCAATCCATATATCAGCTTACCATGAAAATGAATTCCGGTCAGGAAACTATTCTGGAAACGTATCGGGGCAAAAAATTACTTCTTGTTAATACTGCTTCTAACTGTGGCTTTACCAGTCAGTATGATGAGCTGCAGCATTTGTACGAGCAACATTCTGACAAGCTGATGATCATCGGATTTCCTTCCAATGAGTTCAAACAGCAGGAACAATCCGATGACAAAGCGATTGCAGACTTTTGCCGGATTAATTTCGGTGTTACATTTCCCCTTGCATCTAAAACCCATGTGCTCAACGGAGAAAAGCAGAATGAAATTTACCGCTGGCTGACCCGGCCTGATCTCAACGGCTGGAACAGTCATAATCCTGACTGGAATTTCAGCAAATATCTGATTGATGAAAACGGAGTACTCACGCACTATTTCGGACCTTCTGTTTCTCCACTGGGTGATGAGGTAAGAAAAGCCATAATCCGATAGCGACAATACTTACTGACCAGTGAAATTCGGGCAACTATTCCAATGAAATGACGCAAACAACATTTTTAATCATAAGCTTTCTGTCTTTGCTTTTACTCTTCTTAGGAACAGGCAGAAACAAAAAGGCTCTTACTATATGTATAGTTTGGCAAACTATTGCAGGAACTATCGCAATCCTACACATCTTTGAAGAAAAACCCAACCTCTTTCCATTAGTGATTTTCGGAACAGTTATACTGACTTTTCTGATGCTAAAACAAATAGACAGACAAGTACTAAATCCAACAATTTTATTATCCATTCATATTTTAAGAATACCTGTAGAATTGGTTTTATACCAACTGTTTTTACAACATAAAATCCCAAGCTTAATGACATTTGCAGGCTGGAACTTTGATATATTGATCGGACTCTCAGCATTGATCATTTTACTCTATCAAATATCATCCAAAAGAAAGGTAAGCAGGCATTTTTCTATCATTTGGAATATTATCGGAATTATTTTTTTGCTGTTTATCGTTTCATTGGCAATTTTATCTTCGCCTTTACCTATCCAGCAATTTGCGTTTGCTCAGCCAAACATTGCTGTGCTTGAGTTTCCGTATTGCTTCTTACCGACTTGTGTTGTGCCGATAGTTCTAATTTCACATATTTTACTAATCAACGAACAAAAGAAGCGCTGCGGCTAACAGTCTGGTCAATCTCTTTAGCCTTTTCTTAGCCGAGCCAACGGTTCACGACACGACTACGTTCGAAGCTTTTGGCTTCTATTGCCCACTCTTTCATTAGCCCACTGACTGATAAATACAACCAACATATGCCAAACTTTGGAGTTTGGCTCATTATGGAAGAGCACAAATCTATTTTCAGGCTTATATCCCTGAGTCTGGAGTTTGCGGGAAGTATTGCCATTGTATGCGGAGCATTATGGGCTATTATCGGCTCACTTCGGCTATTTTTAAAAAAAAGAGAGCAATCTGCTGTCTACAAATACTTTCGAAAAACCCTCGGAGAAGGCATTCTTCTTGGGCTGGAACTTCTGGTTGCCGCAGACATAATCAACTCAGTAGCAGTCGAACCGACTTTTAAATCTATTGGCGTGCTGGGTCTGATAATAATTGTACGAACATTTTTAAGCTTTACTCTGGAAGTAGAAATGAATGGCCACTGGCCCTGGCAGAAAACTATACCTAATTCATCAAAAAGAGAGATCAGCTAAAAAATTGACTTAACTATTCAAACGCTATCTGTCTCCCTTTACTATTTTAGTAAAGTATCCGAAAAGCTTCGGGGCAAAAACCTGGGTATTCTACCCGGATTAATCAACTATTTTTTAAAAATATTCCTGTTTGCCCGTACTAATTCACTTTTTTACGTATATTTTCACTCAGTTGGTTTAGCTAAAGGACTTTAGGCTTACCGATATATTCTTTTATCTCTTTATCCTTTTGTATTAGTCATGGCATTGTCTGTATATTCTGGTATTCTCGGGAAAAAAAATGCTGCGCATCTGCTACGTCGGGCTGCAATGCACTGCTCGAGAAACACAATCGATGACTATTCAAATCTTTCTGCCGCAGAAGCTATTAGCCGTCTGTTTGAAGCTACTGAGTTTCCTTCTGCACCTGTTGACCCGGCAACAGGGTTAAGCTGGGTTGACCTCATACCGGCAGACAATGAAGATGACCCTCGCTATCAGGAATATTTCAAACGCTGGTGGCTCGGAGTTCTTCATGGTGCCGGGCTGACCGGTAATAATCCTGGCAAAATGGCTTTTCTTACCAGAGAGCGATTAGTATTTTTTCTTCATACCCATTTTACGGCTATTCAGGAAGTCATTAGTAGCAGCCGAGCCTTATACTTTCAAAACTCCTTGTTCAGATTATTTGCCCAATCCGAAGCAGACATAAATCTTTCATTTAAGGAGCTGGCAAAAAAAATATGTCTGGATAACGCCATGCTTCTTTTGCTGGATGGAGAGTTAAACGTAAAAGGGCGCCCCAATGAAAACTTTGCCCGTGAATTTCTGGAATTATATACGATAGGAAAGGGGCTTCCCGGACATACACCCGTCGCAACAGATCCAGGTGATTATATTTATTTTACTGAACAGGACGTACAGGCTGCAGCCAGAATATTTTCAGGTTATGATTTTGACCGTACATTTCAGCAGCTTCCGGATCCGGAAACAGGGCTTCCCAGAATCAAACCCAGACTGAATAATACAGGAATAGCGACACAGCATGATAATACGGCAAAGCATTTCAGCTTCCGTTTTGGCGAAGCTGTTATTCAACCGGACAGCACGCTTCTGAGAGGCAGTGACGCCACTGAAAAAAGCATGCATGACGAGATTGATCAATTGATCAGCCTGCTGTTTGAGCAGGAGGAAACTGTACGAAACATCTGCAGAAAAGTATACCGTTTCTATGTATATCATCATATACCGGCAGCGGTTGAAAATACCGTTATCGCAGAAATGGCCACCGTGTTCAGAGAAAACAACTTTGAGCTAGTACCACTCATCAAGGCATTGCTTGCAAGTAAACACTTCTATGATGCTACTGAAAACTCGGTAGCTGACGGCAATTACGGAGCGCTGATCAAATCTCCGCTGGATCTTTCCATAGCCACTCTCTCTTTTTTTAACTATGAGCTTCCGGATCCATACAGTGATTCAGCCCGTTTCTATGAGCTGACGGGAGATCTGCTGGATGTCATGCAGGAACAGGGTATGCACTTCCTAAATCCATATGATGTGGCAGGTTATGAAGCGTATTTCCAATTTCCTTTATTTAACCGCAACTGGATATCAGCCAATTCTCTTACGTATCGCTACAAGTATATTGCCGATCTGGTAAGCGGTAAAAACAGCATAAAACCGGACCTGTTAAGCTTCATAAAAAACAATTTCGATCAGGACACACCCGATCCGGAAGGACTCACCAAAAGCATTTTGTCATACTGTTTTCCGATGTCCGAAGAGGGGGATGAAATCACCCCGGAACGGGTCAATTATTTTGTATCACGTTTTCTGCGGCTTGGTACCGGCCTGCCACAGGGACCGGTTGTATTCTGGAATTTCAGCTACAATAATGCAGACACCTACACCGAAAGCAGGGATGATGCAGACGGCATGCTGCAGGATCTTTTCAATGTTATTATGCAGTCCCCGGAGTATCAGCTATTTTAAAAATTCCACATGAAAAGAAGAGACTTTGTAAAAAAACTTTCGGCAGTCAGTACTATTCCTTTCATGCTGGATGGGATTGTCTTCAGAAACATGTCATACGGAGCTCCGCTGCAAAAGCTGGCAGCTCTTTGTCCCAATGACAATGTGCTGATCATACTGCAACTTCACGGTGGAAATGACGGGGTAAACATGCTTGTTCCCTATACCAGCTACGATTTGTACTACAACGCCCGTCCCAATATTGCCCTGCCGGAAAACGGTCGCAGAAAACTGATTACCCTGGACAGCACTCTTTCAAACGAACAGCAAATCGGACTGCATCCTTCCATGACCGGAATAAAAAGCCTGTATGATCAGGGGAAAGTAAATATTGTTCAGGGAGTTTCCTATGAAAACCATAACGGGTCACATTTCAGAAGCCGGGACATCATGTTTATGGGCGGAGGAGCCAGTGAGTATATGAGTTCAGGATGGGTAGGTCGCTATCTGAAAAACCATTACAGTCCTTCGCAATACCCGGATGATTTTCCCAATGCAGATATGCAGGATCCTCTTGCTCTGGAATTTGGCAATGAAGTATCCCTGGTGTTTCATCAGGGAGATAATATAACAACCTCCATTGCGATCAATGACCCGGAAGATTTTTTTAATCTTGTTACGTCTCTGCCCGGCTTCGAAGATATCGAGGGAGAAGATCCGCGTGGATTACCGCCAGCTATTCTTGACGGCACCCCATACAGCGATGAGCTTAAGTGGATTCTAAGCCTCGAGCAAAAGACCGATCAGTATGATGATCGTCTGCTTGAAGCATACCGGGCTGGAAAAAGATTTGATCCGGGTGTCATATATCCGGAGACTTACCCGTTCAAAGCTCCCAGCGACCGGTTGAAAAATCCGCTAACCGGTCCGCTGAAAATCATCGCCAATCTGCTTAGCGGCGGCTGCAAAACCAAGGTGTTTCTGGTTCGGATCGGCGGATTTGATACACATGCCGAACAGGTAGATCCTTCGGACCGGACCATGGGAAATCATGCTGCACTTTTGTACCATATATCCGAAGTAATGAAAGCGTTTCAGGAAGATCTGCGACAAAGGGGTCAGGAAGAACGTGTTCTAACCGTTACAACATCCGAATTCGGGCGCAGAGTATATTCAAACGGGAGCTACGGAACCGACCACGGTACAGGTGCTCCTGTCATGCTGTTCGGCAGCCGGGTAGAACCGGGAGTAATCGGTATCAATCCGGATATGCAGAAAGATAATGTAGACATGCAGTACGATTACCGCCAGCTGTACGCGAGTCTGCTCAAAGACTGGATGTGCGTAGACCCGGAACTTGTCGACAGAGAGTTCGGTGTTTTCTATGGTGACTATAACGGAAGAGGCACAACCCTGCCGCTGATAAGACAGGATGCGGTTGGTATCAGAGATTTTATCTATCAGCGCTTTCGTCTCAACTCCTGCTATCCCAATCCGGCTACACATACAACCGTTATTTCGTTTTACATCAATGCTCCTTCACCGGTTGAAATCAACCTGATTGACACAAACGGACAAAAAATACGCACCATATTGAAAGATTCACTCAACATGGGAGAGCATCAGATTACCGCAAATCTCAGGGGTTTGCCACCCGGATTATATTATTATGAAATCAAAGCCGGAATATTGCAGGACACCAAAAAGCTTATCATTGCCCCATGAGACGACAGTGTGTGTGTTTTCTCCTGCTACTTCTTACATGCATTGCTCATAACAGCTTTGCCCAGCGTGTACAAAAGCGGGCAACGAGCCCCTCTGGTTTAAATGATTTTCTGGACAAACAGCTTTTCATCGGAATACGCGGAGGAATGACACTCGCCAAAGCGCTTCCAACAGAACGATATTCTGTATTTAGCAGTACTACCGGAAATTCTTCCCGCTACGACAAAAACTATCATAATTTCAGTTCTCCCGGGCCTGTTGCCGGAATTGACATTACATACAAATATCTGGGTTTATCGGTCAGCCTGCAGCCAAACTACCGGCGTTACCGGTTCATCTATGAAAATGATTATGTATGGAGAGACAGTACCGGAGAATGGAGTCTTGAATTAAACTACAGACAAGGCAACCATCTGGATTATATAGAAATTCCCGTATTTGTCCGGTATGAATTTCTTCAGGGCGCTTTGAAGCCTTTTATCCAGGCCGGACTTACCTATGGCTATCTGTTCAGCGCAGGCAAGTCAGTATACATATCCGGGCAGGACGCAGCATCAGGCGGACAGTCATTTGACGCTGCTCCGGTATCAGAAAACGCCCGGGAGCTTTTTATCAAATCACAGCTGGGTTATGCGGCAGGAGCAGGGCTAAGCTGGGATATCGGCAATATCCGGCTGGTATTTGATGTCGTGTACCGAAGGAATACACATATTATCACAAATCGCGAACAACGGTTTACTCACAATCGTCTGGCTGGTTCGGGAGATGCCATGGATGATATCAAACTCAGATCATTTACATTCAGCATTGGCTGCCTGTTTCCGACCCGATTCCTCAATGCGCAATATTACAAAACTTCGAAGTAACGCTTCAATGCATATATTCAAACTGATTCATTATTGTCTGATACTATTGATCGCAGGCTTCTGCTCTTGTGGTATTAAAAAAAATAACGAAGCAGAACCTCAGACCACAGTCAAGATCTATGACAATGAAAGTTATACAGACTCTTATGAACCTGTAGACCTGACTCAGACAACAGACAAGGGATTTCTGATACTGGCAGAAAGACGCGATTATCAAAGCGATTTTCCCCGGGTTACTATTCTGAAAACAGACGAATACGGAATTTTCAACAGTGAAAATAAGTTGCCGGATGATTTCGTCAATCCGGTCGGGAAGCTTATAAAAACACCCGCCGGGTACTATTTTTTCTGTATGAACAGGCTCACACTTCAAAGCAAACTGATTCTCGTAACAGAAGAAGGCACATTTACCGAAGTTACCGAACTACCACTTACCTATCCGCTTGCCGCTGCCTGGGATCAGGGTTCAGGCCAGCTAATGCTGCTGAGCTACGACCGGGAGGAAAAAGAGATGGTTATTTCCATACTTAACCCTGCCGGCCAGTCACGCTCCCAGCAACGATTTGAAATCGGATTCGGTGATTTTGATGCGGAAGCTTCCATCATAAAGCATTTTGCAGGCACAGGCCCCAGGCTTCCTTTTTTCTGTGGCACAAACGGAGAGGGGCTTTATTTTTTTAACGGATATTACCGGTACGCTCTGTCGCTTGTTTTATACAAGGCCGGAACAGGTATTCCGCAAACAGTAATTTACGGCTACAGAGATGAGCGGTCAATCAACAGCGCCATTGCATGGGACAATAATTTCGCCTTCTCAAAATCCGAATATGGGTCTATGTACTTTATTCCCAACTGGGAAAACAGTGCCGGTCTTCTTTCCGGTAGTGATATCAAAGGATATCCGATTCCGGAGATCAAAGAAAACTCACCGGTTACTGTAACCAAAATTCCAGTCAACAATACTGAATATGTAGTATATGGCACTAGTACACGCAACGGTCAGATCGGATTATATTTTTATACAGGAAGTGACAAACGCCTGGCCGGGAACCATTACCTTGGCTTTACCAATCCCTACGAGATCAACGCACTTACTGCGACCAGTGATGGCGGTATTGCCATTGCCGGGCAAACCTGGATTGCCGGGCGATTTTCAAGAATATGCCTGTTCAAGCTCTCCAAGGACGATCTTTCGGACATTATCCATTAAAAATCAAAAGCATAACATAAACCAGCAGCCTCGGTTTACAACTGAAGACAACGATTACGTTTAGTATGAATAATCTGGAATCAGCTGCCGCCTTTCATCTCAAAACGGATTTTTTTGCAAAAGGAATAACACGATCTGAGGATTTTCGCAAAGAATCGTTACAAAAACTACGAAAAAGTATCCGGAAGAACGAGGCCTCGATTACACAAGCGCTTTATACAGATCTTGGTAAACCGGAACTCGAAGCTTATACCACCGAAATAGCTATAGTTTACAAAGAGTTAAACCACTCACTCCGCAAGCTGAGCAACTGGATGAAGCCGCAAAAAATCCCGGTTTCTCTGGTTCACTTTCCTTCTACATCCCATATTTACCCCGAACCTCTGGGTGTTGTCCTTATAATTGCTCCCTGGAACTATCCTTTTCAATTGATTATGGCTCCTTTGATTGCTGCAATATCAGCCGGCAACTGTGCCATACTCAAACCATCCGAAGAGGCTCCTGCGACTGAAAAAATTATTAAAAAGATCATCAGCGAAACATTCTCAGACGAATATATTTCTGTTATTACCGGCAACGGATCAGAAGTCGTTCCATTCCTGTTCAGGAACTATCGTTTCGGGCATGTATTTTTTACAGGTAGCACAGCCATAGGCAAAAAAATCGCGGGCTATGCAGCTTCTGCACTTACACCCGCAACGCTGGAGCTCGGAGGAAAAAGCCCGGCTATCGTAAGCGAAGATGCGCATCTGAAAATCGCAGCCAGAAGAATTGTCTGGGGCAAATTCATGAATGCGGGTCAGACATGCATCAGTCCGGACTACCTAATAGTGCATAAGACCGTCAAAGAACCTCTTATGGAATATATGATTGAGTCTATCCGGGAGTTTTTTATGGTACACATGACCAAAAAAACAAAGCAATGGGGCGCATTATCAATGAAAAACGATATGAAAAACTAAAAAGCTATCTGCATCAGGGTAAAGTCATGACCGGTGGGACGTATGAAGACGAATCTCTGTATATCGCACCAACAATTCTGGACAATGTGAGCGTTGAGGATACGGTTATGCAGGAAGAAATTTTCGGGCCGGTTTTGCCTGTTCTGACATACGAGAAAACAGAAGATATCTTTGAAATTATTCAGCATAATTCTCATCCGCTGGCTTTATATGTTTTTACTGAAAACAGAGACTTCGAGCAACAGATTGTCCAATCTGTTCAATTTGGTGGTGGTTGTGTAAATAATACGCTGATTCATCTCTCCGAACCGGATTTACCATTCGGTGGAATCGGCAACAGCGGAACCGGCAGGTATCACGGAAAAGCCGGCTTTGATGTTTTTTCACATATGAAAAGCATTGTACGTACCGCAACCTGGTTTGATGCCCCGGTCAAATATCCTCCATATAGCCAGATTAAGCGCAAGCTTATTCGCTGGATATTCCGTTAATAACAGCTTTTCATGGTGTTCTTATTACTCATTCAGAAATTCCAGCGCACGCTGCTCTGACCAGTATAGTCCTTCCGGATGGCGTGCATAAAAACCACAATGTCCGCCTTCCCTTGTCACTTCCAGTATGACCCGGTCATTCTGCTCCGCTTCATCATAGGGAAAGCATTGCGAAGAAAGAAACGGGTCATTCTGCGCATTTATGATCAGCGTCGGAATCCTGATATTGGGAATAAAAAAAACGGAACTATTGGAAGTCCAGTATTCTACGGCATCCTTATACCCAAACATCGGTGCAGTATAATGACTATCAAACTCCGCAAAGGTTTTCATATTTTTCAAAGGCGTACAATCAAACTTGTCAGGCATTAACAACGCTTTTTCTCTCACTTTTCGTGAAAGACTTTTTATAAATCTCCGCATGTATATTTTACTGCGTAACCTGGCCAGCTGGTACGAAGCAGACTCCAGATGACAAGGCACGGAAAAAACAACTGCCTTTTTTACATATTGTCTGGTCCGTCCTGTTTCTCCCAGAAACTTGAGTGTTATATTTCCACCCACACTAAAACCAATCAGAGAAACCGAAGAAAAGCCTTTCTGTACTGCATAATCGATTACAAAAGCCAGGTCCCCCGTTTCACCACTATGATAAAAACGGTATACTTTATTCAATTCGCCGCTGCAACCCCGGTAATTCCATGCCAGCACGTTAAAACCAGCCTTGTTAAGTGCAGCTACCATTCCCAAAACATAAGGTCTTCTGCTGTCACCTTCGAGTCCGTGGGAGATAATAACAAGCCTCTGATCGGAAGAATCGACCAGAGACCAGTCAAGATCGAGAAAATCTTCATCATGAGTAACGATACGCTCCCGGGAATAATTTATCCCGGCGACTTTACGGAAAATCGCAGGATAAATTGTCTGAAAATCTCTTGAAAATAGAAAGAAGGGGGATTTATATGTTGTATTTATTTTAACCGGCATATGTTTCAATCGGTGAAATTCTGGTTGACCGCCAGATTTCGTAATTATGAATTTCTCTTGCTGCATGCTTCAGAAACCAGGCCAGCAATGCCATATCATCTGCAAAGCCAAGCACAGGTAATACATCCGGAATAACATCCGTAGGAATCACTACATACAGCAATACAGCGATCCCAATGATCAGCTTGGGTTTGGAAAGGGCAGTATAATTATTCTGCAGGGCATCCTGAACCATAGCATACATATTCTTTATTTTCTGCCACATGTCTGCCACTGTCTTGCGTCCATGTTCATTCGTTGCTTCATTATAAAAGCTGGTAATTTCATCCTGCAGTTGCTCAGGATTATGAAAATACAAACTGGCTTTTTCTTTCAACGCTCTGAACAAAGGAGTTACTGAAATCATATGCCCCAAGTTCTTACCCATTCTGACAAATTTTCCAGGTTTTTCTGAAGAGTTGTCTGAATTACTGGCTCTATTCTCCATACCAATTTATGTTTCTTTTCATTAAATATAAGCCGGTGGCTCTTGCAATTGTTCTTTTCTTCAAAGAATACGCTCATCCTGCAAACGTTCCAGCGCTATAAAAACTGCCGCCACAGAACCGGATATAAACAGCTCCCTGCTTAAAATCATGGTTCTGATCATTACCGGATCCACTTCAAGCACCTCAATTGATTCGGTTTCATCAAGGTTCTGCTCCGCAACCTTACGACAGTTTCTGGCAAAAAACACGTGAATATAATTTGTATCCTTGGTCGGATTATCAGCCAGCACTGCGATTTCCTCCATATTCCCGGCCATATATCCGGTTTCTTCCAGTAGCTCTCTCGCTGCTGCATCTTTCGGATGCTCTTCTGATTTATCATAAAACCCACCCGGAAGTTCTGTAACTATCCGTTGCAGCCCATGCTTATACTGACGCACCAGAAGCACTTTGTTGCCTTCCGTAAGAGCAAAAGTCAGCACCACTTCCGGACGAACACTCACAAAATAATCATCAATCACCTTGCCATCCGGCAGGCGTACTTCATCTTTGCGCAGATAATACCATTGATTTTTGAATATGTCTTCCTGCGCAAGTATTTCCCATTTCAGCATAGTACAACAAAGCTTCCCATAAAGGGGTTAATTTACAAAAGGGGTTCAAAAGTACCTATTACAAAGACTATATTTAAATACACATTATCATGCCTGAATTGCCGGAAGTTGAGATTTACAGGGAAAAGATAGAGTCGGATGGTCTGAACCGACGGATTACAGGGGTAAAAGTACTGGACAAGGCTTTACTCGACGATCTTTCGGAAAAGAAACTGCAGCAAACACTCAAAGATCATAGCTTCACAAAAGTAAAACGCCTCGGTAAGTATCTCGGAATCGAACTGAGCAGCGGAGGTTGCCTGGAAGTTCATTTTGGTATGACCGGCAGCCTTTCCTTTTACGATAAAGGGCAGCATCCGGAATATTCAAAAGTGATCTTTGATCTGGAATCCGGGGAAAATCTGAGCTATATAGATCCCCGCAAATTCGGACATCTGGCCTTACGAAACAATGTGGAAGAAATCAGAGACAAGCATGATCTCGGACCAGATGCGTTATCCATCAGGAAGAAAGATTTTGTCAATCATCTTCAAAGCTCCGGAGCCATGGTTAAATCCGCTCTTATGAATCAGTCCCTTCTGTCAGGAATAGGAAATGTGTATGCAGATGAAATTTTGTTTCAGTCACGCATACATCCTCAGACTAAAAGCAGTGATCTATCCAAAGAAGAGCTTGAAAAAATGTACCGGGAGATGAAAAAAGTATTGGATACCTCCATTAAATACATGCGCCATAAGCTTCACAAAAGCGCCTATGGAAAAGCACGCAAATCACTGCCTGATAACTACATTCTTTCCAACAGAAAGCCTCATGCATCTTGTCCTGATTCATGCCAGGGAAAATTAAAAACCATTAAGGTGTCAGGCCGGACAACATACTATTGCCCGGACTGTCAGAAAAAAAAGTAAGCAGGGGAGATCTAAACAGACGTTTTCTCCAGGCCTGTCTTGGTTATTACAGATGCTTCCTGATAGCTTTCGTAATCGGTATTAATTTCCCACAGATCATTACCTCTGTTATGCAGTACATTTTCGGCAGCCATAAGCCCCATCAGGATACTGTGATCCTGATTATTGTATTTGAAAGCGCCATAACGACCGATTACCGTCAGGTTACTGACTGTTTTCAGGTATTCTTCTACCGGTTTGAGCTTATCTTTATACCCCTGGCTATAGACAGGATAGCATTTGGGAATGCGATAGACAAAGCCGTCACTGATTTTCGCGTCTTTAATCAGCCCGGTGTCTCTGACTTCTTTCTTTGCAAGCTCAATCAGCTCCGAGTCGTCCTTGTTCCAGAAATCATCGTGATCATAGCACCAGTATTCAAGTGTCAGTATGGTTGACTGCTCATCTCCGTTAATCTGGGGAACCCAGTTCCTGAAATTGGTAAGCCTTCCCATGGCGAGCTCCCTGGAATGGACATACAGCCAGTTGTCCGGGAAAAGGTCTTTGGCCTGTACATTCAGATATACCAGTATGGTATTTCGGAAAGTAAGTCCGTTTGCCAGGTCGTATATATGCTGTGGCACTTCCGGCAGTCTTTTTACAAGATGAGTAAGTGGCATGGAAGAAATCACATGATCATATTCCTTTACCGTGCCGTCTTCCAGTTCAATCGCATAGACGGTCTGATTTTTTGCCAATACCCTTTTCACCGGAGTCCCAAGACAGACATTACCACCTTTTTGCCGGATAAAATCTGCCATACGCTCATAGATCATGCCGGTTCCTCCAAGCGGATAGGCAAACTGGTCGATCAGGGTACGATGCTTATTGTTTTTTCCACCGGTAAACGCATTGCGTATCGCTTCCATCAGAGAAAGCTTCTTAATTCGCTGTGCAGCAAAATCAGCATCCAGCTCTTTGCAGCTTATTCCCCAGAGCTTCTCACTGTATGTTTTAAAAAAAACTTCAAACAGTCTTCTTCCAAAACGGCTTACGACCCAGTTTTCAAATGATCCGTCCAGCCTGGTCGGATTCAGTTTTTCCTTTCCATAGCTAAGCATGCAGGCGGCCGCTTCCAGCAGACCAAGATTTTTCAGAGCATCCATTGCTTTTAACGGATAATGAAAAAACTTTCTTTTATAGTAAATCCGGGTAAGGCGATCAACCATATCGTAGTCCTGTCCGGCAACTTCAAGCCATAACCTGTTTACCCTGGTATCACTGCTAAAAAAACGATGAGGTCCGAGATCCACCCGCTGATTCCATAACTCAATAGTTTTGGCAAGTCCGCCAACACTGTTGCCTGCTTCATACAAATCTACCTGCGGATTCTCTTTGGAGATCTCGTATGCGGCTGTTATGCCTGCCGGGCCGGCCCCAATCACTGCTATTCTCATTCGGTGTCTAAAAGGAAATAAGAATCAAAAATATAAAACATCCTGCAATTTGAAAGTTAATTTTTGACTGCTTTTGGCAATAAATACTATTTTTGCCGAAAAACTGATAAGCATGGCCCGGAAGAAACTGATACGATTTGCAGAAAATGACCAGAGTGAGAATGTTATTCAACCAGGCAAAGAGCTGTTTACCAGTATCAGGGGAAACTGGAAATCGTTTTTCAAAAATTCCGGCCCGGTCGTACTTGAGATAGGCTGCGGAAGGGCTGAGTATACAACAGGTATGGCAAAGCTGTTTCCGGAAAAGAATTTTGTGGGAATCGACCTGAAAGGGGGGAGAATATGGAAAGGGAGCTCCGTTTCAAAAGAGCTGAACCTGTCCAACACTGCGTTTTTGCGTATTATGATCCAGAATATTCAGGATTTTTTTGCTCCCGGAGAAGCGGATGAAGCCTGGATTACTTTTCCAGATCCAAGGCCTAAAGAAGGAGATGAGAAGCTACGCTTAACCAGTCCGAGATACCTTCAGATGTATCAGAGCATTCTGAAGCCGGGCAGCTGGGTTCATTTAAAAACCGACAACGAAGGACTTTATCAGTACACACTTGAGTTACTCGAAGATAATTCTGAGTTTATGAAATCAGGAGTCATCCGCATCAGTGATCTTGAGCATACCAGTGATCTGTACAATTCACCTATGCGTGAGCTGGCTTTTGATATCAAAACAACTTATGAAAAAAAGTATCTGACAAAAGGAGAGAAAATAAAGTTTTTGCGATTCCGTCTGTATTAGAAAATATTAGAACATAAAAAGTCCGGACTTTTAGTGCCCGGACTTTTTTTATCTTTTTCTTGATATCCAGGCAAAGAGACGTGCCACATCTTCCGGTTTGCATAATTCCGTTCCGGAATTCATTGTTGCTGCCGTACCACAGGCAACTCCGTACTGTAATGCTTCCTGCAAAGACTTACCCTGTGATATTGTATAGATAATACCTGCAACCATGCTGTCTCCGGCTCCGACTGTGCTTCTTTTTTCAACCGACGGAGCCGCTACATGATGAATTCCGCCGTCTTTTGAGGCAAGTATCGCTCCCGCAGCCCCCAGGGAAACAATCAGCACTTCGATCTTTTTGGTGCGGATTACTTCTTCTATGGCCGCTTCCTGCTCTTCTATATTCGATAGTTTCTGCTCTACCAGCTGTCCCAGCTCATTGATATTTGGTTTTAGCAGATAGACTCCTTCTTCCACCGCCGCTTTCAGGGCATCTCCCGATGTATCTACCACCAGACGGGTATCATTTTGCCTCGCTTTTCTGGACAAGCGGGCATAAAAGTCAATCGGTACACCTGTGGGCATGCTGCCGCTGGCCACCAGATAATCAATTTTCAGAGAAGGATCAGCAATCCGTTCCAGACATCCCTGCCACTCTTTCTCTTTTAGCTCAGGGCCCGGCATACCAAAACGAAACTGACGATTGTTTTCCTTTTCTACTACAATAAAGTTTTCCCGCGTCCAGCCTTCGATTTCCAGCGCCACCTGATTGATCTTTTCCTTCTCAAGCAATTCATACATCAACGTTCCGATCGGACCTCCTTTGAGATAGACAGCCACTGTATCGCCGCCAAGTTTGCGGATAGCTCTGGACACATTTATTCCTCCGCCGCCCGGTTCGAACGCAGGCTCAGCACAACGCAGCTTTTTTTCTGCTATTACCTGAGCTATTGATGTACTTTTATCGACTGCAGGATTAAGAGTAAGGGTATAGATTCTTTTCATTTGCCGGGGTTTAGTATATTACAACAAAAAATTACTCATTTTCGAGCTCTTCCAGTATTTCAGCCAGTTCATCAAAATTTTTAAGTCCGGGTTTTATTTCATCTCCTCCCTTAAGGGCGATGGCTGCCGGATTTATATAATCTTCGATAAAGGATAATCTTTCTTTTTCAATACCAATACCCAAAATAACGGGATACTGAGATGCCCAGCGCTTCAGATTTACCTCCAGCGCTTCTATTGAATCCATCTCATCGCTTTCCAGAAGAAAAAAAGAAACGAAAGCTCCGAGTGTTTCCAGCAATTGATCTACGGTTTCTTCCTGACCATTTCTGAGGTCAATCCGGACAATAGCCGGCCTGTTAAGCCGCGCCAGTTCTTCTGCCATCACTGTAGATGGCAGCTGAACATAATCAAGATTTAGTTCTTCAGCAAGGTAATTGATATTGTCCACATTGATGACCGAAAACTCTCCGACCACATTAATTCCATGCACCCAGTTCACTATTTCCCGCACCGAGCTCAGCTCAATAAAGCGGGGATGATTTGTATCCAGGTGAAAACCGATCATGTCGACGCCCATGCCTGCACAATATCTTGCATCACTGAGATTATTGACTTCGCTTACCTTGACCTTTAATTTCAATCCCATTTTATTCCTATTTTTGTAAATAGAGCAAAGAAAACAAATAAAACAGTTATATGTTAAAATTTTCGTTTTTTTGCGTAATATTTGCTAAATGCTAAATTATATATCATGGCTGTAACACTCACTGACGACACAAATTTTAGTGAATTGCTGAAAGGCAATGAAAAAGTAGTTGTAAAATATTATGCGGACTGGTGCGGCTCCTGCCGTCTGTTTGCTCCTAAATACAAAAGAATTTCCAACGAAGATCGTTTTAATGCCATTACCTTTCTTGATATAAATGCTGAGCATAATCCGGAAGCACGCAAGTTGGGCAATGTCAATAATCTGCCGACATTTGCGATTTTCAAAAACGGAGAGCTGGTGGAATCTGTATGTACCTCCAAGGAAGAAGCTCTTCTGGAATTAATTGAAAAGTTGTAACAATCCGAAACCAAGCAGAAAAATGAAAATTCCCGCAATAAAGAAACTGGTTGAAACATATACCAAAGTAGAGCTGCTGACCGCCGAAAGTGCTATTTCCGAAGGGAAAAGCCCAGAGATTGATGTCGAAGGAGAGGATGAAGGAGAACAGCTGACTCACGTAATCGCTGCCGCATGGATTCTGCAGGAAATGAATAGTAAAAACATGGACTTCAAGAGTGCATTACGTGAATACACCCAAAAAGTAAGAAATTCAATAAGTTAACATCCATAATGAGTAAAAAAGGAAGGGTTCTGGTCGCTATGAGTGGGGGAATCGACAGCTCCGTGGCTGCGGTTATGCTTCACGAGCAAGGGTATGAGGTGATCGGAATGACCATGAAAACCTGGGATTATGCATCTTCCGGGGGCTCCAAAAAAGAAACCGGATGCTGTAGTCTCGATTCTATAAATGATGCCCGCAATATAGCGGTAACGCTTGGTTTTCCGCATTATATTCTTGATATACGTTCCGAGTTCGGTGATTATGTAATTGATCACTTTACCGGAGAATACCTCAACGGACGTACTCCCAATCCCTGCGTGCTATGCAATACCCATATCAAATGGGATGCTCTGCTTCGCAGGGCAGATAAGCTGGGCTGCGACTTTATTGCCACCGGCCACTATGCCAATCTGAGACTGGAAAACAACCGGTATGTAATATCCAAAGGCATTGATGAAAACAAAGACCAGTCATATGCTTTGTGGGGCATAAGTCAGGAGAGTCTCAGCAGAACTATTTTTCCGCTGGGTAATCTCCGAAAAACAAGAATCCGTGAGATGGCTGCAGAGATGGGGTTCATGGAGCTGGTAACCAAATCAGAATCCTATGAAATATGCTTTGTGCCGGATAATGACTACAGAGGCTTTCTGAAAAGACGGCTTCCCAATCTCGAAGATGATGTCAGGGGCGGGGAGTATGTACTGGAGGATGGTACTGTAGTGGGCAAGCATGAAGGATATCCTTTTTACACCATTGGTCAGCGCAAAGGCCTGGGAGTTGCTCTCGGGTATCCGGTATTCGTTTCAGAAATCCGTAAGGAAGCTAACCAGGTTGTTCTGTCTCAGGAAAACGGACTTTATAAGGATGCGATGTGGGTAAACAAGCTTACCATGGGTAAATATGCCGATCTGATCGGCAAGCCAACCGAAACAATTACCAAAGTCCGGTACAATGACGCCGGCACCCCGGCACTGATTGAGCAAATAGGTGAAGGGATGAAAGTGCACTTCCATCAGCCGGTAAAGGCTATCGCTCCTGGTCAGGCTGCCGTATTTTACGAAGGCAATGATGTAATAGGGGGTGGCTGGATTGCTTCAAGTTTTAATCAGGACAATGAATAAATATATACTTTTTCTGACCGGGATATGCCTTTTTGCCTGCAATAAGCAGGATTCTGTGAAACCTTCTGCAGGGTACGATTACTATCCGTTGCAGGTATCTTCCTACAATGTCTACAAAGTATCAGGCCGCATAAAAAATGCTCTGCAGGATTCATTGTTTTCTTATGAAATGCTGGAGTTAACTTCCAAAAGCTACACAGAAGGAGAGCAGCAGATATATGTTCTTGAAAAATTCATCCGCGCGTCTTCCGGAGATGCGTGGCCGGATACACCGGATACTGTACAATCTGTCCGACTTGCAAATAACCAGTTAATACATACTGTAAACAACAAACCGGTTGTAAAGCTGGTTTTTCCGCCCAAAGAAGGCAAGCGCTGGAACAGTAATTCCTTCAACACTGATCCGGACGTTTTTTATACCATGAAAAACGTAAATAAGGGATATACTCTGAACAATCAATCCTATCCGTCTGCTATTGTCGTAGAACAGGCAATGGATACAACCAATCGTATACAAAGGAACAAACAATTTGAAGTGTATGCCCGTAACACAGGTTTAATTTATGCCTATTCAGAAATACTTTCACTAGATTTTTCATCCGGAGATACCACAAGTGTTAACTTTTATACCAGGGAATATTTATACAGCTCTCGCTAATCTGCTGCTTTTGTTCTGTTTGCCGGCTTTTGCCCAGCAGGAATACATTGTCTATTTTACTGATAAAAAACACAATTCATACACCACAGCCGCTCCTGAAAACTTTCTTTCGGAAAAAAGTATTGACAGAAGATTACGACAACATATCCCGGTCACAGAAGAAGATCTTCCGGTAAGTAATCTATATCTCGACTCACTCAGGCTTGAGGGAATCGAGGTAATATACTCCTCCAAATGGCTCAATGCATGCCTCGTACAGGCTTCGCCTGAACAACTATCCCGAATCTCTTCCTGTTCTTTCGTACGACATATTGATGCTGCGGATAAGCGATATGGCGGTATATCCCGGCAGGAATCCCGACACACCCTCCAGCCAATACACGATTATGGCACTTCAGAACAACAACTGCAATTGCATCATATCCCCCAAATGCATTCGGAAGGCCTGACCGGTCAGGGAATAGTAATTGCAGTTCTGGACGCTGGTTTTAAAAATGCAGACAAAATAGGGGCTCTTCAGCATTTAGTTGATTCTGACGCAATTCTTGCAACCTATGATTTTCCTTCAAACGAACCAAATGTATACAATGATCATGAGCATGGTACCCATGTTCTTTCCATAATAGCAGCCTACGCTCCCGGAACACTTATAGGAGCCGCATTTGAAGCCGCTTATATCCTGTTGCGAACAGAAGATGTCTCCCATGAGTCAAGCAAGGAAGAATTTTACTGGCTTCTTGCGGCAGAGTTATCCGATAGTCTGGGAGCAGATATACTAACAAGTTCTCTTGGCTACAATACATTTGACAATCCCGCCCAAAATTATTCCTATGAAGATATGAACGGGGAGACGACACTTATTACATGGGCTGCGGAAAAAGCATTTTCAAAAGGCATGCTCATCGTAAACAGTATTGGCAATGAAGGCAATTTACCCTGGAGATATCTGATCGCTCCGGCTGATGGACACCATGTCCTGGCTGTAGGAGCAGTCAATCGTAACGGGCAGTTTTACAGCACAAGCAGCCGGGGACCTTCCGCTGATGGCCGGATCAAACCTGATGTGGTAGCCACCGGACAGGGAACACTGGCTATATCTCCTGCCGGCAATCTGGTCAGTGTCAACGGAACATCCTACTCAGCTCCTTTGATTAGCGGATTTGCCGCCAACCTCTGGCAACATCAGCCTGAATTGACTAATCTCGAACTTTTACAAAAAATCAAAGAGTCCGGCTCACAGGCTGCTAACCCAGACAATAATATGGGGTATGGAATCCCTATATACAAAAGAACAACAGGGATACAAGCTTCCGATAAACGAACGTTGCTTGTCAGTAATCCGGTAACCGATTTTATTTATTTTTTCAATCTGCCTTTCACTTCCTTTACTCTGACTATTACCGATCTGAGCGGAAAAAATGTTGTTAATACTACTCTGACTAATACCCAGTCACTTGATGTCTCAACACTGGCTTCCGGGGCATATATTGTCAGTATAGATAAAGACGACACTGTCTTACGCCAAATCATCATAAAAAAATAGCCTGTTCCCGGCCTTCTTAAGCAGCGGGAACCATACCATACAGCAAGCTGTTGGGGTATTAGTCTCTTTCAAAAACATTCATGCGTCATATTCTGATCTTATTTCTGACAGCAAGTCTCATTGCTATTCAAAGTGGTAGCCATGCTGTTATATCTCAGCCACACACTCCGGAAGTCAGCACACATACACTAACAGGAAAGATTGCAGGTACAAAACTGATTCGGGATCTGCACAACAAACTTCAGGAAGCTGATTCTGAAATTCCTTATCCTCTTCTGGAAAAAGGGATGAAAGGCTATCTGAATCTGAAAAATACCGGTAAAATTGCAAAAGATGTGATCACCCTGATCGATATGGAAAAACCCGGAACTGAAAAGCGAATGTGGGTTATAGATGTGGCACAGGCAAAAATTCTAAAACGCACGTATGTTGCCCACGGGAAAAATTCGGGGAATAACTATGCCACTTCTTTCTCCAACATAGCCAATTCCTATCAGTCCAGTCTGGGTTTTTATGTGACCAGCCAAACGTATCACGGCAAACACGGATTATCGCTCCGGCTGGATGGTATGGATACTGGCTTTAATGACAACGCCCGGCAAAGAGCCATTGTACTACACGGAGCCAGTTATGTAAGTGACGATTTTATTAAACAATACGGACGGCTTGGAAGGAGCCACGGTTGTCCGGCTGTCCCTGTTTCGGAAAACAAGGAGATTATTGACCTGATAAAAGGCGGAAGTCTGTTATTTATCAGCGGCAGCTGCAGGAATTATCAGTCCGATTATTTAGCCGGCTGACTTTCCTGCAAATCCGGGATTGCAGTCCCTCCGGATATGGTTTCCCGGATTTCGGGTATATCGGTTATATTTTCCGACTCTTCCGATTCCTGATACATTGCGCAACACGGCAGCGTTACAACAGCAGTAGTGCTGTAATGCTGCTTGCTTTCTATAAAGATTGTTCCACCAAGCTTCTCAACAATCTTTTTCACTGTATACAACCCAAGTCCCGACCCCTTGGATTCATCGGTTCCCCTGTAAAACATGTCATAGATTCTGGGCATAACCTCTTTCGCTATACCTATACCGTTATCACTAACTGAAATCACAAAGGCTTTATTCTCTTTTTCAGACACATTCAGAAAGATATGACTGCCTACATTTGCTTTCCGGTACTTAACAGAGTTTTCCAGTATATTATAAATAATGGTCTGAACCAGTCGTGCATCATTGTAAAAAATCTGATTGTCTTCTATCGTAATACGTATATTAATATCATCCAGAGGATTATCCTTTTTTAATTCATCCAGCGCTTCTCTGATAATTTTCCTGAAATCAACTTTTTCGATCTTTGTATCTCCTTCTATGATTTCAACAATATTGATCAGATTCTTAAGCACTGTATCAAGAATGACCGTCCGATCAAGAATCATATTAAAAAACTTGCGGGCATACGGATCCCTCACTTCAATCATGCCCAGCTGGGTAAGCCCTTTGACTGTAGATATAGGTCCTCTTAAATCATGCGAGCTTCGGTAAATAAAATTATTAAGTTCCTGATTGGTCTGCTTTAGCTTTTCTTCAACAAGCTTTTGCTTTTCCTGTGCACTTATCCGCTGCTTTATCTCTGCTTCAAGAATCAGTTTATCCTGGCGTAGCTTTTCCCGTTGTTTCGTAAGCCGCTCTGTTCTCCACTTTACTATGCCATATACAGAAACAACTCCAAAAACAACGGAAAGGGTAATAAACCACCAGGTTTTCCAGAATGGATTTCTGATCTCAAACTGAAAAGGAGAAGCCATTTCAGTCCATAGACCGTTTTTAGTTCCGGCTCTTATTCTGAGCTGATATTTACCAGGCGGGGTATTGGCGTAGGTAACAAAGGGTTCATGACTTGGCAACGACCAAGCTTTATCAAAGCCCTCCAGCTTATATTGGTATATGATTTTCTCGGGATCAGGTTTGAGACTAATGCCAATTACACTAAAAGTCAGGTGGTTTTTGTTATAGGGCAACAAAACATTATACGGTATTTTTTCAAAGCCATATACACTATCAGAATACAGGCTCCAGTCTACTTCCTTAAAGTCCAGCATAATCCCGGTCAGATTAACAATCGGACCTTCGGATCGGGGCTTATCAGCATCCGGATTATAATTTACCAGACCGACATTGGTTCCTACCCACAGCGCGCCGTGGCTGTCAATCGAGCTTGCCAGCGGATTAATTTCCCCAAGAATACTACCCTCTTTGCTTTCATAAAAAGTAAACTTCTTTTTGTCTGGGATAAACTTCGAAAGTCCCTGTTTATGCCCGATCCATAGCTGTTTTTTCTTATCCAGCGCCATAAAATAGCAATACGGAGAGCTCAGGCCATTTTCATCGGAATACTGTTTCACAAACTTCCCATGCCTGAAAAGATAAAATCCCTGTCCGTAGGTTCCGATCCACATACCATCGGAGTCATCTTCAACAAAGCAGCTGATATCAAATGACCGGCCGGGAACCGGCGAAGAATAGTTGACGATAGAACCACGGTCATATATGCTCAGGCCGCCGCCTCTTGTACCAAACCATATTCTGTTGTGACGATCACAGTACAGGGAATACACTTTGTTATGAGCCAGACCATCCTCAATAGTGAAAGCTCTGATAACCGAATCTTTATTTGTCTGAAAAACACCTTCGTCAGTCGCAATCCAGATATTATTGTCTCTGTCTGCCACCAGATGATTGACCGTATTATACAGTGAGCCGGGTTTCCCGCCAAACCATTGCCTGAGCGAGCCATCTGCCAGATTGTACTGCCAGACACCTGCTTCTGTCGTTCCCAGATACAATACAGAATCCAGCACTATTATACCCGACAATGGAAAATTCAGCGTATTGGCTGTAAGATGATTAAACCCTGAAGCAGATTTTTTCAAATAGCTGATATTACGATCAGAAATGGTCCATATTGTCCCATAGGCATCCGTTGTCAAAGCCTTTACATTATTATCCGAAAGACCATCCTGTCTTGTATAAAGCCTGAAAATCGGGTTATTCAGAACAGCAAGTCCATTTCCATAGCTCCCCATCCAGATATTATTCTCCCGATCTGCAAACAGACTTTTAATATAATTACCAGGCAGACCATTCTTTTCCATATAATGTTCTATCATCACCAGGTTCTGGTGATGATAGCGACATTTATATACTCCGTTTCCATAAGAAGAAATATACAGATATCCTTCTTTGTCCTGAATAATCTGATTTATATTGTGTCCTTCAAACTCCGGAACAGATTTTATGCTGCCATCGGCCGTGTCTATTGCCTGAAGACCACTTTCCGAAGTTCCCGCAAATATTTCTCCGGTTTCATGATGATAATACAGACACTGAACATTTTCCTCTTCCAGGATTTTTTGTAATACAGTCAGACTACTGCTGGAATAGCTCATTTTTATCAAACCTTCTTCTGTGCCCAGGTATCTGATGCCGGACGGGAGCTCCAGAATCGCATTAATACCTGCCTCTACAAGATCACTGTATACCTGAACAGTAAGGTCTGCATTAATTCTGATCAGGCCATTACGTTTTGTACCGGCCCATATGGAACCATCTTTACTTTCAAAAAGGACATTTACCGGAGACTGGGAAAGATGGGCGATATTTAACTCTATAAAGTTTTGCTGATTAAACAGCGTTATGCCTCCATCAAAATGCCCGAGCCAGGTATGTCCGTTGCTTGCTGTGATACAAGATTGTATGAAATTATTATTAAGTCCTTCCCGCGACGTAAACTGAAAAAACTCCTGTCCGTTGAAACGCGCCAGTCCATCGCCCGAACCGATCAGAAGGCTCCCTTTATGACTTTGAGCCAGGGCATACACATAGTCCTGAGGCAAGCCGTCTTTGTATGTATATACTCTGAATCTATAGGTCTGGGCGTTGACTGAAAAACAGCAACATATAAGCCATAGCAAAACTGCTATACACCAATACAATACAGACTTATTTCGGACCATCAAAAGACTTGTATTTTATAGTGTAGGGATATTTAGGAACACCACCGATAGGAGAGGTGTAGAAAGGCAATAGTTCTCCATACTGGTTTGTAATATAAAAAACCACATTATTATTGGCTCCCTTTTTTACTTTAATCAGCTGTATATCCAGGGAGGTATTTTTTTCTTTTTCAGAAATCTGATGTACGCTTGAAGACCAGCTGTTATCCCCCGACACAGTCACTTCTTCTGCTTTTCTGGCAACCGAAACAATACGCACAATACCGTCATGATCAAAGTCAAAGGTATGAATTTTAACACTTACAACTTTTTCATTAATAAACGGATAGATGTGTGAAACCTTTCCCGGCTCGTCCCACATTCTGAAAGAATATTCATAGGTAAAAGCATTAGCACCTTCCACAACCTTATTTTCATTGGGATCCGAACTGAGAAAATACTTATAGAGATTACCATCATTCCCCTTTATTCCTTCGGCAACAATTTTAAAAACATACCCCTTAAACTCATTCACAAGCTCTCCTTCTACCGGATTGAACGGACCGAAAGTATACCACTTGTTATCATATCTCGGCTGACTGTCAAAGGTTTTCTCTGCAAGAGTGGTTCCGCTTTTGAAATTACCAATCGGGTCAGGATGAGATGCATCCGGATGCGTATATACGCCTTTTCCTCCCATAATGGTAAATCGTGTTTCCGAATCAGGCTGGCCGTTTATTTCATCATGGGTATTACTGATTTCCGGGTCAAATACCCGTATAAAGAAAGGCTTCTTCCATGTCTGGGGAATAATGAAAAAAAATGTCTGAGTAAAGTCATCATCTCCCCACGCCGTTTCCGATGCATTGCCAAAGGTTACCAGAAACGGAATATTTTCCTCAGCTGCAGGAACCGATTGTGCCCTGATACCAATAAGCGGATACAAAAACAAACTTAATAATAGTATTATAATTCTCACAAATACAATTCCTTCCTAATTATAAATCAGTCTAAACTCTACCCGTCTGTTCAGTAGCTTTCCCCGTTCTGAATTATTACTTGCAACGGGCTTCTGATCCCCATATCCGGTAACAATAATTCTGGATGCATCTATACCCATATGTACAAGATACTCCTTCACCGCAGTAGCTCTTTTTTCCGACAATACCGTATTATAGTCCTTATTGCCGGAGTTATCAGTATGACCGGCTATTTCAATTGATGCGCCAGGCTCATTTCTGATCAGTCTCACCAGGCGGTTTAATTCAGGGTAGGATTCTTTTTTGAGACGATATTCATTCGGTGCAAAAAATATATTGTTAAGACGCACGGCAACACTTAAATCATTCATTTCTTCAATAGAAACCATCTCTATATCCTTCTTTATCTCAAGATTTCTCTTTTCGTTACGCAAATCAATATAATTCGATACGGAATAATACCCTTTCAGTTCCGCAAAAAAGCCATAAAGTTCTTCATTGGGTAAAATAATATAAAACCTCCCATCGGCAGGATCACTGTATATCCGGCTGAGTACTTCCCCGGTAGTCAGATTCTCAAGAATGATTTCTGCACATAAAGCCTTTCCGAAAACATCTATAATCTTCCCTTCAATCTGAGTAAATGATCTGGTTGCGGAAGTTTTTCCGAATGAGGAAGTGTCTTTTCCGGTTATAATTTTGCCCCCTTTGAAAGCAACAATCCGGGCATCCGTAAAACCTTTCTCCCGAACATCTGCAAAAAGCGGATAAGCAGTTGACAGATCACGTTCATTGCCGACTACATATCTGTATATATCCTGATCTTTGTATTCACTTACAGCCAGTTCACTAAAAATAGATGAATCGGTTCCCAGGGGATATCTGGAAGTCATAAGCTCAACTTTATATGTCAGACTATCCGTATCCATATTACGCTGACCGACTCTTGTAGCCTCCGCCGCTCTTTCAGTCAATCCGGCCAACTGCGCATTTTTCTTATCTTTCGGACCGATTTGTATTTTCCGGTGAACACATGCCTGACAGTCAGTTCTGGTGTCCAACGTTTTTCCCTTTAGAGTCAGCACGACTTCAAAATCACCGTTTCGCTCATACACATGCAGGACAGAAATGCCCTCCGATTGTCCTCCGTCACCAAAATCCCAGTAATAACTGGTCAGGCTGCAATTGGGTATATTCGCATTCTCTGCCCTAAACTCCATAAGCTTATCAGCCAGCATTTCGCCACCGATATCCATATGCGCCTGAGTTAGTTTCCGGACTTCAAAATCATACGATGCTTCGTTAAAAAATACGACTCCGGTAGTGGTATCGATTATATTCAGATTGATTATATAGTTGCCGGGGCGCTCATAGCAGTGATTAATCTCAAGGCCTCTTTTTCTGTTGCCATCGCCCAGATCCCACTCATAAACCAGAGGAAGACTTTCATCATTCAATGTACCTTCTTCAAAAAATGTATAGCAAAAAGGATATTCCACCGGCTCTACACATTCCGGATGCAGGCTGGTAAAATAGTATATATCGTCATCCAGCCCGTTTTTCCGGTTTGATGATAAATATCCGCTGGATTCATCCAGCCCTTCTGTATACCCAAAATCATCAAATGCCGAGTTAAACGGCGCTCCCAGATTTGTGGCTTTTTTCTGAATCGAATCACCTATTCCGGGAGCAGCATATAAATCAAATTTGCCCAGCCCTCCCGGACGATCAGAAGAAAAATAAAGCACATTATCTTTACTTATGTAGGGGAATGACTCATTACTGCTGGTATTTATGGCTGGTCCCATATTTTTGGGCTTCGTCCAGCGGCCATTTTGCTGACGGGTAATGTACAAATCACTTTTACCGAAGCCACCAGGCTGGTTAGAGGCAAATATCATAACTGTTCCATCCGGAGACAATGCGGGATGTCCCACGGAGTAATTCGTAAGATTATAAGGGAACTCAGTAACAGGATTCCATTGTTTCTTCGCATCATCAAATTCTGTTTTGTAAATCCTCAGCTTTTTTGATTTTCCGGATTCACAACCTTGTTCATTAAGCATGCAACTTCCGGTGAAATACAATACTTTGCCATCCCTGCTGATTGTAGCAGGTCCCTGCATAGATCTGGCCGGAAAGTTTTTAAGCAAAAGCTGAGGAGCTGAAAACAGATTTTCTCCTTTTATATCTGTTATCAGAATATGGTCAAGCATTTCGCCCGTTGCCTGAGAATAATACGGGATCAGCGTATTACGATTATTCGAGCAAAAAATCAGCTGGTTATCATATACAAGGGGTGAATAATCATTATAACGGGAGTTAATCTTCAAAGGAACAAGCTTTATTCCGTTTGCCGTATCAGAAAAAGGTTCCTGAGCAGCTGCAAGCTTCGCCAGAAAGCAAAAAAACAAAAGCAAAATACCCTGATAACGAATCATAGCTAACTCAGACAAATTAAAAACGCTTCGGATCCGGCGCATCCACTCCATAACCAAGGCGCCAGCTCAGCATTAATTCATGGCTTCCGCTGGTATATTTATTCAGGTATCCGGCCGAATAATCATAGGAATACCCTATAGCAATACTTTTCATATTTATATGAATAAGAAACACAAATGAATCATACATTCTGTAAGAAATACCTGCTGTGATCGTTTTGTCCAATGTACCTGTAATATTTAAATCTGTCTGTACGGGTGATCCGCTTATGGCTCTCAGCAAAATAGAGGGAGTACAATACAAACGCCTGTTTATATCCAGCCTGTATCCGGAATTCAAAAAAAAAGTACGTGCCAATATACCGGCAACACCTGCATAGGAGTCACGCAACAGCCATTGCGGAGCAGAAATACCTGCAAAAAACTGTTCTGTATGGTAATACATTCCCAAACCGATCTTAGGATAAAACTGCGGACTGCCAATCATGGCAAACGCAGGATCATCCTGATCCGTGGTGATGATCCCGGAAGCATCATATCTGATACGGCTAAATCCGCCGGAAATACCCATACCCAGGAGACCGGAACCTGTATTTATCCGATAGGCAAAGTTACATGACAGATCATTCTGAGATTTCAGGCCAATCCGGTCGTTCATATAAATTGCACCCCAGCTTATCTTTTCATTTTTCAAAGCGCTGTGCAATGTTCCGGATAAGGTAACAGGAGCACCTTCAAAACTGCCCGACCATTGATTTTTGTAGTCAATAATAGCCGTAAGCCCGTCGTATCCATAGGAAAACGCCGGGTTAATAACCAGTCCGTTAAACATATACTGGCTGAACAGGGGAAAATGCTGCCCACTGGCATAACCGAACGATAGAAAAAGAAATACTATTGATAAAATTTTATTCATGTTCACTATCGCTTCAAAATTACATAGCCCTGATAAGACTTTCCGTTGTTAAGCGTCAGCACATAAAAATACGTATCTGGTGCCAGATCCTTTCCATTCATATTCTTGCCTTCCCAGTCATTTTTATAATCATTGGCATGAAATATTTCTTCTCCCCAGCGGTTAAAAATGGTGATTTTTGCGGGAGAAAACAATTCAAGTCCTTTAACTTCAAAAGTATCATTTTTACCGTCTCCGTTTGGAGAGAAAGCATTTGGAATTTTAAAATTATCCCTGACTATTTCCAACGTATCTGCCGATACCGGACAAATGCCATTGCTGACAGTCCACACAAATGATGAAATGCCCGGAGGTAAATTATATGCCATCGTAACATGACTCGCCGGATCTGCAAGCTCAATCTCCGGATTCAGAGCCTGCCATTTTCCTTGTCCGACAGCTATTTCATCTGCCTGCAGAAGTACTTCTTCCGAATATATATGTCTGTCTTTGCCGGCACTGGCAGGAGAGGGCCTCAAATAATTATAAATTTTGAGTGTATCGGCAGACTGACAAAAGCCCTTTTCAACTGTCCAGACATAATAGGAGGTATCAGGCGGAAGATTAAGCACTTGTGTCATGTTTTCCTGCGGACTCTCCAGATCGTTACCCGAAAGCGCCCTCCAATAGCCTCGTCCCAGATCAGGCATCTGGGCATATATATTAATCTTACTCTGTTCACAAAGAAAAAGATCATTTCCGGTACGCGCTTCATCAACCCTTTCCTCCGCAATTATTACCAGTGTATCAGCGCTGCTGCAGGGCCCATTTTCAACATACCACCGCAGCACATTTTCTCCGTAACTAATATTGTACACACTGGTATGTGCATTGTACATCTGATCAATGTCCAATGAGCCGCTCAGTAAGGACCAGTGCCCTGTTCCTGTTTCAGGCTTAACAGCTTCAAGGGTCATCGCATTGCCGCACAACATCGTATCTCTTCCGGCTACGGCATCGGTTTCTTTCTTAAAACGCTGCATAGTGACTTCAGCATAAGAAGTATCGCACGGACCATTAGTACAGGTCCAGCGAAACCTGGTTGTGCCCAATGCCAGATTTACGACTCTGGTTATATGACTTTCGGGGCTTTCCAGTTCAGCAGAACCGCTGACGACCTCCCAGCTGCATTGACCAATCTCCGGACGTTGTGCACGCAGAGTAATGGTATCAGTTTCACACAACTGTTCATTTTCATTGAAGATAAAGGCCTCTGAAGGCCTGTCGTAGCCATCGATAGTGAGACTTTGATAATTCTGACATTCACCCCGTTTCAGCCTCCAGTAAAAAAGATTCTGTTTAACTCCAAGTCCGTACACTCTGGTAACATTGGAGAAACGATTTTCAAAAATACCAGCTCCTCCGGCCAGAATCCAGTCTCCTTCTCCATCCAGAGGCACAGCCTGCCCCATCAGCTCAATTGTATCGGTAACACAAGCCTGAGCAGGTCCGGCAACAAAATTATAAAGGGATTCATTTCTTCTGATTGTTACCGTATCGGCAATCGTGTCACAATTTGCATTAAATATCTTATATACAAACATATAATCTCCGGGAGCATTCAGATTTCGCACCAGCGTACTATCGGCACCCGGAGAATTAATAACTGCCTTCGGAGAATTTTCTGCCGGCTCACTCATAATTTGCCAGAGCGACCGGGCTGTGCTAATCTCATTCGCAGCTTTATTTCCAACCAGCAAATTGGCTGTAAAGCAGGATTCCTGATCCTGCGTAGAAATATTAACTTTCGTTGGCTGATTATTTATTATTTCTACCGTATCGGAATTGGAGCAGATTGCATTACTCACAGTCCAGACAAACCGGTTGATTCCCGGTTTTAATCCGCTGACAGATGTGTTAAAGACATCCACTTCCGCGATTTCCTGAGATTCTTCATTCAGAATATTCCATATACCGGCTTCATTGACAGCAACCTGCAAAGCATTAAGCATAGTCTGGTCTCCGCACACGGCAACATCACCTCCGGCATTAGCCTTTGTCTGTACCGAAACTCTCACATCGGATGAATCTCTGCAGGTTCCATTGCTGATATACCAGCGAAAAACAGAAATGCCAACCGGAAGACGAATAACCGTGGACTGGGCAATATTCGGATCAAACTGAATCTGATGAGGATCGCTTACAAGACGCCAGTTGCCTGTCTCTCCTCTGCCGGTAAGCGGAGGATTAGCCTGAAGTATCGTATTTTCAACCGGTTTAATGATACAGATATCATCTTCGGTGCTGGCAGCTGATATTACCCGCATTACAATTGAGTCTTTCAAAGAACATGCAGCATCAAGCTTATTATGTACAGACCAGTAAACACGATACGTTCCGGCAGGAACATTGCCGGCCATTGTATTGGGAGAAGCAGTTCCGTTGAAAGTCAGACCGGGTATGGCATGCCACATGCCCTCTTCCTGAACAGACAGAGTGTTTCCCGTTATCAGAGGAATATCTTTGCCTGTTTCTCCAGCTGGTATTATCTCGCATACTACTGGTTCAATTTTAGGCTTAGTAAGCAAAGTTACCTGTACACTATCTCTTAAGGCAGGACAAACCGAAGCTGAATCACTGATTCTGTAGTATATGGTATAAGCACCTTTGGAAAACACGTTAAGCTCACACGTATTACCCGTAGGATTCAGCGATACGCCAGCTATTGAATGATCGGCCGGAAGCCAGGTAGAAACTTCGGCAGGCGTAGCAGGATTGGCAAGCAGAGTTACCCTGCTGTTTCCATCTTCATAAGATAAGCATTGATTATCACCGGTTATCGGTCGCGTAATCAGTGCAATCGTGGCAGAGGCAGAGTCCTTACAGCCATCATTGCTGATTACCCATTTAAATCTGTGTACACCCGTTTTCAGGTTACTCAGTTTACTTTCCGGATTCACCGGATTTTCAATCACTGCCTGGGAAGATACCGTCTCCTTTGACCATAAGCCAGCCTCACCCGCATTACCATTATAACTACTTCCTTTAAGAAAAGTATTTACTACCGGAGTCGATAAGCACTGGGTCTCTCCAACAACTGCCTGAGAAATTGCCCGAATCACTACCGTGTCAAAAACAGCACAGGATGGCACAAGCTCGTTTCTGATGCTCCAAACAAGACGACTGACCCCTCTGGGCAGAGTCACGCTGGTATTCCCATGTGCAGAATCACCAACCAATGCAGAAGGACCTGAAAGCCATTGTCCTTTCTCATTATTTGCTACCGGTATGTTTCCTAGAAGTTGTACAGTTATACGTTCTTCACCAGCCTGGATAACTTTACATAAATCCGGCCCGGCATCAGGCACTGTAATCAATGCGATCTTTACAGTATCACTTTTGGCACAGTTGCCATTACTGTCAGTAATCGTCCACTGAAAGCGATCCACACCTTTTAATACCCCTCTGACTGATGTTTGGACTGCATCAGGTTCCTGAAACGTTGATACAAAATAGGAAGATGAACCCGGCAAAATCTGCCAGCGTCCGGACTCAACCGTATCAACAATATTTCCGGCTTTCAGAAAAACTTCGGTATCCGTTCCATTATCATACGGAACACATTGATCCTCGCCTGCATCAGGTTCCGAAGTAACTGATAAATGAATTGAATCAGCTGAAGCACACCCGGCATTTTCAATTGTCCATTGTACTTTATGTATTCCTTTTCTGAGAATTTCCACACCTGAAACGGAACCGGTCATATCTGCAAACAGGAGCCCCGGTTGATTCCCGTCTGTTATTTCTTTCCAGTTGCCATTTTCTCCTTTTGACTGCCATACTGTATCTGCTCTGAGTTCATATGGCATATCCGCACCGAGACATAACGGATATTTTGCATCTGCCTGAATCGAGGCCTGTGAAACCACTACTATTTCCACTGTATCGGATTGCGTGCAGCCCGAAGCTGTATTTTTTATATTCCATGCAAAGGTATATCTGCCAGGCTCCGGCATCAGTTTCGGATTAATAAGCAGACTATCCTGTAGCAATCCATCAACAGAGGCAGACCAGAATCCCTGCTCAAGCTGGGCTACAAAAGAGTTGCCTGACAGAGCAACCGGTTGGTTACCCAGTACATGGCATCTGTCTGCATATGCCTGAGGAGCAGATGCCACATTGATATCAAGACTGTCAGTAAAAACACATACACCGAGCGTATCTGTCAGCTGCCAGTAAAAACGGCTTAATCCTACATTGAGACCATAAATTTCTGATACTATGTTTTGCGTATCCGCAATGCTTACATTATTCACATTGGTATACCATTTTCCTGACTGATACGAAGGATCAAAAGGTAATGCCCTTAACCGCACAGTATCTGCTCCGGCCATACTTACGCAAACATCCGGTGCTGTCCGGGGCGGGCTGAGAATGGAAACTCTCACGCCGGACGAATCCACACAACCGTCATTCCCGATATGCCACCATAGGGTATAAGCTCCTGATGCGGGTTCCAGAATTTCAGCATCAGGATCGCTATAGGATGAGAAAGATAGATTCTGAGTATTTTTCCAGAACCCTGTTTCACCAGCCGACTCATTAATGTGGCTGGCAGCCAGCTTAAAGCTGACAACAGGCTCGGCCAGACACAAGTCAGGACCTGCATTTGAAGCAGTAATTACTCTGATATTCACTGAATCACTAGCGTAGCAACCACTTACATAATGCCCTGTATTCCGGTAAAACGTATGAATTCCGAGCGGCAGATCCTGAATAGCAGAATTTCCCAGAGAAACAGCTGCACTATCCGCATTAGACCAAAAGCCATATTCACCAGCCTTCAACGCGGCAGGAGCAAGGCTTATCTCTGTAGTTCCGGAAATAATAGTTATACATTGATCCTCACCGGCATCGGGTAAAGAAAATCTGGTTATAGACAGCGTATCCAGTGACTCGCAAAAACCGATTGTATCTTGTACCTGCCATATAAATGTATGTATTCCCCATGCAAGATTTGAAGCGGTAGCTACAGCCGAAGAAGTATCATCTATTACTTGATTGACTGATACCGATTTCCATAGTCCCGACTGATAACTCCGGTCTATGTCAGTCGCTCTCAAAACAGCATAAGCCTCATGGATACAGGTATCTTCCGCTGTCCACGCAGATGATATAACAGAAATATACATCAATGATGAGTCAGCACACTGTCCATTACTTACTATCCAGTAAACAGGATAAACTCCTCCGGAAAATCCCTGCACAGCGGTTTCCGGCTTGTCCGATTCAGCAAAAATCAATGGCAGGGGAGAGTACCAGGCGCCTGTCTCATCGGAAATGGTAAAATTGTACACTGCATTAAGCTCTGCCATAACAGCGTCTTTCAGACATTGATCCGGTCCGGCAACAGCTTTATTCAGGACCGTAATTTTAAACGTATCGGAGATACTGCATTGTGTCTGCAAGTTTTCAATAACCGATACAAAATGATGTACTCCGGCATGCAGTCTGAGTGATAAATCATTTCCTGTACCCACCGAGCTGTCTCCTTCAATTGAATATACCGTAACTTTTTCTCTCAGGACATCATAGTTAAAATGATTCAGCATCAACTCCTGAAATAAATGGCCTGGCTCCAGCACAAGGCAAGTATCTTCTTTGGGCAAAGGTCTAGAAATACCGGTTATCTCAAAACTGTCAGCCGATAAGCAAAACTGATTTTGATCCCATACTTCATAAAATAGCTTCTGACTGCCTGTCAAAAAATTTCGATAAAAGACATTTCCGTACTCATCCGTATGTATCTCCCCGGTCTCTGGTCTCCAGCGGCTTCCTTCTCCGGGTTTGAGCGCCATATTCTCCAGCAGGAGAGAATCCTGAATGACCAGACAGGTATCACCGGATGTTTCCGGCCTGGTTATCAGTGTCAGCCTGATTTCCGAAGAATCAACACAAGATCCGGACCTTGAAAAATACCGGATCAGATAAGTACCGTGCTCTGATAAGGTAATATCTGTAACCGGCTGATCCGGCTGAATAATTTGTGGTAATAATGTTCCTGCATTTGTCCAGTTTGAAACGGCTCCTCCCAATGACAAAGCTCCTTCCAGTGTAATGGTTGTATCCGGCTGAGCTGACAAAATAGTTATGCAACTGCTATACGGCTTTATGGCAGCTTCACCGATAACACGAAGAATAGTTGTATCTACTGTCTTACAACCTGTTGCATTATTGGTAATAGTATAGCTCAACATATGCATTCCGGGTCCGGCTCCATAAACCATAGTATTGACTCCGGTGCTGTCTTCAAATGATTCTGAAGTAAGCACAGAAGACTGTATGACCTGCCAGGATACAATTTCTCCCGATGTCGGAGGATTTCCCTTAAGCATTGCATCAACCGGCTGATGCGGATAGGCAATAACCAGGCACTGATCGCTGCCGGCGTCTGCCGCACTGGTAGTAAGGTACGTTAATATAACGGTATCAGCCTCAACAGGCAGCTCATCTTCTGTTATGAGCCATATAAACCGATAGGACTGTCCGTGAGCAAACCCTGAAGCGACAGCCTCCGGATCATGGATAGCTGTAATGGTAATGCCAGCCGGATAGTCCCAATAGCCAGTCTGTCCTCCGGCAGGAGTTCTTCCAGACAACCGATACGTATCCGCACAAATGGTATCATATACAACAGAACCCTCTGTATTAACAGCTTCCTGTCCACAGTACGCAGGTAAAAAATGAGCACCCAGCAGAAAAAAAAGAAAAAAAATACGCAGAAACATAGAATCTGGTTCTTTCTGAAAAAGACAGGTTAAACTTTTTCTCATTTATGAATTAACTACGAAAAACAGTTGCTTGAGTTGTATATCGATTCATCTGATTCAGACAAACGATTTTCATTAACCAATTCGTATTTAACTAATTTTGATTTACCATAAAAAAAGCTGTCTGAGGAAAACGATTAAAAAGCTCTTCCTTCAGAGCTTCTTCTATCGGCAGACTGCAGATAGCTTCATGCATGCATTTTAGCCAGGCAACAGCAGCATCTTCTGTAATCGGATGAGGCATATGTCTCGCCCTTAATTTGGGATGCCCGAATTCCTGCGTATAAAGCGCCGGTCCTCCAAGAAACTGGGTCAAAAACAAAAACTGCTTTCTTTTTATTTCATCTTTATCTATTGTAAACAATCTGCCGATTACCTCATCCTCAAAAACCATATCGTAAAAACGATCAATCAGTAATTTAAGATTTGATTCTCCGAGCCGATAATATAAAGCCACATCCTCCATAAACCCGTCCGAATTTATTAATTCGATTTATATATTTTAGGCAATTAACTAATATTCCACGGCTAACACAATACAAATACGCAAAAAGAATCATCATAATGATTTTTGGGTTTCGCTGAATAAATTTGTCTGTTTGGGTTTAAAACTTAAACTTTGTATAATGTGCCCTCAATGATCCGGATCATGACAATTGACACTGTTTGCGGGTTACGTTATACTCTATAAAGCTTATTACTATTTACGATGGCAGAAAACAATTCTATTAACTACAACGAAGACAGTATACGCTCGCTGGACTGGCGCGAACACATCAGGCTTCGTCCGGGTATGTATATTGGAAAGCTGGGTGATGGTTCAGCTCAGGATGACGGAATTTATGTACTCGTCAAAGAAGTTGTCGATAACTCCATCGATGAACATGTTATGGGCAACGGAAGCAAGATTAACATTCGGATTTCCGATCATAAAGTTGAAATAAGAGACTACGGAAGAGGTATTCCTCTTGGAAAAGTTATAGACTGCGTATCAAAAATCAATACCGGTGGAAAATATGACTCTTCTGCTTTTCAAAAATCTGTCGGATTGAACGGAGTTGGTACCAAGGCAGTAAACGCCCTTTCCAAATATTTCAGAGTACAGTCTGTCCGGGACGGAAAAACCAAAGTCGCAGAGTTTGAAAACGGGGTATTGGTAAAAGATCATAAGGAAGAAGCGACTTCCGAACGCAATGGTACACTGGTGACATTTATCCCCGATGACAGCATTTTCAAAAATTATCATTTTATTCCTGAATATCTGGAAGAACAAATCTGGAATTACGCTTATCTTAATTCCAGGCTGACTATTAATTTCAACGGGAAAGAATATCGTGCTGCCAACGGTCTTCTGGATCTGCTTACCCGAAAAACCGATCAGGAGAGCATCCGATACCCGATTATCCATCTCAAAGGCCAGGATATCGAAATCGCTCTCACTCATGAAAACCAGTATGGAGAGGAGTATTATAGTTTTGTCAACGGCCAGTATACCACACAGGGTGGTACACACCTTGCCGCATTCAGGGAAGCTCTGGTAAAAACGATCCGGGATTTTTATAAAAAAGACTTTGATGCATCTGATATACGGGGTTCCATCATAGGCGCCATCAGTGTACGTGTACAGGAACCAGTTTTTGAATCCCAGACTAAAACCAAGCTGGGATCACTGAATGTAGGTCCGGACGGTCCGACTATCCGAAACTTTATAAACGAGTTTGTCAAACAGGAACTGGACAATTTTCTGCATAAAAACCCTCAAACGGCCGAAGCGCTACTCAAAAGAATCCTTCAAAGTGAGCGGGAGCGAAAAGATATGGCCGGTATTAAAAAACTGGCCAACGAACGCGCGAAAAAAGCGAATCTGCATAATAAAAAGCTCAGAGACTGCCGGGCTCATTTCAACTCCAACCATGAGAAAAGATATGAAACCATGCTTTTTATCACAGAGGGTGATTCTGCAAGCGGTTCTATTACCAAATCAAGGAAAGTAGAAACTCAGGCTGTTTTCAGTCTTCGTGGTAAACCGCTCAACTGCTTCGGCCTCACGAAAAAAATTGTGTATGAAAACGAAGAATTTAACCTTCTGCAACACGCGCTTAATATTGAGGAAGATCTGGAAAACCTGCGGTATAATAAAATAGTTATCGCGACCGATGCCGATGTTGACGGTATGCACATCCGGCTTCTAATGCTGACGTTCTTTCTGCAGTTTTTCCCGGACCTTGTCCGTAACGGACATATATACATTCTGGAAACTCCTTTATTCAGGGTGCGGAACAAAAAAGAAACCATATACTGCTACTCGGAAGAAGAAAAGCAAAAAGCCATTGCAAAACTTGGCAGTAAGCCGGAAATTACACGATTTAAGGGACTCGGAGAAATAAGCCCTGATGAGTTTGGCAATTTTATCGGGGATGATATACGCCTCGAACCGATTGTTTTGCGTAAGGATACAACTATATCCAAACTTTTGAGCTACTATATGGGCAAAAACACCCCGGACAGACAGCTATTCATTATTGATAATCTGAAAGTGGAGAAAGATATTATGGAAAAGAAGTCTGAAGAGACACCGGCAGAAGAAGAAACCGAAGCAGCATAAACGCATCAAGAGGCCGGAGCAATTCCGGCCTCTTTGTTTTCCAGATTTATGACGTACCCGATCTACTAACTACCACACATCAACTTCACCATTTCACACACACTACCTACCCACATTCGCACATCTTCATCACTCAACCACACAACCAGGATTTTCGACCAGGTCTGTTTCAAATCCTTCTATTAGTTTAACCCTCCGGATTCAGATATTGTTAACCTCTGCCCGCCAAAAAGTAATAAGAGCAGCAAAGCGCTGTAAATTGACTTTTTTTTATATGAATGCATAAACTTTATAGGCTATAAAACGCTTTATAGAAAAAATTAAAAAACTTTATCTTTATATATATCAAATAATTAACCACATAAAAACCCTAATTTATAATAAAAACAGCGTTAGTTTCTCTATTTTTTTTAAATTTGAAACCTGCATTGATAGTCTGTTATCAGATCGTGGATAAAACCGCAATTCAGATGTTGACTTATGTTTAATTTAACCTATTTTTGGAAGTTCCAAACTGTAAAAGAAAACTCAGGAAATGGCAGAAGTAATTAGAATGCCTAAAATGAGCGATACAATGACCGAAGGTGTTATCGCTGCATGGCATAAAAAAGTAGGCGATCAGGTAAAATCAGGTGATGTACTTGCCGAAGTTGAAACAGATAAGGCCACTATGGATCTTGAATCCTACGAAGAAGGCACTCTTTTGTACATAGGGGTGGAAGAAAAAGACTCTGTTCCCGTTGATTCAGTCATTGCTGTAATAGGAAAGAAAGGCGAAAACATAGACGATCTTCTGAAAGATATTGATAAAAACGGGAGTTCAAACGGGGATTCCGGCTCTTCCAAAAATAGCAAAAAAGAAGATAAGAACAGTAAGGAAAGTGAGGAGGAAGAAGAAGATAGTGATGAAGATACTTCCGATATTAAGGCAGAAGTAATCACCATGCCCAAAATGAGTGATACAATGACCGAAGGGACCATTGTAGCATGGCATAAAAAAGTAGGTGATTCCGTAAAATCAGGTGATTTGCTGGCCGAAGTAGCTACCGATAAGGCAACCATGGAGCTTGAATCCTACGAAGATGGTACCCTGCTGTACATCGGAGTAAATGAGGGAGATGCTGTTCCTGTAGATGATATCATTGCCATAATAGGTGAAAAAGGTACGGATTATAAACCATTGTTAAAATCCAAGGGTAAAAAGGAGAACAAGAAGAAGGAAAGTAAAAAGGAGGAAGCACCCTCTTCTTCCAAGGAGTCTTCTTCCAAAGAAAAATCAGAAGAAAGTAAGAGCAGCAGCGATTCATCCGGCAGATTGAAAGCATCTCCGCTTGCCAGAAAGATCGCCAAAGACAAGGGTATCGATATTTCTGAGGTAAAAGGATCCGGTGAAAACGGCCGTATCGTGAAAAAGGATATCGAAAACTATAAGCCGGAGTCCCAAAAAGCGGATAAAACAGCCGCTCCTTCTACAGCCGCTGCTCAGTTAGGCAAAGAAAGCTATGAGGAGGTTGCCGTTTCTCAGATGAGAAAAACCATTGCAAGGCGACTGGCTGAAAGTAAGTTTACAGCCCCTCATTTTTACCTGACCATGGAAATTAACATGGACAAAGCCATTGAGGCAAGAGAAAGCATCAATAAAATTAGTCCGGTTAAGGTTTCATTCAACGACATGGTTATCAAAGCCGCTGCTGCGGCTCTTCGTCAAAACCCGAAAGTAAACTCTTCCTGGCTGGGAGACAAAATCCGGTACAATCATCATATTCATATTGGTGTCGCGGTAGCTGTTGAAGAAGGTCTTCTTGTGCCGGTGGTGCGTTTTGCAGATTCCAAGAGTCTTGCACAAATTGCCGGTGAAGTGAAGGAACTTGGCGGTAAAGCGAAAAACAAGCAGTTGCAGCCAAAAGACTGGGAAGGCAATACGTTCACTATCTCCAACCTTGGAATGTTCGGAATCGAAGAGTTTACAGCAATCGTAAACCCTCCTGATGCCTGTATACTTGCGGTAGGCGGAATCAAAGAAACTCCGATAGTGAAAAACGGTGAAATGGTTATCGGTAATATAATGAAAGTAACCCTTTCCTGTGATCACAGAGTAGTAGACGGAGCTGTAGGATCAGCCTTCCTCAAAACCCTAAAAGGGTTCCTTGAAGATCCGGTCACTATTCTCGTTTAATAAAATATTTTTGTTTATCTTCAAAGCCTCTCAACAATCGGGAGGCTTTTTTGTTTAATTCTCAGAATCTGCACAGTGATGATAAAAATCAGGTTTTTACTACTACTTTTTTCGTCCGTTTGTATTAGCTCCTGTATAAATAACGAAACCAGTCTTCTGGTCGGAAAATGGACCTTTGAGAAGGTAATATTGCCGGATAACCGCATATTCTCCGTAAAAGATTCCGCTTCTTCAAAAGCCGAGAAAGAGTATGAGTTTTTTCAGAGCAATATGTATCTTGTAGAAACAGTACAGTATAAAAACGGAGAAGGAGAACTTATCATAAAAAAAGGTAAGTTTGAGCTAACCAGTGAAAATGACAAGCTGTACCTTACATTAAAAGAAAAACAACTGGAAGGAATCGGTGTCAGTACTTTTCATGTCCTAACCCTGAATGAAACGGACCTGATTTGGGAAAATGAACGAAAAAGCAGATATTTTTTTACAAAAGTAAAATAGGGTTATTATACGCATGACAAAAATACGATCAACAACAGTGCTGGCTGTTTTGCACAACGGGGAAGTTGCGATTGCTGCAGACGGACAGGCAACCATGGGTAATACCGTGGCAAAAAGCAATGTACGCAAAGTACGCAAGCTTCTGGATGGAAAAATATTAACAGGATTTGCCGGTTCTACGGCCGATGCTTTTACTCTTCTTGAACGCTTCGAGGAAAAACTGAACTCTTACGGAGGCAATATGAAAAGAGCTGCAATAGAACTGGCCAAAGATTGGCGTACAGACCGTTTTTTGCGCAAACTGGAAGCGATGATTATAACAGCCAACGCCTCTGAATTGCTGATAATCTCCGGAACCGGTGATGTGCTGGAACCGGACCATAATGTAGCCGCCATAGGCTCCGGAAGCATGTATGCCCAATCGGCTGCGCTTGCTCTGAAAAAGCATGCATCTCATCTCAGCGCCGAAGATATTGTCAGAGAAAGTCTTACCATTGCGGCTGATATATGTATTTATACCAATCATAATATCATTTTGGAAAAGCTATCCTGAAAAATCCAATGGCTGAAATTACCATTTATCATAACCCGCGTTGTAGCAAAAGCCGGGAAGCTCTTGCCTTGCTCAATGAATATCCGCATAGCGTAGAAATCATTGAGTATCTGAAAACACCACTGACCGCCGGTCAGGTAGAAGATATCGCAGCCAGACTTGATGTAAGTCCGGAACAGCTGATCCGGAAAGAAGAATCCGTATATAAGGACTATTATAAAGGCAAAAAGCTGAATGATAAGGAATGGGTGAGGGTATTGGTTGAAAACCCGATACTTTTACAACGTCCTATTGTGCTCAAAGGAGACAAGGGAGTAATCGCGAGACCGCCTGAATTGGTAAAGGATCTTTTTTAGCCCGATATATTATATACAATCGGCAACATCCCGGTTGTATATATACCGCACATTATCGTAATATGGTATAGCGCAGACCTAATTCAACCGAGTTATTCCAATAGGGGGCAGGAGACAAAGCTCCGCTGTTGTACGTAAAGGTAAGGTGAAAACGATTTGTATCCTGGTCAACATGCAAAACTCCGGAAAAAGCCAGTCCCTGCCTGTACCGGAATACAGGACCTGCCTGAATCAGCTCTCTGTAGCCCAGCAATAATGTCAGGAAACAATGATTATAGTAGTTTTTCTGATGCCTGAAAAGCAGATAGCTGCTGACTTTCCAATCCGGGCTCAGGAAACCGGAATACGCAAGATTAACCTGTTCATATCGTTGCAGCCGCAGTACATTGGAAATTGCTACTCCTTCGGCATTAAATAATTGCCAGAAAGAAATTCCTGCTGCCCACTGGCGGTATTGCAGTGTCAAGCCGGCAGCTCCGTCAGGCAATGACATATTTCCGGAACCGGATGGCGCTGTAAAATTGACGGAAGCAAATCCGATATTAACACCGGAAGTGATGCTCATGTCTTGTGCTATATTGACCTCCAGCGCATAATTAAAATAAGCCCGTGGCCGTGATATATATGGTCCCTCGCGCTCATTAAAAAAAAACAGGCGGAAAGAGTTCAGATTTTTGTTTCCCGCAGAAGCTGTCTTTTCGGCCTCTGCCATAAAGCTGTTAATTCCACTGTATTTTCCTTGTTTAAATTTGTAGTAAGCAGCCAGACTAACCTTACTGTCATCCGGTACGTATGCCGGATTGGCAAGCGCCCCATGATAAAAATAACCGGAAAAAATGTCCGGATAAACCGGTGAACCTTGTCCGCTGACCTCCTGATACAAAACAATACAAATAAAAACGGCTAACAGGGTTTGCATTAATTAATATAGAATCAACTACAAATATAATTTTTTTAATTATTCGTTACTTTTAGTAACCTCAGAATGTCTTTAAGATAGGAAATGAAAATCGAGGAAAAGCAAATACCTGATTTAATTAGAGAAGGCAAGGACCGGGTCGTGATACCGGTTTTATACAAGGCTGTTTTTCCGAAAGTTAAAAATTATATTACAAAAAACAATGGTCAGCAGGAAGATGCCTATGATGTATTTCAGGATGCGGTTTTTTTATTTTACAGACAGATCATTGAAAAGACTTTCAATGATAAGTATACAGTCTATGGCTATTTGTACCGTCTGAGCATAAACCGGTGGATAAACAAGTTACGCAAAGACAAGCGAATAAGCTTTACCGAATCCCTAGATGAAGACGACAGCCGGGTCAGCTATACGGATACCGAGGCTGATCCCTGGAGAAATAATGAAGAACAGACCAATATTCTTTCTACACTGTTTGCTGATATCGGAGATAAATGCATTGAAATTCTGACATTGGTAATCTATCATAATCTGCTTATGGAAGATATTATGATACGAACCGGATTAGTATCGGAAGGAGCTGTAAAGATGAAATTGAAGCGCTGTAAGGAAAAACTATATAAGGAAATTGAAAAAAATCCGGTATTGCTGGATAAACTAAAAGGCAATGGATAAGCAGGACCAACTATTTGAGTATATATACGCATATTTTGAAGGGGAAAGCGATGCTGTATCCAGACAGGAGTTTGAATCAAAGCTGGAAAACGATCCTGAGCTCCGGAAAAAAGTAGAGCAATACAAACAGATTCCCGAGCTTGTGGTACGCCATCGACTGCTGAAGGTCCGGCAAATTCTTGACTCCGAACATGCTCGTTATTCCGAAAGTACTTCCGGAACAAACGGACCGGGAAAGAAAGGATTACTAACCATAGTGCTGACAGTCTGCCTTGTATCCAGTTTGATAGGTTTTTATAATTTCTCCAAAAGCAAATCAACTCCCACAGGCACGATAACACCGAAGCCTGTCACAGTAGATAGCTCCCTGACAACTGACTTCAGGGGTACGGAACAACATAAAGAAACAGTTTATACTATACCCGCGGACAGTCATAAAGCATCGATAGCCCGCAAGCCCTCAGAAGCACTTGCAAAAGCTGAACCCCTAACAGCTTCCGACACCGATACTTTCGTCCCGGTTCCGGATAGTCTGCCCGGAATAAAACTCCCTGAAACCATTACAATATCCGGGCAGACAGAGGGAATTGGTTCTGTTATTCCGGACAAGGCAGCAGAACCGGTTTACAACACAGGGAAAGCGAATCTCCAAACCGAAGATGCTCCGGCAAGTCTGACAGCCTCCTGTTCATTAACAACCAGAGCTACGATTCAGATCCGGAATACCTGCTATCAGGAAGCCACCGGTAAGATAACCGTTTCTTTCCCTGATGAGCAAGAATCGTTTCGGGTCACCATCAATCATCAGCAGGTATATAGTAACCAGGCGGAATATCTGCAGGCTGGAATATATCAGCTGAGAGTTACCGATCTTCATGGTTGTCAAAGTGACTATCAGGCAGAAGTAAAAGAAGAATTCTGTCATAAAGATTTCGTGCTAAATCCCAATACCGGGCAGTTTTGGGATACCCCGTTTTATGATTTTTCAGGTATTCTTACAATATTTGACAAAAATGGGAAGATTGTATGTAAAAAGCATATACCGGATCATAGCGTCTGGCAGTGGGGGGGAAGACAGGACGATGGTCAGCTAATTCCGGGGTATTATCTGTTTAGCCTTCACTATGAAAACGGGACTATTTATCAGGGAAGCATTACCGTTGCTCAATAAAATAAAAGCCAAAACTGTTCATATTAAAGTAACAACTGAACACAAGCTGAGAATAAAATAACCGGAATGAAAAAAATCGCTGTCATATGGCTGTTCCTGACCCTCTCAATATCAATTGAAGGCTTCGGACAACTATTTTCTGTTCCGGACCCTCAGCTAAAAAACTATCTCCAAAGCCGTTATCCTAATAGTTTTGATCAGGACGGATACCTGATCATTGCCAATGCCAGAACAGAGACACTACCATTGATCTGTGTAGACCAGGGTATACAAAATGCTGACGGAATTCAATATTTTACCAATATAAAACGTATCCGATTATCCAATAACGCTATACGCCAGCTACCGGATCTTTTCCGGCTCGAAAATCTTGAGGTTCTTGAAATCAATGATAACCAGATTGACTATCTGCCGGATCTGTCCTATCTGACAAAGCTGAAAACCCTGGTAATAAACCGGAATCATATACAGAATCTTTCCACAATCAGTTCGCTGACAGGCCTGGAAGAACTCTATACCCACAGCAATCCGCTAAAAAAACTGCCGGACATAAGCCGGCTTATCAATCTGAGAAAGATACACCTGGCTTATTGCGAACTGGATGAGCTGCCTGATCTAAGCCATCTACAGCAGCTTGTAGAGCTGGTTTGTTATAAAAACAACCTCACCGTATTACCGGACCTGACCAATCTGCCATCATTAAAATACCTCGATGCCGGATATAATCAGCTAAAGCAGTTTCCGGAGTTTTCTTCCGATCCGGTCATTGAGACAATCTACCTGAACTCAAATGATATCCGTGATTTACCTTCGTTTGAAGGTTTTTCTTCATTGATCAAGCTTCGCATATACGACAACTATCTGAATTTTGAAGACCTTCTACCATTGACCAGCCTTGACAACTATAACGATATATATAAATTCACTCCCCAAAAAAAGTTTGATAAAGGCTTTGTAAAAGACCTCATAGAAACAGATGATTTCTCCGTTACTCTATCAGAAATCGGACACGCTGAAAACCAGGTCTATCAATGGTACAAAGACCAGCATATACTCACTTCTTTCGATACTCCTGCTTTGCATGTGCATAATCTGACCAGAAAAGATGCCGGAAAATATTACTGCAAGGCAATGCATCCGGCATTTCCGGAACTTATTCTTGAAACAGATACTTTTACCGTTGAAGTATCCCGATGCCTTATTCCGGATTTATTAACTTTTTCCGTCAATGAAAAAAACTGCCAACACAAAGGTAAGCTAACGGTCCATGCCCAAAATCAGCCCCAGCCTGTTTCCTTTTACTATCTGATCGGGGAAATAAGCGGGGATACGCTTGAGTCTTCCGATGGTTTTTTTGATCAGCTTGACGAACCAAGCTATCAGTTAGTTATACAAACCGGAAAATGTAGGCGGAATTATTCGTATTCTATTAATATACCTCAGAGTAAATGTGACGAGATCTTTATTACGCCTAATGGAGACGGGATTGATGAATCATATTTTATTTCTCAGAGTGGCAGGGCCGTCATTCGCGATAAATTTGGCATAGCCATATATGAGCTATCCACACCGGCCTCATGGGAAGGCAATGGCCTGCACGGAAAAGTCAGCCCGGGATTATACTTTATCGATATTAATAACGGAAGCGAAGTTTTACAGATAAGCGTAATATATTAACTGGTAAGAAAAATACGTAAACAACCCATATCTGGCAGAGTATTTTTTCACTATTATTATAAAGTCAAATTCATTTTTTCATTTTTTTTGATGATATTTCCCATCAAAAGAACTTATTATCTTGTGTTCTATATCCAACCTTATACCCTTTATGCGAACTATATTCCGACTTCTGGCTGCTTCATTGCTGGCTTTCGCAACATTTCCCGCTCAGGCACAACTCGAATATAAATACTCTTCAAGTATAGGTGGTACAACCAATATCATTTCTTCTTTTCTTTTCGATACAGACCAGTATAATACGGTCCATGTGCTGGAAAGTAAAAGGGGGCTTACACAATTGATCGAATATTATCAGATCAAACGATTTAACAGCAGCAGCAATTTAACCGACAGCATCCGTCTTTCCTTCGGGATCCTGCCAATCATCAATATTCCACAGATTATCGTGTTCAGATGCGCAGGTAATGGCAATTATTACGCCCTGACAACACTCAATACATTCCTCGCTTTCAATGCAAAAGGAGAGCTTCTTTTCAGTAAGGACCTTATAACAGAACCTGGTTTGCTGGATATTGTCCTTTACCCCGGAATAAATGCCCGGGAAATGGCTATCGGCAATAATATGATTCATATTCTTTCTGCCAATTATGTTTTTCTTTTCAATCTTAACGGATTGTACATTGACCGGTGGCAAACCGGGGAACAGTTTTACCCCGAAAAAATGGCTGTTGACAGTAAAGGCAATACCTATGTGCTCGGGTACAACACTATAGTTATGTTTGATACAGACCATGAAATGATAAAAGACATTTATATCTCTTCAAACAATACAATTTCAGGCATATACCCGGATAGTAAAGACCGTATTTTTATAACATATGCTTCCCCAGCCAATTATTATGTAGATGTATTCGATACTTCCGGCAGCTGGCTTGGTTCCATTTCCGGTCATACAATAACAGACGCTCAGACAAACGAAGAAGTTTTTCTTGGTTTTCGCACGCTCGGGCAGGTTATATATCAAAATGACAAACTTTATATAGCAGATCTTCAATCGGTGAACCTGGGTATGCGGGTGGCTAATTATGCCTACGATCGTATCGCTGTCTATGCAAAAGAAAAGCTTCCGCCGATGGGGCTTTACGGACCTCAGCGTATTCCGATTAATACGCCCGTCACCTACCAGATACTACCCAAACGCGATAATATTTATCCATACTGCTGGTATACCGGCAAAAATATGTCCAGGACGGCAAGTACCGATCCGCATAACGGCAATTCCGGGGAGGATTACATGAATATAACGCTCATTGCCTCTGCTGAAACAACCCCGGGAAGGCTGGTATGCCTTTACTACACCAACAACGGCGAGGATAGTGTGTATGTTGATATTACCCCATATTCGCCAGATAAGCCATATGCAATTGCATCTGTTACCTGTGATACCAGAGATTATATTCTATGCAGTGATGGCAATATTGAATCATTTCAATTCAGCGACCTGATTAAAACGGGAATGGAGTGTGAAGTTTTTAGTTATAAAGACTTCACGCTGGACAGTATCACTGCCAATGCCAATATCGGCCAGCTATACAATGCTACGCTGTCTTTGACAACCCTTGATCCCTCGATAGCATACTACGCAGGCATATGGATTGATCTGAATAATGACGGCGATTTTGATGATGCAGATGAATTTTCGGGTACCGCTATTGCTTTTGAGGGACAGGTAAAGTTTCTTAATATCCATATACCTCACACCTCGGATTATACCGGCAATGTCCGTATGCGTTTACGCTCAAGATCTCTGTATCCGTTTTCCGCTGATGAAGCTTGTATACGTCCCGGAGATTCGGGAGAAACACAGGATTATGCAGTTCACCTCACCCAGCCCGTGACGCTGGCTGCATCGGAAGCCATAACTCCCAACAACGATGGAAAAAATGATCATTTCGTTGTAAAAGGGATTGATCCTCTGTACAACAATAAGCTGATTATTACTGATGCATACGGCAAAGTTGTAAAAGAAACTGACAATTATATGAACGACTGGCCTGGTCAAAACGAACATAGTACGGTACCTAAAGGCACCTATTATTTTTTCTTCGAAAACGGACCCGGCTCCATCAACGGATTCTTCATTATCAATTACTAAACCGTTATCGGCATTACTGAAAGCATACAATCCGACAGGCCTTTGTCAAATAATTGGTTTATAGCTATCACTCAACAATCTGGTCTATAAACAACTGACACCAAGCGGATTTCTATGCTTTCGGCTGGTCGGATAAAAAGATTGCAATACTCCCGCAGAGCATATATAACAGATTACTTATTATTTAACGAAGAACAATTTATTTTTTCATTTTTTTTGAGGATATTTCACCTCATAAAATAATGCTGCCATTTTATATTAAGCCTACATTTCCCCTAATGTCCTATGTGTAAAATACCGGTTCGAATTCTTTACGCTGTATTAGTACTCTTTTTGCCTTTTTTATCCTACGCCCAGATAACCCAGTATCAATACAACTCAAGTATTGGCGGTCTGTCTGATCTAATTATTCCGCAATTGTTTGAAGTAGACAATAACAATAATGTCTATGTTCTTGAGCAGGAAGATTATGAATCCGGCTACAATCTAAAAAAGTTTAACTCCAGAAATGAGCTCATAAGTGATGTCAAACTAACTATTTCAGGTAGCAGCTCTACCAACAGCGTGTATTTTTCGGCATTCAGATGCTCACCCGCCGGACAGTTACTGGCACTGGACAGCTACGGCGGAATGATCTATGTATTCGGCCAGGATGGAAATCTTACAAAGGAGCTGTACCTGTATGACATCGAAGAAATTCTTGAGGGATCGCTGTATTATCCCAGTGATATGATTGTCAGCGACAACAACACTATTTACATATTATACAGTAACGGAATAGCAGGACTTGATTTTGAAGGAAATGTTATCAGTCTTTGGATGTTTGAAGAATATCTCAATGCCTATTCACTGACAATTGATAAAAGAGGGAATCTGTACGTATCTTTTGATCTTTCTATTCTTGTTTTGGCTCCTGACGGAACTGTGATCAATACTATTTCTACATATATACCTCTTCCGGAGATCTATATAAGACAAATTGTATCCGATGGCTATGACAGGCTGTTTATCACGTATGGAGGCTATTACAGTAATGTTTACGCAATTTATCGGACAGATGGAAAAGAAATCGCCTCTTACCAGGACGGACATCTCTATACCACAGAATCCGGAGAAACTATATATGTTAGCTTTAGCGAATTAAGCCAGATAGCATTCAAAAATCAGCGGCTGTATATCGGGGATTCTCAATACGATAACAAGGATTCGATATTCCAATATGATCGTATTGCCATTTTTGACGAAATTAAACTTGAACCATTTGCCATCCATGGTCCGGGTCGTATTCCAATCAATACTCCTGTTACCTACAAAATCTTACCAGAACTTGACGGCCAGTACATATACTGCAAATATACCGGAACGAATGTTGAGCAGGTAATCCCGTTCGACTTTAGTTCCGGGGACGAAAGCCAGTGGAATATAACACTAATTGCTTCTCCAGATGCTACACGGGGACGACTTGTATGCATGTTTGAGTCCTCTCAGATTGAGCAGGATAGTATTTACCTGGATATCACTCCGTATGTTCCGACCCGTCCATACTCAATAAGTCCGGTCTCCTGTGATACCGAAGACTTTGTTCTTTGCGGGGATGGCTCTATAAAATCATTCAGTTTCAACAACATCAGTAAAAGTAATATTCATTGCAACGGATATGGCTACAAAGACTACACAATGGACAATCTTGTGGCCAGCGCCCATATAGGTCAGCTATACAGCGCTACAATATCCCTTGATACTGATCATCCGTCTCTTCCGTACTATGCAGGCATCTGGATTGATCTGAATAATGACGGCGATTTTGATGACGATGGCGAATTTGCCGGAACTTCCATTGCTTTTGACGGAATCGTAAAATTTATTAATATACAGATTCCCCAGTACTCAGATTATACAGGTGATGCACGCATGCGGGTACGCTCAAGAGTAATGACCCCATTTTCAGCTGGTGAGTCCTGCATGAGAAAGGGAGATATCGGAGAGACCCAGGATTATGCGGTACAAATTACCCAGTCACTATCACTGGCTGCTTCCGAAGTAATCACCCCGAATAATGATGGTAAAAATGATCACTTTGTTATACAAGGTGTTGATCATGACTACGACAACAAGCTTGTGATAACCGATTCATACGGTAAAGTAATCAGACAGATGAGCAATTATACAAATGACTGGCCTTCACAGAATGACCGTAGTATATTGCCATCCGGAACGTATTATTATTTCTTTGAAAACGGCCCGGGTTCAATCAATGGCTTTTTCATTGTAAATTACTAAACCATTAATTAAAAAATAATTACCAAGCATATGTTTCCATTTAAGATTTTTCTTATAATCGCAACAGCCAGCTTTCTCGTTTTCAATTCTTACGCACAGGATCTGCCAAGGACAACTCTTTACATGTTCAACCGCCAGCTGTACAACCCGGCTGCAAACGGGACTGATGCAGCGGGAACCAATGCTTCCGTACTCTATCGTCATCAGTATGCCAGTATCAAGGGTGCTCCGAGATATATCTCCGCATGGGGTGATCACCGGTTTGCCGCCAAAAAAATGGCTGTAGGATTAAATGTAAACTCATTTCGCTATGGGATAACCCGCGAAAATGAAGTAATGGCTAACTACGCATATCTTCTGCCCGTAACAAGAAAAATCAAGCTGTCTATGGGATTAAGAGCCGGACTGGCCGGGGTATCCGTACGAACAGCCGAGCTCAATAATGTCTGGGATGAAAATGACCAGGCCGTATCAGATTTATATTTCTCCCAGACATATGGAAAAATAGGCGCCGGATTTCAATTATACTCGGATAAGTTTTATGCAGGTGTCAGCGCTCCTGACCTGTTTTCCGGCAAAAAAGCATTCTTTGTAAATACAGACCGTTCCGTACTGTCAAGAGCTAACTACATTCTATACGCCGGAGGCACCATCGACCTTAATGATTCATACCGATTGCTTCCTTCCGCCATTACCTATATTTCTGACAACAATACTCAGCTATACGGAAGCATATTATTTGAAGTAAAACAGTATTTTCTTGCGGGAATTACAGCCTCTACCAACGCCATGTTTTCTCTTACTGCAGGTGCTTATTTAAGTCCGAGAATCCGTTTTGGCTACTCCTATGAATTCAGCAAACCAGGAGCCATCGCCAGGCTCAATACCCACGAGCTAAACATCAGATACGCTGTTGACAACCTGTTTAGACAAAAATAATGCATACTTTGACATTACTTCTAACCATACTATCTTTCGCAGTTTTGGCCCAAAAAGGCCCCGAAAGAAAAATAGAAAGCAAGATAGCTCAGGCAGAGTACGCCTATGAACAGGGCAAGCTTGATGAAGCCTCCAGTCTGGCCGGCACAACAGTAAAACAATATGCCAGCTTCAGCGAAAAACCTTTTTCGTATTTTGAGCTGCTAAGAATAAAATCCCTTGCCGATTTTCACAATGCCCGGTTCAAAGACTTTTCCGAAACAGAAAAATACCTTCATCAGGAAATATCAAAAGGGGGGAAAGATGCGCAGTATGCCCGGCTGGTCCTGACATCTGTGTATCTCAGTACCGGGCAAACTATAAAAGCTGTTGAGCTTACCGGAAAAAATAACGATCTGAATCCGGATAGCTTTCTGAGAAAGGACCTTGATATTCTGACTGCCGAAGCGCTTTACCAGCAAGGATTTTACACTCAAAGTCTTGAAATACTTTCCTCTCAGGAAAATTTCAGGAAATTATTAATCAGCAAAGCCGACAGTAGCAGCAATGTCTATAATCAGGCAAATCTCAATCTGAGAAGGCATAAGGCAAATTATGCCAGAATCAAAAGTCTTCAGGTACAAAATATATTGGCTCAAGGCTATACAGCTCGGGCAGAAGACTCTCTCAATACGCATATTTCATGGCTCAGATCCAGTCTTGCTGATTCAAAGCTGCTGCTTTTTGATGCATACCTTACTCTGGCCGCCATTTTCGAGCAAAAGGATGATCCGGGCAGCGCTTCGAAAGCCTATGCACAAGCCATATATCATGCCGGCAACGGTAATCGTGCTCCGTTAAAAGCGTATGCCCTCTACAAGCAGGCATCACACCAGCTTTTTATGGGCAACCGTATCAGTGCTGATGCCAAAATCCGGGAACTTCAAATCGATGCTTTTCAGATAGCCGGAATAGATGAGCCGGTTCAGCCTTATTATGAGCTGACTTCCATAGCAAGGACGTATATGGAGGGAAATACCAGAAAAGCAATGGCATCGCTGGAGAAACTCCGGACGCTGCTACATGACATTCCGGACTTTCACCCGTTCTGGAAGGAATACTATCTGCTTACATCCCGTCTGGCGTATGCCAACTCCGATATTAACGTATATCTCAATGCTACCGGTCAGCTATCCGGGCTGATCAGCGCCAATGCCGGTCACAAATCCATAGTCAATATCATGGCCTCACTGAATGAGCTGATGAAAACCAGCAACTTCAAAGGTTTTTACCAGATCGGTCACATTGATATAGCAGCAGGTATCCGGCAGCTGGACAAAGAAATGAATCCCAATGGCTCTATCCTGGCAGGATATTATGACATAGCTGCCGAATATTATTACGCCAAAGGCCTTATCGATTCTGCTTTATTTTTCTCGGAAGCTTCACTGCGCTTTAAGCCTGATCAAAGCAACAGACAGCAGCTCAACTCGCTCATATATCAGCTAAAAAATGCTCTGTTGAAAGGCTTGAAAGGAGATATTCAGACAGCCCGTAAAATACTTGAGCAAAACGAAAAAGATGTTCTTCGTTACAGCAAGGTATACACTGACCAGGCTCTGAAAAGCCTTCTTCTGCTAAATCAGCTCTATCAGCTCACAGAACAGAAGCAAAAGAGCATTCAGCTTGCCGGCACAATCAGAAACATTCGTAAGCCGACACAGGGACTTTTAAATATTCCTGAAAGCATAGAAGCAGATTATGCGTTGGCAAGCATCTACTCAGAGTCAGGCAATTATTACAAGGCCGAAAAAATTATTGCCGAAAGCCGCCGACATACCGGCAAGGAATTACCGGCCGGGCCGTTTATCTTTCCTCTGATTCTGCTCGAATCTGAAATAAACCTTATCAACGGGAATTTTGATGCTGCTGAAAATGGGATTGTACAGGCTATCCGTCTGAGTGAGCAGTATTTCGGACCTATGTCTCTGCAGCTTGCCCGGGCAGGCTATCAGTATGCCCAATATTTCGATGCCATTGCAGATTATCCGAACGCCACAGAAGAATTAGGCAAAGCAACCTCACTGCTTACAAAGGCGCTGGGCCAATCCAACAGTTTTAGTCCGGACCTGTATTTGCTGCAGGCTGAGCTGGCCATCCGATCCGGTCAAGCCAACAAAGATATCAGCACTTATTATGTAAAAGCGCTGGAAATCGCATTAAACTCATTTCAGGAAAACAGTGAGAAATACAATAAGATACTGATCAGCTACTCGGACTACCTGATACGTCAGCAAAACTATAATGAAGCAGCCAGACTGCTCGACAAAGCGCTTAGCTATTTTCAGAATACCGGCAATACTAAATCCTTGCTATATGCCAATGTACTGCGTACCCGCGGCAAGCTGTCATACGCACGCAAGGAATATGCAGCTGCCGAAAAGGAGTTTTCCAATGCAGAAGGGATCATCAAAGACCGTCTGTCTAAGGAGCACCCCGCGTACAACACCTGTCTGGGAGAGCTCTCCAGAGCCTATTATATGCAGGGTCAGTCGGACAAGGCCATACAGATAATGGAAGAGACCATTCCCAGATACCTGAAGTATATTGAAACACTTTTCCCCGGCATGAGCTTCCGGCAGAAATCCGGATACTGGGCAGCTTTCAAAGACGAATTTGAGTTCTATAACTATCTTTTATTGTCCGCTTATGCCAATAATAAGCCTGCAGAGCTGGGTAAAGTATACAACAACATTATCGCAACAAAGGCAATTCTCTTAAGTTCAGACAAGCAAATAAGGCAAAACATTGCCGCCTCAGGAGACAGCGTGCTGATCAATATGTTTGAAGACTGGATTTCACAGAAAGAGTTTCTGGGAAGTGTGTATGGGCTTAATGCTGCCGAACAGGCAGAGCTCGGCATCACTATTGAAGAGCTGGAGAAAAAAATAGAAGCTCAGGAAAAAAATATAGGTCTGCGTTCTGCCTATTTCGCAGATAATTCTGTCAGGCAAAAAGCCACCTGGAAAGATATACGTGCACAGCTTCTGAGTAATGAAAGTATTGTTGAGATCCTGCGGGTACGATACTTCAATCAAAGCTTTACAGATTCGGCATTTTATGCAGCGCTGGTGTTAAATGGCAATAAGGATTTTCCGACCTACGTCAAAATTCCCAGAGCCGGTGAGCTGGAAGGCAGATATTATAAATATCTCCGCAATACACTGATTTTAAACATAGATGATGAATATTCGTACCAGAAATTCTGGGCTCCGATAGCCCCGGTTCTTGGCAGTAGCAATACCATTTACTTCTCTCCGGACGGAATCTATTATCAGATTAACCCGGAAACTTTCAAAACTCCGGAAAACACTTTTCTGCTCGATAAGCAATCGATCACGTTTCTGAGCAACAGCAAAGACCTGATTCGTTCTAAGCAGAATTTAAAAAACAGGAAGGCTATACAAAAAACAGCGCCGGTATTTGTTCTTGGCGGCAATCCGACCTATTATTCCGATGGTCAGTCCGGCAAGGTAATTCAGCTTCCGGGAGCGGAAAAAGAAGTGCTTGAAATAGCTGCCTTATTGAAAAAACATTCCCTGACTACCCATGTCCTAACCGGAAGTGCCCTGACAGAAGATACGGTAAAATCCATGCAGAATCTCAATGTGCTTCATTTTGCCACACATGGCTATTTCCAGGAAAGTTCATACAAAAACGATAACAGCCGCCTGGACAACTCACTGCTTAATTCCGGAATTCTGTTTTACAGAGGCGGAGAGTTACTGGAAAACTCTGAGAATATAAACGGCCGGAGTGGTATACTCACTGCTTACGAAGCCGCTTCATTAAATCTTGCCAATACAGATCTGATTGTTCTCAGCGCCTGTGAAACAGGGAGAGGTGAAATTGTCAACGGAGAAGGAGTATTCGGCTTACAGCGCTCTCTTCTGCTTGCCGGAGCTGATGCTGTCATCATGAGCTTGTTTAAAGTGCAGGATGATATTACCCAAGCCTTCATGTATCATTTTTATGAGGAATATATTCGCAGCGGGGACAAACGAAAAGCATTCGCGCTTGCCAAAAGAAAAATCAAAGAAACAAATTCGTCACCATTAAGCTGGGGAGCTTTCCTTATGATTGAAAGTAATCCGAAAAACGGTGCAGCGCCTGCAATCCACTAATGCCAACAAAATCGTGAAGTTTTAGCAAAGTTTTTTGCTAAAATTTCACGATTTTATACAATAAAGGATATTTTTTTTCATTAATCCTTTAATAAAATAACATTATCCATTAATTTCCACAATCAAAACAGATACAGCATGAGCAGATTGGTAATTTTGATTTCCCTTCTATTTGGTTTTTCGTTTGCACACGCTCAAAACGAACCTGTAACTCTAAATGATAAATGGGAAAAAGTTGTGGACAAATCAGAGTCCTACCAGCATTATAAGGTTATAAAGAAAACAGACCTGAAAGATGTCTGGCAGGCTATAAATGATACCATACAGTTTTATAAAAGCTCCCTGAAACAGGAAAAAGCAACTATCGGTAATCAAAAAGGTCAGATTCAGTCACTGGAAAAAGAGGTACAGGGACTCAACGAAAGCCTCAGCCAGCTTACATTAAGCAAAGACAGCATGACGTTTATGAATGCCACTGTCGATAAATATACCTATGCTACTACACTTTGGTTCATTATTGCTTCGGTAGCTATTGCATGTGCCGTACTTTTCTTTTTGTATCAGAACAGTCATAAGGTAACACGTCAGAAGATCAACGAATACGAGCAATTGTTTAACGCTTTTGAAGAGCATAAAAAAACAACCCTCGAGAAAGAGCGCAAGCTGAAGCGTGAGCTTCAGACACAATCCAATCTGATTGAAGAGCTAAAAACCTCTACACGAAGAGTGTAGGCTCCGGTTAACATATGCAAAAAGCCAGCTTCCGCTGGCTTTTTTGTTTAATAACAATTCAATCGCTAAACAGTTTACCCGAAAATAGCATATGCTTATCAACCACAGAGGTTATCGGGCATCATCAGCATAAACGACCAGACTTATAATTGTACTTTTTAAATATATTTTTTTCTTATTCCAAAGCACACGTTTTATAAAACTGTTTTTATGAATCAGCATACAGACAATATTTCAAAACCAATAAAACTATCTATAAAACTATTTATCATATAGTTAAATAAAAAAATAAACCTATTTCGAGTCACCCGGATCCTCATTGTAAACAGCATAATCCGCTTTCGGAATCATTTTAAAAAAAATTATGTTTTTCTGGTTCGAAGTTTTCAGAACCAATAAAACTTTACTAGCTTTATTCCGACAATTAAAACAAAACGACTGATTGCAGAAAATGAAAAATTCCACTTTTTATCTGATCGTCTTATTAAGTTTTACAGTCCTCTATCAGGGTAAAGCCCAAACCCCTGGAGCCAAGGCTCTTTCGATAAAGGAGTGTATTGAATATGCGTCGGAAAACAACTATAATCTCCGTATTGCCCGTCTGGATGAAAATATCTCAGACAAGCGGATCATCGAAGTGCGAAGTACAGGGCTTCCTCAGGCAAACATCAATGGTGTCTTTGAGGACCGCCTGAAAATTCCTCTTTTGATTATCCCGAACATGGACCAGTTTATGGGTGGGGGACAAGGTGGTATCCCGATGGGATATCAGTACAACTCAAGTCTTTCCGGTGAAGTAACCCAAATGATTTACGACCAGACTTTCTGGACCGGACTGAAAGCAGCAAAAAGCTCCACCAAATACTACAAGCAAAACAGTACCTGGGTGAGCGAAAACACAGCTTACAGCATAGCCGATTCCTATTACAAGGTAATCGTTATTGAAAAACAGCTGACTCTGCTCAATATCAACCTTTCCAATACGACTACCACATTGTCAATGACAGAGCTGCAATACAACAATGGTCTTGCGAAAAAAGTAGATATTAACCGTCTGAGAGTAAATAAGGCGAATCTTGAATCCCAGATCAAACAGGCAGAGCTTAACCTTGAGCAGGCGTACAACAGCCTTAAGTTTCAAATGGGCATGCCGCTTGATCAGCCTATTGCCCTGAGCGATACGACGTTTGAATTGTCTCAGACAGAATTGCAGTCAGCCGAAAATCCCGGGCAGTTTTTTGACAAGAGAACAGATTACAAGTTGCTGGAAACTAATCTGGAGCTTCAGAAACTGGATCAGAAAAGCATCACCAATCAGTATTTTCCGCGTCTTACAGGATTCGCAAATTACAGCTATGTAGGGCAGGGACCTGATCTGGGGTTGTACAAAACCAAAAACAACGACTGGGTAGACTATACTACTGCTTCAATAGGACTTCGGTTATCCATTCCCGTTTTTGACGGTCTCCGCAAAAGCGCGCTCGTGCAGCAATCCAAAGTAAAGCAGGATCAGCTGAAACAACAGCTGGAACTGAAAAAGCAACAAATCAATATTGAGGTATCAAATGCAGAAATCCAGTACAAAAACACCTATCACCGGATTGCTGCCGAACAGGAGAATGTGAATCTTGCTGAAGAGGTGTATAATGTAACCCAGCTGGAATTCAGAGAAGGTGTAGGTACGTCAACCGATGTAGTTAATGCCGAATTTGCATTGCGTCAGGCACAAAACATTTATATCAGCACACTTCTGGAATTATATACTGCCAGATTGCAGCTGGAAAAATCCAAAGGAAATATTATCAATTATTTGACTTCAAACTCCCAGTAAAATTAGCTTAATATTTTTATGAAAAGGTTTATTACCATAGCAGTCGTTATTATTCTGACAGGCATGATCGCTTTCAGACTAATGCAAAATAAAAAGACGATCGAGGCCAGAGCACAGGTTGAAGACAACTCCAATCAGGTAGTGTCTGTCAATGTGTACAAAGCAGAAAAGAAGATAGCTGAGAAAAAGCTGAAAATGGTCGGTACGGCCATTGCCAACCAGGTCATAGATATTAAGTCTGAAGTACAGGGAAAAATTATCAGCCTTAATATAACGCTCGGTCAGAAAGTCAGCCAGGGGCAGGTTCTTGCCAAAATCGATGATCGCCTGCGCTCTCTGGCAGTAGATAATGCACAGCAAAGACTAGCCGATGCCAAACAAAACTTTGAGCGTTTCAAAAACCTGTACGAAGGCGGAGCCGCGTCGAAAGCACAGTTTGACCAGTACAGCCTGGCTTACGAAAATGCCCGTAACCAGGTAGATCAGGCAAGAAAAGAACTGTCAAGCACAACTGTTACTGCTCCGATCTCCGGAATCATCACATCCAAGCAGGCAGAAGAAGGCTCCTTTACCACTATGGGTTCTCCGATCGCCACAGTAGTTGATATATCCAAACTGAAAATACAGTTAAACATCTCCGAAAATGATGTCTACGCTCTTAATCTGGGTGATGAAGTAACCATCACTACTACTGTATTTCCGGGAGTAAACTACCACGGTAAAGTAACCTTTATCAGTCCGAGAGGTGATGAGGCACATAATTATCCGGTAGAGCTTTCCATTGAGAACAAAAAGGACAAACAGCTTAAAGCCGGTACATATGTCGATGTTACATTCAACAAGCAAAGCAATGTTCCGACACTTCAGATACCAAGAGAAGCCCTTGTAGGCAGCATTAAGGATGCAAAAGTCTATATAGCGGACAAAGAAAACACCGTACAACTGAAGCCAATTGTAATTGGCAATGATTACGGACAGTACCTGGAAGTGATAGAAGGTTTGTCCGAAGGAGATATCATCGTTACTTCCGGTCAGATCAACCTGACCAATGGTGCAAAAGTAGTTATCATAAACAAGCTTTAATTCTGGCTAATGTCAATAACCGAAATATCCATCAAACGCCCGGCGCTGATTATCGTAATATTTACGGTGCTGGGTATATTGGGAACCATAAGTTATTCGAAACTGAATTACAATCTGCTTCCCAAATTTGACGCTCCCGTACTGACGATCATTACCACTTATCCCGGCGCTGCTGCCGGTGAGGTCGAAACGTCAGTTACCAAAAAACTCGAAGATGCCGTTTCCTCACTGGAAAACCTTGACAAGCTTCAATCTGTATCTCAGGAGGGAGTTTCCATGGTTACAGTTCTGCTCCGTCAGAATGCCAATGTCGATCAGGCCCTCCAGGATGCCCAGCGAAAAATAAACGCTATTATGGCAGAGCTGCCTGATGATGTCGATACGCCCGTGATCAACAAGTTCTCTTCCGATGATATCCCTGTTCTTCAGCTGGGAGTCAACGGTGATGTCAAGCCAACTGTATTCTTCAAACTGGTTGAAGACAGAATTCTGCCTTTGCTAACCAAAGTGGAAGGTGTAGGACAGATTACCATGGTAGGAGGAGAGGAGCGGGAAATTCAGATACTGATCGATCCTGACAAACTGAGAGCCTACAATCTTTCTCTGAGTGAAATAACACAGTCTATCATTGCGGCCAACCAGGATTTTCCTACCGGAAAGATCGAAAACCAGGAGCGCCAGTATAGCCTCAGAGTGGCTGCAAAGTTTACAACAATTGATCAGATAACCAATCTTGTTGTTGCCTATACTCCTTCCGGAAGCAAAGTAAAGGTTGGCGATATTGCTCAGGTCAATGACGGAGTGAGAGAAATATCCACCATCAACCGTATAAACGGCAAACCTTCCATTGGTCTCATCATTCAGAAGCAAACCGATGCCAACGCGGTAGAAGTAAGCAAAAAAGTACGTGAGGCCATGCAAAAGATCGAGGAGACGTACAAATCCGAAAATATACGCTTCTCTCTTGCTACAGACAGCTCGGAATATACCATGGCTTCAGCAGATGCGGTTACCTTTGATCTTTTCCTTGCCGTTATCATTGTAGCCGGCGTTATGCTTGTCTTCCTGCACAGTCTCAGAAGCTCACTGATCGTCATGCTGGCGATACCGGCCTCCATGATTTCAACATTTATCATGATGTATATTTTCGGGTTCTCACTCAACCTGATGACGCTGATGGCCCTGTCTCTTGTAGTGGGTATTCTGGTCGATGACTCCATTGTGGTACTCGAAAACATCTACCGCCATATGGAGATGGGCAAAGATAAGCGGACAGCTGCCCTTGAAGGACGGAACGAAATCGGATTTACCGCTCTTGCCATTACCCTTGTGGACGTCGTGGTTTTCCTTCCAATGTCCATGGTATCAGGTCTTATAGGAAATATTGTCCGCGAATTCTCTCTGGTGGTCGTATTCTCCACCCTTATGAGCTTGTTTGTTTCCTTTACCATTACCCCGATGCTTGCTTCCAGATTCGGAAAGCTCGATCATTTCACAAAAGACACCTTGTGGGGACGTATTTCCCTGGGTTTTGAGGATCTGTTCGAAAGTCTGAAAAGAGGCTATGCATCTATTCTCGAGTGGGCGCTTGATCATCGCAAAACAGTATACCTTATCACCGTAATCCTCTTTGTCGGCTCTATAGCTCTTGTTCCTGCCAAGTTTATCGGATCGGAATTCATCACTCAGAGTGACAAAGGCGAATTAATTATCACACTGGAATACGATCCTCAGACCAATCTGTATCAGAACAATCAGACCACCGGCACTATTGAGCGGATGCTTCTGGCCAGACCGGACGTGGAAAAAGTATTTACCAGTGTCGGATATTCAAGCGTAGCCGGACTTGGGTCTGCATCCAACTATATGGCCGAGCTGAGTGTCATTCTGGTAGATAAGCTAAAAAGAGATATCTCTTCTGATGAGTTTGGTAAACTTATAAAAGAAGAAATCCAGGGGCAAATACCCGGAGTAAAAGTAAAAGCAGCTCCGGTAGGTATCGCCGGTGGTGCCAATGAAGCGCCGATTCAGGTAGTAGTCAAAGGCACGGAACTGGATAAAATCCAGGATATGGCAAACGTGATTCTGGAGCTTACCAAAAAGATACCGGGAACTACCGATGTTGAGCTGTCGACAGAGGACCCGAAACCTGAGCTTCAGGTACGTATTGATCGCGAGCGGATGGCATCGCTCGGGCTTAACGTAGCAGAGGTGGGTACAACACTCAGAACAGCCTTCAATGGTAATGACAATTCAGAATTCCGTGAAGGGCCATATGAATACGATATCAATATCGTACTGGACAAGTTTAACCGAAGCAGTATTGACGATGTCAGCAGTCTTACGTTCCGCAACAGCCGCGGCAGCCTTGTAGAACTGAAGCAATTTGCAACTATTTCGCAGGAACTGGGCGCTACCAAGCTGGAAAGAAGAGACCGTCTGTCCTCCATTACTGTCAAGGCACAGGTTGTGGGCCGGCCGGTAGGTACGGTTGGGGAAGAACTTCAGCAGCTTGTAAACCAGGTGTCTGTTCCCGAAGGACTGGAAATTCAATATTCCGGAGCGCTTGAGCAGCAGTCTGATGCATTTGCAAGCCTTGGGCTTGCCATGATCATCGCGATTATCTTTGTATACCTGATCATGGTAGCTCTGTATGATTCATTCCTGTATCCGTTCATAGTACTATTCTCATTACCGGTGGCACTGATCGGAGCTCTGCTGGCGCTGGCGCTTAGCATGGAAAGCCTTACCATATTCTCCATCATCGGTATGATCATGCTCATGGGACTTGTTGCCAAAAATGCGATCCTGATCGTGGACTTTGCCAATAATATCAAAGAAACCGGCGTATCGGTAAGAGAAGCATTGATCGAAGCAGGTAAAGAACGTCTGCGTCCGATTCTGATGACAACACTGGCTATGGTCTTTGGTATGCTTCCGATCGCTCTTGCTTCGGGTGCAGGCGCCGAATCCAAAAATGGTCTGGCCTGGGTAATTATAGGTGGTTTGACCAGCTCATTGTTGCTTACACTGGTATTAATACCGGCGATTTACATGACGATGGAGAAGTTTCTTGCCAGATTCAGAAAGAAAAAGGATAAGAGCACCCCTCCGAAAAGAGAAATTGTTGAAATCAAAACCATGTAAAACTCCGATAATCATCAAAAGATCTGAAACCGAATTTATGGTTTCAGATCTTTTTTATTAATTGATCTTATGCAAAACTGACATGAGCGCTACTATCTCCAACTATCAGAAAGAACTTATAGAACGGCTGGGAGTTTTTTATGAGAAATCAGGAATGCCGCCTGTCACCGCCAGAGTACTGGCTCTCATGCTGGTAGCCGACAACACCTATTTTTCATTTGCAGATATACAGGAGCATCTCAATATCAGTAAAAGCTCTACCAGCAGTGCTCTCAACACGTTGCTGGCCACCAAACATATCGAATATATTACCAGACCAGGCGACCGGAAACGCTATTTCAGAAGCTGTCTGGAAAACTGGGAAAAGGAAATGCAGCTCAAAATAGAAGGGCTTGCCAGTATGAGCAGTCTGTATAAAGAAGTTCTCGGACAACGTCCTTCTCAAACCGGAGAATTTAATCAGGCACTTCGTGAATTATCCGACTTTCTTGATTTTTTCAAAAATGAAATCCCCGGAATGTTCGAACGCTGGAACGCACATAAAAAGCAGAAGCAGTCAGAAAGTCCCCCCCTGCAATAGAGTCATTTCCTTTTTGCTCCTTTGTTTATGGATTTTCACACCTTAATCCGGTAATGCTAACATAATACAGCAAACAGCTCCCCCAAAGCTGTTTCCGGTTGTCAATAGTGCTTAGTTTTTTATACCTTCCGACATAAAAGAACAACAACCATTACACTTATAATCAGAAACTTATTTCTTTAATACTGATCCCGGACCATGATTTACCTTGGCCGGATAACGCATTCATATATAAACATATATAAAAAATATGCGTTTCATATTTGTATTTATTCAAATATGTTTCTAAATTTTATTTAGAAACATTTGAACTGAAAGTCCTTTTTTTTGATTTTTTTATGGAAAAGAACCGCATCGTACTGCGAAATATCGTATACGATGGGTATCTATCAGTTACTCAGAAAATTTATCATGCACCAGCAACCAGTATATACCGGCTTCAGATCAGTATTCATAGTATGCTCCGTTAAGTTATTCTTTATTCTTGCCTCATTTCAGGTCGAGCGCAAAACCGATGCGAGACAAATCATCGACAATATGTACCTTTCCATCGATAAGATAAAAAGCCTGAAATTTACCATGCGAAAGATTGAACGTGTAAATGATCAGTATCTCAAAGGCGAGCAGCAGGTCCGGTTTTCAAAAAATCCCAAGAGCATATACACCAAAGTTATTTCTCCCAATGAAGGTGTAGAGGTATTGTATGTAGAAGGGAAAAACAAGAATGCAGCGCTGATAAACCCCAATACATTTCCCTATATCAATCTTTCGCTGGATCCGTACGGCAGCATTATGCGTAATAACAACCACCATACTGTTCATGAGGTCGGATTTGATTATATAAGCGATATTATCAGTCATATAGACGAGAAATCAGGATCAGATTTCAACAACTATTTTACCTATGTCGGCGATACCGTTTTTGATGGCAAGCCCTGCTACAAAATCAAGATTGATTATAAGCCATTTGCCTATACGGACTATGAGATTCAGGCCGGAGAAAACATTACCAGTATAGCATACAAGCTCCATATAAGCGATTATATGATTCTGCAGCTCAACAAAAATCTGTCCGGCTACCAGGACGGAAAGCCAGGTATGGTCATACGTGTGCCCAATGCGTATTCAAAGCAGACCTTCCTGTATATTGACAAAAAAACGTTTCTGCCTCTTTTACAGATCATGTATGATGACAAAGGACTGTATGAGCAGTACGCGTTTTATAACCTTCAGCTCAATCCTGTGTTTGGCCCGGATGAGTTCAACAGAAAAAACGAAGAGTACGATTTCTGAAACCCACCCGGCTGATATACGATCTATTGTTGTCTGACAGTCCGAAGATCCGGAAGAAATACCGTTACAATTCCTATCAGCGGGAGAAATGAGCAGGCATGGAAAATATGAATCACACCGGATAAATCAGCCCAGTATCCAAGGATAGCAGAGCCAAGTCCTCCCATACCGAAAGCAAACCCAAAAAACAGGCCCGAAATCATTCCCACCTTGCCCGGTATCAGCTCCTGCGCATATACCAGTATCGCTGAAAAGGCAGAAGCAATAATAAATCCGATAACCGCAACCAGTATACCAGTCCAGGGCAGATTCATATATGGCAGAAGCAACGTAAAAGGCGCAGCACCCAGAATCGAGATCCAGATTACAATTTTGCGGCCATAACGATCCCCCAACGGTCCTCCGGCCAGTGTACCGGCCGCTACCGCTCCAAGAAACACAAAGAGGTATAACTGCGACTGTTGTACAGAAACCTGAAATTTTTCGATCAGATAAAAGGTAAAGTAGCTCGTAATACTGGCCATATAAAAATATTTGGAAAATATCAGTACCAGCAGTATCGCCAGAGCAAACCATACTTTCTGCCTGGACAAGGTTGCTTTTTCCCGGATTACGGAAGCCCTGGGAGTCAGCTCGGCAGACAATCTCACCCGGTACCAGCTCCCTACATTATACAGAACTACGATGGCCAGCGCTGGTACCAGCGCAAACCAGGATATATACAACTGGCCGAAAGGCATAATAATCATTGCCGTAAGCAACGGCCCGAGGGCAGATCCGCCATTGCCCCCCAGCTGAAAAATGGACTGAGCCAGTCCACGTTTTCCGCCCGAAGCAAAATAGGCAACTTTGGACGCTTCCGGGTGAAAAACCGATGATCCGGCGCCAACAAGACCTACTGCCAGCAAAATCCAGCCAAAACCGGAAGCATACGACAGACAGACAATACCGGACAGTGAAAAAACCATACCTGCAACAAACGAAAAAGGCTTCGGATGCCGGTCGGTATAATTTCCAACAAAGGGCTGCAGTATCGAAGCAGTAAGCTGAAACACCAGCGTTATCAGACCAATCTGCATAAAAGAAAGCTGGTAATTTTCTTTCAGCAACGGATAGACAGAAGGAATGACCGACTGTAACAGATCATTAAGAAAATGGCTGAAACTAATTGCAAACAGGATGGAGTAAGCGGTCCGGTCTGCCTGTACCGGACTTACGACAGTTGACATATTGGTGTATCCGATTGGAGTTAATAACTATTTCATATAAAAGGAGAGGACAGCAATTGCCGGCTAATCTCTGAAATTAATAATCTTTTCTGCCTGCTTCCAGGCCCCGGCACAGTCTTTCTTTTTTACACAATCAAAGAGCTTTTCATGAAGCTCCTGTGTTCTTACAAAAGAATCCGTAGAGTCCATTTGTTCGATAAACCACCTTTTCAATTGTGCAGCCAGCGTCTGATACAGCTCAGCAAGCAGCTCATTCTGAGAAGCCCGGGCCAGCGCCGTGTGGAAGTGTATATCTGCCTCAACACATGCAGGCAAATCCTTTGCGTCTGCCGCCTGGTTGCGGAGCTCCCAAAAAGCCGCCATTGCTTCCATGTCACTTTCTGTCCGGTTGCGGGCTGCTTTTTCAGCTATCTTCATTTCCAGCAATTTACGCACCTCATCAAGATCCTCATGATCCGCCCGTTTTACCCGTTTCAAAAAAGGCTCATGAATACCGGTGACAGCCTCTACAAATGTACCGACGCCCTGCTGCACTCTCAGTATCCCGGCATGAACCAGCATACGCACTGCTTCCCGCACGGTAGAGCGCCCAACACCAAAGCGCTGGCTCATTACTGCTTCAGTTGGCAGCTTCTGGTCAACCTCCAGCCTGGAAGAAAGTATTTCCTCCCGGATTCTGTCAGCTACTTCATCAGCAAGAGTTTTACGAATTATCTTTGAGCTCATCATATCATCAGACAACCTGACAAAGATATATTTTTATACTTTCATTTCCCGGATATCAAAACTATTTTCCTGTACTTTCCTTAAGATTCCGGCAACAGGCTCATTCATAACCGGAATAAAAAAAGCCTGTATGCATACACAAACATTTTTGAGGCAGGCTGATTGATAATAGATATTGCTATGACGAAAATTCATAAATTTGAACTCAGCATAACAGCGGAATACTTTTATTTAAACGATTAAATGTCCCAAAAAATAAAATTTTTGTTCGTTTCCAAGTGGGGGGATTCACTCGATATAGCCAATGCAACACTTCTGGAAGGAAACGAAGTAAAGCTCTTTATTGAATACAGACCCTGTCATGAGGTGGGCAGTGGCTTTGTACCCAAGGTCAAAAACTGGCAAAAATATGTATCCTGGGCAGATGTAATCATTTTTGATTATACCGGCTATGGCAAGATTGCTTCCGAGCTGAGAGCTGCGGGTAAGCTGGTTTTTGGTGGTACGGAGTACTCTGACAACCTGGAGCAGGATCGCAGTTTTGGTCAGAATGAGCTAAAACGCCATAAAATAAAGATTCTCAATTTTAAGGAGTTTACTACTTTCCGGGATGCGATCGCCTATGTAGAAGCCAACCCCAATACGTACGTCATAAAGCCAAGCGGCGAGGCACAGGAATACAAGCAGCTGCTTTTTGTCGGTAAGGAGGAAGATGGAAGCGATATTATACGCGTGCTCAAAGCCTACGAAAAGACATGGGGCGATGCCATGGGTACATTTCAGCTGCAACGTAAAGTAAGCGGAGTGGAAATCGCCGTGGCCGCTTTCTTCAACGGAAAGGAGTTTATAAAGCCCATTAATATCACATTTGAGCATAAAAAGCTGTTCCCTAAAGAGCTGGGCGTATCGACCGGTGAAATGGGCACAAGCAGCTTCTGGACCGATGACAATCCTATTTTTGATGCCACACTCCAAAAAATGGAGAAAACACTGGCAAAAGACAATTTTGTCGGCCATATTGATATCAACTGTATTGTCAACGGCAATGGCATATATCCGCTGGAATTTACCACCCGCTTTGGTTTCCCTCAAGTATATATCCAGCGGGATGGTATCGCTGAGCCGTTTGGCAAGATACTCTATAAAGTTGCCAAAGGCGAAAGCTTTAAAATCAATACCAAAAGAGGCTTTCAGGTGGGTGCCTATATGGTAGTGCCACCATTTCCGTACAATGACAAGGAAACCTTTAATCTGTTTTCCAAAGACGCAGTAGTCGTTGTCAAAAAAAACATGAAAGAAGGTATTCATCCTATGCATCTCAAGCAGATCAACGGAGAATGGCTCATAACCGGAGATTCCGGACTGGCACTGCTGGTCACCGGTACAGGAACCACCATGAAAGAAGCCCAAAAGCAACTCTACAACCGGATTAGCAATGTGCTGATCAACAATTCCTACTACCGGACAGACATCGGCGACCGCTGGACTGAGGATTCTGACAAACTCTGGTCGTGGAAGCTACTATAATGATAAACCAGTCAGACAACTTGACATCCGGACATTCAAATAGCGATTATACATTCAGAGACCTGTCTGATTCGGCAAGGCTTTTTTTTAATATTCTTCCGACCGACTGGCAGGAGGGTATCGTCCCTTTCTGGAAAGACTACCAGAGCTCCACTCAGGTATTTGTCCTCTGGAAAGAACACCGGATAGCAGGAGGGGGGCTGGTATTTTCCAGGCCGGCCCCTGATACGCTCATATACAAAGAAGAAGCTCAGAACTGGTTTGATAAGGGGTATCTGTACATCGGATTTCTCTGGATTGACGAACAGTTCAGAAACCGTCAGCTTGGTTCGTACTGGCTGCATCAGTTATTCAGACAAAATCCCGGTCAGAAGTTCTGGCTGGCCATAGAAGAGGAAGGGCTGGCTTCATTTTATAGTAAAAACGGTTTTTATCTGAAAAAAATAATTCATCTGACTGATTCCAGGGAATGGATCATGCTCAGAGATTAATTTGCTTATTCGCTGATATTACATTTTAACTTTTTATTGTTGCTTTTATGAATCCACTACTACAGAAGTTCAATACTCCGTTTGGCACACCACCTTTTGAAGAAATAAAAAATGAACATTTTCTACCGGCTGTCAAAGAAGCTATCCGCCTGGGCAAAGAAGAAATCGAGGCAATTACCTCATCTTCCGCCGAACCTGATTTCGTAAATACGATAGAAGCGCTTGAGCGCGGCGGAGAGCTGGTCAATCTGGTAGCCGGCATTTTTTTCAATCTGAACTCTGCCGAAACCAACGATGAGATTCAGGCGCTTGCCAGGGAAATATCTCCGCTGCTTACCGATTTTTCCAACGATAAGCTGCTGGATGAAGCACTTTTCAAAAAGGTAGAAGCCGTATATAAGAAACGAAATTCACTGGGACTTAATCCCGAGCAGCAGACATTGCTCAGCGATACATACAAAGCATTTGTCCGCAACGGCGCCAAGCTCTCCAATAAGGATAAAGAAAGACTGCGCGATATTGACAAACAGCTTTCCCGGCTATCGCTGCAATTCGGAGAAAATGTCCTTAAAGAGACCAATGCATACACGCTTACCATAGACAATAAGGACGATCTGGCCGGTTTGCCGGATCACGTTATAGAAGCTGCTGCCATGACAGCCCAGGAAGCAGGTCTGGAAGGAAAATGGGTATTTACCCTGCAGTTTCCCAGTTATATTCCATTCGTGACTTACTCAGAGCGCCGTGAATTGCGCAGGAAGCTGTTTCTGGCATATGGTTCCAAGGCATTCAAGGGAGACGAGCACGACAATCAGCAGATTGTTCTGGATATAGTCAGGCTTCGTCTCGAGCGGGCTCAGCTACTCGGATACGAATCCCATGCTCACTTTGTATTGGAAGAACGCATGGCCGAATCCCCTGCCAGAGTCAACGATTTTCTTCACAATCTGCTTCAGTATGCGCTACCGGTAGCAGGCCGGGAGGTAGAAGAGCTCGGCAAATATGCCCGCTCCATCGGCGGCCCTGATAAGCTGGAGCGCTGGGACATAGCATTTTATTCCGAAAAGCTGAAAAAAGAAAAATACGCTATAGATGATGAAATGCTCAAACCCTATTTTCAGCTTGAAAATGTAATACAGGGAGTCTTTCAGATTGCCGAACGATTGTACAATCTGCAATTCAAAGAGCTGACAAATATACAGGTATATCATCCGGACGTAAAAGTTTATGAAGTCATCAACAGCCGGGGAGAGCATATGGCCATATTTTATGCGGACTTCTTCCCGCGTGCCGGCAAAAGAAACGGAGCCTGGATGACATCTTTCCGCGGTCAGAAAAAACAAAACGGGGAAAATGTACGGCCACATGTTTCCATAGTCTGCAATTTTACCAAGCCTACAAAGTCACAGCCTTCTCTGCTTACCTTTGACGAAGTCACTACTCTGTTCCATGAGTTTGGACACGCTTTGCATGGTATGCTGGCAAGCGGAACCTATGAGAGCCTGTCCGGTACCAATGTATACTGGGATTTTGTAGAGCTGCCCTCTCAGATTATGGAAAACTGGGCTTATGAAAAAGAAAGTCTTGACCTGTTTGCCCGGCATTATAAAACCGGAGAAGTGATTCCGATCGATTACATCCGGAAAATCAAGGAAAGCGCCAATTATATGGAAGCCTATCAGACCGTACGTCAGATTGGTCTCGCCCTGCTTGACATGGGCTGGCATACTGAAAAAGCCAACACCATTACGGATGTAGGTGAATATGAACGTCAGCTTCAGAAAAAAACCGATCTGCTTGCACCACTTCGGGAAACAAATACAAGCTGTTCCTTTTCACATATATTCCAGGGCGGTTATTCATCCGGCTACTACAGCTACAAATGGGCAGAAGTACTGGATGCAGACGCCTTTGAGTTTTTTCAGGAAACAGGTATCTTCAACAAAGACACTGCACTACTATTCAGCACACATATACTCAGCGCAGGGGGAAGCGAGCATCCAATGGAACTGTACAAGCGATTCAGAGGCAAGGAGCCGTCTCCGGAAGCGCTTCTGCGCCGTACAGGTATGCTAGGCGGGGAATAATTGAAACTGAACTCCGGTTTGCGACGGTTTCGGAATGCAGACCGGGAGTTTCCTTACGGATGACTGAGCAACACTTGAAGAGCATGGTTTTGAGTATACGGGATACCGGAAAATACCTAAAATAGTTGTATCAGGCGTGAGCTATTAATCAAAATCAGTTTTTTATTTGCTTTTCCGGATCACATTAAGTAGTATAAAAATCCTATTTTGATATATAGTTCATTATTGTTAAACCATGTGTATGACAAAACTGATACAATTGTATAGAAACACGCGCGATACATTATCGTTAACAGGATTTTTATGCGCGTTTTTACTTGTTCCGCGAGCAACCGATGCACAGACGATCGTCGATAATATACAAAGCTCCCACGATGGTTATTTTTATTCGTTCTGGAATGACGGCGCCAGCGGATCAGCATCCATGACCCTAGGTCCCGGTGGCAATTACAGTACGACATGGACCAACATCGGTAACTTTACGGCCGGAAAAGGCTGGGCTAAAGGAAGCGCTGACCGGGCTATTTGTTTTTCAGGTACTTTCGACGGGGGCAGCAACGGGTATTTTGCCGTATATGGCTGGACAAAAGATCCGCTGATAGAGTATTATATCGTTGAATCCTGGGGAAGCTGGAGACCACCCGGAGCAACCTCCAAAGGAACTTTTACCAGCGATGACGGAACATATGAGATCTATGAGACGACAAGAACAGAGCAGCCTTCCATAGTAGGAACCGCAACTTTTCAGCAATACTGGAGTGTCCGCACATCAAAGAGACTAAGCGGTACGGTGACCTTTGCCAATCACGTAGCCGCATGGGAGTCTAAAGGCATGTATCTGGGGACTACCTGGGATTATCAGATCATGCTGTCGGAAGGCTACCAGAGTACCGGAAGCTCTGACGTTACAGTGAGCGAATGTGCTGCCTGTGCTACACCTGAGCCGGTTACTACACGCTTCTTTGATTATGCAGTGGGAGAGGAGGCTGCCCGGTTGACGGCCACAGGAACGTCCTTAAAATGGTATACCGACAATATCACAACCATCCCGCTGGCCGAAGCTCCGACTCCATCTACCGCTACCGAGGGAACTACCAGATACTATGTGTCCCAGACATTAAACGGATGCGAAGGAGCCAGAGCCGAGATTACTGTCCGGGTTTCGAACAGATATGAGATCTACAAAGCAGCCACTCCTGTCAATATTGACGGTATACCGGAAGCAGTATGGGAAAACGCAAGCATTATCCCCGCCCGCATGACAAAACTGATAGTAGGAGAGGTTGCCAATAATGCGGATCTCTCCGGAGAGTTTAAAGCTTTGTGGGACGATGCTTATTTGTATGTATTAGCCGATATTACGGATGATGTAAAGATAAATGACAGCAGAAATGTCTATGATGATGACGGCATAGAAATATATGTGGATATCAATAATGACAAGGCGACCACCTATGGCGACAAAGAGGTGCAATATTCTTTCGGATGGAATGACGGAACAGCTGTAGGAACGATTCCGGCGGCACGCTCAAGCGATGGAATTATATATAAAATAGCAGATCGTCCCGACGGCTATGTCGTTGAAGTCCGGATTCCATGGACAAATGTCCAGGGTACTCCTGCCATCGGCAAGCTACTGGGGATCGAGTTTATGGTCAATGATGACGATGACGGAGAAGATCGCGACGGAAAGCTATCCTGGCACGCAGATACAGATGAGGCATGGCGGAACCCTTCCCTGTATGGCACTGCCATCCTGCGGGGATTGTTGCCATGCGCTACTCCCGAACCTGTGGCTTCGCCTGTCGTATATTGTCAGGGCGATGCTCCTGAATCTTTGACAGCCACGGGCCTCGCATTAAAATGGTATATGGCAGCGACAGAGGGGACTGCTTTAGGCTCTGCGCCGGTTCCGGAGACTGATTTGACGGGTACAACAAATTATTATGTTTCACAAACGATTGCCGGATGTGAAAGTCAGCGGACGATGGTTTCAGTTATAGTAAATCCACGGCCCGAAGCGATCATATCTGTTGACGGACACACCACGATAGCAGATGGTGAAGTCGTAGCCCTGGATGCTGCACAAGAAGCAGGTCTGACCTATACGTGGTATAACGGAGACACAGAAGTCGGTTCCGGTCCTTCCTATACAGCAAGCACCGCAGGAAACTATACAGTAGAAGTTACTAACGAGTCCGGCTGTAGCAGCATATCTTCTCCTGTTGCAATAATCGTCGATATGGCTACAGGAATACAGACTTTCGGACATGCTACGTCTGATAAAGTATATCCGGTACCAGCCAGAGAGGAAGTTATGGTTGAAACAGAATCGGACCTTACCGGCGCCATATTCAGAATAACAAACGCAATGGGAGAAGAAGTAACATTGCCTGTGAGAATACAAGGGAATAAGGCGAGATTGAATGTCCTGGGATTGGCGAAAGGGACGTATTTGCTGATGATCAGACAGAGCTCAGACCTATTATTGACGAAGAAAATCATCATAGCTGATTGAGTACAGGTCTTGCGCCTTTATATGAGCAAAACTCCAACCGGAATTATCCGGTTGGAGTTTTGCTATACAGGATACCCGAATCAGGGAAAAACCATAATGTGTAATGTTATTCACAAAGCAAGAGAGTCTCTCCTCCTGTTTTTTATAACGAATCCTTGCGTATACTGAGACTATTCTACAGTTTGCTCTACTTCACTTTTCGCAAAACGTACAATTTCTTCATTAAACTTATCCAACTCTTCATAAAACAGAGCATGTCCGCTGTTTTCAAAGGATACAAGCTCCGATTCCGGAATATGCTCATGTATATACTCTGCAAATGCAAAAGGACATATTTTGTCTTTTTTGCCATGCAGGATCAGCGTAGGCATCGAAACCATTTCGACAGCCTCTCTCAGATCCGTGTCACGAAGAGCAATAAGTCCCTGCTCGGTTGCATAGCCCGATGACTGCAAATGTATAGTATTGAGCCAGTCAGCTATACCAGCCGGCAAAGCACTCTCCTCTGCCGGAAATATCTTACCAAACTCTTTAAACAGCTCAGGCCTGTTCGTATTGTTCAGTTCTATAAAATCGTTGACTTCACTCAGTTTGTGCCCGGCATCAAAACCGTCTCTGCGAGTCCATACCGGCAACGCGGCTCCGGCTAGCGCCAGCCTGGTAATATGGCAGCCTTCGTATTTGACAGCATAGTGCAAAGCAACAGCTCCCCCCATGGAGAACCCGCATAGGACAGCATCTTCCACAATCGCAATCTGCTCAAAAACACATTTAAGATCATCGGCGTGACGATCATAGGAATAATCTCCATAGGGCTTATCTGACAACCCGTATCCGCGCAGCGAAATACCAACTACTCTCAACCCCTGACGTGCCAGCGTACTATACTGATATTCAAACATGGCATTGCTCAGCGGCCACCCGTGTACAAATACTACCGTAGGCCCCTCTCCATAATCTACTACATGCAGATTTACATTATCTTCCACTTCTATATATTCCGGTCTTGACATAGCTATCTCTCGTTTTTATCCGCCGGCAATCTTTTTTTCAGACTGCCTTTATGCAATATCAACACCGGATTGCTCCTGACTGGTTTCACCGTACAGAAATAAGAAAAAAATACGGCAGGGGACCGGGTGTCCTCTGCCGTATTATCTGATGTTTCTGCAAACAGTTACACTTCTTAGTTACATGCTCTCAGCTGCCACAAATGCATATCCACGATCCGCTTTACCTTGATCAGAATATCCTGAGTAGTAATATCCGTTTCTCCGGTTTGCTCCAGCCTTTGGGCCAGATTGTCCGAGAATTCAAGATAACGCGCCGTCAGCACATCAAGCGACTGCTTGTCCGAAATAGTTCCCGTAGGAAATTTTGTCAGTTTTACGTGCTCAGCTACCGCTTCCGGTCTGCCGTCTGCAGCTTCCCCGATAATTACTTTTCGTTCTGCCACCTCGTCAATCAGTTTTTCGAGATCTTTGTACATCGTCTCAAACAGCTCATGCAGCGAGGCAAACAGAGGTCCCTGCACATTCCAGTGTGCCTGATGAACAGCAAATTTCTGCGAAATCAGCTCATACAGGGTATCCTGCAAATCCTGCACTGTTGGTTTTTTCTTGATCTGTGCAGAAGGAACACGCTCTGCTGCTTCTCTGCTACCGTATTTTCCGATATCCTGAGTTTTCATATTAATTCAGCTAATCTGTTTATACTACCTTCTATCCCAACCATCCGGGCTTGCGATTTGTTACACAAGCTGATTCTGCCACCCTGAAAAACTGCCTGGCTAAGCTGATTTCATAAAAACATAAACTAAATATCCGGATCACAGTTTTCCAATATGCAGATAAAGCAATAGGAACATTCACTATTTATTTGTTTCTTTGTATAACATATTGCCGATCAATTATAGTACCTGTCCTAAAAGCACTCCGGTATTTATTTGTTACATATCTGCACAAAAGAGTTCGTTTTTTATACCGGATTACAATCGGATTTTACCTGCCGGTATTAAAAAACGAAGCATTGCCGGGCATTCATACTGCCTGCCCGATATTCATAAATCGTGTAATTCAGATTTGGCACAAAACTATTTTATTACTCAAAGCATAACTCTCACTCAAAAGAATGGCAAAATCAAGAGAAACCTTTAACAAAAAAGAAAAAGAAAAGCAGAAACTCAGAAAGAAGAAGGAAAAAGACGAAAAGAAAAAAGCACGAAAAGAATCGTCCGGCAAAAGCACCAGCTTTGAGGATATGATTGCCTATGTGGATGAAAACGGCAATATTACCTCCAGACCGCCGGAACAGGGTGTCAAGAAAGAAATAGCGCTGGAAGAGATACAGATCAGCGTCAGCCGCACGGAACCGGAACCCGAAACTCCGCGGCAGGGAGTAGTCTTATCATTCAATGACGACAAAGGGTTCGGATTCATAAAAGATCTTGAAAGCCAGGAGACCTTATTTGTTCATATCAACGGGCTTATCGACCGTGTCAAGCTCAGAGATAAAGTCTCCTTTATGGTCAAAGATACTCCTAAAGGCCCTAACGCGATCGAGGTACGCGTTATCAAATAAAACAGCAATCTGGTCCCTGATGCCAGATAATAATCATGTTTCGGCAGCATTCCGTCCTGCTTTCAGATGCCTGAATCTATTTTGTATGTTTCAGGAGAACATTTGGCTTGGCATCCCGTAATTGATTGGAAAAACGACCACCGGGACAAGTCGTTTTTAAGAATACTTTTACGGACTGTAGGACATGGAACTATTTGATTTTATCAACGGGCAGACAGAGATCGACACACAAACGATCAGCATCCGGCTGGTGCTCAGCATGATTCTGGGAGGACTGATCGGCTGGGAGCGGGAAAACAGGAAACAGCAGGCAGGTCTTCGTACTCATGTCATCATTTGCATGGGTTCGACGCTGCTTATGCTTATTTCCATATTTATACCTCAGACTTTTCCCGATTTCCAGAACGGGGATCCCGGCAGAATTGCGGCACAGGTAGTATCCGGTATCGGTTTTCTGGGAGCAGGCGCCATCTTTAGTCTGGGCGGCAGCATCCGCGGACTTACCACCGCAGCAACTATCTGGATGGTTGCTGCCATCGGGCTGGCCATCGGCGCCGGTATGTACAAAGGAGCAATACTTGCTACCTTATTTATCCTTTTTGTCCTGATTTTTCTCCGAAAAATTGAACAGCGCTTCTTTCACGAAGATGTATTAAAAGTATTGCAAATCAGCTTTTCGTCAACCAAAATCGAAAGTGACAGGGTGTTTGCCATATTAAAAAAATATAAAATTATCACCCAGTCTGTTAACGTTCTGCAATCAAGAGACAAGAAAAAAACCAAAATGGAAATGTACGTTCAGATCTCTGTCAAGGTACGCATAGAAGATCTGTACAAAGATCTCAACAGCATCAATCATGTTTCGCAAATTTCACTTGGCAGAGCATTTTAAAAGGCCTGTTTTTCAGTTTAGGTAAAAAAACGTATCTTACTTCAGATCAACTCATCAAAAGCTATGAATATATCTGAAAATGACTTTAAAGCGCTTTCGCTGAAAAACCGGATCCGACATCTGTACATGGGAGGTACCTTTCTTATGGATATCCGTTACTATCAGTACAAAGTCAACCTCTATATTCTCAACAACTTCTACGTTGAGGTATTTTATCACCACTGTCAGGACAGGATAGAAAAAGTAGAAATAATGGAAAAGCAGCATAGTCGCATGAAGTTCTACGCAGACCGGATCCGCCTTCCTCAATGCTGATTCTCATACAATTTCGTTTTTTCCTTCTTCCTTTCCCATTCAATCTTTTCTTTCCGTAATTTACTTTTCAAAGGCATTTCCGGCCATATTTAAGCAGGTAAGATTTTTTCTTTCTTCGAATTTTACTTTACTTAGCATCTTTAGGAATATTTATAGTTAAACCTCATTTTAAACTTACTTATGAAATCTAAATTTGTAGGTGTCCTTGCCGTGCTTACACCTCTTATTGGCTCGGTATATGGTCAGAACGTATTGAAAAATCCCGGTTTTGAAGAAGAAGGTGGCTGGAATCACTGGGGCGGAGTCCGCACTGAACAGGCCCAGGATGGCAAATATGCTCTCAGAGTCCATAATATCGCACCTAAATGGAGCGGAAGCGATCAGATCATCGTATTACCTGAAGGAGCCAAAAAGCTCAAGCTTAGCGGCTGGATGAAGGTAGATTCCGTATCCAGAGGACAACGCCCGTTTGAGAAAGCAAGGATAGGAGTGGAGTTTTACGATGCCAACAGCAAGCAGACCGGCGGATACCCCCCGGTAACAGCTGAGTCTTTCGGAAGCAGAGACTGGAGAAAATACGAACGTACTTACAATATTCCTTCCGGCGCGTTCAGCGCCAAAATACAGGTAGCATTGGGCAATGTATCAGGAACAGCCTGGTATGATGCACTGGAAGCATACATACTTGATGCCAACGGTGAGCAAATGGAAGCCGGAACCATCAAGGCAACACCATTAAGGCCGGAAGACAATATCCGTCTCAATCAGATCGGATATTACCCCAAAGGACCTAAAACGGCCGTGGTAATCGATGCTCCTGCCACCGAGTTTTCTGTAGTAAACGCGGAAACCGGCGCTGAAGTATTCAAAGGAAAACTGGACAAAAAAGGTGTATGGAAACACTCCGAAGAGTCGTCTTCGCTGGCTGATTTTACTTCCCTGACTACTCCTGGTACCTACCGTATCAAAGTACAGGGACTTGCCGATTCATATCCGTTTACCATTGCTCCTCAGGTAATCCATGAGGTGGGCAAAGCCAGTCTCAAGTCGTATTACTATCAGAGAAGCCACATTGATCTGGAGGAAAAATATGCAGGCAAATGGGCACGCAAGGCCGGACTTCCTGACACTGCCGTACTGGTGCATTCATCTGCGGCTACCGCCAAAAGACCGGAAGGAACCAAACTGGTATCAAAATATGGCTGGTTTGATGCCGGCGATTACAACAAGTACATTGTCAATTCCGGTATCTCTACCTATACCATGCTTGCCCTGTATGAGCACTTTCCCAAGTTTATGGACACCGTAACAGTCAACATACCGGAAAGCAGCAATAACCTGCCCGATCTTCTTGACGAAATCCTTTTCAATGTACGCTGGATGCTCAGCATGCAGGATCCTAACGATGGAGGGGTATACCATAAAGTAACCAATCCCGGCTTTGATGGTTCTATCATGCCGCATCAGAGCAAAGAGCCCCGTTATGTAGTAAAAAAATCGACTGCCGCTGCTCTTGACTTTGCAGCTGTGATGGCACAGGCCTCCAGAGTATTCAAGCAATACAGCAAACAGCTTCCGGGGCTTGCCGACTCTACCCTGAAAGCTTCTGTCAAAGCCTATGAATGGGCCAGGAAAAATCCGGCTGTCTATTACGATCAGAATGAAATGAATCAGACTTTCAAACCTGCAATCGTAACCGGAGAGTATGGAGATAAAAACGTAAAGGACGAATTCCACTGGGCAGCTGCCGAGCTGTTTGTTACTACCAAAAAGAAAAATTATTACACCGAAGCAGGCTATGCCAGCGAATCCGAGCTGGCAGGAGTGCCCGCCTGGCCGGATGTATATACGCTGGGTCTGATCACACTGTCCAATCAGGGAAAGGAAGTAAAAGACCTTAAAGTCATTCAGGATCGTTTGCTTTCTATAGCCAATAAACTGAAAGACCATGCTGCCAAATCAGAATTTGGCATTCCTATGGGCCATCAGACAAGTGATTTTGTATGGGGCAGCAACTCTGTAGCCGCCAATCAGGGTATCATATTGATTCAGGCATACAGACTTACCAAAAACAAGGAGTATCTGGACGCAGCAATCGCCAATCTCGATTATATTCTTGGCAGGAACGGAACAGGATACAGCTACGTAACCGCATTCGGCACCAAATACAGCAGGAATCCACACCATCGCCCCTGTGAGGCAGATGGTATCGATGAGGTAATACCAGGCTTCCTTGCCGGCGGCCCCAATCCGGATCAGCAGGACAAAGAAGGTTGTATGAAGCCTTATCCTTCCAACCTGCCTGCCGTGTCCTATATTGACGAAGAGTGCAGCTATGCTTCCAATGAGGTTGCCATTAACTGGAACTCCCCGCTTACGTATCTGACCTTTGCCATTGAAGCGCTCATGGCCGGAGAAGGCAAAAAATAAGACTTTCCCTCAGGGATTATATAACACAAAGAGGCTGTCAATAATGACAGCCTCTTTTGTTTGTGACAAATTCCGGATATTTTTTTACCGACTCTTGTAAAGCGCATGTCTCAGACAATTCTTCCAGAATAATTTGCAGTATAAATCACTATTTATTTACTTTGAAAAACAAAGTACTTTTACATGGAAACAGTAAACGACCATTTGAGCGATCTCCGGGAAATAAGAAATCTGATGGAAAAATCATCCCGGTTTATTTCCCTCAGCGGACTTTCCGGGATTTTTGCCGGGATTTTTGCCCTCGCAGGAGCTGCCGCAGCCTGGTGGTACCTGGATTTTGAATTGCGCAACGAAACCCCTTCCTATTCCGGCTTTCAGAATACATATTTCTTCTTCTTTGCCAATGCAGCAGTAGTCCTGACAGGAGCGCTGGCTTCCGGTATCTTTTTTACCATACGACAGGCTCAGAAAAAAGGACAGAGGATCTGGGATAAAACAAGCCGCAGATTGCTTATCAATATAGCTATTCCGCTGGCTACCGGAGGGTTCTTCTGCCTGGCACTGCTATATCATGGACTTCCGGCGCTGGTCGCACCCGCGATGCTACTGTTTTATGGCCTCGCGCTGCTCAATGGCAGCAAGTATACATTTGACGATATCCGTTATCTGGCTTATATTGAAATTCTGCTCGGTATGCTTTCCTGTTTTTATGCAGGATACGGCTTATTGTTCTGGGCTGTGGGCTTTGGAGCAATGCATATTGTGTATGGTACATTGATGTACTTCAAATACGAAAAGTGAAAAACCCGATCTCACATATCAACAAAGCCTTTGAAAACAGGATTCGCCTGGGGGTCATGTCCATACTCATGGTCAATGACCGGGCAGATTTTCTCTTTTTGAAAGAAACCCTTGAGCTGACCGACGGAAACCTGGCAAGTCACCTGATCGCCCTGGAAAAAGCAGGTTATATTGAAGTTAACAAGACATTTGTCGGTAAAAAACCCAATACCTCGTATATAGCCAGCACAGAAGGCAAACAGGCATTCAGGGAGCATATTGACGCGCTGGAAAATCTGCTAAAAAATATCAAAGGATGAACGTTTGGCATAGTACGTTTAAGCCGAACGCTCAATTACCAACTAACTGATAGCTATTAGTTTAATGCAATACGTTGTACGTTTTAAAGCAGGACACATGAAAACCGAATGGCTGAAACTCAGAAGCTCTTGGCTGAGGCTCTCGAAGCCAATTCCAACATGGTGCGATTAAAAGGGTCGAATTTCCCCGTCATAGAACCCCCACAGGGTATTTCAATTCCAATATGGTGCGATTAAAAGTACCGGAACGGGCCGGGGAAAGGCTTACCCATGAATTTCAATTCCAATATGGTGCGATTAAAAGTTCGCAGTTGGTTCCCAAATAAGCGACACAATCTCTATTTCAATTCCAACATGGTGCGATTAAAAGGGCCCCTGTCTTGTCCCTCTATGCTTGTCTATTATATTTCAATTCCAACATGGTGCGATTAAAAGGAAACTAACGGAGATTATTAACACAAAGTTTGTTGTATTTCAATTCCAACATGGTGCGATTAAAAGTAGGAGAATTCAGGTGTATTTAATAGAGCGATAATAATTTCAATTCCAACATGGTGCGATTAAAAGACCGCGTCGATTCGTTTCTGGCAGATTCCGAACAGCATTTCAATTCCAACATGGTGCGATTAAAAGTGGCTGAATCGAACACTATAACACCTCCAGGTGTCGTATTTCAATTCCAACATGGTGCGATTAAAAGTAATGTTAGGAGTATCCTACCAAACACCTGTAATTAGATTTCAATTCCAACATGGTGCGATTAAAAGTTCTGGTTAAGTCTAGTACCTGCTTCCTTACCGGCCAATTTCAATTCCAACATGGTGCGATTAAAAGCCTCGTTCGGTTCAGCTTCAGAATATGCTAAGGCTATTTCAATTCCAACATGGTGCGATTAAAAGAAGTAAAGCCCTGGTACAGGTGCGCCCTGTTACCGATTTCAATTCCAACATGGTGCGATTAAAAGTTTATTATGCTCTGATTTGTATTGATAAGCGGACTGAGATTTCAATTCCAACATGGTGCGATTAAAAGGCAAAGCCAAAACCTAACGATGTCTTATGTCCAAATCATTTCAATTCCAACATGGTGCGATTAAAAGATCTTTGTCTACAACTTCAAGGTGCATTAAATCTTAATTTCAATTCCAACATGGTGCGATTAAAAGAGTTTTGTTATGCCTACTCCGACAAACAGGTCTTTCATTTCAATTCCAACATGGTGCGATTAAAAGCGAAGGAAGTTCACGACGAACTATCAGAAAGACCTATTTCAATTCCAACATGGTGCGATTAAAAGTGTTCCGGTGCAAAACGCAATGTATACCGGTGTTGTATTTCAATTCCAACATGGTGCGATTAAAAGATAGTTCTATATTTATCTGTACTGATTCTTCTTTTATTTCAATTCCAACATGGTGCGATTAAAAGGCAACACCTGTATTGCTTGAATATATACCTATCATATTTCAATTCCAACATGGTGCGATTAAAAGGAATATGATATAAAAACCAATAGGTATTATTTCAAATTTCAATTCCAACATGGTGCGATTAAAAGTGTAGCGATTGTAGAGACAAACCGTTCCTCTCTTATTTCAATTCCAACATGGTGCGATTAAAAGCAGAAGTACTCTGTTTGGATTAAATCTTGATTCGGCATTTCAATTCCAACATGGTGCGATTAAAAGAACGTTTAGCAATAACCTGCAGGCTATTGGTATTACATTTCAATTCCAACATGGTGCGATTAAAAGGAAAGGTACATACAGTTCGTAGTGTTGCCAATTTATTTCAATTCCAACATGGTGCGATTAAAAGTAATCTTCCATTATTTATTATAATGGAAGAAGACATATTTCAATTCCAACATGGTGCGATTAAAAGAAGTACAGAACAGAATATTACACAGAATATTCTAAATTTCAATTCCAACATGGTGCGATTAAAAGAGTCTGGAGGTGGGTTTTGGAGGTATTTTGGATTTTATTTCAATTCCAACATGGTGCGATTAAAAGGTAAATTCAGTTTTGCCATGCTGAGGCCAGCCAAATTTCAATTCCAACATGGTGCGATTAAAAGCGTTGTACTTGCCGTTTATCTGTTCTACAGCATGTTATTTCAATTCCAACATGGTGCGATTAAAAGTGCTATAGATTCTGTGTTACTCATATTATTGTGGTTATTTCAATTCCAACATGGTGCGATTAAAAGTAGTAAACAAAAACGCCCTTATCGGGCGTTGACCGTCATTTCAATTCCAACATGGTGCGATTAAAAGTAACCCAATCGCAGTTATATTTACAAAGATGAACATATTTCAATTCCAACATGGTGCGATTAAAAGAGCTGTTCGAACCTCTTATAATATAGTTACTTGTAAATTTCAATTCCAACATGGTGCGATTAAAAGTTTTTTGTCTTTCAAAAAATATTGAAAGCATAACAAAATTTCAATTCCAACATGGTGCGATTAAAAGTTGGTTTTTCAGCCGGTGTCCTGTATCCGGCTGTATTTCAATTCCAACATGGTGCGATTAAAAGAAAGAACAAATAGGTTGGGAACCTTTTATAAACACATTTCAATTCCAACATGGTGCGATTAAAAGATATTTATCCCGTGTTTAGCTTCACGGTTCCCGATATTTCAATTCCAACATGGTGCGATTAAAAGGATATGCTGTTTTAATGCATGTTCATATTTGCCTAAATTTCAATTCCAACATGGTGCGATTAAAAGGGCGCGTTTCTCAAACATTCCGGAAGGGGTAAAATATTTCAATTCCAACATGGTGCGATTAAAAGAACAATCCGTTCAACCTTGTAAAAACTGGAATTGCTATTTCAATTCCAACATGGTGCGATTAAAAGTGATTTACGAAACCGCCTTCCAGCTTTATAAGCGTATTTCAATTCCAACATGGTGCGATTAAAAGATTGTTTGTTCCTTTCTTGGGAATAAGTTTTTATCATTTCAATTCCAACATGGTGCGATTAAAAGGCCGGTAAGTCTGGTTATTTTCCATTACCACATCTGATTTCAATTCCAACATGGTGCGATTAAAAGTTGAGTAGTCTTCAACTATAACTTTCTCAGAAACATTTCAATTCCAACATGGTGCGATTAAAAGGCCAGACGCGTTAATACAGGCTATAATAAAGCTGCATTTCAATTCCAACATGGTGCGATTAAAAGATTATGCGAGCCTTTTCGAGTGTTTTAACATCCTTATTTCAATTCCAACATGGTGCGATTAAAAGGAGCTGACCCGCTGGGAATATTTTCTGCAAAATCAATTTCAATTCCAACATGGTGCGATTAAAAGGAAGGACAATTGCAGGCGGCGGGATTTGAAGGAATAATTTCAATTCCAACATGGTGCGATTAAAAGTTACATCATCCTTAGCATAAGACTCCGAAGCATAATTTCAATTCCAACATGGTGCGATTAAAAGCTCTAAGAGCTTCTGGAATAAAAAACTAGCCAACTCGATTTCAATTCCAACATGGTGCGATTAAAAGGCCCACTCATGCGCAATAGCACCGCTGTTATGAATGATTTCAATTCCAACATGGTGCGATTAAAAGTTCTATTATGAAAAAAGAATACCCACTCCTGAAAAATTTCAATTCCAACATGGTGCGATTAAAAGGGGAAACATGTTAACGAAACTCGATTTCGTTAACAATTTCAATTCCAACATGGTGCGATTAAAAGACAATACATTTAAATGTTTCACAAGTGTCAATCTTATTTCAATTCCAACATGGTGCGATTAAAAGTAGGGTTTGGTAATTTTACAGAGGCTCAAAAAACCTAATTTCAATTCCAACATGGTGCGATTAAAAGAGAAGGGTTCATTTGCATTTTTGGTATTGTGAAAAATTTCAATTCCAACATGGTGCGATTAAAAGCTGTTCATTAGCAGATAACTTGCATCTTCTTCAAAATTTCAATTCCAACATGGTGCGATTAAAAGCCCATTTTGATTGAAACTATATGAAGGGTTATTATATTTCAATTCCAACATGGTGCGATTAAAAGGTTTTTTCTAAGGATACTTTAATTTTTATAAGAGCAATTTCAATTCCAACATGGTGCGATTAAAAGTACTACATTTGCCTCAATCCCCGCTCCGTTCGAATATTTCAATTCCAACATGGTGCGATTAAAAGTCGTGTTGGAAACTTTGAAGTCACAGGGCTAACTGCCATTTCAATTCCAACATGGTGCGATTAAAAGTCCAGATGTGGAGAGATAAAAGTGGAGGAAGGATAATTTCAATTCCAACATGGTGCGATTAAAAGAAGGTGAATAAAATCCCAATACTTAAACTTCTCGTATTTCAATTCCAACATGGTGCGATTAAAAGTATCATAAAGTCTCTGTAACAGACAGGGGACTAATTGCATTTCAATTCCAACATGGTGCGATTAAAAGTTAGCGAGTTAACGCCATCAGAGCGCAGAATTGCATTTCAATTCCAACATGGTGCGATTAAAAGTTACAACTGTCCCTTAAAAAGCAATGGTTTGATCATTTCAATTCCAACATGGTGCGATTAAAAGTAACGCCGGTCTTCATAAACTCTTTTTCATTCCGGAATTTCAATTCCAACATGGTGCGATTAAAAGATACAAAGGGATTCTGACCGGTTACGGAGTTTCCTAGATTTCAATTCCAACATGGTGCGATTAAAAGCTTTAGAATAACTCCGGTAGAATTTGTCGTTAAAACAATTTCAATTCCAACATGGTGCGATTAAAAGTCTTTTGCGTGTCCTTTTGCTCAAGTCTTAACTTCATTTCAATTCCAACATGGTGCGATTAAAAGCAAAAGCTCGCCAATATTCGGCAACGCCAGCGTTATTTCAATTCCAACATGGTGCGATTAAAAGAAGAGATAACAAGGAGAACAGAAACGGTAATAGTAGTATTTCAATTCCAACATGGTGCGATTAAAAGCAACGATTAGCCAATCAAAGAAATCGTATATTATTATTTCAATTCCAACATGGTGCGATTAAAAGAGCAAACGCCTAACAGCTTTTGCAAATCAATTTTATTTCAATTCCAACATGGTGCGATTAAAAGTAGCCAGGTGTCCATATGTCGATTTTGAATTCAAATTTCAATTCCAACATGGTGCGATTAAAAGGCAGGGGAAGAGTTAATAGTAAAATTTTAAAATCAATTTCAATTCCAACATGGTGCGATTAAAAGTGGAAAGCTGTGGGCTGATACGATCTCAGGAGGATATTTCAATTCCAACATGGTGCGATTAAAAGCACATCACCAATTGTTCGACCATAACGGTCAATTTCATTTCAATTCCAACATGGTGCGATTAAAAGCGCCTCGGATAGACGATACCGATATTATTTTGTCATTTCAATTCCAACATGGTGCGATTAAAAGCAAGTCCGTACACCTGCCAGTTGAATTTATCCGCATTTCAATTCCAACATGGTGCGATTAAAAGAATCATAATAAAAATAAACAAGAAAATCATACATATTTCAATTCCAACATGGTGCGATTAAAAGTGTACTGTACTGGCTCTGATGCCGTTGATGCAGCCGGATTTCAATTCCAACATGGTGCGATTAAAAGTTATTAACTTTTTCATTACTTACCCTATCACGGTAGATTTCAATTCCAACATGGTGCGATTAAAAGGTATTCCCGCCTTTCGACTCTTCCCGGCATGATTCATTTCAATTCCAACATGGTGCGATTAAAAGCCCAATAATTAACAAGCCCCATACCAGAAACATCATTTCAATTCCAACATGGTGCGATTAAAAGAACAAGGTTTATGCTAAAACAATGGGGATAAATGTATTTCAATTCCAACATGGTGCGATTAAAAGACTGCTCGCGTTCATATCCGATCAGCTGCCTATCATATTTCAATTCCAACATGGTGCGATTAAAAGATGATCAGCAACTCAGCAGTAAAAAAAAGGTAATCATGATTTCAATTCCAACATGGTGCGATTAAAAGAGTTCATCAGATGCTAATGGGATACTTTTTTTTGAATTTCAATTCCAACATGGTGCGATTAAAAGAAAGAGAACGGCAAAACATACACAATTAAAGTCAGATTTCAATTCCAACATGGTGCGATTAAAAGAAAAAGAAAGCCGAGTTCAAACTTTAGTAACAACAGCATTTCAATTCCAACATGGTGCGATTAAAAGCGGGATTTGGTTTCCAAATTTCAAGGGTTAACGATATTTCAATTCCAACATGGTGCGATTAAAAGGTGAATATGAAACAAATGGTCTTGTAAATCTCGCATTTCAATTCCAACATGGTGCGATTAAAAGTTCAGTCTGACGATTGATCCCTGAACGTTTTTTCCATTTCAATTCCAACATGGTGCGATTAAAAGAGTCTGTCAATCAGGCTTTTAATTTCAAAATACGCATTTCAATTCCAACATGGTGCGATTAAAAGCCGTCAGGCTATGGATGCAAATATGCCTAAAATCAGGAAGATAGCAAAAGGAGTGGGGCATTTTTTTACCTTAAAAGTCGTCGGTCGGCAATGATACGATTTTGCCCGGGGATCGACGACGAGTGATTATCAATAGATTAACTACAAAAAGCTATCTGCGGACTCTTCTGGCTATCTCAGAAATGCCGATCGACGACTCTGTAGCTATACACCTGCTGACGCCAAAAGCTATATATCCATGCCTCCGGCACTTTTTGCAGAAAAGCTGTCGCTCCAGCCATGTACTGCAAAATCTCGTCCAGCTCGTTTTTATGGCTCTGTATTATTTTTCCTTAAAAAAGGTAGGCCGGTACTCACAAAGTGTTTCTCAAAATTGCTGAGCATACCGTATGGTATACGTGGTACAGGACAACTCCAGAGATTATGGTGCATCGGCAAATTTCAGTCAATGAGGAATATATACTGTGAATATTAAGGTATTATATGGACAATACGGACATATAATAGCTATTTTTGCCGGTATGAAGAAAAATGTACCGGTATATGGCATCAGCGCCTTTGGGGAAGGACGTAAAAACGCCTATTTCTACGCCAATGACCTGCAAACGCATCTGGAGACGCATCAGTTTATAAACGCTCCACACAAGCACAGCACTTACATTTGTGTATTTTTCACACAGGGGCACGGTGTACATCAGATTGATTTCGATCGTTTTGAGGTATGTCCCGGCAGCATCTTTGTCCTCAGTCCGGGACAGGTGCACTGCTGGGATCTGTCAGCCGATGCTGAAGGCTATGTTTTTTTTCACGCACGGGAGTTTTATGACAATATTTTTCTGCATCGCAAGATTGACCACTTCCCCTTTTTTTATCTGCAGCAGAACTATCCGCTTATACTTCCTCGGGAAGAGGAGCTGCTACGCCTCACAGGACTGTTTACCCTGCTGATTGAAGAATACCGGACTGAACGGCTGTACCAGCCTGCCAGCCTCGAAAGCCTTACAGATCTGATCTATATCGAACTGGCCCGGCTCTACGACCGGGACAACCGTCACAGACAGCAAAGCGGTATTCATTATGAAAAGGTGGTAAAACTCCGAAAACTGATCGACCAGCATTTTCGTGAGAAAAAATCGCCCGGTCAATACGCCGATATGCTGCATATGACCACAAGGCATCTGAGCCGGATCTGCAATGAGGTAATGGCCTGCTCCACATCCGATCTGATTACGGAACGGGTTATCCTGGAAGCCAAACGCCTGCTGACACACGCAGAAATTACGATCGGAGAGGTTGCTTCCCGACTGGGTTATGAAGATTATTCTTATTTTATCCGATTATTTAAAAAGCATACCGGACTATCACCAAGAGCTTTCCAGAAGTCAGTTACGGGTATTCCTGAATATTAATTTTTCCGGATAAGTGCCTGTCCTGTTTTTTTTTAATCCTTTACGCACCGAAAACCGATATGAGAGGCTCCGGAATCAAAAGAGGTACCCTGCCGGGCGCTGGGCCTATAGTTGATACAGTAGTTGTCTGTACATAAGAAGGATCCGCCCTTGCTTACCCGATCACGTATTCACAAAAATATGTATATTGCTCTGTGAACGTACCAATAATACTGACTATGAAAGGAAAACGAGTACTGATTACCGGAGCTACTTCCGGTATCGGCAAGATAGCCGCCCTTCGTCTGGCTGAAAAGGGCGCGGAAATACTGCTGCACGGACGCAATCCCCATAAAACGGAAAAAGTACGCGATGAACTGATCAGACAATCAGGCAATGAAGCCATCGTATCTGTACTCGCAGATCTTTCCCTGAAAGAGGATATTCTGAAACTGGCCGAAGAGGTCAACAACCGCTATGACCGTCTGGATGTGCTGATCAACAACGCTGGCGGAGTCATGAACAAGTCCAGGGAAACCAATCCTGAGGGCTGGGAAAAAACCATGGCGCTCAATGTCCTGGCTCCCTATATGCTGAGTGCGCTGCTGTATGAACGTCTGCAGGCAGCCCCGGAAGCCCGGATCATCAATACAGCTTCGGCCGCGCACCGCATGGCCAAGGTCAACCCGGACGACTGGATGTATCATAAAAAATACAATGGCCTGCAAGCCTATGGCGACGCCAAACTCTGCGTGATTCTGCTGGGAAAGGAGTTTGCACGCCGCCGACCTGAAGGCAATATTGTCATGAACGCCATGCATCCGGGAGTAGTAGCGACCAATTTTGCCGGAGAAAGCAATACATTTTACAATGTATTTTTCAAACTTTTCCGGCCCTTTCTGCTAAGTCCGGAAAAAGGAGCGGACACGCTCATATACCTGGCTTCTGATCCGGAAGGAGCAAAACACAATGGTGATTATTTTGTCAAACGCAAACCCGCCCGCATCCATTTTCGAGGTGATATGGAAAAACTGCAAAAGCAGGTCTGGCAGCTTTGCGAAGAGTATTCCGGTATCGGTTTTCCCGGCTTATAATCTTTCTATCCGGATTTTTCGCACAACTGGCCCAAGATCCGGACCGTTTTTCAATTTTCCATATCTTCACCGATCTGTTTCAGGATATAGAGATATCCCGCTGGTTTGCCTTCCACACCGGTCAGCGCCCTGATAAACACTTTAACATAGACAGGTTCCGCATTGTACGGACGGAGCCATTCTCCCAAGGTCAGCATATCTCCGGAAGGAGCGCTGTCGCCTGCAAACTGCTTCTGTGAAACAAAGGCTGTCGCGATATTGAGATTTACAATGTCCTCGGGAGGACGGTTCAGATACACGGAAGTCTGCTGATTCAGATACAAAATCCGACCGTCTGTATCCGTGAGAATAACAGCACTGTCACTTATACACTCAAGAACTGCGTCGAGAAAATGTCTTCTGACCATACTTTCCTGCATACGCCCGGCCATGCGGTTGAGCAGCAATCCGAGCCGGGCATATATGGTATGCGTACCTAGCAGATCAACCTTTCCTGAAAAATCGCCGGAAGCCAGAGCCAGAGCTGTCGTCTCAAACTCTTCATATTTTTGCAAAAGCTCCTCATACTGAGCACAGATATCAAGCATCTCTCTGAAATCTGTAAGGATACGAACCATGGATTTTTTTTCCTGATTGTTCTGCTCCTCACACATGCTCCTGATCTTTTGCTCCAGCTGCTCTGTGAGCTTTTTCATTCCGGCCGGAATTTCGGGGTATTCTGTCAATAGTTGCTCCATAACTCAAATATCTAATATGCATTAAAATCTTACCTGTAATGCCCCTGTGCAGCACACTATATAAAGGGATTTTCAAAAGGCTAATAAAATAAAAATCAATCAAAATACCCACACTTGCATAATATTTAATATTACTACATAATATTTTACTATCATACAAAGACTATACATATAAGAAACGAAGGCGATAACTTTGCCCTGATGACTCTGGGCGACAAAATCAGGAAGATCCGCGAGGATAAGAAGCTTACACAGGAAGATATTGCTTTTGAAGTGGGTGTCAATGCCAACTCCATTTCGCGTATTGAGCGGGATCTGACCGATGTGAATTTTTCCCGGCTTACCCAGATCGCCGGTGCGCTCAACATGACTGTTGCTGAAATTCTTGCTTACCAGGAGCCTAATCCGCTCGAAGCAGAAGTCAAAAAGCTGAAAGAGTTGCTGGAAAAGAAAGATGCTGAGCTTCGGCAAGCCGAAAAGGAGCTGCTGCTCAAAGAAAAGGAAATCAATCAGCTGCACAAGAAACTCCTGAAATATGCAGAAAAGGGATAGGGGAGAACGTAGTACGTTGTAAGTGATACGTGGTATGTTGAATATTATAGCGTAATACGCTGAACGTAATATGTTTACATGGCAGGTTCAACGGTACGAATACCAGGTAATGTATTGATGTATGTACTACGTTGCAGATGACGGGTTGTACATAAGCTGTACTACAGAACTATTGCCGGATACACAAGACCGAAAAACAAAGCGGAAATCCGGTACCCGGGCTGTCTGCTCCGATACACCAGTCTCCCGCTTTGTCAAGAGCTTTATCAATTTCCTGAAAATGGCCTTATGATCAGGCTTTCCGCACAAACTCGGACTTGAGAGCCATAGACCCGAATCCGTCAATCTTGCAATCAATATTGTGATCACCTTCGGTGAGTCTGATTTTTTTGACTTTGGTACCCGCTTTGACCGGTTTCGGAGCACCTTTTACGGGCAGATCCTTAATAACAATGACCGAGTCTCCATCCTGCAGAATATTGCCGTTGGCATCTTTTACTACCAGTCCTGTCGGTTCATCCGCTACATCTGCCGGGTCCCACTCATGGCCGCATTCCGGACACATCATCAGGTTACCGCTGGGATAAGGATAGGGAGATTTACAGTTCGGACAGGGTTTTGTATCTGACATGCTTCTAATTGTTTGTTAAAATTACCAAAAGCGCAATCTAACATTTTTTTTGAATTAAAAGGAATGGGCGGGTTGTAGGTAGCAGGTAGTGAGTGATACGTTTTACGTGATACGTAGCACATTACCACCTAACTGAAGCTCCGAAGTATGCAGGATGAAGATTCTTCAAACCCGCAAGGGTTATAGGGATGATGTTGTACGTTTTAAGGTAAGACCCGTGAAATCTGAGGACTGAAGCTCAGAAACTCGTTGGCTGAGGTTCTCGAAGCCAATTCCAACAAGGCGAAATGATATAATACGATGTTCATTTTATGTAGGGCTCATGAAAATCACCGATTCAAACTCTCGTAACTCGTTGGCTTAGGCTCTCAAAGCCATAACATGGTACGAATAAAGCTTCTTTATGAAACAGGCTTAGACGCTTACCTGACAAACAGGTTTCTATCTTATGAAATTCTCGATCAACACGTGAAAGATCGTATTCATATCCCAATTATATCAATACCCTTATATGCTCCGGCTGAAAAAATAACGTGGCAATCTCATACGTAAAAAATATTTTTTGTCAGAAAAACTAGAAACACGTAATAGAGCTATGTTTTTATTTATTAGTCAATATATTGATCTTATTATATTTAATGTAATTTTGAGAATTAAAGAATAAGAGTGGTATTGCATATAAGCAATTACGTTAGCGGCTATTTGTCGAAAATGACACCAATTAAATATAATGAAGAAGTTAAGAATTTTTACTTTGATTTTTTCGGTAGCCGGACTACTTGCCCTGATTGTAAAAATAAGCTATTCTGTAAGCAATCATAGATATAATCTCAAAGTGACTAAATTTAAAGAAACAGGGAAATTGGATTCTAACGTAAAAACATCTATAGAACATAAAACATTCGAAAAAGGCGGTAACTCAATTCATTATTTTGTAAGTGGGAATCCCGAGGGCGAAGCAATTGTTTTTCTTCATCCTGCCTTCGGTGACCACAGATGTTTCGACAAGCAGATTGACTACTTTTCACCTAGATTTCGAATCATAACAGTTGATATGTTCGGACACGGCTTGACAGGAACAGGTAAATCAAAAGAAAAAATTGCTTCAACACCTCATTACATAGCAGAAATTTTATCATTTGAGAATATTCATAAAACGCATATTGCAGGTGTTTCATTAGGCTCGTTGCTCGCACAGGACTTCGCATTGAAATATCCCGAGAAAACACTTTCGGTAACCGCTTTGGGTGGATATAATATAAACAAAGAGCAGAAAGAGATTGCCAAAGCACAACGAAACGAGATGTTCAAATGGCTTTTTATGATGATTTTCTCCATGGACTCATTCCGGCAATACGTGGCTTCGATTTGCGCAACTGACAAAATCGAGCAGGCACGCTTTTATGAAAGCGCTAAAATGTTTACCCGAAAATCATTTACAGTAATGTCAGGATTAGATAAATTGATTAGTGACCGTCCATACTTTCAGCGTACATACCCCCTTCTGATTGTAATGGGCGAACAAGATCTGGCATTAGCCATACAATCAGCCAGGCAGTGGCATACGGACGACCCTTCGAGCGAACTGCAAATAATCGAAAATGCAGGACACTGTGCCAATATGGATAATACAGGAAAGTTTAACGAAACACTGATGATTTTTTTAACAAAAAATAAAAACAGCCATTAGCATAGGCAATGGCGGGTGGAAATATTCATTCAGGTATTTTTGACAAATGACACACTGCCATACTAGCGAATTCTGTTGAGCCTTTTCCTGAAATCATGACCCGGATGACTAATTCCGGCAACCTCTGAAAATTCCAATACTTACGTTCTGTAAATCATTTCATATCGCTTAACTACGAAGCTAAGGTGACACTACCCGGCCAATCTGCGATTTATAGTCCCGTTTTAAATGAAAACTGTTTACCACCACTACATAAAACACTTAAAACCAACCTATTGACCGATATCACGAAGCCACTCCAATATGGTACGATTAAAAGTACTGTGGCTTATTTCTACTGTTAGCCAGGTAAGTATATTTCAATTCCAACATGGTACGATTAAAGCTTACAAATCCGGCACAGTAAAATTGTAGTGTACAAATTTCAATTCCAACATGGTACGATTAAAGCAATTTTTTTAACCGGCACGTGATAAGGGCAAGGTCATTTCAATTCCAACATGGTACGATTAAAGCACCAAAATCCGGCTTAGCATTCCCTCTAGAGGATTATTTCAATTCCAACATGGTACGATTAAAGCTTTACAGACGTAAAGCGTGTTGATGTAGCTACAGAGATATTTCAATTCCAACATGGTACGATTAAAGCAGCCTAAATCTAATGTTGTTTGTCCCAGAAAGATATTTCAATTCCAACATGGTACGATTAAAGCCAGTACTCCGTTATCTCTCTATAGTCTTCAGTTTATTTCAATTCCAACATGGTGCGATTAAAAGTTTGTTCAACAAGAATCATTTTGTTTCTTAAATCTCATTTCAATTCCAACATGGTGCGATTAAAAGGTATTACGTCAGCATTCGCAATTGGGATGTTTTCTGATTTCAATTCCAACATGGTGCGATTAAAAGTAATGTATATGTTGCCTCCTGTTTTAGGCCAATAGAATTTCAATTCCAACATGGTGCGATTAAAAGTTATTCCTTCTCTTTTCTGAATTCCTTCCATCAAAATTTCAATTCCAACATGGTGCGATTAAAAGTAGCACTATCTATAAAAAATATTCCGTTACGCCTATTTCAATTCCAACATGGTGCGATTAAAAGAATTGCTTCAGATAAGAATTTTGCACATTTTTACGAATTTCAATTCCAACATGGTGCGATTAAAAGTCTCCTTTGCCAGTTGGGTCCATAGCTGTTGAACCATATTTCAATTCCAACATGGTGCGATTAAAAGTCAAGCGAATCAATGGCAACTGTTAGGGATAAAAAATTTCAATTCCAACATGGTGCGATTAAAAGAGAGCAAACCTATGTTGTTGATCATGCAATTGCCAAATTTCAATTCCAACATGGTGCGATTAAAAGGGTGTGTTGTGATTGTTGCGGGAAAGATAGTTGCATTTCAATTCCAACATGGTGCGATTAAAAGTTCCTGCCAGCGCTTCCAGTTTTCGGAATATAAAACATTTCAATTCCAACATGGTGCGATTAAAAGATCGCACCGGCAGAGAATGTCCAGCGGGATGATATATTTCAATTCCAACATGGTGCGATTAAAAGGGCTATACTCTTGCGGATCAATCTCAATAAAGTGCCATTTCAATTCCAACATGGTGCGATTAAAAGCCTCCGTTGCCGTAAAACTTATGCAGCGTATTTTGAAATTTCAATTCCAACATGGTGCGATTAAAAGCAGGTTCGGGATATCCAGGACAAGATTTTTGAGCTATTTCAATTCCAACATGGTGCGATTAAAAGAAAATATTGGGGTGACAAGTATAAAAAAATAACAAAAATTTCAATTCCAACATGGTGCGATTAAAAGCAAGTTTCCGGAGTACCAACAAACTGGCGTAGTCGTATTTCAATTCCAACATGGTGCGATTAAAAGGACACTCTTCAATGCCGATTCATTCGCCTTATAAGCATTTCAATTCCAACATGGTGCGATTAAAAGTTTGGGTTTTCTAATTCTGTTTTTGCGTCTATATGTATTTCAATTCCAACATGGTGCGATTAAAAGCCCACCTACGATAATCATAATACCATTTTGACATATTTCAATTCCAACATGGTGCGATTAAAAGGCCAGGTTCGCAAAAGCATTAATGGCATGTGTGCTATTTCAATTCCAACATGGTGCGATTAAAAGCTCAGCAAGGGCGTGGATTTTAGTTATTAATTGTTATTTCAATTCCAACATGGTGCGATTAAAAGTCTCCCTCGCTTGTTTGGTAGGTGTTCACTGACTTATTTCAATTCCAACATGGTGCGATTAAAAGTCTTTACGTTTCCAAGGAAATTCTTTGTTCGATCAGATTTCAATTCCAACATGGTGCGATTAAAAGGGCAGCAGCCAGAGAGGCGGCAGGGTCCTAAACATATTTCAATTCCAACATGGTGCGATTAAAAGCATCTCTGCGGGGCAAAACGGATTATCAAGGAATGTATTTCAATTCCAACATGGTGCGATTAAAAGAATTTTTGCCACCGAATATGACAGTACAGTCACATTATTTCAATTCCAACATGGTGCGATTAAAAGGCGTCGGGCTATGGATGCAAATATGCCTAAAATCAGGATGATAGCAAAAGGAGAGGAGCGATTTTTTATCTTAAAAATCGTCGATCGGCAAAGATATGATTTTGCCCGGGAATCGACGACCTTTGATAATCAACATCCTATTGCCTTTTAGCTTTTTCTGAGGTAGTTTGATGTCCTTTCTAGGAGCTATACAAAGGAGATCGACGACTTTTATACTTTTATATCCATACGTCTATGCCACTATAAACCTCAATGTTCAAACACTATATCCGAAATAATATTTATGAAAAGAAAACTATTTTTATCAAAAAGCTAAAAAAAGAATGTAAAGTCTTTTCCTCCGGTATTACGTTTTTTCTTATTAGCCCCGGTCAGCTTATCATACTTTTCTATCTCCTCTTTCAGATAACGCTCGTACTGGGTATACATAAAGTGTTTAAAAACCGAAGCGTCTTCCTGTCGCCTGCTTTCTTTCAAAGCCGTAAAATAATCCGCCTTATCCTCTTTATATACTATTGCCATCGGTAGATCTGCCATCCGTTGTATATAGTTCATCAGCAAACGGCTGGTTCGCCCGTTGCCATCATAAAACGGATGGATCGATACAAGATGAAAATGCGCCATAAAAGACACTTCCAGTATATCAGTTATAGCGCCACTCCCGGCAAGTTGTTTATTGATTGCCAATACCAGTTCTTCAACCAGATATTCTACTTTATCGTAATTGACAAAATATGAATCGCCCGCGCTTACATTGCCTTTACGATACATACCTTGTGAAGCGTCAATAGTACCGAACACTGTCTGATATATCGCGCCTGTTCCTTTCATAACGCGCGCGTTTACAGCCCTTATGAAAGCTGATGAAACAGGTTCTTTTCTTGTGGCAGTATCCAGTACAAACTGTAAAGCCTGAAAGTGATCTCTTGTCATCAAGCTATGCTCAAGGGGCTTGCCTTTAGGAGTCAGATTTTCTTCCAGCAGAAGTCTAGTTTCTACATCCGTCAGCGTAGAACCTTCGATTGTTGTTGAATGATGAACAATCGCATAATGATTAAACTTCTCATAATCAATAATCTCATCAAGATTTTTGCTATAATACTGCTTAAGGAGTTTTTCAATAGCCGCTTTCATAAAAATTTGAGTTTCGGTAACCCGAATCGGAGCATTCCTGCCGTTTCAATTCCAACATGGTACGATTAAAAGAAGATTACAAATATACGTAATCATATTTGATTACACCATTTCAATTCCAACATGGTACGATTAAAAGTGGGTGCGTTTTTCCTTCCGTCCGGACAAATCCCATATTTCAATTCCAACATGGTACGATTAAAAGCTTCTCACAGACTCAATTGGATTTAGCACAATAAAATTTCAATTCCAACATGGTACGATTAAAAGGAAAATGCTTATGCAAAAGAGATAATGAAAAAGCGATTTCAATTCCAACATGGTACGATTAAAAGACTAAAAGCAGAGCTTAAAGCCGTTCAGGATCAGCATTTCAATTCCAACATGGTACGATTAAAAGGGAACCTTTCCATCTGTCGCAATAATGATCAGGAATATTTCAATTCCAACATGGTACGATTAAAAGAATCATCTATCACAGGAAAACCGATGGATGAAAAAAATTTCAATTCCAACATGGTACGATTAAAAGTGAAGTAGCGCTTACCAGCGCCGGACGTGCAGCCATATTTCAATTCCAACATGGTACGATTAAAAGTTTTAGCGAGTTAACGCCATCAGAGCGCAGAATTGCATTTCAATTCCAACATGGTACGATTAAAAGATTTTTCCATCTTTTATAAAATTTTACAAAAAGCCATTTCAATTCCAACATGGTACGATTAAAAGATATAGACAATATATCTGACCAGTATATACAAAGCAATTTCAATTCCAACATGGTACGATTAAAAGTCTTTTGTGAGTTTCGCTGAGTGCCCTCCCATATATTTCAATTCCAACATGGTACGATTAAAAGTTTTTTCTTTCCAAGCGATTGCCGTTTTTACTAAATATTTCAATTCCAACATGGTACGATTAAAAGGGAGCCGCAAAACCGGAAACAATAAGCATACTGCGAATTTCAATTCCAACATGGTACGATTAAAAGTGCAATCGAAAACTTAGAGGCGGAAAACGTCTCGGATTTCAATTCCAACATGGTACGATTAAAAGACCCGAGCTGACAAACAAAGCTCCTGAAAAAGTCATTTCAATTCCAACATGGTACGATTAAAAGGTCGGTGTTTCGTTAACATATATCCAGTCTCTTTCCAATTTCAATTCCAACATGGTACGATTAAAAGTGAAACCGCTTTCAATGAAAGTTCGGCCATATCCTTATTTCAATTCCAACATGGTACGATTAAAAGGAAGCCAGATATACGCCTTATCTTCGCCGTTTTGATATTTCAATTCCAACATGGTACGATTAAAAGTTCTGATGCTTAACCCTTCCAGAGCTGACGCGTACAGATTTCAATTCCAACATGGTACGATTAAAAGTCACATATTCCAGAAAAGGTGATCTTGCTTTTGCATATTTCAATTCCAACATGGTACGATTAAAAGTGATGGAACGCCCTATACTGGAGGTATCTTAGATGTATTTCAATTCCAACATGGTACGATTAAAAGAAAATTATCCAGGTAAGCAATTTTAGTCCAAATCTATTTCAATTCCAACATGGTACGATTAAAAGCACGGTCATTTTGAATTTCAAAAACATATTTACCAATTTCAATTCCAACATGGTACGATTAAAAGAATTCAAAACTGATTGATCAGGGTTATGTTCCTATATTTCAATTCCAACATGGTACGATTAAAAGTCCACTCAGCGGCCAAATCAAAACCGCCAATTCCATTTCAATTCCAACATGGTACGATTAAAAGGAAGTCTTCCCAGGAACTCCCATTATTCCATGTATATTTCAATTCCAACATGGTACGATTAAAAGCAAAATCTTTTCCTTCATCCTCTGGCTCTGATTCATTTCAATTCCAACATGGTACGATTAAAAGAAACACACCTTCCAGTTACATTAAATATAAAATTATTTCAATTCCAACATGGTACGATTAAAAGTCAAGAAGAACTAGAAGGGTTTAAACATAAATAAAAATTTCAATTCCAACATGGTACGATTAAAAGCTTTACAAGTCATTAAGAAAGATTTTAACAAACGATTAATTTCAATTCCAACATGGTACGATTAAAAGATAAAGAATACGGAATAATGACGCTAACAGATAAATTTCAATTCCAACATGGTACGATTAAAAGCTTTCTTTCTTTTGTCAAAACAAAAACCCTTAAGTTTATTTCAATTCCAACATGGTACGATTAAAAGTCAACCGTTGCATGACTAACAACAACAATAGCCTGATTTCAATTCCAACATGGTACGATTAAAAGATCATTTAAACAAGGCACAACAATAAGCTTCAAGGGATTTCAATTCCAACATGGTACGATTAAAAGGGGGCAACGGAGATACAACTGTTATGTCTCCCGAGTATTTCAATTCCAACATGGTACGATTAAAAGTCATATATTTCGGGCAATTTGGAAAGTAAATGGGGGATTTCAATTCCAACATGGTACGATTAAAAGCCCGCTTGCTGTCTACTTCGTTTTCATTGTCAGCGGATTTCAATTCCAACATGGTACGATTAAAAGTTGTTTACTTCAAAACCCTTCGCTTTATCAACTTTATTTCAATTCCAACATGGTACGATTAAAAGTAAAATTCTTCGACAGAATGGATCTATCTCACAGTATTTCAATTCCAACATGGTACGATTAAAAGTATCCCATTTCCGTTTAAGAGTGTTTTTCTTTTTTGATTTCAATTCCAACATGGTACGATTAAAAGTCGCGTCTTTGCGCAGATCAAGATCAACTGAAGGATATTTCAATTCCAACATGGTACGATTAAAAGGAAAACGGTTATAAATCTTATAATAGCCGGAGCCTTATTTCAATTCCAACATGGTACGATTAAAAGTGTAAATAGCTGTTTCATAGAGCTTTTTTTTGTACTATTTCAATTCCAACATGGTACGATTAAAAGTCAAATCACGGGCAAAGGTCCTGAACTTCTGGATATTTCAATTCCAACATGGTACGATTAAAAGTAATGTGAGGCCCTAGCTCTATGTTTTCAATTCGGATTTCAATTCCAACATGGTACGATTAAAAGACGTACGGAGTGACCACTATCCCACATACGGTTATATTTCAATTCCAACATGGTACGATTAAAAGTGACTTTAAATCAGTTTGTTGCCTTCATGGAGACGATGGAGCCTGTGCCCACCAGCTCACACCTGCTAAATTTCAATTCCAACATGGTACGATTAAAAGTAATGTGAGGCCCTAGCTCTATGTTTTCAATTCGGATTTCAATTCCAACATGGTACGATTAAAAGACGTACGGAGTGACCACTATCCCACATACGGTTATATTTCAATTCCAACATGGTACGATTAAAAGTAATGCAATTAGAGATAGGATATAATTAAGCAAAATTTCAATTCCAACATGGTACGATTAAAAGGCGGCACATTTTCCACGCCTGTTACTTCAATCACATTTCAATTCCAACATGGTACGATTAAAAGGCCGGGGGAATTGCAAATAAAATGTGAAGAAAATAGATTTCAATTCCAACATGGTACGATTAAAAGTGCCAATATCCCCGTTAAGTCTTATTCGGGGATGCTTATTTCAATTCCAACATGGTACGATTAAAAGTATTGCGAGAGGAAAGAGGGCGCTCACTCTGCGCTATTTCAATTCCAACATGGTACGATTAAAAGTCGCAAATCGCGGAAATAGATCATATAACAGTAATATTTCAATTCCAACATGGTACGATTAAAAGCTTTCCGTTTTCATCAAACAGGCGTTTGTATACCTCGTATTTCAATTCCAACATGGTACGATTAAAAGATTTATCCGGAGCGATACATCTCTCAGCGGCGATTATTTCAATTCCAACATGGTACGATTAAAAGAGGATAAACTGGAAGGCAATTTTATCGCATCTGCATTTCAATTCCAACATGGTACGATTAAAAGTCAATCAATTTTAACTTTAATAGAACCAATTAATTAATTTCAATTCCAACATGGTACGATTAAAAGGGAACAAGCCTATGAGCATTGCCTGTATCGGAAAAATTTCAATTCCAACATGGTACGATTAAAAGTTTCTTCAAACTTACTATAAGGGTCTTTATACTGTATTTCAATTCCAACATGGTACGATTAAAAGCCGTTGGGCTACGAATACAAATATGCCCAAAATCAGAATGATAGCAAAAGGAAATGAGCGATTTTTTGACCTAAAAGTCGTCGATCGGCAATGATATGATTTTGCCCGGGGATCGACGACTTTTGGCAATCAAATACTTAACTATTCTTCTATGTTTTCAGAGCCGTGTTTAGCATAGTTTTGAGTATGCATAAAAGCGATCGACGACTTTCGGACTCTTTTGAGTCTATATTCTTATGCTGTTTTGGGTGATCTGCTATTCATCACCATGCGTTACCAGCACCCAACTGGATTACTGGGCCAGCCAGACACTCAAACTACTGGAAGTGACCGAACGGATTTGCAGGGAGAAAATGGAGAGGTTGTGAGTTCCAATCAGGTATTAGCGATTGATTCGAGCTGACCATATCCGACATTTGTTTTTGCTCCGACGCCAATATCCTTCAAAATTTGTTCAAATAGTTGTTTCTTTTGCTCTACAGTGATAATACCTCCATTCAATCTAAAGTGGAAAGTAATAGTAACCTCAGGAAGTATTTTAAGAAATTGAATGGGGTTTGGGCTCTTAAGTGGGTTGTCTCCATGAGGGGTAATGTAATCACTATCCAAAAAAAAGTTGTTTCCCGGTACATCAGTGATAAGGGCATCCATAAAGACATCTCTATCATAGATCGACTCTGAACCTTTTCCTTCAAATAGTTCTGCTTCCAGCTCTTCTACATTTAGCTCCTGATTTCCTAAGATATCCCGGATATAAGCGATTCGGCTTTCCTTGAACTCTTTGTCTGCTTTTGAAAAAGAATTGGGAAAAACGCTTCTCAAAATTCCTTTTATGGACGAACCAGGTATATAAGGAAGCCCGGTGGTATAGTCAAAGCTGAGCCCTAATTTCATTTCTCCTTTCAAACCCGTTTCATGCGTTACTCCGGTTCCCATGATCAGTCCGGGATAAATGGTTTTCATTTTAATAGTTACACCATTTTTAATTGAAACAAAAGTATTTTTGTAGTTGCGAAACTGAGCTTTCAAAACCTTGTCATTCTTCTTTTTAAAAAATTCAATCTGTTTTTGCTCATTCTTTTTATCAATTAGCTCTATGGTTAGTTCCTGATAATATTCCTTATAAAACAACCAACCAAGGTTGGGAATATCACCATTCCTTGTTGTCGCATTTACGTCCTTTTTAGGTTCTTTCATTTCTTCCTGCTTACTTCCCAACACCTGCCCCAAACTGGATAAATCCTTAATACGCTTATCTTTTTTCATCTTCCTTCTTTTTGAACGTTCTTAAAGCAAGTTTCAATGCTGCCGCAGCTCGATTAACCTTGTTGAGCAATTCAGGTATATTATTCCCTTCTTGTAACAAGTATTCTGAAAACTTCTGCGTTCCGATCTCCAGTTTATAATGCTCTTTTAACACAAATACCAAGGACTTAATAACTTTTATCTTTTTCTCTTCTGAGTTAGCATCATCATTTTCAAAGAAAATGACCGCAGGCAATAGTCCGGATTGTATGATAGCTGCACCAAAGGAAGCAATGTATCCATTATATTGGCTCTTATATTCCTCATTTTCAACTATTCCTTTCTGATCAATTGCTTTAATTGCAGTCCTTATCAGTTCTTCATTTAGTTTCATTGTATTCCAATTTACTGATTTTACAATAGCCATATCCGATACTGGCATTTGCTCCGATACTTACTGGACTGCTTTCCAAAATTTCATCAAAATTTTTAAAGGTATTAACATCATTCCCTACTACAGGGAAGTATAACAGACTATATCTTGGCAAAACTTGTTCATACCAAAGATTGGCACTGGTGCCGTTTTCGAGATGATTGCGGGCTATCACAGGCAGGTGATTGTTGTCACAAATCAGACGCATGTTTTCATCGGAAAGAATCACAATATGATCATTGCCTCCAATCATCTTCTTCACAGAAGATACATCAACTTTATTGTCGTATCCAGCTTTAAAATCCAGTTCTTCTATTGTTGCACCTTCGAGTGATTGATGAAATACAATGGACTTTTTAGTTTGTTGTACCTTTCCTAACATTTTGATGAATTCTTGCATTTCCTTAAGATCAAATCCTTTGATACCAAACTGCTCCATTTTAGAAACAAACTCCTGTAATAACTCCACGGAAGTAGCCATTAAATAAGGAACCTTGTCCGTTCTCACTGGAATGGCTAACAAGCTTGCATCAAAAAACCGAAAAGCCCCTTTTTCCTTCTTCGTTGCTTCGGAATCGCTTCCAAAAATCTTTTTAATTTCACTATCGTCTAACTTAGAATATTTACAAAACTCACGAATAGAGCCTTTCAGACTGGATGAATGAATAGTCGGAAACTCTGTCAGCACATCTCTCTGGATCAGGTTGTCGATAACCCCTACGGAAACATCGCCACTACCGACATGTAGATTGCTCAATGGTTTTATCAAATAGAATTGAGTATGCATAATTGTACGTTTAAATATTTAACCAATGTAAAGATTGAATCCACATTTTTTCAGACTATCATTTTCTATAGATTTAACAATTTCGTTTTTAGCCTTATCCGAAGAATAATAGAACACGGATCCTTTTTTAATTAAGTGGATCTTCTTATCACTTTTAACAGGTTTGTTATCGTAATTTGTAGTCTCTTTTACACTCGTCTTGATATTGCGAAATACTACCGTATCTGACCAGGAAAAATCAGCTGCTTTATCCAATATTTCTTTTTGTTCTGATGAAATATAAGCATCACTAATCAGAACTATTTTTTGCCTGATATCAAACAATCCTTTACATACTTGTTCATAGCTATTTTCCGCTTTCTTTATCTTCATACGAAACATGGATTGTTCGCCACCCAAGAATATCAGACGATCCTTTGTTTCTTGAAAAACATCTTCTTTCAGCTGCACATAAAAAGCGAAGTGATGTTTTTTTTCTTGCATTCTGATAAACTCCTGCTTGAAATACGCCTCTTTATCATCTCCGTCCCTGCTTTTTATGGTATTGACACCAACTTTTACGGCAGACTTAAAAAAGACACTTTCTGCACAAGACTTTTTGTCATGACTCCCTACGTAATGCGATTCATAACTATGCTCTTTTACATTATAAGCGACAACATCGATTTGACAACTTTTTACAGTTCCACCTATATATACCCGATTATCATTAAGCCATGTTATATTATCCTGGTACTTAAAATCGAATGGAACAGGTATAAAATCCTGACTACTGTCTGTAAGAAAGATTGGAGAAATCTTTTCTATAATTCCAAAGTCAAATTCAAGACTGTTTCGCTCAAAATCAAAACTTCTTCCACCAATTAATTGCCTGGCCTCATCCTTATATTGCGAAAGAGGCAGAAGTGCTTTTTCTTTCAACAACTCAAAACGCAACATGCCTAATAAGGCAGATTGTTGAGGAAACCTGTTGGATTTGGCGAAATAGTTTTTCTTATCTTTTCCTTTTTGAGTTGCATTATTGTCATTATTTGAGTTGTTTTCCCCAAATGTATTTTCGCCTCCAAAGAAAAAATCACCCAGAGGTTCGAGCTCTATTCTGTACGATATACTACTCATCGTTGTCTGAATTTAAAAGGTGTACAAAACGCAAAGTCGCATACACAGTCTGAATTGTTGTCTCTATACTATTCGAATGCGCATAGGTGTTTAAAACGAGCTGCTGTACTTTGCCCAGAAAATCTCGGTAGGAATCATGTACTTTTTCATTGAAGCTATTGGCAAAATAATTTGCTAGTCTGTTGGATCTATCCAGTTCCTGATTGCCCAAAATAACATGAAGCATTTCCTTATTCCTGCCCAGCCAATGCATGACCGATGACAGAAATTTTGCCTTTTCATCAGCCTTGTCAGAAGGATTATTCAGAAAAGCATCAATGACTTCCTTAAAAGTATCGTAAACAAAGCATTGTCCTTTGGGAATTACCGCTTCAATATGATGGCCACTTTTTTTCTGTAATGAAAAAGCGATAGCGTTTTTACCAGACAGTTCTTTTGCTTTCTTAGTCAACAAATCTTCCGTCTTTTCCAATGCTTCAAACATGGGAGACTTATAGTGCATTATGGATATACCAAAAGAAAGTGTAGGCTTTACTTTAAAGGACTGCATGGCTTCTTCAAAAGCTTGGTTGATCTGTTCAATCAATGAAAAAAGGTGTCCGCTTTCTGATTGCAAAGGAGCAAAAATGAGTAAGTCGTCACCACCTAAATAAATAGCACGTCCCTGATGTTGATTTACAATTTCTATGGCTTTTAAATTAAATTCAAACAACTGTCTGGCAAGCTCTATCACTTGTACGTCATGTTCTTGCAAATTAGCAATTGTTTGACCTACATTGTCACCGTCCGCTTTGATGATTGCTATATATCGATGATACGATCGGAATTTCTTACTTTCGTCATTCTTTAAATCTTTCAGTATCTGCTCTTCTAGCTCTCCACTTCTTACTTTACGACTGACTTCATCTCTGTATTCCGGAATAGCCAGTTCGATCAGCGACTCAAACAACCGCTTGTCTTCTGAAATTATAGGTTCAAACGCATCATGGGCAAGAAATGACTTTCCAGTAATATTCCCGAAAAAGTTTGTCAGAAAACTATCATTTTCTATGGGATTAAAATTATCCTGTAGTTCCAGAATACTTAATTGCCGGTTGCAGGTGTCTACAAGTATTTTGGAATCTCCATGTTCAAATTCTAAAAAATAGATTTTTAGATAGTTTTTTAAAAAGATAGTACATTCGTCTGTCCTAGCCCCCTAATCGACTGGACTAAATTTGGGAAATAATTTAGTAGAGTTAAATTAGTAAATCAATGGGAAAAACAAGAAGACATTTTAGTGTAGAACAGAAGATGCAGATCCTTCGGGAAGC